>OBZQ01000002.1_pt1 | contig 552496 bp, 427 predicted proteins | sample 1495531 | NCBI WGS metagenome assembly OBZQ01 (sample SAMEA2580237, study PRJEB22360) | human gut metagenome | biome: human gut; feature: human-associated habitat; material: faeces | place: Denmark | collected 2008/2010
ACGGACTTGCCAAAGCCACCCACGAGGAAGAATATCAGAAAAGGCACGAACGTTTGGGAGAGAGGATAAAGGAGATGAAGAAAGCGGAAAAGGCGGCAGCGAAAAAGGATGAAAAGCAAAAAGTTTCCCCTGCATTGCCCCATGACGATAAGGCTGCTTGAATGTATAGTATTGAAAGGTGAAATTTTTCACCTTTCAATACCCGATCCGATTTTTATAAGATTGTAACATTATGGAGAAAGAAGAAATGATTGATACCATCAAACAATTTGCGTGTTCTTTGGCAGAAAAGGAACTGATAGACAAGTACGGGAAATTGCCCGAACAACTGATGACTGAAAGAGGAACATATCGTTCAAAATATCAGGATGAATTTAACAAGCTATACGATAAATACGAAGACAGGCTTATCCGTTTATCGGGAAAGAATGCGGATGAACTGTTCGTATGCGAGTAACTATTTTATGTGCCGGGACTATTATCCGGCACATATTTTTTCCGTATTGAAAGAACAAAGGGCGGACGACCCCACCCACACCGCCACCGTAATTATCATCCCAACCGTGAATATATGAAATATATAAGAATCTCCCCGAATGTGGAATACTCCACAGACATGGATTTTTTCCTTGAGAACCAGATACTCTGTATTGTGGACAAGGAAGGCACGAAGTTTTGCAGTCTGATAGAAAACAGACTGTTCATGCGTTCCAAGAACCGCCGCATCAGCAAACGGATGCAGGAGCACATCATGCGTGAAATCCATAGTGACATCTGCCGTCTGTGCTATGGCGGAGAACCGGTGGACTGACCTGCCACACCCCACACCTGACAAGTGACCGTATTAAAAAGTCGGGCCGTCCTTATGGGATTGCCCGACTTTTTTTCTACTTTTGTGTAGTTGAATATAAAAACAAGAAAATTATAAGATTAGAAGATTTTGAAACATAACATATCAGAATAGCTTTTAGCTGTTTATTCCCGAACACGAAACGACCAATTTTAAAGCAGGAGAATAAACGGGCGAAGTCCTTGTCATACACTTATGGCACGGTCTTAACTCGTTTCCTGCGAGGCGCTTGGTCGTGCCTGTGTTCAGACTTGTTAGGTACCGTGCCTTTACTTTACGGATACATAACAAGAGATTATCGACAAGGAACCAATTAAAAACCATATAAGAATGTACAACAAGAATGTAGCCGTCACAGGCCGCACCATCCGGGAGACAACATCGTATGACTATTTCCGTGAGGATAAAATCCGCATGGAACTTTACCGGTACATATATGCCATTTACAATGAGGGATACCGGACACTCCTCTGTGATATGAACACCTATATCGGGCTGCTTGCGGCTGATACGGCAATCATGCTGCGGGAATCGGACAAATGCCCGGACATCCGTCTGGTCGCTGTCATTTCCCCGGACATCCATCCGACAGGAGCGGACAATCTGTACCGTGCCCTGTATGAAGATCTGCTGATGAAGGCTGATGCCAAAGAGGTATGTGCCTCGAAAGACTTTCTGAAAAGGCTGCCCGGTTACGGGCACGTCATCTGCTGTTTTGACGAACAGTCAAAGGAGATGGGGACAATCCGAAATTCCGGCAAGCCTTACGTCTCAATCCTCACAAGGATATAATCCGTTACACTACAACAGCTTTTCCAGCCTCATAATCCGTTTCTCCGTGGCCGGATGCGTACTCAGGATATATTCGGAGAATGTAGGACATTCACCGCGCATGTCCTCCGCCCTTTTCAAGCGGTACAAGAAAGAAAGCAGGCCGCTGCCGCATCCGTATCTGACCGCATAAGCGTCACAACGGTATTCGCCATACTTGTTGATATTCACATCAGCTATCCGGCTGATGCCATAAATGACAAAGTGGAGCAGTCTGTAAAGTCCCCACCAGAATTTATCGGCCAGCTCCCCTACAAAGCCGAGGGCCGGGACCAGTGCGGACACCATGCCGCCGATTATCCCGAATATCAGGGCCGGAATCAGGAATATACCATAAAGACAACGGCTTCCGAAAGATTCCATCGAAAAAAGAAGCACCCGATATACGAAATCATAATGTGAGATATGTCCCACCTCATGGCAGATGACACCTTTCAGTTCCTCGTCCGAGGCCTGCCTTATCATCCCGTCCGTAATGCCCACCGTATTGAAACCGAAAGTCACCGCATTGGCACGGGCGTCCCCGTTCCGGTAAAAGTTCAGTTTTCTGTCCATCCCCATTTCTGAAAGCAGGCGTTCCAGCCTTACACGTTCAGCACCGCCCAATGGCCTGTAACCTTCCTTCCTGCGCATCATCCATACTTTCAGCGGGGAAAGGGTATAGAGGATAAAGAGCGACAGCAGGTAGAACGGCATGGTATTTACCAGATGCGGCACCAGTCCCTCGTCAAAGAGTCCCGGTACACAGCCGGGGCATATATGACGTATTATGGTGAGCAAAAGGGAATAAAATACTGTGATGAAAAAGAAGTTCACCACCGTGACATAGGCCAGCAGCAACAGCTTGAATATGATGCGGAATATTCGGAGAGTCGTTTTCATGGTATGCATCCGATTATTAAATTAACAATGTGCTAAATATAGAAACAAAATCCGAGTGATGTGGAATAATTACCCGTCCATTTGTTCTCTTTAAGTAAAATTCATACAAACGGAAAAACGGCGGGCTTACCCGCCGTTATCCCAAATAACAGAACACCGCTATTCTTTTGCCGCATCACTTTCAATGTCAAATGATACGGACATCTCCCTTTCCTGTCCGAAATTGTCACGGACAAAGAATTTCAGCTCCGAGCGTCTGGCACTTGTCGAGCGGTAAAAGAGGGTGAATACCTGCTTCACCGGATTATCCGTGTCCAACCCCGGCATTTCCGCCAACGGCCTCACTTCCCGGTTGACGAGTTTCACGCCTTCGCAATCCGTCACCTCTCCCTTGCCTTCCACCTGAATGTAGCCTATATCATACTCCGCCTTTTCATAGTCCCCTTCACGGCCCAAATAAAAACGGATTTCCACCGTCTCATCCGCTGAAATCTGCTTTTGCAGATACCAAGAAGAGAGGCTGAAGTCATAATCCTGCCGGATGTCTATTTTATCGTCGCATGAACTGAATGCCAGCGCCGAAGCCAGTACACCTATACATATATATAATGCGTTTCTCATTTTTAAGTCTCCTTTCTTTTTTCGTTAGTTGATAATGACACGAAGCCCCAATCCAATCTGTGTATGGAAATTCCCCGCATCCGTTCCGAACAATGCCCTCTCCTTGACTTGCAGCAGGAAGACGATCCGGTCTGTCAGATAGACATCGAAAGCCGCCGTCAAGCCACCCCCATAAATAAAGCTGTCTCCGTTGGTGGCTGTCGCCCCGTCATGAAGCAGGGAAGTTCCCCAGTTGACCGTCTCGAAGCCGCCCAGAGCGGAAAGTCCGACACGGAGACAGACGTTCCGTCCCTTGTCCGCCAATACGGGAATAAAATAGCCGAGTTCCCCGGTGAACTGCACTTTCGGAATCGCCTTGCCCTCATAGGTGTACTCCTTTATCTGATAGTCCAGACCGTACAGCCAATGGGTACGGTTGCGGTTGGTACGGGTAAGGGCCAGCGAGGTGAAGTAATGGCGCCCGCCGCCGCTCTTCCATGAAAGGAAATGGTTCACTCCACCGGTGGTGAACTGTATGCCGTTCTGCCCCGGCAGGTCACGCTGCGCGTATGCCTTGTCCGCCCCGAAGAGCAACGTCACGGCAACTGCCAATATGAATAGTATTCTTTGCATATACGTTATATTATATAGGGGTTACTATTTCAGATGCAGTTCACTGACGGGCTTTGCCGCCACAAGGTCGGTGTTCTCTATACGGAACGACTGGTGCCGTGCACCGCCCTTCTCATAGATTTCCACTACCAGCAGCTTGTCGTCCGGCAGTGTCAGCTTGGGCAGTACGAACACATTGCGCACCGTGGCTTTTCCGTCCACCGTCGTCAGGCGGTTATACGTCCTTACCGGCTCGATGAAGTTCTCCTGCATGGCGGTACGTTTCGCCACTTTCTTGTCGATGACTTTAAAACGGATATAGTCGATGTCAAACGATATGTCCGACCTGTTGCGTACGGATGTATGCAGGTACAGCAGGTCGTTGTTGATATAAATTCCCTTGAGCAGTGTCTGTATGCCGTACTTCTTGCAGCCGATGTGCCTGATGTCCCTTTTGTTCTTCTTGTACAGCGTGTACATGATGCGGTTCACCACCAGCGGTGTCTCCCCACCGAGTTCCTTCAGCTTCACGAACATGCGGTCACCGGCAATGCCGCCTTCGGGATTGTCCCGGAGCCAGTCCTCCATCTCGATGGAGAGCTGTGCCGGTTCGTCCTTGTAAACCACATTAAAGGAATAGAAACAGCCGTCGGCAGTGATGACGGAGAAGTTGGTTTCCCCCTCAAAGCCTTTTACCGCCGCCTTGATGCGTACCACGTTTTCCGCTCCCGTCGCCTTGTCCGCTATGATGTCGAACGAACCCAAATCCACATATTTCACTTCGGAAGGGAAAAGGATATGTACGGTTTTCTGGAAAGTCACCTCAATCCGGTGCGGTGCGATAATCTGGCTGGTGGGAAATATCTTTGTTTCCACCGTATCCTGTGCTTTTGCCCCCAGCAGGGAGAAAAGCATGACTATTGATAAAATAATTCTTGTCTTCATAATCTGATTACTGTTTTTTGGATATTAATAAAAGTTGGTAATTCGCCTTCACGGACACTTTCACTTCACGCATCTTTGTGGCGAGGTATTGCGAACCGCCGCCGAGCACACCCCTTGTCACGTCCATGACGAGTTGTTGCGAGGCGCTGCGTGCAAACGAGATGCTTGTCCCGAAACTGCCGCCTATATTGGCTGCGGCTTCCTTCATGGCGGTACGCTCCGCGGTGTTGGGGACGAAAAGCCCGGCCTGCCCGTCCATGTCGTATGCCGCCAGTTCCACCGGCAGGATATTGCCGCCGCTCTCTATCGAGCTCACACTGACTTCCATCCGTTGCCCCCCGATGCGTACCGTTCCAAAAAGCGGGGTGTCGGCTGGCACAAGCACATTGCCCACTTGCAGGGGTTCCAGCAATCTGAACTTCAGCCATGAGCCGGTACTCACCGTCTGGTCCTCGGCAACGCAGGCACGTATCGTATTGGCCCCGGCAAGCAGCCCGCCGCCTACCGCCGTGGCAAAACCGTAATTTCGCGGGATTGAATCCGGCAGCGGAGGCGGGGCCAGGGAGGATACCACATTCTCTGCGGCACGTCCGGCTGCTATCGCGGCAGGATTGCCGTCATGTCCCCCCGAAGGCTGTATGCTCTTCACCTGACCGCCCGCCTGACCGGGGAAATAGCGTGCCGCCATCTCATACGACTTCTCCATCAGTTCCAGCGGGTCCTGTGATTTCCGTTCACGTTCCAGCCTCTCGTTAAGTTCTTTCACCTGCCGTTCCAGTTCGGCCACTTTCGGACTCTCCTCCGGCTCCTGATAGAACGAGGTGATCTGCCTTGAAATCTGCCGCTGCCTTTCCCTGGACTCCCGTATGGCATCCGCTTTCGGTGCTTCCGGTCTAACTTCCGAAGTATCCGGTGTCAGACAGTCACCCGCCATGTCCTGCAAGGTCCTCACTTTCTCCCGCCTGCGCTTCTTCATCTCTTCCAGTTCGTAGGCTTTCTGCTTGTCGGCCATCGTTTCGGGTGCGATGGCATCGGGTATGGTGGTGTTGATGCCAGCCATACCTTCCACCGTTTCTGCCGCATTCGGTTTAAAAAGAAACCAGATGAACCCGGCACACAGCAGGGAAAGGAATGCCACCACTCCATAAAATTTCAATTTTCCGGCGGTCTTGCCGCTTAACTTTTTCTCCTTTGGGGATACCGGCTCCGCTTTCAGCGTCTCCTTCTCCCTTACTTTTTCTTCTTTCTTATCGGATTGTGTCATTGGATACATTGTTTTTTAATGGTTGGATACTGTCCGGCAGGGGAAGCATCACCCTTTGGAGATGCCGCACCTCAATCGGAAACTTGTCTGTGCCGCAGAAACCGCCCACGATGTAGGCAAGGTCGATGGCGGCGAAGAGACCGAGCAGGTAAAGGATGATGACCCTTTGCTGCCGGTAACTCAACCGCTGCCAGCGTCTGCGGAGCTTTGCCATATGACGGTCTTTCCCCGTTCTGAACGACTGGAAGACCTTTTTCAGCCCGTTATCTTTCATATTGCCCGATGTCCCTGTTTTCGATGATTGTAAAGCCTTCTATCAGAAATCCCTGCGGATTATTGTCGCTTCGGGTCACATTCCTCAGCCGGCAGGTGGTGACAAGCGACCTCTCGGTAACGCTGCTCGAACGGATGATGTGCTGGCGGCAATAAGCCCTCATCTCGTACGGATAGCTGTCGAAGTTCCCCCCGATGCTGTCCACCGTCAGGGTCTGTGAGATATTCCCCGCTATCATCCGGTTGAAGTAACCCTTCTCCTGCAAGTTCCGGTAATAGCCGATGGCGCTTTCATCCGAGAGGTAAAGGGCACGCTGCATATTGCTTTCAATGGCGTTCTTGTCCGGTGACAGGGTGAAGAACAGTTCGTGAAAACGCCTGATATGCTCCCTCGCCTCTACCGGGCGGTTCTGCTGCGCATCCTGCGAGAGGGCCAGCATCAGCGATTTCCCGCTGTCCAGCACATAGATTTTCTGCCGCTGCGCTTCCGCAAAGTCGTATGCCTTTCAGGTGGCGAAGACCGTTACCAGTGCGCAAACTCCCAGGAATACCATTCCGAACAGCCGCAGCTGCCGGAACGATGTCTCGATGTTTTTTAATGATTTGAATTCCATGTCTTTTTCTGTTTTTTTTAAGTGATACGTTTAGAACATTTTCTTGATGCGCCCGACTACCGTTCCGCCGACTGCACCACCGACTGCCGCCGCACCGTTCCCGGCCATCTTCCCGGCACCGTTGGCCTTCTGCCCATAAGCTCCCGCACCGCCTGCCTGTATAATCCACGAAGACACTGTGGGCACACAGAAGTAACCGATGATACCTATAATCATAAAGATACAATATACGCTGTTCGATGCGTCCGGTATGAATGTCGGATCCTGCATCTGTTGGATGTCCTGCTGCAACATGAGGATCTGTATACGTGAGAGGATGGAGCCGAACAGGTCACCCACCGGCAGCCACAGATAGATGCAGATATAGCGCGACAGCCATGTGGTGAGCGTACTCTGGAATCCGTCATAGACGGCCAGCGCAAAGGAGACAGGCCCCAGTATGGACAGTACAATAAGGAAGAAAGTCCTCAGCGTATCTATCAGCAGCGAAGCCGCCTGAAAGAACAGTTCCAGCAGTTCCCGGAACCATCCCCTCACTTTCTCCCCCATGTCATACACCGCCTTTTGCCCGTACATGTTTATCATCGTGTCCATGTCGCCCAGTGACCAGCCCAGCTCGTCTATCTTCTTGTCAAACTCCTCGTCGCTTACCAGAAAGGCTTTTGCCGGGTCACGCAACATCGCCTCACGTTCCAGTTCGTTCTTCTCTTCCTGATATTTCTTCATGTCGAAGGTCTGCTGTTCGACCAGCGAGGAAGTCGCGCTGCACACGGGGGAAAGAATCCCGTTGATGGTCCCCAACACAATGGTGGGAAAGAACATGATGCAAAGCCCCAGCACGAAAGGCCTGAAAAGCGGGAACACGTCAATCTCCTCCGCTCTTGCAAGGGACTGCCAGACCCGGTACGCCACATAGAACAGGGCGCCGATACCGGCCACTCCCTTCGCCACGCTTGCCATGTCCTCGCACAGCGGCATCATCTCATCGTAAAGCGAACGCAACAGCTCATGCAGGTTCGCCCAATCTATTGATAGTAATATCATAGTCAATCTGTCTTTTTAGGATGAAGATTACCAGTAACGCTGTTCGTGTGTGCCGTACAAGGCGAGTACCCTTTGGGAGTCCCCCTTCTTCTTGCTGCGCAGGTACGATATTCCGATATTCTTGCGGGTATAATACCAGGTGAGGTTCTTGTATTCCAGCACTTCACCGTATATCCGGTTGATGATGTCTAGCCGTTCCTTGTCGGTCATAGAAAGTCCGGTGGCCGTGGTCACTTCCTTCAGGTCCAGCAGCAGGTTGCTGCTTTCTTCGAGCATCCGGTTATACCCGAAAGCGATGGCCGAGAGTTCCTCCACGGTGAAGTTCGGGTCGCCCATCATCGTATTGAAGTTGGTCACGTAAATATCGCTGATGTCCCCTACAAGCAGGATGGTCTGCTGCACCTTCCGGGCACCTTTCACAAGGTCATGCACCGATTTCAGTGCGTCGTAGTAGGCTTTTCCCTGCTCATAAATCTTTACAGTCTCCTGAAAGTTACTCCACATGTTCTGTGCCGTTGTGGAAGTCTGCACGATTTCATTGGCCGAGTTCACGATGCTTTGGGCAAGGTTTGTGGGGTCTATTACCGCCCATTGCGCCTTGCTTGTCACCGAAAGGGACAACAGTGCCATAAACAGAATTATCATTCTTTTCTTCATGCGTCTATCTCCTTTCTTTGGTGAGTAAATGCCGGCTGTCGTCATCACGGGCGAACAGTCCGTAACTACCGAACAGCAATACCTCGCTGCCGCTGAAATACCCGATGCATCCGGCATCCTTGTTGCCGTGAAGGAAAAGGTCGTCGCCCTTTCTAAGAGGGATATTGATTTCCGTATAACCCCTTTCTCCGATAAACAGCGTGGCCTTGTACCCCTTGAAGCCGTCCGTCACACGGTTGGATTTACGGACAGTCAGTGACGAGCCGCCTTCCTTGTTCATTCAGTGACCGCAGATACGGTCATGTTCCAGTTCCTTCTTCATCTCCCCAATCAGGTTCAACAGATCCAGATTGGTCAGGGTCGCATCTCCGAGGGCTTCCCTGCATTGGTTTAATAAATCTTTTTTGCTCATTGTCATCTATGTTTAAAATGGTTACTTCTTTTCCTGCCGCTTACATTCGGCAAGTTGTCTGATGGCCAGTTCCATGTTTCCGCCCAGTTTTTCGGCAAGGCGTGTAAGTTCCAGCTTTTCAGTCTCTTCAGTGGTGTAGCACAAATATTCTTCAACCGAAACCTCTGTCGCATATACCGCGCTCTGCGTACCGCCCAACCCTATCCAGACCTCTTTATACAGCCGGTTCGCGGCATTGGCAAGGTTGATCGAGAGTATCTGGCTGCGTTCCTTGTCCGTCAGGCCGAGCAGGTTCTGTATCTGGTCGAATTTATTCTGATACTTCCGCTGGTCGAGCAATATTTTGCAATCACTGTTGTTGATAATCGTCTCTTTCACAACGGGTGAGGAGATAATGTCATCCACTTCCTGCGTCACCACAACCGCCTCTCCATAAAACTTTCTGACCGTCTTAAAGAGATATTTTATATAGGATGCCATCCCTTCCTTGGCGATTGCCTTCCATGCCTCTTCAATCAGTATCATCTTGCGGATACCCTGCAAACGACGCATCTTGTTGATGAACGTCTCCATGATGATAATCGTGACAACCGGAAAGAGGATGGGATTGTCCTTCACGACATCCAGCTCGAATACGATAAACCGCTTGTTAAGCAAGTCCAGTTCCTTGTCCGAGTTCAGCAGATAGCCGTACTCGCCGTTCTTGTAATAGGGTTCCAGCACGTTCAGAAAACCGTCCACGTCAAAATCCTTCTCCCGCACGTTCTTGTCGGCCAGCACCTTGCGGTAGTCCTTCCTTACAAAATCGTAGAACGAGTTGAAGTTGGGCTTTATCCTGCGGTTCTTTTTTATCTTCTCGATATAAAGACTGACGGCATTCGAGAGCGCCACCTCTTCCGAGCGGCGGGGCGGTTCGTCCTCCCTCTTCCAAAGAGTGAGTATCAGTGTCTTGATACTGTCCCGTTTCTCGATGTCATACTGGTAATTCTCCGTGAAAAACGGATTGAATGAGATCGGGTCATCTTCCCGGTATGTAAAATAAATCCCGTCGTCTCCGCCGGTCTTCTGGTGTATCAGGTCACAGAGTCCCTTGTACGAGTTTCCGGTGTCCACCAGCAGGATATGACTTCCCTGTTCCCAGTATTGTCTGACAAGATGGTTGGTAAAGAAACTCTTTCCGCTTCCGCTTGGACCGAGTATGAACTTGTTTCTATTAGTCACCACCCCTTTCTTCATGGGCAGGTCCGAGATGTCCAGAAAGACCGGCTTGCCCGTCAGCCTGTCCACCATGCGGATGCCGAAGGGGGACAGCGAGTTACGGTAACATGTCTCGGCCGTGAAGAAGCAGAGCGCCTGCCCGGTAAACGTGTAGAATGTCTCTTCAGAGGGGAAGTCCGCCTCGTTTCCCGGTATGCCGGCCCAATAGAGGGCCGGAAGGTCGGTCGTGTTATGACGCGGGGTACATTCCATCAAGGCCAGCGCACTGCCCACGTCATTCTTCACTTTTCGGAGTTCATCGCCGTTTTCCGCCCATGCGATGATGTTGCAATGGCAGCGCACGGACTGCAACCCGTTGGTATGCGCCTCGTTCAGGTATTCGTCCAGCCACTCCTTGTTTATCTGGTTGCTGCGGCTGTAACGGGAAAGCGACTGCATGTTCTTGGCCATCTTCTCAAAACGGGAAAGGTTCTCGCTGCTGTCGTCTATGAATATCCACTGGTTGTAGATATGGTCGCAGGAGAGCATCACGCCCACGGGGGCGGCATAGCTCAGGCGGCAGTCCGAGCGGTCGGTCGAGAGGCGTTCATACCGCCCGTCCGTCCTGACCCTTCCCGGAAGGTCGTCGAGGTCGGAAAGGGTATGCAGGCAGAGCCGCTTGTCACCGATACGCATCCCGTCCGGGTTCAGCTGCATGTCCTGCAACATGGTGGTTCCATCTGCCGACAGCGTGAGATACCGCTCGATAATGCCCGGTTCGCTTTCCGTTCCCGTAATCTCTTCCGTGGTGAGGCGTTCCAGCCTTGCCAGCCCGCTGTCGTTGACGATGCTTTCAAACTGTCCCACAGCTTCCATGAAACGCTCCACCGTTTCCTTGTCCTTGATTTCCTTCGGCACCAGAAAACCACGGCAGAGCGTGTTCCAGTTGCTTTGTTGCCGGGAGCGTTCCTTTGTGGTCTTGGTAAGGAACAGATAGCAGGTGTGGTGCAGGTAGGGCCTTTCGTTGAAGTGTCGCTCGAAACTGCGGGAGAGGAAGCTCAGTTCGTCCCTGCGGATGTCCGGCTCGTATTTCTCCGTGATGAAAATATCCTGCTTGTGGACGATGGAGAAATTCGGCAATACCTTGATCGCCTTCGCTCATGTGGCGTGCATCGCCTCATAGTCTGCGGATGATACCGAAAACACTTCCGGCAGTGTGACCCGGAAAGCGACCGTGATGTCGGCGTCCTTGCTGACGATGCAGCCGTACTCCACCGCCATGACGGGGAACTTGCTTTCCAGTGTGGATGCTTTTAATATACTTCTCATATGATTTACGATTGTTGTTCTTTAATCAGACGTGTGATACGTTTGCGTGAGAGGATTCTCCGGGGGTGCTGCCGGGCCGCGAACAGTTTCATCAGCCCGTGGCTGCCGTATTTACGGTTCAGCGTGAAGGTCAGCCATACCAGCACGGTAGCTGCCGAAACCCCGAAACCGATACAGATCCACTGGTCAGCGCCTGCCATATACATGATGACGAACACCACGAATACGGCAAGCAGGCCGGCAGCGAAAATAAACAGGTATTGCGCCCGGAGTCCCTTGAACTCCACCTCACGGCCCACACCCTTATTTATCTCAAAATCAGCCATAAGTTACCGGTGTTTTTAGAGAAAGAACGACCTCAGGATGGTAGCCGCGACTATCAGGAAGATGCAGGCTCCGAACCACGAGCTTGCCGTTTTCGAGGTGTCGGGGTCGCCCGAACTGAACTTCTGATACACCTTGATCCCTCCCACGAGTCCGATGACGGCTCCCACCGCATACGCCAGCTTTGTGCCGGGGTCAAAATATCCGCTCACGAGCTGTGTCGCCTCGGTAATACCGGCCTGCCCGTTTCCTTGCGCCATTGCCGCGCTTGCCGCCGCAACAGCGGCCAGCATCATAATCAATCTTTTCTTTTTCATTAATTCCGTGATTTTTAAGTGAATGAAAAGCCACGGACCGCCCCCTTTCACTATCCCCACAAGGCAGCCCGCAGCTACTTTATGGTTTACTGGTTCAGGGGGTAAGTTCCGGCCGGAAATCAGCCGGAGTCATAATATGCCATTCGCATTATTATTTGTTTTAGTGGTGAAACACGGGTGTTAATTCTCTCTTGACAAGGGGAGGCGCATCATCCCGAATCGTAATAGCCTTTTGTTCTCATTGTCTTTACTGTTTTTACCGTTTTATTTCAAATATTCCCCGCACTTGAAACCTTTGCGGGGTGTATAGTCCTCAAAGGAAGAGGACTTGAACAGCCACATCCGGTTTGCCCACCGTGCAAGGTCACGCTCATACCGGGTAGGCGTCCGCTTGTTCTCATAATCCCGGAAAGGAATGACAAAGGGGGTAATCCCCAGTTTCCTGAGCACGTTCAGCCGGAAAAGGTCCTGCTCTATGGTGGAATTGAATCCTACCAGCACATAGCAGGTGATCTTGTAAGGCTTCACATGCCTGACCATCTCTTTCAGACGGTCTGTCAGGTCCAGTGCGGGCAAGTCCCAGGCGATGTGGATGTTCTGTTTCATCCTCAGCCTGTTCAGATGCCAGGCCTGTTCCTCATCCATAATCCTGACGTCCACACCGTGCAGTTTCACGGGCTGGCGGGTTTTCAGCAGATACTCCACCGCCGACCTTCATTCGGGATTGGCAAAGAAGTTGTTGTCCAGTACCTCAATCCATTTTCCTTCGGGATTCAGTTCCACCGGCTCCACCGCCCGGATATACCCTTCTTTCTCGCGGACGAGGCAGAAAGGGCATTTACGGATGCAGCCCCTTGAAAAGAACTGGAGGGAGAAGGGATATTCGGGGTAAAGGGAGTAATCCATCATCCGGCTGTGTTCCACCGTTTCGGGAAGCCTGCCGGCAATGTCATATCCGGTTCCGCCCCTGACTACCTCTCCGGCATCCAGCCGGCTGTAATCATAATCGGGTGTGAAGGTGAACACCTTGCTTGCCAGCACCTTGTCATACCGCCGTACCGGTTCCGCCCATTCCACCCGGTGCCCTTTCCCCTTGTAATAAGCCGAAAGGCGCATCAGCGCAAAATTGGGGAAGTTATGTCCGTCCACATCTACCAGTCCTATATTCATACGGATAAAATTTAATGGTGAATAGTTCTTTTTGTCTTGCCGGGTGACTGCCGCAAGCGGTCTGTCATCCCGAATCGTAATAGCCTTTTGTCATAGCCATTCTGTTTTATAAATAAGTCACTTTAAGGAATTGTCTCTTCCCGGTGGGAATGTCCCCTTATCAGGCGGGAACATCAATTTATCATCCCGAATCGAAATAAGTCATATACATGTTTTGTCAGTTTATTCAGTCACCTACTATAGCGGGTCTCTCTTTACAATGATACGGGCAATCAACCCGTATCAAAATAACCTCTTGTCATCGTTACCTCCTTTTTTAATCGGTTAATCACTGTCCGGAGCAGCCTCACTCATCCGCTCGGCTTCGTTCAGAAATTTGCTGATACGGCTGTCGCTGCCATTGATACTTTCCAGTATCGAGCGCTCAATCTGCGTATCCTTTATATGGTGGATAGCCCTCAGAAGGGCCAGCCGTTTGTCCGTGGGAATCTCCTTGCCGTTGCACAGGTCGATGATCAGGTCTATCTCTTCCGGCCCGATACCGGCTGTGCCGCCCGGATAACCGTCACGGGCGCAGTTCAAGTCTTCCAGTTCCTCATTCAGTTCGTCCGTATCCACGTCATCACTGTTTTCAGCCTGTTCCTCATTGTCCTCAAGCCTGCCGGAACTGTCGGGCCCGGAAGCCCGCCACTCTTCCACACGCTTGTCCCGGAACAGTTCCGGGATGCGCTCCGGCGGTACTTGTGCCACCCTTTGCGGTACCGCATCTTCGTTTCTGCCAGCAAATGTAGAGGCATTTTCCTTACCCGCAATAGCCCCGGAACCGGTGGCGTTTATTGGCGGCTGCTGGCGTGTCCCATAGCTTTTCGTGACGACAAGGCTGTCTGTTCCGGACTGTTTTTGAGGTATTTTTTCCATGCCCGCGTTTGCAGGCTTTTCCTTCATTTTCGGCTTATCCTTGTCTCCCGTTTCTGTTCTCACAGCCGGGATGTCCTTCTTTCCGGCTTCCCGTACCGACGGACTCGCTTTTTTTTCCATTTTCCCTTTAGTGCGTTTACGCCCTTTCTTCTGTTCCTCTTTCACCGGATCGAACCATCCGGCAACACTCCGCAGGGCTTTTGCCATGCGGCGGCGTGCCTTCCCGAAACATATCTCGCCGAGCTGTCCCCTGAACAAAAACTTGTCCATGAACAGATAGGCGAACAGCAGCCAGAACAGGATGATTCCGGCTTCATAGTAAACTGATTGTATATCCATGACCTAAAATATTTTATTGTAACTCTTTTGAAGGTGGGCCTTCACCTCTTCCGAATGTCTCTCGAAATGTTCTTTCAACACATTATCTATATAGTTGCCGACCGTCAGCTGCCGTTTGCCCGCGATTCCGACAATAACCGATATTTTCTGGTGCAGTTCCTTGTCGATATATACCCCTTGTCTGCCTTCGCATTTATAGGGGGTAAGGAATCTGCGGATAAAGTCGGCCAGTGCCGTGCGTGTCGTCTTCGGTGACGGTTTTTCCGCAATCACTTCCGGACAACCGGTATCATCCGTAACGGAAACTTTTTTCACTGTTTCGTTCACACGCTCATCCGCTTTTCCCTTTTCATCGGATAAGGCGGTTTCTCTGTTTTCGCCGTTCTCTCCGGTCAGAGAAGATGCCGGAGATAAGGAAGGCTCCGAAGGAACGCCCGCCATCAGGCTCCGCAGATACGCTTCATCCACCGGATTTTGTCCGTTTGTTTTCTTCGCCATGACTATTCGGTTTTAAGTATAGACATGATTTCATCCATGAACGTATCGAAGCCGCACTCTTTGGTGAATGCCGTATTAGGAGCGAACAGCGTACTTCGGTAAACGGGGCCGCCCGTAGCGGACAAGTCTTTGGAGAAGTTGCTGCGCATGGGAATACGTGTTTGAAGACAGTCCAGCCCTAACAGGGAGAATCCTTGCTGATAGATGTCATACAAGGCTGTACGTTCCCTTCGGTCCACCATGTTCCAGAACAGGCACAGCCTTTTTAAGGAGGATACGCCGGTTTTTATCAGCCGGTCATTGATGGTAGTTGCAAAGTTCAGTGTGCTTTCCAGCACCAGGCGGTCTGCCTTTATAGGTACGAACAGATAATCGAGCGCACTGATTGCGGCGATAACCCCGTCGCTGCCCATTGTGCCGGGCAGGTCGAACAGTACAATATCATAAAGAGTCTCCGCTTTTTCCTCAAACGCCCTTCAGTCCGCCATACCACTGGCCGGCGTGCTGCCGATGACCGGATAAGCCTTTTTCTTCAACCGTCCGGTCTGTTCCACCAGGAGGTTCTGATAGGCGGGTGTGGCCTTCACCACTTCCATGTCCCGCTTTTTCTGTTTGAGGATTGAGTGCTGGGGGTAGTCACAATCCACCACCGCTACGTTCAGCCCTTTCACATAATGCAGTCATGATGCCGCATAAATGGTAAATGTTGATTTACCCACGCCACCTTTCTGGGTAGCGAACGAAACGAATACTGTTTTCTTTCTCTTTTCCATTGTTACAAATTTAAGTAAGTGAATAATCGGGTTTATTGATTTCCGGACGGATAGCCGCTTATCCATGCGGCTGTCTGTGCGGTTACTTGTTTCATTGTCTGCTTATCCGGCCAGTTACATAGCTGCTTATACAGTTATCTACATAGCTGTTTAGCTATCCGGCTATTTGCGCATGTAGCTGTTTAATGATGTAGCTATAAAGCTATTCATCCATACAGCTATCTGTCTATTCATCTGAATAGCTATATAGCTAAGTACATATTCTGCCACTTATATATTCGGAGATTTGTTTATCCGTCTATACATTTATATATATGTATGGTTGTGTATCTGAATAGATACCGGTCTGAATATCTGTTTATTCGTTCAGACAGCTATCCATATAGTTGTCCGGATAGTTATTCAGATAGTTGTCCGAATACCAGACTGTTTATCTGTTCAAACAGATAATCGAATAGCTATCCGGCTGCAAATAAACTTCAAAAAGAGCATCAGTGAAGTATCCGCCGTTTCAAAGTCATTTATTGGCGGCTGTTGGCGGGACCCGCCATAATGCACGGACAGAAAAAACTCTCTACCTTTGTCACCGGGAGAGCGCAGCCCGTTCTCGGCAGAGAACGTAAAACAATCCTTCAGACCTATAATCCGGCCCGGCCGGATTTTAATATGCGTCAGCATATAGCGAGGTGTACTTTCAGCGGTTGAAAATATTTCCAACCGCTGAAAGTCCTGCCCCGAAAGGTCTTTCGGAGGCAAAGGTTCTCCCAAGTCGAACCTTTTAAAATTTTCATGTATGAAAGATGAAACAAGAATCCGTAACGCTGCAGGGCGCAAGGTGCTGGCAGACCCGCGTACGCACCGCTATTACCTTTGTCTCAATGACAGTGAGAACGAGAAGTTTATCTCCATGTTCGAGCAGTCGGGCATGAAGAACAAGGCCGAATTTATCTTTGCACGCATCTTCGGCTGAGAGTTCAAGGTAGTGAGGATTGACAAGGAAGCGCAGGAATACTATGCCCAGCTCACCGCTTTCTATCAGCAGTTCCGCCATATCGGAAACAACTATAACCAGTGTGTAAAGACTATCCACACCATTTACGGCGAGAAGAAATCGCTTGCGTTTCTTTACAAACTTGCCGAAGAAACCCGTAAGCTGGAAGAAGTATGCAGGCAGGTTATCGAACTTACAAAACGGTACGAAAAGGAGTATCTTACTAAAAAGGAATAATGTCCATAGTACCGAATATCATATCGGGCAGTTCCTCCTACGGAGTGGCTGCCTATAATAAAAAAGTGGATGACGGTACGGCAAAGGTCTTGTGATACCCGAAAATAACAACGGGCACTTTCGGTAATGTGACAATTGAAAACTGCGTGCAGACTTTCGAGCCTTATATTGCACTCAACTCGCACGTCAGGAAACTGGTTCAGGGAAATGTTCGGTTGCAGAAACCAGCTCTATCTCGTATAGCTGCACGAAGCCATAAACCGCAGGCGCATTGTATTGGTACGCATCAACGAGAAGAGGGAAAAGATAGACCACAACCGAGAGGATATTCGGGCACAGAATCTCAGTTGTATTCTGTCCAACAAGTCGCATGTCTTTTGAGTAGAGTGTCTCACTATCCGGCAAATTCTCTACAGCAGAAAAGACTAACTTTTCAATATTATTCACTTGGAATTATATATAAACAGTAAAAATAACCTCTTAAACTTTGTCAAAATACAATTAAAGTGAACTAAGCATAGAAAGCATTAATCCCTATATTTATCAATAGCATCTTTATAAATATTCTCACTCATATCTTTAAACTGAGCTTTGTTTTGCTCCAGCTCTTTAAACTTCCGATAAAGATTCTGATATATTATCTGATGAGCCTTGTTCGGAATATTCTCTTCGGAATATTCATCCATCTCACATTCACTATTTACAAATACATCTATCATATTTAGTAAATCATCCTTGTTTATTGTGTCAACGGAATTATAATTAATGCCGTCAAGGCTAAATTCGCCTTTACTATTACTAATTCTTAAGATTTTCATAAGTTTTATTCCTTTCTATATATGCTGTTTGACCAGCCTCTAAACTATCAAGCTGTATTGCATAATTTTCTATTTCTTTTCCTGTCTTTGACTTAAGCGTTTTGTCTGTAGGGTAACCATAATAAATTCTGAACACCGGTTTTTCATCTACAATAGTTTTTTCAGTATAGATGACATAATTTGGATGAATAGATCCACCAATCGTATTGTTGTGGGTTACAACTACCACGGGCATCTCTTCTGCTAAATCTTTCAAAAGAGTATTTACATCATCTTTAAGAAAGATATTATCAAACGAGGACTCAGGCTCATCAATAAGTAACATATCATAATTTCTTGCATCCTGAATAGAATTCAGCAGGTTATATTCAGACTGTTCGCCACCAGACACTTCCAGCCCATATTCATTAAGTATCCTATAATCCACTGTTATGAAGAATTTATAGATTTCAGCATTGTTGATACATTCTATCTCTTTCAATTTTTTGATAAAAGAAATAGGATTACCATATTGAGTATAAGCATCCACCAAACTTACCTTACGACCCAAGACGGATTTCATATCAGTGGCATTCTCAAATTTTCTGGTTTTAGCCTGAATTTTGAACTTTGCTACATCCATTGAGGCAATTTTTCTTTCACGCATAATATAAGAACAAAGCAATTTAAACTTTGTACGTTTATGTCTGTTTGTTGCAATTGTATAGAAACTTACGTCTGGTAAAGCCGGTGCAGATGAATGATATTGAAGACGTTTGTTAATCTCAGCCATCAAAGAGTTAGCCCACTTTTTCTTGTTATATAGTTCTAAGGCTTTTTCATATTGAATTTCCAAGTCAAAAAGTAACGCTTTTAGAGCATTTATATCAATATATCTATTTATAGTTTCTCTATATTCTACATTACTTATAATTGCAAGTACATGACCTATTAATTGTTTGAGTGTGTCAGGTTCAGCAATATCAAACCTATAATCATTGAATAATGTACATTTAGAGAAAATATCCTTTAAACCTTCATCTTTAGCTATGTTTTTAAGAGTTTCTATATAGTCCTCTATAGCACTCCCGTCTATTTGCTCATCGTTGATACTTACTGCATCATCCACAGCATTTCTGAATAAATCAACATAATCCTCAAATAAGCTGTTTTTCTTTTCGGCAAGAAGATTATCATACATATTCTTATCTTGGCTTTCATTACCATTAACTAGTGAAAATTGCTTAATGTATTTAACATTTTCCTTGCCATATTTACTGTTAATTATTCTGAGTGTATGTGATTTTCCTGATGATCTACGACCAAGAACTACGCTCAGCCCCGAAGAAATCTTTAATTCACCAGTGTTGATGTCTATTAGATTCTTATCTGAACCATCCAATGCGACCTTTTGTCTATCTTTCAATGCTTCTTTCAGTGCATGAATGGATAAATCGCCGACCTCTATAAAGGTTTGCCTTGGCTGGAAATCATGAGTTGCTGATGTAAATCTACCATCACTGAAATATACTGGCACTAAACTATTTTTGTCTTTTCGACAATAGATGAATTTTTTGGGACTGTTGACCTCTCCTGCTGTAATATATTCACCCAACTCCGAAATAACAGCCTTTGGAATATGAGGCTTTTTATCGTAATGAGGTATTAATAGATATTTTGAGAGGTCTGTAAATATAGACCTGAATGCAAGTAGGTCTAATGAATCTGTTGGCGTATGGATATTTGACGTTACTATATTTGTCCTCTCATCAAAGTCATCTATGTCCAACTCATCTGTAATAACCAATATGTGTCCATTACATAGGTCAACCTCGATACCTGGAAAAACTGTTATATCTCCCAGCATAGCTTTTATTGAAAGATATTGATTCTTATCAAATACATTATGGTTAGTAATAGCAATGCCGTCTATTCCCATCGTTGAAACGTACTCTTTCAACTTCGAAATGTCAAAATCAAAGTGGCTGTCGCTAACGGGACTTGGAATTGTATGTATATGTAAATCTATCTTTTTCATATTTTGCAAATATACAAATTTTCAATGAAATTAATTAAAAGAATGGCAATATCAACAGTGCTCAACAGCAATTCGTAATAAAAAACTGAAAGAAAATTCCAATAATTTTTAAAGGCATAAGCACCTAAATATTATGTATTATATTATTTAAAACATTGAAAAATAAATACATAAGAAAATAATTCCTATAAATTTGGCTATATTACAAACAATGCTTATATTTGCATGTGAGTTATTTGAAACTATGCAAAGCAGTGTAACCGAAAGCAAGACTTTTGCTACCAAATCGTTACCTGCATCTTTTAAATACTGTAATTAACTTCTGATTTACAGCAAATTACAACAAAATACTTTGTTTCCCTAGTAAGAAAATGGCTGTTCACTAAAGTGAATTCGCCTCTTCACCTAGGCGAAGCAACGAACGCAGCCAGACAAAATATGCCACAGCTATGCTCTCTTGCAAGGAAGCGACCACAGCTATGGCACAGGAATTAAAACAAGCTGTATACGTCAAGCCGAATTTGACAGCGGAGAATGGCAAACCGTTTCAAGGGGACTTGGAATCTATTTACACAGTATATTGTTGATTTACAGCAAGATACTGCGCATAATTTGGAATGAAATGTGCTGATGCAGAAGAAACTGATACGAAAAATCATCGAAAAAATGGCATCTTATCTTTGTAATTACAAATGCGGCAAGAAGCAACAATTTTGTACTTTCGATGAAAACGTGGATAGAACGGACGAATGAATGCTTCCATTGTAAGGGCAGACACTGCCTCTTATCGGTTACAATTCTTCACAAACAACCATTTCCATACCTTGATATACAACAATGATTTTATGTAGCATGGTAGGACCCTATCGCTTTCTGCACAGACTCGCTCGAAGCGTAGCGTTCAGTTTGTTCAATGGCTTGTCGCCTTAATTGTTCTATCCGTTCGCTACTGTCTTTTCCTTTGGCATATTTCAGTTCGATGATGTAGGAGTGGCTCATGTCTTTGTAAATATCCAATAACGGATGCAAGAACAGGTCGATGTATCCTTCCTGACTGTCTTTCTCGGACACAGGACGATAAAAAGGATTTTGTGCGGTCATGGCAAGAGTAAAACCATGAACAAAATATTCACCTTTCTGCTTGTCCCGCTGCGAGGCATAACGGTGCAGGCATCCGGCAATGTATTCAAAGTAAGGTTTCCATTTGCCACCATAAGCCAGCCCTGAGGCAAGCTTCCTCTTTTCATACCTGTCGAAAGTCAAGTCGTTTTCATGATAAGTATCCAGAATGTAGGCAAAGAGTTGTTCACGTACCACCTGGTTGGGGATGGTGAGTTTGGTTTCTCCTTTATGCATTCCGCTGATGGTCAGCATTCCGAAGTAGAAAAGCAATCAGTTCTATCAACTCGTCTACCGAATGATTGAATGGGCATGTTGTGGAGTAATATTCCAGCATATCCCGTACATCTTTTTCTGTGAATCCTGTCATTTCATTGAATTGTGGATTCAGCGTGTAATTGGTGCCGATGTTGAATCCGCTGGTCAGGTCGTCCATGGTAACCGGACTCACTCCCGTTATAAAACAACGCTTGATAGCATATACGTTCCGGCCTTTACAGTGTCGAAAAAACTGCGCAAGTAACCGGTGCCGTGTGTCTCGCTTCTATAATTGTCCAGGCATGAGGGTTCGGATAAAATCTTATTGGTGAAATGGTCGTATTTATCCATAAAAAGATAAATGCTTTGTCCGGCTTTATAACATTCTTTGTACAAGTAATCCAACTGTTCCACAGCACCCCGTTTGGCGTTAAGCCCTTCCTTTATCCCTTGGGGGAGGTATTGGGTATAGATATCACAAAAGAAGTTGAACTCGGTATTGCAATGTGCATCCAGTGACTGGCGGTACGAGTGTAATTCGGCATTTACCACTGCGAAGTTCAGATAGATAATAAGATAAGAATTGCGTTCGGGAGTGGGGTGTTATCCATGGTAGTTTTATCCGTTTACGATAAAACAATACTGGGTGACTCATATTAACATCTTCACATGCCAAGCTTAAAATAAAACATGCAGTAATATATGTGTATAATTATTTTCTTCTTCTTCCTGTCAAAACAAAGGGGCTTAAAATTGCAGCACAATTGCAGAAAGGAGCTTCGGGAGGGGTGATTGAATGGAAAGTAAACTAAGAATATAAACCTTTTAAATAAAAAATTATAATGAAAACACATGAGAACCGGGCCTTATTCTGCAGGACATTGCTAAAGGCTACAACCTGTCTTTTCCTTACTACGGGTATTGGAATTAGTGCTGCTTATGCAGCACCAAGGGAAAATACCCAAACTACCTCGATAGTACAACAAAACAGCATTGTCAATGGTAAGATTACAGATGCAAATGGAGAACCCATCATTGGTGCTAGTATTGTGATAAAAGGTACTACTAATGGAACTATAACCGACTTCGATGGTAATTTTATGCTGGAAGTTCCTACTAAAGCTACTTTAGTTGTATCTTATGTGGGATATAAAACGCTAGAGGTCCCTGTAAACGGAAAAAAAACACTTAACATCAATTTGAAGGAAGACACAGAAATGCTTGATGAAGTAGTAGTGGTAGGTTATGGTACTCAAAAGAAAGCCACACTAACCGGTTCTGTTTCACAGGTAGGTGGTGAAGAACTGAAGAAAGTCTCAACTGCCAATTTAACGAATACGCTAGCAGGAAAGACCGCAGGTGTCATTGCCAATACACGAAGTGGCGAACCCGGAGCCGATGATGCGACGATCCTTATCCGCGGTAAAGGCACCTTGGGAAATACCTCGCCTCTGATTGTTGTGGATGGTATCGCAGATCGTTCTTTTAGTCGTTTGAATTCGGAAGACGTTGAGTCGATTTCTGTATTAAAGGATGCTTCAGCAGCGATTTATGGAGCACGTGCCGCCAATGGTGTTATTTTGGTAACCACCAAACGCGGTAAAGAAGGAAAGGTGAAATTAAACTATAGTGGAAATGTATCTTTCTCTCAGCCGACACGTGTGCCTAAAATGCTAAATGCCTATCAATATGCAACATATGTAAACGAATTCGATGCAGCGCAGGGCAATTCGTTGACTTATCCGGAAACCGCACTTACTAAAATAAAAGATGGAAGTGATCCTATCAATTATCCCGATACTAATTGGTGGAACGCTGTCGCTAAGGATTGGGCAACCAATACAGAACACAGCCTTGCCATTAGTGGGGGAAATGAAAAGATTTCTTTCTATTCTTCGGCTCAATACATGTATCAGGATGTGATTTATAAAAACAGTCCGCAGAATTACAACCAATATCAATTCAGTACGAATCTGGATGCTAAAATTACAAAAGCTATCAAGTTTGGTTTTGATATTCTGGGACGGCAAACTGTAGATAACCGTGGGGTACGGACTACAGAGGATCTGTTTAGTTATTTTCTTACTACCAGTCCGATGTCTGCACCTTACTATCCTAACGGATTGCTACGTACAGGATACGATGGAATTACGAATAATGCCGTATTGATGGTATCCGATCTTCCTGGGACCAGTAAAACGACCAACAATACATTGAACCTGAAGCCGAAAATTCGTATCGACCTGGATGTCATCACCCCAGGACTGTATGCCGAGGGATATGCAGCTTTGGACTATACATTCAACAATGGTAAAACAACGAATACTCCCTATGATATTTATTCGTATGACTCTGTCAGTGGGGAATATACCAATCAACGTGATGCAACCGGTTCTGTCAGTGTCAGTTCATGGTCCAGCAACAGTAGCAGTATTACCCTCAACGTCCGTATCGGATATAGCCATTTGTTCAATAATGCGCATCAGATAAATGCTTTTGTGGCATACGAACAAAATAAATATCATTATAATTATTTGTATGGCTACCGCACCAACTTTGTATCTTCCGCACTACCCGACTTGGATTATGGAAGTACAGACAAGACAAACCAGAGCAATAGCGGGAATTCGAATGAAACAGCCCGTCAAAATTGGTTCGGACGCGTAAACTATGGCTATAAAGACAAATACCTGGCCGAGGTAACTTTACGTTATGACGGTTCCATGAATTTTGCTCCCGGTCATCGGTGGGGTCTTTTTCCGGGTTTATCGGCCGGTTGGGTTATCTCAGAAGAGAACTTTTTTGAACCTTTGAAGGATGTCTTCAGTTTTTTTAAATTAAAAGGCTCATGGGGTATGATGGGTAACGATAATATTACAGCTTACCAATACCTCTCCATGTATAGTTTTAATACGGATTCTTATTATGCTTTCGGGAAAACTCCTGTATCCGTACAAAGTATCTATGAAACAGTTACTGCTAATCCGTTAGTAACCTGGGAAACTGCCAAGACATGGAATATCGGTTTTTCTTCACAATTCCTCAATGGAAAACTAGGGTTGGACCTTGATTATTTCCAGTCCAATCGAAACGACATCTTGATTACACGCAATGCTTCCATTCCTACCTATTCAGGACTCTCACTTCCGGCCGAGAACTTGGGTAAAGTAAAGAATCATGGCTTCGAGGCAATTGCCACTTATCGTGACAGCAAAGGTGATTTTGAATGGGGAGTGACAGGAAATGTTACTTATGCGAAAAATGAAGTGGTATATGCAGATGAAGCGGCTGATACTCCTGCATGGCAACGAGAAACAGGACACCCCATCGACGGAGGTACCTATTACAAAGCATTAGGTATTTACCAGACACAAGAGCAGATAGAAAGCACTCCCCATCTTTCTGGTACCAAAATAGGTGACCTGATTTATCAAGATACGAACAAAGACGGTAACATTACCTGGGATGACGCCGTCCGCCGGGATAAATCCGCTACCCCCAAATGGATTTTCGGTTTGACACTGAACGGATCATGGAAAGGTATGGATGTCAATGCGTTCTTTCAGGGACAAGCAGATGCGGAGATCTTGGTACAACCTACGATGAATATGGCTACAGATTTTTATGAAGGCCGCTGGAGCGAATCCAATACAGCCGAACAGAATGCTGCCGCCAAATGGCCGCGAGCTTTTATGAAGGCTTCTTCAGTAGATAACCGTAACTCACAAAGTTCCACATGGTGGCTACGTGATGCATCGTTTGTCCGTCTGAAATCCTTGGAAATAGGATATACATTCCCCAAGACATTGATAAGCCCGTTGGGGGTAGAAAAACTTCGCTTGTATGTCAATGGCAACAACTTGTTTACAATAGATAGTGTAGGCATCTTCGACCCCGAAATGACCAATGGCATCAGGGGTTACTCTCTTCAACGAAGCTGGACTTTCGGACTGAATGTCACTTTCTAATTTTTAACCATAAAAGAATACATATATGAAAAAAATATATAAAGGTGCTATATGCACTCTGTTGGGAATGAGCCTTGCAGCTTGTTCCGATTTCCTAGACGTAGATCCACACAATAAGATCAGCGACGAAGCAGTGTGGGGTAACCTGGATTATGCAGAAACTTTCTTGAACAATTGTTATCTCTATGTGGAAGGTGAAAACCAAAACGGCGTCCCATTCTGCAGCTATACGGATGAGATTTACCATCGTACCGGTTATGCTACGGAAGTCTATACACTGGGCAATGTGTCATGTGACAATTACAATGTAGGTTACTCTGATGCCAGAGGTAACACATGGTATTTCTATTATAACGGAATAAAGAAAACGAACCAACTATTGGAAAGAATAGACGACGTTCCCGCAACTTCGAATGATGATATTGAAAAGAAAGAGCAAATAACTGGACAGGCTTATTTCCTTCGTGCATTTTTTTATCATCAGTTATATTCCCTTTACGGACGAATTCCTTTAGTTTACCATACATTTGATATGAATGCCGAATGGACGGAAACACGTGCCGATATGGATGAAGTGGCAGATTCTATTGTAGCGGATTGTAACCGTGCCGCCCAATTACTTCCGACAGAATATAGTAGTAATGACTTCGGACGTGCTACCAAAGGAGCCGCTTTAGCTGTAAAGGCACGAACTTTGCTCTATAAAGCAAGCCCATTGTTCGGCACTTCTTCTACTGAAAGATGGAAAGAGGCTTCCGATGCTCAGATGGAAGTTATCGAATTAGCCAATCAAGGCATATACAGTTTGCCATCAGTAAGCAACTATGAAGAATATGCCGCTCTATTCTGCAATGCGGAAAATCCGGAAATCATTTTCGAAAAATTATATGACTCAAGTATCAGCTCTACAGCCTATTCCGCTAGCTACCCCATGTCTTCACCTCCGGGAGCCTACAATGGATACAATGGCTGGGGAGTATGGCTTCCTACTTATAACATAACCAATGTTTATCAAAAGGCGGACGGTACTGATTTCAGTATGTCTGGGTTAAAAAATTATAATATCCAGATACCGAGCATAGATGATACTACAGGGGAAATAGTGTACAAAGATAGTACTATCGTTGCTACGGAAATCAATCCGTATGATAACCGTGAAATGCGTTTTTATGCGAATATTCTGTATGATGGTTCTTTGTGGGGATACGGCGATGACAATCATGCTGTACAAATATATGAATCCGGACAAGAGGGAGTTATTTCTGGAGAACAGTCGCCCACTTACACCAGTGGTGAATATTGGAATGCCACCCAAACAGGATATTATCTGCGTAAGTTTATGAATGCTAACTACAATCAATGGGATGAAACGATAATGGACAATACCCCTTGGATATTTTTCCGCTTGGCTGAGTTTTATTTGAATTATGCAGAGTGTCAGATAGAATTGGGCAATAATGCGGAGGCATTGAAATACATCAATCTGATCCGCAAGCGCGTAAATCTGCCTGATGCTTCCGGAATAAACATTCGTGAGGAGTATGAATATGAAAGAAAAGTAGAATTGATGTTTGAAGGGCAGCGCTTTTTCGACCTGCGCAGATGGAAACGTATGGAAGAAGCTTACTCTACAGCAAATCTGCCTACGGCGATGAAAGTTTATAAATTGTTGGATGGAACCTTGTTGTATACACACAGCACTACTATTCTTCAAAAACGCTCGTTCCGTGAAGCGATGTATTGGATGCCTGTTCCGCGCTACGAACTAAATAAATGCCCCAATTTGGATGGAAGACCTTATGAAGACTAACTAATAGCAGAGGGTGGAATCGCTAAAATGTATTTTAGGGAAACCATCCTCTTTTTAATTATAAAATGAAATGAAACAATATATAATTCTTTTCTTACTCTTTATGTTGAAAACCAGTTGTTCCAACGCACAAGGAAACAGCGATATCCCTCTACCTCCCGGCAAGTCCATTTACATCCCCAAGGACCTTCAAGGCATGGATTTACAGAATCCGGCAAGCCGGTGGAGTTATCACCGTATGGCATATACCGAGAACTTTGTCATCTTCTGGGAGAAGGGTTTCGGTAATGACCTCGGCAATCCGCCACAGCTGGAGGGGCATTCCATGAAGGTGGACCTGCCCGGTCTGAAGGAGAAGCTGGAAAACTTCTACGCCTATTTCTACCACACGCTGCAGTTTGCTAGGCAAGGCTCGAAATGTGACAAATACCGCATGATGGTCATGATAAACTATTCCCTGGAGGGCACTGCCTACGGAGGGGATTACGACGGGCAGATCGGTGCGCTCTGGATTGCCCCCAACCGGGTGCAGGACAAGAAGTTGAATTGCATCGCGCATGAACTGGGACATAGCTTCCAGTCACAAATCACCTGCGACGAGCAAGGAGAGGCCTGGGGTGGTTGCGGCTTCTTTGAGATGACTTCACAATGGATGCTCTGGCAGGTAAATCCTGACTGGATGACCGATGAGAAATATCATTGGGATGCGTTCAAAACCCTTACTCACAAGGCTTATCTGCATTTGGATAATATTTATCATTCCCCCTATGTGCTTGAATACTGGGGAACCCGGCACGGTCTGCCTCTCATCGCCGAACTGTACCGCCAGGGAAAACGTGGGGAGGACCCTGTCATTACCTACAAACGACTGAACGGTCTTGAACAGGAAGAGTTCTGTGACGAGATGTTTGACGCCTGCCGTCATTTTGTCAACTGGGATTTTGAACGGGTATGGAGGGAGACACGTCCGTATGCGAACCAATACACCTGCAGGATGACCCCGTCCGAAGGGGGCTGGTACCGGATTGCCCCCGAGAACTGTCCCGAGAATTACGGTTTCAACGCTGTTCCCCTCTCCCTCCCCCGGCCGGGAAGTGTCGTGGAAGTGGAGTTCCGTGGCGAGGCGGGCAGGAAGGGTTACAACTCCGTCCATCCGGAAAGAGCCGGCTGGCGGTACGGTTTTGTCGCCGTCACCCGGGAAGGGAAATCCGTCTACGGGGAAACAGGAAACGATACGGAAGGAGTGATCAGGTATGTCGCTCCCAAGGACGGAACATTGACCCATCTGTGGCTGGTTGTTATGGGAGCCCCGACGGAACATTGGATGAATCCCGGATACGGGAAAGAAGATGCACAATGGCCTTATAAGATAAAAATAACCGGAACCCATCTCCAATAATGTGATAAAAAAATAGTCTAAACAAATGGAAGAATAGTACAACCGGCTAATTATCAAATCCATAAAATAGAATATATTAGACGATTCTACCATTACATTATATTATTTCTTCCCTTTCTTGTAATTTTTTTATTTTACTTTGCAAGTGAACAACGTATACAACCGATAGATTATGAAAAACAACAAGAAACTTTGTCTTGCAATTTTATCTTTGCTTTTATTGATTGGAAATGCTTCACTTGCAGCCAAGGAAAAGAAATATGTACTCTCTTCACCCGATGGTACATTGAAAGTGGAAATCAGCGCCGGAAACGAACTGGTCTACCAAGTGATGCATGGAAATGACACAATTCTCTCACACTCTAATATAGCTTTGGTTCTGGAAGACGGAACTATAGTAGGTAGAACTCCCCGTATCACAGGGGAAAGAAGGAAAAAGATAAAGGATAACATAGAATCACCTTTTTACCGTTTCAAGGAGTTCGTTGCAACAGGTAACGAACTCGACTTGAAGCTGAAAGGCGGGTTCGGAATCATTTTCCGTGCATACAATGAGGGAGTCGCCTATCGATTCTATACCACACAATCTTCGGATATCATTATAAAGGAGGAACAGGCCGAGTTTAATTTTAAGGAAGATTATACCGCCTATCTCCCTTATACCACAAACGACAAGCAACCGATGGCGATGGCCTTTCAGAATGTCTATGACATCACTCCTCTGTCAAAAGCACAGCCTAAACTGGCTTTTCTTCCGGTTACTGTGGATTGCGGCAGCGTAAAACTGACCCTGTTGGAGTCAGATTTGGAAGCTTATCCGGGCATGTTTGTGCAGTCACAGCAGGGAAAGTATGGATTGAAAGGTGTCTTTGCTCCTTATCCGGCTAAAACAGACTTTTATCCTTGGCGGAAGCAGGAATATGTAACCGAAACTACCGATTTTATATCCCGTAGCCGTGGCTCCCGTTCCTATCCGTGGCGTGTGTTGGCCATTACTGAAAAAGATACGGATATGCCGGTCAACAACCTGGTCTATGCCCTGGCTTCCCCCAACCGTATCGGTGATACCTCATGGATAAAGACAGGCAAAGTGGCATGGGATTGGTGGAATGACTGGAATCTGAAAGGAGTGCCGTTTAAAGCCGGTATCAACATGGATACGTATAAATATTATATTGATTTCGCCAGCCGGAACGGACTGGAATTTATTGTGTTGGATGAAGGATGGTATGATCCGAAAAGTGGGGATATGCTGACCGTTATTCCCGAACTTGATTTGCCGGAACTGATAGCATACGGTAAATCCAAAGGGGTGGAAATAGTGCTTTGGACGGTGTTTAATGTACTCGACAGCCAGTTGGAAGCTGCTTGTAAGAAATATGCGGATATGGGAATCAAAGGTTTTAAGGTGGATTTCCTGGATCGTGATGATCAGACTGCCGTCGAAATGGTGTATCGCATCGCTGAGATGACAGCCCGGTATAAATTAACCCTTGATCTGCACGGCATTTACAAACCGACAGGTATCAACCGTACCTACCCTCATATTATCAATTTTGAAAGCGTGTTTGGCATGGAAGAGGTGAAATGGACGGATATCAAGAATAATATGCCTCTTTATGATGTTACTTTCCCCTATATCCGTATGATGGCGGGACCGGTGGATTATACGCCGGGAGCTATGCGCAATGCTACGAAGGCGGATTGGCGTGCCATGTATTACACACCGGCCAGCATGGGAACCCGGTGTCATCAACTGGCTGCCTATATTGTACACGATTCTCCTTTTACTATGTTGTGTGATGCGCCTACCAACTATCTGAATGAGCAGGAATGTGTGGATTTCATGGCTTCTCTGCCTGTGGAGGTGGATTCTACTTTTATTGCTTCGGGCGAGTTGGGAAAATATATTGTAACAGTGCGTAAGAAGGATGTGAACTGGTATATCGGCGGTATGACCAATTGGGATGAACGTGATGTGCAACTCGATTTCTCTTTCCTTCCCGAAGGAATGTCTTATACGGCTGTTTTGTTTAAAGACGGTGTGAATGCCAACAAGCAGGCCGAGGACTATCGGAAAGAAACAATCCGCATAAATAAAGACAGCCGGTTGACTTTGCATCTGGCATCGGGAGGTGGATTCGCTATGAAGTTGGAGCTTTGCCCTGTTCACGGACAGGTTACCGGTATTCCTGAAGGGAAAAATATTCCTTCTTTCTATCAGAAATACATAGAGACAGAAGGTCTGTATGTCACCTCTTCCGGAAAGGTGAGCGATGAGGCCTTATTGAAAGCTTGTGATATCATCAGTTTGATGTTGGCAAAACGTCCGGATGTGAAGGCACACATGGTGAAGAAAGGCTGCCACGTCATGATAATCGGTAAAGATGAGGAAACTTGCGATTTGCCGGAGTTTGCCCATATCTGCAATTGTGAGGACAGCATTAAATATTGGAACTGGCGTGCCCGTGGTTTTGGCGGAGCACCGGAGGATGAATTTTCATCCAGTTGCGGAGAAGAGAATCTGCTGGCATTGCCGCAGGATAAATATGTAGGTGAGAATATCCTGATTCATGAGTTCGCTCACCTTGTTCATACGGTAGGTATAGTGGGAGTGGAGCCAGACTTTAATGAGCGTTTGGAGGCACTTCGTCAGAATGCAATCCGGAAAGGGCTGTGGGAAAAGACGTATGCGGTGAGCAATAAAGAGGAATACTTTGCCGAATGCGTACAGTCTTTCTTTAACTGTAACCGCTATGCCGAACCTGCAAACGGAGTTCACAACTGGGTGAACCGCCGCACGAAACTGAAAGCGTACGATCCGGATATGTACCGGTTGTTGCAGGAATATTTTTATGAGATAGAAATTCCCATTCATAATGTGGTGCATGAATAAGCGTCGCAGGGACAAATAGAATTTTGCTATATAGAGATGAATAAGATACGATTGGTTGTTGCTTCCTTATTGTTGGGAGCTGCTACAGGTTTTGCTCAGAAGCCTTTTAATGCTTCGGGTACGGGGAATCCCATTATTCCCGGATATTTTGCCGATCCCACGGTGAAGAAATTTGGCGATACATATTATATGTATGCCACTACGGATGGCAGTGGAGCCGGCTTCGGTCCTGCACAAGTGTGGACCAGCAAGGATTTTGTGAACTGGACGCTGATGCCTATGAACTGGCCGGACAGTCATTGGATATGGGCTCCCGATGTGATGAAACATACGGACGGGAATTATTATTATTTTTATTGTCAGCCCTGTATGATTCATTGCGGGGTCAGTGAAACGCCGCGCGGCCCTTGGAAAAATATATTGGGTGAAAGTGAGGCTGTTCTTGTACCCGACCGTTTTGTGACGAATGCCATTACATTGGACGGACAGACCTTTGTGGATGATGATGGTTCTGTATATTTGTATTGGGGAACTTGGGGGATTTATAAAGGTTTCGGTTGCGGAGCCGGAAAACTGGCTTCCGATATGAAGAGTTTTACTGAAACGCGTCTGATTCCAAATACGGAAGCCACGGATTTTTTTGAAGCGCCCTTTGTGATGAAACGGAACGGTATCTATTATTTTATGTATTCTTCGGGTTCCTGTCACGACCACACCTATCGGGTGCAGTATGCCACTTCGGACAAACCTATGGGGCCGTACACCTATCGGGGATGTATTCTTGAAACCAATACCGACGGAACAATTCATGGGCCGGGACATCATAGCGTTTTAAAAGAAGGCAATGAATATTATATGGTCTATCACCGTCATGATAATCCGCATTCCAACCGCGGATTTCATCGTCAGCTTTGTGTGGACCGTATGGAGTTTGCCGAAGATGGAAGCATTAAACCCCTTATTCCCACTCATGACGGAATAGGTGCATTGGCACCTTCTGTAGTGAAATCAAAAAATCTGGCATTGGGTGCTAAGGTGAGGGCTTCTTCTTTTTATGATGCCGATTTCTGCCCCGAATATGCTGTGGATGATAATAACGGCACTTTATGGAGTCCTCGTGGAATGGGACAGGAGTGGATAGAAGTGGATTTGGGTGTTGCCCAGCAGATACAAACTATCTGGACTCAATTTGAGTATGGCACACAATTTTATCAATATTTAATTGAAACTTCTGTCGATGGCAAGCATTGGTCTATTTTCGCTGATAAGCGGAATAATCGTCTGGCAGGCAGCCCGATGGTCGATTTTGGCAAGGTGAAGGCTCGTTATGTCCGCCTTACCTTTACCGGAGGACAGAAGAACGGATTTGGCGGGGCGGTCTGGAATTTGAAAATCTTTGATGGGGTGGAAGCATCGGCTCCGCAACAATGGCTGGGACTTACCGCTGCCGATTGGAATGGTCGTGAATGGCAGAACAATGAAGGGATGCTGGGAGGGGCTTTTACTTTGAAGGAAGGTTCGGCACGCACATTGCGCATGGATGGGCGTGATGCGTTGGTACTGGAACCGGGAACTACATTGGAGTATAGTCATCCGTTACTCTCCTCGTCCAAAGAGCATACAGTTAGTGGGTTGGTTTACAGGTCAGGTAAATGGCAGAGTTATGAAGCGGAGTCGTGTCTTTCATCAGGAGCGATTACGCTGCATAGTTCCACCGAACCTTTGGTCATTACCAATTTCCGTTACTATAATTGGAAACAGGAAGCAGCGGAAAAGGCATACGATGCGGAAACGGATATCGTGCGTCTGCCTGTAGCCGATCAGCAGAAACATGGGTTGGTGGTCAGTCTTTCTGCTGATGATTTTACCGTAAACGATACGGTTCCTTATTTGGAAAACCGAGGAGTAAAAGGGTATTTTGAAGCCCGGAAATTACCTCTCGTTGTGAAAGAAGTGAAAGGGAAAAAGGCATTTCATTTTGAGGGTACTCAGGTCTATACTTCCAGTTTTATGCTTCCTGCCACTTTGCAGGATAATGCTCCTTATACCTTGGAGGCGTGGGTACTGAATGATTCCATTAGTGAAAATGAATGTGTGGCCGATTTTACTACCTCGCATGATGAATTGGAGAAAATCATGTTGGTTAACGGCACGGAGCCTCGTTGTGGAGTAATCAATCACTATGGCTGGTATGAAGATGCAGGATATAAGGACATGAAGGAATTGGCAGGAAAGTGGCAGCACATCTATATCTGCTTTGATGGGCGGATGGAACAGGTTTATATCAATGGAAAATTAGTCAGTGAGAAAGATATCCAGTTACTGGTGAAACCGTCACAATTCATCACATTGGGACGCAATGCCGAAGGAGACTGGCCCTTTACCGGTTATCTGCACTCATTGAAATTATGGGATGAATATTTGCCGTTGAAAGAGTGATTCACCCTTTTCCTATGACCGGAATATGTATTTTTGCAAAAACTATGATAAACAATTAAATGATAGAACCATGAAGAAACTTTTAGTCACTGCTCTGTTGACTGCTACCGTAGCAGGCGGAACAGCGCAAATAAGAAATCAGTCGCACGGCTATCCTATCGACCCCGTACCTTTCACTTCGGTGAAAGTAACCGATTCATTCTGGGGGCAACGACTGAATGCCAGCCGTGAAGTAACGATTCCTCTGGCGTTCAGTAAATGTGAGGAAACAGGACGTTATACTAACTTTGTCAATGCTGCCCATCCCAGTGATACCATTAAAGTAGGCGGTCTGGCTTTTGATGATACCGATGTGTACAAAACGATAGAAGGTGCCAGTTATCTGTTACAGACCTATCCGGATAAAAAACTGGCTAAGTATATTGATAGTGTGCTGGTTATTGTCGCTGCGGCACAGGAGCCGGATGGTTATCTCTATACTTCGCGTACCATGAATCCGAAGCATCCGCATGAGTGGGCAGGAAGCAAACGGTGGGAGAAGGTAGAGGAACTGAGTCATGAGTTTTATAATTTGGGACACATGGTAGAAGGTGCTATTGCGCATTACCAGGCTACCGGAAAACGTAATTTCCTTGATATCGCTATCCGTTATGCTGACTGTGTATGCCGGGAGATAGGTACAGGCGAAGGACAGCAAATCCGTGTGCCGGGACATCAGATTGCCGAAATGGCCCTTGCCAAACTGTACTTGGTAACAGGGCAACAGAAATATTTGGATCAAGCCAAATTCTTTTTGGACCAGCGCGGATATACTACCCGTACGGATGAATACAGTCAGGCGCATAAACCGGTAGTGGAACAAGATGAGGCTGTGGGACATGCTGTTCGCGCTGCCTATATGTATGCAGGTATGGCAGATGTAGCCGCACTGACGGGAGACACGGCTTATATCCATGCCATAGACCGTATTTGGGACAACATTGTGGGCAAGAAATATTATATCACCGGTGGCATCGGCGCCACCAGTAACGGGGAAGCTTTTGGCAAGAACTATGAATTGCCCAATATGTCAGCTTATTGTGAGACTTGCGCGGCTATCGGTAATGTGTATGTCAACTACCGCTTGTTCCTGCTTCATGGTGAGGCAAAATATTATGATGTGCTGGAACGTACTTTATATAATGGTCTTATTTCGGGCGTGTCCCTGGACGGTGGCGGGTTCTTCTATCCTAATCCGTTGGAAAGCATCGGACAGCACCAGCGTCAGCCTTGGTTCGGCTGTGCCTGTTGTCCGTCCAATATCTGCCGTTTCATTCCTTCTTTGCCAGGATATGTGTATGCGGTGAAAGATAAGGACGTGTATGTCAATCTGTTCATGTCCAATACTTCGAATTTGAAGGTAGAGGGTAAGGCTGTTTCTTTAGAACAGACTACTCATTATCCTTGGAACGGAGAAGTTACTATCGGAGTCAACAAGAACAATGCCGGACAGTTTACAATGAAAATCCGTATCCCGGGATGGGTGCGTAATCAGGTAGTTCCGAGTGACCTGTACACTTATTCGGATGGAAAGCGTTTGAGCTATACAGTGAAAGTAAATGGAGAACCGGTACAGAGTGAACTGAAGGACGGTTATTTCTGCATAGACCGCCGTTGGAAGAAAGGGGATAAAGTAGCTGTCCATTTCGATATGGAACCTCGTACGGTGAAAGCCAATAGTAAAGTGGAGGCAGATCGTGGACGTATAGCTGTAGAACGTGGACCGATAGTCTATTGTGCGGAATGGCCGGATAATGATTTTGATGTGCTGAGCGTGTTTATGAACCGCACTCCTCAATTCGAGGTGGTTGAAAAGCCGGATTTGCTGTATGGTATTAACCAATTGAAAACAGATGCACAGATTCTGGGTTATGACGATAGAGGTCGTCTGACCGCTACTGATGTAAAGCTGACGTTGATCCCTTACTATGCTTGGGCACACCGCGGTGCAGGTGCTATGGCAGTGTGGTTGCCTCAGGAATTAAGTGCTTCCCGTCCGACTATGCCTGCTACGCTGGCATCGGAAAGCAAAGTGGATGCTTCGCATAAGGTGAAATCCATCTCCGCCATTAATGACCGTCTGGTGCCGAAAGATGAGAATGACCGTTCCGTACCCTATTACCATTGGTGGCCCAAACAGGGAACTACCGAATGGATATCCTACGAGTTCCCATCCGAAGCGACTGTTTCCAGTGCTACCGTATATTGGTATGATGATGCTCCTTGGGGAGGATGCCGCATACCGCAAAGTTGGAAGGTGTACTATAAAGATGCACAAGGCCAGTGGCAACCGGTGAGTGGAGCGGATAAGTATGGAGTGGAAAAAGGTACGGGGAATACAGTCAATTTTGACCCGGTAAAGACAAAAGCGGTAAAACTGGAGATTGTTCAGCCGGCCGATAATTCATCGGGTTTGTTTGAATGGGAAGTGAAATAGAATAATTCAAAATGAAGGTTGGTAAGTTAGGTTGGCTGGTAGCCATGTTCCTTAGTGGGGGCATGGCTATCGCTCAAGGTACGGCTGATGATTATCGGCGTGCTTATGCATTGAAAGAGAAGTTCAGTGCGGATAAAGTTTTCTATTCCAATGTCAATCCGCAATGGATAGAGGGTACTCATCAGTTTTGGTATGTGCGGAATACTCCGGACGGACGCCTGTATGTATCTGTAGATGCAGATAAAAAAGCTAGAAAAGAATTGTTTGATTCTCATCGTCTGGCAAAGGCGCTGGGTGCTGCATCCGGAAAAGAGGTCAAGCCGGAAGCTCTTGCATTGGGGCATTTGTCGGTCAGTAAGGGATTGGATACGCTACACTTTGTGTTTAATAATCAACGTTGGATGTATGCATCCCGGAAAAATCAGCTGGTCAATGAAGGGGCGCTTCCTCTCCCTCCCAAGCAAAAGCATTGGATGGAGGTGGATGATGAGAAGACAGCATCGCCGGTTCCGTCTCCTGATGGTAAATGGATAGCATTTATTAAAAATCAGAATATCTATGTAAAGGAGGTGGCTACCGGAAAAGAAAAGCAACTGAGCTTGGACGGGACACTGGGTAATTATTATTCAGCCTACATCCGCTGGTCACCGGACAGTAAGAAGGTGGCTTCCTGCAAGATCCGTCCGGTGGAAAAGCGCTATGTTTATTATGTGGAATCTTCTCCGGCTGATCAGCTTCAGCCCAAGCTTCACAAACAGGAGTATGCGAAGCCGGGAGACGAACTTCCTTTTAAAGTGCCCTGCATCTATGAAGTGGAAAGCGGACGAAGCATTATTCCTTCTACTGAATTGTTCGACCGACAATATGAAGTATATGGTCCCGAATGGAATCCCGACAGCCGTGCCGTGACTTTTGAATATAACCAGCGCGGACATCAGGTGTACAGAGTGCTTGAACTTTCTGCCGAAACGGGAAAAGTGCGTCCGTTGGTAGAAGAAACCAGCGATAAATATGTGAATTATACCCGTCATTTCCGTCATGACTTAAAAGACGGCAAGCAGATGATATGGATGAGTGAGCGTGACAATTGGAATCATCTTTATATGTACAACCGTATTACCGCACAGCCCGATTATCAAATTACTAAAGGAGAATGGTATGTACGCGAAGTGCTTCGGGTAGATGAGGATAACCGTCAGATCTATTTCTCGGCAAATGGTATGGAAGCCGGTGAGGACCCCTATCTCATCCGTTATTACCGCATTGGTTTTGATGGCAAAGGTCTTACCTGTCTTACTCCCGAAGAAGGGATGCACCGTGCCTGGTTTTCGGAAGATATGAAGTATTTGGTAGATGTTTATTCTATGGTGAATAAGGCTCCTGTAGCTGTGTTACGTAGTGCCAGGGATGGTAAAGTGATGATGCCGTTGGAAACAGCTGATATCACTCGCTTGGAGGCTGAAGGTTGGAACGCTCCGGAGGTATTTGTTGCCAAAGGGCGGGACGGCAAGACGGATATGTGGGGATTGATTGCCCGGCCCACTAACTTTGATCCGAACAAGAAATATCCGGTTATTGAATACATTTATCAAGGTCCCGGTGATCAGTATGTCCCGAAAACTTTCCGCCCTTATGATTGGAACATGACTTCTTTGGCCGAACTTGGTTTTATCGTCGTAATGGTCGATGGAATGGGAACTTCTTTCCGTTCGCGTGCTTTTGAGAATGTATGTTATAAGAATTTGAAAGATGCCGGTTTGCCGGACCATATTGCTTGGATGAAGGCGGCTGCACGGAAATATCCTTATATGGATGTGGACAGGGTAGGTATTTACGGTTGTTCTGCCGGTGGTCAGGAATCTACAAATGCAGTTTTGCTTTATCCTGATTTCTATAAAGTGGCTTATTCAGCTTGTGGTTGTCATGATAACCGTATGGATAAGATTTGGTGGAATGAACTTTGGTTGGGCTATCCGGTAGGAGATCAATATAAAGAAGGGTCTAATGTGGAAAATGCACATCTGTTGAGCCGTCCTTTGATGTTAGTGGTAGGTGAGTTGGATGATAATGTAGATCCTGCCTCTACCATGCAGGTGGTCAATGCATTGATTAAGGCGAATAAAGATTTTGAATTGGTCGTGATTCCCGGAGCGCATCATACAATGGGGGAAGATTTTGGCGAACATAAGCGGTATGATTTCTTTGTCCGCCATTTGATGCGGGTGAATCCACCGAAGTGGGATGAGATAAAATAGGAGGAGTGAGGTTTGTAGCTGTAGGAGTTTGTCAGTTATAATAAATATAGGTGGCAGTGTTATGGAGGACAAGTCCATAGCACTGCTTTTTTATGTAATTCCGTGTTTTCATTGATGGAAATTATGTCGGTTGAGTAGTGTCTGTGCAAAATCTGCCTGAAAAAGACCAAATATTCTCTGTATTCAGATCGGAAAACGCATAATTTTGTTTGCTGGTTTTTATCAAAACATATAGGAATAATGAAAAATACATTCAAAAAAGTGTTTATTGGCTTTATGGCTTTTGCCATGGCAACCGGCTCCTTTGCGCAGCAAAGAGCTCATAAAAAGGATAATAAGTCGTATCCTAAGGAATGGAAACAAATAGCACGTATGGAGCAGGATTCTTTCTTTCTGACAGATGAAGCTCGGCGGATTGCTGAAAATGTATTGGCTTTTCAACGCTGTACGGGTGGTTGGCCGAAGAATATAGATATGGCCCGCCGCATGAATGATAAAGAGCTGGCTAAAGTGATAAAGGATAAATCACGTCGTGATGATTCTACGATAGATAATAATGCCACAACTGCCCAGATGATTTTTTTAGCCCGTCTTTATAGGCAGACTAAGGATATACGTTATCGGGATGCTTTCCTCCAGGGAGTGGAATATTTGCTGAGTGGTCAATACGAAAACGGAGGATGGCCGCAATTTTGGCCCGGTCCGCGTGGTTATCAGATACATATTACTTTCAATGACGATGCCATTGTCAATACATTGAATATGATACGTGATATGATGAATCACAAAGCGCCTTATGAGGATGATTTGATAGACAAGGCTTTGTGTGTACGTTTGGGAAAAGCCTTTAATAAAGGAATAGAGTGTATACTGGCTACACAAATTATAAAGGATGGAGAACCTTCAGTGTGGTGTCAGCAGAATGATAGGGAAACATTGAAGCCTGCACCGGCACGTGCGTATGAGTTGCCGTCTTATTGTTCGGCGGAGAGTGCCGGAATTGTGCGTCTGCTCATGGAATTACCTGCACCCGACGCACGCGTGAAGCGGGCGGTTCACGGAGCCATGAAATGGTTTGACAGGTATAAACTTACCGGTTTGAAATGCGAGCGTATCGTGCTGGCAAATGGTGAGCGGGATACTCGTCTTGTGGAAGATCCTCAAGCCAAGCCTATTTGGGCGCGTTATTATGATTTGAAATATTGTGAACCGTATGTATGTGACCGTGATGGGCTGCCACGTCGCCATTTGGAAGAAATAGGAACAGAACGTCGTAACGGATATAGTTGGTACAATAGCAGGCCGGCTGAGCTTTTTGCCATATACAATGCATGGGCGGACAAATATGATCCGAAGCATAAAGTGGCAATCAGTCTGGCAACCAAAGGAGCGAATGAAAACGGGCTTATTGAAATGTATCGTCGTCCCATGGCAGAGCGTACGGCTTTTGATGTGGTGGTAAAGCCGGGAGAGAGTATTCAGGCAGCTATTGAAAAGGCGCCGGAAATTCCGACAGTACCTTTTAAAATCTTATTGCTGAACGGAACGTATCATCAAAAAGTGATTATTGACAGACCTAATATTGTTTTGGTGGGAGAAAACCGTGACAGTACGCGGATTGTCTTGGCTGAAACAGCCCAGACACGTGCCATCACGGAATATCATGGACGTCCGGTAGGCAATGGTGTCATTGTGTTGCAGGAAGGTGCGGATGATTGTGTTATTAGCGGACTGACTGTTTACAACAATTACGGAACTGCCGTTGAAAATACGACCATCCATCAGATGGCGATTTTTGGACGTGCCACTCGTACTATCATCATCAACAGTAATGTATGGGCCGATGGAAACGATGCCCTTTCCTTGTGGGCGCCCGGAAGCAATGGTATGTATTATCATGCCGATCTCTATCTTCGTTGTCCGGGTGTGGATTTTCTTTGTCCTCGCGGATGGTGCTATGCCACACGCTGCCATTTTTATGGTGATAGCCGTGCCATGATTTGGCATGACGGACGAGGTGACAAGAACAAGAAACTGGTTATTACCAATTCTTCATTTGATGCTAAGACACCGACACTTTTAGGACGATATCATCATGATTCCCAGTTTTATCTCATCAAATGTAAAATGTCGAAGAATGTGCTTGACGGGAATATTCATTATGCTTATTCGGATAAAGTGCTTGATCCCTGTCCGTGGGGGCTACGTACCTATTATTATGGTTGTACCCGTGAAGGAGGGCATAGTGGCTGGTTAAACGATAATTTAAAGGAGGCGGAGAATGCTCCGGAGTTTTATGGCGTTACCGCCAAGTGGACATTCAATGGCAAATGGGACCCCGAACAACGTATCAGAGATCTTTGGAATGTGTTGGCCTACTAATTTAACAGTTTGTAATATGAAAATGACCACTATTTTATGCTGTATTGTTTTTTTGTTTGTGTCAATGTTATCTGCTGTTGCCCGACAGCAGGAGAAGTCCCGGGTTATTGTCACTACGGATGGTGAGATTGACGATCAAAGTTCTATGATTCGTTTTCTTATGTATTCTTCTGATTATGATGTAGCAGGCATTGTTCAAGTCAATGGGGTACAGAAAGACGGACATAGCAAAGATAAATGGATCGAATCACAAATTGCCAAATATGCGGAATGTCTGCCTAATTTGAGGAAACATAATCCCGATTATCCCGATGCTGAATATCTGCTAAGTGTCTTGGCGGTTGGTAATGAGAACAGAGAGGACTTGCATAAATTGCCTCCTTTACTGTCTGATAGCGAGGGGGCACAGCTCATCATAAGGACATTGCTTGATTCTGATCCGAGGCCTGTTCATATTTTAGCATGGGGCGGAGCCAACACCCAGGCCAATGCCTTATGGCAGATCAAGCAGAAATATTCTGCTGCAGAATGGGCAAAAGCGGTATCAAAAGCCAGATTATATTGTATTTGGTATCAGGACGGCGGTGGAAAATGGATAGAACAGAATCTTCCTGAAATCATTATTTATGAATCGGGCGCGCCGGATCATGATGGAGGATGGAGATATGTATGGGATTACATGAGTGTGGACTATTATTTTAAAAACAGACTTAGTAAAAATTCAAAAGAGTTGCAACAAATCATGGATAAACCTTGGTTGGCTGACCATATTAAGAATGGGCACGGACCACTTTGTGCCGCCTATCCTCAGGAATATACCAGTGAGGGGGATACTCCTTCTTTTATGCCTCTTATACGTAATGGACTTGAACAGCATACAGACTATACATTAGGAGGATGGGGAGGACGCCCGGAGTATAAAAATGGCAATCACATGCAAGATGGGAATGATTTGAAAAACGGTGTGTCGGATTCGCATTATACTTTCCAGCGTTGGTTGCCTGCTATACAAAATGACTGGGCGGCTCGTGCCGACTGGTGCGTGGCTGATGAATATTCAAAGGCAAATCATCAACCTGTTGCCCGGATATTGGGAGAAAGTGTACGCACAGTCCGGCCGGGAGAAAAAATAATACTGGATGCCTCTTCTTCATTTGACCCTGATAAAAATTCATTGTCTTACCAATGGTGGCAATATCGGGAAGCAGGCAGTGTGCAAACAAAGGTGGCTATAAAGCACGCCGATGAGAAGAGGGCGGAGATAATTGTACCGGATAATCCGGGCAAACAGTTACATTTGATACTTGAACTTACAGATAATGGAATTCCCAATCTAAAATCTTATAAGAGAATCATTCTGAATATTAATCCGCTTGAGGAAAAATAATTATTACGGATAGATGATTCCGTCATTGTTCCTGCTGTTTTTAGTTCATGTTTATACGAATGGGACAAAAATAATCTCGTTAGCAGAATTGATTTAATTTTCGTAGTGCAATAATGGTCAACAAGAAAAAGTAATTCTGCTAACGGGAGTTATAAAAATAATCAGTTCTATTTGAAGTAAAAAAATATTTTTTACTTTTTTTCTTCAGCGGCATGTGGATAGTCAATCGTATAATGCAGTCCGCGACTCTCTTTCCGTTCCATTGCCTGACGGGTGATCAAATACCCAATGTTAATCATGTTACGCAGTTCGCAAAGCTCGCGTGAAGCCTTACAGCGTTTGAAAAGACGCTCGGTTTCTTCATATAAAATATCCAATCGGTTCCAAGCACGGATTAATCGCGTATTACTGCGTACAATACCTACATAAGCTTCCATAATTTGGTTCACCTCTTTCATGCTTTGGGTTATCAGTACCCGTTCTTCATTGTTCATGGTTCCTTCATCGTTCCATTCGGGGATATCCTCATTAAAGTCATATCGGTCGAGTACATTTAGTGCATGTTTGGCTGCCGCGTCCGCATAGACCACAGCTTCTATCAGCGAATTGGAAGCCAGACGGTTACCTCCGTGCAGACCGGTACATGAACATTCGCCGATGGCATACAAACGGTTGATACTGCTCTGTCCGTCCAGATCGACTTTGATACCTCCGCACAGATAATGAGCAGCCGGAGCCACAGGAATATAGTCCTTAGTAATATCAATACCCAGGCTGAGGCATTTTTTATAAATATTGGGGAAATGTTTTTTTGTTTCTTCCGGATCCTTATGAGTTACATCCAGATATACATGATCTTCACCGCGCTGCTTCATTTCGTTATCAATGGCACGTGCTACGATATCACGTGGGGCCAATGACAGGCGTGGATCATATTTTTGCATGAATTCTTCGCCACTTTGATTCTTTAAGACAGCACCGTAACCGCGCATGGCTTCGGTGATGAGGAAACTGGGACGGTCTCCCGGATGGAAAAGGGCGGTGGGATGGAATTGTATAAATTCCATGTCCTTTACTGCTCCTTTGGCACGGTACACCATAGCAATGCCGTCTCCCGTAGCTACCAGTGGATTGGTTGTATTGCGGTATACCGCTTCGCATCCGCCTGTTGCCATTACAGTTACTTTGGACAGGAACGTATCCACTTCTCCTGTTTTCTCATTCAATACGTAAGCACCGAAACATTTGATGCCTGGTGTATGGCGGGTGACAATAATTCCCAAATGATGCTGGGTAATGATTTCTACCGCATAGTGATCTGTAAATATGGTAATATTGGGATGGGCTTTTACCGCTTCTATCAGGCTGGTTTGTATTTCAGCTCCTGTATTGTCTTTGTGGTGCAGGATGCGGAACTCGGAATGGCCTCCTTCTTTGTGGAGGTCGAATTCTCCATCCTCTTTTTTATCAAAATCCACTCCCCATTTTATCAGTTCCTGGATTTGTGCAGGTGCTTCTCGCACTACTTTTTCTACAGCCGCGCGGTCACTGATCCAATCGCCGGCAATCATCGTGTCTTCAATGTGTTTCTCGAAATTGTCTACTTTCAAGTTGGTAACAGATGCTATACCTCCCTGAGCAAAATAGGTATTGGCTTCTTCCAGTCCTGCTTTACAAATCAGGGCGACTTTACCTTTGTGAGCTACTTTCAGTGCGAAGCTCATTCCGGCAAGTCCTGAGCCGATAACAAGGAAATCGAATTTTTTAACCATGATAATATGCTTTATGGGTGCAAAGCTACGAAAAACCTTTATTCATTGTACCTTTCACTCTTGTTTTTACTATTTTTTTCGTGAAGAATAAACGAAATAGATAATGCAAGTATGAAATTAAAAGTGTAACTTTCTGCATTTTTAAATAGAATAGGATGGAAAACAATAAAGAAATCATTCACGAAAGTGAGGTAAAAGAACTTATAATTGAGTTGAGGGGTGAGAAAGTACTGATAGACCGGGATGTAGCTAAGCTTTATGGCGTAGAAACCAAACGAATTAATGAAGCAGTAAAAAACAATCGGGACAAATTCCCAAATGGTTATATGTTTTCGTTGCAAGTATCTGAAAAACAGCAACTGGTCGAAAATTTCGACCGGTTCAGTAGTTTGAAACATTCTCCCGTAGAACCTAAAGCATTTACCGAAAAAGGGCTTTATATGCTGGCTACAATTTTAAGAAGTCCGAGAGCTACCGCAACTACTTTTGCCATTATCGAATCATTCTTTAAGTTAAGGACATTAGTACGGAATGTAAATATCATGGCTACCGAGTATGATGAGGAAAAGAGGAAGAGTCTGGTACAACGTAGTGGAGAACTGCTGAATGAACTGCTGACTGATGAGGGTGATATAACAGAAACGGAATCTTCTATCGAATTAAATTTGTATGCTTTGAAGATGAAACGTACAGTAAAGAGGACAAAAAAAGGATAAATTCTCTCATTCTGCGCCGTAATGAGGTCGATAAACGATAAATTTATTATCTTTCGGGCAAATTACAATAAGATGATGAATCGAATTTTTCATGTGAAGATAGCAGGAGGTACTTATTTTCTCCTGATACTGCTGACAGCCGTCATGGTATTTGCTTTTTGGTGTATGAAGGCAATGATAGGATTGGTAGTAGCATTGGGTCTGATCATTATTATTGAACGTATTATCCATTCTACTTATATGCTGACTGCGGATGGAAAGTTAGTGGTGTATTATGGTCGTTTTTATAAAGGGAAGACCATTCCCTTGACTGACATTACGGATGTGGAGCTGAAACGAAGTTCCGGATTCGGTGGAATTATGCCTTCGAAATATGTATTGATACATTATGAGAAGAAAAATTTATTGTCATTGGTTCCTGTAAAGCCGGAAGAATTTATCAATGCGTTGGTGAAGCGGTTGGAGCATAGGATAGAGGAGGAATAAATTATGGAGAAAGTATTTAAAACAAAAAGAACCCGTAACTGGTGGATCATTATAGTCGGTCTGGTTGTTCTGATTATTTTTCTGAATGTGTATTTGGAGAAAAGTTGGGCTTTTTCGGCGCTTGGGGGAATTATTATTCCTGTATTAATGTTTTATTCGCGGTCGAAAACTACTTATATTGTAAAAGACAATGGTGTTCTGGAAATCAAACCGGGATGGGGGAACAGAATATGTGTAGACGGAATCCGTAAAGTGTCTTATAATCCGAATGCAATAGGAATGCAAAAAGTGAAAATAGAGCATGCCCAAGGTTTTGTAATGATTAACCCTGATAAGCCTTTGGAATTTGTAGAAGCATTGATAAAAATAGATCCAAATCTGTCTGTTGAAGGCTTTGAACAGATAAAAACTAATTAACCCAAAATAAATACCATGAAATATCAAATTGCAATCATCGGTGGAGGTCCCGCAGGGTATACTGCTGCCGAAGCTGCCGGAAAGGCAGGACTGAGTGTTGTATTGTTCGAAAAAAGAAGTTTGGGCGGTGTATGCCTGAATGAGGGATGTATTCCTACCAAAACCTTGCTTTATTCGGCTAAAGTATATGATTATGCGAAACATGCTTCAAAGTATGCCGTGAATGTGCCTGAAGCTTCTTTTGATTTAGGAAAAATTGTGGCGCGTAAATCAAAGGTGGTTCGTAAACTGGTACTGGGTATCAAGGCAAAACTGACTGCGCATCAGGTAAATATAGTAACGGGAGAAGCTGTAATTGTAGATAAGAATACCATCCAATGTGGTGGGGAAACCTATGAATGTGAGAATTTGCTGCTGTGTACCGGCAGTGAAACATTTATTCCTCCTATTCCGGGAGTGGAAAATGTGGATTACTGGACGCACCGTGATGCACTGGATAATAAAGAAGTACCTGCTTCATTGACTATTGTCGGCGGTGGAGTGATCGGTATGGAATTTGCTTCTTTCTTTACCAGTTTGGGAGTACAGGTGACAGTTGTCGAAATGTTGGATGAGATCCTGGGTGGCATGGATAAAGAGCTGTCGGCTATGCTCCGGGCTGAATATGCCAAAAAAGGAATCAAGTTCCTGCTCAGTACGAAAGTAGTAGGGGTGTCCAAAGAGGAAACCGGTATTACTGTGTCATATGAAAATGCAGATGGAACAGGAACTGTTACAGCTGATAAGTTATTGATGAGTGTGGGCCGTCGTCCGGTGACAAAAGGTTTCGGATTGGAAAATCTGAATTTGGAATGGACGGAGCGCAGATGCATCAAAGTAGATGAACATTTGCAATCTTCTGTCCCCGGTGTCTATGTATGCGGTGATTTGAACGGAGTCTCTTTGTTGGCACATACCGCCGTGCGTGAAGCGGAAGTGGCTGTCCATCATATTACAGGTAAGGAAGATGCGATGAGTTATCGTGCCATACCGGGTGTGGTCTATACAAATCCCGAGATTGCCGGGGTAGGTATGAGCGAGGAAGCTTTGCAGGCCGCAGGTATTCCTTATCGAGCCGTTAAGTTGCCGATGGCTTACTCCGGGCGTTTTGTAGCCGAGAATGAAGGAGTGAACGGCGTCTGCAAAGTTTTGACAGCCGAAGACGGTACTGTATTGGGAGCGCACATGTTGGGTAATCCTGCTTCCGAGCTGATTGTATTGGCAGGTATGGCTATTGAGGATGGTAAGACCATAGAGGATTGGAAACGATATGTATTTCCTCATCCTACTGTGGGTGAGATATTCAGGGAACTATAATGAAACGAGTTTTATTTTTCTTTTTACTGATTTTGTCTATTCACTTCATAAACGCCCAGCCGCTATCTCAGCGGCTGGACGCTTTACTGCATGAAGAAGTTCTGAAAACATCCGAAGTGGGTATTGCCGTATTTGATTTGACCGCCGGAGAATCCGTTTACCGTTACCAAGACGATAAACTGTACCGGCCTGCTTCTGTTGAGAAAATAATCACTTCGGTTACCGCCTTGGTACAACTGGGAGCAGATTATACCATGGATACCAGTCTTCGTTATCGTGGAAAAATAGAAAATGACACGTTGAAAGGCAGCTTGTATCTGATAGGCGGTTTTGATCCGGAATTTATGGACGAGGATCTGGACCGTCTGGTAGATGCATTGGCAAGTAAAGGCATCCGTTATGTGACAGATACCCTTGCAGCGGATGTTTCCATGACAGACTCAGCTTATTGGGGTTCCGGTTGGTGTTGGGACGATACTCCTTATTCCTTCCAGCCCTATCTTTCCCCTCTCATGCTGAATAGGGGCTGCGTGGATGTATCGGTTTCTCCTGCTCAGAAAGACTCGTTGCCCAAAGTAGTTTGTACGCCGGTTTCCGATTATTATCAGGTTCATAATCACGGGGTGAGCCGTAATCCACAAGCCGGAAAGCTGAAAATCACTCGTAACTGGCTCAGCAATGGCAATATCATTACCGTTTCCGGGAATGTTTCTTATCCCTATACTGAGAAATTGAATGTATATACTTCCAAAGATTTCTTTTTTCATACCTTTGTCAGCCGTTTGCGCAGCAAAGGAATTGAAGCGCGAACCTGCACGTATGCCGATTGTCCTGTAACGGCCGACAGTATAGTTACGCTTTATACCGTCCGAAGACCACTCAAGGAAGTGTTGGAAAGAGCTTTGAAGAAAAGTGATAACCTGTGTGCCGAATCAATGTTTTATCATTTGGCTGCCAAGCGTTCCCTGCATAAACGGGTGACAGGAGAAGATGGAACCGATGCCATTCACGCCTTTATGAAAACAGCTTTAGGGTTTAATCCGGAGAACTATAAGATAGCGGACGGTAGCGGTGTTTCCGTTTATAATTATATCTCTCCACGTTTACTATTGGAGTATTTGAAGTATGCCTATTATCATCGGGAAGTTTTTCTTCCTTTCTATGAGTCTCTGCCCATAGCAGGAGTGGACGGTACTTTACAAAATCGGATGAAACAGACCAAGACTCGGGGAAATGTGCATGCAAAAACCGGTTCTGTAACCGGGGTCAGTTCACTGGCAGGGTATGTAAAAGCTGCTAATGGACATCAATTGGCCTTTGTTATCATTAACCAAAACGTACTGAAATTAAGCCGGGCGCGTGCGTTTCAAGATAAGTTTTGTGATATTTTATCTCGTTGATTTTGAGTTTTTGAGTGTTCTGAAACGTATTAAGTAGCAGATTTTGCATATAATAGGACAAAATTTATACCTATTCTGAACGATTTTTGCAGCATCGAAACAAGATTGTTTCGTAACTTTGCCCAAGTCGAAATAATTCGGAATACTATAAAAACATAAAATAGCTGCTTATGAAGACAAATTATGAAATCCGTTATGCCGCGCATCCCGAAGATGCCAAAAGCTATGGCACTCAAAGGATACGACGGGATTTCTTAATAGAAAAAGTATTTTCGGACAATGAGGTGAACATGGTTTACTCCATGTATGACCGCATGGTTGTAGGAGGAGCCAAACCGGTGGGAGAGATATTAAAACTGGAGACCATTGATCCGCTGAAAGCATCTTACTTTCTTTCCCGACGTGAAATGGGTATTTTTAATGTGGGCGGTCCCGGTGTGGTCAAAGCTGGAAATGCCGTGTTCGAACTGGATTATAAAGAAGCGCTTTATCTGGGTTCGGGAGACCGGGAAGTGACTTTTGAAAGTAAAGATGCCGGAAATCCTGCCAAATTCTATTTTAACTCTGTTACCGCTCATCGTAACTATCCCGATAAAAAAGTGACCAAGGCAGATGCCATCGTTGCTGAAATGGGTTCACTGGAAGGTTCCAATCATCGTTGCATCAACAAGATGCTGGTAAGTCAGGTATTGCCTACCTGCCAGTTGCAGATGGGGATGACCGAACTGAAACCGGGAAGTGTGTGGAATACCATGCCGGCACACGTGCACAGCCGTCGTATGGAAGCTTATTTTTATTTTGAAGTGCCTGATGAACACGCTGTTTGTCATTTTATGGGAGAAGTGGATGAAACACGTCATATATGGATGAAAGGCGATCAGGCAGTTTTGTCTCCCGAATGGTCTATTCATAGTGCGGCGGCAACACACAATTACACCTTTATTTGGGGTATGGGTGGAGAGAATTTGGATTATGGTGATCAAGACTTCTCATTGATTACAGACTTGAAATAAATAATATAACTTCATTAATTTAATAATATAAGTATCATGAATCAGTATTTGAATTTTTCTTTGGAAGGTAAAGTCGCCCTTGTAACAGGCGCTTCTTATGGTATCGGTTTTGCTATTGCATCTGCTTTTGCAGAACAAGGTGCAACCATCTGTTTCAACGACATCAATCAGGAATTGGTGGATAAAGGTTTGGCTTCTTACGCTGAAAAAGGAATTAAAGCACACGGATATGTATGTGATGTTACTGACGAGCCTGCCGTACAGGCTATGGTTGCCACTATCGCAAAGGAAGTAGGTACAATTGATATTCTTGTAAACAATGCCGGTATTATCCGTCGCGTTCCGATGCACGAAATGGAAGCTGCCGATTTCCGCCGTGTTATTGATATTGACTTGAATGCTCCGTTCATTGTTTCTAAAGCAGTTTTGCCTGCGATGATGGAAAAAGGACATGGTAAAATCATCAATATCTGCTCTATGATGTCTGAGTTAGGTCGTGAAACCGTTTCTGCATACGCTGCCGCTAAAGGTGGTTTGAAGATGTTGACTCGTAACATCTGTTCTGAATACGGAGAATACAATATTCAGTGTAATGGTATCGGTCCGGGCTATATCGCTACTCCGCAGACTGCTCCGTTACGTGAAATCCAGCCCGATGGAAGCCGTCATCCGTTTGATACATTCATCTGTGCCAAGACTCCGGCCGGTCGTTGGTTGGATCCGCAGGAATTGACTGGTCCTGCTGTATTCCTTGCATCCGAAGCATCTAATGCAGTGAATGGCCATATTCTCTATGTAGATGGCGGTATTCTGGCCTACATTGGTAAACAGCCTAAATAATTAGTAGATATAAATAGGAAGAATCTGCTTGTGTCTTTGTTGATACTTGCAGATTCTTTGTATTTTTGTCTTTCAGTTCGACAAACAATAAATAGTATGAGAAAAATCTTTTTAGCAGTCGCAACGGCGTTAGCTATGTTTTCCTGTTCGCAAAAGGAGCCGGTGACTGTCACTATAACCAATCCGCTTTCTATTGATAGGAATGGAGAAATGGTGGAAATCTCTATGGCTGAAATAACAGGCAAACTACAATTACCCGATACGGCACAAGTTATCGTATTGGACGAGAACGGGCTTGAAGTACCTTATCAGATAACATACGATGATATGCTTATCTTTCCTGTTTCGGTGAAAGGGGGAGCTTCGGTTACTTATACAATTGCAGAAGGAACTCCACAGCCGGTGGATGTGGTTGCTTGTGGGCGTCAATATCCCGAGCGTCTGGATGATGTGGCATGGGAAAACGATCGCGCCGCTTATCGTGCATACGGTCCTGCTTTGCAGGAGAAGGGCGAGCGTGCCTTTGGTTATGACATCTGGACCAAGAATGTACCCGAACCGGTGGTGGAAGATCGTTATGACGGTGATTTGAATCAAGGAATCTCTTATCACATAGATCATGGAAACGGAATGGATTGTTATGCGGTGGGTCCGACTCTGGGTGGCGGGACAGCAGCTTTATTCCCCGATAGTACCATTGTTTATCCCTATTGTTACAAGGATTGTGAAGTCTTGGATAACGGTCCGCTTCGATTCACCACCAAGTTAGTTTATAATCCGTTGGTTGTAAAAGGAGATTCAAATGTGATAGAAACGCGTATCATTTCTTTGGACAAGGGATCGCAGTTGAACAAGACTGTGGTTTCTTTTGATAATTTGCAGGAAACAACTCCGGTGGTGACCGGCATTGTATTGCACAAACAGAATCCTACGGGGTATAGTTTTGATGCAAATGCAGGTTATATAGCCTATGCGGACTCTACAGAGAATGCAGCCAATAACAATGGAGTGATTTATATAGGTGCTGTATTTCCGGCTAATATAAAAGGAGCGCTGCCCCAAATGTTCTCCGAAAAAGAGCAGAAAGAACGTGGAGGTGCTTTAGGTCATGTGTTGTCGGTCAGTGATTATGAACCGGGTTCCGAGTATATTTATTATTGGGGATCAGGCTGGAGCAAATATGGTTTCGAAGCCGATACCGATTGGAACAAATATTTGGAAGAATACGCTCAGAAGGTACGTAATCCCTTGGTGGTCCATGTACCATAGAATGGTGATATAAGAATAATAAAAGTTATCCGAGGAGCACATGCTCTTCGGGTAACTTTTTTTCATGGGATGTTAAAGTGTTAATTCTCTCGTCTTAAACATCTTTTTCCGGTTCCTTTTGTTTCATTGCAATATAAGAAATTAAACTAGTTATTTATTTGTTAATAGAAAATGCAATGGACAATAAACCTAAACCTTTACAACATGGGCGGCAGGGATTGAGGACTTTTAGTGCTTTAGTCTGTCTGCTGTTGATGACTACGTCGCTGTTTGCTCAGGAGAAGACAGTGACCGGAACGGTAACCGATTCGACCAATGAACCTCTGATTGGAGCATCCGTAGTGATTCAAGGTACTTCCAATGGTACGATTACCGACATAGATGGGAAGTACAGTATTACCGCCTCACCCGACAATGTACTGGAATTCTCGTACGTGGGAATGGTGAAGCAAGATGTGAAAGTAGGCAGCCAGCATGTGATAAATGTACAGCTGAAAGAGGATTCACAAATGCTGGCTGAAACAGTAGTGATAGGTTACGGTAGTGCGAAGAAGCGTGACTTGACCGGCTCTATCACGAATATCAAGGGAGCCGAAATCGCTAATAAACCTTCTACAAATCCCTTGTCTTCCTTGCAGGGAAAGGTAGCCGGTGTGCAGATTATCAACTCGGGACAAGCAGGCTCGGACCCCGAAATCCGTGTACGTGGAACGAACTCCATTAACGGCTACAAACCTCTTTACATTGTCGACGGTTTGTTCAATGATAACATTAACTTTCTGAATCCCGAGGATATTGAGTCTATGGAAGTGTTGAAAGACCCGTCTTCATTGGCTATTTTCGGTGTGCGTGGAGCTAATGGGGTTATCATTATCACTACAAAGAAGGCTAAGGAGGGGCAGACTTTGGTGAATATCAACACCTCATTCGGCTGGAAACATGTGGTGGACAGAATCAAGATGGTGAATGCTTCTCAGTTCAAAGAATTGTATAGTGAGCAGCTTGTTAATGAAAAGAATCCCGCTTTTGATTTTTCCGGCTGGAATGCTGATACCGATTGGCAGGATGAAGTGCTTCAGAATGGCTTCATTACCAATAATAATATCAGTGTGACAGGAGCTTCTGAAAAACATAGTTTTTATCTGGGGATGGGATACTCATACGAACAAGGAAATATAAAGCACGAGAAGTTCAGCAAAATCACCTTGAATGTCAGCAATGAGTATAAGATAACCGACAAGATAAAGGTCGGGTTTCAGTTTAACGGAGCACGTATGCTGCCTGCTGATAGTAAATCAGTCCTGAATGCTGTCCGTACCACTCCTATAGCTCCTGTATTCAATGAAGAATATCAGTTGTATGCGGCGTTGCCGGAGTTTCAGAAAGCACAGATGATGAATCCGATGGTGGATGTGGATTTAAAAGCCAACACCACTCGCGCAGAGAATTATCGTGCATCGGGTAACATTTATGGAGAGGTGGATTTTCTGGAACATTTTAATTTCAGGGCTGTGTTCTCTATGGATTACGGCTCGAATAACGGGCGTACCTATCAGCCGATTATCAAGGTATATGATAACACAGTGAAAGGAAATGTGGCTACACTGGGAACGGGTAAGACTGAAGTGAGCCAGTTCAAGGAAAATGAAACGAAGGTGCAAAGTGATTATGTGCTGACTTATACAAATAGTTTTGGCGACCATAATCTGACGGCAACCGCCGGTTTCACTACTTATTACAATTCTCTCAGCCGTCTGGATGCCGCCCGTGGGCAAGGTATTGGATTGGTTATTCCCGATAATCCCGATAAATGGTTCGTCAGTATTGGTGATTTGGCTACAGCTACCAATGGAAGTACACAGTGGGAACGTACTACTGTTTCTTTTCTGGGGCGTGTGATTTATAATTACAAAGGAAAATATTTGTTCAACGGGTCTTTCCGTCGGGACGGTTCTTCGGCTTTTTCGTATACGGGCAACCAATGGCAGAACTTTTACTCGGCAGGTGCCGGATGGCTGATGACCGAAGAAGAGTTTATGAAAGACATTTCTTGGTTGGATATGTTGAAGTTGAAAGGTTCCTGGGGTACGTTGGGCAATCAGAATCTGGATACTGCTTATCCGGCTGAGCCGTTGCTTGAAAATGCTTTTGGAGCTGTGTTTGGCAATCCGTCCACCATCTATCCGGGCTATCAGTTGGCCTATTTGCCTAATGCGAACCTTAGATGGGAAAAAGTGGAAGCTTGGGAAGCAGGCTTTGAATCGAATATGTTTCGCAACCGCCTGCATGTGGAAGGAGTTTATTATAAAAAGAATACGAAGGACTTGCTGGCAAAGGTTCCCGGACTTTCCGGAACCATTCCCGGAATAGGAAATCTGGGGCAGATAGAGAATAAAGGAGTGGAATTGTCTGCCACTTGGCGGGATCAGATTGGCGATTGGAGGTATAATGTGGGAGTCAACCTGACTACTATCAAGAATAAGGTGAAGAGTCTGGTACAAGACGGTTATTCCATTATTGCCGGAGACAAGAGCCAGAGCTATACTATGGCGGGTTATCCCATCGGTTTCTTCTATGGATATAAGGTAGATGGTGTTTATCAGTCACAGGCCGATATTGATGCTTCGCCCAAGAATACATTGGCTACAGTGACTCCCGGTGATTTGAAGTTCGCCGATGTGAATGGGGATGGTGAGATTACACCGGCAGACCGTACTTTGATTGGTGATCCTACTCCGGATGTTACCTATGGAATCTCATTAGGTGTTTCCTATAAAGGTTGGGAACTGGGTATTGACATGATGGGACAGGGCGGTAATCAGATTTACCGTACTTGGGACAATTACAATTGGGCGCAGTTCAACTATATGGAGCAGCGTCTGGACCGTTGGCACGGCGAAGGTACATCCAATACACAACCTGTCCTGAATACCGGTCATGCCATTAACTTTGAAAATTCGGAGTATTATGTAGAAGACGGCAGTTTCTTCCGTATACGTAACCTGCAATTGGGCTATACTTTTGATAAGGCCCTGATATCCAAAATCGGTTTGAAGGCTTTGAAAGCCTATTTCAATATTCAGAACCTGAAAACTTGGAAACATAATACCGGCTACACCCCTGAGTTTGGTGGTTCTGCCATTGCTTTTGGTGTGGATAATGGAAGTTATCCGGTACCTGCGATTTATACATTTGGACTCAATATTACATTTTGATTGATTATGAAACGAAGTAAATATATACTATACATTTGGGCGATTGGAGGAATCCTGGCCTTTACCGGTTGTAATGATTTCCTTGACCGCAGTCCTCAAGGTCAGTTCACGGAGGATGATAATCCCGGTGCATTGGCAGAAGGAAAGATATTCAACATCTATACCATGATGCGTAATTTCAATATTACTGCAGGAACTCCCGCATTCGCTATTCATTGTTTCCGTTCCGAAGATTCGGAGAAAGGAAGTATTTCCAGCGACGGGTCGGAACAGGCGGCAATGTATGATGATTTTCAGTACAATGCCAGCAATGGGTTGATAAAGGCCTATTGGAGTCAGAATTATGCGATTATTTATCAATGCAATGAGGTGGTGGATGCCATTGAGACCGGTCATCTGACAGAAGAGAATGACCTCTATAATAAAGGAGAAGCGTTATTTTTCCGTGCCTACTGTTACTTTAATTTAGTGCGAGCCTTCGGGGAGGTTCCATTGGTTACCTTTAAGGTAAATGAAGCTTCGGAGGCTAATGTACCCAAAACAACGGTAGACAAAATTTATGAACAGATAGACAAGGACTTGAAAGATGCGGAAGATTTGCTTCCCGAACAGTGGCCGGCTGCCTATTTGGGACGTCTGACGTGGGGAGCTGCCCGTTCCCTGCATGCCCGTACCTATATGATGCGCAATGATTGGCAGAATATGTACAAAGCAGCCTCGGATGTAATGGGAAAAGGAATTTATAATCTGGATACCCCTTACGATAAGATTTTTACTGACGAGGGAGAGAACAGCGGTGGTTCGGTGTTTGAGTTGCAGTGCTTGTCTACGGCCGCCTTGCCGCAAAGTGATAAGATAGGAAGCCAATTCTGTGAAGTACAGGGGATTCGTGGTTCCGGAAAATGGGATTTGGGTTGGGGATGGCACATGGCTACCGAACTGATGGCGGAAGCTTTTGAGCCTGGTGACCCCCGTAAGGATGCCACCTTGCTTTATTTCCGTAAGAGTGATTCCGACCCTGTTACTCCGGAGAATACCAATACGCCATACGGAGAGTCCCCGGTGTCGCAGGCAGAAGGTGCTTACTTCAACAAGAAAGCCTATACCAATCCGGCATTGCGCCAGGAGTTTACCAATAAAGGCTTTTGGGTGAATATCCGGCTGATCCGCTACTCGGATGTCGTTTTAATGGCAGCGGAGTCAGCAAACGAGTTAGGTAATACTTCGGAAGCGCAAAAGGATTTGGAGATGGTGCGTGCCCGTGCGCGTGGCGGTAATCCGGATATACTACCTGAAATTACTTCTTTGGACCAATCGGTATTGCGTGAAGCAATCCGACACGAGCGTAGGGTGGAATTAGGACTGGAATTCGATCGTTTCTATGATTTGGTGCGTTGGGGAATCGCCGAGCAAGTTCTTCATGCGGCAGGTAAGTTGAATTATCAACCGAAGAATGCACTTTTGCCTATACCGCAGGATGAAATAGACAAGTCGAAAGGAGTGCTGAAACAGAATCCTGATTATTTATAATTATTCAATATGTCAATAGGCTCATGAGTACATTGACACATTAGCACATTATTTAAAGATGATGAATAGAATATTTCAAAGAATGAAGCAAGTGGCTCCCATGCTGCTATTTGCCACCCTGAGTGTGCATGCGCAGAAATCACCTCAGGATATGAATCGTTTCATTGATAATTTGATGAAAAAGATGACCTTGGAAGAAAAGATAGGCCAGTTGAACTTGCCCGTTACCGGTGAAATCACTACGGGACAGGCAAAGAGCAGCGATATCTCAGCCCGTATAAAACGGGGTGAAGTAGGAGGACTGTTTAACTTGAAAGGAGTTGCCCGTATCAAGGATGTGCAGGAACTGGCTGTGAAAGAGAGCCGTCTGGGGATACCTCTACTGTTTGGTATGGATGTGATTCATGGTTATGAAACGATTTTCCCCATCCCTTTAGGCTTGTCATGTACCTGGGATATGAAAGCCATTGAGGAATCGGCCCGTATTGCGGCCATTGAGGCCAGTGCGGATGGTATCTCCTGGACTTTCAGTCCGATGGTAGATGTCAGCCGGGATCCCCGTTGGGGACGTGTTTCGGAAGGGAGTGGGGAAGACCCGTTCCTGGGTGCTGAGATAGCTAAAGCCATGGTGCGTGGCTATCAAGGCGGCCAGATGAAACGCAATGATGAGATAATGGCTTGTGTCAAGCATTTCGCCTTGTATGGAGCTTCCGAGGCCGGACGCGATTATAACACGGTGGATATGAGCCGTCAACGCATGTTCAATGAGTACATGCTCCCCTATCAGGCAGCTGTTGATGCCGGAGTGGGTAGTGTGATGGCTTCCTTTAATGAAGTGGATGGCATTCCGGCTACAGCCAGTAAATGGTTGATGACTGATGTGCTGCGTAACCAGTGGGGCTTTCAGGGCTTTGTGGTGACGGACTATACCGGAATCTATGAAATGATAGACCATGGAATCGGTGATTTGCAAACCGTAGCTGCCCGTGCTGTCAATGCCGGAGTAGATATGGACATGGTGAGCGATGCTTTTGTAGGAACATTGAAACAGTCGGTGCAGGAAGGAAAGGTATCCATGCAGACCATTGATACTGCCTGTCGTCTTATTCTGGAGGCAAAGTATAAATTAGGGTTATTTGCCAATCCTTATAAATATTGTGATCTGAAACGTCCCGCACGTGATATCTTCACTCCGGAACACCGTGCCGTAGCCCGCCGTATTGCCGGAGAAAGCTTTGTCTTGCTGAAAAACGAACCTTCTACCGATAGGGCAGGATCGAATCCGTCCGGAAGCACAGTGCAACCTGTACTTCCTTTGAAGATGCAGGGTAATATTGCCGTAATAGGCCCGTTGGCAGATACTCGTACCAATATGCCCGGAACTTGGAGCGTGGCTGCCATACTGGATAAATCCCCTTCACTGATAGAAGGTTTGAAAGAGATGACTGCCGGAAAAGCTACCATCTTATACGCTAAAGGCAGCAATCTGACCAGTGATGCCGCCTATGAAGAACGGGCGACTCTCTTCGGGCGCAGCCTTCATCGGGATGCCCGTACCGATGCCCAACTGTTGCAAGAAGCATTGACGGTAGCTCAGAAAGCCGATGTCATAGTAGCTGCTTTGGGCGAATCTTCAGAAATGAGCGGTGAAAGCAGCAGCCGTACTTCACTGGATATCCCCGATGTACAACGTACTTTGTTGAAGGAACTGCTAAAAACTGGAAAACCTGTAGTCTTGGTACTTTTCACCGGACGTCCGCTGACGTTGGAGTGGGAACAGGCTCATGTTCCTGCGATTCTGAACGTATGGTTTGGAGGTAGCGAAGCTGCTTATGCTATTGGTGACGTACTTTTTGGTGCTATTAATCCAAGTGGAAAACTGACTATGACTTTCCCGAAGAATGTGGGGCAGATTCCTTTGTACTACGCCCACAAGAATACCGGACGTCCGCTGCACGAAGGGAAATGGTTTGAGAAATTCCGTAGCAACTATCTGGACGTGGACAACGAACCGCTTTATCCATTCGGTTATGGGCTTTCATACACTACTTTCAACTATGGAGATATTACGTTGGACCGTACTTCAATGCCTATGGACGGAAGTCTGACAGCTAAAGTGATACTGACAAATACAGGAAGCAGGGATGGTGCGGAAGTAGTGCAGTTGTATATCCGTGACAAGGTAGCTGAAAGTACCCGTCCTGTAAAAGAACTGAAAGGTTTCCAAAAAGTATTCCTGAAAGCAGGTGAATCCCGTGAGATAACCTTCAAGATTACTCCCGATTTATTGAAATATTATAATTACGAGTTACAATACGTGGCCGAACCCGGAGCTTTCGATTTGATGATTGGTACGGACAGCCAGCATGTGAAAACAGCAACATTTGTGCTGCACTAACCTAAACCTGTGAAAAAATGAAAAGAATTCCCTTATGTGCAGCGGTGTTGCTGCTTTTCTCATTGCTGGCTTGTAAAAACAAGCCGGCAGCTTCTTCTGACAAGCGTCCGGCATCGGCGTCCGACACGCTTTCCGATGATGCTTTGATGGATACTGTCCAGCGTCGTACTTTCCAATATTTCTGGGAGGGGGGCGAACCTTATAGCGGTATGGCTCGTGAGCGTTATCATATAGATAATGTATATCCCGCAGGAGGGCCCGAGGTGGTAACCTCGGGAGGAAGTGGTTTTGGCATCATGGCTATTCTGTCCGGTATAGACCGGGGCTATGTGAGCCGGCAGGAAGGGCTCGAAAGAATGGACAAGATTGTGACTTTCCTTGAGAAAGCCGACCGTTTTCATGGGGCTTATCCTCACTGGTGGAATGGTGAGACAGGCAAAGTATTGCCTTTCGGTTCCAAAGATAATGGCGGTGACCTGGTGGAAACTGCTTTTTTGATGCAAGGCTTGCTGGCTGTGCATCAATATTATGTAAATGGCACTTCGGATGAAAAAGAGTTGGCGGCACGTATTGATAAATTGTGGCGTGAGGTAGACTGGAACTTTTACCGTCAGAACGGGCAAAATGTGCTTTATTGGCATTGGAGCCCCACAGATGGCTGGGCCATGAACTTTCCGGTGCATGGATACAATGAATGTATGATTATGTATATTCTGGCTGCTGCTTCTCCTACTCATGGGATACCTGCCACGGTTTATAATGAGGGCTGGGCACAGAATGGACAGATTGTTTCTCCTCATACGGTAGAGGGGATTAAATTACATCTTCGTTATCAGGGTACGGAAGCAGGACCGTTGTTCTGGGCGCAATATTCTTTTCTGGGCATGAATCCCAATGGTTTGCAGGATAAATATTGTCCCAGTTATTTCAATGAAATGCGTAATCTTACCTTGGTCAACCGTGCCTACTGCATCCGTAATCCCAAGCATTATACCGGCTTTGGCCCGGATTGTTGGGGATTGACTGCCAGTTATTCGGTAAACGGTTATGCGGCACACGCTCCTAATGAGAGGGAGGATTTGGGAGTGATTTCTCCGACTGCCGCTTTATCCTCTATTGTCTATACTCCTGAATATTCTTTGCAGGTAATGCGTCATCTGTATGGAATGGGTGAGAAAGTATTCGGCCCGTATGGCTTTTATGATGCTTTCAGTGAAACGGATAACTGGTATCCGAAACGTTATCTGGCTATTGACCAGGGCCCTATAGCAGTGATGATAGAGAATTATCGTTCGGGATTGTTATGGAAACTGTTTATGAGTCATCCCGATGTACAGAATGGGTTGAATAAACTGGGATTTACATATACTAAATAAATAACTCAAGGTATTTGGCTTTATCAGTCAAATACCTTGAACTCATAGCCTTGTTCCAGCAGCCATTCTATGGCCCGGGGCAAGGCATATTTCATGTTTTTCTCTGCCTTGATGGAATCATGGAAAGTAATGATGGAACCATTCCGCACATAATGTTTTACTTTCCTCAGTACCTGCTTCCCATTCAGCTTGTTGCTATAGTCACGGGTTACTAAGTCCCACATCACTATTTGATACTTATGGCGCAGCACCATGTACTGCATCCAGCGCATGTGGCCATGTGGCGGACGGAACAGGTTGGTATGGATCAGTTCGTTTGCTTTGTCCGTATTGGCCAGATAATTCTTGCTTCGGTATTCGAATCCCCGGATATGGTTAAAAGTATGATTTCCCAAACGATGTCCTCGTTCTACAATCATCTGGAATTCCTTGGGATGCTTGCGCACATTGTCGCCCACCAAAAAGAAGGTAGCCTTAATATTGTACTTGTCTAATAAATCGAGTACCCACGGTGTGATCTCGGGAATCGGCCCGTCATCGAAAGTCAGATAGACCGCTTTTTCATTCTTGTCCATTCGCCAGAAGGCGCGTGGATAAAGCCAGCGGAGTATCAGCGGGGGTTGTTCTATAAACATGAATGTGTGTGCTTTTGTTGGTTATACAAATATAAAGGTGTGGATTCACCGCAGAATCCACACCTTTTATTTACTTTCTGCCTGCTCCGCCGCCTACACGTTTGTTGAACACCTCATAGAGCTCTTCAAACTTCTTGGCATAGTGGCTTGCCATATCCGATTTATTCTGTTGTTCACCTTCACCTTGTACACCGCCGGCAGCATTTGCGCGGGCAAGGCTCTTGTTGATTTCATCCAGAATATAGAAATTGCGCAGACAGTCCTCGTATGAACCTTGCAGACGTTGGTCATTCAGACTCAGGTACCAGGTGATGTATTCCACCGATTTGTTTGCCAAATCATTCAGAATAGCCTCACCTTTCTCTTTTTCACCTAACGCCAGATAATCATCGGCCATTTCTTTGGAACTGCTCATGATGTAATCGTGGGGCACGGTAGTGCTTGGGATTACTTCCGAACAGTAGTCAAGGGCTTTCAACGCCTTATCTTTCTTGCCTTCTTTTATCAACTGGGTAGCCAGCTGTATAAACATACGGCGGTGAGTCTGGCACATACGCATCACAGTCTCGTCGATATAGATATCCGGGTTGTCAATTCCTCCGAACTTGAACTTGTTCATCAGGTTGTCGTACATTTTCTCGCTGTCGATGCGTGCGTTCAGCTGGGTGGTGTTGAACGGAGTGATGCGGTAGGCAAGACCTTCCTGCATGAAGTTGTTGCCTAAATTCAGATGATTGTCGCTACCCACCGTAATAGCCATGTACAACGGACGTTCCCAGTTGGTATTTGCCAGCATCTCAAGCATCATCAGCTCGCTCTTGTACAGCATACGTTTGCCTTTCAGGGAGATACTCATATAATCGGGGATTTCACCATGCAGGGAGTCGGGAATCATCATGCCCGAGCGTTTCACAGCCTCCTTGTCCAGCTTGATAACGATGCTGTCCGTCGGTATCAGCTGTAAACCTTCTTTGGGTGAGCGTACCCAGTATTTCAGAATATTTTTCAATTCATACGGGTTGTCTCCGAATTCCTTGGCGGCTTCTTCCGGATTCTGCTTGTAGAAGTTATTGATGCTTTCCATCACTTCCGGTCGTACAGCCACTCCTTCATTATGCCCCTGTACATATTCCAGACGGCTCCATTCGATAGGTACTGCCGGAGAGTCGTATGCCTGACGCTTCATTTGGTCGATGTACCAGTCCGTTTGCAGGTAACTCAGGTTACATACACGTACATCGGTGCGGAAACCTTCCGTTTCCTGGTTGTACCACAAGGGGAAAGTATCGTTGTCACCATTGGTAAAGATAATCGGGTTACCTTCTTCTTGTACGGTGCTCAGGTAGTTTTGTCCGAAGTCGCGTGCCACATAACGGTTGCTGCGGTCGTGGTCGTCCCAGGTCTGGCTCACCATCTGGATGGGTACGAACAGACAAACTACAGTTGCAATGACGGAAGCTGGTTTCTCACCCAGTTTGCCTTGCAGCCATTGGGCAATACCCGCCACACCCATGCCTATCCAGATGGCAAATGCATAGAATGAACCTGCGTATGCATAGTCACGTTCGCGGGGCTGCATCGGTGTCTGGTTCAAATAAAGTACGATGGCCAGACCAGTCATGAAGAATAGGAAGAATACGATCCAGAATTGCTGGATACCTACTGGTTCTTCTATTTCTTCCCCATTGGGAGTCGTGATACGTCTTGTCTTGTAAGCCTGCCAGAACAGACCGATAAGTCCCAGAATCAACGGCAGGCAATAGAATACATTGTGTCCTTTGTTGTTTTTCAGGTCGGAGGGGAGCAGGCTTTGGTCGCCCACCAGGAACTTGTCCACAAACGGTATTCCGGTAATCCAGTTGCCATGTTCTATTTCACCTTGTCCCTGTATGTCATTCTGGCGTCCGGCAAAATTCCACATGAAATATCTCCAGTACATGTAGTTCAACTGGTAGATAAAGAAGAACTTGATGTTATCCCATTGGGTCGGGACTTTCACCATCACCATCTGTCCGCACTGGTCGTAAGGAACCTGCACGCCTTTGATGCCGCCCAGCCAGTCTTCGTAGGCCTGTGCGTGTGCGTCGCTGTACATGCGTGGGAAGAGCATATTTTGTGCATATTTGTAATCGGTCTTATGACGCACTATTTCGTAGCTGTCTTTTTCATCGGGAGTCGCTTTCTCCTTCCGTTGATACACGGGAGCGCCTTCCGTCACATCATATACACATCCTCCGTCCACTTCTTTCAGTGCCGGTTTGGAGGCGTATGTCTGTCCGTAGAACAAAGGACGGGTTCCATATTGCTCACGGCCCAAGTATTCGCCTAAAGTGAAGATGTCTTCCGGAGAGTTCTGGTCCATCGGAGTATTGGCGGTAGAACGAATCACAATCAATGCGTACGAGGAGTATCCTACCATAATCATCATGATGCACAGCAAAGAGGTATTTAAAGTACGTGCACTAATCTGATATTTCTTATTCAAATCAGCAAACAGATAAACGCCCAAGATTCCTAGTATGATAATGCCTATCAAGGCGCTGCTCCATCCGTAGCCATAGAAGGGGATGCCCAGCATGGCGATAGTTACCATGAAGGAGATATTCATGCGTTTGCGGCTCTTTTCCGTATAGCTTTCGTAAACACCCCAGATAATGGATGCGGCGAGTAGAATGATATATACAATCAGACCGCTGTTGAAAGGCATACCGAAACTGTTGACGAACAGCAGTTCGAACCATCCTCCTACTTTTACTACGCCCGGCACGATACCGTACAGCACTGCTGCAACCAACACCATGGAGCCTGTAAGTGCCAACAGACTGCCTTTGAGGTTAGCATCGGGATTCTTTTTATAATAGTACACCAGTACAATGGCCGGAATACACAATAAGTTCAGCAAGTGCACACCGATGGAAAGTCCGGTCAGGTAAGCAATCAAAACCAGCCAGCGGTCGCTGTGAGGCTCGTTGGCAACGGATTCCCATTTTAGAATCAACCAAAAGACTACTGCGGTGAAAAGACTGGAGTAAGCATATACCTCACCTTCTACGGCACTGAACCAGAAGGTGTCGCTCCATGTATAAGCCAAGGCTCCTACCAGTCCTGACCCCATAATGGTGATGAGTTTGCCTAAGGTCATCTCCTTGTCATCGGGGCATATCAGTTTTTTCACCAGATGGGTTATACTCCAGAAAAGGAATAGGATACAAGCCGCACTCATCAGAGCGCTCATGGTATTGACCATTCTGGCTACTTGACTGGGGTCGCTTGTAAATTGGCTGAATAAGTTGGCGGTAAGCATAAAGAAAGGTGCGCCGGGCGGGTGACCTACCTCTAATTTATATCCGGTAGTGATAAATTCCGGGCAATCCCAGAAACTGGCTGTCGGTTCTATAGTCATACAGTAAGTAAAAGCTGCGATGACAAAAGCGAACCAACCCACCAGGTTGTTGACTAATTTGTACTGTTTCATGAATATATTATTGTTTCGTTAACGTTCAATGGGCGCAAAGATACGAAAGAAAGTTGGAATAGGGGTACAATGGTCTGTTATTTAGTGTTATCCTTCGGGGATGCGGCAGAAAATGTTTCTTTCAGTCCTTAACGGAATTTCTATGTTTTATTGCTGGTTTGTATGCTGTGTTCTGAAATTTCAGTTTGTGCAGATGGAGGGAATCGTTGGATTCCTAACCTTTTTCTACTCTATGATTAAGCTTGATTAATGGCTAGGTTAAGGTCTTTTATACGGTAAACTAGTATAGACCGCTACAGTGGACTGTACAGTCTGCTATAGTGGTCCGTACGGTCTGTTGCAATGGACTGTACGGAGCACTGCCGGCGACTGTAGAAGTCTGCCGTAAGAAAATGCTTAATGATAAGGTGGATAGGGCTTAACCTGCCGCATGAAAAGAATTAGGTCACGATAATCGGATTTATTCGTCGTGATGATGGCATTTCAAGATGCGGTGAGGGAAGTTTCCATGTCCTAACAGTTCGATGGGGCATCCGAAATGCTCTTCCAGCCATTCGGTGGGTACTTCCGTATCGGGATGATAATCCAGCGTTTCGTTGACGCACGCTATGGTTTTTACATTTTGCAGCACAGTGCCTATATCATGGCTTACCAGGATGATGGCCCGTTCCTTGTTGATTTCTTCCAGCAGGGAGTAGAGTTTGGCTTCAAACCGTTTGTCAATGTAGGTATTGGGTTCGTCCAGAATGACAACCTCAGGATTTGAAACCAAGGCGCGTCCCAAGAGCGCGCGTTGCAGTTGTCCTCCGCTCAGTTCGCCGATGGCACGGCTTTCCAAACCTTCCAATCCCATGCGGGCAATAATCCGGTTCACTAGTTCGTGCTGTTCGGGAGTGTAGCGGTGGAACAGGGATTTCTGCTTGTTGAGCCCTGATAATACCACCTCGTACACCGAAATGGGGAATTTCTTGTCAATACTGTTGTATTGTGGTAAGTATCCCATGGCTATCTCGGGTATTTCTTTTCCATTTTTATAGAAACGGATTGTGCCTGAAATAGGCTTTAGTAATCCTAGTATGATTTTAATTAATGTGGTTTTTCCACCACCATTGGGACCTATTACACCTAGGAAGTCATGCTCATATACGGTGAGGTTGATATGGCTTAGCACTGTTTTCTCATCGTAAGAAGCGGAAATATCTGTAAGTTGTATAATGGGATTCGTCATAAGGCTGTATTATTTGGCAAGTGCTTTTGCTACATTAATCATCTCTTCCTGCCATTCGTAACTTAGCGGATTGATGGGAACAACGGTAATCCCCAATTCATCTGCTATCAGTCTGGCATTGCGCGTATCGAATTCCTGCTGGACAAAAATAACCCGGGCATTGTCCCGGCGGCAGGTTTCTATCAATTCTTTCAGATGGGCGGGCGAGGGTTCTTTTCCTCTTTCTTCAATGCTGATTTGCTTCAATCCATAGTCCCGGGCAAAATAACTGAGTGCCGGATGATAGATGAGGAAAGTGGTGTCGGCATTCTGTAGCCGGTCACGAACTTCCGTGTCTGTCTGTGCGATAATTTGTTGCAGACTGTCCAAACGATGTTTGTAATAGGGCTCGTTTGCACTGTCCAGTTCGCTCAGGGCGGCGTAGATATTACGGGCGATTACTGAGGCATTGCGTGCGGAGTTCCATATATGAGGCTCTATCCCCCCTTCGTGATGATGGTCACCGTGGTTGTGTCCTGTTTCCTGTATGACATCTATCCCTTTTGAAGTATCGAATATTTTCAGATGAGGGGCATTCGTGGTCAGTTTATCCATCCAGGCTTGTTCAAAACCGATATAGCCTATGCGCAGGTAGGCGATACTCTTATCCAGATTGACCAGCTGCTGGGGGGTAGGGTCGTAGGTTTCGGGGCTGCTTCCTTTCGGAACCATGCTGACTACCTTGAATTTATCGCCTGCAATGGTTTCTGTGAAATAGCGCAAGGGCTCCAGGGTGACAGTCAGGGTCGGTTTTCTGGAAGTGGGCTGTTTACTGTCACAGGCGGTAAACAGGCACACTATCAGTGCCATGCAGCATGAACAAAGGATACTTTTACCGGGATGCAATTGGGAAAATATGTGATGTCTGGTTCTCATGAATGTTATCTTTTCTGTTTAACAACAACAAATATACGCAAATTGCTCATTAATCAGGTACAAATACTTCCCAAATTGCTCAATTGATAAGCAATTTCAGTTTGGTTAAGGCTTTTCATACGGTTGCTCTGTGGCTGTATGAGAAGCCTTAGTTTCAGGTAAGAGATTCTATATGGCATTCTATGTAGTCTTTATAGTTCTCTATAAATATGCGCTTTATATTTTGTGGGAAGTGTCTTATCGTTTGTCAATCTTTTTAAGAGGCCATATAAGGCTCTCGTATTCATGAAGACTAAGAATTGTAAAAAAATCCTTTCAATCTTTGTTTCATGTATTTATCTTACTATATGTTAAGGGAGGAAGTAGGGATTAGTTGTGGATGGTTGAAAATCAATAGGTTATTATATGTCTGGAAGATGAAAAAATATAAATCTCTTAGTAAGAGATCGACATTTCACGTGCAAAAATAAGGAAAGTTTTGATAACTAGTACACTTTTCGCGGAAAAAATATGGAATATTGTGAAAAAAAGTATTTCTTCTAGTTCTGCCAGCTCTGGTTTAACCTTGTATGTGTATAGTTAATGTTTTGATTTAAAGCTTGTTATCGTCTGTTTGTCGATCTCTTACTAAGAGATCTGCATAAAAAGCCAATAAGAACGAATAACGAGTTTAGATGGAATACCTGTTTCTGAGACGTAAAAAGACGAGCGGCACTTCTGTAAGGCAGAAGGCATTGCTCTATCGTGCCGCCGGTCGCGAGTGGACGGCGCGGTTCTCGTCACTGTCGGATGTTCGTCCGGCAGACAGCCTTATATATAAAGGTATATTGTATCAGTTGGAGATACGTCGGGCATTCCTTGATTCCTCTCTTTCGTTAAAGAAACTGAGTGTGATGCTCGAAACAAACCAGACTTACCTGAGCAATGCGGTGAACCGCTACTTCGGTTGTCACCTGAAGGAGTTGCTTAACCGCTACCGGGTGGAATACGCTAAGGAGTTGCTTCGCAACGGCGGTTGTCCGCTGGGTGAGGTTCCGTCACGGAGTGGCTTCGGCTCGAAGAGTCCTTTCTATCTGGCTTTCGTCCGTCAGACGGGTATGACACCGAAACGGTATGCGGCGCGCGAGAGGAATCTGGTAAACTTGGAAATAAAGAATGAAGTCCTTTTATAACAGTATATGTATAACCAATTTTTAGTTTTTTAAATTTATAAATTTAAATCTTTATTTATGAACAAAAAGTTTTTAAGTGCAGTTCTGTTCGGAGCCTTAATGGTTTCGTCAACAGGAACATTTGTGTCTTGTAAAGACTATGATGAGGACATTGACCGCATCGACAAGGAACTGGTCGATATCAAGTCGGCTCTTTCAGCTTTACAGGCAAAAGTTGATGCTGGTAAGTATGTTACCAACGTAGTGAAGAACGGTGACGGTATCACTGTAACCTGGAGTGACAACTCTACGAGTACCATTGAAACTATTAAAGGTGACAAGGGTGAAGACGGTAAGAATGGTACAGTTGTGACCATTATCGACGGTTACTGGGCATTTGACGGTGTGAAATCTGAATATCCTGCCAAAGGTGATAAGGGTGACAAAGGTGACCAAGGCGAACCGGGTGATGCTGCCGCTGCCGGACACGATGCCAAAGTGAACGAGGAAACTGGTTATTGGCAGGTATGGGATGCTGAAAAAGGTGCATACGTGGATACCGAATATATTGCCGGTGGTCTGAGAGTGGTTGAAGTTGCCGGTGGTTACAACTTTACTGTAACAGAAGCAAACGGTGAGCCGAAAACTATCTTTATTCCGGGTGGAGCTGCATTGTTAAGCATTATTCCTGAACTGAACGGACAAAACTATGCTCAAGATTTCGATATCTATTATGGTATATTGAATAATGACGTGGATTGGGCAGGACATAAAGCTGTAAACGGCAAAATGTTGAAAGGTATGTATCCTACTGCCGACCGCGACATCAAGATGCAAGTGAATCCCGCAGGTGCTGATGCTGACGCTTATGACTGGGCGTTTGTATCTACAGACAACACCACTCCTTGGGGATTGAATTTTGGTGCTCCCCAAGCATGGACCGGCAAAGCTACTACAGCTACCCGTGCTACATCGGCCAACGGTATGTGGTTACTGCCTCGTGACGTACAGAAATGGGATTTGGATGCAGCCGGAAGCCAGGGACGTCCTGACTATGCAGGCCAGTTCAAGGCTAATGATGGTGACAAGTACCTGTTTGCACTGAAAGCTACATCAAAAAATAATGGAGAAGTAGTAAAATCCCCGTTTGTATATACATTCAAAGCCAGCAATGTAAACGCAACTGAAAACATTTACATTAATGGCTTGACATTTGCTCCTTCAGGAAGCTCATTCTTGTATGGAAAGGAATATACTCCTTCCTTCGATATACTAGGATTTAGTTCTGACGGCTATGATCAATGGGCAGAAGACTCTGTATTGGTATACGACTACTATCTGGAAATAGACAAGAGTAAGATTACAGATGAATCCATCAGAAAATATGGTGTGGAGATTACTGAAGACGGTTATCGTTTCATCGCTAAGAAAGAAGCTGTAGTGAACAATACTATTCCGTTCATTTACAACTACATCTTGATAAACGGTCAGAAAGGTAAGACTTACTTCTCTGTCAACTTTAATGATGAGGCTGTGACTGTTCCTGACAAGTTCCTGGAAGATATCGTTGCGCCATTCAATGCTACGGTTATTGCCGATCAAACCAGATGGTATGGATGGAGTAAGGCACTTGACTTGACAGAATTCTTCAATACTTTGGGAGATGCAGGCAAGATGAAATGGATTGATGCGATTGCACGCAGCATGGGTAATTCAACCGATCCACAAGAAATCAACAGAAGTGTATTCGATAAGAAATATGGTAGCAATGACCTTGACTTCAATGTAGAACTGACCGGTGGTGATCCTATCAACAACCAAGGTACTTGGGACCGTGTTGCATACAATGGTGCATTGCTGGACAAATACATTGAATTTGATTATGTAGACGCAACCGGCAAGTCTTGTCTGACCGGAAACATCCGTGATTTGGATAAGATTACCGCATTGAAGGTAACATTCAAGGTTGACAGTGAATTAGGAGGACATGTAACTGCTCCTTATTACACAACAGACGATTGTCAGTATAGTGGTGACAACACGAAGATTGCATTGCCTTTGGACAACGCGTTCCGTGTAGAAATCGCAACTCGTTATGATCAATACGAAGTGGCAAGAATGAACTTCTCATTCGAATTGCAGATGCCTACTAACTGCCCGATCAAACGTGAATCTGTAGCTAACCGTACGTCTGCTTGGTCTAAAGACAAAGACGGAAATGATGTATTGAAAGTATATGGTGAAAAACTGTTGGACCGCTATGATGCTGTTGCTGCTGATATGCGTGATGCATTCAAGGGAGTTTATAATTACCAGAATGGTGCTTACAATGCACAAGCAAATGTTGAAGCTAACTGGTATGAAGTATTGGTTCCGACTAACTCGTTCCAAATTATTGGTAAGACTAATGAAAGCTATGTAACTCTTGCCAATATCTCAAATAGCTCATTATATACTGAATGGAATACAATCGGCTTCTATGGCACAGCCGGTAACATGGATGCATATACTTTGACCGATGTTAAATATCATCACTTCAATGTTTATACAGAAGCTAAGGATGATATTATATTACAGTTCGCCAGCCGTATTGCTGACTCTAAGGTTGCAAAAGTAGCATCTAAGGGTACAAAAGAGAATCCGTTCATTGCAAAAGCTGTTTATTCAACAGATGGTTTGCAGACTATTTTGAAGTATGCATTCGAAGTAAACAATACTGATTTCACTTTGGCTGATGCATTCGACAAACCGTACTATCTGTTTGACCGTGCTGCCGCACAAGGTGTAACTGCTGCATTACGTGCCGAATTGAACTCTTCATTGGTAAATAACAGACAAAGCATTGTTGTAGATAAGGCTGATCCTTCATTCTATGGCTTGTATCCTTCTGCCAAGATGGATCAACAGGCTACAAATGTGGTAACTTATATCTTAGACGGTGCTGCTCAAACTGCCAATACCAACAAGATGAAGTTTGATATTGCCAAGGAAGTAGGTAATGGTAAGGTTATCGAAATCACATATCATATCACAGATGTATTTGGCATGACTAAAGACTTGACATTCTATGTACAGACTTTGAACTAATTGTTTCTAACAGTAGAGTCTTAAAAAATGAGAGTGACTTTCGGGGCACTCTCACTAACAATTCCAAGATAAGACTTTCTCCGACGGGAGAATCTTATATAATAAAAACTTTAAATTTATAAAACAGAATCTCTGGCTTGTGATAAGCCGGAGATTTTTTATGTATATAACGGCAATCATCTCAGCGTGGAAAAAGAATATGAAGAATCTATGACGGATTCAGCGATGAATGTTTCATGGTAATTTGCTGATAAATATGCAGTTATGCATATATGACGGATTTGAAGGATTTTACAACGGTTTTACTGTTTTAGGTGAAACTTGACCATTTATCAGTTTCGGTCCTAGAAGTTTAATCAGACTTGGTTGCCCGCAGTATCTCGCGTTTTCCCCCCGGAGGGCCGGGAAGGCGTTCTACTGTGAATCCGGCTGTTTGCAGCATCCTTCTTACCACCCCTTTGGCACAGTAAGTTGTCAGGATACCTCCGTCATTCAATACCTTGTATAAAGTATCGAAGAGAGATTGTTCCCACATTTCGGGTTGTTTGTCGGGAGCGAAGGCATCAAAGTAGACGATATCGTATAAGGGAACGGCAGAACGGCTGCCTTCCACCGGGTTGAAAAGCCGGGTAAAATCGTCTTCAATTTTATGTAATGTGAACCAAGGGGATACCTCTGTTTCCGTGTCCCAGGGTGCCTGGTGGATGGCGTAATAATCCTCCTCATGCTGTTTGCCGATCAGGCGGGGGTAGTCCAGTTGTTTCAAGGTTTCTTCGGCTAACGGATAGCGTTCGATACCGGTATAATGTACTTTCCGTCGGGTTTCTTCTGCTGAAAGCAGTGTCAGAAAGGCATTCAGCCCTGTTCCTAGTCCTATCTCCAGAATGTGGGGCTCGGAAACGGGAGAATGTTTTAATCCCATTTCGATAAAGATATGTTGTGACTCCGTCAGTGCCCCTTTCACCGAATGATAATGTTCGTCCAGTTCGGGTACATAGAGGGTATAACTTCCATCTGCTGTTTGTTCCAGTTTCATAATTTTAATGCATTAAAGCGGAGGCTTCCAATACCCCCCATACCAATAAGGCGTAGCGGAGTATCTTTCCGATGGTCATAGCGAGAATGACAATCCATATATTGGCACGCATCATGCCTAATACAATGGATATGGCACTTCCCAAAATAGGGATAAAGGCGAAGAAAGCCATCCAGGCACCCCGTCCGTGTACAAACCGCTCCGCACGGTCCATCTTCTCTTTTTTTACATGAAAATATTTCTCGATCCATTCCATATTGCCCAGATGTCCCATCCAGTAGCAGGTCATGCCGCCGGCAACATTGCCGGCGGTGGCGGCAGCTATACTGATCACCGGGTCTAAGCCCAACGGACCGACACAGGCTGCCAGTACGGCCTCCGAGCTGAACGGGAGAACACTTCCGGCTATAAAAGAGCCTAGGAAAAGGCCCCAATATCCCCAGTCGATCAGGAATTGAAGAATTGCATCCATAAATTGTATATAGTTAGAACTATTAATAAAACAAATGTAATGATGAAAAAGATGCCGGTAAAGCGGTTGTGGGTTAAAGTAAATAAATGTCCTGTTAAAATGGACCCTACAATGATTTGCATCTGTAACAGGATGTCGAAATGCTGTGGCTGTAAGATACCCAGTAAATAAATCCAGGCTTCAACGGTGATCAGGAAAGAAAGGAATATACGCGTGCGCACCTTATCTAAATAAGAAACATGGAAATAATGCACGCTGCTGACCAGTGATATCAAGGTGATGATTCCACAGGATATGATCCTGTCCATTCCTAATGTCCCATAACTGATGGGTTGAAAATGAATAAGCTCCTGTAAAGGGTGATAGAAGAGATTCATTTTGTCGTAATAGAACGCGTAACCGAAAAAGAGCCAGTAGGGCATACAGAGTCCTGTAAGCCCGGCAAAGAAACTTTTGAGTGACAGGGATCTGAAACTAATCATTCCCAAATAGAACAGAGGTACAAAATAAAGTAACTGTGGAAACAACAGGCTTCCCAGTCCGATGAAAAAGAAAGCGTGGAATATACTTCCCGCCGGATAGGGAGATTCGTAGCTACTGAATAATTGGGAAGTAGCGATCAGAAAGGCGAGCGGCACAAAAACGGCATACTGGAAGGAATGCAGAAACAGACAGGTTGTGGACAGGAATATGTAAAAGCTGACATGCAAGGTACTGCGTGTCCGTATCAGCGTGAAGGCGGTGTTTATCTCGATCAGCAGATAAGCAGTCAAAGCACAGACTAGCAAATTGATTACATCCTGCCATTCATTGCCGGTGATGATCCGGAGAAGCAGGCATATAAGGATGGCAACAGGGAAGGTGAATCTTCCCTTTGCCATATCTGTCTGGAATTTGTCATAGCCTGCCATGGGTTAATAGTCCGCTGATTACAGGTCGAATCCAATATCAGAACGGAAATATTTCTTGTCGAAATTGATTTTCTTCGCATTGGTGAATGATTGTGCCAAGGCTTCTTCTTTATTGGCGCCGTAGGAGCTGACTGCAATGACACGCCCGCCGCTAGTGACTACCTGGCCGTCTTTCAGTGCCGTTCCTGCATGGAATACAATGCTGTTTTCAATCTCTTCTATTCCGCTGATGGCAAATCCCTTGTCATAATGCTCCGGATATCCGCCGGATACCAGCATGACGCATACTGCCGAACGGGGGTCTATCTCCAAGACTTTTTCATTCAGATTGCCTGTTGCCGCTCCTTCAAGCAGTTCCACCAAGTCACTCTTGATGCGCAGCATGACACTTTCCGTTTCCGGGTCGCCCATGCGTACATTGTATTCAATGACCATCGGTTCGCCCTTTACATTAATTAGGCCGAAGAAAATAAAGCCTTTATAGTCGATGCCTTCTGCTGCCAGTCCTTCTACTGTGGGGCGGATGATACGGTCTTCCACTTTTTTCATCCATGCTTTGTCGGCAAACGGAACAGGAGATACACTACCCATACCACCGGTGTTCAGCCCTTTGTCGCCTTCGCCGATGCGTTTGTAGTCTTTTGCTTCGGGCAGAATCTTGTAGTTTTTTCCATCGGTCAGAACGAATACGGAACATTCTATACCGCTCAGGAATTCTTCAATCACTACGGTGGCGGAAGCGTTACCGAACATTCCGCTCAGCATTTTTTTCAATTCTTCCTTGGCTTCTTCCAAGGTGGGAAGAATCAGTACGCCTTTTCCGGCGCAAAGACCGTCGGCTTTCAGTACGTATGGAGCTTCCAATGTTTCCAGAAAGGCTAATCCTTCTTCCAGATTTGCGGCAGTGATACTTTTGTAACCGGCTGTCGGGATGTTATGGCGTTGCATGAAGCCTTTGGCGAACTCCTTGCTGCCTTCCAGTACCGCACCTGCTTTTGAAGGCCCGATAACAGGAATGTTTTTCAGCGCTTCATCTTTTTTGAAATAATCATAGATTCCTTTGACTAACGGGTCTTCGGGACCTACCACTACCATATCTATATTATTCTTTACTACAAACTCCCTGATTGCTGTAAAGTCATCTGCTTTAATCGCTACATTCTCGCCTACATTACTTGTGCCGGCATTTCCCGGAGCGATATATAGTTTCTCAATTTTGGGACTTTGAGCAATCTTCCATGCCAGGGCGTGTTCACGTCCGCCTGAGCCTAATAGCAACAGTTTCATAATCTTATCTTTTGTTTATTTTAAATGGTCTTCAAAATAGCGTGTAATGCGTTCATACAAGTGGACACGATCGCGTCCGAACATATTATGGCCGTCGCCCGGATACATAAAGAAATCGGGTTGGGTCCCGGCATCAATGCAGGCACGGAGGAAACTGATGCTGTGCTGAGGGACACAAGTGGGGTCATTGGCGCCAATGATCACTTCCAGGCGTCCTTTCAGATTTCCGGCTCTCAGCTTCAGGTTGGCGTTCTTGTAGCCTTCGGGGTTGGTTTGTGGAGTATCCATGTAGCGTTCGCCGTACATTACTTCGTAGTAAGCCCAGTCGATGACAGGGCCGCCGGCTACTCCTACTTTGAATAACTCGGGGTAAGTCAGCATCAAGTTGGTGGTCATGAAACCACCGAAACTCCAACCGTGTACGCCAATGCGGTTATTGTCCACATAACCCAACGATTTTAAGAAATCCACTCCTTTCACTTGGTCTTTCATCTCTTCGGTTCCTAATTGGCGGAACGTACAGTTCTCAAATTCCAGTCCCCGGTTGTCACTGCCCCGGTTGTCAACGGTCAGCATGACGTAACCCAGTTGTGCCATGTAAATATCCCATCCGCGGGCGTCATAGTTGCGGTTGTTGTGGATTAGCTGGGCATGTGGACCGCCATACACGTAGACTACGGCCGGGTATTTTTTGTTTGGGTCAAAATTTACCGGTTTTATCAGGCGGTAGTATAAGTCGGTCTTGCCGTCGGCAGCCTTGAGGGTACCGACGGTGATTTCGGGCATATTGTATGCTTCCATCGGATTGGTAGCTGTCAACAGGCTGACAGTCTTTTCCTTTCCGGAAGTGGGAACGATCTCGATATTCCGGGGAATGGTGAAAGAAGTATAATTGTCTATTACATAGTTGCCGCTACCGGATAGTTGTACATGATGCATACCATCTTTATTGCCGATGAGGCGGCGTTTGCCTGTCTTTACATTCACAGCGTATGCGTTGCTCTGCAAAGGGGAAACCTCTGTGCTCATGATGATGACTTCCTTGGTCTTTTCATTGAATCCGAGGATGTTTTGTACTACCCAGTTGCCTTGGGTAAGCTGTCTGGTTTTGTAGCTTTCCCGGTAAGAACCTCCGGCCGCGGCTCCATGTGATTCCGGATATATGGAAGTCTTGGTGTCCATCAGGTAAAGATGGTTGTAGCCGTCGCGCTGGCTCTGATAGATAAACTTCGTGTGGTCCCAAGGCAGAAAGACAATGGGATGTTGAGGTTCTACATATTTAGTATGCTCCTCTTCGTAAAGGGGGTTATTTTTCAGTGGCTCTCCTGTTTCCGCATCATAGCAGCATAGCAGGGCATGGTTCTGGTCACGGTTCAGTTCAATGACATAAATGCTTTTTTCGTCAGGACTCCAGCTGATATTGGTGAAATAACGGTCGGTGGGGTCTCCGGCTTTCAGATAAACTGTTTTTTGGGTAGCCGGATTGTAGATGCCGACAGTCACTTTGTGGCTGGTCATTCCTGCCATCGGGTACTTGTCCGGCTCCAGTGTCGCTATGCGGGTGGAGGTATTTACTTGTGGATAATCGGTTACCATGCTCTCGTCCATACGGTAGAAAGCAAGCAGATTTCCTTTCGGACTCCAGAAAGTACCTTTTGAGATACCAAATTCCTGACGGTGTACGCTTTGTCCGCATACGATGCCTTTCGGTTCATCGGTGACTTGTTGTGTTTTCCCGTCGGCAGTCGTTACAAACAGATTGTTGTCAAGGGTATAAGCCAATGAACGGCTTTCCTTGTTCCAGTCCTGGTTGGCGGCTTTAGGAGAGAGAGGCTGACTCCATATTATTTCCTTTTTAGTTAAATCGATCAGCACTTTATTGGATGTGGTATTTACCAACATCATCTTTTCAGCGTATGGGAAAGATACATTTCTGAAGTGGTTGATTTTCCCTAATTTCTTGTTTGCCAACAGTTCATTCACTTCCTGCAAAGTGATAAGTACGTTTTCCTTTCCATTTGCCGGATGGATGGTTTTTACCTCTTCTATGTCGGCGTTGATGCATACATCCCCCCACCATTGCAAACCATACAGATTCTGTGGAAGCAGGTTATAGTAATTGTTTCCTCCCGGCATCAAGTCTTCCAGTGTGAAACTTTTCTTGTCTTGTGCCCATGTTACAGATGAAGCCATGATTAATAAGGCGATCAGATTGATTAATTTTCTCATAACTGTTTATTCTTCTGTCTTTTCCTTATTGTCGTCAAATTTACGGGGGCTGCTTTTGAAATTGTCGCGGCCTTCACGTTTGTCACCAAAGTTGCGGTGTTCTCCTCTTTTGAAATCGCCACGTCTCTCACGTTTGTCATCAAAAGAGCGTCTTTCTCTGCGCTCTCCTCCTTTGTACTCTCCGTGTCCTTCACGTCTGTTGTCAAAACTACGATGTTCTCTGCGTTCTCCATATTCTACTTTTTCCGTGTTACGGCGCGGACGGATTTCTTCTCGGCGGGGCTTGAACTCCCGATCGGCATTTTCACTACGGAATTCTTTGAATTTGCCGTCGAATAATTGGTATTTGCGGAATTCGCATTCCAACGAACCGTTGAACAGGGGAATTTTTATAGAAGGCTTTAAACCAATCTGGTCAAAACATTCTTCACGGTAACTTAGTACCCATGCATCATTGCCGGTGAAAGAGTGTTTCAGACGTTCGCCTATCATTTGATACAGGCCCAGCAAGTCATTGGTTGAGATACGTTCTCCATAAGGAGGGTTGGTGATGATGATGCTTTTTTCTTTGGGTTGCTCAAATTGCTGGAACGGTTGGATTTTTAAGATAATTTCCTTGCTCAGTCCGGCTGCTTTCACATTGTGAGTGGCGATTTCATTTGCTTTCGGATTGTTGTCATATCCAAAAATTTTATGTGTGAACTCACGTTCCTGTGAGTCGTCATTGTAGATGCGGTCAAATAGTTCCTGATCAAAATCGTTCCACTTTTCAAAAGCGAACTCCTTGCGGAATACGCCGGGAGCGATGTTACGTGCTATCAGGGCGGCTTCGATAGGGATTGTTCCTGAACCGCACATCGGGTCTATCAAATCACATTCGCCTTTCCATCCGGTCATCAGGATCATACCGGCTGCCAGTACCTCATTCAAAGGAGCTTCTACGGCTTCCTGGCGATAACCCCGGCGGTGGAGTGACTCACCCGAGCTATCTAGTGACAGAGTACATTTATCTTCGGCTATATGGATGTTCAGTGCCACATCGGGATGGTTGATGCGTACCGAGGGGCGCTCTCCTGTCTTTTCACGGAAATAGTCCACAATGGCATCTTTTACTTTATAGGCCACGAACTTGGAGTGACGGAATTCGTTCGAGAAAACCACAGCGTCTACGGCAAAACTTTTATCTTTATCCAAGAAGTTTTCCCATGCAATGGTTTTGATAGCTTCGTAAACTTCGTCGGCATTCTTCGCCTCAAAATGTTTAATGGGTTTCAGGATGCGGATGGCAGTACGCAGGCAGAAGTTTGCCTTATACATCATTTCTTTATCGCCCATAAAGGCTACCATGCGTCTTCCTATTTCTATATTGCTGGCTCCCAGCTCGGTGAGTTCTTTTGCCAGTACTTCTTCCAGTCCCTGGAAAGTCTTGGCGATTAGCTCGAATTCTTCCTTCATCTTAAATGATAATTACGTAATTTCAATTGATGGGACAAATTTAATGATTTTCTGTTTGCTAATCAATTATTTAGAGAATTAATCTGTCTGATGAAGCAAAAAAGAGGATGAAATCGGGACATCCGCTCTCTTTGCCGGGGTTCTTTATTTATCTTCAATTATAAAAAGTCTTTGAAAACGGGATTTGGTGTATCTTTGGAATAAATTGAAAAAATGTATCCGGCAATATAATTGTTATCCTATAGAAATAAATTCTACACAGGAATTTGCCATTTTTGCTGAATCAAGAAACTTAAATAGAAATCAGAATGAAAATGGAATTGACGAATGAGAAACGTAAAGGATATGTGGTTTGTGCTTTAATGATACTGGTCTCTTGTTTGTATTTGGTTTATCTGGGATACAGTCTATACCGTATGGGGCATGTTTAGGATAAAAATGAAACCATATCTGTATCGCACAGGTATGGTTTCTGTAAGAGAATTCTATGATTAATAGGTTGAGTGACTTTTATGCGAGTTCTTCTGCCAGATAGACTTCGTTTACTTCGCTGAAAAACTCATCGGCGATATCTGACAGGGTTTCCAATGCTTCTTCGGCAGTTTCACCGTAAGTGCAGCATTGGTGGTAGTCTGTTAAAAAGGCGTAATATTCCCCGTCGGGTGTACATTCTATCTGATATTCATTGCTTTTAAGTTTCATATATACCTCCTTTTTTATTGTACTGCAAATATCGTATTTACCTGTTACAGGAAGGTGTATAGGACGTTACTGTTTTATTAAAAAGTTTGCTGTCATACTACTTTTTGACCATTTTGCAATGTCAGCATCTCTTTAGGTATGCAGGCTTTGATTTTTTCTATCAGCATATTGAGCAGGGTATGACGAATGAAGTCTGTACGTGTCACTATGTAGATTCTCCGTGTGGGACGTGGCATGGCAAACGGACGCACCAGTCGTTTTTGTTCGTCATTGAGTTGCAATACGGCTAGTTCGGGGATAAATGTGATACCTTTTCCGCTCTCTACCATGCGCATGAAAGTTTCCATGCTTCCCAGCCGGTATGCAATTTGACAAGACTGGGCGGATTCCAATTGGCAGAAACGCATCAGTTGGTCGCGGAAACAATGTCCTTCGTCCAACAGCCACAACTGTTCACCGCTGACTTCGCTGGAACGGATCATTTCTTTTTTAAAGAGAGCGTTATGTCTTGAAACATATCCTAAAAAAGATTCATAATAAAGAGGTATGGAGTGGAAATGGGCCCCTTCTGCTGCTCCGGCAATAAGGACAGCTTCCAGTTCACCCGCTTTCAGTGCCTCCAGGCATTCTTGTGTTTTCATCTCTGTAACTCTGATGTCCAAGGAAGGGTATTCTTCCATTAGTTCGGGAAAGAAACGGGGTAGCAGGTAGGGTGCGATTGTAGGCAGGACTCCTATACGGAATATACCTCCTAACGAACATGCTTCTTCCTTTACTATATCTTTAATCAGATTGGCCTGGCGCAAGGTTATTCTGGCTTGTTCTATCACTTTCCGTCCTGTCAGTGTAGGTTGGACGGGTTGGGTGGTACGGTCGAATAATTTGGTGTTTAACTCATCTTCCAGCTTTTGTATCATGGCACTCAAGGTGGGTTGTGTTACATTACAGTATTCGGCAGCTTTGGCAAAGTGCCTTAACTCATCCACGGCAAGGATATATTCCAGTTGTTGCAGGTTCATAATTTTCAGCTTAATAGATTTTATCTATACAAAGATAGAAATTATCAGTTTGACACGCATTACTTTCCCCCTTATCTTTGCATCAGAGAAAAAAATAAAAGTAATCAATTTAAAAATAAAAACATTATGAGAACATTAGATTATATCAAGTTAGATTCAGCGGCAGCTGCAAAGGTAGTAGAATCATTGCAACAATTATTGGCAGACTACCAAGTATTTTATGCTAATCTTCGTGGGTTCCACTGGAATATTAAAGGGCATGGTTTCTTTGTACTGCACAGCAAATTTGAGGATTTGTATAACAATGCAGCCGAGAAAGTGGATGAACTGGCAGAACGTATCCTGATGCTGGGAGGCGTCCCGAAGAACAAGTATAGCGATTATTTGAAAGTATCGAATATAAAAGAGGTAGAGGGTGTTACAAACGGTGACGAAGCATTGAACAACATTTTGGAAACTTACAGTCATTTCATCGTGGAAGAGCGTAAACTTTTGGCTGTCGCTTCACAAGCCGGTGATGAGGCTACTGTAGCGGTGATGAGTGACTATTTGAAGGAACAGGAAAAAATGGTGTGGATGTTGTGCGCATATGCTTCAAAGTAACCGTTGGTTTGCTTTAGTTTAGGAGAAAGGAGTATCAGAGTGTCGGTGCTCCTTTTTCTGTTTTTATTTGTCAATTTATGTTTTTCTTCAAATTATGGATTCCCCTCTTGTTTTAAGTATGTGTGATACTCTTCTGCAAAGAAGTGAGGAATCGGGCGATAAGCATATGCAAATTATTTCTTATTGTATTAAGCTGGATTATTTTTATTATAAGAATGATGAAGAGAATATATTGAAACAGACGGATGAGGTGAAGAAAGTATGTTTGAGGCTGGATAATTTAAAATATTACTATTTTGCATGGGGCGGCAGACTTATTACTTATTATTGATACAGGGAAAGGAATTCTTAAAGACAAGCATGATTTTGTATTTGAACGTTTTACCCAATTAGATGATTTTATGCGAGGGACAGGATTAGGGCTTCCTATCTGCCGGTTGCTGGCTGAGAAATTTGGAGGTTCTCTTGTGATTGATGCCGATTATACACAGAGATGCTGCTTTGTGCTGAGACTTCCGTGGGTGCATAAAGAAGTTTCTGATCATAGATTACATGGATTTACACATATTTAAAACTTGATAAATTATGAATGTAATCCAAACTAATCTATGATGACAAAAGGTCTTTATTCGTCTTTGTTTTTTCGTTGTACGATACGTGATCCGGCAGGTACATTTTCTGTTACCCAAATATTACCTCCTACGGTAGCCCCCTTGCCAATAGTAACACGCCCTAAGATTGTTGCATTGGAATATACAATGACATCGTCTTCCAAAATAGGATGACGTGGAATGCCTTTAATGGGATTTCCATTATTGTCTAGCGGAAAGCTTTTAGCTCCTAATGTTACCCCTTGATAGAGCTTCACATTATTTCCGATGATGCTGGTTGCTCCGATTACTACACCTGTACCGTGGTCAATAGTGAAATGATGTCCTATTTGTGCCCCCGGATGAATATCGATACCGGTTTCCGAATGTGCCATTTCTGTAATGAAGCGTGGGATTAAAGGTACACCCAGTATTAACAGCTCATGTGCGATGCGGTAATTGCTGATAGCTCGGATAGCTGGATAGCAACTGATGATTTCACCAAAGCATGTGGCGGCGGGATCACCATAATATGCGGCTTCTACATCGGTAGCCAGAATGCGGCGGAGTTCGGGTAATTTATTGATGAAACGAGCTGCCAGCAAAGAGGCTGTTTCTCTGCACGGTTCATTGTCATCGGTTGCATTTTTACTGTTTTCTTGTCCGAAGCAAAGTCCTGCCAGAATTTGTTCAGTCAGCAGGCCGAACAGGGTTTCTACATTTACACCGATATGGTAGTTGATGGTATGGCTGTTAACGGTGGAATTACCAAAGTAACCAGGGAAGATAATGGCGCGTGCCAATTCTACTATCTTGTATAGGGATTTGGCAGATGGTAAAGGATCTCCATCTTTGTGTTGATGGAATAATCCTTTATAGGACTGGCTTTCAGATAATTCATCTACTGCCTGCGTTAATATGTTCGTGTAATTGAATGTAGTCATGAATTGAATGTTTTAGAAGGACAAAAGTAAGTAAATTCTATATTATTGCCAATAAATAGAATGAATATTGACTTTAATCCTTTATTTTTGCAGAAAAAAGGGAATATTTATGGTAAATAAGAAAAATCCATTTGCTTTTAAGGCGAAACAGGAAACTAAAAAGAAGTCCGGTGGCAAACGGATCGGTAAATCCAAGCCGGATAAAGCGAATAATCAGTTGAATAGAAGAGTGAAGTAAATGAAACTATTGTCTTGTTGTAGGGAAAGATCCAGTCTGCCCCTACAACAGGATGTTAATCTTTATTTCTCGATCAAAGCGAAATCAAGTTGCTTTTTCTCCAGATTGGCGCGGGCCACTTTAATGGTAACCGGATCTCCCAAACTGAATTTTTTGTGATGCCGGCGCCCCGTCAGACAATAGTTCTTTTCATCGAAATCATAATAATCATCACCAAGGTCACGCATGGGAACCATACCTTCGCACTTGTTTTCGTTCAATTCCACATAAAGTCCCCATTCGGTAACTCCGGAAATGACTCCATCGAACTCCATGCCCAAACGTTCACCCATAAACTCTACTTGTTTGTATTTTACAGAAGCACGTTCTGCATTGGCGGCGATTTGTTCCATTTCAGAACTATGGTCGCACAACTCTTCGTATTTCGTTTCCTGTACCGTACGTCCTCCTGCCAGATAGCGGGTGAGCAGACGATGAACCATCATATCCGGAAAACGGCGGATAGGTGAGGTAAAGTGAGTATAATAGTCAAATGCCAGACCATAGTGGCCAATATTATGAGTGGAATAACGGGCCTTTTGCATGGCACGCAAGGATACGGTTTCCACCAGATTTTGTTCTTTCTTATTCTTTATGTCGTCCAGTAAACGATTGATGGATTTGGATATCTCTGTTTTGCTACCCGATGTACGTATCTTATATCCGAAGCGATTGATAAACCAATTCAAGTTCTCCAGTTTATCGGGGTCCGGAAGGTCGTGGATACGATAAGGGAATACTTTGGCTTTCTTGTTTTTAGGTACTTTACCGATTCTTTCGGCAACCGTGCGGTTGGCCAACAACATAAATTCTTCTATCAACTTATTGGCTTCTTTGGATTCTTTGAAGTAGACACTGAGTGGTTTGCCGGTTTCGTCTATCTCAAATTTCACTTCTATGCGGTCAAAGTCAATAGCACCGGCAGCCAATCTTTGTTTACGCAGGATTTGTGCCAGTTTGTTCAGCTCCAGAATTTCTTCTTTGTAGTCGCCTTCACCCGTTTCAATCACTTTTTGCGCCTCCTCATAGGTGAAACGGCGGTCGCTCTTTATAATGGTGTGCACGATGCGCGAGTCTTTCACCTCTCCCTTTTCATTCATATTGAAAATGACGGAGAATGCCAGTTTCTCTTCGTCGGGGCGGAGGGAACAGATGAAGTTACACAGCCGTTCGGGCAACATGGGGATGGTACGGTCTACCAGATAAACGGAAGTAGCGCGCTTTTCAGCTTCTTTGTCGATAACGCTTCCTTCTTTTACGTAATGAGTAACATCGGCAATGTGCACGCCTACTTCCCATAGTCCCGGTTTGATGAGACGGATGGAGAGCGCGTCATCAAAGTCCTTTGCATCTTTGGGGTCAATGGTGAAAGTTGTTACATTGCGGAAATCTTCACGTTCTGCATAGTCCGCTTCGGAAATCTCTGCCGGAATCTTTTCGGCAGCGGTTTCTACATTCTTAGGATATACGTAAGGTAAACCGAATTCGGCCAAAATGGCATGCATCTCAGTTGTGTTTTCTCCTGCTTTTCCCAAGATATCAATGACTTGTCCTATCGGATTTTTTGCCTCTTCGGGCCATTCTACAATTTTCACAACCGCTTTGTCCCCATTCTTTCCACCTTTCAGCTTATCTTTCGGGATAAAAATATCATTTGCCAGGGTGCGGTTCTCGGTCAGCAGGAAGGCGTAGAATTTCTCTACTTTCAGTGTACCGACAAAAGTATCATTGGCACGTTCCAGAATTTCTATCACTTCACCTTCCGGATTCCGATTCTTACGTTTGGCAAAGAGGGCTATTTTTACTTTGTCATTATTCATGGCATGTGCCGAATTACGTTCGGCTATGAAAATAGTTTCTCCACCATCATCGGGGATGAAGGAGTTCTTGCCGTTGCTTTTACGCTGAAAGACGCCAGTCATAATCAGGCCGTGGTCGTTCAGTTTGTAGTGTCCTTTTTCTACTTCTTGCAGAAAATCATCCTCAATCATTTCAGTAATGATGTCAGCACAAAGCATTTTAAGCGGATGTGTAGTGAGGTTCAGACTGCTTGATAATTGTTTCAGACTGAATGTTTCGTTTGGTTTGGTGTGGAATAAGCTTATCAGTCGTTCAGACATTTCGCTTTTTTTCATACGTTTCCCTGCTTTTTTTTCTTTCTTTTTAGCCATAAGGGGATATATTAATGTATTATGTGCTACAAAGTAAACAAAATAATTGGAATAGCGGTTCAATAGATACATTAAATTTGGTTGAATCTAAATGAAACGTGCTATCTTTGTCCGTTCTAAAACAACTGTTATGACTGAACTTGATAAGAAAATCAGGGAAAAAGAAATTTATAAAGTTACACTAGTGGGGAGTTTTGTTAATTTCTTGCTGGTTATTTTTAAATTTCTTGCCGGAATCGCAGGGCATAGTGCCGCTATGTTGGCAGATGCAGTTCATTCTCTATCTGACTTCGTTACGGACGTAGTAGTGATTCTTTTTGTACGTATATCCAATAAACCAGTGGACAAGAGCCATGATTATGGTCATGGGAAATATGAAACATTGGCTACTGCTTTCATTGGTATGGCATTATTGGGGATAGGATTTGGAATATTGTGGAATGGAGCAACAGAAATATTGGTTTTTCTACGAGGTGGGGAGCTTCGTCAACCGGGAATGTTGGCATTGGTTGCTGCCATTATTTCTATTTTGTTGAAGGAAATACTTTATCAATATACAGTCAGAGTGGGGAAAAGATGCGATTCACAGGCTGTTGTGGCGAATGCATGGCATCATAGGAGTGATGCATTATCATCCATTGGTACGACTGTCGGTATTGGCGGAGCGATTTTACTTGGTCCTCATTGGGCGGTACTTGATCCTATTGCCGCTGTGACAGTCAGTTTCTTTATTATGCGGGTTTCCATTAAGTTGCTGATTCCTTGCTTGGATGAATTGCTGGAAAAGTCTTTGCCGGATAGCGTGGAACGTGAGATAGAGGGGATTGTGTTATCTTTTGATGGAGTGAGCGAGCCGCATCATTTACGCACGCGACGCATTGGGAACAATTATGCTATAGAGATTCATATACGCATGGATGGGAACATTTCTCTGCATAAAGCGCACGAAACAGCAACAGGTATTGAACATAGATTAAAAGAAAAATTTGGAGAGGATACTCATGTGGGTATTCATGTGGAACCGGTGAAATAAAATACGAAGAATGAATAACGAAGAATTTGCACAGAAGAATACTTGCCGATTAAAGAAAGTATTGGTAACCGGAGCAAGCGGATTTATTGGCAGTTTCCTGGTGGAAGGAGGATTGGAGAGAGATATGCAGGTATGGGCTGGTGTACGTAAAAGCAGTAGTCGTGCCTATTTGAAAGATCCTCGCATTCAATTTGCCGAATTGGATTTTGCTCATCCCGGAAGGTTGACGGAGCAATTGGCTGTTCATAAACAATTGCATCAGGGATGGGATTATATCATTCATTGTGCCGGTGTTACTAAATGCCGTCATAAAGACGAATTCGACAAAGGTAATTATGTTTATACCCGTAATTTTGTAGAAGCTTTGAGGACCTTGGATATGGTTCCCCGGCAATTTGTTTATATCAGTTCACTTAGTATTTTCGGTCCTATTCATGAAGATAATTATGCACCTATTAGTGAACGTGATACGGCAATGCCCAATACGGCATATGGGGTCAGTAAGCTAAAGTCGGAACATTACCTGCAATCATTGAATGATTTTCCGACAGTGATTTTCCGTCCTACTGGAGTTTATGGACCTCGCGAACGCGATTATTTTCTGATGGTGAAGTCTATCAAGCAGCATATAGACTTTGCTCCTGGTTTTAAAAGGCAGGATCTTACCTTTATTTATGTGAGAGATTTGGTACAAGCTGTTTTTTTGGCAATAGAACATGGAGTGCGGCAGCGCGCCTATTTTGTTAGTGACGGAAATGTCTATTTCAGCCGTACTTTTTCTGATTTGATACAAAAAGAACTTGGTAATCCGTGGGTTATACACATTAAATGCCCATTATTTATTTTAAAAGTTGTATCTTTGCTCGCTGAATTTTCAGCGCGTTGCCTGGGAAAGGTAAGTACGCTGAATGCTGACAAATATAAAATAATGAAACAACGTAATTGGCAATGCGATATTTCACCCTTGGTGGAAGAACTGGGATATCGTCCTGAGTACCCTTTAGACAAGGGAATAAAGGAAATCATTGCATGGTATAAGAAAGAAGGATGGCTTTAAATTTATTCAAACGGGTAGACAGTGTGAAAGGATTGTTTGCCGTCGAGAGCATTAGTCTGATATATAATGCCCTCACGACCATAATGGTTTTAATATTATTTCCTCGTATGGATCACCCTGTAATTATGCTTTCGGAGCGTGCAGGCATTGTGGCCATTACGTTTGCATTAATATATTTGTATCGTAAGTATCCGTGTAAACTTACGGCATTTATACGAATGGCTGTGCAGATGGCATTTTTAGCGTATTGGTATCCCGATACCTTTGAATTTAATCGTCTTTTTCCCAATCTGGATAATTTCTTCGCTTCGGCGGAGCAGTTTTTGTTCCGTTGCCAGCCTTCGGTAGAATTTAGTGAACATTTTCCTTCCATGTGGTTCAGTGAACCATTTAATATGGGGTATTTTGCTTATTATCCAATGATTGGGATTGTGACTATTTATTATTTCTTGTTTCGTTTTGAGTGGTTTGAAAAGGTTTCTTTTGTGTTGGTCACTTCGTTTTTTATCTATTATCTTATTTATATATTGGTTCCGGTTGCCGGTCCGCAATTTTATTTCCCTGCTATCGGAATGGATAATGTGATGGCGCAGCATTTCCCTGCTATCGGTGATTATTTTAATAATAATGATATTCTGCTGCCTGGTCCCGGTTTTGATCATGGTTTCTTCTTTAATTTGGTGGAAGCCTCACAGGAAGTGGGGGAACGGCCTACTGCTGCTTTTCCTAGTTCACATGTCGGTATATCTACCATTGTGATGATTATGGCCTATCGTGTTAATAAGAAACTATGTTATTTCTTGGCACCGTTCTATGTACTTCTATGTTGTGCTACGGTCTATATTCAGGCGCATTATTTGATTGATGTTATTGCCGGATGGATTTCGGCGGTATGTATTTATATTACGGCTACTTATATGTATAAGCGTTGGTTTGCTTCTGTAGTCTTCCAACTTGTACTGAAATAGTTTTAAAAAGCATATAAAAGCGTACAGGGTGTCCATTTTCGGACACCCTGCTTTGTTTATACCTTGTTGATTATCAGTGATAAATGTTGCTGGCATGAATCTTGCTTTAAAAATAATGGTCAAACGTTGCAACGTTTGGCATAGAAATAACGTCTAATAAATAAAACAAAAGTAATATGAGAAAATTAGTATCAACTTTAATGACGGTAACTCTTATGTTAGTGTCGGTAACAGCATGTGCAGAGAGAATAACTCCTAGCAAGAACTATGTTACCAAAAAAGTGAATGTGGGTAGTTTTAATGCTATCTCTACCAGTTCTTCGGTGGATGTAATCTATACTCAAAGTTCCGGTGGACAGGATGTGGAAATATATGCTCCGGACAATTTGGTGGACTATATTGATGTCCGTGTAGAGGGTGGAGTACTTAAGGTTGGTTTTAAATCGCCAAGAAACAATTTTTCAATAAACGGAAAACATAAAAAGGAAGTAAGAGTTTCTGCTCCGGCTGTGAACAGCTTGAAAGCTTCCAGCTCTGGTGACATTATTATAAAGAATGGACTGAAAACGAGTGGGAAAGTTACTGTTAAGGCTAGCAGTAGCGGTGATGTAACAGGAAGCATTATTTCTTGTGATGATTTTGCGGCTACCGCTAATAGTTCGGGTGATGTGATTCTGGAAAAGGTATCTTGTACAAATTTCTCTGCTGATGCCAGTAGTTCTGGTGATGTATCTGTCAAGAATCTGAACGCTGCTAATGTATCTGCTGATGCCAGCTCTTCCGGAGATGTAATTTTGGCAGGTATTTGTGAGAACGCTTCTTATAGAGCCAGTAGTAGTGGGGATGTAAAGGCAAAAGGTATGAAGGCGGTAAATGTAACTGCTAGTGCCAGTTCCTCTGGTGATGTGGAATGTTATGTGACCGGTTCGCTGACTGCGAAAGCATCCAGTAGTGGTGAGGTGGCTTATAAGGGCAATCCTAAAAACATTGATTTCTCTCCTAAAAGAGGTTTGCGTAAAATAGAATAAATAATGTGTTAATGCTACAATATGCCAATATGTTAATGTGCCAATTGCCATGCGGAATACAGCACAGCCAATTGGCACATTAATATATTGTAGCATTAACAATTCATTCCGTAATTTCCCCTGATATAATCCAAAATACTGAAAAGCTCTTTCACTGTTTCGGCACGGAGCATGGCGATACGTGTCTCTTTAAAGTTGGGAATGCCTTTAAATAAAGGAGAAGCAGCCAGATGGCGGCGTACATGAAGAATCCCACGGCGCTCGTCAAGCAGATTCACACTGTCCAACACTTCCTGGCGGAGTACATTCAGCCGCCACTCAAAAGAAAGGGCAGGGAGTTCCTTACCGGTTTCTATATAATGTTTTATTTCCTTGAATATCCACGGGCGTCCAAAACTGGCTCGGCCAATCATAATAGCGTCCACTCCATACAGGTCAAAACACTCTTTGGCACGTTGTGGCGTAGTTATATCTCCGTTTCCAATGATAGGTATATGCATACGGGGATTCTTTTTTACTTCACCTATTAAACTCCAATCCGCTTCACCAGTGTACATTTGTGCACGGGTACGTCCATGAATGGTCAGTGCTTCAATGCCGCAATCTTGTAATTGTTCTGCCAAATCTACTATAATTTTATGCTCATTGTCCCAACCTAGACGTGTTTTTACAGTAACGGGAATTTTTACAGCATCCACAACAGCACGGGTAATCTCCAACATCAGCGGGATATTTTGCAGCATACCTGCACCGGCTCCTTTACCGGCAACGCGTTTTACAGGACAGCCAAAATTAATATCCAGGATGTCCGGATGCGCCTCTTCCACTATTTTCGCCGCTTCTACCATTGTTTCCGTGTCTCTGCCATAAATCTGGACGGCTACAGGGCGTTCCTCATCGTTGATATTCAGCTTCTGCATAGTTTTACCTACCGAGCGTATCAGTGCATCTGCTGATACAAATTCGGTATATACCATATCAGCACCGAACTTCTTGCACATCAGGCGAAAAGCGGGGTCCGTTACATCTTCCATCGGGGCTAAGAAAATTGGGTATTTGTCCAGGTCTATATTTCTAATCTTCATTGTTGTATGTTTATCTTTGGGTTACAGAAAAATCAGATTCATTTGAGTATTAATTTATAATCTGTGTGAATCTGTGTAATCTGTGGTGAAATCAGGCTGCAAAAATACGGAAAAAAGCCTACCTTTGCACACATATTAATCAAAAGAATAATGAAAGCTTCTATAAAAGACTTTGAAATAATGGCTCCTGTAGGTTCACGTGAGTCGCTGGCGGCAGCTATACAGGCAGGTGCGGATTCTATTTACTTCGGAATTGAGAGTCTGAATATGCGTGCACGTTCTGCCAGTACATTTACTGTCAATGATTTACGTGAGATAGCACAGATCTGTGATAAACATGGTATCAAGAGCTACCTTACAATCAATACCATTATTTATGATGAAGATATTGCTTTGATGCGTACCATTGTCGATGCGGCTAAGGAGGCAGGCATCAGTGCCGTGATTGCTGCGGATGTGGCGGTAATGGCTTATTGTTGCGAGGTGGGGCAGGAAGTACACCTTTCCACCCAATTAAATATCAGTAATGCCGGAGCATTGAAATTTTATGCTCGCTTTGCTGATGTAGTGGTATTGGCACGTGAATTGAATTTAAAGCAGGTGCGAGTGATTTATGATACTATCCAGAAGGAACAAATTAAAGGTCCGAATGGAGAATTGGTCCGCATTGAGATGTTCTGTCACGGGGCGCTCTGTATGGCAGTGTCGGGCAAGTGTTATCTCAGTTTGCATGAGATGAATGCTTCTGCTAACCGGGGGGCTTGTATGCAGATATGTCGCCGTGCATACGATGTGAAGGATAAAGAGAGTGATATTGAGCTGGAGGTGGACAATAAATACATCATGTCTCCTAAAGATTTGAAAACTATTCATTTTATGGATGAAATGATAGAGGCTGGTGTGCGTGTCTTCAAGATCGAAGGGCGTGCCCGTGGACCTGAGTATGTACGCACTGTGGTGGAATGTTACAAAGAAGCTATTTGTTCTTATCTGGAGGGTACTTTTACCGAGGAGAAGAAGCAGGCTTGGGATGAGCGGCTGAAGACTGTATTCAATCGGGGATTTTGGAATGGGTATTATTTAGGACAGCGTTTGGGTGAATGGAGTAAGAACTATGGTTCGGAGGCTACTGAGCGTAAAGTGTATGTGGGTAAGGGAATCAAGTACTTTTCTAATATTGGTGTTGCAGAGTTTCTGGTGGAAGCTGCTGAGATGAAAGTAGGGGATAAACTTCTGATTACAGGACCTACTACAGGAGCGGTATTTCTGACGTTGGATGAGGCGCGTGTGGATTTGAAACCGGTGGATGTGGTAAGAAAAGGTCAACATGTATCCTTTAAAGTCCCCGATAAGGTACGTCCTAGTGACAAGCTTTATAAATTGGTTTCTCCTGAGGATTTGAAAAAGAAATAAAACAGGAAACTCCCGGTCATATTAAAAAACGTGATTAGGAATTTCTTCTATAGGATTGTTTAGGTATGTCTTTCCTTAATCTGTCCGGGAAAAAATAAAAAAACCGTAACAATTCATTTGCTACGGTTTTTCACTTTGTTAGAGTTTGCTGTTATTCTGTATAAATTGAGAGCTTAGGATGATCTTTGTAAAGGTTCTTATTCGCTAGTTCTTCTGCATCTGTAATTCTGTATAAATAATATTTACTATTTGGACAGAACGCACTTTTATCGGGAAAATTGAAGAAGCGATGTCCTTGAGTTTTTTTCTTAAGTGTGTGAGTTTGTCCGTTTTCATCAGTGTAAATATAGTCAATGGGACCTTCGGGATATGCTTTGCGGACTACAGCCTGTTGGTTACGGATAATGTCTATCAAACTGAATCCTTCACCCCATAATTCTTTGCGGCGTTCTAACCAAATTGTTTCCAATAGATCCTGTTGTGAAAGATTTGTATTAATAGTTTTTGCTCCTCTGGCTGTTTTTAAATCATTTAATTTGTTAATTGCATCTGGGTCATTCAGATGTGCTTTTGCCTCTGCATTTATCAAATAAATTTCAGCAACGCGCATCAATACGATATCACCAAGTTGGTTTTCGATATCGCGGAATCTGAATTTAGAGTTACGCATCCATACATAGGCTGCTGATTCAACGTCAGCTCCTGGATCTGTAGCCCAGAACAGCATATCTTTACGATAATCACCATCTTCGAACAAATCACGGAAGTAAGGGTCTACATTGAAGCTATAATAGTATGATCCTTTAGTTGTAGTATCTAAATAATGAAACTGATAACTGGCATTACTTTGATCGTTGGTTTGAGCATGCCCCCAAATCCATTCTTTATTGTCTACAGAATTGAATCCAGCTTTATATTCACTTTCAGTCATTAGATAATTGTTTTTAGCTAACAATTTGTCTGAGTAAGTTTTAGCTTTTTCCCATTGACGAGCATAAAGACAGGCACGTGAGAGAATACCTAGGACAACTTCATTATCAATTTTGTGTTTGGCGTCACGTACATAAGTTTCGGGAATAAGTTCTAATGCTTCTTCTAAATCATTGATAGATTGCGCATATACTTCACTGACACTTGATGCAGGTTTTCCTTCAGCTGCAATTGTTTCATCTGTTGATTGTGTATAGATAGGTGCACATACAGCATCTGGATCTTTATCAATGGCAAAAGAATAACAAGAAGCTAGATGTAAATATAGAAAACCACGTAAGGCTAACGCTTGTCCCTTGATTCGATTTCTGTCAATTTGTGTGCCTTCGGCAGCATCAATATTATCTAATACACCATTGCAGTCATTAATAACACGGTATGCTAAAAGCCAGCTTAGGGTATTTGTGCCCCCTTTTCCATAAATAGCGGTAAATTCATTGTGTGCTCTAAAACCATATTTGGTGTTTAGTACTACGTCAGAACCCATTGCATCATTTGCACGTAACATTGCTCCATAGCCAGGGTTGGCGTAAGAATTGAAAGTTTCCATCAGGTAGTTCCAACCACCATTAAGTACTTTTTCGGCATCTCCTGTTTTACCGAAAACAGAACCGGCATCTACATAAGTTGTAGGAATTGTATCCAAATCGCAGGAAGTGAGCATTATACTTCCCAGTGCGACTGAAAATATATATTTAAAAATAGTTTTCATATTCTTCTTTCTGTATTAAAGTTTCACATTGATACCGAATGAAATAGTTTTCATTGCCGGATAACGATAGTAAGTAGAGCCTCCGAAAGTTTGCTCTGGGTCTAGACCTTGTTGTTTGGCTAATGTCAGCATATTTTCTGCTTGAAAAAATATGCTTGCATCTTTCAGTGTCAATGTGTTCAGCAATGACTTCGGCAGATTGTAAGAGAATGTAATATTCTTCAGACGTAAGTATGAACGGTCAACTAAGAACCGATTTGAAGAGTTTGTCCATGAGCTTTTGGGAGAAGTAGTCAGACGTGGTACATCGGTATAGGGATTTTCAGGAGTCCAACGGTCTAACATATCTACGCTCCAACTGGTACCTGTAGGTCCTTGGCTCATCAATGAAACTTTATCCCCATTGTAGATTTTACCACCAATGGAATAAGAGAATAAGAATGATAATGTAAAATCTTTGAATGAAAGATCTGATTGAAGACCGCCAGTCCAGTCTGGTAGTGAATTGCCACATTTTACTTTGTCGTCCGGCGTGGTTGATGAATAGTCTTCTGTGGTTACTTTTTCTCCGTTGGTATTGTAACGATACCACATGGGATTACCATTTTCAGGATTGACACCAGCCCATTCTACTAAATAGAAGTCATATAACGATCCTCCTTTTACCCATTTCTTGTTGCCACTCCACATTTCTTCGGCAGGTAATGAGGTTATTTTGTTTTTATAGGTAGTAGCATTAAAAGAAAGTTTCCATTTCCAATCTTTAGTCATGATAGGATATCCTGAGATTTGGAATTCCCATCCATAATTTTTGATGGCACCAATATTTTCGTCCATACTTGAGAAACCTGAAGATGGAACTAAGTCTTTAGAGAATAATAAATCTTTGGAACGACGTTCAAAGTATTCGATTGTACCACTTAGGCGATTGTTCCAGAAACCAAAATCCAAGCCGATATTAGTATTTAGATTGGTTTCCCATGATAAATTAGGAGTTGCCAGACGATAAGCATGCAAACCGGATTCACCGAGGTTATTACGTATGGAATAGAGCGCCTGATACGCATAATAACCTACCTGGTCATTACCTTGCGCTCCGTAGCTGGCACGCAATGATAAATTAGATATCCAGTCTGATGTGTCCTTCATAAACTCTTCCTGCATAATTTTCCAAGATGCGCCTATTGACCAGAAAGTACCCCAACGATGATCCGGATGGAAACGGGAAGAACCGTCAGAACGGACAGAAGCCGATAAGAAGTATTTTTGATCGTACGAGTATTCAGCACTTCCAAAGAAACTTAACAGCTTGTATTGGTCGCTGTTTCCGCCAAAATCACCTAAAGAGGAAGCTGCGTCGGGCTCATAGAATCCATCCATGATGACTTTGCTGCGGCTTCCGCCGAAATTGGAAGTGTTATATTCATAGTACTCCTGACCGGCCATCACACGGATATCATGTACATCATTGAACGTGTGTTGATAATTAATGACATTATTAAAAGTCATGCCTGTAGTGCGGTAGTTGTATTTGCTTACGCTGCCACCACTGATAGAACCTGTACCGTAAGTAGGATTGGTGTAGTCATGATTTGTTTTGTTATTATAGTCAATATTCAAAGACATTTTGTAAGAAAGTCCTTCGATAGGAGTTATTTGGATAAAGCCACGTAAAGAAGCAGCATCGCGTTTTATCTCGCTTTTATCGTGTGGCATGGAAGCCAGCAGATTATATTTTGCATACGAGTTAGGACGATACTCACCATAATCGAACATACGGTTACCATTTTCGTCCAATAAATATGCTCCAGTTGCCAAGTCACGTTGATACACTGGATAGAATGATGGCAATGAACGGGCAAACATGACCACATTGGAGATTGTTGAGTCATCTTGCTTGGGATAGTCTTGAACAGAATGAGTTCCTGATACATTCAATCCGATCTGTAACCATTTGCGGATATCTGAAGTCACGTTGGCGCGGAGAGTATAGCGTTTGAAACCAGAGCAGATATAAGCACCTTGATCATCCATGTAACCTGCTGAAACAAAATATTTGGAGGTTTTGCTACCACCACTTACGCGTACATTTAAATCTGTATAGTGTGCATCTTGTGAAAGGGCGTCGTCCCAGCTGTCGTTCCATAATGGTTTGGCACCTGCTACCAGTTTTCCGTCATGGCCGATTGGCTCAGGGTAAGCACTGCCATAAGGGTTGATGCCTAGATTGCCTGTAACATTGCTTGATGCCCATGCTGCAGCTTCTTCGGCAGAGTAACCGTTGTCCATACGATAGTTACGCATGGCTTCCCAATATAATTCATAATATTGGTTTGTATTCAACTGGTCGTAGTCTGCGCGTGCACGGCTTGAAAAACCATATTTAGCAGATAATTCAACGGTGGGTGCGCTATCTTTATTTCCTTGTTTGGTGGTGATCATAATTACGCCGTTTGCTGCACGTGAGCCATACAATGCAGCGGAAGCTGCATCTTTTAATACAGTGATTGACGCAATATCTGAAGATGCTATGGAGGAAAGAGCACCATCGTAAGGAACACCATCGACCACATAGAGGGGATTGGTTGAAGCGTTTACAGAACCAACTCCACGAATCAGGATAGTTGCGTCTGATCCGGGTTGACCGCTGGAGGAAAAAGACTGTAAACCAGCTACAGTTCCTTGCAATGCTTTTGACACACTACTGACCTGTGCTTTTTCAATAGTGCCGGCGGCAATATAGCTTGCAGACCCTGTAAATGTGGATTTTTTGGCAGTACCGTAAGGAACGGTTATAACTACTTCATCTACCATTTGGGTTGTTTCCTTCAATTCTACGTTAATAACTTTGCGTTTGTTTACCGGTATAGTTACTGTTTCGTAACCTACAAAAGAGAAGATCAGGCTTTCATTGCCGTTAACCTGAATCTGGTAGCTGCCATCGGTAGAAGTGATGGTACCGCGAGTTTGTCCTTTTACAGCTACTGTGACACCAGGCATTTCTTCGCCTCCTGCGGTGACTTTACCAGTTACTGTAATTTCCTGTGCATATGTAATCATGCAGAATAGCAAGCTACATAATAATGAAGAAAATCTGCTCATATAAACTTGGCTTTAATTAGGGGTTTATAAATTGCCATATTTCAGGCATTATGTATTGAACTCTCTTTTTTAAATTGTAAATGCAATTTCTTGTATCATTGTGTCGTTTTCCATAGTGGTTTTATTACTATTCAACTGCATTAGGATTTCTTTTTGCTTGCATTCTTATAATTGCATTATTTAATAATGACCGCAAATATATGTATTTTGATTTAAATAGGATAATATATTTTAATATATTTTTTACGAAGTCCTTTCTTTAGGATAAAAATATACGGTTTTTCTTAACTTTATCAAAATAGTGTTTGTCTTGTTTTAATGTGGATTTAATATATAATATTGTTTTATCAATCAAGTGTTTATGTAATTTCGTGTTGAATTAATTCTTGTAGTCAATGTATTTTTATATTTCTAATGAACTGGGAATGTGTTGTTGGACATATTTAATTAGTCATTGTATGTTTATGCAGATAATTTAGCTTTTTATAAAGTGGAATTCTCTTGATTAGTGAAAGTTGTCCTCTTATTCTTATTCGATAAAATAGTGACTTTTGACTTTTTGATACTTATTTTTTTAGTTAAAAGGATATAGTTTGCGGAGAGGAAAGATAGTAAATTAAAGTAAGATAGGAAAGATTTCGCCTAAAATGTCTATCTTTGCAACTCAATAACAAATAAGTGTACGTACATATTATGAATATAGAAGAAAAACTCACCACGTCCATTATCAGCGCTATCAAAACGTTGTACGGACAGGATGTACCCGGAAAAATGGTACAACTGCAAAAGACTAAGAAAGAGTTTGAAGGACATCTTACTTTGGTTGTTTTCCCTTTTCTGAAAATGTCCAAGAAAGCTCCTGAACAGACCGCACAGGAAATAGGCGGATACCTGAAAGAGCATGCTCCCGAATTGGTTTCAGCCTACAATGCAGTGAAGGGCTTTCTTAATTTGACAATTGCTTCGGATTGTTGGATTGAACTTTTGAATTCTATTCAGGCTGCTCCCGAATACGGTATTGAAAAGGCTACGGAAAACTCTCCGTTGGTGATGATTGAGTATTCTTCTCCCAATACAAACAAGCCGCTTCATCTGGGTCACGTCCGTAACAACCTGTTGGGAAATGCCTTGGCAAATGTCATGGCGGCAAATGGCAATAAGGTGGTCAAGACCAATATTGTGAATGACCGTGGTATCCATATCTGTAAGTCCATGCTGGCCTGGTTGAAATATGGTAACGGTGAAACACCTGAATCATCGGGCAAGAAGGGGGACCATTTGATTGGTGACTATTATGTAGCTTTTGACAAGCATTACAAGGCTGAGGTAAAGGAACTGACAGCTCAGTACCAGGCTGAAGGCTTGAATGAAGAAGAAGCTAAAGCTAAGGCAGAGGCAAACTCTCCTCTGATGCTGGAAGCTCGCGAGATGCTCCGTAAGTGGGAGGCGAATGACCCTGAGATCCGTGCCTTGTGGAGGAAGATGAATGACTGGGTATATGCCGGATTCGATGAAACGTATAAGATGATGGGAGTTAGTTTCGATAAAATTTATTATGAATCGAATACCTATCTGGAAGGTAAGGAGAAAGTGATGGAAGGATTGGAAAAAGGTTTCTTCTACCGGAAAGAGGATAACTCTGTATGGGCTGATTTGACTGCCGAAGGACTGGACCATAAGTTGCTTCTTCGCGGTGACGGTACTTCTGTTTATATGACCCAGGATATTGGGACTGCCAAATTACGTTTTCAGGATTACCCCATCAACAAGATGATTTATGTAGTGGGTAATGAACAAAACTATCATTTCCAGGTACTTTCTATCTTGTTGGACAAATTGGGTTTTGAATGGGGCAAAGGATTGGTTCATTTCTCATACGGTATGGTAGAGCTGCCCGAGGGCAAAATGAAAAGTCGTGAAGGTACAGTAGTGGATGCGGATGATTTGATGGAAGCAATGATTGAAACTGCTAAGGAAACTTCTGCTGAATTAGGTAAATTGGACGGTCTGACTCAAGAAGAAGCCGACAATATTGCCCGTATTGTTGGTTTGGGCGCTTTGAAATATTTTATCCTGAAGGTGGACGCACGTAAAAATATGACTTTCAACCCGAAAGAATCGATAGATTTCAATGGCAATACAGGACCTTTCATTCAGTATACGTATGCCCGTGTCCAGTCTGTATTACGCAAAGCGGCTGAAGCAGGTATCGTTATTCCCGAAATCATTCCAGCAGGTTTGGAACTGAGCGCAAAAGAAGAAGGTTTGATTCAGATGCTGGCTGATTTTAAATCGGTTGTCAAGCAGGCAGGCTCAGACTATAATCCTTCCATTATAGCAAACTATGCATACGATTTGGTGAAAGAATACAACCAGTTCTATCATGATTTCAGTATTCTGCGTGAAGAAAATGAAGCGTTGAAAGTCTTCCGTCTGGCATTGAGTGCTAATGTGGGTAAGATTGTAAAGACAGCAATGGGCCTACTGGGTATTGAAGTGCCTGAACGTATGTAAATGGTAAAGAAACAGAAATATTATGTAGTATGGAAAGGCGTCAATCCGGGAGTTTATGACTCTTGGACTGACTGCCAGCTACAGATAAAAGGTTACGATGGCGCACAATACAAGTCATTCGAGACCAAAGAGGAGGCGGAACACGCCTTGGCTTCTTCCGCTTTCCATTATATAGGTAAGAATGCTGTTAAAAAAGAAGATGTTCCTAAACAACTTCCCGAGAACTTTGATATGAACTGCCTGGCTGTGGATGCTGCTTGCAGTGGAAATCCCGGACCGATGGAATATCGGGGCGTTTATTTGCTTACCGGACAGGAGGTTTTTCATTTCGGTCCTGTTTATGGAACGAATAATATTGGAGAGTTTCTTGCCATTGTCCATGCTTTGGCGTTGATGAAGCAGAAAAATATCAATATGCCTGTTTACTCGGACAGCCGTAATGCGTTGAGTTGGGTGAAGCAGAAGAAATGTAAAACTAAACTGGAACGGACTCCTCAGACGGAGAAACTTTTTCAAATGATAGAACGGGCCGAAATTTGGCTGAAAGAAAATAAATATACCACACCTTTATTGAAGTGGGAAACCGACCGATGGGGAGAGGTCCCGGCTGATTTCGGACGGAAATAATAAAGAACTGAAGATATGAAAAAGAGGATTGCTTATATCAGCTTGTACTTTTTTACGGTCTTACTGATATTTATTCTACAGAAACCATTATTCATGCTCTATAATGGTTCCATTGAAAAAGGATTCGGGTTTGCCGATTATATGCAGGTAATGATTCATGGAGCCAGTCTTGATGCCGCTACGGCGGGATATCTTACTGCATTTCCATTCTTGTTGGTACTGATAAGTATTTGGTTTAGGAAATTCCCTTTGAAAAAAATACTTTACGGGTATTATATTTTGGCCGCCGCGCTTATTTCTATCATTTTTGTGGTAGATATGGCATTATATACATTTTGGGGATTTAAACTGGACGTATCTGTTTTTCTTTATATCGATTCACCGAAGGAAGCTTTGGCGAGTGTTTCCGTTGGATTTATCTTGCTGAGGGTTCTTGCCATCTTGTTACTCATAGCTCTGAATTGTTGGGTCTTGCTGAAAATCACGCCTTCCGTTTTGACCGCCACCCGGAAACGGATAGCGGGAACTGCGGGAATGCTGTTATTAGGAGGTGTACTTTTCATCATTATACGTGGTGGTGTAACAGAATCCACTTCTAATATAGGGCAAGTATATTTCAGCAACGAACCTTTCTTGAATCATTCGGCGGTCAATCCCGATTTCAGTTTGTTGTCTTCTATGGGTAAATCCCAGGATTTTGCATCAGAGTTCAATTTCTTTGATGAAGAGAAGCGGGCTGCATTGTTTGACGGACTTTATCCTACAACAGATGGGGATAGTATTATTCAAGTCCTGAATACCAAGCGTCCCAATATTCTTATTATTTTGATGGAAGGTTTTGGAGGTGCTTTTGTAGAACCTTTAGGCGGTCTTCCTGATGTGACACCCCACTTTAACCGTCTGTCAAAGGAAGGGATCTTTTTTACAAACTGTTATGCCAATAGTTTCCGTACCGACCGTGGAACAGTCTGTACTTTCAGCGGTTACCTTGGATTGCCTACGGCATCGGTAATGAAAATTCCTGCCAAGAGCCGTACGCTGCCTGCTATAGCTGAAGGACTGTCCAAGGCGGGTTATAAAACAGATTTCCTGTATGGAGGTGATATCAACTTTACCAATATGAAGAGTTATCTGCTGAGTACCGGTTATCAGCGTCTTATAGCTAATACAGATTTCTCATTGGCCGAACAGACCAGTAATGCCTGGGGAGTGAATGATGATATTACTTTTGAATATTTATATAATCAGTTAAGAAACCGGAAGGAAGAAGGGCCTTGGCATACTGCGTTTCTGACACTTAGCAGTCATGAACCTTTCGAAGTTCCTTATCACCGGCTGGAAGATAAAATTCCCAATGCCTTTGCTTATACAGATGAATGTCTGGGTAAGTTTATTGACCGGTTGAAGCAGACTCCCGCATGGAAAGATCTTTTAGTTATCTGCCTTCCCGATCATGGTTTCTATTACCCGCGTGAGGGGTCTAATGCGATGCCTCGTTTTTATCATATTCCCTTGTTATGGTTAGGTGGAGCGGTAAAACAGCCTATGCAGGTGGACAAGATTATGAATCAGACCGATTTGGCAGCCACTTTGTTGGGGCAGCTTGGGCTGGAACATACTGCATTTACGTTTAGCCGTAATGTATTGGGAAGTGATTATAAGTATCCTTTTGCCTTTTATAGTTTCAATAATGGGTTCTCATTCCGGGACAGTACAGGAGTGACGGTATTTGATAATAATTCCGGCAGTATTCTTTTTAATGAGCCTGAAGCTGACGAGTCCCGTCTGGATAAGGGTAAGGCGATATTGCAAACTGTTTATGATGATTTAGGGAACAGATAGTAAAACTTGGACGCGGACTATATGAATCAGTATGGAATTCATATAGTCCGCGTCCCAATCGGTGCAGAATCTGCCGGATATAACTATTTCCGTTTCTCGTTGAACTTGTACATGATTACCGTATTGCGTAAGTCGCAACTTCTGTAATCTGTATGGAAGACCTCTTCCAGCTGATATTTTGCATTGTAATTCTTTAAAAACTCCTCTTGTGCATTTGCAGAAAGTATGACATACCCTTCTTGCGGATTTTCCAGTGTGAAATTCCGCATTTGGTTATTCATATAATAATTTGTACAATAAAACCGTATCATTCTGTCTGTATATGAATAAACGACTCCTTCAGGCACCTGTTTTCTGATATCTTCTGCCAGATGTTTATCGGATTTTACAGCTAGTATTGTTGGCTGATATACCCCGTCTAAAGCGACAAACAGGCAAAGAACACAACCGATGATTCCATAGAGGAGTGACCCCGTACTACTTTTTTTGATAACCAGCCTTAATGTACAGATGGCAGCCACTACCGGCAATACTATAATCAGCCATTTGGAAATAGAAAAGGACGTGCTTTCCAAAGCTTGCATAAACGCTATGTTTTCGGCAGCATGACGTCCGTTGCCCCATATGCTGTCCGGTATCATCTGACAGCGTACAGCAAAAAACACCACGGTGAGTAACAAACAGAGCGAGGCAAAGATATAAGCCGATATTTTGAACACTTTCGCCCCTTTTTGCATTAACGCCTCCAGATACTGGGCAATCAGTACAGCCATAAATGGATAGATAGGCAACAAATAGACGCTGCGTTTGCTTTTAGGAATACAATAGAAGACAAAAATAGCGATAATCACTATCCAGATAAACAGCTGTATGGGGGATTGTGAGCGGATGTTATCCCAAACCTTCCTGATGCGTCCGGTGAAAGAGTTTCCTGCGGGCAGCAGGTGCATTTCATTCCATTTCAGTCCGAAGAGTGAAATAAGCAAGACCAATGTCCAAGGTATCCACCCCCATATAATGGTCAGGAAGTTATACCATAAAGGATTGTGATGCGACGGGTATGACATTTTGCCGACAAAGCGTCCGGTGTTTTCCTCCAGCATCAGGTCCATAAACGGCTGTCCTCCCTGTAGCCAGGCCGCATAAAACCAGATTCCCAATGGAATAAGGGAAAGCAGCCCGATTCCGAATAAGGAAAGGAAAGTCTTGCCGAATGAGCGTCCCCGTATCAGCTGGTAAATACCGATACACATACAGGGGAATATAGAACCCACAGGTCCTTTGGTCAGCGTGCCGCATGCCATCAGCACGACAGCCGTCCAAGGTATTCCCTTGCAGCCTTTTTCGTCCCAGCGAAATAGTAAGCAAAGTGAGATGACGATGAAGGAAACCTGTAGCATATCCAGCCTGCAAGCCACCGCCGCCCGGTGCACTTCGAATGAAGTGAGCAGTAAAAGGGAGGTAATGACTGCTGTCTTTGTATTCTTATAGCGGGCTACGAATCCGAAAAACACGAACTGCATAGCTAGAAAAGCGATAGCGGACGGCAGACGGGACGAGAATTCACTCACCCCTCCGAAAATGGCGGAAATAGCTGCAATAGACCAATACAGGAAAGGAGGTTTATAGGCGATGTCTGTTCCGTAGTTCAAAGGCAATATCCAGTTGCCGCTTTCCAACATCGAGTATGCTACAATTGCTTCGCGCGGTTCCCCTTTAGAGTAAAAAATAGTTTCTCCCAAAAAGGGGATTATTACAAGTGTGCTTAGTAAGGCTATGAACCAAAATGCTTTTTTCTTGTCTGACATATATTTTTCGGTCTTTTATATTTACTGTCGCAAAAGTACGAATAATTCTTTAGTAATACCTAACTTTGCATTTTAAATCAATGAAAATGAATAAACTGAAACAGATACCCGAGTTCCTGCGATTTGTAATGGTAGGCCTTTTTGCTACAGGGCTGCACTATGGCATTTATTTTGTCTTGCAAAAATTCATTCAGGTCAATGTAGCCTATACCTTGGGATATGTGCTGAGTTTTGTTGCCAACTTTTATCTTACGGCTTATTTTACTTTCGGGCAGCCTCCTTCCTGGAAGAAAGCTTTTGGCTTCGGGGGGGCACATCTGACAAATTATCTGATACATATCGGATTGTTGAATCTCTTTCTGCGGTTGGGTTTTTCCCGTCCGTTGGCTCCCATCCCAGTGTTTCTCATTGCCATTCCGGTAAATTTTTTATTAGTGAGGTTTGTTTTCAAACAAAAGTAATATCTTTGAGGAGTCTTTATGATAGTGAAGAATGATATGAAGAAAGTGACTCTTTTGATTCCGGTATATAATGAGGAAGCGATGCTGCCCACTCTGTATCAACGTTTGATAGAGCTTGTCAACCGCAATGCCGTTTATGAGTGGGAAATCCTGTTTGTCAATGATGGCAGCAGCGACACTACGCTGGAATGCCTCCGCCGGTTGAGGCAGCAGGACAAGCGGGTGAATTATGTCAACCTTTCGCGTAACTTTGGTAAAGAGGTAGCCATGCTGGCGGGTTTTGATTACGCCACCGGCGATTGCTGCGTTGTGATGGACGCTGATTTGCAGGATCCTCCGGAACTGGTAGACCAGATGCTGGAATATTGGGAAGAAGGATATGATGACATTTATGCCAAACGGCGTACCCGTGGCGAGGAAAGCTGGTTGCGTCGTCAGTTCTCTCTGGCTTTTTATGGTATACTTCAGCGGATGAGCCGTATTGATATTTTGCCCAATGTGGGCGATTTCAGGCTTCTGGACCGTCGTTGTGTGCTCACGTTGCGTCGTCTGCGCGAATGCGAGCGTTATACAAAAGGATTGTTTTGCTGGATAGGCTATCAGAAGAAAAGCATTGAATTTGATCGCGGAGACAGGCTGATGGGCCATTCCTCTTGGAACTTTCTCAAGCTGTTGAATCTGGCTGTCGAGGGAATAACCTCTTTCTCTATCGCCCCTTTGCGCATCGCCACAGTATGCGGAGTGCTCTGTTCAATCTCCAGTTTTATTTATGCCATTTATTTTCTGATAAAGACCGTGCTTTATGGTGATGAAACGGCCGGCTTCCCCACTTTGATCATTGTCATGCTCTTTTTAGGTGGCATCCAGCTTTTCTCTTTGGGAATTATAGGAGAGTACGTGGGGCGCATTTTCAAGGAAACCAAAGGCCGTCCTACCTACATAGCCTCTGATTATAACGAGGAGAAGTTGGGGTATGACCGTTAAGGAAGGCAAGGCGGTGAAACCCGTCCCACCTTATTGTCCATTAGCTTTATTGACAGTCTTGTGCTCTTTTACCAGATACTCCGCACTCTGCAATGTGGAGAAACAGTATTTTTTCATCACGTAGAATGTACTGTCCTCCCCTGTTACAAGTTGCAAGGCATTTCCTTGCTTCTTATATTTGAATTCCTGCCGGTCATGTGGAGAATAAATATATAGGTGGGTTGTATCTGTAGCCGCTATCAAATTATCGGCGGAGAAATAGACATACGGGCGTTGTTCTGTTAACAAATTTATGCCGAAGTCGTTTTGGGTATAACTCATGTTCAGCAGTCCGAGTAAAGTCGGTGCCACATCAGTCTGGCCGCTCGGCTCTTGTCTGATTTCGGGCTTGATGCCTTTTCCGTAAATCATTAGTGGAACATGGTTGCAGGATTGTGGTATTTCACAGTTCGGACTTCCTACCAATTTCCCATGGTCACCCAGCAAAACAAAGATTGTATTTTCAAACCAGGGTTGTTTGCGTGCTTCTTGCATGAATTGCCGGATGGCCCAGTCCGCGTATTCCACAATCTGATCTTCAAGCTTTGTGCTGTGTGGTTTGAAATAGTCAGGTATCACATACGAGGGATGGTTGCTGATAGAAAGCAATATGGTAAAGAAAGGTTGTCTTTCTTCTGCTCTTTTGTTCAGAATGGGCAAGGCATATTGGTATAGGAAATCGTCTTGTACACCAAAGCTGTTAACGACTTTATCTTTTGGGTAGTTTTCTTGTGCATATATTTCATCAAATCCGTTAGTGCGGAGAAAAGCGTTCATATTATCGTATTGTGATTCGTGCGTCATGAAGAATAGGTTCCGATAGCCATTATCCTTTAATACGGTGGGCAACCCCGAATAGACAGGTACCACTGCTCCTTTCATGGCATTCCGTTTCATGATGGCAGGGAAAGAGTAGAGGGTGGCATACATTCCGTGGTTGGTATGTATGCCCGCTGAATAAAAATGGTCAAAACTGAGAGATTCCAGATAAAGGCTGTCTAGGAAAGGAGTCAGTTTTTTGGTAGATCCGAAATGCTCCATCAAGTTGGCCGACATCGATTCCATGAAAATAAGAACAACATTCTTTTGTGTAGGGACGGCTGCGCATTTCACTTCACGTGCAATGGGGGAGATGCCTTCTATTCCTTTTCTTTGCAATATACTTTGCATATTGGTTATTGCCTCCTGTTCCGGCATCAGGTGAAGATAGCGGTTTTCCTTACGGTTATCATCCAGTGTGCTGGTAAGTAGATTAAAGACAGGATTAACCCCTAGCTGATTCAGGAATGGATCGGTGCAATAGTATGCTTGACTTACTCTGATGGGGTTATATCCCATGCGTCCCCGTATTCCGAATAGACAAAGTCCTATACAAACAGCACCGGTGGCGAATATACATAGGCGGTTTATCGGGCTGATGGAAGTAGATTTCGAATTGATGAGATGATAGAAATAAGAAGATAACCGTAGTACACTTCCTGACAGCAGAAGAATAGATATCAGTCCTAGAAAAATAGGGAAATAGAATGATGTCTCACCCAATACCATTCTGGCAGTAGTGGCTCCATATCCGAACCAATTGTAAATGGAAGAATTGATTGTTTTAAAAAAATAGGAGAAATAAGGGATGTTGGCTGCCGAAATAATGAACGACAGTGAATAAAATAGAATGAAAAAGATAGAGATAAATCTGAATACCCACTTGGAGTGATAGTTGCAGAGAGCGGTTATCCATAAAATGACTAATGGTAACAGCAATATGTAGCAAGCTATAACATTGTCAAACCATAGCCCTTTTATAAATGCAGTGGCTTGCATGAGAAAGTTGTTTTGTATATCGGGAGGAAACTGATAATCTATTGAGGTGAACAGGACAAGCCGGAACAGGAAGAAAAAAAGTAAAGCAACTATATGTATGATAAATAAGTAAAGTAAAGAAAGAGTAAACTGTTGGATAAGCTTAGCTTGATTCTTACATGCTGTTACAAATTGCTGCATGAGTGAACGGAGATATTTCATTTGTTTTAGTAAAGTTTGCATTTGTTTGAATCAATTCGGATGATTAACAACAAAGGTAAACAGAATTTTAGAAATATCAAAAGAGGGTATGCCAAAAGTAAAATTGGCTGCCAATTTGTTCACTTTAGGGGCAAACATGTGAGTCCGCCCGAAAATATGGGCAAGCAGTTTCCGTTTCTTATTCTATTTTCGGGAAGGAGTAAGGCGGTCTCGTTTCATAGTCAGAACAAAAGGACAGAATAGCCGTGCTATCCGGTTGAGGCGCTCCAGACGTCCGTCTTTCCGCGTTCCGTTTAATTTCTGCCGGAGGAGTTCCCATAATTGCAGTTTTACTTGCTCTGTTGTGCTTAATTTGGCAATGCGGTTGTAAAGCATTCCTCTCCGTATACATCGTTTGTATCTGCTCAGGTGGGTAAGGTGTTGTTCCATAATGCGGACTATCTCAATATCTTCGCTCTTACCCCCTCCGTTGTTTTCAGCTTTGACGGTAACTTTCTGGGTATGTTGTCTGAAGTAGTTCAGTACTTCATATCTTTCTATAATGTCTCCTTGCATTGCCATATAAAACCAGAACAGCCAGTCGCCGCTGTAGCGCATTTGCAGGCATTGTTCCATATTTTGGACATTTACCATGCTTTTTCTGAAAATGGCCGAGCTTGCATTGGCTATGTAACCACGCCAGTAAAGGTTATGTTCGGCATAAGTTTCCCCATTAAACACGGCGTATGGAGGTATGGCAGATTTCCATTTGTTCATGTCGCAACTCAGCACATTACCGTCTTTATCAATATACTTGGAACCGGCAAAGCATACGGCGGCTTGTTGGTATTTCTCCATTAAAGGAACTACTTTCTCTAAAAAAGTAAGCTCACACAAGTCATCGGCTTCGGCTATCCATATATATTTTCCTTTGGCTAATTGCATGCCTTTAAACCATTGTTTAAATGGATTTCCGGTGTTGTGTTCGTTTAATAGAATATGGCTCACTTTGGCATGGTCTTGATAGTCCGATAATACCTCTTCGCTACCGTCTGTTGAGGCATCATCAAGTAAAATCAGTTCGATATTCTGATAGGTCTGTTGCAGAATACTCTGAATTCGTAGATTGAGGTATCGTTTATAATTATAATTAGGTACCACTACACTGACCAAGGGAAGTGCATTCATGCTCTATTGTTAAGTTAGTTCCTTTTTAATTTTACAAATATAACGTTATATAGTTAAATAAACAAGTTGCTTCTTTGTTTTTTCTTTCAAGAAACAGGAATTGTGTTGAACTTTTAAAAAGAAACGATAATTAACATTTTGGTATGCAGTCTTTCTTGTACTTTTGCATTATACACTACATAGCATTTGCTGTATTAAACTAAAAATTAAATTAGACATTAGACTATTGTTTAAATTCAATTAGTATGAGAAAGAAAATTCTTTTTATTATTCCGTACATTCCTTATCCGCTGGATTCGGGCGGTAATCAAGCTTTCTTTAATATGGTGGAGTATTTGCGTCATAAGATGTCCGTATCTGTATTGCTTTATCCTGAAACGGAGAAGCGTATGCAAGATGTAGAGTCATTGAAGAAAATTTGGGATAATGTGGATTTCTTTATTTATACTCCTAAACCTCAAACTGTCAGATTACCCAGAATTAAACATCCTTTTTATTATAAATGGCTGCAAAAGATACATGCGTCTGTAACCCGTAAAATGAACCGGCAACAGATATGGACGGATGAAACGGGCGAAGTTGTGGATTTAGTATGGGGAAAGAGTACTTTGTTCAGTTCTTGTTTCCAGCCGCTAGACCAGGGGTATGTGGAGTATGTTTCTCAGGTGGCTCATTCAGGTTTTGATATTATTCAAGTAGAGTTTTATGAACTGTTGTCATTGGGATTCTTGTTGCCTGAAAATGTACAGACTATTTTTGTGCATCATGAACTCCGCTACATCCGTAATGAAAAGGAGATTGCTTTGTTCAGGGAACAGACTGCCGGTGACAGGATGTTTTTTCATATAGCAAAGGATTTTGAGCGCAGTGCATTATTGAAATATAAAGATGTTATTGTTCTGACTGAAGTAGACCGTAAAATTATGGAGGACTTCATAGGACGGAAAGACCATATCTACACTTCTCCGGCTGTGGTGCAAGTGGGTGACAGGCTGGAACAGCCTTTTGTTCCGGTCCAAAGCGGACGCCTGACTTTTGTGGGAAGTGAGGATCATTTTCCCAATCTGGATGCCGTGGCATGGTTCTGTCACGAAGTGATTCCGCATCTGCGTAAACGCCATTTTTCGTTTACATTGCAAGTAATTGGTAAATGGCGTGGAGAGTGTATCAATCGTTTGCTGTCCGAATACCCGGAATTGAAGTTGGCAGGCTATGTGGAAGATCTGGGCTCTTTTTTAAAAGGCAGTGTTGCTGTTGTTCCAATACGTATCGGTAGTGGTATGCGTATGAAAATATTAGATGCTGTATTGTCAAAAGTACCTTTTGTAACGACGGCAAAGGGTGTGGAAGGCATTGATTTTAAGGATGGTGAAGATTGCTTGATTGTTGATGACCCTGCCGGATTTGCAGAAGCTGTCATAGCCTTGTCAAGTAATCCGCAGTTGCAGAGACAGTTGGTTACCCATGCGGAAGACAGTTTGCGACAAGTATATAACCCCGGACAGATGCAGGAAAGAAGGCTTGCCGTGTATGAACAAATATTAGGGGATAAAGTGGGGTAATCTTGGGTGATTATTTCTTTTTTGTTACCTTTGCGGCATTATATATAATTGATAATTATGCTGAAACAGTTCTTTAGTTTGTTGAAGCGGTATATTCTTCCATACCGCAAATATTTGACATGGGCATTGATACTGAACTTTCTGTCGCAATGGCTTAATGTGTTTTCGTTCATGGCGATTGTGCCAATTTTGAACATTCTGTTCAAAATTGATACCAAGTCTTATGAGTACATTCCTATGGATATTCATAATTTGGATAAGGATGTACTCATAAATAATGCCTATTACTTTGTGAGCAATTTTGTGGCTACAAATGGTGCGTTCTATACACTTGCCATGATGGGAGGAATACTTATCTTTATGACTATGTTGAAAACTGCCGGTTATTTTGCTTCTGCGGCTGTCATGGTACCTTTGCGTACAGGTATTGTCCGGGATATCCGTATTCAGGTTTATAATAAAGTGTTAAGTCTTCCTTTGAGTTTTTTCTCAGAAGAACGTAAAGGAGATATCATAGCCCGTATGAGTGCGGATGTTACGGTGGTGGAGAACTCGTTGACCAGTTCCATCGATATGCTTATCCGTAATCCTATCGCTCTTTTGGTTTGTTTTGTCACTCTGTTTTCGGTAAGTTGGCAAATGACGCTTTTTGTTATCTTTATTTTACCTCTGACAGGTTGGATAATGGGGGTTGTCAGCCGGAAGCTGAAAAGACAGTCCTCTACAGCACAGGCGCAATGGGGAGATATTATGTCCCAATTGGATGAAACATTAGGAGGTTTAAGGGTTATCAAAGCGTTTATAGCCGAAAGCAAAATGTCTGCTCGGTTCTCTAAAACAAACAATGACTTCCGCGATGCAATGAACGAGATGATTATCCGGCAAAGTTCAGCCCACCCCATGAGTGAGTTTTTAGGCACTTGTGTGATTGTGACCGTGCTGTTGTTTGGCGGTGCTTTAATCTTAAATACAAACTATGCTCCGATGGATGCGGCTACTTTCATATTTTATCTGATTATCCTTTATAGTATCATCAATCCTTTGAAAGAATTTTCAAGAGCATTTTATAATATTCCGCAGGGATTGGCCAGTATGGAGCGAATTGATATGATATTGAAAGCGGAAAATCATATCGTAGAGCCGGAGCAGCCTTTGCCATTGGACGCTTTCACAGATAAGTTAGAGTTTAAAAATGTAAGTTTCAGCTATGTAGAAGGGCGTCCAGTCTTGAACCATATCAATCTGACGGTTCCTAAAGGAAAAACGATTGCACTGGTGGGCCAGTCCGGTTCCGGAAAGTCTACTTTAGTGGACTTGGTACCGCGTTATCACGATGTATCGGAGGGTGCATTGCTGATTGACGGCAAGAATGTGAAAGATGTATCCATCCACAGTTTACGTTCTCTGATTGGTAATGTAAATCAGGAAGCTATTCTGTTTAATGACACCTTCTATAACAATATTACTTTTGGTGTAGAGAATGCCACTATGGAGCAAGTAATAGAAGCTGCCAAGATAGCGAATGCACATGATTTCATTATGGAAACGGAAAAAGGATATGACACGATGATTGGTGATCGTGGAGGGCGTTTGTCCGGTGGTCAGCGTCAGCGTGTCAGTATAGCCCGTGCAATTTTGAAAAATCCTCCTATCCTTATATTAGATGAGGCTACTTCGGCTCTTGACACAGAGTCCGAGCGTTTGGTTCAGGAAGCGTTGGAGCGTTTGATGAAATCGCGTACTACTATCGCTATCGCACATAGATTGAGTACCATTAAGAATGCCGATGAAATTTGTGTACTTTATGAAGGTGACATTGTAGAAAGAGGAACTCACGATGAACTGATAGCCTTAAATGGATATTACAAGAAGTTGAACGATATGCAGTCTTTGTAAAGTGGAGCAAATAAAGAAATTGGCAATTGTTATTCCCGCCTACAAGGGGCGTTTCCTTAAGGAAACGCTCGACTCAATTGCAGTTCAGGTCCATAAAGATGAGTTCGTGTTATATATAGGTGATGATGCAAGTCCTGAAAGATTGGATAAGATTGTGGAATCTTATCAGAATAAGGTAAATCTGGTGTATCATCGCTTTAGCGAAAATATGGGGGGCAAAGATTTGGTGGCCCATTGGGAGAGGTGTATCCAGCTGTCTGCAGAGCCGTTTATCTGGCTTTTCTCGGATGATGATTTGATGCCGGCTGATGGTGTGGAACGTGTCATGGAGGCTTTGTCGCGCCCACACCATCAGCGAGGATATTTCTTTCGTTTTCCATTAGCTGTCATTGATGGTGAAAACAAGCGGATACGTGCCAATCGTCCTTTGGAAGAAGGAAGTGTGTCTTGTTACCGGCTGCTGTTAGATAAGTTACAGGGAAAGATAGATTCGGCTGCCGTAGAGTACGTGTTCAGTCGGGAGATATGGCAGTCGGCAGGTGGTTTTGTTCATTTTCCTATGGCTTGGTGTTCGGATGATGCTACGTGGGCTGCTTTTGCCCGTCATGCGGGGGGTGTTATTTCTTTGCCGGGGCAGCCTGTATGTTGGAGGAATGTTGAAGGTGCAAACATCAGTAACTCTGCCGGTCATGACAAAGATAAATTGCACGCTACTATTCTTTTCTTGAGATGGATGAGGAATATGTTTTCCGATTATGTGGATGATCCGGAGCTGATTAATGCATTGCAATGCTATATCCATACCATCCTTCGTATTTCATTGCATAAACATTATAATATATGTGGTTTGTGGGGGGTATCTATGGCTTTGGGAAGATTTAATAAAAGGGCGGCCTTTACTACGTTTTTCAGGAATTTTAGGTTGTTCTCTTAATTTCATTTATGCAGCCGCTTGCGATTTCTCAAGAGTGCCTGTATTTTCATAAAAAGTTTGGGTGCATATATGCCCTCACTTCATATTTCTGTCCTGTATATATAGTCAGATGTATATCTTCCTGTCATATATTGTTTCACTTTTTTAAAGAAGGACATTGGGGAGTTTTTTCATCCGTAAGGAATTGTGTGGTTTTAAAATCAGATTCATCCTTAAAATATCTTATCCGCATCCCTAAACATTTCTTGCTGTATGGTTAAGGGTTTTCTTCCTGTTTGTTCTATCTCCGCAAGCCTTTGGAGTTAACTCCATAGTCTTGGGAGATAACTCCAAAGCTTATGGAGATAACTCCAAAGGCTATGGAGATAGAATACACCCATATAAAAAGGTTTAATCTGGAGATAGAAAAAGCTTATGCAATAGGACTGACTGCTATACATATTCATTCACTCCCTTATTAGGAAGAATTTATAGATAGAGAGCCTATATTATTGATTGTCTTTTTTTTCTGCAAAAATATCACAATTTCGCTTGTAAATTCAATGTTTTTTTGTATATTGCCAGTCTACTCCTTATAATCTCTGTTTGAGATATCTTTGTTTGTGGAATGAATACTAAAATTGTTTGGCATTTAGTGGAAAATGACATGATGGAATTATAAGATTGTTCATTGTGAAAATGAGAAAAGTATACTAACTTTAAATGTGATAATTATGAAAAAACGAATTAGTTTATTAAGCCTTTGTTTAGGTTTATTCATTGCTGCTTGTACAGACAGTAGTGGTTTTGAGGATTTACAGAATTTCTCGGAAAAAGAGGTTATGCCACGTGCGGCAGGTGACGGAATTTATGATGTGTTGGGTTATGGATATGATATAACATCAGACTACTTGGGAGAAGCTTCTGTTCATCAACCGGTTTTAGATGTAGAAGCATTTATTAGAGATAATAAGGGACGTTTTGATAATCCTTTTATTGGAACTATAGAACAAAAAGTTACTGCTGGTGAGGATGCATGGTCTTTTCTTCAGCAAACAATAAGTAATACAAATTTTTCTGGTTCTGTAGCTGCAATGGGTAAGTCTGATACATCAAAAGGATTTTTCTCCGGGAGTATTACTACAGGATTTAAGTCTGATTCTAAATATTCATATTCTTCCAAATATTCTTTTGCGCGAGCGGAAGTTATAAAGAAACAGAGACAATATCTTTTATATACTAATGCTGAAACCTTATCACGGTATTTATCTTCAAATTTTATAGCGGATTTAAATAAATACTCAGCTGATGAGATAGTTAGAATGTATGGAACTCATGTACTGACTAAAATAACAGTGGGTGGTTCCTATAGGGCCTATTATAAATCTGTTATTGTAGAAGAAGCCAATCGCACAGAGAAAATGAAGACTGTAACAGCTGGTGCTAAATATAATATGAAAAAGGTGGGGCTCGATGCAAATGGAAGTTGGAATACTACAACTATTACTGAAACGAATAAGAAAAATTCTAATTGGACGTGTGATATTAAATGTCTAGGAGGAACAACTTCTGGTACTACTATAACTTTATCTCCTAATCAGGGACCTACGACTACTATCAATTTAGGTGCATGGACACAATCAGTTGATGATACTCATTCCCGTTTGGTTGATGTTGATTGGAATGCTACTTATCCTATTTATGATTTAGTTTCAGATCCTGCAAAAAAAGTAGCATTAAAAAATGCAGTAGAAAAATACATTGATAGTTTTAAACTGGAGATATTGGAATTGTTGCCTTTATATAATTATTATAGCTCCAAACATATAAATAGTAGTTATTTTACAGAGTGGAAAGGAACGCATTTTAATACGGATGATTATCAAGGTGTAACATGCTATCTCTGTGCGAGTCAAGTGGAGGGAACTGTTCCTTTATATGAATATTATAGTGCAAAATATATAAATCAAAGTTTAAGTTCTGTATGGAGAGGTAATCAGAGTAATACAGATGTATACCAAAGAATAACAGGTTATATTTATAAATCGCAGGTTTTAGGAACAGTACCTTTATATGAATATTATAGTGCAAAACATATAAATCATAGTTATTCTGTTCAATGGAAAGGACTTCATTTTAATACGGATGATTTTCAAAAAATTGTAGGATATGTATTTCCTTTTGAAGATTGATTCATGTTGGAGATAAAAAATATCAATATTCTTTTTCTTATAAAATAGCTTCTAGCACAGGTATGTGATATGAACAATGCTTATTAAAACTTGATTTATTAACTTTTTAAAATGTACTGTTATGAGGAAAATAAATTTGTGTTATTTTTTATTTGTAGGAGTGCTGGTTTCTTGTACAAATACTTATGACGTTTGTGAAATGCAAAGGAATGAAACAGAAGATATGAGTTCCCGTATGGCAGGAGATGGTGTCTATGATGTACTGGGGTTTGGATATGATATAACAGAGGATTATTTAGGGGAGAACTCTACTCGTTTACAAGTTATTGATGTCAAAGCATTAATAAGAGATAATGGTGATCGGTTTTATAATCCTTTCATTGGAACCATAGACCAAAAAATTGTTGCAGGTGAAGATGCCCAATCTTTTCTTCAGAATGTGATAACTGATTCAAATTTTAAGGGATCTGTAGCAGCCATGGATATTAAAAAAGATGCTGAAGGATTCTTTTCTGGCACTCTTTCCGCTGGATTTAAGTCTGCCTCTAAATATTCATATTCTTCTAAATATTCTTTTGCTAAAGCAGAAGTGACAAAGAAACAAAGAAAATATTTTGTAGATGCAGATGTTGAGCTTTTATCTCGATATTTATCTTCTAACTTTGTGTCTGATTTAGGTAAATACTCAGCAGATCAAATTGTTGCAAAATATGGGACCCATGTACTTACTAATATTACAGTAGGAGGTTCTTATATAGCTTATTATAAATCGGCTATTATAGAAGAAAATACAGGTACAGAGAAAAAACAGACAGTAAGTGCTGGGGCGAAATATAATATGTCTAAAGTCGGTCTTGATTTTGATGGGACTTGGAGCACAACTACAATAACCGAGGCTAATAAAAAGAATTCAGATTGGACATGTACTATTCAATGTGTAGGAGGCACTACTTCTGGTACTACTATAACTTTGGCTCCTAATCAAGGTCCCACGACTACTATCAATATAGGTGCATGGTCACAATCTGTAGACGATACTCATTCGCGGTTGGTTGATGTTGATTGGAATGCTACTTATCCTATTTATGATTTGGTTTCAGACCCAGTAAAGAAGGCTGATTTAAAGCTAGCAGTAGAGAAATATATAAATAGTAAAAAAATATCAGTTATTAAGTTGGTTACATTATATCAATTATATTGGCCTAAGGGTGTAAATTGTCACTGGTGTACTTCTTGGTCAGAAGTTCTTCGGTATAAGAATGAAGGGCATGAATATTCCGGCGTTTTTGGGTATATATGTGCTGAAGAGGAACCTGGTACTCTGCCTCTTTATAGAATGTATTGGTCTAAAGGGAGGAATTCACATTATATTACTTCATGGGCTGAAGTACGTAAATTCCAAAATGAAGGTCATGAATACCAAGGTATAGTTGGCTATATTTATACATGGAATGAAGTTAATACTATTCCTGTTTATAGTTTATATTATCCTAAAGGTCGAGATAGTCATTATTTAACAGATAAAGCAGAAGTAGATCGATTTATAAGGGAGAGAGGTGATCAGTATGGTGGTATTTTAGGATATGTTTATCCATAAATATTGTCGGTTTTAAAAAGATATAGGTAGATTTTTTTTCTTGTTCAAATAATAGTGTTCGCTCGAGATCCAAAGAAAGCGAATACTATTATTTGTAAAATAGTTTTGTTTATTGTAATCTGTTTCGTTGGTATATTTCTTGAATAGGAATGGCTAGCATTACCGGTTTATTAAATTCTTCCCACAAGAATATATTATAATTTAGTGATTTGGGAATTTTCTCTTATTTTTTTAAGGTTTACATATTTCTTTGGTTTAAGGCCTAATATATATGGCAGTAAATGAATGAATCTATAGATACGTGTACTTATTTTCTTTTGTTTGGCTGAATCATCGTATGGAGTCAGCCTTTGGTAATGGAAAAATAGATGCCGCAAAGGATGCATAGCATGGTATGCCCACGGTTTACGTCCACTATAGTGTAAGATGATTGGATGTAAAATGGCATCTGTGTATGATGGTTTCCACGCAGGGGATGTATATCTGTTATTTCTATAGAAGTCGTCTTGAACATTCCACTTTATATCTATTAGTACCTTTTGGTCGTATAATAGAGCATTTAATATGTCTTGATCATTTAGAATAATGCGATCGGGATATTGTTGATAATATTTTATACATTGTTGCTCAATATTATGTTTGCGCCAATATGCTAAGTTTAATAGTAAAACACCTCCGTTTATGTAGTTGTATGAGGGAGCATATTGTAATCTTTCAAAGTAACTAGGATTAGGGCTGACAGTATCTTGTACCCCTGCTAGTGCTAATTGGTTTAGATTGGTATCCCATAATTCTTTTAAGGATCCTAAAACAAGTGTATCACTATCTAGATAAATCACTCGTGAGATTGTAGAAGGTAATATCGAAGCCAACACACATCGATAGAAGACAACCATGGAAAGACGTTGTTTTTGCCACTTAACTTCATAATTTTGAAGTTTTTCATGTGGGATATAGTAAAAAGCTATGGAAGTTCCATATTTTTCTGCTACTTGTGACAAAGTAAGAATATCTTCTTTGGGTAGATGCCCTGATACAATATGTAGCATGATATCTTTAGGATCATTATTTTCTAATATTGAAACTATTGTGACTGCGCAATAACGAACAAATTTGGAATCTATAGTAAGTGCAATATGCATCATTAGGTTATGAGTTTATATTTTTAAAGAAATTAGGAATCGTTACATCCGGAATAATGAATCCGTCTTTGCGAAGTGCTTCAAAATAAGCACTGCCGATAACACGTTCATATTCAGCCTCTAGTTTTCCTTCTTTATGTAACTGATAGAAGTAGCGCCAGTGGCGACCTCCGTGTTTGCCCTTGTGTTGCTCCAGTTGCTTGCCGCCATTTATCATCTTTTCCATAAACTGCTGCTTGCCGCGTATATTGTAATGATATACATGGATATGGCTGTCGGCAGAGTTTTGTGGGAACATGGTTACTTTATGGTTTCCCATTGAAATTTGCAGGTAACCGGCAGTCCGGTGAATGACTTTTTTGTTCTGACGCTCAAACAGCGAATAGAGTGACAAGTCATATTTTTCAGGTTCGGTTACCGCTTTTACAGTCTTATCCCATTGCCAAAAGGGCTTTTCTTCTTCAGGATAGACACTTCTCATTTCACAATTCAGCACATTGGCATTGGTGGCATATAATTCATCTTTCAAATTGCCAGTAGGGGCATACCATAATTCGTCGGCATCGGCATTGATAATCCAGTCGGCCTTATAAATGGTTTTGGCTTTCCAAATCATACGGTCTACCCAGTCCTTTTGTTCATAGTTGGTAGCCTTTTCTTCTATCACTTCTTTAATCCACCCTTTTTGTTTGTATTTACGGATAATGTCCGGAGTTGAGTCTGTGGAGTTATTATCAGTAATGATAAACCCGTCCACTCCCATCGCTTTATGGAACTGTAGATTCTCTTCCAGCATCCCTTCTTCGTTTTTTACCAGCAATGTCATGAATAATTTGACTTCTTTCGTTTGTTTAAAAGCCAAAGGAAATTCGGATATAACGTGCCCTATTTTGGATAGTAATAAATTGCTCATAAATAACCAATGATTATTGATTTCTACCTGTCATATTAGAGATAATTAATACTATTGTCAAAAGAATTTGTTTTATTCTGAACTCATTATAATAGATAACGTAATCCTTAGTTTTCTCATAATATTCTGATATTTAATTATATAACAAATTTACTCTTTTTCTGTAAATATAGTATATAAATGCTAGTTTATTATGAAACATTAACTGGTAAGAGCGTTGCCGTTTTTTAACTCATAATTCCAAGTTTTTCATGTATTCCGTCGCAATAGGCTTTCCATAATCGGGGTATATCTTTCCATTGATAGGCTTTTGCAAACGGACTGGTGAACAACGCGATGAAAATATATCCCATTACTCCGTTGAAGCCGCGAAGATATTTCACTGCTATGTTGCGTCCGTAGTGATGGTTTAAATAAGTTGAATTACGGATCTGATAAAAGCGTTTCCACTTTTTCTTCTTGCTTCGCTCATTCCATGTGTCGTTGGAGAAGAATTTCTCTTTATCCATCAGGGCATCAGGTATATAGAGTATTTTGTACCCTGCCCGTATGGTGCGGAGACAGTAATCTGTATCATCACAGAAAATGAAAAGGTCTTTATTGGGAAGACCTATCTTCTCAACGACTTCGCGGCGGATGAACGGACCTTCGAAAGCTGTTCCCGTAATTTCTGTCGGTGAGGTGATGTGCCGTCCTGCCAGTTTCTTGCTGTACATGGATACAAAAGGATTGCTCAGGTTGTATGCCTGGAAGTCATGGGTGAATATTTCTCCTTCGAGCAACCTGCGAGGGGCCAGTATGCCGATATCTTTCTTGTCGGTATACGGCAAGAGTTGTTCCAGACAGTCGGCCCGCGGAAATACATCGTCATCCATGCACCAAATCCAGTCGGCACCCGCCTGATAAGCGTATTGTATGCCTGTATAGAATCCTCCCGCACCGCCCACATTGGTCTGATTGATTACTGTCAGCCCTTCCTGTGCGGCAAGCCATTCCGTTGTACCGTCCGTGCTTCCGTTATTTACTATTACAATGGAAGATATCGGCTTGTTTTGTTGCAGACAACGAATATTTCTTTTCAGAAGTTCCATTCGGTTGTAGGTTACAACTACGGCTATAATGTTCATGATGCATTTAGTTTTTAGTAAAGGTTATCTATTTTTCCCGGCTGTACGCTTCTATAGGCTCTCATGAGCTCAAAGCATTTTTCCACATCAAAGTTCCGTGTCTTGGCGTATTCTTCTGCCATCCATCGGTGCATTTGTGGAGTTGCCGGCAGGCGTTCAAAGTTTTTGCAGCCGGTCTTCATATCTATGGGGCCGATGTACATCCGGTTCAAATCGACAATTTCTATTGTTATGCCATTGGGAGTTTTCTGAAACAGGATGTTGGCACGTCCGTAGTCTTTGTGGGCGTATCCGTGTTCGTGAAGACGGGCGGTCACTTTGCCTATGGCGCGGAATACTTCCTCGGCGTAGTCAAATTGCTGTGTGAACAGGTTGTCGTAAATGTAGGGGCAGGTGGAGAGGAGGCTGATATAATAACTTTTATCGAACAGCAGCCCTGAACGTATATTCATATATCCCACCGGTTGCGGGGTGCCTACACCTATTTTCAGCAGCATTTCTGCATGGTCGTAAGAGCGTTTTGCCTTGGATGGACGAAATATGCCATATACAAACCGGTTGATAAGGTGGGGGCTGTGAAAGGATTTGATAACATATTCTTTGCCATTGTATTCCATTTTCCGCAATTCATTGCGCCCTTGGTGAATAACAGTACCTTCATTCCTTTGGAAACGTTCGGGAATGGATACTATAAATTCTTCCAGATTTTTGAAATCAGGGTGAATCACTAAGGTGCGGGGATGAAACAAACGCTCTGTCTTGCTCATATCATTATAATAGTGTTAAATTTTGTCTAGTCCTTTGGTATATTTCAACCAGTAATATTTTAAAGGATTCTTGTATTTCAGTTGTTTCCACGGACGGCTGCTATGGGGCCTGTGCCATACGGGCAACGTGGTGAACAGGTAGTTTTGGAAACCTCGTTTCAGTGACTCGTGCGAGATGGTCACATCATACCAGTTCTTGCTTGGGTCTAATGTCTGAAAGTCAAATGCTTTCAGCAGTCCGGGGGTGAGTAGTGAACAGCAGAAGCTGCAATGCTTTTTTTCCGGGTACACTTGATTCTCGTGTCCCTTGGCGTGTAGGTAGGGGTAATTGATTATGCCTTTTTCATCGGTTGTCACAGCTGCTGCAATTCCGCATTGTTTCTGTTGCAATGCTCCATTGTATAGTGATTGCAATGTGTTTTTTTTGACAATAACATCCGATTCCACAATCAGCAATCCTGCATCTGCTTCGATGGCTTCTTTTTGTGCTGTTTGTAACACCAGTAGATAGTTGGGAGAGGGGTGGTCGGTCAGGTCTGATAAGTTGACCAGACGAAAATTCCATTGACGGGCGGCCTCTTCCAGCCGATGGGTATTTTCTTCCGTGCTGAAATCGTTATAGACAGTGTAAGTGAAAGGAACCAAAATATCCGATTCCATGATTGCTTTTACGGTTTCAAGCGTGGAGTCAATCGAATCTTTTACGGGTGTTATGATATGAAGGCACTTCATTGGTTTGTTATCTATATTGTTTGTCAATTTAGGAATATCATGCAAATTTAGCGGAAAACCTTGGGGAGTCCAAGGATTTCCTTTTATTTAAATGTCTTTTTGCATAAGGCGAGGGCAGCGGCTACGGTATCGTCCATGTCGGCGTATGCGTATTGTGCCAGACGGCCTCCGAATAAAACGTCTTTCCGCTCAGAGGCCAGTTTTTTATATTGGCTCATCATTTCGGTGTTCCGCTTGTCGTTTATCGGATAGTAAGGTTCTTTGCCCGGCGCGAAATCATCGGGATATTCATACGTGATTACAGTGGTGGGCTGTGTGCCGAATTCAAAGTGCTTGTGCTCAATGATTCGGGTATAGGGTACCTCACGTTCTGTATAATTGACTACTGCGTTGCCTTGGAAATCCTCTGTTTCCAGCTGTTTATGTTCAAAGCGCAGGCTTCTGTATTCCAGATGTCCGCATTGGTAATCGAAGAACTGGTCTATGCATCCGGTGAACAGGATATTGTCTGCCAATGCGTCCAGTTCATTGCGGTTGCTGAAATAATTGGTGTTGAGACGAACCTCGGTTCCTTCCAGTAACGCATCGATAAGGGCGTTGTATCCGCCTTTGGGGATTCCTTGGTAGCTGTCATTGAAATAGTTGTTGTCATAAATGAAACGGAAAGGAATACGTTTGATGATGAATGCCGGTAATTCTTTGGCGGAACGTCCCCATTGTTTCTCTGTATAACCTTTGATAAGGCGATGGTAAATGTCTTTTCCACATAGCTTTAATGCTTGCTCCTCCAGGTTGGCGGGGGTGGCGATATGGTCAAATTCTTTACGTTGCTCTTCTATCTTGGCCTTGGCTTCCGCCGGAGTCTTTACTCCCCACAGCTGATAAAAAGTGTTCATGTTGAAGGGAAGATTGTATAATTTCCCGTCAAAGTAAGCCAAAGGGGAGTTGGTGTATCGGTTGAATTCGACAAAGCTGTTTACATAGTCCCACACTTCTTTATTGTCGGTATGGAAGATATGTGCACCATATTTATGTACATGGATGCCCTCTATATCTTCACAGTAGATATTGCCTCCGCGATGATTGCGCTTGTCAATTACCAGGCAATGTTTACCTACTCGTTTTGCCTCGTGGGCAAAAACGGCGCCGAACAAACCGGCACCTACTATCAAATAATCATATTTTTCCATAATCACTTAGTTTCTTCCTGTTGTCTGCGCAGCCACTCTTCTTTGGTTCTTTTCCAGCGGTTATGGCTCCAGAGCCAATATTGGGGATGCGCTTTTATTGTTTGTTCCAATTCTCGGGTAAACAAATCGGTCAATTCAAAATCGGGTACTTGCCGGGGGGTATCGCACAATGGTTTGAGCCGGCAGTGGTAGTATCCTCTTTTGACCCGTGTTATGTCAGCATAATAAATCAAGGCGTCCACTTGCTTGCCTATTTTCTCCGTACCGATGAAAACCGGTGTTTCTTGGTTTAGAAATTCAGTCCAGTGATGTATGCTGTTCCACTTGGGTGCTTGGTCCGAAATAAATCCGATAATTGCCTTTTGCTTTGTCCGTTTCAATTCAATGATGCGGCGCAAAGTCGTTTTCATGGGGATGCATTCGCCTCCGAACTGGTTGCGTAATCTTAGAAATAGTTTGTCGAAAGCCTGATTGTACAGTGGATGATAGATTTGTCCGCAGGATATGTCTTTGGAAATCCAATAAGGCAAGGATGCAATCCATTCCCAGTTGCAATAATGCCCTAAATAGATAAAACAGAAGTCTTTGTTCTTTTTGTTCATGTTTTCCACTATCTCGTCCAGTCCTTCAAAAGTCATTCTTCTCATCAGTTGTTTTTTTGAAATGGAGAATAACTTGAGCGTTTCTACTATATAGTCGCAAAAGAAAGAGTAAAATTGTTTCTCGATTTGGACAATCTCTTTTAAATCTTTCTCGGGGAATGAGTTCGATAAATTATTGCGTATGATTTTACGTCTGTAGCGGATGCAATAATAGAGCGGATAAAAAAGAAGATCGGATATGAAATATAAGAATCGTAAGGGTAGAAGCGAAAGCAAATACCACAAAAAGAAAACGGAATAATATATGAGATTTATTTGTTTCATTTAACTGATGACTTTGTTTATGTGTTCTATTACCATTTCGGGAGTTATGCCTTGCAGACAGGCATAATCTTTTCTATAACAGTGCTTTTCTCCGGATAAGGAACAAGGACGGCAGGGCAGGTCTATCTGTATTATGTTTGCCGCAGACTGATTCCATCCTGCAAAGCCTGCACAGGGATGCGTTGCCCCCCAAATGGACACAACCGGGATGTTCACTAGTGATGCAAGGTGCATATTGGCGGCATCCATTACCAGCATGACGTCCATATTGCTCATGAGGGCCAATTCCATATTTATGGTTAGTTTGCCGGCTGTTGAGATGACATTGGGGAAATGTTGGGCCCATTCTTCCAATACTTTGATTTCTTTTTTTCCGCCTCCGAATAAGAAGATTTTTGTATGGTCGCGTGCAGATAAATGTTTGAGGATCTGCTCTTGCTTTGACAACGGATAGATTTTGCCTACATGTGTTGCAAAGGGAGCGATTCCAATCCATGTTTCTTGGTTCTTCTCACCGGTTAACGGCGCCAGGCTGGAAATATTGCCTTTATTCTTTCCGAAAAGGGAGAGGAAACTTAACCGGATGGGGTAACCTATCTGACTGAGCGTATGGGCACAGCGCTGAAAAAAGGAGTCTTGCTCTGTATATATTTTATGTTTCCGCCGTATCAGTTTTTGCAGTTCCCGCCTGTTCTGCTTGATGTGGGCTGCTTTTATGCCTGCCAGACGAAAACGCCAGCAAAGAAAACGGCTGCGGAATGTGGGCTGGAAAGCGGCTACGGCATCAAATTTTTCTTCTTTTAAATCATTGTACAGCCATCCCAGACCCATTAATCCGGCATGTTCTCCTCTGAAATCTGCTCCACGGAAAATAACATTGTCCGGCACATTCTCGAATAAGGGGGAGAATGTGTCTATGCTCAGCACCATGATTTGATGCTGGGCATATTGCGTAGCCAATGAGTGAATGACCGGGATTGCCATTGCCACATTATTGATGGATGAAAAGCAGATTACAAGAATCTTGGACATAACAGCTGTTTTATTGAATGTACAAATCTATGCAAAGTTTTCTAATCAGCCAATTATTATTCGGTAAAAGTGTCTACCTTTGTTCCCAAGCAAGTTTTTGAAAGATGAAAATAATTGTAGATAATAAAATACCTTATATACATGAAGCTGTCGAACAGATAGCCGATGAAGTGGTGTATTTGCCCGGCAGTGGTTTTACCGCCGGGGATGTACGGGATGCTGACGCATTGGTGATCCGTACCCGTACCCGTTGTAACCGCGGACTGCTGGAAGGAAGCAAGGTGAAATTCATTGCTACTGCAACCATCGGCTTTGATCATATTGATGTGGACTATTGTGATGAGGCGGGAATTGTATGGAAAAATTGTCCCGGTTGTAATGCCGGCAGTGTGGAGCAGTACCTGCATTCGGTATTATTATTGTTGAAACGCCGGAAGGGGGTGAGATTGGAAGAAAGCTGTCTGGGTATTGTTGGGGTAGGACATGTGGGAAGCCGTATCCAACGTATGGCGGAGGCATTGGGGATGCGGGTCTTGCTGAATGATCCTCCACGTGCGGACCGGGGGGAAACAGGATTTGTGGATTTGTCTGTGCTGGCACGGGAATGTGATATAATAACCTTTCATACTCCGCTGAACAGGAATGGGAAATATAAAACGTTCCATCTGGCGGATGCGGATTTCTTTGTCGGTTTGCAACGGAAACCTTTTATTGTGAATACTTCTCGTGGAGAAGTAATGGAGACATTGGCTTTGCTTGATGCGCTGAAGACAGGCCGGATACGTGATGCGGTTATTGATACGTGGGAAAATGAACCGGATATTCACCCGGATTTGTTGCAGAAAGTTTTTTTGGGAACCCCTCATATAGCAGGGTATTCAGCTGACGGAAAGTCGAATGCTACACGGATGGCATTGGAGGAGCTTTGTAACTTCTTCCATATACAGGCTGATTTTAAAATAGTACCGCCCGCTTTGCCGTATATGGATTATTCTTCTGATCCGGAAGAGGCTTTTCTACAGGTGTATGATCCGACTCGTGACAGTGATGCATTGAAACGGCATCCCGAAGAATTTGAACATTTGCGGGGGAATTATCCATTGAGGCGTGAAATTTCTTTTTTACCGTAGGGGTACATTTCAATGTACCCCTACGGTGGCCAGAACTTTTAGTCTGCTTTTGCTGTTTGCATCTCTTCTGCTACAATCTGTTCGCAATCTTCAATGCTGTATCCCGATGCGGGTTCGCTCCAATACCATAAGGCGGGAGCTTGTTGTAATGTATCCATAATCAATTATTTTTTAGATGGGTTATTCAATGTTATAGTTGTTTCCGAATGTTGGTTGCCGCCCAGAATACCTGTTCCTCCCTCCACATTGCTGTAAACCCGTAGAGGTTCGGCTAGTCCAATGTTACCCAAGCCTCCTTCTAACGTGCTTCCGGCAATTTTTTGTAAGGACAACAGGTATAAAAAGTAGGATTCGGAAAGGGAATAGATGGAAATGATTCTTTGTTCTGTTTCGTCTAACTCTGCCGTTGTCTCTTTTATTTGTAAAGTATAGGTTTGTCCGTTAATGCTTTGGTCGGTAAAGAGGGCTCCTCCTCTTTTTTCCAATCCGTTGAATGCCATACTTTCGTCCAATATGGCATCCTGTTCCTTGAATACAGGATCTATATAATCTATTTCTGTTTCGTAGTAACCGTAATAGCCCGTTTTTATTTGTGTGATTTTGGCCAGATAATAATTGTTCTTTTCCGGAAATTCATCAAACGTGACTTCATAGTATATTTCAAAATAGTCGGAAATTGTTCCTTGATAAACTCCGTTACCTTTTTTAATTGTATGACTGGCGTTTTTTATAGCTACTTTCTTTGGTATGATATCTTCTGCCGTTACCGTACCATATTCGGGGGTGGATGCAACAATTTTTATCCGGTCTCCTTCTGCCGGGATTGTATTTGAAAGGAATAAGGTATCCGGCTGGTCTGGGTTCCGGGGATTATTCAGTGTTTTCCATTGCATGGTTTCTATGTATTGATTGTTGATATAGAGCTCCACATGGGCGTGAGGGAGATTGACATAAGGCTTCTTGTCTGGATAGAACCAGGTCCGGGTGATGGAGGCCATTACCACTGTGTCGGGGGATACTACACTGTTTATTACCATTTTGGGCGTAGTGCGATATTCGTCCAAATCTATTTTTCGATAACAGGAGGTAAGGAACACTCCTAGAAGTAATGTATATAGCAGATGTTTCATAATCATTTAAAATTTATAAGTGTAAGAAACTGATGGTATAATGGGAACTATGCCCAGGGTATAGAAGCAGTCGTTATTATACCACCATCCTTTGCGTATGCTGACGGGTGCCATGTAGGAATAGACATTGTAGATGCTGATATTCCATATTCCCATCCGGTTCTTTTTCTTTGGCCGGTAAATATTGATGCCCAAGTCGAGTCTGTGATAGGCGGGAAGTTGGAAATTATTACGTTCCGTATAATAGTCTAATCCGCCTGGATCTATATAAGGAGGAACCAGGCTGCCTCCCGGAAACGGATGTTGGGGGGAAACGGCCTGGTAGTTTTCGAAAGAAACCGTGAGCCGGTTACCGGTTGCGTAGGTCCAGCTTCCGGTCAACTCCAGTTTGGGCTTGATTTTCCAATTGGCTATTATATTGAATTTATGCCGGTTGTCGAATTTGGCAGGAAAACGCTTGCCTTTATTTATCTCAGTGAACTGTCTGTCATTCCAGCTTAGAGTATAGCCTGCCCATCCGGTTATTTTCCCTTTTTCTTTGCGGGCAATAAGTTCTACGCCGTAAGAACGTCCTTTTCCTTGAGTCAGTTTGTCTTCCCAGCTGGTGGAAGGAGGGAGAAACTGGTAGTTGTCTTTATAGTCCATCAGATGTTTCATCCATTTATAATATCCTTCTATGGAGAAAGAGTAGATTTTGTTGCCGGTGGTGTAATAAGCTCCTACAGCCAGTTGGTCGCTCTGCATCGGTTTCAGCTTGCGGCTGACCGGTATCCATGTGTCTGTGGGCAGGTTGATGTAGCTTTCATTGACTTGATGTACATATTGGCTCATCCGGGTATAAGAGGCTTTGAGGCTGAGTTGCGGATTGATCAGGAAACGACTGGAAAAACGGGGTTCCAGGGAAGTGTACGTTTTCCCGTCAATGGTGTATAGTCCGAGGTGAACCCCAGCGTTCAAACGTATTCTTTTGTTCATTTTCTAGTCTTCTTCCATATATATGCCTAATTCATGTGCAGGTAGGGCAGTGTCGTTGTTTTGTCTGGTCTGGGTGGTCATGCCATTGGAAAAATGCGATTTTTCGTCTACGGGATGAAAACGGTGGTAAATATAATGAGTGCCGAAATGCAACTGGTGGGAAGCATTGGGGCGGAAATCGAAATTGGCTCGTATGCTGAGGTCGTCAATGCGGTTCCGGGTTGAACTTTCCTGTGATACGTAGTTGGCTTCTGTTCCTTGGTAGTAGTCTCCTTTCAAGGTGGAAGAATAGTGGGTAAAGGCGGCATTCACATTACCGAAGAGTTGGTTGTTGAATACGTATGACCAGCCGGTAAATGCCATGATGTTTCCCCATCGCAGTCTGCCGGTGTTTCTGCTTTCATATCCGTTGTCACCTTCTCTTTTTTCTCCTCCCTTCAAAAAATCGTTTCCCCAGTAAAGACCGGCATATCCGCGGCTGCGGTCATTGAACTGGTGGTTGAGTTTAAAGTTCATGTCGGTAAAAGCGTATCGTGCCACTATTTGGGTTTCTCCTTTATTTCTGGTAGCGTTCCAGATGGCGATGGTTGGGGCCGAAAGCGCGTCAATCCATGAACGGCGTAATGCAAAGTTGAATGAGGTCCGGTCTTTGACCAACGGACCTTCCAGATTCAGGCTGCCTGAGGTCAGTCCCAGCATGGCGCTTCCGTGATATTCTTTCATGTTGCCATCCTTTGTATGGATATCGACTACGCTGGACAGTCTTCCTCCGTAACGGGCGGGGAAGGCGGACTTAAAGAATTCTACATCCTTTACGGCTTCGGCGTTGAAGGAGGAAAACAGACCGCCCACATGGTTGATCTGGTATAACGGATTCCCTTCTATCATATAAAGATTGTCGTCTCCATTACCGCCCCGCACATACATTCCTGCCAATCCGGCTGTGCCTGCCGATACACCCGGCAAGGTCTGTAGGGTTTTTATAATATCAGCTTCTCCGAATAATACCGGGGTTTGTTGGATCAGGTCTTTGTTGAGACGGGTATGTCCCATATCGGATGTTTGGACTAATGGAGAAGAGGTATATTCTCCGGTCACTACTACTTCGGCTAATTGCTGGTGGCTGTTCAGCAGAACCGGAAGCAGCGTGTCTTGTTCCAATTGTATGAATGAACGGTGGAAACTGTCATAACCTACATAGGAGATGTTCAGGTATACATCGTTTCCGGCTTCCAGGGTCAGGCTGAAAAAGCCGTCGGCGTTGCTGGTTGTTCCTTGATGGCTTTTAGCATCATAGATGGAGGCGCCTATAAGGGACTCTGAGGAGGATTTGTCTCGTATGAAGCCGCTGATTACAATGTTTTTCTGTTTTTTCTTGAGGATGATGTATTTGCCTGATTGTATATATTCTACGGACAGTTTTTGAAACAGAATGCGCAAACAGTGGGATAACGGCTGGGCGGTTATTGTTATATCTATCGGTAACAGATGTTTTGTTAAAGAGGATTCATACGAAAAGGTTACACCTGTCTGCCGGGTGATTTCTGCTAAAACTTTACGGATGGGGGTTTGTTTCATATCTAATGTTACGAGAGGCTCATCATGTTCTGTTCCTTTTGCCTCAATGCAAATGTGCATGAGGCAAAGGAGCAGAAGAAAAGAAAATTTAGAATGGAATTGCATCATTGGGTTATGTCTAGTTTTGTATCTAGTGTTTGGTTTATGATTTCAATTATGTCTTCTATCGGAGTATTGTCAAAGGTCGTGGTCAAATAGTACTCTTTTTGTGGAATTCCGCCGATATGGACCTTATAGACTTCTTCTAGTTCTTTTACTACCTTTTTCAAGGGGGCTTCATTATAAACAAACACGTGAGTCTTCCATGCAAAAGTGTTGGGATCACTTTGCTTTTCTATTTGCATTTGTCCTTTTTGGTTAATGAAAGCATACATGCCTTTTGTCAGGATAGCTTCTTTTTGTTCTTTGTTATAAAAACGGACTTTTCCAGACTCTACGGTTGCCGAAGTTTGATTTGCATTTGCCGTTACTTGGAATTGCGTACCTAGTACTTGTATGTTTGCCAGTTCGGTCTGTACCCTGAAGGGACATTGTTCTTGATGTGTGACTGAAAAATATGCTTTTCCGTTTAAAGTGACGTTCCTGTTTTTTTTGCCGTATGCCAAGCGGTCATACTGTAAGGCCGAATTCTCTGCCAGCGTAATATGGCTGTTATCCGGAAGCGTGACTTCTTTGACAGCGTGTGCGGATGAGGCAATGACAATCCAATCTTGCCTGTCGTATATCCACCACCAACTGAATCCGGCTATCAGGAAAGTGACAGCGGCGATAGTTATTAGTCTATATAATAAGATAGAATTATTTTTCTGTTTGCCGATACCTAGTTTTTGCCAGGCTTGTGTCGTGTCCAGCCTGTTTTCCCGATAGAACCGGGCTACAAAACGAATATCTTTTTCTTCTTTCTCCATGCGATCTTTTTTCTTTTTATTGTTAAGACAGGGAAAAGACAAAATCCCCCTATTCGCTTGCCGATTTTTTTATCCGAAGAAAAAAGTATATATTTTAATGGCTGTTTCTCGTAATGTTTTCAGTGCCTTACTGATTTGATGTTCGACTGTTTTTATAGAAATACCCAGCTCGGTGGCAATTTCCTGATAAGTAAGGCCGTCACGTTTGGAAAGCAGAAAGATCTTTTTCCGTTCGGTAGGAAGGTGGTCGATAGCTGTCCATAAACGAGCATCACGTTCTGACCGGATGATGCGTTCTTCTTCTGTTAAATCTTCCAAGTCTGTCAGTTCGGTTGTTTCACAGTGTGTTTGCCGGTTGGTTACCAGTGTGAGTGAGCGGTTACGTACAGTTTGGTACATATAAGCTTTCAGATTTTGAATAGATGTGCCTCCGACAAGCTTTTCCCATACATCAGAGAAGGCTTGTTGGACGATGTCTTCTGCGTCATCCAGATTTTCAGTATAGCGCAGGGCATACATATTCAGCGGACGGTAAAGACAGCGAAATTGGTATTCAAATTCCTTTGCCGATAGTTTCATATTACGTTTTTATGTAAACAGAGGCAAACTTACGGCTTTTTTTTCGGTAGTCAAGCGATACGAGGTGAAAAGTCTTTAATTTCATAGTCAGTGTAAGGGATATCGATCTTGAACAAAAAACATTTTTCCCTTTTATATTATTTTATTCTGTCACCATATCTTGTTGTAAATCAATATAATGCCGTGCGAATACTTTTCGAATTCCACTGAAACGGTTTGTAGTCCTGCTTCTGCTTGCTTTTCATCCGGCAGAAACAGGTTTTCTTCATGCGTGTGTCTTTTCTGCAGCTGTTTTCCGGCAAGAGCATAGGCGGATTTGTGTTTCTATCCGGCGGCATCCGAAATATCACCTTGGTGAAGCGCTTCTTTCACCTGGGTGAAGCAAGTAGTTCACCTTAGTGAAATGGCATTTTCACTAAGGTGGAATAATGGATGGAATGGGGTGGCTGTATGATAACAGCCTTTAGTTAATGTGATTAGCGTTCACTGTACCGGCTTCGGAATTTAGTATCTGCATACCGATTAAAAGGGATATGGGATCTTTCTCCCGAGAAGTCTCCAGAAAAGGCACATTAAAAGCATGGCTTTATGTCAAAGCTGTGGCAGGCTATCCGCCTTAACAGAGCCTTAAAGGGCATAAAGCGGTTATGGAATAGAATACCAGACGGGCTGATAGCTGGTACAAGCCCCCCCCCTTATGCACGGGTGGCATCGTTGGTACGCTCGTTGCAGAATGGTTTTGAATAATTTGCCAATGGGTCAATGTGCTAATATGCCAATTGGCTGCGCTCTATTCCGCATGATAATTGGCATATTAGCACATTTGTGAATTAATTCATTATTAATCAGTTATACGATAACTCTTATATCGAAGTTACGTTTTTGATAGTTAAAAAGCGAAGAAAGGACGGACGTTATATCCGGAATCGGAAAGCTTGCTGTAAGTTTTGACAGCTACTCTTTCCCAAAAAACGCCATCGAGCATCTCAAAGTGCCAAATAAGAATCCAGGCATCTGTCGCTACATTGGATTCGGTGGTGCATCTGAAAATGTTTCTGTTGCCGACAATTTCTCCCAACGTACTTCCGGCTTTGGCTAATTGTTTACTTATTTTTTCTCTTGTTTCGGTTCCATATATCAGAGTTTCTAAACTGTATGCAGACTGTCTTTCAAATGTTCTCGGAGATTTTCCCCCTATATTTATGAGCAGATCGAACCATTGACCTATACTCGGCATGAACCACGGACTGCATATATTTTCGTCATTCGGTATTTTATTTTTCGTCCGATAATCTTTTATCTTAAAAAAAGCTTTGTATGTATTCTTAAGTTGAGTATCATCATGAGCATTCAATATCACTTGCGTTTCAGAATAGCCATTCATGTTATTCTCCAGTAAATCGTTTGTTGTCATATTAGGGATATCGGGTTCATCTACCTTGTCTCCCCATTTAGCCGCTCCTATGTTTTCCAATCCCATCACATAGGCATGTGTCCATCCTTTCTTATTGCATTCCGGATCGGTCATTTTTTCCGGATCGCAAGTAATTACCATCCCTGCAGCATCTTTGTAGTCGGGGATTGTGTTGCCCTCAAAGACTCCATCTCCGGGGAAAATCTCTATTTTATTGTTTGCCGTGAAAAAAACAAAATCACCGGGAGTGAGTTCCCGTGTTTTCTCTATGGCAGATAACGGGCTTTTCACCTCTAAGGTGTAGCAGCATCCTGCAGTGAACGCTGTGGAGGGGGTGAATGAGTAGGTCAGTGTTTTGTCTGTGCTTGTGCCGGAAGTTGATACATCGGTTATTGAATAGCTCCCGGCTATGGCTGTCGCTGTCTTGGTGGGGAGGACAATGGCACGGAAACTGCCGTCGTCCATTTTGCAGGGAGTGACATTGTTCAGTTTCACGTTTTTGGCTGTGACATCGACAGTCAGGTCTGATAATGTTCCATTGTTGCGATAGGTGAAGACTGCATCCGCGGGTGGAACATATTTGAAATGCGCTTGTGGCTTCAATATCAGTAATGCGAACCGATGCTCGAATTCAAAAGTCAGGGTTTCCTCGCTGACCTTTCCTACGGTGGTCATCAGGTCACAGGCGGTATATTCATCGGAACCGGATTGATCCGCTCCGGGTTTCAGCTTTTCGTTGTCCACTAGTGAGGTCATGATTTCGTCCGTGGTTTTACCGGTATCTATCGTGACACCTTCCTTGTAGGGATAGTACGCGATATAGTCCATACCTTCATTCCAATAGAGCGAAGTGCCGGCAGGAGGAATCCACTCACCTGTGTCAATGCCTGTTTTCTTATAAGTCAGTTTGATGTTGTTGACGGCATCTGCTATCGCATTATTTTTAACGGCGAAAATGCCGATGGCGTCTCCTGCACTAAACTGCGTTTCGGCTCCGTCTTCCAAGGGAGTGCGTGCAAAGGGGGATCCGGATATGGAGAGATGATTGAAATTGCTTGCCGTGGCTTTCACGATGAGGGGCGTCTGGTTAGTTCTTTTGCCATCCTCTGGGTCGTTTTCGTGCGTACATGCGCCACCTATGACAAGGAGGCCGCATAATACCGTGACGATAAAAGAGTATTTCATATGTATATATAGTTTTTCTTTCAGATTCAATTAATTGTTCCGTCCACAGATCCCTGACCGCCATTCCCCCATGTGGGATGACTTTCTGTTGTGGCAGTGACTACTTTTTTGTCTATGCCGATGGTGTAGCTCACGAAAGCCCCCGACAGCCATTTGTCGAGTGAGGGTAAAGGCTGATTGGTCAACGTGACGGTTTGCGTTCCTTTGATTCCTATGTATGTATAGGTGATGTTGAATGTGTTTCCTATATTTGTGGGGAGCAGGAAGTAGGTACATAGCATAGCTTCCTCCGGAGTACTTTTATCCGGTACGGACAGGGATTTTGTGGTAGCGGTAAATGTTTCGGCAGTAACCGTTGACGGATAAGTCCAGCCGAACCCCTTGTCGTCATCGTTTGCCGGCACATGAAAAGCCAGTGTTCCGCTTTTTGCTCCTGTAATGGAGAAAGCTGTGATTACCTTTCCCGTTATGTCGTCATTACTTTTCACATTGAAAACCACCTTGGTAAGTGCGTGTTGCATTTTGAAATCCACACTGCCCCCGTTTTGGTTTATAATGGGGGTGGCGGCAAGCAGGTCCACCTGGTCGGCTTCTGCTGTGGGTGTAGTGTAAGTGAATGAAGGATAACCCTTTTGGATTGCGTTGCTCGGCGTAACGCCCGTGGCATTGTGGGGTGCATAGGCAAAGAAACTGATTTTATCCGAATCATTGTTTGGCCAATACTTCAGGGGAGTGTATTGCCATGTGCCGTTTTTCTTTTCCACCAGCTGATTGTACATGAAGTTGGGGGTGGAAACTGTTGCGTCAAAGTTGCCGTGGGTAAGACTGGCAAATACTCCGATGGAGGTAAGATTGTCGTTGTTTATATCGCCGGCCCTTGTGGCGGTCGTTACATTGTTGGAGAAGCCTATGGGAACATTTACGGTTTCTGTGCCTGTATCCTTTTCGCAAGACGTGAGTGTCCATGCCGAAAGGATTATAAAAAAGAGTATCTTTCTTAATCTTCTCATTGTTTTATTTATGTGTCAATTTCAATTTGTCGGTTGGTGTGCCCGGAGAAGGACATTCAACCTTATCCGGGCTTATGCAATATTTAATTTACATCAAAATTACCGGTAACGCTACCCCAGTCGTTCACTTTAGCCGCACTTACTTTTATTTCCTTCAGAGAAATAGTGAAAGTGTATGTGTAAAATTTACCTCTTTTCATGTGATTGGCAGGTAATGAAACTGCTGTTTCCAAATGGCTTACTGCGTATTTGGGATTGTCATCGCTGCTATCTGCCGTTTTGGATACAATATCGTAATGGAAGCCAATCTGAATATCGCCACTTGTACATCCGCCGGCCCCGTCTGCCGCAACTTCTTCAGCATTATCGTTGATTGGAATTAAATACAGGTATTGATCTTTTTTGAATAAATCTACCGGAGTTTCTTTGTTCCCTTTTTTCAGAATGATGCCTTTAATGGATTTTTCCGTACCATCGGCCCATATTTCCGTGATCTCCTTCTCTTCCATTTTCATGATCTTTTCGATGCTGTAATCGCCTTCAGCGATTGTAGCATTTTCATAGTCCCAATGAAGGTCTTTCCATGTTGCCTTCGTATAAAATTTAGAATTTTCGTTGGTTAATTTATTAGTCTGATCAAAAGACAGGCTCCCTCCCTTTTTGCCTATTATCCACATGTGAGTGATATAGATGAAGCTGCTTGTTCCGTCCAATCCGCTATAGTCAGCGCCTAATTTGGCTTTAAAATTTATTTTAGAAAGTGTATGCCTGAAGTTGAATTGTATGGCCTCATCTTGTGCTGTTTTGTTTAATTCTTCAGCTACAACCAAGTCTACCATTTCATCAATTTTGGTTGCTTCTTTCAATGTGAAATCAATAGAAGGTATGCCGGTATCATCAATTTGGGAAGTCACGATTCCTACACGGCCTCCGGATACATTGCTCTCATAAGGAGCATAGGCAAAGAAAGACACTTTGTCTGTCGTGTTGTTCGGCCAATACTTTGTCGGGGAATAAGTCCATTCATTTGCATTTGTGTCATAAGTCACTTTTTGATTGAACATAAAAGATGGAGTTACGGTTCCTTTAGCCTCATCCCAATTTTTACTCCCTGTGTAATATCCCATAATGCCGAAACCGCCATAATGGGTCTCGTCACATGTTCCTTGCATAGTTGTGGTAGAAACATCTGTGCCTCTGGTCGCCACCCCCGTGTAGACATCGAATCCGACAGCTGGATTACCGACTGTTCTGACCTCCGTAATTTCATTCTGCGAACAACCTGCCACCAGCAACGTTGCTATCGCCATTAATAAATGTTTTGTTCTCATTTTTTTATTGATTAGTATTATACTTTTGTTTTACAAAGGCAATTCTGTGTTTTCTTCTTTCCCCCAGTCGTTTACATCTGCATTGAAACCGGAGTTGGGATCTTTTTCAGGTTCTACATCAGGTATTCGTCCGGGTGTTTTTGCTTCTATATGTAGGTAGATGGCACCTGTTTCATCCGTGTCTTTTGAGATACTCACTTTATCGAAGTTTTGTTCTATCTTAGTCTTTCCGTCTACTAGATTGGCACTCAGGCTCATGCTGTGGTCGGTTTCTTCGTCAAATCCGAAAACACAGATTTCGCCTGTAAGAGTGCCGTCGGTGAAAGATCCTTCGTGGAAGGTCGGGTTTCCTATGGAAAATTCCTGTGTAATCATCTTTTCACCGCATTGGCCGTTGTGCAGCAATATGGAGGCGTGGATGCCTCCAAGGCGGCAAGTAGCATCTTTTATGTTGTTCAGTCCGTCTATGCTAATCTGCACTTTCACTGTGCTTGTCAGCTCGGTAGGGGTAAAGTGCAGTGAGCATTCTATGTTGTCCGTCACTTCAAATCCCTCGATGACGCAGGTTGCCAGCTTTTCGGGTGAGGTAGTGCTAACTTCGCTTGCGGAACGATTTTCTATTTGTTTGGCATACGCTTCGAAGGTGTGGAAAGCATTCTCTCCTCGGAAAGCAATGCCACCGAAATCACTGAATGAACGGTTGAATAAGATCACGTTATAATGTCCTTTGGGCAAACGGGTGATGGCGTGAGTACGGTTGCCCATCAGTACGGTTTGAGGCGCTCCTCCATTTTGGGGATAGAAAACGGCCGTCGCGCCATAGGTGTCTTCTCCCTCCAGTCCGGCTTGGCTCCAGTCTGCCATGAGGGTGACTCCCACAACTTCATAGTAGGTAAGTTCGCGCCTATCGCAAGATATGAAAAGCAGAAAGGAAAGCAAGATAAAACGCATTCTCATTTTACACCTCCTTTTACTTTATGGTTTAATATCCATGCAAGGGAGATTTTAGCTTTGGTGGGACCAAACCATGTATATCGTCCGTTGTTTTGCCACAACAATGTCTGATGGTTATCGTTGGCGTGGTAATGTTTGTAATAGGTTCTCAGCACTCCTATTCCGAGGTTGAATTCTAAATGCAGATTTCGGGAAATGCGTTTTGTATATCCGTAGCTGATTCCTGCGGCAATGAAGAATTCTCCTTGATAGCCATTTTCTTTCCATTGCAAATCGTACTTTCCGCCTCCGGCATACAGCCCGGCGAAGTGCCCCGTAAGGATATTTCGTTTCTTCTTATTGTCTAGCCAGTAACGTGTTTCCAGTCCTCCGGATAATATTTGCATACAGTATTTGTCGTTATCAAACAGCCACCACGGAAACATCAATTCGCCGTTGAGCGACCAACATTTGCCAACGGGAACTTCGACTTCTATGTTTGGTATTAAAGCAATGTCAAACAGCATGTTTGTTTTCAGGGCGAGAAATGGAACCGACTTACTGTATTTCGTTTTTCCGGCTCCATGGTCATTGCCGGTATCTTCATTTCCAATGCCGATATGCTTAGAGTGAACACATGCGGTTTGGGAATGCCCGGGATGTTTCATTCTTTGTTCGTGTATGCTGATATTACTCTTTTGAACATTTGTTTGGAAACATAAAAAACTGTCTTGTCCATGAGTGGGCAGGAAGCAGGCTGTTAGAATCAAAGTTTGCAATAATACGCGTTTCTTCAGTTTTTTTTCACCTGACCATAAATGTGTACTAATGTAATTGCTTGCTACTTTAATAATCAGCAAACTGAGTATATAAAATAACTTTGTCATTCCTAATCAAAAAACGTTCTTAATAGGCAAACGTTTTTTAGAATAATCGCAAAGTTATAATAATAATTTGATAATCAGCAAAGTTTATTCAATTTAATTTATGATAATAGTTCGTTAAGCGTTAAATTAACACTTATGCGGCAATTGCCGTAAACTCTTACTCCCTCCACTTCACCGGTTTTACATCTGGTAGGTTTGTGCGATTAAATCAACCGGAAATATTGTTTTTAGTGAATGTTTCCCGAATTATGCTCGGTGAGCCGGATTATTCATACCGCTTGGGCACTTTTACGCTTTCGCTTGATGATGACAGATGATATGTTTGAAGAATGTAGTAATTGCCAAAAAACTGCCCTGTATCGGGAAGCCGGAACGAACCGAAAGGATATGGTATAGGACTGGCGCAAACCCAAAGTATCCAGAATAAGTGATATGCTGTAAACAAAAATAGGGCAAACCTCACGGCCTGCCCTATCCGAAACTTTAATATGAAATGCCTATTGAAACAAAAATCACAGTTTTTACCTTAAAATATTGCATTTAAAAGTTTCCTTTATCAGCATTGTCCCACCAAAGATGTGTTCCGCCTTTGTCACCGGAGATACCAAATTTGCTGGAATTTTCTTGGTCCAGAAGTTTGATTCCGCCTTCTACTCCCTTAGCGTTGGCATCATAAGCCTGGCTGCTATAAATTACGCGGCGTACACCTTCTTCTGTGTTTACGGCTCCATTACTTTCATTGACGAATGCAGGAAAGAAGCGTGGATAGCCGGTGCGGCGTTGTTCTGCCCAGCCTTCGGTGGATAGGGGGAATAGGGCGAGCCATTTTTGGGTGATGATTCTTTCCAGTTTTTCTTCGTTGCTTGCGCTCTCATCCCATTTTACACTTAATTTATTTACAGCCGGGGTACTTAATTCGGCTTTGATGGGATCTGTATAGTCTATTTGGGTGCTTGTTCCATTGATGTAGGCGTCTACTGCTCCTTCCGGATATTCTTTGATTCCGGCATAAGCCCCCCGATAAGCTAATTCATTAGTCATGGAAACACGGATTCCATTTTCATATAGGTTCTTTACACTTTCACTGCCAATATCCCATCTTAATTTTGCTTCAGCCAATAGGAAATAGGCTTCCGCTGCTTTCATGATAGGCAGTGGCATGGAATAAGAGGAACCGTTGTTTCCCTGAATCCAACCGGAGAAGCTACCCCAACTGTTTGGTTTGGCAGGCAGGCCGCTGGCAAAACGGATACCCAGATATTGACTATTGGCGGCTACTGTGGTAGTACCGGCTTCGTTTTTGATATCTCCGGTATTCAGGGTCATATATAATGGTTGGCGCGGATCTTTGGTTCCACTCATAATAGTTACCAGATTGGCATTGAATCCACAATCACCCCAATTGAACATCAGCCACATTTCATTCTCAAGACTTTTATCGATCAGAATATCCTTGTTGACTGTTGCCAAGGTGTTTTGGGCAGCCTCGGTAGCGATTGCCTTAAGGTTCATTCCGGCGTTGCTGGCTTCGGTTTCCCGTTTGGACAGGCGTAACGCCATGCGTAGTTTCATCGTATTGGCTATTTTTACCCATAGGTCTTTGTCGCCGTTGCACCAACAGTCAAAGGATTTCAATTTGGCTATTTCATCTGCTCCCATGGCACTGATGTCAGTAATGGCTGTACTCAGATCTTCAAGCATGGCTTTATATAGGTCTTTCTGGCTGTCGAACTCGAAATACACTTCGTTTTCGCCCGACAGGATGGAACTGTAAGGTATCGGTCCGTAGGCATCTGTAGTCATCAATGTTCCGTAAGCCTGTACGATACGCATCACGCCTGACAGACCTCTTTCACCACTGGCGTCGCATTGTGCGATGATGCGGCGGGTGTTGTTGAAAATATGGAGATAATAGTTCTCATACATACCGCCACTATGTCCCCGGTTCTCTCCCATATCACCGTTGGTGAAGTTACCGTTGGGAGTCATAAAGTAACCTCCATAAAGGTCAATGGTCAGGTTGGTCCAAAACTGGAACATATTTTGCTGAGGAGGATAACAGTAGGTCATCGGTTCGGTACATTGTGCGGCAAAAGGAAGATCTGCCGGATTTACCTGGATGTTACTGGTATTCAATTTTTCAAAATCGTCTGTGCAGGAAGAGAAGATACTTCCTACGGTCATTGGGAATGCCATTAAAAAGGCGTATGTTAATATCTTATTCCGTTTCATAGTTTCAAGCATTAGAAGTTAAGTTTTAAATTAAGACCAAAACTGCGTGAGGTAGGCAGTGCAAACATATCTACACCTTGTATACCATTGCCTGTACCTGCTGATACGTCCGGATCCATCGGGGCGTCTTTGTGGAAGAAGAACAAGTTGCGGCCGATGATGGCTGCGGTCAGGTTCTTGCCCGCACCTAACAGGTTACGGAAGGTGTAGCCGAAAGTTACTTCGCGAAGGCGTATATTGGTTGCATCATAAACGTAGTTTTCTACAGCGTATGGACTGTTGAAGTTATTGTTACCGGTGGTGCGATAGTACTTATCGGCATCAAATTTTACTCCGTCTACTGTAATACCGCCGGCGTCACGGGCTTCACCTGAACGTTTGGACACGCCCCAACCGTCTAGAGCCGCTTCGGTCATACCGATCACTTTTCCACCGAATTTAGCATCAATCAGGAATGATAGTGAGAAGTCCTTGTAGCGGAATGTGTTCGTCCATCCCATATTTACTTTGGCATTCATATTGCCTGCGTATTCCAGTTCGTCCATAGAATCACCACTTACGATAGGCTCTCCTTTTTCGTTTTGCAGGGGCTTGCCGTTTTCATCACGCATCAGGTGACGTACATATAAATCTCCGTAGTGGCCGCCTTCTTTCAAGATCACTTTTGCACCTCCGAAATCGGTCAATGTCAGTCCGTTGGGAAGGTCATCTACCAATTCTTTAATCTTATTGTCATTGTAAGAGAAGTTTAGGTTGGTACTCCAACTGAAGTGGTCAGTGAACTGCTCATACCATCCGATGCTGAATTCAAAGCCTTTGTTTTCTACATTACCGGCGTTTACATAACGGTTTCTCAAGCCTGATTCGTAAGGAGCCGCAACGGAGAAGAACTGATTCTTGGTGTTGGTCTTATAATAAGTCAGATTGATATTCAGTCGGTTCTGTAAGAATGTACCGTCAAAACCAATTTCTAAAGAATGAGTTTTTTCCGGCTTCAATGTTCTGAACGGAGCTTTGTCGGGGGGAGTGATAGCACCTTGAGAACCTAGAGAATAGAGCAGATTACTCATGAATACAGGTACGTCATTACCTACGATAGAATAGCTTGCGCGGAATTTGAACAGATCAATGTTCTTACCCATATCTACAAATTTGTTCAGCAGGACACTACCGCCAAAAGAGGGATAAAAGAATGAACAGCTTTCTGTGAAAGCTAATGCCGAAGACCAGTCATTACGTGCTGATATATCAAGGAATATGCCTTCACGATAACCAAGTTGTGCGGTGGCGAATACTGAGTTCAGCCGTTTTTGGGTCATCCAGTTGTCATCTTTGCCCACGGTGGACATATTGCCATAATAGTTGTTCGGAGTAAAGATGTTCGGATAAAAAATGTTTCCGGAACCGGGCTGTGAGAACTGGGAGCCCTCACCCCATAGGTCTACATGAGAGGTTTTGGTTTTTGTAAAACTGGAACCTGCGGTAGCAGATAGAGAAAAATCATTGAATGTATGGTTGTAGCTTACCAAGACATCGCCATAAAGTTGGTCACTGAAATAGCGGTTGTCTTTCATGCGTCCCATCGGATAAAGGTTTCCTACGCTGGATGCGTAAGCATTGTGTACCCAGTGTTCTTCTCCTCTTTCGTAACGCATACGTCCTTGGATATTCAGATCTGGAGTTATGTCCCATTTGATGCTTCCGCCAAATTCATAGCGGTTACGGTCAGTGATCGGGGTCTGTCTGTTTAACATCCAATATGGATTACCGAATTGCTGTTGTTGTGTATTTGTCCAGTTTTGGACATAGCAGCCTCTTGCGGGATCATATACCTCGAAGTTCTCTTTATAGCCATTCCAGTCTTCTCCTCTAGGGAAGAGATAAACACCGGTCAGCGGATTCCATAAATAGCCGGCAGCTGCCTGATTGGTGATGTGCTGGTTGGTAAACTTGGCCGTGAAATCAATATGAATGTCTTTCAGAATATTGAAACCTACTTTTGAATTCAAATTGTGGCTTCGGTAGTCATTCTGGGGAGTGATACCTTGTGAATAGACATTGGCATAGGAAAAATAAGATTGGATGTTTTCATTACCCCCGCTTAAGGAGATAGAGTTATTCGTTGTAAATCCGGTACGGAAGAATTTTTTTGCATAGTTTGGAGCTTTGCTGCTTAGTTTCTCACCCCAGCTGAAAGTACCGTTGTCGCTCATCCCATAAGTAGTCTGGAATTCGGGTAGCACCATTGGGCTCTCCATTGTGGTGTTGCTGGATACATTAACGGAAACTTTACCCGACTGTGCTGATTTGGTGGTAATCATAATGGCGCCATTGGCTGCTACCGCACCATAAAGTGCTGCTGCCGATGCACCTTTCAGCAAGGTGATTTGGGCGATGTCGTCCGGATTGATTGTAGACATGGCGTCACCACCGTCTCGCTGGCCTCCGTAGTTGCTGTCTACCTGTGAATTGGTGATATTCATCATGACAGGAACTCCGTCTACTACTACTAATGGCTGGTTATTACCGCTGATGGACTTATTGCCACGGAACAGAATCTTGGAAGAACCGCCGGCTCCGGTTGAGTTCGGTGTAATCATCATACCGGCACTTTTACCTTGCAGGGAGTTAATCATATTGACGCTCTTGATGTCATTAACGTCTTTACCTCCTACTGTTTGCGCAGAATAGGTTAGTGTCTCGGATTGTCGTTTAATACCCATTGCCGTCACTACGACTTCACCCAGTGTTTCTGTGTCCGATGTCATTTTTACGTTGATTACTGTACGTCCGTTTACAGGTTCTTCGATGGTTTTCATACTTAAATAGGAGAATACCAGAATGTCTTTGTCGCCGGCTTGCAGGGTATACTTTCCGTCGAGGTCGGTCACTGTTCCGATAGTTGTACCTTTAATTAATACGTTTGCGCCGATCAGAGGTTCGTTAGCGTCTTTATCTATTACAGTACCGCTGACTGTATGCGTTTGTGCATACAATGCTGTTACAAACATTCCCAATAGGAATGTCAGGAAAAAAGTAAAAATTCGTCTCATAAGGTTAGATTTTGAGGTTCGTTCTTAATTAGATTTTTGTTTTTAGATTAAATAATAGGTTTGTTGATAATTGGGTATGTTTACCCAATAGGTTTGATTTGATAATTTTTCGCATAGGCATTCAGTTTAAGGTTAACTTATCAAGGTTTATTTATTAAGGTTTCTGTTAATCTCTCTTTAAGTCGGTCAACATTATTAATACAAATATCATAACCGGGTTACTAAACAAAAACTTATATTTTTTGTATTTTATCTCATTCTTGTTTTCTTATTTTGAAATAAATACTTATGTTTGTGTAACCTTAAATTAAAAATGACCTATGAACCTTAATGATAACCGCTTAATTATTAAAACCTTGAGGTCAGGGGATCAAAAAGTATTTTCCCTGGTTTATGCTTCTTATTACAAGCCGCTATGTTTGTTTTGTTCCTCGTATGTTTCTCTTGAAGAGGCTGAAGAAATAGTGCAGGATTTGATGATGTATGTGTGGGAAAAGCGTGAGTCGCTGGTAGAGGACTTGTCGCTGAAATCTTTCTTATTTACCAGTGTCAGGAACAGGGCATTGAATTCAATCACCCGTTCCCATATTACCCGTCAGGTATATGAAGAGTACCAGAGCCAACAGTTAAAATCTCTGCCGGCATTGGATTCTTGTTATAGCACGGAGTTGTTTAATGCCTATATGGAAGCTCTTCATGCTCTTCCTAAAGAACAGCAAAAAGTATATGTTATGAGTCGATATAAACAACTGACCCATAAAGAAATTGCTGACACGCTGGAGGTGTCGGTGCAGACTGTCAATTATCGGATAGGCAAAGCTCTTCAGTTTTTTCGTATTAGATTGAAAGATTTTTGCCTAAAATAGTCGCTTCAATCACCCGAGGGAAATATTCGTATTCCAACTGGTGCACCCGTGTTGCCAATGTATCTGGCGTGTCAGTGGGTAATACCGGACAGGTGGCTTGGAAAATGGTATTTCCTTCATCATATTGTTCATTTATATAATGGATGGTGATGCCGCTTTTCTTTTCATGGGAAGCTATGACAGCTTGGTGCACGCGGGAACCATACATACCTTTACCACCGAACTTGGGAAGGAGGGCCGGATGAATATTTACTATTTTATTCGGATAATCATGCAAAATGGCATCAGGTACTTTCAAGAGAAAGCCTGCCAGTACAATAAAGTCAATATGATATTGGTGCAGTGTTTCCAGTACTTTCCCGTCGGCAAATTCTTGAGCTGTGAGGATAAGTGACGGAACACTCAGTCTTTCAGCCCGCTTGAGTACACCGGCCTGTGCTTTGTTGACGATAACCAATGCTACTTCAGCTGTTCTTTTCTCTAAAAAATACCGAATAATTCTTTCAGCATTCGTGCCTTCTCCTGAAGCTAAAATTGCGATTTTCTTCATGATGATCTCTATTTTGGTGCACATAAAACAAAAAAATGTGCAAAATTCTGCATTTATTTGCCTGAATATTTGCTCAGCCCAAGAAATATTTATTCCTTTGCAACCGCAAAGAAAATAAAATAATTCAATTTATTAACTAAAAAATTAAAGTTATGTCTGAAATTGCATCAAGAGTAAAAGCTATTATCGTTGATAAATTAGGTGTAGAAGAATCAGAAGTTACAACAGAAGCAAGCTTCACTAACGATCTGGGCGCAGATTCACTGGATACTGTAGAACTGATTATGGAATTCGAAAAAGAATTCGGTATTTCTATTCCTGATGATCAGGCTGAGAAAATTGGTACAGTAGGTGACGCCGTTTCTTATATCGAAGCTAACGCTAAGTAATTATCCTTATTTTATAATATGGAATTAAAAAGAGTAGTAGTAACAGGTCTTGGTGCTCTTACTCCTGTAGGTAACAATGTTGCAGAAACATGGGAAAACCTGGTGAAGGGGATAAGCGGGGCAGGGCCTATTACTCATTTCGATGCGTCTAAATTCAAGACTCATTTTGCATGCGAAGTGAAGAATTTCAATGGAACTGATTACATTGACCGTAAAGAACTTCGCAAAATGGATCTGTATACACAGTATGCCATTGCAGCTGCTAAAGAAGCGGTGGAGGATTCTGGAATGGACCTCGAAAAAGAAGATTTGAATAGAATAGGTGTAATTTACGGTGTAGGTATCGGAGGTATTCATACTTTTGAAGAAGAAGTAGCTAATTATACACTGAATAAAGATACTGTCGGACCGAAATTCAACCCATTCTTTATCCCCAAAATGATAGCTGATATTGCATCGGGACAGATCTCTATCATGTATGGTTTCCACGGTCCTAACTTCACAACAACTTCTGCCTGTGCATCTTCATCAAATGCTATTGCCGATGCATTTAACTATATCCGTTTGGGTAAAGCAAATGTAATTGTGGCAGGTGGTGCGGAAGCTGCAATTTTTGAAGCTGGTTTAGGCGGTTTTAACGCTATGCATGCTTTGTCTACCCGTAACGATGATCCGGAACGTGCATCCCGTCCGTTTAGCGCAAGCCGTGATGGCTTTGTGATGGGTGAAGGCGCAGGCTGTCTGATTTTGGAAGAATTGGAACATGCAAAAGCACGTGGTGCCAAGATTTATGCGGAACTTGCCGGTGTAGGCGCTTCTGCCGACGCTTATCACTTGACAGCTTCTCATCCGGAAGGATTGGGCGCTAAATTGGTGATGTTGAACGCATTGGAAGATGCGGAATTGAAGCCGGAAGACATTGATTATATCAATGTACATGGAACTTCGACTCCTGTAGGTGATGTTTCAGAAGTGAAAGCTATCAAGGATGTATTTGGAGATCACGCTTATAAACTGAATATCAGCTCTACTAAGTCTATGACAGGACACTTGTTGGGTGCTGCCGGTGCGGTAGAAGCTATTGCCAGTGTATTGGCTGTGAAGAACGACATTGTTCCGCCGACTATCAACCATGAGGAAGGTGATAATGATGAAAACATTGATTATAACTTGAACTTCACGTTCAACGAAGCTCAGAAACGTACAGTAAACGCTGCATTGAGCAATACCTTTGGTTTTGGTGGACATAATGCATGTGTAATCGTAAAAAAATATGCTGAATAGTCGTGTTTAGCAATATAAAAGATAGGATAAGACTTCTTTTTCGTAAGGATAGGGAGTCTTATTTTCGTTTTTATAAGATGCTTGGATTCTATCCCAAAGATATTAGCATCTACGAACAGGCTTTGCTTCACAAATCTTTATCAGTGAAGTCTGAAAAGGGGCGTTTGCTTAATAATGAACGTTTGGAATTTTTGGGGGATGCTATTTTGGATGCTGTGGTGGCAGATATTGTTTACAAAAGGTTTGAAGGAAAGCGTGAGGGTTTTCTCACGAACACCCGTTCTAAAATAGTGCAGCGTGAAACATTGAATCGTTTGGCTATAGAGATTGGTTTGGATAAGCTGATCAAGTATACAGCCCGCCAGTCTTCTCATAACAGCTATATGTGCGGCAATGCATTCGAAGCATTGGTAGGTGCTATTTATTTAGACAGGGGATATCGTGCCTGTAAATATTTCATGGAGCATCGTATTATTGGATCTTATATAAATTTGGAGAAGATTTCCCGTAAGGAGGTAAATTTTAAATCCAAGTTGATAGAATGGAGTCAAAAAAATCGTTTTGAGGTTACCTTTGAGCTGATAACCCAATCACACGATCAGGGATATAATCCTACTTTCGAGAGTGAAGTTTTGGTGGAAGGTATTTCGGGAGGAAAAGGAACCGGTTATTCTAAAAAAGAGTCTCAGCAAATGGCTGCGCGTGTGGCTTTGGGAAAAATCAAGAATGATTCCGGTTTTATTGAATGTATTTTTGCGGCTAAGGCTGCCCGTGAGTTATCTCAGGAGGAGGTAACGGTTTCTGATCGTAAGCCTTCAGACAGTGGGGCCGTTACTCCGGATCTTTCTTTGGAGGAGATTAAGAAAACGGATGTGGTTGAGCAGATAATCAGTGAAGCGGAAGAAAAGGCTTTTAAGGAAAACGCTTAGCGGATTTTATTGATATTGTTTATAATTTATTAATTAGCTATTCCGGTGGCTTGAGAAATGTTCGGCAGGAATACATAATACATTGGAATGTGCCCGATTACATTAAGAAAATGTAGTCGGGCATATTTCATATACTGACAGGAGTTAGATTTCATCTGGCCACGGGCAGGGTTTTCCGGTGGCTTTGAATGTGGGACGTTGTCCTCCTGTTGCTCGCAAATAGTTCCCTAATTCCTTGGAGAGCCGTTTTACGATGCCGGGATGTTGCTTTGCTACATCATTTTTTTCACTGATATCATTTGGTATGTTGAAAAGTTCTTTTTTACCGGTTTCATAATAATAGACCAGTTTCCATTCGTCTTTGCGGATAGAGCAGGCCAGATTGATGCCTGGCCCGTCATTACCCCAGATATTAGGGAAATTCCATACCAGTGCGCGTCCTTTAGACGGGTCTCCTGTACCTTTCAGCAGGGGCATAAAGCTGATACCGTCTATAGGGTTGACTGTCTTATATTTTGTGATACCCGCCATTTCAAGTATGGTAGGATAAAAATCTTCAATTATAAGATATTTGTCACAACGAGTATCTGGGGTGACTACTCCGGGCCAGCTTACAATCATTGGTTCGCGTATTCCTCCTTCATATAAGGAGCCTTTACCACTGTTGAGAGGAGCGTTTTGAGTGTGAATTTGTCCGTCGCGCCATCCGGGTTCGGCAGCTAGCCCTCCGTTGTCACTCATAAAAATAATAACGGTATTATCTGCTTCATCATTTTTTTCCAACCAGTTCATCAAATCCCCCAGACTTTTATCCATTCCTTCAATTAAGGATGCATATGCGGCTTCTTTGTCACTAAGTCCTTTTTTAATATACTTGGGGAAGAAGCGCATATCTTTGTCAACAGGAACGTGGATGGCATAATGTGCCATATATAGATAAAAAGGTTGATTGTATTTTTTTGCTTTGTCCAATGCTTTGATAGCTTCTCGTGTCAGGGCTTCTGTAGCAAATATACCTGTTCCCCAATAATCTTCCAAGCCGGGGATAGCCATTAGTGAATAGGGTTTTCCATCGCGGGTGTGCCCGTAGTTCTGTTCGCTCAGATAAGTAGCCAGACCACCGGCGGCATGTCCGGCTATATTTACTTCAAACCCCCAATGGGTAGGGTTCTCTCCCGGTGTGTCAATAGAACCGAAATGAGCTTTTCCGCAGTGGATGGTATGATAACCGTTCTGTCTGAGTAACTCAACGAAAGAAGTGCCGACAAAGGTATTGGACGTTCCTGTTACTTGGCTGACTCCGTTGTAGTTCCAGTCTGGTAATTGTATTGTATTGCTTGGTCTGTCGGTAGCTTTGTTTTTTTCAAGCGTCCAGTTTGTTACACGATGTCGGGTGTTGTTGGCACCCGTTATCAGACTGCAACGGGTAGCGGAACTGATATTGCAGGCGTATGCCTGTGTGAACATCATCCCTTTTTTGGCCAGACGTTCCATATTGGGGGTCTCATAGGTTTCGTTATAGTGGGTTTTCTGTGTCCAAAAAGGTAAGGATGTATCTTGCCAACCCATGTCGTCCACCATAAATAAGATGATATTGGGACGTTGTTGGGTTGTTTCTGAAGACATTTTTTCTTTTGCTTGCGTCGAGATTCCTGTTAAGGAAGCGAGAGCGAAAGATACAAGTAGTTTTTTATTCATATCGGCTGGTTTTATAAGTTATTTTTCGATTACAATTTTTTGGGGGGTATCTATGGAAATACTTCTCAGTTCTTGTTTGCCGGAATTTTCTATCCATACTTTTAGTGTACCTGTACATAGTACGTTCAGCTCCAACCGATTCTCTGTTAAAGAGATAGTTTGGACGGTGCTCGGGGATAGATATTTTTCCTGTACGCCAATGACTGTCCATCCTTTCCGTATGGGGCAGAGATGAAACAGTTTGTCTGTAAATCCGATGAGTTCGAATGTACTGCTGTCTGATAGTTCTTCTGCCTTTTGTGATTCCCAATTATAAAGCAGCACGCGTTCTTCGGAGGTGGCAGACATTTTTTCAAAACTGTTCCGAAGAGAATAATCTTCTTTTTTTATAATGGCTTGGACTTGCTGATGCCGGGGGGAAACATTCAGGTTGTAACAGATTAATGTCATTGCTCCGTTGCCTGAGGGAGCTGCTACTCGATACGCTTTTCCACTCCATAATGGATTGGTCAGTATAGATTCTGGCATAGGTACGGCGGGAGCTTCGGGACGGAACAGTTTGCCTTGTTCGTCAATTAAGGGGAAAATGTTTTCCTTGATAAAGTCCCGAGGGGCGTCCGACAGGTAGACCGGACCTCCGGAAATAGCCTTGGAACGTGCCATCAAGGTGCCGCAAACGGTATCGCAGGAATGAAACATATCATGGTCGGGCCATACGGTTTGTCCTAGTAGCAAGGTATTGGTATAAGACTGGAATAGATGTGATTTTGCCATATCCTCATCATATTTCTTATAGTCTATGCTGACACGGGTGCTGTTACTGTATGACGTATGGTCAGTATTGATGACGTTCTGTGCCATACAGTTCATTAGTCCCATATTTTGCCGGTGGGTCTCGGCTTCTAGGCTTCGGTTACAGTCGGTTGCCTGGCGGATACTTTCATGGCCTCCCATGTAGAGTGGTAGTGTAAAAGCTTGGTTATCTACTTTCAGAAAATCGAATCCTTGTTCTTTTAAGGTGCTGACGTAGTAGCGATAGAAGGAACGGATGCGGGTGCTGTCCGTTCCTGGCAGAAGGCTGCCGGCGTGTGGGTATAGGGCTTGTCGGACGACTTGTGGAAGTCCGTTTTCGGGGGATAATCCCATCCAGTATCCCGAAAGGCTGTACCACAGTCCGATCCATTTGATTTTATTTTCTTTTTTGTATGACATGATTTTTTTCCATCCCGACGGGAAACGTTGTTTATCCGGTATGAAATCGGTCAGTTGCCTGTTCTTGTGGGCGAGATGACCGTCGTCAATCAGTACATACCGGATAGGAATGCCGGATGCCTCTATCGTTTTCATATCGTTTATTACCTTGGATTCGTTTATATCATCATGATAATGTTCCCATGTACACCAACCGAGATAGCGGAAAGCTTCGAAATATTCCTTGGCTGTGCGGCTTTTTAAGTCGGCGGCTTCTGTATTTTTCATCAGCGCTTGATAGGCTTGCCGAATGGTTGAATAAATATCTTTTCCTTGTCGGATGAGTAGAAGAGGGACTTCCGGTTTCAGATAGTCTTTTCCTAAGGTGGATACATATAGGGTGACAGAGCCGTTATCGTTTACTTGCAGCCAGCTTAAACTGTTACGGCCGGCAATGGCTTTGGCAAACAAGTATTCTCCGTTTGTCAGTTCCAGCAATAATGCATCTCCCAACGTAGATGGGGCTGCATTGGAAGGTATTCCCGGATAGCGGGTGTCGGTTAATTCTTTTAAATCGTTGAACACCCAAGGTAGGAGCCGGTTGGTATTGTTGGGCCATTCAAAATCTCCCGGACGGGAGTCTCGGCTGAAGAAAATACCTCGGACGTACCCAGGTAACCGTACCGGACAGGCAATAGTCTGGATTTGTCCGGGTCTGGATTTCTTATAGGGTATGGGAGAAGAAATGGAAGTTAAATCAATCGTATCTGTCATTGACAAAGCGTTTGTACTCTTGAATGACTTTCCTTTTTTATACGTGTAATCTGTTTGCCCGAAGGATTTCGGACAAATAAATACATTGCAAATTAGAATACAAATGAATATTGCTGTATATTCTCTCATGATTTTTTATTTGAGGGTTACGTTATAGGCGCTGAAATAGCTGATTGCGGGTAAGGCAACGGATTGGGTGACGGTGAGGCGCAAGGCGGTGGTTTCTACCGATTCGAAGTGCGCAATGCGTTTGTGTCCCACAGACTCGCCGGAGCATACTGTCTGCCATTTTCCGTTGACTTTCGCTTCTATCTTGTATTGGCGTATTCTTTCGCCTTTGGTAATGTCTTCTTGGATAATACAGTAGTTGACCGGTTGCTTTTCATTCAGATTCAGCGTAAGCCGTTGCTTCCGGCCTTGGGTTTCTACCAATGGCGTGCCAAAGCGCCGGTTTATTTCTTCTCCCCATTCTTTTAAACGCTGTTCGTCACCTGCTGGCAATAGCCCATCGGGATCGGGGGTCAGTCCAATGATTAACGTAGCGTTGCGTCCCACTGATTTTTCGTACATATCCATCAACGTTGTCAATGGATAGATATTATTCTCGTCATCGGGTTCCCAAAACCATTCGTGGTGGCCGTTGGCACCGCGCAGGGGACTGTCTGCCATAGCTGGTACCCAGTATTTTCCTTCGGGATCACCTTGTTTTAATAATGCTATTTGGTCTTTTTGGCTTTCAATACGTTTATGATGTGAACAGGGGGCTGGGAAAGTAGACCAGCAGGGGTATCCCACTGTGCCGGTTTCTGAACCTCCCCAACGGAAATCAGCACGGTCTATGTTGTGGTAGAACAGGCAGTTGGGCTGGTATTTATTGACGATGGGTTCCACATCAGGACCGTCACCTCGTGGGTCATCGGCTCCGCCATCAAACCAAATCATATATAAATCTCCATATCGGGTACAAAGTTCTTCCACCATTTTTTCACAGAAGCGTTTATACCACGCCTGTCTGTTGGCGGCAAATTCTCCGTCACCGGCTACCTTGAAATTATGGATACCCAGGAATGAATTCCACCGGATGCCTACATAGATGCCTGGCTGGATACCATATTTACGGCAGGAGTTGACAAAATCGCGGACAATGTCTCCTTTGCCGTTACGCCATTTTACAGCTTTCAGGCAGTATGGGTTTACGTCACTTTGCCACAATCCGAAGCCGGTTTCATGGGTGGCTGTGAGTACGGCGAATTTGCAGCCTGCGGCTTTAGCTGCTGAGACCCATTGGTCGGTATTCAATTGGGTGGGGTTGAAAATGTTGTAATCTTCAATGGGACTGATACGGTTATTGCCTTGTCCGTAGCGGATGCCGTCGAATACGTGGAGGTCATAATGAAATACGGCTCCCATTTCCGCCTCGTGCCATTTCAATTGATGCGGTTTGGGTATAATGATTTCCGGTTGTGCAACACTCAGTACACAGTTCATAAGGAAGAGAAGGGATATATATAGTATCTTCATGGGTTATAAATAATTAAAAAATGGATCTTCTGTTTTTTGTAGCCATGTTTTTAATTGGCTTTTCAGTCGGTTTACTAATTTGGGATGCTGCATAGCTATATTATTCATTTGATAAGGATCTGATCTCCTGTCAAATAGAATAATCTTATCTACCTTTCCATCGGTTGCATGGATAGTAAATGTATGTGTGGCGGTGCGCAATCCCCGGTAGCCTGTTGCTGGATTGGATGACTGTATGTAATAGTAGGGTTGGACAATGCAGTTGTTTTCTTTTCCGCAGAGGAGAATAGAAGCGAGGTTGAATGTTTGTACTTCTTCCGGTATTTGTTGCTGAAAGCCCATGATGGAAAGCAGGGTCGGATACAAGTCGGCAAAAGCTATCATGGTTGTTTGGTCGGTTTTCGGCTTTATTTTTTCCGGCCATGAGATAAGGACGGGAATCCTCATGGATTCCTCATAAAAGATATCTTTTCCGGCTTGTTCATGAGCTCCCATGCAGATGCCGTGGTCAGAAGTGAATACTACGATAGTGTTTTTAAATAATTCTAAACGTTTCAATTCGTTGATTATCCGACCTATATTTTCATCGACTCCGGTCATGCAGGCGTAGTAATTGCGGATATTGTTGCGGAAATAGTCGCCCATTTCAGTGCCTTTGGCGGGAATGTCGGGACGGTTGGCACATAATGTCTCTACATTCAGATTTTTATACATCTCCTTGTATCGGTCGGGCACTAGCTCGTAACCGGTGTGTGGAGGATTCATGGATACGACTAAGGCGAATGGTTGCGTCTTATCTATATGTTTATTGAGGTACTCAATCGCTTTGTCGGCTTCATACTCCGGTCCCCATTGATTGACATAATAAAAACTATCCCGGGGAGTGTCAGTGTCCCAGTACATGGGGTTTAAATGGTAGTCGTAAGTGCCATAAGCGGTCCAATAGTCGAAATCGTGCCGGCGTTCTTTGGGACACCATTCGTTCCAAGCAACTGCACCTTGGTTGTTGTAAGTGTCTACGTATGGTTTATGGGGAGCATCCAGATGCCATTTGCCGATATACCCTGTCTGGTATCCATTGGCTTTAAGTATATCACTCCAGCAGCGTGCATCTTGTGGAAGTTCTACTCCGTAGGGAGCGTTGGCAGAATTGCAATTGCCTGTTACTTTGTTCTTATGCGGATACATGCCTGTCATCAACATGCCTCTTGCCGGTGAAGATACAGGGTAGCTGCTGACAGCATTGGTGAAATTCACACCTTCACGGGCCAGTTGGTCCAGGCAAGGGGTTTTGACAGGCTCTTTTCCGAGACAACCTAAAGCATTTCCTCTCCATTGGTCTGCCATGATGAAGACCAAGTTAGGTTTTTCTTGAGCTTGAATCTGGAATACTGGACACAAAGGGAATGCCAGCAAGAAAATATTAAGTCTTTTCTTCATAATCTGTAAAGGATTAATAGAGGTTTCATCATTCCTGACTGATTGTGTTTTATTGTGTAATTATCAAATAAAAGAACTTTTATTTTAAATGTTGATAAATAGCATCAGCAAAACGCTCACCTAATGTTAGAATGCCATATATTCCTAAATGTACATCATCTTTAGGTGCTGGATCTGATAGTCATTATATAGCATTTGTAAATCGTCTGCTGGAATTAATAACGCATTATTAACGGAGAACTCAGAGTTTGAGTTGTTGGAAACAGCAAATTGGGCTTTTCTTACCAGTTCACGCCCTGTAAAGCGAGAAGCGGCTATAGGTATGACAGTTCCATATACAAATAACATGTTTTCGCTATTAAATTCTTTTCGTATTTGTTCTATAAAATTCTTTAGATTCGAACTATATTGGCGAGACTGTTCCATTCCAGCTATATCACGTGCATCTGCTTCTCCTTGTTGCCAAACCATAGCCTTAATAATAGGGCGATATCCTTGTTGCTTCAAACTGATGATAGCATCTTTTACAGTCTTTATAAAATTTATATATTCTTCGCCACGAATATTTTTCTGACGGTTTCCCGGATTCCATTGTTGATATAGATTGGAACCAGATAAAGCGTGTTTTATCAATGCAATTTGAGGCTTGGGATATAAAGACTGTAACTTTGTACCTAAACTTAACTCTATTCCGAATTTATTTTTTGTTTCAGAAGCTTGGCATAAAGGGTTCCATTGCTCACTGCCCTCTCCTTTGTTGAGGAAACGAGAATAATAGATTCGGACTCTTGTGTCAATTTTAAAAGAGGCTGGGATATTTTTAACATAAGCTTGTCTTGTTGCATTTGATTGCCCACCTACTAAGTAGACATCTATTTCTTTTTGCTGTGCTAAGATAGGTAAGATTATTCCTAAAGTTAACAAGAATAGTGATATTAATCTTTTCATAATATGTTTATTTTTCAACCTAGAATAGTTCGTAAGAATAAACCGAAAAAACGGTAGTTAGAAGAAAATAAAACTATCACCATATCGGTAATTATAGTCTATTGCTACATTGATTATGTTTTCAAAACAAAGATATTCATATAATGTGAATATGCTATGGGAAGGTAGGAAAACTTTTCGGAAATTTTCCTTTTCCTTCCCATAAATGATTGTAGGACTGTTTCTCTACATTGTTATCTGAAAACTTCTATGTTTGTTTATTCACCTTCAGGTAAAGTTCCATCATTTCTGCTCCATCCGGGGTTTTGATAAATGGTAGAACTTTCATATTCATTAGAACCTGGAACAGCGGTAGTCAGGCGGAATTGCTTGTTACTAATAGGATACAAGTATTTGCTTGTATTCCAGTTTAATCCATTGAAACCAATATTAGCAGCATTTTTACGATAAGGTAATAAATATTTTCCTTCTGCGTATGGGTCGGATTTTGCTGAAATATTGGCTGTCTTGTCTGTTACGCCATATTCTAAAAGTGTTATTTGGGGAATTGGGGTTACAGCGTCTTCGGCTTGAGGGTTTGTATACAGTTGATACATGCTATCCCAAAAATTAAATCCTTGTACGTGTACATCTTTTACTTGGTCCAAAGCGCGCCAACGTTTTAAGTCTGCCATACGGAATCCTTCTGATACCAACTCGACACGTCGTTCACGACGGATGTTGTACAGAGTTGTGTTTATTTGTTGACCGGCAGAATAACTTCCCCAATCTTGTTTTTCTTTACTTATGTCTGTATTGTTTATGGTCTTTTGATAGTCTGTACTCATACCGGCACGTGCACGAAGAGCTTTCCAGTATTTATCGCAGTTGCCACCTAGATTTCCGTTTAATTCGTAATAAGCTTCTATATAATTCAGGTAGGCTTCTGCTGCACGGAAGATCGGGCATCCTGTATAGGATTCTTTTGTTGACTGCATATCTCCGGATGTATTCAATCCTTTGCGCAGACAGTATCCGGTCGGATTACTATTTTCTTTTTGGGCCTCGAAAATTTCAGGGCGGTAAAAGTAGCCGTATCCATCACTCTTCTTTATCCAAGTGGCAAAGTTTGGATCATCAGATAACAAATCTCCTGTTTTTAAAATAGTTTGTCCCATACGTCCATCTCTGTCGGTAAAGATATGTTCATATGTATCGTCTCCTTGATAATTGGTACTGGCATAGATGGGTAGGCCATCAGACATTAGATAAGAATTAACCATGGAACGTGTATAGCCTGTGTTTCCCCCGCCATTGCGTTGCAAATAGCTTACGACAAAGTGGTAAGAAGTGGCATCTGAGTTGACACTGTATTTACGCCATAATAAGATTTCATCTATTCCGCTTAAATCAATAGAATTGAATAACGAGGCATAATTTCCGTGCAAATTGTGTCCTTGAGCTACGATATCAGCTGCTTCTATGGCCTGTTGTAAAAAATATTTAATTTCAGAGTCAATGTTAATGCTAAAATCTTTTAAATAATCCATTGAAGCACCAGGCCATCCGGGACCACCAGGAACAAATGCACTTCCTTTATGATATTTTTCCCATGTTGCTTCAAATAGGGCTGCGCGACTTTTTACTAATGCAGCGCAGTCTTTGTTTAACCGATTGCTTACGGGAGCAGTGGGAAGCATATATTCGTAGGCTTTATCTAAATCAGATAAGATAAAGCGTGCAACTTCATTACGCGGACGCCGTTTGGAAGCTTCACGTATGGCATTGTAATCATCCGGTAATATTTCAGTTAGAATAGGAAAATCACCTAGATTCTGCAATGCTGTGAGATAAATATAAGCACGGAAGAAATATACCTCGCCAATATAGTGTTTGATATTTGCATCATTACCGGATATTTCTCTGTTGGCATATCGTTCGGTAACAGTTTGAATAAAGTAATTAGCTGCACGTATCTTACGGAAATATTTATGCCATAAGTCATCGTCACCGACATGGTATTGTCCTTTTATGAAAAGTTTACTTGGTGAGTCTGCGGTTTGATCGTCTGTTCCATTATCTTTTTGGAATAATCCTAAATTATAAGTGGCAGAACCATGAGATGGAAGAATATTGCCATATTCGTCATCGTTTTCGTTTTCACTGTCATTATAAAATTTGGCAGCATAAGCAGCTAGGTCTGTTTCGGAATAAAGATAGACATTGGTGCTGACAGAAGTGATAGGTTCGCAATCCAGATAATCATTGCATGAGGTCGCAAGAGCACTTGCAGCGGCTATGAATGTATATAATAGAATCTTTTTCATATGTTTTATTATTTAGAATGTTGCATTTAATCCAAAAGATATAGTTGTTTGTAGCGGATAAGTTTTTCCGGAGTTCCCATCAGAATAACTTGAATAAGTTGTTTCTGGATCAAAACCGCTAGGTAGACTGGTGATAGTCAATACATTCTCGGCACTGACATATACACGTAATTTTTGCATATGTAGTTTGTTGATAATTTGTGTCGGGAAAGTATACCCTAGTTGGATATTTTTTAAACGGGCATAGGCACCGTTTTGTAAGTAACGGGTTTGTACCTTTTGATTCATATCTTTGCTCATATACATTTTAGGAAAATAAGCATTGGTATTAGGACCAAATACAGAAGTTGTATTTTCTGGGCGATAATAATCCAAATGCTCTTTTAAACCAGTTGATTGCCATTCTCCTCCCGATATTCCCCAAAACATAGGACCATCCAACCATAAATCGCGTTTTGCGACTCCTTGCCAGAACATACTAAAGTCGATGCCTTTCCATTCACAACCCAAGTCTAAACCAAACCTGAAACGTGGGGTGGAGTTACCAATAATTTTGCGGTCTCCCGGATCGTCTACTGTATTGGCTCCTTCGTTGATTACTTTATCTCCATTAAGATCCTTGAACATAATATCACCTTCGCCCCAGCCTGAACCCCATGAGGGATTGTTATCTTTTATCCATTCATCCATTTCCGATTGACTTTTAGCTATTCCATGGGTTACATACCCCCAAATGGCTCCTAATTCCTGGTCTTTATAATAGGTGCTGAGCGATTTAGATTCATTGGGATACTTGTCAACAAATGAGCGGGAATCTGCCATGTTGAAGCCTATATTATAATTGATCTGTCCTATCTTGTCGCGCCAACTGGCTGCTATTTCCCATCCTTTGGTACGTAAGTCTGTATTATTGCTTGCTGGCATACCGATGCCATAGATGGAAGCGACCTCAGAAGCAGGACCGACCATATCCAATGTTTTACGGATAAAATAATCGAAATTTATGTTAAGCCGATTTCTTAACATTCCTAAATCAAAACCGATATTTAAGGATTGTACTGTTTCCCAAGTCAATGAACTGCTAAGGGTTCCAGGCATACCGGCAACAGTTGGTTTAGAGTCCCCCATTAGCCAGCTTCCTCCATTGGTCTTGACTGTTTGTAATAAATACATGGGATAATAAGATTTAGTATTTTGATTACCTAGTGTGCCCCAAGATACACGAGGCTTTAATTGATTGATAATGTTTTCATTTACAGAGAAAAAATCTTCGGCCGCTATATTCCAGCCTAAAGAAAAAGAACCGAAAAGTCCCCAACGATCTTTTCGAAGGAAGCGAGAAGAACCGTCATATCGCAAGTTGCCGGCAATAAAATATTTATTAGAATAATCATAGTTAATACGTCCAAAGAAGCCTGCTGTAGCCCAAGTATAGGCACTGGCTTCATTGATTTTATCTTCACCTGTTGCAGCGCCGATTTCGGGTATTGATTCGGTAATGAAGTCCATACGTTTCACAGAAAGATAACGGTTATTGTATTTTTCTGTATTAACTCCTGCCATCACTTTGAATTGATGTTCATCGAATGAAAAAGAATAATCACTGTACAGGCTGGTTGTTAAATGATTGGCTTTAGTCCAATATTGCATGGCTCCGGTTTGTCCCACCGCATATTCTCCACCGTATGCCAGTTCTAATGCTTCTCCGGCTACGTTGTGTTCATATACTTTATTCAGATTCTGTCTTTGTACTTGGTCAATCAAGCGTAACCCTACGTTTGCATATATATTCCAGTTTTTCAAGGGATGAAAAACAAGTTGTCCTTGCAGATAAACGTTATTATTACTGGTGATGGAGCGGCTTCCATTAGTAAGTTGCCCTAATTTTCCGTTGCGCATATAGTAACCGTTAGGATCTTTAAACGGCATTGTAGGCCACATACGTACTACATCATGATAGAACAGTCCATTCATGTCGCTATAAAGAGGGTTGTCTAGTTTGGTATAAACATATTTAGTATTGACTTCTATATCCAACCATTTAAAAGGCTGTGCGTTAAATTTTGCATTGGTTGAAATACGTTCATAGGAATCTTTTCCGTAACGAAGGTTGCCATCCTGATCCAAATAGTTGGCAGATACGTAATATTGACTTTTGTCACTGCCGCCATTGATATTCAGGTTGTGCTCTTGGGACCATGCCCACTTGTAATGAGTTTTATACCAGTTTACATTGTCATTGGCTTTTTCATGGAATTGCCAGTTACCATTTGCATTGGCAATAGTGCTAGTTGTAATTTGACCATTCATGTATTGCTGGATGCGTTCCATGGTATCTTCATCAAAAATGGCTTTTCCTCCTCCGTTAATACTACCTTCATTAAAATAGTTAGCAAATTGGTAGGAATTCATTAAATCCGGCAAATGGTTAGGACCGGCATAACGGGCATTTCCGGAATAAGAGACGCTAGCTTTTCCTGCTTTACCTTTTTTGGTAGTAATCAAAATAACACCGAATGCCGCACGTGAACCATAAATAGAGCTAGCGGCTGCATCTTTCAATACGGAGATAGACTCTACATCATCTGGATTCAAGTTGTTCATGTTACCTTCTATACCGTCAATCAGGACTAAGGTAGCAGCTTTAGAACCTGTAGAAATTGTACCTGTACCACGGATGTTCACATCCATAGTTTGTCCTAATTGTCCTCCTAAGCCTCCAACAGATAAATTTAAACCGGGAATAGTACCTTGTAATGATTGGCCTAAGTTGGTAACAGGGCGGGAATCTAGTACTTTGGTATCTACTGTGGCTACAGCTTCTGTCAGATTAGCTTTTCTTTGTGTACCGAAACCGACTACAACGACCTCATCTAAAGTTTGTGTGTCTTCAGACATTTGAATGTTATACGAGAATTGATTTTCATTTACTTTAATTTCTTGTGTGGTGTATCCAATAAAAGAGATAACCAACACATTTCCTTTTGAAACTTGTAATGTGAAATTTCCGTCAAGATCTGTCACTGTTCCATAGGTTGTTCCTTTGACAATGACACTGGCACCAATAATAGGTTCTTTGAGCTTTTTATCCGTAACTACACCGGTGATGTTGAATTGCTGGGCGTACAGGAATGTACAGTTACAAAGCAATATCAAAAATAGAATCAAGTTTTTTTTCATGCTTTTCTGTTTTTAATTAGACATTAGGTTAATGTATTGCAAATGTATGTTAATCAATGAAATCGTTTTGTACATGTTCATTTCATTCAGTATGCACGTTTAATGCATCTCTATATTTTTTGGTGAATCTTTGTTGTTATCTCTTTTTTATTTTATTCCTTTGCTACAAGTAATGAATTAAATATGAACCTTAAAATCTTATCACTGCTTATAATTGAAGTATGTATATTGCTGCCGGATGTGTGTTATGCTTTTTTTTCAAAAGATGTGCATCTGCTCAATATGCAAAACGGATTGGCCGATAATACCGTATCTGCTGTTTATAAGGATAAAGAAGGTTTCGTTTGGTTTGGAACCCGAAACGGGTTGAGTCGTTATGACGGCAGGCGGATTACAAACTTCGAAATAAGTAGTAGTTATCCTAGTATCTCAAACTTGAAGGAAGCTTTTGATGGGGTGCTGGCATTTGTGGATAATGGTGTATTTTCTGCATTTGATTTGAAAAAAGAACGCTTTTTGTCTGTGGTTTCTTCTTCGGGACAGGGCATTCCATCTCGAGGGATGTTGCAGAAGAATGATTCGTTGGTTTGGGTGATTTCCGGAAGTGAGTTACATTTAATGAAGCGGTGCGCATCAAAAGAAGGTGAACTTCGGCTCCGGGTTGAAGAAAAATATACAGGCTGGGATAATCAGGATAATCTTTTGGTCGCCATAACTTATTCTTCGGATAAAAAAAGTATCTGCCTGATTGATGAAAAAGGTAGAATTATCTTGCTGGATGCGACAAACCTGAGTTTCTTTCGGGTGATTGACTTGGGTCGTACCGGTAGTCTGTCTGTAAATTCTGTTTTGTATGATGATGGCCGGATATGGATTTCTACAATTGCTCATGGGGTTATTTATTATAATGAACGGACTGGGAAAATCAAGCAGCTGACTTATCATGTGGCTCCGGTATCCGACAAACTTTCTCATACAGATGTTTTCGGTGTTATCAAATTGAATGAGAATAGATATTTGGCCGTAACGTGGAATGGATATACAGTGATGACAATAGATAAAAATAATCAGGACGGGATATTGACAGAAATTTATAGTAACACTTCTTCTTTGATGCACCGCAATCTTGAAACGAGGATGATTGCGGCTTATTACGATTCACATGGTATTCTGTGGATTGGTACGGATGGTGGAGGAGTAATCTGGTCGGATTTGCGTATGCAGTTTTATAATCGTTTTTATCAGGACAGGCATAATGAGATTTGTTCTATTGTAGCGGATGACGATCATTATCTTTGGTTGGCAACATACCATAAAGGAATTATGCGAAGCCGAACAGCGTTTGGTACTTCAGAAAAAATAGACTTCTTTCAAGTGGGAGATCAAAATGTGAAAAAACAACAGACAGTGTTGTGCAGTCTGAAAGATGAGAAAGGAAATTTATGGTTTGGAAATTTAGATGGTTCATTGACTTGTTATTATAAAAAGGAACGCTCATTCAAGATATTGCGATTGATTACGGAAAATGGTGACCTTAACAAATCATCAGTTTGGGCCTTATTCCTTGATAGCAAAGGTCATTTTTGGATTGGTACACATAAAGGACTCTGGTTATTCGACCGTGAGACGAACAGGTGTAAGAAGATGCATTTTAAAGTATCCGGGTTACAGAATTTGTCTCCTCTTTATATTCGTGCTATGGCTGAAACTGATGATCATACGCTTTGGCTGGGCACTGCTAATTATGGTATATGTAAAGTGATAAATGAAAATGAACTGCAGACCGGCTATGAAAAGAAGTACGGTATGGTTGAGAATTCCGTGCGTTCATTATTAGCTTCGTCCGATGGTAATCTATATGTCGGATATATGGCCGGTCTGGCAGTTTTCTCTCCCGGACAGGATGCGATAACTCATGTATATACTACCCGGGATGGATTGTGCAGTAACTTTATTGGTTGTATGACTGAGGATGCGCACGGGCAAATCTGGCTGGGATCTAATTCAGGTATTTCCCGTTATAGTCGTCATCAACATTTGTTTTATAATTATTACATTGCGGGCAGTAACCGTTCTGTCCTGCATTGGGAGGATGTTCTGTTTTGGGGGAATAATAAGAATCTTACTTATTTTAACCCCGATGACATTAAAGCGTTTACCACTTCCGAATCTGTCGTGATTACCGGATTGGAGGTAAATAATAAACTTGTAGAGATAGGAAGAGAGGTAAATGGGCAGACCATTCTTTCACAAAGTATTTTCTATACGCCTTTTGTCCGGTTGAATCATGCGAATCGTGACTTTGCGCTGACGTTCAATAACCTTTCTTATTCTGAAAGCCAGCAGAAGTATAGTTACAGGCTTCGTCCTTATCAGCCTGATTGGCTTGTGGCCAACGGAGGGGAAAAAGTTTCGTATGCTAACCTTCCTGCCGGGGAATATGTTTTTGAGGTGAAAAATATTTATCCGGATGAAAGAGACAGTAAAATAACCTCGTTGAGAGTAGAGATTTTGCCTCATTGGAGTGAAACTTTCTTTTTCCGCTTCTGTATGATGGTGCTGGGAGGGATAATAGTTTATATGGTTATACAGCGTATTAAATTACGGCAAAAGAGGTTGGAGCACGAGTTGCGCTTGGAACATGAGATATTTGCTGCTACTGTAGAACGTGACAAGGAGAAGCAGATTCGGATGGAACGCGAGAATTTCTTTACGAATGCAGCTCACGAGTTGCGTACACCTTTAACTTTAATCTTATCTCCCCTGCAGGAATTGTTAGGAACCGTCCGCCCTTCAGACACCGTCTATACTAAACTGGCTGCCATGTATCGCAATGGAACCTCTTTGCAGACATTGGTCGATCATTTGCTTTATGTGCAGAAGATTGAAGCAGGTATGATTAAACTCCGAATTTCGAAAGTCGATATAGTGGTATTGGCAAAGCAGATAACCGATTCTTTTCATGAACTGGCAGAAACAGAAGGGATTAACTTTACGGTTGAATCGCTGAATGAGCCATTTTTGCTATGGATAGACGTGGAAAAAATAAGTTCGGCTATCCGTAATTTATTATCTAATGCGTTTAAGTATACATCTCCGAATGGAAAGGTGATTTTTAAGATGAACCGTATCGAGATAGATGGATATTCATTTTGCAGTATAATTATATCGGATACAGGTAAAGGAATACCGGAAGAGTTACGGGGGAGGATTTTTGAATCATTTATTACCGGAGAAAATACACCTTTGTTTTCTAATAAGGTAGGCATAGGCTTGCGTATTGTTAAAAATACGATGGATCTTCATCATGGCACGGTGAATTTGGACAGTACTCTCGGAAAGGGTAGCACTTTCACATTATTGATTCCTGAGGGAAATGCACATTTTGCAGAGGACCGGTATGAGATTGTTGGTACTCCGGAGATGGAGGAATATGCTCTTCCGTTACCGATAATGCAGGCGGAAGGGCAGGAAGACAAGCCTTCGAATAAAAAAACATCTCTTCTTGTTATTGAGGACAATGAGGAAATCCGGCACTATGTCTGTTCTTTATTCTGTAAAGATTATGCCGTATATGAGGCGGCAAACGGTGAAGAGGGGGTTGATGTGGCAATAAGTAAAATTCCGGATTTGATTATTTCTGATATAATGATGCCTGTAAAAGATGGGTTTACCTGTTGCCGGGAATTGCGTGAGCAGCCTCGGACAGCACATATCCCTATTTTGATGCTGACGGCAAAGGCTGAGGATGCGGATGTGTTGCAGGCTTCAAAAATAGGTGTGGATGATTATATGATGAAACCCTTCAATCCGGAGGTATTGAAGGCAAAAGTCCGGAACCTGATACTCCAGCGGGAACGCCTGAAGAGGATATATACAAAGACGTTGATGTTGAAGCAGCAGGAAAGTGAACCGGAAACGGATGGGAATAATGCTCCGGATGATTTTATACAGCAAATTATTCATGTCATAGAAGCTAATCTGGCGAATGAAAACTTTAATGTAAAAATGTTGGCAGACCAATTGAATATGAGTCAGCCTACCCTTTATAGAAAAATAAAGCAACGTAGCGAATTGGCTGCTATTGATATGATCCGGAGTGTACGGATGGGCAAGGCTGCCTCCCTTATTATGGAGAACAGGTATTCCATTCAGGAAATAGCCGAAATGGTAGGATATAGTGATACACGTACGCTCCGAAAGCATTTTACCGAGCAATTCGGAGTGTCTCCATCCAAATATATGGAAAAGGAATGAATCTGCTTCTTACCCGAAGCAGATTCCCATCCGTTTACCTTGTACAATCAGGTCATGGTTTTCATTGACAAGTTTTAATTTACCAGCCACTTCATTCAGAGAGATGGAGCCAATTTCCGCACCTTGCAGAGAAACCATTCGTCCGAATTGTCCGGAAGCGATCAGTTCTGTGGCATGTCCACCCATACGAGTAGCCAGATTACGGTCGTAGGGAGTAGGAGAGCCGCCACGTTGGATATATCCCAATACAGTTTCACGGGTCTCGAATCCGGTTTCATATTCTATTTCTTGAGCTATATATTCGGCGGCTTTCTTGCCGTCCATGGTTTGGATACCCTCTGCGACAACGACAATAGAATAGGGTTTTCCTTTTTTCAAGCGTTCAATAATGGTATTACCTATGTTATGTATGTCATAAGAAAGTTCAGGAATAAGAATCACGTCACCGCCTCCCGCCATTCCGGAATAAAGTGCAATCCAGCCAGCTTTATGTCCCATTACTTCAATAACCATAACACGTTGGTGTGAACTGGCTGTAGAATGCAGCCGGTCAATGGCATCGGTAGCAATGGTTACGGCAGAATCGAATCCGAATGAAACGTCTGTTCCCCAAACATCATTGTCTATTGTTTTAGGTACAGAAACAACGTTCACACCTGCTTGGGCCAGTTTGGCTGCGGTCTTTTGAGTTCCGTTTCCGCCGATACATACGATACAGTCCAGACCTAAATCATGAATATTCTTTAACATCAAAGCTGGTTTGTCTTCCGAGGCTGCCGACAGGCGTTTCTTGAATGGCTTTTCTCTGGAAGTACCTAATATTGTTCCTCCCAAATTTAACAAGCCTGATAATGATCTTTCTGTCAATGGTTCTACGTCATTGTCCAGCAACCCCCGGAATCCGCTATGAATTCCATAAACTTCCATACCGTAATGATTTATCGCTGTTTTGCAAACTCCTCTAATTGTGGCGTTTATTCCGGGACAGTCTCCTCCTGATGTCAATATTCCTATCTTCATAGCCTTTGATGTTAAGTTGTAAGTGACCGTAAAGATAACAAAAAATAAAAGTAATGTAGAAAACTATAAAAAAAATAATGTTATCAGCCATTATAATATAGAAATAAGCTATTTTTGCAAGATATAACGAATTGTATACTAAGACAAATGAATTCTACCAGACTAATTAGTACGCTATTCAAGCCCAGACAAAAAGCGACAGCCTTGTATGCAACTCAGGCTGAGGCACTCCAACATAAAGTATTTTGCCGGCTGATTAATGATGCTGCCAATACGGAGTGGGGATTGAAATATGGCTATAAAGACATAAAGAGATATCAAGACTTCCAGCGTGTACCTATACAGACTTACGAAGAAATCAAGCCATACGTAGAGCGTATGCGCCATGGGGAAAAAGATATCCTGTGGCGTGGAGAGGTGCAGTGGTTTGCTAAATCTTCGGGAACGACCAATGACAAGAGCAAATTTATTCCCGTAAGCAGGGATGGCCTTCATGATATTCATTATGCAGGTGGTATGGATGCAGTGGCACTATATCTTCAACAAAATCCTGAGAGTCGTTTCTTCTCTGGAAAAGGCCTGATTCTAGGAGGGAGCCATGCACCAAACTATAATGTGAAACGGAGTCTTGTAGGAGACCTTTCTGCTATATTGATTGAAAATGTGAATCCGTTGGTCAATCTGATTCGGGTGCCCGAGAAGAAAATAGCGTTGCTGAGTGATTTTGAGGAAAAAGTAGAAAGGATTACTCGTGCCACAATGAATCAAAATGTAACTAACCTTTCAGGAGTGCCGTCCTGGATGATGGCCGTCTTGAAACATATTTTGGAGGTGAAGGGAACGGATAATTTGGTGGAAGTATGGCCTAATTTGGAAGTTTTCTTTCATGGGGGGGTTGCTTTTACTCCTTATCGCGAACAATATAAACAGCTTATTCGTAGTGACAAGATGCATTATATGGAAACATACAATGCCAGTGAAGGTTTTTTCGGATTACAAAATGACTTCAGTGATCCTTCCATGTTACTGATGATTGACTATGGTGTATTTTATGAATTCATTCCGATGGAAGATGTCGGTACTGAAAATCCTCATATTGTTCCGTTAGTAGATGTGGAATTAAATAAAAATTATGCGATGGTCATCAGTACTTCCTGCGGATTGTGGCGTTATATGATTGGTGATACTGTGAAGTTTACCAACAAACACCCCTATAAATTTGTTATAACAGGGCGTACCAAGCACTTTATTAATGCATTTGGTGAGGAGTTGATGGTGGATAATGCGGAAAAAGGGTTAGCAAAAGCCTGTGAGGCGACCGGTGCACAGATTGTTGATTATTCTGCTGCTCCTGTTTTCATGGATGCATATGCCAAGTGCCGTCATCAGTGGTTGATAGAATTTGCCGTTATGCCAGATTCTTTAGAGAATTTTAGCCAGGTTCTTGACACTTCTTTACAACAAATTAACTCCGATTACGAAGCTAAACGCCATAAAAACATTACCTTGCAGCCGTTGGAAATAATCGTGGCAAGACCTAATCTGTTCCACGATTGGCTGAAAGAAAAAGGCAAACTAGGCGGACAACACAAAGTGCCGAGATTAAGCAATACGCGTGATTATATAGAAGAAATGCTAAGCTTGAACCAATAAGAACATGAATTGGAAAAAACATAAATTACCTGCTTTGTTGATGCTGATGATCGTAGTATATTCCTGTGCAAGCATGGGAACACCGGATGGAGGTCCTTATGATGAGGAACCGCCCAAGTTCGTCAGAAGTTCTCCCAAGCCATACGCAACAAACAACAAGGACAAGAAGATAGCCATTGAATTTGATGAGTTTATCAAACTGGAGAAAACATCAGAAAAAGTGGTGGTGTCTCCTCCTCAATTGGAACAACCTGATATCAAGGCAAGCGGCAGAAGAGTTTTGGTTAATCTCATGGATTCATTGAAACCCAATACTACCTATACCATTGATTTCTCGGATGCTATTGTAGATAATAATGAGGGTAATCCACTGGGTAATTATTCTTTTTCTTTTTCTACAGGGGAGACTATTGATACATTGGAAGTTTCCGGAACTGTGTTGGCGGCTGCTGACTTGGAACCAGTTAAAGGGATGATGGTGGGGTTGCATGTTGATTTGGATGATAGTGCTTTTGCCAAAAAACCGTTCGATCGTGTTTCTCGTACAGACAGTCGTGGGCGTTTCACTATTCGTGGTATAGCACCCGGCAAATATCATATTTTTGGTTTGATGGACGGTAATCAGAATTATTTATATGACTCTAAGACAGAGATGATTGCTTTTAGCGATTCTATTATTGTCCCTTCTATGGAAGCGGCCATGCGTCAGGATACATTGTGGAAAGATACGGTTACTATTGACACCATCAAAACGGTGGGCTATACCCGCTTTTTGCCGGATGATATTATTCTGAGAGCTTTTAAAGGGATAAACGACCGTCAATATCTGTCCAAGAGCGAGCGTGATAAAGAGAATCATTTTGTATTATCTTTCAGTGCGCCGGCTGATACGTTACCTACCTTGAAAGGATTGAACTTCGATGAGAAGGATGCGTTTATCATAGAAACGACTCCACGAAACGACTCAATTTGTTATTGGATTAAGGATTCGTTGGTTTATCAGATGGATACGCTGGAGGTTCAGTTGGATTATTTATATACGGATACATTAAACCAGTTGGTTCCCAAAACCGATACGATTTATCTGGCTAATAAATTGACAAGAGAGCAACGGGAAAAATTGCAGAAAAAAGCAAATGAGGAAAAGGAGAAGGAACGTAAAAAGAGGGAGAAAAAGGGAGATACCATCAGGGTGGAACCGACTAAATTCTTGACTATGAATGTCGATGCTCCGTCGGCATTCGATATATATAGGAATATCTATCTATCTTTTGAAGAACCGATCGCAAGTATAGACACGGCGGCCATTCATATGGAAGTAAAAGTGGACAGTTTGTGGCAACCGGCTCCTTTCTTCTTTATGGCAGACTCGTTGATGCCACGGCAATATCAGATATTGGCAGATTGGCAACCGGAGCAGGAATATCAGTTGACTATTGATTCTTTGGCATTTACAGGAATCTATGGGCTGCATACAGATAAAGTCCAGCAAACGGTGAAGGTGAAGAAAATGGAAGAATACGGGACTATTTTATTGAATATAAAAGGGGCTGCTCCCAATGCTATTGCCGAATTGTTGGATGCTAGTGGAAATGTATTGCGTCAGCAACCGGTGACGGTGGAAGGAACGGCGGACTTTTATTTCTTGAATCCGAGTACGAAATATTATATACGTTTGTTTAACGACCGTAATGATAATGGAGTATGGGATACAGGAGATTATGATAAGAAGATTCAGCCCGAAGAAGTTTTTTATTTCCCGAAGGTATGGGAGATGAAAGCCAACTTTGAATTTGAAGAGAATTGGGATGTGAATGCCATTCCTGTAGACAAGCAAAAGCTGGATGAAATAAAGAAACAAAAACCGGAAGAGACTAAAAAGGTACAAGATAGAAATAAAGAAAGAGCTAGAAAGCTAGGCCGATGAAAAAAACTATTCTAATATTATTGTGTGGTTGGTTTGCTATAATGGCAACTAGAGCGCAATGTGCGGCACAAAACGAAGCCATCCAGGCAGGCGAAGAGTTGGTATACGACTTGAAGTTCAACTGGAAATTTATTTGGGTTGCTGCCGGACAGGCAAAAATGGACATGCAGGCTATTACCTATCAGGGGAAACCTTGTTTTCGTAGTAATCTGATCTCTGTCAGTAACAAACAAGTCGATTTCTTTTTTAAGATGCGTGACACATTGACTTGTATTACCAGCAGTCGTCTGGAACCCGTTTATTTTCGTAAAGGGGCCGAAGAGGGTGACCGCTATACGGTGGATGAAGTATGGTTCAGTTATAAAAACGGAAAATGCATTGCCGATCAGCGTCGTATGAGGAGGGAACGGGATACGGTGAAATCGAAGGACCAAAGTGATGAGTGTATCTTTGATATGCTGAGCATATTGATGAGAGCACGTTCATTTGATGTAAGTGACTATAAAGTCGGCGATAAAATATTGTTTGATATGGCTACAGGTACTAAAGTAGAGCAGCAAACATTGATTTATCGTGGCCGGAAGAATTTTAAGGCGGAGAATGGTGTGAAATACCGTTGTTTGGTTTTTTCCTTAGTAGAGTATAAAAAAGGAAAAGAAAAAGAGGTAATAACCTTTTATGTAACTGATGATAAAAACCATTTACCGGTGCGTTTGGATTTATATTTGAATTTTGGTTCGGCAAAAGCATTTCTGAGAGAGATAAAGGGGAATCGTCATCCTCTAACTTCCATTATAGAAAAGTAGCGGTTTGTCTTGACATAGTAAAACCGCCGGGTTTTGGCAGATGCCGGATCGGCGGTTGTAGTGTTGTATATTCATTATGAATGATATTTTATTCATCGAACAGTTTGGCCTGTCTGGAAATAAGTTTCAAGGTCTTTCCTTCATTTAATGCAGTAAGAATAGTTTCACCCCCTTTGTTCACTTTACATAAAGAGATTTTCGGTCCCATGATTTCGGTAATCCGTATTTCACCGATTTTGGTTTCTATATTATGTTCTTCCAGTATGCCATCTTCCACTACGTCAAAGCGTAATCCTTCTTTGATAGGATCATCATATCCCAGATTGATATAAATGGTTTTTGCCTTGTCTCTTTTGGTAGATACTACTTTCAGTATTGAACCGTATACTTTGAAGTGATTTTCAACAAAAAGTCCCATTTCGTATGGCACATTGATTAATGAATTCTCTAAAGCGCTATATTGGGTGGCATCTTTACCGGATGCTGAGCCTGTTTCTTCATAATTGCGTGTGCTGATAGTTACTCCGTCACTTGTCCGTATTAAATCAAGACGCAGGGTGAATTTCTCTTTATAACTGTTCTCACGGCTGTGGTAACGTCTGTGGGAGCTTCCGTCATCGGTTGCTTCTCTTTGTATCAGGTTTCCTTTTAACAGGTACTCTGCTCTGAAGCGGCGTGCATCTTCCAGCGGACTCAGACTGAGATCACTGCCAGCCGAAACGGCGTCCACTACATTGATACGGTTGGTGTTACGGATACCGTCGATAAATGCGAGACGAATCAGGTTGATCGCCCTATTGGGTATTTTGATTTCACTGTCGAAGTCATCTACATAAATCGTATATTTTTGTCCGGATGCTCCTAGGGATATTACCGTCAAAATCATTAATAATAGGATATTACGTTTCATAGTCATATGAATTTGCAGGGTTTGTAATGTAGTTCCTTTACGAAAATACACAGTTTGCTGTTCATTTGCAAATGAACAGAGTTAAAAATAGATTTCAGGCTTTGATTATTTGTTGTTGGTCTTTATTTTTCATGTTTAATCACTTCGTATTGAAATATAATGATTATCTTGGCACATAAAATTCAAGGGTAGTGTAAATATGGGGAAGATTCAAGAAAATGATGCAAGGTTGCAGCAGCTTGTATCAATGGCGCGCATAGGATGGTGGGAGGTGGATTTTGATGAAGGAGTCTACTATTGTTCTGAGTTTGTAGCCGATTTGTTAGGAATAGAAGGGAATAAGATTTCTGCTAAAGATTTCGCTAATCTGATTTGTGAGAATTATCGGGAACGTATTTTGGAGGAATTTCGCTCTTTCCGGATGATGGAGATTTATGAGCAGGTTTTTCCGATACATTCCAAATATGGGATGATGTGGGTTAGTACCAAGGTCGGTGAGAAGCGTATTACCAAAGAAGGTCATGTCCGCGTCATGGGTATGTTGCAATGTATTTCCCGGCAACGGATGAATATGCAGGAGCAGACAGTAGACCGGTTGAATTCTTTATTATCTCGTTTGAACGGTATTTCCAAGTCATTGCTTGATTTTTTACATTCTGATGATATTACCTTGGTTATCAATAAGATTTTAAAGGAGGTATTGCGCCAATTTCAAGCAGATCGTACTTATATTCTTGAATTTGACAGGAAATTGCATACGGAAGTCTGTACCTATGAAATAGCAGTGGAGGGTATAAAAGAACGCAAGGTTTTATTATCGGAATCTTCTATTGATTATGCCTCTTGGTGGACAGGACAGATATTGGCTGGTAATCCTATCATTCTTTTTACATTAAATTTGCTTCCTGATTCAGCCAGGGCGGATAAGCGTAGATTAGAGGAATATGGAGTGAAATCTACTATGGTGGTGCCTTTGAACTCAAAAGACGGAGTGTGGGGGTATATAGGGGTGGATATGGTGCGTGAGCATCGGAACTGGTGTAATGAGGATTATCAATGGTTTGTGTCTTTGGGTAATATTATCAGCATTTGTATGGAATTGAGACGTTCTGAATCTGAAGCCCGGCTGGAAAAAGCTTATTTGCAGAATATTTATAAAAATCTTCCTGCTGGTATCGAGTTGTATGATAAGGATGGGTTTATGACAGATTTGAATGAGAAGGAGATGGAAATCTTCGGTCTCCGGCATAAGGAGGATGTGATAGGATTGAATTTATTTGATAATCCTTTGCTGCCGCAGGGGCTGAAAGATAAGTTGAAAGCAGGAGCACCTATTGATATGTCGTTTAATTATGATTTCGACCGTTTGGATGGCTATTATTCTACTTCTCGTACCGGTACTATTAGTTTAATCTCGAAATTCGCTCCACTTTATGATGCTTTGGGTAATCTGATAAATATATTGTTGATTAATATTGATAATACGGAAACAACAAATGCATACAGCAAAATACAGGACTTTGAGGAGTTTTTCACGTTGATAGGTAACTATGCCAAAGTAGGATATGCCCATTTTAATGCCTTGAAATGTGATGGCTATGCTGTGAATAGCTGGTATCGGAATATAGGTGAGAAAGAAGGAACTCCATTGAATGAGATTATCAAAGTGCATTCTCATTTTCATCCGGATGACCGCAGGATGATGCTTCGCTTCTTTGATCAGGTATTGATACGGGAAGCCAGCCATTTGAGGCGTGATGTACGTATATTACGTGAAGATGGCACTTATACGTGGACAAGAGTCAATGTAATGGTACGCGATTTCCGTCCGGAAGATGGGATCATTGATATGGTTTGTGTCAATTATGACATAACTGAACTGAAAGAAACGGAGCGGAAGTTGATAGCGGCAAGGGATAAAGCGGAAGAACTGGATCGTTTGAAATCTGCTTTTCTGGCTAATATGAGTCATGAGATCCGCACTCCGCTGAATGCTATAGTGGGCTTTTCCAGTCTTTTAACGGAAACGGAAGATATGAAGGACCGCAAGCAGTACATGGCTATTGTGCAGGAGAATACGGAGTTGCTTCTTCAGCTTATTTCAGATATTCTTGATTTATCGAAGATGGAGTCGGGAGCTTTTGAATTTGTCAAGAGTGATACGGATGTCAACTTGCTTTGCGGTGAGATTATCCGTTCTTTACGCATGAAAGTACCGGCTGGTGTGGAGCTGGTGTTTGAAAAATGCTTGCCCGAATGTCATGTATGGGCAGACAAGAATCGTTTGAATCAAGTCATTTCCAATTTCATTAATAACGCTTTGAAGTTCACTTTTTCGGGCAGCATAACGTTAGGATATTATAGGCAGACAGATGGGTATCTGCGATTTTATGTTCGTGATACAGGAATGGGAATCCCAAGGAATAAGATAAAAACAGTATTTGACCGTTTTGTGAAACTGAACAGTTTTGTTCATGGTACGGGACTTGGCTTGTCTATTTGTAAGAGTCTGGTGGAACAGATGGGTGGAACTATCGGTGTGGAGTCAGAAGAAGGAGAAGGCTCTTGTTTTTGGTTTACTTATCCTTATCAGGATATAGTTGGTAGTATTCTGCCACCGTAGGGGCTTGACTAAAAAGGTTTATTAGCTGTAGGAGTGAATTGAGCTCATCCGGATACATTGATTTTGTGGCATCGGGTGGGAACATTTCATCCCTACAGTGAACCGGGATTATATGTTAGTCCAGTTTCTTCATGGCGCTGTGTACGGAACCTGCCCAATAATTGCGTAGTCCGAAACCGCGTGCTTTGCCGTTAGTCGGTGCGCTATACAGTATCTCACGGGTTTTCGTGTTGAAGAACACAATTTGATAGGTTGCTCTTGCATCTGCCTTGTTTAAAAGCATGGCAACCATTATCAATCCTGTTTTTTCTTCTTGAGAGAGAATAGGAAGTGTCTTGATGACTTCTTCTATCTGTTTTTCATCCAGGGTGTATCCGCTGTTGGTCGTCATGATCTCATCGGGATTGATGGTCTTGTTGGCATCGTTTACTGCCTCTAATGAGGTCACTTCTACATTGACACCCAATCTTTTGCCAATATCATACTTCTTCGGCTCAGTGATGAAAAGCTTGTTGATGTCATCAAAAGTATATTTGAACTGCATGGGGCCTTCTTTTGCTCCGTACACTTTGGCACGGGTAAAGTCTATGCCATAAAATGTCACAGAAGAGATATCTTTCAATGCGTCTTTGTTTTGTCCGAAGCAAGCCATGCTGCTTACAAGGAATAATAAAACGAGTAACTGTTTCATATTAGTTCTTTTTTAAGTGTTGTTTTGTTGCTGCCAAAGGTAGAAAAATATTATCTTAAATCAATAAATTTAACTATTTTTCGACTCATGGGCGGCATTTGTATTTTCGCGATATACTCTGCCGATTCAAAATTGATACTCGGAGCCACCCGTATTTTGGAACGGAACAAATCCTTGATTTCTTTAGCAAAAGCTTCACTGCGGTTTTCACTTCCGATGCGGATCAGTATTTCATCCGTTCCCAGTTCATTGGTATAAACTTCTACAATGTAATTCTTGATATGGGGGATGTTATCCAGAATATCGAATAAAGCGGGTGGGTAAAGGGTCGTACCTTTATATTTTATCATTTGTCCTTTGCGCCCCAGTATGGAGCTGAGACGGATAGTGTTACGTCCACAGGCGCAAGGTTCGGTATAATGGTAACAGATATCTCCGGTCTTGAAACGGAGCAGCGGCATTCCTCTTACTCCCAAAGTCGTGATGGTCACTTCGCCTGCTTCCCCTTCTTTTACAGGCTGGTTGTTATCATCCAGAAACTCTACGATAATCAGTTCCGGCTGGAGGTGGCCACCGTGAAATTCATTACATTCGGTAAACGAGGATTGCATTTCGGTAGATGCGTAGGTGGAGTAAAGTTGCAGGGAATCCCATTTCTCGTGTATCCGTTTACCCAGTGTGTTCAGGGTGAAATCGGGATTGCGGAGTGCTTCGCCTATGCATACGCATTTCTGCATGGAGCAGTGATGGTAATCAATATGATTCTTTTCAGCAAATTCAATGAGTTTGATGAGGAAAGAAGGAACTACCATGCCACACGTGGGATGGATGCGCCGGATAGTGTCCCATTGCAGTTCTGGAATGCCATTTCCCACGCGGGCTACTCCCATGCCCAGCTCACGGGCTCCCATATAGTAGGCGAGGCCTGCCATGAAACGTCTGTCGATGGTGGTCATCAGCTGTAGTATATCTTGTCTGCTGCATCCGGTGGTGGTGAAGGACAGATATTCGTTGTAGGCCAGCCGGTCAAGGTCCTCGGAAGTTAATACGAAAGTGACGGGGTCGCCCAAGGTTCCCGAAGTGGTGACATAGTCAATAATTTCATCGCGGCTCACGCAGATAAAATCTTCATTATGAAGTTGCAGGTCCGTCTTGGTTGTGACAGGTATCTGTTGCAAGCCTTCTATGGTTTTTATCTGTTGTATATTGATGTGATGTGTTTGGAACAGGCGTTGGTAGAATCGTGAGTGATTCTGCAGATAGAGCAGTTCTTCAGCCAGCCGGCTTTCCTGATAGGCTTTGATTTCCTCAGGGGAACGAAATTGTATTTCCGGATTCTTTTTCATCTTAGTTGTTTATTTTATGTTCGATACGTTCTGATTCACTTCGCTTGGGGATAGGAAGCAAGAGGGCTTTCTTCCAATTGCGCAGGGCTTTGTCCTGCTGTCCAGTGGCATGGTAATAATCTCCCAGTAACTCGTACACATAAAAGAAATGAGGGTTGGCATGTTGGAAGGCATGCAGTGTTTGTTCGTCCAGCCGTTCTTTCTTTTTAATCTGTTTCCGTAGTACAGGAGCCAATCTTTTGTAAGCCATCAGTTGTTGGTATTCCTGTTGTTGCAGGAAGGAGTCCGCAGGCAGGGTCAGGTCTCCGGTATAGATTTCATGGTTGAAATCGATGGAATCACTGAAAATCCTGTTCAGGTCGTATGCCACGTACTTACCGCATTGCCAGGGAGAGGTGGATACCCACATCAGTTTTTTCTCCGGTTGGAAAATAACGGAATGATGAGCGATAAATTGATTGATAGCCATCTCATTGGCAAGTCCCAGTTCCGCTCCTCCCACTCCTTTCCGGTTGCGGAGGATAGAGGCGGCTTTCGAAGCATCTATGGGGATGTTTTCTTTCAGCAGCTCCTGCAAGCGGGCAAAGCGGTAGGGGCTGTCCGAAGTTTCTATGTTTTCCAGGTTCCGTTTGTCATGGCCGAAGGTTTCCGACTGGTAGTGGTTGGTACAGATGATCTGCTGCCCGTTTCCTGTGAATAAGGCTATTTTCTCCGGCGATTTCTCGATAATTGCGGCTCTGCCGTCCTTGGCCGAACCCACTAGTATGGACTCCGAGACAAATGTTTTCCGTTTCCGAGCGATAGCGTATGCTTCCTCAATGGTAGAAGCATATTGCAATATTTCCCTGGTCAGAATGGAAATAGGGGTGGCGGATGCGGCAGGCAGATCCGATTTGGCGGCATTGATGGTGACAGTCAGCCCCGTTTCATTCATGCCGGAAAGGACACCGGTCATTCCGGCCCATCCCACGGATGCGAAACGATATCCGTTTTCGGGCTGGTAAAATGAAACGAGTTTGTTATGTGCAAAGTCATCGCCCATGTAGAAATCGAAATTACGGCCGATGATAAGGGAGGAGTCAGCGCTGTTTTCACCCCAACAGGCAAAGGAACTGCATCCTACCAGCATATAGTCCTGCATGGCATGTCCCAAATCGTGGGCGGAGTGGTAATTCAACTGACGCTCGTAAGGAGTGCCGATAAAATCATATTCGTGGGTACAGGAGAGTGAGATGCCATAAATCTCATCCCGAAACTCTTCCGGCACATTCTTTCCCAGATTCCGGTTGAAAAGGACAATGAAGAAGCGGAGGAATTTAAGATAACTTTCAGAGGGAACTATCTCTTTTATCTGGTCCACAAATACTTTTTCTTGAAAATAAAGCAAATCGGAAGTCAGCTTGCCTATGGCTTTGCCCCTTTCGTAGGCAGGTCCGCTTACTTTCAGCTCCCAAAGTCCGCTCTCACTGTGCCGCAGGTAGTTTCCGCCATACTGCCGGAGGCTGTCTTTCCGTATCACACGATCCGTTTCAGGGGTAGACGCAAATTGCGGAGTCATCATATCGGCAGATAGATAGAGATAACTCATGCCTATCATGATCGTCGCTATCAGAATCAACAGGGCTATCCCCCCGTATTTTATTGTTTTCTTCCAAATCTTATGCATTGCCTACTTTTTTTGCTAAATATTCCTGACCTACAAATTCCGAACAAGTGAGCATGGCTGTCAGCGTCACGCCCAAGGCACCGTGTACATTCAGATTCTGCCCTGTGAGGAACAGATTCTTCAGTTTGGTGCGTGTAGACACAAAACTGATTTGCGGATATTGGTAATTCTTGACAATGCCGTATGCCGAACCATCTATGGTTCCGGTATAGTCCCGATAGCTCAACGGAGTCGTAGTATGAACCTTTTCAATACAATGACTCCAGTGAAACCCGAACCGGCTCAGGAACTGCAAGATCTGTTCCGTCTTTTTTTCTTTAAACTGGCGGTATGCCTCTCCACGGTGCTCGGGAGTCGTATCCGTCCATGTGCTGACCTCATCCATATACATGGGAGTCAGTATGGAAACCACATCTGTGAATCTGCTGTTTCCGTGGGGTACTTGCATGGAAATCATACAACTGGGGATATTTCCTTTGTGTGCCTCTTTGTCATACCATACATCCTCATTGCCGTGCAGGTATATATTATAGTTTTGATAAGGGCAACTGTCTTTTTTCATCATCAGATTGAGCGTGAATATCCCGTAGCTGTTTTCCAATGATTTGATGCGAGACACAAAAGCCGGTTTGATGGAATGGTTCTTATCCAGCAGGGATAAGGTGAGTTGCGGATGCAGGTTGGATATGACGCAGGTACTTTCCAGTACCTCTTCATGGTTCACTTCTACTCCTTGTATGGCTTCATCCTTGACAAGGATACGGGTCACTTCTTTCCGGTTCAGTACCGTGCCGCCGTTGGCACGTATGATATGGATTAATTCCAGACTGACTTGCATACTTCCTTCCGTGAAACGATAGGCGCTCTCCATATAAGAGTTGTTAATCATGGCGTGCTCATAAAAGGTAGATTTATTTTTGATCCCGCCATAAAGCAGGGAGGTTGCGGCAAGTACATTCTGTAAATCCCTGTTCGTGGTAACGGATGCTATCATCCCGGCTGCTGAGGTGGCAAAGAAATCCATGCCTTCTTGGGACAGGCGGCCTTTTCTCAGGTGATCTATGCTGATCAGGTTTCCCACCGACCGGATGGATGCCACATATTTTTTCAAGTTCCCCCGTTCATGAGGGAATGAGCAGCACAGAGTTTCCATAAAACGTTCATATCCCATGGCATAATCATAGATAGCGTCTTTATAATAAATCCGGTCGAACACTTCTTCATCCATCCGTTTGATGGATAACTTGTCCATGATTCCGAAATAACGGAAATACTGGTTCATAATTTGCCCTTCATCCAGACTACCGATATAGTGAATGCCGGTATCCATCCGGTGCCCACCGCGTTGGTAAGTTTGGAAGCAGCCGCCAAACAATTCGTTTTTTTCCAGCACACAGACGTGGTAGCCCTCTTTGCTTAAGATGGCTCCGCATTCCAGACCGCCCAGTCCGCTGCCTATGATGATGATATCGTACTTACTCATGCTCCGGTTTGTTTTTCTGGAAGATATAAATTGTATTCGAAGTATATCTGTCGTTAGGTAAAATTTCCAGCTGCATCCCACATGCTTGTGCGATACTACTTATTTGTTCTTCGGATGTGAAACACAGTTGTTCTGTCGTTTTGTTAAAGTTGAAAATGCCGGTAGACAGCAGTTCGGTGAAACGGGTCAGACGGTGTTTTCCTGTATTGGCGGCATTGCCGTCCCGCACAATCAGCTTCCCTCCCGGACGCAACCGTTCCACGCATCTGAGTAATAAAGTCCGCTGATGCTCATAACTCATATAATGAAGCATGTCATTCAGTATGAATACGTCACTTTCCGGTAAAGGATATTCCAATGCGTCGGCGCATACAAATTGCAGGTGGGGAGTGCGGAGCCAACCCTGTTGCGCCACTGCTATTTTGTCCTCATCATAATCAATCCCTGTAATCTCCCGTTCCTCGGAAAGCTGGGAAAGCATATAGCAAAGCGGTCCGAATCCGCAACCGATATCTGTAATCTGTCCTTTGACAGGAACCAGTTGGTTGAATAGCCTGTAGTTATCTTCCATTTTCACCTTGATGCGTATGTACCATTCCTCTACCGGTCCTTTATAGATATAGTTCTGTACCAGATTTTCGTAGAAGACGGGATTGTCCGTTGTGCTTTGTTCCCGACAGATACGGGCATATTCTTTTTTCATCCGCGCGGAGATGTTTTTGGTACGTTCCTGATAAGTGGTTCCGTACGTAGCATCGTTGGCTGGGATACGCGGTAGAATCTCTGTCAGCATGATGCCTTTCCGTACATTGAACGGCTGTGCTTTCGCTATGATTTTACAGTTGCCGTAAAGGATGACCGGAATAATATCCAGTTGCAGTTTTTCCGACAGATAGAATGCTCCTTTATGGAAACGCTTCATCCTTCCATCGTAGGTACGTGTCCCTTCGGGGAAGATGGCGATGGAATATCCTTCCTTCACTTTTTGGCGCATCCGTTCCACGTAAAGCTCATAACCGTCTCCTACGTAATAGAAATCGGCATAGCGGATAATGGCTCCGAAGAAAGGAGAGTGCCATACCCAGTGATTGGTAATCATGACCAGTTTGGGAGTCAGTGCCAGCAATACCAGTATGTCGATGAAAGACTGATGATTGGCTATCAGGATGGCAGGCTTTTTAAACGTTTCTCCCGTTCGGTTTATCTTTTCTTTATGTACAAATGTGGCTATATGGATCAGGCCTTTGCAGGTGACATGTATCAGTTGGCAAAGTACTTGTTTCTTATAGGCTTTGCGGATAGGAAGCAAGGTCATGACAGCTATCAGCAAGCGTAGGAACAGGCATCCGATAAAGAACAGCAGGAACAAGCAGCCGGTTCTTGCCAGTCCTGTCAATGTATAAGGAGGCAACCCTTTGGAAGCAGGGGCTGTGATGAAGAATCGGAAAAGGATGGGTTGCAGTGTGTAGGCCACCAGTACGACGGCGATCATTCCCAAAATGGAGATGAGGGAAATGGACTGTAATGCCGGATGGCGTGCGAAGACCAATGTGCCCATACCTATCACGGTGGTGAAAGCGGAGAAGAAGATGGCTGTCTTGTGCGAGTTCAGCAACTGCCGTCCTGTGCGGTATTTATTCTGCAATCCGTCCATAATGAAAATGCTGAAATCATCCCCGATTCCAAAAATAAAAGTGGACAGAATGATGTTGATGATATTGAACTCAATACCCAGTATGCCCATTAATCCCACAATGATAATCCAGCTGACCAGCATCGGCAGGAAACTCATCAGAGTCAGTTCTATGCGCCCGTAGGAAATCCATAGGGCAAAGAAAATCAGGAAAGAAGAGATATAAAGAATCAGATAAAAATCCTGATTGACGGCAGATACCCATTGGTTGGCGAAATAACCACGGTCAAAGATAACCACCTTCTCTTTTTGTTGGAAAAGGGGGTACACCGCTTCCTTGTCGGCCTCGTTCATCCGTACCTGAGTAATCAGCATGGTCAGGGAATCAGCGGAAGTCTGCCATTCGTTCAGAAGCTGGGTCGTGATTTCATTTTGGTAGTCCAAAGGCTGGAACGGACGGTCGAGCCATTGGAAAAACGGCTCGAATGCATGTTCACGGAAATGATAGCGGGCAGCTTCTGTCCGAATGGTTTTGCGTAGCCAGGCTTTCTTGTCCGGAGTCCAGTAGTTGTGCCATTGTTTCAACCGTGCTTCCTGCACCTCTTCCGGTATCAAAAACTGTCCGGCAGAGGCATAATCTTTTATTTTTCCCTCTTCTTTCAATTGGGAGAGCAGCCGGTTTGTTTCGGCGTATTGTCCCGTGGCATCTCCCATATCTTTGCCTGTACTGACAAAGAGAACGGTCTTTTCTTGCTTGTCAAAGAGTTCGGTCAGCTTGTTTTCCGCTTGTTTCAAGTGGGCAGGCTCATAGTTCAGACTCATCATATCCTCGTTGAAACGCACGTTCTGCGAAGTGAAGATACATACTAAGGTCAGAATAAGGATGAAACCTACCAGTCCTTTGTTCTTTTCGTATGGATAAGCGTTCAGTTTCTCGATAAAGCGTAGTACCGCCCCTTGTTTTACATGCGCCTGTCCTTTCAGAAAATGCGGCAGATAGACCAGACAAAACAAGGTGGTTCCTATCAAGGCAAGCGAGGCGAACAGACCAAAATCCCGTAACAGATTAGAACTGGTAAAGATGAGGCCGAAAAAGGCGCCGATGGTAGTAAAACTGCCTACGGTAAGCGGATAGGCGATTTCTCTGATTAATTGTTGCACCGATGATACATGATTCTGATGCGCCAGCATGTGTATGGAGTAGCTTAAGGCAATGCCCATTACGGCGGAACCCGCACCTACGGCAATGGCTGAAATGCCGCCTTTGATAAAGTAGATAAGGCATAAGGCGAATAGAGCTCCGAACAGCACCGGGGTGATGATAAGCGGAATGGATTTCTTATGCTTGAATACCAGAGATATGAAGACAATAATGATAATCAGTGCGATGGAAGAAGTGACAAGCGTATCTTTCTTTATCTGTCGTGCATTGTACACTCCTACGGAAGGACCTCCGAAATATTCGGCAACTAATTGGGGGTGTTCCTTTTCCGCTTTTTGCAGTTCATCTTCAATCAGCCGGATGAGTTTGTCATTTTTGCCCGTGCTTCCGGTGTTGAATACCGGAGTGATGAACATCAGCAGGGTGGAGCCGTCCTGTGAGAAAATATGTTCATTAATCAGTTCGTAATTGGATTCCAACTGGAAGTCTTGCAGGTGTTTCAGCGTCTGGCTGCCTAGTCCCAACGGGTCTCGCATAAGATAGTCCTTCAAGGCGAATCCTGCCGGAGATATCAGGTTGGAATAGTTTTTCTGCATCAGGGCGGCTATGTTTTTGTCGGTAAGCAAGGTATCCAGCCGTTGGTAGTCCTCGTCGGAAAGGAACAAGGGTAGATTGTCGTAAACAAAATCTCCGGCACTGTTGATCAGGTTTTCGTCGGCTTTCGAGAAGATCTCTTTAATCAGGGTTCCTTCCGCTTGTTGTTGTAAATCCTGTTTTATTGTCTCGGCAGCTTCAATCAAGGAATCCGCATCCGCCATACCGTCCTTGCCGGACAGCATGATTATAATCTTATCCTTTATCTTCAGATTTTCAAATACGTTGATGGAGTTTTGGGAGTCCTTGGTATCCGGAAAGAAACTGGTTACGTTTTCCTCGAATCTGACTTGGGCAGCAAAAAGGGCCATAAAGAGAATGCATACGCTGAGGGACAGGTAAAACAAGACTTTATGCCTTTCAAAATAGTTATATAATCCAACAAAGAATTTAGTCATATCCGTTTTTTCTCCTACATATGGCCAGCAACGCGGTGGAGATTACTCCCGACAGCAGACTGCAAGCCATTGCAAAGATAATGCTTCCTATTAAATATTGCTCTAAAACTGATTTGACATTTTCAAGAGAAAGGTCTCCGAGGTGCAAATCGGGAGGATTACCCAGTACCATGCAGCCTGTCCGGTAACTGCCATACAGCAATAGGGGAATCATGGGTGGAATACTGATATTGGCGGCGACAAGGGCAATCACTTTATTCAGTCTGAACAGATGCGCAAGAAAGAGGGTGATCAGCATCTGATAACCCCATAACGGAACGATACCCATAAAAATCCCCAGCATGATGGCGAGTACAATCTTCAGGTTGGATTCCCGTGTATTCAGCACATGGTCGGTGAAGAATCGCTTGCAGTTGCTCCATGACAGTTTGCGGAGCAGGTTACGGGGAATAATCCAAAGGCAGGTAATCAGCACCAGCACCGTGTTCAGCACACTGATACGAGTAAAATCCCGGAACGGCCGGAAATGGGATACCCGTTCTGCTTGCGGGGGATAATACACGTGGATGGGAATGTTCTTCACCGCTACATCTCCCCATGCGGCAAAGACGATGGCTTCCAACTCAAATTCGTATTTGGCGGTGTACCAGCAGCTTTGCACATCCATTTTGCGCAGAGGGTAAAGGCGGTATCCCGATTGTGTATCTTCCAGTTTCAGCCCGGTTTCCAGTCTGAACCAGAAATTAGAGAATTTATTGGCAAAGGTATTCTTGCCCGGCATATTGTCGGAGGCCAAGTTTCGGGCGCCTACCAGCAGCGTGTCGGGCTCTTTTTCAATGGCTTCGATAAAACAGGGAATATCGGAAGCGAAATGCTGTCCGTCCGAATCTATGGTGATGGCATAGCGGAAACCCTCTTTTTTTGCTTGGGAAAGACCATGCTTCAAAGCGGTTCCTTTTCCTTTATTCACTGGATGGGTAATAGTGCGGATAGCCGGATATTGTTCCAGAATGTTGGCTGTATCATCCGTAGAGCCGTCATTGATGACAATGATATCGTCTGCATACCTGTATACTTCCTCAATGACTGCCGCCAGTGTTTTCCCATTGTTGTAGGTGGGAATAACGACGACAATCTCCAGTTCCTTTAATTTCTTCCGCCAAACCGATGTTGTGTTTGTATTCATCTTGTTTTTCAGTCAAACTATTCAGATACGTTTGGGATGAATACTTTCGTATCTGAATTTATGTGGTTTCTAATGGGTGACAAAGATAGTATATTTTCGGATGCGGGCATTCTGGCGTTAATTATTTATTTGGAGATGCATTTTTAATTTTAAAGCAGGTAAACACTAACTTGTTCTCGTCGAATTGCGGATTTTCCAGATTGTTCTCGGATATATACAGTCCTTCCCTTCCCACAAAACTCATTTTATAGAAATATTTCTTTCCGGGGAATCTCGTTTCTCCAATGATTTCAAAATCCTCGTTCAGTACAATGACGGAGAACTCCTTTCCTTTGGGTTCGTCATAGGGGCTTTCGTTGGGAGCCAGTTTGTAAGGCATCTCAGCAAAACGGTAGTACACATTGCGGTATTTGTCATACATGATATGCCAATATTTCGGTGTTTCTCTGAGTTTTATAATGGCATTGATGCCTTCCATAGAATTTCCGAGTTTAGGTTTCATGCTTTTCAGATATCTGCTTTTGGCGTTATACCATCGGATGTGTTTCAAGTCATCTGTGACCATCAGGCTGTCATATCCGAAAAATCCGCAGACCAAACGGCTTTCTTTGTAGTTGTAATCATAACTAAAACCGTATCCTCCTGCGATATTGTCATATTCCTCTTTAAAGATGGGTGGATAGAAAATAGGAATCCATTTAACTTCTCCTGTTCGCAGATCCTGCGAGGCGAACATATGTGTCTCGGGCCAGTCTTTTTTCTTCATGTTGGGCTTGTGGGCACTCATTTCCACGAACAGGCATGAGTCTTTGACAAAAGCAGGCGTGTTGTAATAGCTGCCAAAATGTAACGGAGCGAATTTGCCATCAGGAGTTTGGAAATCATAGTTTCGTATCACTTCTCCCTTGTCGTTTATGGAGCTGAGCCGGCTGATATCATTTTGTGCGATCAATATGTATTTAGAGTCGGGGGAAGGCCTGCTTCCATATACTGCCGGCAATCCGTTGGGACCTGTCTTGTGAAGAGGTATTCGTTTGGCTATCTGTTTGTTTTCGATATCAAAAATGACGATGTCATATAATGATTTTCGTGTATTTTCAAAGTGAAGGTATTCCTTCCCGTTTTCTTCAAATTGATATATGGATATGCTTAAGTAATAGGTCTGTTCGTCTAAAGGGAAGGCCAGCTGTTTTTCTGCTACCAGTTCTACTTCGTTCTGTCTTTCCGCATTGTTTTTCTTTGTGGACTGGCAAGACATGAAAATCAGAACAAAAAGTGCTGTTATAAAAAGAAGTGTTCGATTCATAATATTTTCGGTTTTATGATGTTTGTAATTTATGTGGCCGGATTTTTAACCGGCCACATAAATTGTTGGTTGTTAATTGGTAGGAGCACCATGATTCCCATCTTCTCCTGAGCCCTCACCGGGTCTGCCTATTTCTACCCCATTACCGCATTTACCGTCTTCACTGATACACACTGTGCCTTCGATGGCCATTTTACAGTCTGGCCAATCGTCCTTAAAAGCACAGTACTTTTCACCCCCTCGTGGCATTTGCACGGCAGGTGCTCCAAACACTACTTCCTCATTAGAAGAGTGGAGGTTCAAGCTTATTGCAAATGTTGCAATAACAGCCATCATCATTGTGAATTTTGTTTTCATAGGCATTCGTTTTTAATGGTTAGATTTATTGTACTTTTCCTTTTACGGAAATTTCTATCGGAGATTCCGGTACATTACAATGAACATGGATAAATCTTTCAAATTCCCCTTTCTCTTCCGCTCGAAAATGAATTATCAGCGTAGTACACTCGCCGGGTGGAACAGGAGGATCCGCCCATTGTACAGTGGTACATTCACAAGATGATTCTATGGCATTGATGTATAAAGTATCTGTTCCGGTATTGGTCAATATCACTTTCTCTTCCTGTATTTCCGCTTGTCTGAAACTACCCCAGTCGATATACTGTTTGTCAGCGGTCAGAGTGGTCATTCGTTTCCTGCTCTCTGCCGAAGGTCTTTGATAAGGCCGACGTTCTACATATTTCCCGTCTTTTAAGAAGTATACCATAGGAAAAGTGGTTACCATTTTTAGTCTGGCTGATACTTTGTCTTTATCTAGGTAAAGATTGTTGAAATCCGTTGATTTTTTGCCACCGCTCAGCAAGAAGAAATCTTTTTCCGTATCACACATAAAGACATATATCGTGTCTGTTGCTTCCCTGATATGGTCCATTGCCTCCTGAATGCAACTGCCACAACCGTTGCCGGGAATAATAATTAGAAAACATGAGTCTGAAGCGTTTGGAAGGCAGATACCTGTCTCCTGTACCAACTGACGGATACATTTGTCTTCATCAGAAAGACACCCATAGCTTGTGAGAACTATAAGATATAACATTATCTGCTGCCAACCTTTCTTCATAAGTATCAGATTTAGATTGTCTAAATATAAGAAATTTGATAGATGCTGACAACTATAAATGGACTTATTGTTCTTGCTATTATGAATGTTTAACAGAAGAATCTGCTTTTCTGATACTTACAAGTATTTTGACGAAGTATGTCGGAGATAAATGTATCCGATATTTATCACAAAGAATGAGTCTTTTTACTATTTGTCATCAGTGTCGCTTTCAACTTGATAAATTCTGTTCCATTACAAATGCCTTCTGCCTGCAACTTGAAAAGATGCTCTTCCGTTTCTTCTAGTCGGATAAATAGTTGCAGTAGCGGAGTTTCAAGCGGATTGATGGCAGATAGGAATTTGGAAGAAGCAATCTGTACATACTGCAAAGGTTGGCTGACGATCTGTTCGGCACTTTCTTTTATCATCTGTAAGGTACAGACGCCCGGAACCACCGGCTGTCCGGGAAAATGTCCCTGATAGAGAGCATGACCGGGATTCAGCTCTATCTCTATTTCCCGTTTCCCATCTTCTCTTTCCTTTCTATGAATGATTTTATAAAAGTTCTCCAGCAGCATCTCAAGGGTTGTTTATGTTCAGTTTGTCCAATTGAATTCTTAACCGTATCAGTGGATGCTTGATTTGTACTTTCCCTGCCTGTCCGTTTACGAAGCCGGACAAGGTGAATATCGTCTTTCCAAATCCTTTGCCACTGATTCTTTGTTCAAAAGTACTACTTTTCTTTTTAATATGTGCTTTTTCACTCTTTAGAAATAGATTTTTGAAATCAGTTTCCAGTATTTTCAGCATCTTTTTCTTCCTCATCGGTTCCATGCAACTGTTTACTATGAAAGTGTCGCAGTGCAGGGAGAAGTCAAAAAGGCTGAGGCCAAAGTAAGTGGATCCCAGGATACGGATTTCGTTATCAGGCATTTGGCGGACAATGAGCATTCCGCTGAAATGATGTTTCATGAAATCCAGTTGCAGGTTGTACTTTTGCGACTGTGCTTCTGCCTGCAGGATGGGAGGAAGTGCCGTAGCTTCCCCCGTCACCCGGTGTGAGCAAGAGAGCAGAATAAACAGCAACAGCAGCCAGCTAGCGTATCGTAAACTTTGTCTCATCTTTCAAAGAATTGAATTTCTTGTTGGAGAATTCGTATTCGGTATAGTTGGTTGCGGTTTCCGATAAACGTAGTTTGTGGACAGACATGTCTTTTTTGTCTAAATAAATTTGAATCTGGTTGATATATGCCTGTACCGCTTTGCTGACGGGCTTGATTTGAATGAGATAGTAATGGGCGTCTTCAAAATATTCTAAAACATAGCCGGGCGACATGTTGGACAGGTCGCCCACCATGCAGGCGGTAAGCATATCCTGCATCTGGTTCATCATCTTGTTGGAGTGAAGGTCCATGATGCTTTTCTTTCCGTCCGATACTATTTTCAGTTGGTTGTTGTTGATCACGATAAGGTAGTTCATGGGCTGTGCGTAGTCCATGCATATCTTATTGCTCTTTTTATAATAGAACTTTCCTTTTGAGGTTATTTTCTCATCGAATACATCCAGATATTTTATCTGAGTGAAATTACTTTCGATGGACTCTATATTTTTAGCCTCTTGCAGCAGACGGGCTTCAAAATCTTTCAAATCAGTAAGTTTCTTCATCTGTTGGGCTTGCATCGGCAGGACTGTACAGAACATCAAGAGCAAAAGTATTTTCATGTAGGTCATACTTTATAGAGGTTTATCCGTTTGTAATGGGAAGCAAAGATAGTATATTTTGGGAAACCATTCATACCTTTATCGCTTATTTACGATTTTTACCTGTTTCTACAATCGTTCACATGGGCAATTATAATGAATAAAAAAGTTATATTTCTGCGTTGCAATACTTTTTTGTTTCATCACCGCATATTATTGTTAATCAATAATTTATAGTGAAGAATCCTCCTGTATCCCCTCGAAACGGTTTATCCGTTTTCCCTGTCGGAGTCAGTTTGGCAGAAAGCGTCATTATGCAGGATGAAGGTCTGTTGGAATTCTTGCAAGGAGAACGGTAGGATATGATTTTCACTTAGGTGAAGATGGGTTTTCACCTGTGTGAAGAGCTGTTGTCATCAGTGTGAAACTACCGTTTCACACTGGTGAAGCAACAATGCATATCGGAAGTTTGAGGGCATACGTATTGTATCTTTTGTCGCACCTGACCTTGGGTTTATTCCCAGTTATGATACTTTTAATAGATTCTTCAGTATAATAAAGTTCGATTATTTTGAGTTGATCTTTCATAACCAATGAGAGCATGAGGGCAACGCCTGATTGTATAAAATGATATCATTATATGTTTGTGTCTCATAATCAGTATGCTACTATACCAATGAGGGCATGAGAGCATAATGGTATACAATTTATTATTGTTAAGGTTGCTTTTTGTGAACGCAAAGACATTTTGTATTATTTCCTATAGCATTATCTATATATAAGAAATAAAGCCAAGGAAAATATCAGACAATAAAATTAAATGCTATCTTTGTTGCTACACAAGCAGAAAGAATAAGATGAACAGAAAAATGAACAGGGCATTTTATATGCTACTATTTACTTTTAGCCTTTATGGATGTAATGTTGAAATGTCCCAAAAGGTAAATGAAACATTATACCAGGCAGAAAACTGTATGGAAGAGTTTCCGGATAGTGCACTGTCATTATTGCAGCATATTTCCCATCCGGAGGACTTGAAAGGGAAAGCGCAAGCGGACTATGCTTTGCTTTATTCGCAGGCCTGCGATAAGAATAGGATTTCTATTACAAATGATTCGTTGATACGGATCGCGGTGAGATACTATAAGGATAAAGATGAGGATCTCAATGCCGCTAAGAGTTATTTCTATCTGGGGTGCGTATATCGGAATGCCAATCAGGATGCAATGGCTATAGAGGCTTACTTGAAGGCATTGGATAAGATGCCGAAAGGAAAACCGCATAAATTGTGGATGCAGATATATTTCAACTTGGGAGAGCGATATCGTTATCAGAATCTCTATGGCGGCAGTATGGAGATGTTTCAGAAATGTTTGGGGGCTTCTAAGGAGTTGAAAGATTCTTCACTCTTGTTTTTCCCTTATCGGGAAATAGCAAGAACTTATCTATTTGAAGATAAAAATGATAGTGCTCTAATATATTATCAAAAAGCATTGGTTGTCAGTAGACTTATTCATGATGATTTTTGGGAGGCTGCCATTTTAAGTGATATGAGTCAAACTTATTTATATAAAAAAGACACTCTAAAAGCAGAGCGGCTTATAGTGGCTTCCATTGAAAAAAATAAGTCTGTCGGTAGTTTATACCTTAAAAGCAAATTCCTTTACTATAGGAATGAACTAGATTCAGCCAAAAGATTACTGTTAGCCGCTTGTCAGTCTCGTGACTTATATGACAAAGCCAGTTGTTACAATCTCTTATATGAAATAGAAAAGAAATTGCAGAACCATTTTTATGCTTACGCCTATAATGATTCATTCAATCTTTACCGAGATTCTATAGAAATATTAAAACGACACCAAGAAATACAGAACCTACACATAAAACATGCCATAGAACTACAGAAAGGAGAAGAGCAAAGGAAAGAAGAAAATATTTATTGGATAATCTGTTTCATATTTATGATGCTTTTGTCAGGCAGTTTATGTCTCTACTTATATTTAAAGAAGAAATACAAGGAATACCTTTTAAGAAAAAGGATATTAACTCTAAATGACCAAAACCAAACGATCAGTAATTATCTGGAACAGAAATTGGGTAAAGAGATTCTATTACAGGAAACAATTACAGCCTTTAAAAGGGAAAAATTGCAAAGAGGGATAGATGCTTTTAATGTTTCTCCATGGAAAGAAAAACTAAACGAAGTAGAGAAACAAATTAAATCCGGTGATTATATAAAGCCGGACGAACAAAGACTACTCTATCAGGGACTCGATATCTGTTTCAAGGAGTTTATTGTCTACATTACTCAAATTCATCCGAAGATGAGCAGGGAGGACATTTATTATTGCATTCTCTTTAGCCAGAATTATAAACCCCGGACCATCATGTACTGCATGAGCAGTTCGGGCGGTGCACTTCGTATCCGTAAGAACCGATTGAAGAAAAATATGGCTGAAGATACGTTTCAAATGATATTTCATAAATAAGAATTTTTGTTATAGGATGATAGTGACGGTCAGAATAGGTATGTTGTAACGCTTTCCTTTTGTTTTTGTAACGGTTTTATCGTTACAGGAAATGGATTTTTTCCCTAGATTTGCACAAACGAAAAACACAATGAATATGAGAACAGTACTATTATTATTACTTTGTTGCATCAGTAGTATAGCTGTGGCGGATAGCTTGAAGGAGATAGAATTGAATAGAAAAGAAACTCAAATGAGACCATTATCAATAATGTCTGAACCAGCAGCATACCAAACCGATGCTGTAATTAACATCCGGTTGCCGGATGCCTCTCCTTATGTAACCGTCAGCATTGTCAATGAAGAAACGGGTGCGCAGGTCTATTCCATGATATATGCCGGAACAAATAAAATTCAGATAAATATAGAGAATGAACCGGAAGGAACTTATACTTTGTATTTGAATATAAGAGGGGCGGAATATACCGGATACTTCACCTTGTAACAGTACTTTATTGGTATGCCAGGAATTGACCACACCACCTATATACTTTACCGATATTTAAAAGAACTGTCGGTAAAGATAAGCTATGGAAGTATCAGGCAGTCGCTGGATACCCCTATGGGAAATACCTTGCGGGGAATAAGTGACGCTTTAGATGAGTTTCATATCGTGCACGAGGTTTATCAACTTCCGGCAGAATACTTGAAGGAATTGGAGTGCCCTTTCATTTCGGTTATACAAAACGGACATTTCTGTATCGTAAAGAATATGAACGAAAAAGAAGTGATGCTGATATCCGACAAGGGAAAGAAAAGCATTGTTTCTCTGGAGTTTTTCCTTACAATATGGAAAGGTACCGTGTTGATAATAGATCCGTTGCAGACAGTTCAGCAAGAACCTTATTACAGAGTAAAACAGATTGTTAGCTACCTTTATATATATAGATATCTCATTATTCTTGCTTTGGCAGGTATGATATACTTGTTTGTAAATCATGCTCATATAGGAGAAACGCTTTTTAATCTGATGACATGGGTGGGATTGACTGTGGCCATCGGCATCATCTATAAAGAGTCATACGATAAGGATTTTCTGCAACGCTTTTGTAAGATAGGTACTGTGGTGGACTGTAATGGGATACTACATTCCAAGGCTGCCAATATAGGGCGAGCAGTCAGTTTAGGGGAAATGGCGTTGCTCTATTTTTCCACATTATTTCTTTATACGGCAATCCATGGGGCTGATTGCCTTATGGTGTGGGTTCTGTCAACGGCTATTGCTTTAATAACCACCCTATGGTCTGTAGTTTATCAGGTTATAATCGCAAAGAAACTATGTATGCTTTGCACCTTATTGGATATGGTTATTTGGGCACAAGCTGCTATATTATATGGTTTTTATCATACAGATTCATTGGGTTTGACTCCGTCCTCGGTTGTTTTATTGCTGCTTGTTGCAGGGCTTTGCTGTAGCATTTGGTATTCCTTGAAAGAGTTGATTAGTGCCAATTATCAAAGTATACAGTTGAAGACTCAGAAAGAAGCCCTGCTATCTTATCCTGTTTTACTGGATACGTTACTTCCTATGGAAACTGAAATACCCCAAGCGGAATCTTCCATTGTCCTGCATAATGAGAAACAGGCTGATAGGAAAATACAAATTATAATAAATCCGCATTGCAAGCATTGTGCCCTACATTACAAGGAATGGCTACGGCTGGATACTTCTGTCAGTCTGCTTTTTTCTGTCTCCGATCGGAACAGACAGGATAAAGAAGTTGCGTTGGCAGTTATTTCCTGTTACATCAGACACGGATTTCGGCAAGCCATGGATTTGCTTGGAGAATGGTTTGACAAACATGATACCGGACTGATAATACACTATCCACTTGTACCGCAAGCAGAACAGGTATTAGAGGCACAACGGGCTTATTGTAACAAGATTCATTTGCAGCATACTCCATTTATTACTATCAACGAAAGGAAAATGCCCGGAATCTACACTATAGAAGATTTGCACTATGTGCTATAAAGATATTGTTTGCAAACAAAAGCCAAGCGATAAGGGCTGTACATATCGCAACAAAATTATTTATGATCTAAAATCTTATCATTATGAAGACATTGGACAATCTGAAGGCATTCAGTCTGAAAAAGAAACAGATGAAGCAAGTTGGAGGTGTAGTTATTGTACCGACTTAATTACAAACTACAATAACAATCACACTAAATGGTCCAAAGAAGTGCAAGAAATAGCTTTGGATATGATGCAAGCTCACTGTTAAGCCTAAAGTACCAAAGTTTATCAATTACAAAATTTTATTGCAAACGGATTTTATTAATTATTCAAAAGAAGCAACTCGGTATGAGTATGCTTCTTTTGATAATATAAAACAAAAAGAATGAGAAAAATAAATTTCATAATAATTCTCTTATTATCAAGTATCTGCTGTTTTGGACAGGGTGCTTCCGCCTCTTCTATAAACCGAAGAGCAACTTTATTTTTAAACAAGCGTGTAGGAATTAAAGACTACAAGATTGGAAAACCAGACTATACATGCATTAAGATGAAAGATAGTATTAGCTCTTTTTTCTTAGGCAAAGTAGATACTGTATCTATTGATAAGGTGACCATAGATTTAAAGGTATCTATTTTAGGAGACACAATCCTGTATTCTGTCAGTAATGAGGAACGCAGTACAGAGGAGGACAATCAAAACTGTATTTCATACGCTTTTGAAAATCTATTTGAATCTAACGGAATAAAATCAGCTCCATTATGTTGCCAATTTACGCTTATTACGGACAATAGTAGTGCAGACTTATTATTAAATAAATTCTGTGATCCGTATACTTCCTTAGGAATCGGACTTCCCGATTCTTTACAGAATAAGAGTCTTATCGTGTGTTATGATAAGAATAAGGCTTTGATACACATGGCTTTCTATTACAATAATAGTTTTTATAGTAAGAATGGAGGAGGAGTATTACATACGGTTTATAAACGGTTTTCTGATATAAAGCGTCATTATCCGGAAATTAAATATATAAGAACCTATAAAATTAAAGCCCAATATCAGAAACAAAATAATGAAACGTTTTCCTCATTACCAGCAGCATGACCAGATGGACTGCGGCCCTACCTGCCTCCGCATGATAGCCGCTTTCTATGGTAAGCACTATTCTTTGGAAAGGCTGAGGGAAAAGTCATTCATTACCCGTCTGGGAGTATCCATGCTGGGTATCAGTGAAGCAGCCGAAAAGATAGGTTTCCGTACCATGGGTGTGCAAATATCCTTTCAACAATTACTGGAGGATGCGCCCTTGCCTTGTATTGTACATTGGAATCAGCAGCATTTTGTGGTGGTGTATCGCATGTCGAAAGGACAAGTGTGGGTGGCCGATCCGGGAGCCGGAAAGGTGAAATATGCCCAAGAGGAATTTTGTAATTGCTGGCAGAGTAATAAAAAAGAAGGAAAGGCGACAGGTATTGCTTTATTGCTGGAACCCACACCGGATTTCTATGCGGTGGAAGAAGAAGACACGATAGATTATCAGGGATTGGGATTTCTGTTCTCTTATCTGCGCCCATACAAACAATTATTGGGGCAATTGTTACTTGGTCTGTTGCTGGGTAGCCTTATCCAGCTATTACTGCCTTTCCTTACTCAATCCATAGTGGACTTTGGCATCAGTAACCAAAACCTAAATTACGTATATCTGGTTTTATTGGCACAACTGATGCTGACTTTCAGCAGCTCTACCGTAAACTTTATCCGTGGCTGGATTTTGCTGCACTTGGGAACACGAATCAACATTTCCCTCATCTCCGACTTTCTGAGCAAACTGATGAAACTGCCCATGGGGTATTTCGATACTAAAATGACAGGGGATATTCTTCAGCGCATCAATGACCATGCCCGTATTCAAAGCTTTTTGACAGGTAGCAGCCTGAACATTCTCTTTTCTATGTTCAACATATTGATATTTGGGATTATACTGGCTCTTTATAGCGGTACTATCTTCCTTATTTTCATCATAGGCAGTCTTGTCTATATTATCTATGTATGGTTATTCCTGAAGAAACGGGCGGAACTGGACCACAAGCGTTTTGCTCAGCAATCTGCCAATCAGAGTAGCGTGGTACAATTGGTTACCGGTATGCAGGAAATAAAACTCAGTGCCTGTGAGCAACAAAAACGCTGGGAGTGGGAACGTATACAGGCAAAACTTTTCCGTCTGAATATCAAAAGTCTTGCCCTCGCCCAGTATCAGGATTCGGGAGCTATATTCATAAATCAGACGAAGAATGTAATCATTACCGCACTGGTAGCGGCATTGGTGATAGAAGGGAAAATGACACTGGGCATGATGCTTTCCGTGCAATACATTATAGGGCAACTGAACAGCCCTATAGACCAGTTGATTACATTTATCAGAGATATGCAGGATGCGCGCCTCAGTGTAAACCGGTTGGGCGAGATAAGGAATAAAAAAGATGAAGAAGATAACAATAGAGGGCGGATAAGGAATATTCCCCCTAGCAAAGATATAGAAATAAAGAACCTTTCATTCAGTTATGACCCACTAAATGAAACGCCGACGCTCAATCATATTAACCTGACTATTCCTGCCGGAAAACAAACGGCCATAGTGGGAATGAGCGGAAGTGGAAAAACCACTCTTGTGAAGATGTTATTGGGTTTTTATCCTCCTGCTAAAGGAGAAATAACATTGGGCGGTATCAATTTGAATAATTACAATATACGCCAATGGAGAAAAAAATGTGGCATAGTAATGCAGGACGGATTTATTTTTTCTGACTCTATTGCCGGAAATATCGCTCCCGGAGTAGAACATATAGATACTAAATTATTAAGGTATGCCGCCCGTATAGCCAATATCGAAGAATACATAGAATCATTTCCTATGGGGTATAACACAAAAATAGGCCAGGAAGGGCATGGGTTGAGTCAAGGGCAGAAGCAACGTATCCTTATAGCCAGGGCTGTATACAAGGAACCTCATTATATTTTCTTTGATGAAGCCACCAATGCTTTGGATGCAAACAATGAACGTACTATCATGTCTAAACTGGAGAAATTCTTGCAGGGGAAGACCTCCATTATTGTGGCACACCGCCTGAGTACAGTCCGCCATGCCGACAATATAGTTGTGATTGAAAAAGGAATAATAGCCGAAACCGGCACACACGAAGAGCTGATAGCGAAAAAAGGCATTTATTATCGTTTGGTTAAAAACCAATTGGAACTATAAGTACATATCATGGATATAGAAGATATAGAACTGAAAAGTGAGGAGATACAGGAAATCCTGTCGCGTCCGCCTCATGCACTGATACGATGGGGAATTACTGTATTCTTTATGGTCATTTCTTTTCTGTTTATAGGCGGATGTTTCTTTTCGTATCCTGACACTGTAGAAGCAGGAATAACGATCACTACAGAAAATCCCCCGGCATGGATTGTAGCGCGGAGTACAGGAAAATTAAAGGAAGTCTTCTTGAAAGACAAGCAAAAAGTAAAGGCAGGAGAACTGATAGGCGTTGTCAACAATCCGGCAGATACCCGGGAGGTGCTCTTACTGAAGAAGGAATTGGAAGCTTTCCAAATAAGTGACAGTATGATATGTCAAGACCATTTCACCGGGCGATTGACCTTAGGTGAAATTCAATCGGCATACACGGGTTTTATTAAAAGCCTCACGGAATACCGGGACTTCCTGAAGTTGGATCTGTACAAAGAAAAAGAAGAAGCGGCTCGTAGAGAATTAAACGAATATCAAATCTATATTTCCCATTTACACAATGAAGTGAATCTGAACAAGGAAGAGCTTAAACTCGCCTTGTCTTCCTACAGCAGGGAAGAAATACTATACAAAAAAGGATTGGTTTCTGCATCCGATTATGAAAAGGAACAACAAGCCTATCTGGCAAGTAAACGAGGTACGGAACAAATGCAGACCACACTTTCTTCTGCACGTATACAGGAAGCCAAATTGCATCAAACAATTGTAGAGATACAGTTGGAACAAAATCAGAAAGCAAACAGCCTGCAAGTGGCATTGCAGACAGTATACGATCAGTTACAAGTCAGTATCAACAATTGGAAACTGGCATACTTGTTCACCGCACCTACAGATGGAATCCTTTCTTATAATGAAGTGTGGCAGAAGAATCAGAATATTACGGCAGGGGATAAAGTATTTTCTGTTGTGGCGGAAAATTCGGGGGCTGTCATCGGCAAGGCAAAGTTGCCTGTTTCCAACTCGGGCAAAGTAAAGTCTGGACAACGGGTAAATATCCGACTGACAGGATACCCCTATATGGAATATGGTTTTCTGACGGGAAAGGTTTCTTCCATTTCATTATTATCAAATGAAGACAGCTATACTGTGACAGTAGAACTACCGGATACATTGCAAACTTCCTACAACCATATATTGGAATTTCAAGGGGAACTGTCCGGCAGTGCCGAGGTTTTAACCGATGAAAGAAGTTTTACGGCCCGCTTGCTCAGTCCGTTGAGGTATTTATGGGAAAAATATTCGTTATAGATGTACTATTGTAACGCTTTTCCTTGTTTTTGTAACGGTTTTAGAGGTACAACAGATTGCATATTCCCATATCTTTGTATCAAAGCCAAGCGATAAGGGCAGAGCATATCGCAACAAGAATATGAACCTTCAAAATCTTATGATTATGAAGACACTGAAAGATTTGAAAGCATTCAGTCTGGATAAAAAACAGATGAACCAGATTGAGGGTGGAAGCCAGTACTGTGAACATCTTCAGCAAATGACAAGAGGGGAAGAAGCACAAGGTTGGAGTAATGAAAAATGGGATGAATGGGCTGAAGCTTGGGATACCCATTGTTGGTAGCCATTCTTTTTTATTCTTAACTTAAAGGCTAGCTTTTTCAACAATTAAAAAGCTAGCCTTTAAAAAAGAAAACGATATGAAAACACTTATTTTCATCTGTATCCTTGCAGTAGTAGCTGCTGATTTGAATGCACAAATAGAAAAAATATCAAAAGTACTGGAACCTGCGGTTTTAGAATGCCGATATCAATGCATTCAAAAGCTTGACACATTAGGAGTAACTTCGGTGACTGACACAATGATACTCCGTATAGGGAAAAATATCAGTCAGTTTTATGCTTGTTCCACCTTTTATCTGGACTCTCTTGTATGTAGCCCTCAGGGTAGTGAAATATTGATGAAGCAAATGCTTGCTGCGATGAAAGATTCCAAGCCTCTTCCAGCCCCTAAAATGACAAAAGAATATCATTATAAGAATTATCCTACAAATTCAATCACGACCTATATAGAATTAAAAACCCCGAGGATGATTACTGAAAAATATGAAAAACAGCAATGGCAATTGTTGGATAGTACAAGAAATATATCGGGCTATCCATGTAAATTGGCTGTGTGCCAGTTTCGTGGAAGAACATATAAAGCCTGGTATACTATGGAGATAGAGATAGAAGAAGGTCCTTGGAAATTTCACGGATTGCCTGGGCTGATAGTCGAAATAGCTGATATATGGGATCATTATCATTTTACTTTGATTGGCATGAGGCGCGAAAATATAAAACCGGTTTGTTTTTACAGGACAGATCGGGATGATATGGAGAACGTAAGTCGGATAGAATACCTGAAAGGGAGTCGCGAGCAATATAAACTGATTCAAAAGAGAAAAAAGAGGAGAGGACAAACCATGGCTTATGATTTTTTGGAACGAGATTACCATTAAACAATAATGAAGATGAAAACAATTTTTTTAATGTATCTTTTGATTATTCCTGTTTGCCTTCAAGCGCAAATCGAGCAATACACACGTGTGCTGGAGCCGAGTGTTTTGGTATGCCAATATGAATGTGTAAAAAAGGTGGATACACTAGGTACGGACAAAAACTGCGAAACAATGATTTTGCGCATCGGGAAAAAGATAAGCCAGTTCTATGCTTATCTTTCCTTTTATTGTGATTCCATGTTCAATGATCCCACAGGAAGAAGGCTTTGGGGGCAAATGATGGTACAGGCCATCCGAAGCAGAAATTATGCATCCATGCCAACGTCTAAGATAACAAGTAATTACTATTACAAGAATTATCCCGAAGGAAAAATTACCACCTTGGCCTTATTGGGCACTACAGAGTGCCTGATGGAGGAAGAATATATCTCGCAAGACTGGAAACTGGCAGACAGTACCAAAATAATCCATGGCTATCAATGCCGGTTGGCAGAATGCCACTTCCGCGGAAGAAACTACCATGCATGGTTCGCTCCGGAAATTCCCTTGAATGAAGGACCTTGGAAATTCAACGGACTGCCCGGACTGATTTTAGAGGTTTATGATACGCAAGACCATTATCATTTCACTTTGATAGGAATGCAACAGGAGGGCACAGAACCAGTCTGCTATTACAATTTCCGTCCCAATTACGAAAAGATAGATCGCATTAAATATTTGAAGATGTCGGCCTCCAGAACTCATAAAGGTGTAGATCCTGAGATAAAGAAAGTATTGAATTTGGACAAAATGACTCCTAAAACTAAAAATGCGCAAGGACAAACGATAGCCTGTGACTTTATGGAAAAAGATTATCGGTAATATTTTTCAATATGAGCAAACAACTAATTCTATTTCTGCTCTTTGCGATGATGCACTACATGACCGTTGCTCAGAATTATAGAGTGGCAGGAACTGTATCCGACAAAACCAACAGAGAAAGACTAGAGGGTGTGAATGTACTTCTATATGTCGGCAAGGAGAAAAAGCTCCTGAAGTTTACCACGACAACAACAGAAGGTTCATTCAGAATGATGATACCCGATAGCCTGACAGGAAAAGGTTATCTCCAGTTTTCTTTTATGGGGTATGAGACACTCCGAAAGAACATTGATCATGAAAAAAGGTGGGATATTTATCTTTCTCAAAAGGAAATGACAATCAAAGAAATAATTGTCAAGGCTCCGAAAGTCAGGGTACAAGGAGATACAATCACTTATGATGTCCGTTTATTTTCCAAAGAAGGAGACCGCTCCATTGGTGATGTGCTTAGAAGAATGCCCGGTATCAAAACGAATGAGAACGGACAGGTAAGCTATAATGGAACACCTATTAATCGCTTCTACATTGAAAACAGTGATATGCTGGAGGGACAATATGGACTGGCGACTAACAATATTTCTAACAAAGAGGTGGGTAGTGTGGAAATCCTGCAAAACCATCAGCCTGTAAAAGCCTTGGAGGGTATTGCTTTTTCAGAACAAGCAGCAATCAACTTGAGGTTAAAGGAGGGAGCCAAACATCGGTGGGTAGGTACACTAAAATCATATGCGGGCTGTAGTCCGGATGAAGGACTGTGGGATGTACAAGGTGTATTTATGCGTTTTAATAAAAAGAGGCAAAGCATGAATATATTCAAAACGAACAACATAGGTCAGGATATATCTAAGGAACTCAATTCATTCAACCTGAATGCGTTGAAGAATCAGGGCAGGTTGCTTGCCGATTATATAGAGACGGAACCTCCCTTTTCTATGGGGTTGAGCCGGAATCGCGAACTTTTGAACCGAACCTATCAGGTTACGACCCATCATCTGTTTAAACTGAATAACGGACAGGATATAAAAGTGAACCTTGTCTGCCAGCGGCATAAAGAGGAAAGTGCCAAAGAAGTTGAAAGCATTTATTACGAAGGGCAAAATGAAGAGTGGAGTCTGGACGAACAAGAGAAATCCGACTATACTAAAAAATCATTCTCGGGCACTGTTACTACCGAAATGAATAAACCTGCCTATAATCTGACGGAACGATTCCAAGTATCTCTGGATTGGAAAGACAGAAGTATCAGTATGGGCGGAAACCAAATAAATCAGCAGGATATGTATACTGGCAGTAAAAAGGTCATGAATGAGCTTTTTCTATTGAAGCGATCGGGAAATAATTTCGTCACGTTCTCATCTTATGCCGTATTTCAGGCCAATCCGCAAAACCTCCATATTCAGGGAGATAATAAGGAGGTTGCACAGACAGTGAATCCTAAGCAACTGTTTACTGAGAATAATTTAGGGTGGGGAATAGTTGTCGGAAAAGTCATCATTGATTTTACAGGTAATTTTACGGGAATGTATAAGGATATGAGTTGCCGTTTAACTGGACTAGAAAATAGTAACATATCCGACAGGGCTGATATGAGTCTGGGATATATGAAGCTGGCACTCACCCCTAAACTGACCTATATGACAGGTCCGTTCAAATCCGTACTTGCATTCCCGACCAACTATTACCTTTATCATTATAAGAATTTCTCGGAAAGAGCTTTAAATCACGATTGCTTTTCCATATCGCCTTCACTTTATTCGGAATGGCACTTTAGCTCCCGATGGAATCTGTATGTTAGGGGCAATATCAATAAACAAGCGGTCAATACCCAGTTGTTTTATCCGTCAGATATTCTGACTACGTACCGTACTCTTCAACGGGGATTGACAACATTTTGCCACGCTAAGACAGCTGTTATAACAGGGGGCATTGAATACAAGATTCCACTTAAGGAGTTTTATTCCAGATTGGAATTCTCCCGGTCTTGGAGTATAATTCCTTATGTGCTTTCCCAAAATGTTGAAAAGGGATATATCTTTTCAAAATTCTTGCTTGATTCACGACAGATAAAAAGGACTGTCATATCTGGTAATCTGTCAAAGGGTACAGATTGGGCAAGCACAACCTTTTCATTACAAGTTGGTTGGAGTAAGAATATCTCTCATTTATTCCGTAATGAGAAGACCATACAAAATTGTCTGACACAACTCTATTTGAAGCCTGAAATAGATATAAATCCGGCGAAATGGATAAACATTCAGTATGGGCTGAACTTCAGTGGAGAATCGTTGGTAATCAATGACAATGAAAGTAAGGAATCCGCTTATACGCTTAATCAGTCTTTACTTATACGTTTCATCCCTTCTGATAAATTATATTTCTCCATCAAGAGTGAGTACTATTCCAATCAGATAAAAGATGGAAATATTCGTAATTTCTTCTTGACTGATATTTCTTTGACTTATAAATTTTCCGATCGCTTTTCAATGGATTTCCAATTGGTCAATTTGTTCAATGAAAGGGAGTATTCATATACTTCTTTCTCGAATGAGGCCATGAGAATAAATAAACGTTATATGATACGTCCTGGAAATTTATTAATTGGAGCATACGTTACGTTTTGATTGTGTGGAGGATGTATTGTTAAATCTAGGGGAATGAAAGAATTTTTATTGTTCACCTGTTCGGTTCGTTGAGGTATTTATGGGAAAAATATTCGTTATAAATGTGCTATTGTAACGCTTTTCCTTGTTTTTGTAACGGTTTTAGAGGTACAACAGATTGCATATTCCCATATCTTTGTATCAAAGCCAAGCGATAAGGGCAGAGCATATCGCAACAAGAATATGAACCTTCAAAATCTTATGATTATGAAGACACTGAAAGATTTGAAAGCATTCAGTCTGGATAAAAAACAGATGAACCAGATTGAGGGTGGGAAAACTTGTGCAGATGTACAAGCAGAGATTACACTCAAATCTCGTAACTGGAGTGACGGTCGTTGGATTGTTTGGGAAGAAGACTTTGCAAACCTTTGCTAAATGTTCTGGTTGTTTTCGTCAATATCGTATTTAAGTATTAAGATGAATCCAACCTAATCTATTTGAATAACATCTTAAAGGTATTTCTAATTATACTCAAGATGTTATACCCAAACAGAATTAAATCAAACAAGTCCTTTAGTCTACAGAAAATGGAAAGCTTTTCTGTAGACTAAATTAGTTATAAAATAAATTCTCATGAAAAAAATAAATATCATAATTATTATTCTGCTTATCATACCTTTTCAACTGAAGGCACAAAGGCAGCAAGTAATTGAGCCGACAAATTTAGAATGTTGGTATAGTTTGGTAGTGATTCGGGATACAATCGATCGAAGTCTGAAAATAGATGATACGATGATTTTAAAAATAGGGAAAACGCACAGCTTGTTTTATAGTTACTATACATTCTACAATGATTCTTTACGAACCGATCCGGTAGGGAAGCAAATAGCCATAAGAATGACAAGGGAAGCGATTAGAAAAAAAGATCATTCATTGATGCCTATGCCACGTTCTACTGATGATTATATTTATAAGTCATATCCGAAACCTGGCAATAATACAACCTTCACGCGGTTGGAAGGAAAAAATGGTATAGATTACTTTGAAATATACGAAGACGGGGACAACCGACAAAAATGGATAATACAGCAGGATTCTGTCAAACAAATTGCAGGGTATCCTTGTCAATTGGCCTACTGCCATTTCAGGGGTAGGACATGGAAAGCATGGTTTACTACAGATATACCCGTCAGCAATGGTCCATGGAAATTAGCAGGATTACCCGGATTAATCCTAGAGGCATACGATTCTGCTTATCATTATCATTACACTTTAACCGAGATAAGAAAACAAAATCTATCCCCCATCTGTCTCTATAATTTTTGGGAACAACAATATGAAAAGCTAGACCGAATAAAGTTTCAGCGACTAAGAGATAGAAGATATGAGGAAACTGCGAGTGACAGAATCCACACTGCATATAAACCACAGGAAACGGATTAAAACGATGAGATGCCTTGTCTGCATTGTCTTATTCTTCGTTGCCCTTTTTGTTCAAGGGCAAGAAATCACGCTGTCGGGATCTATACGCGACGGCAAAGACCAATCGGCATTGCAGGATGTAAATGTGGTGATTTCTTCCCAGGGACATAAAGACATTACGGCATATACTATATCGGATCAGAAAGGATCTTTCCGACTCACATACACTCCTGCCAAAGATAAGGAATACGTAATCCGCTTTTCTTATTTAGGTTATGAAACTGTTGTTTTGAATATTGAAAAGAGTATTACACAATATAATGTAGCATTGCATGCGCAAGCCATAGACATAAAAGAAATCATAGTAAAGGCTCCAAAAATAAAATCGCAAGGTGATACCATCATTTACAATGTAGCGAGTTTTTCTAAAGAAGGGGATAAGACGATAGGCGATGTCCTGAAGAAGTTACCCGGAGTCAGAGTGGAAGAAAACGGGCAAATCTCATACCAAGGGACGGCTATCAACAAATTCTATATAGAAGGAATGGACTTGTTGGGAGGGAAATATACTATCGCCACCAATAATATTTCCAATGATGATGTGGGAAGTGTAGAGATAATGGAAAACCATCAACCTATCAAGGCACTCAACGGGTTGAGTATTTCTGAACAAGCGGCAATCAACCTGCGTCTGAAAGAGAAAGCCAAACAAAAATGGATTGGCAGCCTGAAGGGAGGAGGAGGATTTACTCCTTCATCCGGTTTGTGGGCGGTAGAGATGATAGCCATGCATTTTAATAAGAATTTCCAGTCACTGAATACCTATAAGACAAACAATACCGGGCAGGATGTTACCAAAGAATTTAAATCGTTTGACTTGAATGAAAGACGATATGGCAGCGAAAAACTGACTGACTATATCCATATCTCTTCATTGTATCCACATGAACTAAACAGGGGACGGGAGCTGTTCAATACCACTCATCAAGTAACATCAAATAACCTGTCCAGGCTTAAAAGCGGACTGAACATAACTACCCATATAGGGTGGATAGATCACAAAGAACAAGCGGACAAGCAAACCATAACGCAATATTATCAGGCTGATGCAGATACGATAACCGTTCGGGAGCATGAAAGTTCATTGTACAAGAAGCAAACCTTGGCTGCGGGAATTACCTTGGATATCAACGAGGAGCAATATAATATGACAAACAGGCTGATGACTGACTTTACATGGAAGCATAAGGACGAAGCTGTAAATGGAAATCTGCCTAATATCCAGAACAGCTATTCCCCGGACAAACAATTGGTCAATGATCTCTATTTGCTTAAGAAATTCGGGAAAAAATTCATTATATTTTCATCTTATAGTTTCCTGCAGGACAATCCCCAGAAGCTGAGTGTTCTATATACAAAAGAATCCCCAAAGGTTCAACGAATCGAACAAAGAAAACTATTCTCGGACAATAAAGTGGATTATGGAATTGTGGCAGGAAAATTAGTCATCAATACAACGGTCGGATTCTCACTCCTGTCCCGCAATATGAGCTCCCGATTAACAGGTATGGAACAGGTTGACAAGGCGGAAAATTACTCACATGTAAACAGTACCCGACTCTATTTGATAAGCAAACTGGAATACTCGCTAGGCAAACTGAAAAGCTATTTATCATTGCCTGTTTATTTTTACACGAGCCGTTACTCGGAAAAGACTACCGCTTCCAAAGAAAAATACACCAAACTGTCTTTGAATCCTCGTCTATACGTTACTTATCCTTTCTCCTCCCGATGGCAGATGGATATTACAGGGTCTGTCAGTTCATCACCAAGTGGTGAGTCACTTTTTTATACAGGATATATCATGAACTCTTATCGAACGATGTCGGAAGGTTATCCCGTCTATAAGCAAAACAGGCGACAAATGATAGAGGGAAATCTATCCTACAAGCAAGCTATGGAAGAGTTGTTTGGAAACCTGAGTGTCCGTTACAGTCGGAGTACAACTCCATATACTCCTTATCAACAATTTCAGGAAGGATATCTTATATCTTCTTATCAAGAAGGAGAGAATAACCGGAATCAGTTCAGCGTTTCAGCAAGCCTGTCTAAAGGTATCAGCTGGATAAAAGGATATATATTTCTGGATGCTGCATATAGTGACAGCCGTTCCTTACTGGTACGAAATGATTTAAAGGTTCCCAATACTCAAAGAACATGGCACATAGTTCCCAGGCTGGAAACGGACCTTTTCAGATGGCTCACCATGAAATATAAATTGAATTATGCCTATAGCATCTTGGCGCTTGAAGATGAAGAAACAGCTACACGGAACATATCCCTTAACCAACAACTTTCATTACGTTTTTCTCCTTTTGCCAAGGTTAGCATGGAATTGGTTGCAGAACACTATCACAATGAGTCACCCACTGACAGAACAAGAGATTTCTTCTTGGCCGATTTCATATTGTCCCATAAAATTTCTTCTAAATGGGAAATAGAAGTATTGGCAAAGAATCTGATGAATGAACAAAGATATGTTTATACCAGCTTCACGGATGAAGCGAGTACTGTGTCCAGAAGTTATGATATACGTCCGAGGAATCTGATGATGACTATTAAATACAGTTATTGACTGAATTTTGTACTCGGATGATTCATCACACTAAGTAATCTGTTGCATCAGCCTGTCTAATGTTGCCACCGTATACCCCTCTTTTTCTATAAAGTCCAGAACTTGTACCAGCAGCCTGTCACTATCGGGCATCCGGTCATGTAGCAGAAGGATGGAGCCCGGAACCAGCCGTTTCTTGATGCGTTTTATTATTTTTTCAGGAGTGGGTTGCTGAGTGTCCAGTGTGCGGATGTTCCAGCCGATGGGAAAGTATCCCAGCCTGCGCACTGCTTTGGCCAGGGTAGGATTGGTCACTCCGAAAGGCGGCCGGAACCATTGGACCGGTTGCCCGGTTACTTTTTCCAATTCTTGCTGGCAGGTAATTAAATCATGGCACATCCGTTTGAAGGTATAGAGAGGAAAATAGCCGGAATGGGAGAAGGAATGATTCCCGATATGATGTCCTTCTTTTATGATTTGCCGGAGCAGTTCTTCATTGCCTTTTATCTTGTTTCCGATGCAAAAAAAGCAGGCTGGTATGTGTTTTTCTCTTAACACTTTCAGCACTTTGGGAGTCTGTATCGGATCGGGCCCGTCATCAAAAGTGATGGCTATGATTTTCTCTTCGGTCTTTTTACGACAGAAGATGCGCATGTAAATACAGGCACGGATGCTGTAAGAAGCGTAAAAGAAAAAGGCCATGACGCTTACTATGATGACTACAGAAATTAAGATGTGCATCGCTTGATTAAGATGACTGAGTGATACTTTAATAAATGATCTTGTAGAGATTATTCTAATTGCTTGTCATTATCCGTCAGTATTCTGAACTTCTTTTCGGTATCAATCGTATTCAAGTGTGCTAATTGCTCTTTGGCCATCTGCCGAAGATGAGTAAACCTTTTAGACTTGTCTACCTTACGCTTGATTAACTCTGCATTGAAGGATTCCATATTCGATAATACGACTAATTCATTTATGCTTGCTACATCTCTGATATTGATATTCTTATCTGCGTATTGTGGATTTGCTTCACGCCATTGTCTTGCGGTACATCCCCATAATGCGAGATTTAACAAATCAGCTTCATCGGCATAAACAAGTTTTTGATTGAAATCTTCTACTTTAGGTATAATAAAGTCTTTGATTGCATCCGTATGTATGGAATAATTTACTTTACTAAGTATTCTTTTTACGTTCCATTCACTTAATAAAGGGTGTGATTCTGCTTCTTTAAGTCTTTGGTATTCTTTGATGAGATATAGTTTAAATTCAGGGCTGAGCCAGGTCCCGAATTCAAAAGCTATGTCTTTATGGGCAAAAGTTCCCCCATATCGTCCGGGCTTGGATATAATCCCTATTGCTTTAGTTTTTTCTATCCATTGTTTGGGGGTTAGGGTGAAACTGTTTGTTCCACTCTCCATTTTAAAAGCATCGAATTCGATGCCTTTAAAATTTGGATTATTTAGTTTTTCCCATAACCCAAGAAAATCAATCGTACTACGTAGACGCATCCAGTTTTGTATAATGTAGTTAGTACGTTCTCTGTCTTTGAAATGTGCCATGTCTGTCAGGCAGATATAATCATTATTATCAGGTCTTACAGATATGGATATATCAATATTCGTAACAGTTATTTTCTTCATTATTTTTACTACTTTTATTTTATGAGGGATAAAGTTAAGCATTATTCCTGTTTTCAGTATCTTAAAAGCATCTTTTTAATAGGCCATGACGCTTACTATGATGATTACAGAAACTAGGATGTGCATCGCTTGATTAAGATGATTGAGTGATTGATACCTTGATATTGGTTATAAATCAATGCGTAACGGGATGAAGCTTCTTCTTTCAAGGCTTTTGCCGCCATCCAGAGAGCATAGGATGAGGCAGTCTGATATTCTCCGCATTGCTCTTTAAAGCTGCTATGCAGGGCATGAGGGAACAGACTGTGTTCCAGCTCTGTATAAACGGCATCTGTTGCTTCCTGCCCGTTCTTGCCACTGATAAACCAGTCAATTTCTTCGGGTGCAAGCCCGCGAAATTTTAGAAAATGATGCATCCTGTTACTGATTTCCGGAGCACTCATCCGGGTGATAAAAGTGTCCACCCCTTTCAGTTCAGCAAAAGTCTGTTCCTCTTTTTGTGCGCTTAACAGGAAAAATTGTGCTCCCTCACCGGCTGTCGTTCCTTTCAACAGTCCTAAACGCTGCTGGATGATGTAGCTGGTAGGGGTTATTTCATCCATAGCACCTGCCAGTACATGCTGTTTGCCTTCGGCAATACTCATGATGCCATCTATCAGAGCACTTTCAAAACTTAAACCACGGTGTACATACGTCACATTATAAGCATGTATTTTGAGTAGCAAAGCTATCTGTGCACCGATCGTATTAAAGGTGGACTGAATGAAAGCGGTGGGATTGAGCATCTGTTCCCGGTTATCCATCAAGGCGTTCATAAACTTTTCCGTATCGGCCAGACAACCCAGTCCCGTAGCAGTGATAATGGCATCTACCTTTTCCGGCGATATATCTTTCAGACATTCCAGTCCGCAAGCTACTCCCATCTTGATCATGCGGCTCATGCGCCTCCGCAGATTGGCGTTGGTGATCATTTCTTTATAATCAGGTTCCTGTGCGGAGAAATAAGGTTTTTCATTGCTGCTCTCTGCATGAATAGAGGCGATACGATTGATATATACTGGGCACATACGCTATCTGTTTAGAGTGGAAAATACGAGAGATGAGTTGTTTCCGCCGAATCCGAAGGAGTTGGATAATACATGCCGTATGGGAAATCCCGACCGGAAAATCGTTTCAGGAATGAGACCGCTTTCTTCATCGGACAGATGGAAGTTCAGATTAGGGTAAATCAGTCCGTGACGGATGGAGAGTACGGAATATACGGCTTCTATTCCTTCCGAGGCTCCCAGGGTGTGACCGATGAAAGCCTTGACCGAACTGAAAGGTGGAATACGGGTATCGAAGATACGCCGGATGGCTTTCCCTTCGGAAGCGTCGTTACTGGGAGTACCTGTGCCATGTACATTGATATAGTCTATGGCTCCGGCTGTCAGTCCGGCAGAGGCTATGGCCTGACTCATGGAAAGGAAAGGCCCGTTTCCGTCGGGGGAACTTCCTGTCTGATGGTAGGCTTCGTTGGCATTGGCGTAACCGCTGAGTTCACAATAAGGAGCTTTTGTAAGGGATTTCTCCGATTGAAGAACAAGGTATCCGGCTCCTTCTCCGAGGTTTAATCCGGCACGTGTGCGGTCGAAAGGACGGCAGTGCTCTTTGTCCAGTATCATCAATGAATTGAAACCGTTGAGCGTGAAACGGCATAAGGCATCCGTTCCACCTACGAGGACGGTGTCCAGATAACCGTGTCGAATCAGGCGTGCCCCTAACATAATGGCATTTGCAGCCGAAGAACAGGCGGTGCTGAGGGTGGTCACCATTCCTTTCACTCCTAAATAAGCGGCTATCATTTCGGTACTGGCTCCACAGTCATGGGAGATAATATCACGTAATCTTCCTTTTCGGTTATCCTCCCGGAAAGAGGCATAAAACCGCTCGCTTGCATCCATTCCTCCGATGGAAGTGGAAGAAATGAGTCCGATACGGGGAGAAGCGAAATCGAGTTCCGCATCACGGGCTGCCTCTTGAGCTGCCAACAAGCCTAGCAGGGCTGTACGTGAATACGTTTTGCCGGATGGAAGGAACAGGATTTGCTTTAATTCTTCATTGCTTTGTTTCACTTCGGACACGGGTACGTCAAGCACGGTGGGGAAAAGGGTGATTTTCCCCATACCGTGTTTTCCGGATTTTAAGGAGTCCAGATTTTCTTTTACTCCTTGTCCTATGCCCGAAATCACTCCCAGACCGGTGACATAGATCTTCCTCATTTCTGATGGGCGGTGATGTAGTCTGCCAGGGTACGCACCGAATAGAATATTTCCTTTCCTTTGGCAGGATTCTCTATTTTAATGCCATAATTCCTTTCCAGAATCAGGATAATCTCTAATGCGTCAATCGAGTCAAGACCCAATCCGTCGTCTCCGAATAAAGGTGCTTCACTATCAATGTCCTCCGGAGTGATTTCTTCCAGATTCAATGCTTCTATTAATTCAACTTTCAATTTCTCAATCAATTCTTCCATATTTTTTATTGTTTTTCAATCAGTTTAAATACTGCTCTATAGGTGTTTTTCAATAATTCACACCATCCGATGATACAATAGTTCAGTTTCCCTTTTTGCATGACTATACGTGCGTATCTTTCCAGTTTCTCCGGCTGATAGGCTTTAGTTATGAAAAAGGTGTTTTCCCCTTGTATCTTGTGGCGGATGCAAATCTCGCCGGACACTACATTGGGTAGTGTGTAAACAAATACAGCCGGACTGGCTGCCCGGTCTCCGTCCTGGTCTATCAGTTGCTGGTGTCTGATATCCGTATGTAGGGATGAAGTGGCGTTGGCAAGTAACATCCCCATTTCCAGTGGGGCGAATGTCTTGTCTTTCAGTAAGTATTCGGCGGCAACATATCCCAGTTTGCAAAGGTCATCCATTTTATAGAATTTCATATTGTTTCCGCCTGATTTTTTATAGGTATCACGTATAAATATGCCGAAATCCGGTTCTTCAGAATGAAAAATAAGTTCGTTGTTTATGAAGACAGAACTGTTTTCAATACGAACCTCCCGTGTACATCGGATTTCGGGCAAGGTGTTGTCCTCATCCTTGAACGGAGCATATTCCGGTAAAGATAAGACAATGGCTGCGTTACACCCACCAAATCCCGAAGCGGTTTTTATACAATGTTTCATCGGAATGTGTTGGTGAGTCGCATAGACCGGTATAGGCATAGGCACACCCGGTGTTTCGTAACCCGGAGTGCCGAACAGGATGCCTTGTTTCAGTTCGTGCATACAGACAATGCTTTCAATGATTCCCGATGCTCCCAAGGTATGCCCGAAATAGGGTTTTAAGCTATGTGTGGGAACTTGTTCCAGATGAGCCAGCGTGAGGGCTTTGGATTCCATTTCGTCATTGTATACGGTGGCCGTGCCATGGGCATTGACAAAGCTGATGTTTTGGAGGGCTGTTCCTGCCTCCTGCATGGCTTGGCGGATAGCGAAAAAGAGTCCGTCTCCTGTACGGGAAGGGCCGGAGATATGGTTGGCGTCATTACTTATGGCTCCTCCGGAAAGAATGATGCTGTTTGGCGTCTTTTCCGTACTTAGTAATACGGCTCCGCAAGCTTCTCCCAAGTTCAGTCCGTCACGGTTGCTGTCATACGGACGGCATGGACGGGAGCTGAGGGACCGGAAAGACAGGAAACCACTGGTGATGAAATGAGAGAGAAGGTCACCTCCCGCTACAATTACTTTGCGGTAGATGCCGTTCTCTATCATGCGTTTTCCTGTTACAAGGGCTGACACTCCTGATATGCAGGCGTTGGAGATGACATGTACCCGTTCCTCAGCATGGAAATAACCGGCAATGTTTTCTGCCATTTTCCAAAGAAAGACCGCTTCATCGGGATGTTCCGTATGACGGGTCAGTAAGTCGATGTTCCCTTTTGTGGTAGAGAGGATGAGTCCGCAGGTTTTATCCTCCAAAGTTTGTCCGGACTGACGGATGAGGTCGTTGATGGTCAATATAAACAGTTGTTCCATCCGGGTATATGCGCTTATTCCTGCTGTTTCTGCCTGTTGTTGCAATCTCTCTTGCGAGATAGTAGCTGCCAATAGGGGAGTGTCTGCAATCCGTTTGTCCGTCTGCAGGGTGATGCCACTGTGGTAGGCCCGGATGGCTTCCAAATTTTCCTGTGTGCTGAAACCCAGCGCGCTGATCAGGGTATCATGGGTGATATAGGTAGTCAGATGATGTTCCATTTCTTTTTCCACTCTATGTAAAAGGCAGGATTAACCAATTCCAGTTCTCTATTTGTATTCAGGAATACCTGTGTAGTGGTTCCTGTTGCCACAATGTTTTGGTCTGATGCCCGGTAGATGGTGTATTCAAAAAGGATTTTGGCAGCATCACTATGAATATACCGTGTCTCGACAATGGCTTCCTCACCGAATGACAGCGACTGTTTGAACTGGCAGCTCAGGTCTACGATAGGAACTACATAGCCTTCCCGGTAGATGCTCATATAGTCCAAGCCATATCGCTTTCCGAAAGCTTCACGTCCATCTTCGAAATAACGCACATATTCACCATGCCATACTATCTGCATGGAATCTATTTCACTGAAGCGGACCTTGATGGTGGTCCGGTCTGTCAGTGCTGCCTGCTGTGGACTTGTTTTTCGTTTCATTCTTTTTTCAGATATATTTTCATCCGGCATTCGGCCAGAAGTTCATCGTTTTCTTTCACCTCGGCGGTAATCAGTGTGATATCGAATATTTCCTGCACAATGGTTATTCCGGTATATAATTCTGCTCCGGCAGAAGGAAGACGGAATATTTTCATTTTTTCTACAGAGCCGATAAAGCCTAGTGGTACAGGCTCTTCTCGCAGCATATAGATATATCCTACCCGTGCCGCTGCTGATTGGGCGATGTGTTCTATGATTCCTGTTTCCTGTAATACGCCGTCCCGGCAGAACAGATTATCGGGGGTGACGGTCAGCCCTGACCAGGATGTATTTTCTTCTATCCCATAGAAACGGTCTATCATGACCATGGGCGGACGTTGTGGAATCAGCCGGAACAGTTCGTCTCCCCGACAAATGATTTCTTTTCTGTTCATTTCAGTCTGCATTGCAGGATACTGTGTCCCAGTCCTATGTTATCATGAATCTCTTCCACTTCCAGTCCGGCATTTTTAATACAGCGGATCAGGTCATCCGAATGGAACATCTTGCTGTTGCCGTTGGCCATGGCTGTGAAGTAAAGGCTGATTTGAGTCAGGCAGTAAGAGCCCGTTTCGTATGGCTGCCGGTCCCACAGCGTTTCCATGATGTAGACTTTACTGTCTTTGCTGGCGGACTGTGCCACACGACTTAGAATACTGGTTGCTTCCTCTTCCGAAAAGCAGTCCAGAAACTGGCTCATCCATACGGTGTCAAAGCCTGAAGGAAAGGGCACGGTCCGATCCAGCAGATTGGCGCCGTGGCCATGGATGCGTTCTGCACCGGGCACGCCGGCAGTTTGTTTTCTCATCATTTCCAGTTGTTGAGGCAAATCCACAATGGTTACTTCTACTTCTTGATTATATTGGACGCATCGGGTTGCCCATCTGCCGGTGTTTCCACCAATATCGAGCAGTCGTTTCGGTGAGTGAAGAAATACAATTTCTAATGCCTGGCTGAACGAGTTGTCCGAGTAGAAATGGTCAAAGCCAAACCAGCTTTTCTGTACCTGTTCCGGCAGTTGGGAAAGTCCTTCGTAAATGGTAGGCCATCCGCCGAATACTTTCAATCCTTCCGGCTGACCATTTAAAAGAGCCTCTTCCAGATAGAAAAGTCCTTGATAGTTCACATCGTGATTGAATTCCATATTGACACGTGCCATTTTATCATTCAGCAGAAACCAGCCTGCCTTGGCCAGTACATAGCGGTCTTCTTCCAACAGGATGGTTCCGATGGTCAGCGATGCTTCCAGTAATACTTGTGCTGCATAGCGTGTCAGTCCGGTCTGCACACTGATTTCTTGCAGCGTGTATCCTTTCCGTTTGTCGGCCAGCAATTGGAATATTCCGAATTTCAACATCAGACGTGAAACTTGGAATACCACGGGACCGAAAGCGATCTCTTGCGCCAGTCTTTGTGCCTCTACAGCTGTCAATTGCTCTTTTGTATATCTTTTATGCATCATAATCCAGATTTGTATTTATGCCCAGAACGGGTAGTAATTGAACCATTGTTCCGGATACTGCCGGACGATTTTTTCCAGCGTTTGTGTATATTGCTCCAATAATGCTTGTTCGGCCCGCTTCTCTTTGGTATGTACCACCGCCTCGGCAATAAAGAAATGGAAACGATAGTTTTTTTTCGCTTCACGCATGGCAAAATAGAATACGACAGGTACTCTCATTTTGGAAGCCAGCAGGAAAGGACCCATCGGAAATTCGGCTTCTTTTCCCATGAACGGACTGCTGAGTAATTTCTCTTTATTCAGATAGCGGTCACCTTGAAAGCAGACATATTCTTTGCGCTCCAGTGCCTCTGTAATACGGAATACATGGGTCAGATTGTCTTCATTTACGGGAATTATTTTATAATCGCGTGTGGAGGCATTCTTTTCCAGAATCTCTTTTATCCGTTCGTGTTCGGCATCAAACATGACAATATTGATTTTTTTGCCGTATTCATCGAAGAAAGGAGCACCTATTTCCCAATTACCTACATGGGCGCCTATCATAATTACGCCGGTGTTTCCATTCAGTACGTTCAAAAATGCCTGATAGTTCTCGAACTCGAAATGATATTTGTCTGCCATCCCATTGCCGATGGCTACTTTGTCAATCAATATCTGCCCCAGCCGGTAGTAATTTTTCAATAACAGTCCGGCGGCTTTGGCACGTCCGTATTTCAGTCTGTTCCGTGCGTATTGCCAGGTACTGGCGGTAGCTTTCGGTGCGAAAGGTATAAAATAGAGAACGACCAATGACAGAAAGCCGTAAGCCGCAGTGATACCCAGACAGCGAATCATGTAGATGAAGAACATGTATCCGAATGTGCCTCCTCTTGTTTTACCTTTCCATGTTTCGGGCATCAGTCTTCTTTTTGTATGTGCGAAATTACCAGATTATAGAAATCCTGGAAGGTTCTGATACCGGCAAAGTCTTTGGCTGTCACGGTGAAACCGAAATTCCTGTCAATCAGTACTACCATATCTACCAAATCAAGGCTATCCAATTCCAAGGTTTGCATCAAAGGGGCGTCCGGCTGAATCAATTCTACATCAATCTCAAATTCTTCGGCCAGGGTGGTTCTGATCTTTTCGATGATTTCTTCGTTGGTCATAAATTTATATATTGGTTTAAATTAATTGTTTTCTTTGAATTTGCGGATAATCAGTGAGGAATTGGTTCCTCCGAATCCGAATGAGTTGGATAAGAATGTGTCAAATTCCGTTTCTACCCTTCGGGAAGGGATATTCAGTAGGGCAGAGGCTTCATCGGGCTCCTCAAAATTGAGGTTGGGTGCGATGAATCCGTTGTTCATCATCAAAGTGGAGTAAATAACTTCACTGGCTCCTGCCATCCACATCTCATGTCCGGTCTGTGATTTGGTGGATGTGACGTAGGGATGATGGCTCCCGAATACTTCCGCTATGGCCTTTGCCTCGTTCAAATCACCTACAGGAGTGGATGTGGCATGTGCATTGATGTATGCAATCTCTTCCAAAGGAATACCCGCATCCTTGACTGCCATTTGTAGAGAGCGTCTGGGGCCATCCACATTGGGTACGGAAATGTGATCTCCGTTGGATGAAAAGCCGTATCCTATGACTTCTGCCAGGATAGTCGCTCCGCGCTTTACGGCTGACTCATAACTTTCCAGCACCAGACTGGCGCCTCCGCCGCTAGGTACTAGTCCGTCACGGTTTTTATCGAATGGACGGGATGCTTTTTCCGGTTCGTCTTCCCGGGCGGAGAAGGCTCCCAACCCGTCGAAACTACCCACGGAATAAGGGTTCACTTCCTGTGCTCCTCCGCACAGAATGCAGTCCTGAAGTCCTGACTTGATAAGCAGATAAGCCATGCCGATGGCGTGTGAACCACTGGCACAGGCTCCCGATATAGTGAAGTTAATTCCTTTTAGATGGAAAATAACCGAAAGATTCATGGTAATGGTGGAATTCATGGACTGGAAAATAGAACCGGAACCAACCAATGCCGTATTCTTTTTCTCGCGGATAATATCTATTGCTTGAATAACCGGAGCAGCACTACTGTCATTGCCATACAGTATTCCGACTTCGTTCTCCAACAGGAACTTTTCTTCTATCCGGGCTTGCCGGAATGCTTCCAGGGTAGCCATATAGGCGTATTCTCCCTGCTCGGCAAGGCTATGGCGTTTCTTGCGGTCCAATAATTTCTTCAAATCGGGACGTTCGACAAGACCGGTTAACGCCGAGAAATAGCCCATTTCTTTGCGAACCGGAGCGATTCCGATGCCTGACTTTCCTTGAAACAGTGACTCTTTCACTTCCTCTTGATTCCTGCCTATGCACGAATAGATGCCCATTCCTGTAATAACTACTCTTTTCATCTTTTGCTTACGTATATAATCCTCCATTGATGGAAATCACTTCTCCGGTAATGTAGGAAGCTTGCCCGGATGCCAGGAAGCCTACCAGTGCGGCTACTTCCCCGGGCTCGCCGAAGCGTCCTGCCGGGATGTGTTTTTTCCACTCGTTCTCATCAATTCCGTCTGTCATATCTGTACGGATAAATCCCGGTGCTATGGCATTTACCGTCACGTGTTTTTTGGCAACTTCCTGCGCCAACGCTTTGGTAGCGGCTATGATTCCACCTTTGGCTGCCGAATAGTTGGTCTGCCCCGGCATCCCTTTGATGCCCGACAGGGAAACGATATTGATAATACGTCCGAATCGCTTTACCAGCATATTCTTCAGCAAGGGTTGGGTGACGTTAAAGAAACCGTTCAGACTGATATCCAGTACCCGGCTCCATTCTTCCTGTTCCATCCACAGCATCAGGTTGTCACGGCGTATACCGGCATTGTTCACCAGTACCTCAATGTAAGTATCGGGATGCTGTTTTATCCATCCGTTCAGTGCGGCGTGTGTGGCTGCTGCATCTGTCACGTCAAATTTCATCAGTTCGCCATCCGAGCCTTGTTCCCGTATTTGTTGCAGGGTGGCTTCAGCTTCCGTATCGTTGCTTTGGTAGTTTATCAGTATATGATATCCCATTTCGGCCAGTTTCAGACAAATGGCTCGTCCGATTCCCCGGCTTCCTCCTGTTACTAATGCGTATTTCATTTTTCTTGAAACCTCCCTTTTTTAAGATATACCATCATGCTTTCTATCTCTTTATATTTAGGTGTATCTTCCCGGAAAACAGGGAAAAATGCTCGTATTTCTTTATATACTTGTTGTGACCGGGGACTTATCCGGTCGGCTATATCCAGACAGTCAATGGCTTGCACTATGCCCATCATCAGGATAGCCATTACCTGCCAGGAGTTTTCAATGACTGTCTTTGCCAGCAAAGCAGAATTGGTTCCCATGCTTACAATGTCCTGGTTGTCATTGTTGTTGGGGATGCTATGCACATACATCGGATTGGACAAAGTCTGACATTCTGCCGTGGTAGAGGTGGCTGTGAACTGGGAGGCTTGCAAACCATAATTCAGCCCCAACACTCCCATATTGACAAAGGGGGGGAGAATGCCGTTGATGCGGTCGTGAAACAGGTAATTAATCTGCCGTTCGGCAAGCATCGTCAGTTTGGTGACTGCTATTTTCAACTTGTCCATTTCAAAAGATACATAATCTCCGTGGAAGTTACCACCATGATATACATTCTGTGTGTCAGGGTCCACTATCGGGTTGTCACAAGCTGAATTTATTTCGTTTATCAATACTTTTTCAGCATTGAGTAATTCATCATAAACCGGCCCTAGAATTTGTGGAATGCAACGTAGCGAATAATAGGGCTGCACTTTATGGGTGAAGATCTTCTCTTCGTGATTCCCATTATAAAGTTCATTCTCTCTTTTGCGTACACACAGGCTGCCTTTTACCCATTGGCGCATCATGCGGGCTATCTCTTGTTGTCCTTCATGCTGTTTGGCTTCATTCAGCGGTTCAGACATGAAGTCATCGTATGAGGCGGCTATTTCATTCATCATAACAGATGCACCTACCGCCCATTGCATAAGTTGGCGTGCGTAAATCAGATTGACAATACCTATACCTGTCATGACTGAAGTGCCGTTGGTCACTGAAAGCCCTTCGCGGATGTGCATTTGAAAAGGTTGCAATCCGTTTTCCGCCAGCACAGAGGCCGTATCTCTTTTCTTGCCTTGGTAAAAGACTTCTCCTTCTCCAATCAGAGTGAGGGCGATATGGGCGAGTTGTACCAGATCACCACTGGCCCCCACACTGCCGTGTTCGGGTACGTATGGAATAATCCCCCGATTGATAAACTCGGTAATGAGCAACGCCAGTTCTTTATGTACGCCGGATTTTCCTTGCAGAAAAGTATAGAGACGCGCTACCATGGCGGCTTTGACATAGCGTTCCGGAAGAGGTTGCCCGGCTCCGGTGGCATGGCTGCGGATGATGTTGTATTGTAATTGCGATAAGGATTCATCTTCAATACGATATTGGGCCATGGGGCCAAAGCCGGTATTGATGCCATAGATGATTTTGTCGTTAGAGAATGTTTTCAGGAAATTGAAACTCTCTTCCAGTTTTTGCATACATGGGTCGGAGAGTGTCAGTGGCTCTTCTTCAAACAAAATCTTATATAGGGACGCTAAAGTTATCTTATTCTCAGCTAGCATTGGATTGGTGTGATAAGCAGTTTTGTATAATTTCTGCAAAAATAGTTATTTAAAAATAAGTATTACCATCCGAAGGGAGATTTTTCAGTTTTGATGGTTATCTGAAAGGTTCACCACAGATTATACAAATAAACGCAGATGCTTCTTAAATCATTGATTGTTAGGTTGGATAATCTGTGTGAATCTGTATAGTCTGTGGTGAAAAAATATAGTACCGCTCTACGTATTCTATTTATTCAGTCTCCATGTGAAACCATCTTTGGTATCTTTCACTTCAAAGCCAAGAGCGGCTAGCTCATCACGGATTTTATCACTTGTAGCCCAGTCTTTATTGGCTTTGGCTTTCATACGTTGTTCCAGCAGCATATCTACTACTTTGCCATATGCCTCTTCACGTGCCTCGTTATTGGCGGCTTCTTCTTTTATACCCAGGATTTCATACATAAAGAGATGGAACACACTTTTCAGCTCTTCCAGATCTTCGGCGGAAAGGGTCGCTTTTTTATCAAGCACTGTGTTGATCATACGGGCGCCGTCAAACAGATGGGCGATGACAATCGGTGAGTTCAGGTCATCGTTCATGGCTGTATAGCATTTTTCACGTAAGTCTTTTACGCCTTCTATGCCGGTGGTTTGTGCGCTTGGGGTGATGCGTTCAAGACCTTTTACAGCTTCTGTCAGTCGTTCCAATCCTTTTTCGGCTGCTTGTAATGCTTCGTTACTGAAGTCCACTGTACTGCGGTAATGTGCCTGAAGGATGAAGAAACGGATGGTCATGGGGCTGTAGGCTTGTGTCAGTAACTTGTGAGTACCGTGAAAGAACTCATCCAAGTTAATAAAGTTGCCGTATGATTTTCCCATCTTCTGCCCATTAATGGTAATCATGTTGTTGTGCATCCAATAGTGAACCATGTCATCTCCTTGTGAAGCCACGCTTTGTGCGATCTCACATTCGTGGTGTGGGAAAATTAAGTCCATTCCCCCTCCATGAATATCGAAATGCTCGCCCAAATATTTTTTGCCCATTGCGGTACATTCACAATGCCAACCGGGAAAACCGTTACTCCACGGGCTTGGCCAGCGCATGATATGTTCGGGTTGTGCACATTTCCACAGAGCGAAATCGGCAGGATTACGCTTCTCGCTTTGACCGTCCAGTTCGCGGGTGGTGTTCAGCACATCGTCCAGGTTACGGCCGGACAGTTTGCCGTAATGATGGTCTTTGTTGTATTTTGCTACATCGAAATAAACGGAACCTTCACTTTCATAAGCATAGCCGTTTTTCAGAATTTCTTCTACCAGCTCTATCTGTTCAATGATATGACCTGATGCATGTGGCTCGATACTGGGTGGAAGTACATTCAAGGCTTCCATTGCCTTGTGGTAGCGATTGAGGTAATATTGTACTACTTCCATGGGTTCCAATTGTTCCAAACGGGCCTTTTTGGCGATTTTATCTTCACCTTCGTCTGCATCGTGTTCCAGATGACCGACATCGGTAATGTTACGGACATAACGTACCTTGTATCCCAGATGGGTAAGATAACGGAACAGGATATCGAACGTGATGGCGGGACGTGCGTGTCCTAAATGGGCGTCGCCATATACGGTAGGACCGCATACATACATACCTACATGAGGGGCATGCAAGGGAACGAAAAGTTCCTTTTGACGGCTTAATGTATTGTAAATGGTTAGTTTATTTTCCATAATTCATTCTATTAGAATTGCAAAGTTATAAATTAAAGTGTGTATTTGGCTAATAATTAACAAAAAATCTGATGCTGGTGTCCTCTGCTTGTCTACAAATGATGTTTGTTGGTTTAAGGAATAGAGATTTATGGTGATAAATAAAAGTAAGAATTAGGATAAAAGGTTGTCTTTGAACGTAAAAGAACAAAATAATGATTTTTTGTATGGAGATTAGGGAACCTAACTCTTTTTCCTTTTCATGAAATAGGTTTCTCTTGTATCTGTTTAATGATCTTTAATTTCTGCTATTGACTTGTAAAACAGGACCACTGCCCCATAAACATTGGTGTTGTTTTGAGGGGCAGTGGTCCTGTTTCTATATGAAGTTTGCGTGCGGGAGCGGGAATGTTATTTGGATTTCTTTCCCCAATACGTCTTGTTGTTGGCATAGCCGGCATAGACGATGGTATGGGTACGTGGATTGGCTTCCCAATCGGTTTCACGTTGCAGATAAAGTTCCACTCCGTTAACAGTCAGAATCTGTTGGTCGGCGTCATAGCTCCACATACTGCCTTTCCAGGTACCTTCGGTGATAGTGTGGTCGGCGGCGAGGGTCATTGTTGCTGAAGTTCTCTGCTCTCCATATTTGTATGTAAGGTCGATGTGTTCCCAATTGCCGGGCAATTCTTCTTCGGTGATGGCTACTTTGGGAACGGCTCCGTAACGTTCGGGCATTACGAGAGGCCAACCGTTTTTCGTCCAGCGGATGCTGCGTAGATGTCCCATCATGATGGCGTTACTGGCGTTGATGCCCGGAACATCCTTAGGCATGCGACCTTGTGAGACGTAGAACCAGTTGTCTTTGCCATCATCGAAGATAGCACAGTGGGCGATGCCTACCCAGCCGTAGCCTTTGCTGAATTTATAGGGATGGGTCACTATGGGCAGTGCATCGGCACCGGCGGTCACGTCTTTGCCGTCAATGCCTACGTAGGGACCAGTGATGCTCTTCGAACGGACTACACGGGTGTTGTAGGGCACGTCAAGGGCGTCGTAGGCCAGGAAGAGGTAGTAGTAGCCATCACGGTAAATAATTTCTGGACCTTCACTGGCTTGCCAGCGGTTACCTGTCTGGCGGGTGGCGATTAACTGACCATACTCAGCAGGTGCTTGGCCTGTAGCCCAAGGCTGGCCCAAAGTTTCGGCAGGCTTGCCTGTCTCGCCATTGAGTTTGAGAGCAGCTATGCCGCTATGCCATGAACCGTAGACCAACCAGTGTTCGCCTTCGGGCGTGATGATGTAAGAGGGGTCGATGGCATTCCATTTGTAGTAGCAATTGGCCCAGTCATTTGGCTTTATGTTGAAGTTAAGTCCTTTGTCAGAAGCATTGGTGATGACGTAGCCTTTGTCCACCCAGCCGTTGTTGTTGGCGGGGTCGTTGTTTTCCATCAGGCCGATGAAGGCGCGCTCCGACCAGGTGTTGGCACCGTTGAGTGTGCCAGGGCAGACGATGGAATAGTACATGCGATAGAGGCCGTTCTTTACCTTGCGTACTACGGGAGCCCAATAGCCGAAGTCATTAATATTAGGGTTAACTTCGGCAAGTCCCATTTCTTTGCGTATTTCATTGAGCTTAGGTACTACCCATTCGGGCAGGTTCTTCATTGTACCGCCGAGGTATTCCCAGTTGACAAGGTCTTTGGAACGACGACTGTGGAAGTGCCCGCCTGCCGTGTGGGCGTTTCCATAGGAAGCATCTGTCTGATACATGTAATAATAACCATCTTCGGCCAATACCACCGAGGGGTCGTGTACGTTGGCAAGATTCCATTGAGAGCGTTTGCTCCAGTCACTTATCGAGGTATAGTCATCGGCGTAGGTGGGGGCCACATAATTCTTGAGTTCATCGTCTAAGCTTAAGCTTTCTGTGGTGGCCGTGATCACCTCAGAATAGACATAGCGGCTGTCACAGTAGACGTATGCACGGATATAGTAAGAGGTACCGGTGGTCAAGGTTGAGAGGGTGGCGCTGAAATTCTCATCGGCATTCACCACGTGGTCTTTGATAGTCGGTGTGGAAGTTGCTGTACTGTAACAGAAGCCTTTCTTGACTATTTGGTTCAGATCACCCGTAACCGACGCGGTGACGGTCAATGAGGTGGGTGTGGTTGTAGTTACTTTCGGAGTACTTACAGTTGCATAATAGCGGTCTATATCTTCGCTGTTGTCAGAACAAGCGGCTAAAACAAGGAATATTGGTAAGAACATCCACAGGGATAATAGTTTTTTCATCTGTTGATAGTTTAAAGGCCATGCCGCTTCTTCTGGTTCCTGAGGAAAACGGCATGGTTTGTGTGATTACTGATTCGGCTTAGAAGACGAGATGTCCGCCTTCAATCGTTAAAGCGAAGTTCAAATCGTTCATATCTACTTTGTTGATCCCTAAATAGTATTGGGCATAGGAGGTACCTGAAGTGCCTTCCATTACCGCCTGAATGTCGGTTGTACCATTGCCGCAATTGGTCACGTAGACGGTGACTTTGGCTCCGTTCATATCGGCAAGCCAAGTAGCCCAGTCGCCTTGTGTACCGTTGTGAACGAGGCTGGCATTTCCATCGTATCCTGCACCCCATCCATAGTTGTCGGCGCGTACCACTGCATATTCGGCAAGATCGGCTTTGCGGAGAACGACAGCGAAGTTGCTCCAGTTATTAGCCAGGCTGGTGTAATTGGTGAAGCTGATGGACTTAGTTTCACCGGTCGGCACGTTGAAATTGTCAGAAAAGACAGTCCACCACTCCGTTGTATTGTCTTCGGTTCCCAGAATGTCTGCAGAGTTGCTGACAGTGGAAACTGTTGATTCGGCCACTTTAACTGCTACGGTAGCGGTAGCTTCATCGGCAGTAATGGTTACGGTCTGTGTACCGGCTTTGGCGACAATGGCAGAGAAACTGAGTTTTGTGTTGTCAATAATTTGGGTGCTTCCGTCGGCATAAGTAGCCGTTACTTTCAATCCTTCCGGAAGGAATGCCAGCGTACGATCCGTCATCGCTTCGGTTGCAGCCGAAGTATAATAGTAATATTGTGTATGTGTAGGTTGAGCCGTCACTTGGATGGATACAATCTTTTCCACTACTTCAAACGTAGCATTGGCTACCACCGGCAAGTTGCAATTCTCACCCTTGAAGGTCTTGTTATAGATGGCTACTAGTGTCTTCGTACCCAGTTCTTCCATATTGGGGATGGCGGTGAACTGGAGTTCTTCGGCGGTTACGGTCTTAGTCACCCCTTCTTCGAAGCTGACGACGGCAGTAATACCGACCACGGCTTCTTCGAGTGAAGTGCCGGCATTGACCTGATCGGGTACATTTTGCAGTACCATCGAGAGCGGATTCTTGTCCTCGGCAGAAGTAAGGCCACCGATAGGAATGATGTTTGATTGTAAGAAGTTGATATAAGAGCCTTCAGGTACTAGGAAACAGCGGATGTTGGTATTGCTCTTGTCTATATTCAGATTGGGTAACTTGTACGGCTGTTTGTAGGTTTTGGTTGCCGAGGCGTTCTGGATTTTGATAGAGAAGGCATTTTCACTGGTTCGGTCTACGGTGAGTGTCACTTTGCCGCCCAATTTCTGTACAGTTTCGTCCAGATTATCAACGGGTGACAGCATCAGCGTGCTGGAGGTGTACTTGAAGAAGAGATGGGAACCCCATTGGGAGTTATAGGCCAAAGTATCGTTTGTAGTGTCAAAACGATAAGCACCATATTCCGTATATCCTTCTCCTCCACGGTCTGTATCGTTGGTAATGACGAGGGCGAAGTTTTTATAATAGGTATTGTCGGCGGGATTGATGTTGAGATTGAACACCCCATGCCATTTCTGCCCGTCGGGCACGACGTAATACTTGGAGAAAGCTGTCCAGAAACCGGAGGTGTAGTCTGTGTTACCGAAGGAGTAGACATCTTCCTGCATACCTTCCAGTACTTCTTCTTCCGGCTCTTTCTTTGAATCTGCTATAGAGTCCACTTTCTCGGAGATCCAGTCAGGGGCGTTTACATCATATAACTCGCCACCCTCGCAGCTTGACAATGCCATCAACCCCAAGGTGATGGAACAGCAAACGTATACTAATTTTCTGAGTATTCTCATTGTCTTAAATTTTAATAGGTTTGTTTATTTGCTTAAGTCAACAACCGGACGAACTGTCCATCCATTTTCACTGAAATAAGTAGAGTTGTCTGTGCTGAAGTTCGCGGAGTTACCACTCAAATTGGGGTTCTTGTTCAACAACTGCTGTACGATGGGCAGGAATTCGTGTCCGGGTAAGTAAGTGTCGAAAGAACTTTTCAGTTCGGGATCGGTTGCGATATCGTTGTAGTTTACAGGGTCCTTGGTTCCGATTAAAGAACGGCGTACGACGCTGTGTTCCTTGAGTTGTTGCAAACGGTCATTCTTATAGAAGAATCCCCAGCGGATAAGGTCGAATCCGCGTCCGAACTCGCACCCGAATTCCTTCGGACGCTCCACATTGGCAATCTGCTCGAAGAGTTTGTCGGCTGTAGGGAAGTCAGCCAGTTCAAGGTCGGGCAAGTCAGCACGGTTGCGCACTTCGTTAATCCAGTCGATGGCCTGTTGTGTGGGGCCGTTGACTTCGTTTTCACATTCGGCGGCGCGGAGCAGCACATCGGAGTAACGCATCAGACGCAAGTTGATTCCATCGTGCAAACCTGTAATAACCGTGCTATAGAGACCGGTACGAAGGTTTGTGAACTTGGCGATGGGCAGACCACCGTATGTGTTGTTGGTTACGATGTTGTCAGTGACTGTAAGCTTGTTCGTATAAGCTACATTACCAAACTCGAAATCTTCCCAGTCGGATTCATAAGTACCGATGGTCCAGTACAGACGTGGGTCGAGTTTCCCGTCAGTTGTACGTTCAGCTTTGAAGAGATGGTAGAGCCACGGGGAAGCCGAGATGTCTGCCCAACCACCATAATTGCCGGGGGCGAAGTTACTCTCGATGGCCGAACCTTGGGTGGCATTCGGACTGGTGTTCACCGGAGTCCACTCGTCATCGGTTCCTTGTGATTCCAAGTCGAGGAATTGCACTTCGAAAAGGCTTTCTTTGTTGTTCTCATAGGCAGGACCTTCACGAAAGTTGTCGCCATAGTTATCCATCAGTTCATAAGTACCATATTTCTTGCCGATAATGTCTTTCAGCACAGTAAGGGCATCTTTGAATTTATGGCGTGTCATGAGCGCACGGGCATAGTAGCCGGCTGCAGCACCGCAGGTGGCACGTCCTTTTTCCCATTCACCACCTTGATCTCGTGAGGGTAACAATTCCATGGCTTCTTTGAAATCACTTTCCACTTGGTCGAGTACGGCATCGTATGTGCTGTTGCCGGTATAAAGTCCATCCAATGAAGAATAGGTAGCATAATCTGTGATGAGGGGTGGGTTCTGGTAATAACCAACCAGATTGTAGTATGACAGGCCACGCAGGAAGAGTACTTGTCCTTTGATGCGTTTCATTTTCTCGGAAAGCTGGCTGTTGTCTTCATCGCAACGGGAAATGGCAAAATTACATACATTAATGGTATAGTACCATTCGCGCCAGGGCCACCACGTGATGTCCGAGGTTACTTCCGCATTCAGGTCATCGAAAGGCAGATACCATACTTGTGATGAGTTCCATGCTTCATCACCACGACACACGTCGATGGTGTAGCCTACACGGGCGTAAGAACCTTCCATACGGATATGGTTATAGGCGGCAATAACGCTCTCTTCCAAATCATCGGCATTGAAGCCGAATGTGTTTGAGGTTTGCTGGTTGGGATTCAACAGCTCCAAATTATCATTGCAAGAAGCCAATGTGCCTAATCCCAAAATGAGAGCCAATGCATATTTATTGAGTTTCATATTGTTATGTTTTTAGTGATTAGAAAGTGAAATGAACACCACACATGAAGGTACGTGCGGTAGGATAAGAACAGAAGTTATATCCCGGTGTGAAGGTGCCTCCTGCATAGTCTACATTATAACCTTTGTACCCGGTGAATGTGTGTAAATTCTGTGCTGACACATAGAGACGTACGTCGGATATGTATTTGCCAAACCATTCGTTGGGGAAGTTGTAGCCTAATTCTATATTGGCAATTTTCCAATAAGCTGCGTTCTGAATTTTGCGGTCGCTGAAGAGATCGTTCCAGGCCAAGCTGGCACTGTTGGTAACATAGGTACGTGGCACGTTGGAAAGATAGGTACTGCCGTCTTCACTGAAACGGTTCGCGTCAAGCATGGCTACATCTTTGTTGCCCCAGCCGTAGCAGGAGTTCAGAGAGTTGTGGATATCATCGCTTACGTGATAGTTGAGTGCACCGAACGTAGCGATGCTCAGATCGAAACGTTTGTATTCAAAGCGGGCGTTCAAACCGAAGTTGATCTTAGGCATACCGCTGCCCAGTACTACTTGGTCATAGGCATCCACCTTTCCATCGGGCTTTCCGTCGGGACCGCTTACGTCCTTATAGAGGCAGTCACCAATCTGGGCACCTTCTTGTGTGGCATGGTTGTCCAGGTCGGCTTGTGTGCGGGCGATGCCGTCATAAACCCATCCGTAGAACTTACCGATTTCTTCACCTACGTTGGTGATGTAGGCACCGGATATATATGAATCGGTACCGAAGCCCAATGAGGTTACGCGGTTACGGATGGTGCTCAAGTTGGCTGACACTTCATATTTGAAGTCGTGGTCGCGGTTGCGGTAGGTAGTCGTAAATTCAAAACCTGAGTTATTCATCGAGGCGGCGTTCATCGTTACAGTGGTGTTGGATACACCGGCTTGCTCAGGAACTGGAACGGCATACAGCAGGTCTTCACTGGTATTCTTGTACCATTCAGCGGTGAATTCCAAACGGTTGTTGAAGAAGGCGAGGTCGATACCTACGTTGTAGCTTTTCTTCTTTTCCCAAGAAAGGTTATTGTCTACGAAAGTAGAAATGGCAGAACCGGTGATGGGTGTGTTACCAAAGCTATAAGTCATGTTGTTACGTGCCATTACAGCCTGATACATGTATTCACCGATGTTTTCGTTACCGAGTTCACCATAGCTGGCGCGTACCTTGAACATGTTGACAATGTTTCTGTTGAAGGGGAAGAAAGTTTCCTTGTCAAAACGCCATCCTAAAGATACGGAGGGGAAAGTACCCCAACGGATATTCTTGGACAAGCGGGAACTGCCGTCGCGGCGCACGGTTGCCGAGAACAGGTAACGGTCATCGTAGTTGTAGTTGATACGCCCGATGTAAGAGAGGATGGTGTGTTTGTATTCGAAGCTTTCGGCATAAGTGTTGGCGGCATTCTGAAGTTGCAGGAAGTAAGGCTCGGTGAAGTTGACGCCCCAGCCTGTCAACAGGTCGGTGTTTTCTTCTTCGTAAGTCTGGCCGGCTACCAGGTTAAAATGGTGTTTGCCGACGGTAGCATCATAAGTCAGCACGTTTTCAATCAAAGCATCGGCATAAGAACGGCTAGCCTTGGTGAGGCGTTCGTTGCTCTTGGCCAGATAGACACGATTGCTCTGTACCCATGCGGGAATCCAGGTGAAGTCCTTGCAATGGGTTTTGCTGTAAGAGAGATTGACTTTATAGTTGAGCTTGTGATTCTTGCTGTCAACGCCAATCATCTTCAGGAGATCCACATCGGCAGAAGCTGTTCCTACGAAGCGGTCCACGCGGGTGTTGCGCTTCAGCAGATTGTTGACCAGCAAGGGGTTGGAAGCCGAAATGTCACCATGTACAGTATCGTAGTAAACACCATAGCCGTAAGAGTCATAGTTGAAGTTATTGGCGATACCTACCAGATTGTCAAGTACCCAAGTAGAGTTGTCATAGGCTTTGATGGTGGGCTGCATCAGCAAAGTACCACGCAGCACATTGGTTACGTCGCCATACAGACCTTGAACGTATTCGGAAGCGTTTGACAACCCCATGTTGTCTTGATCGGAGTGAGAGTAGACAAGGCTGGTATGGAACTTGATGAATTTGGTGTCCATCGTGTTGTTGACACGTGCCGTGTAACGTTCATAGTTAGGACCGGCGCCTTCCAGTGTTCCTTTCTGGTTGTAGTAGTCTAATGAAACATTATAGGTGTTGTGGGCGCCGCCACCGGAGAGATTCACATTGTGATTCTGACGGATACCTGTTTTGAATACTTCTTTAAACCAGTTGGTATTGGTGTTGTCCTGGAAATGATATTTTCCGGTGGTACTGTCCAGCTTGTAACCGCCGGGCAGCGGAGTGTTGGAGTTGGTACATGCCTGACCGATGTATTGGCTGTATTGGTCGGCATCCATTACATCATAGACATTACTGGGGATATAGTCCATACCCACGTAGCCATTGTAGTCTACTTTCAGCGGTTGGTCTTTCTGACCGCGTTTGGTAGTGATGATGACCACACCGTTGGCGGCGCGCGAACCGTAGATGGCAGCGGCTGATGCGTCCTTTAGGATTTGGATGGTTTCAATATCGTTTGAAGAGAAATCGCGGATGGAGGTACCCATAGGAACACCATCGATAACATAAAGAGGAGAAGTGTCACCGAAAGATCCGACACCACGGATGCGGACAGTAGGGTCGGCACCGGGTTGTCCGTCAGAAGTGACTTGTACGCCTGATACTTTACCTTCTAGCATGGTGGAGATATTGGAATGGGATGTCTGTTTCAGGGCTTCCGCATCTACTACGGCTACGGAACCAGTCAAGTCGGATTTCTTCTGTGTACCATAACCGATGACAACTACCTGCTCAAGCATCTGATTGTCGGGTTGCAATTGGATGGATTCAATAATGGCACGGTTACGAACAGCTACTTCACGATCCTTGTAGCCTACATAGCTTATCAAAAGGATAGCGTTACCGGCAACCTCCAATTGGAAGTTGCCGTCCACATCAGTAATGGTTCCGCCTTGTCCGTCTTTGATTCTGACGGTAGCTCCTGTGAGGGGTTCACCTTGTTCATCGATAACTTGACCGCGAACCTTGATAGTCGGAGATTGCGCCACGGTAGCCATAACAGGTGTGGAATACACCATCATGCCACCCATAGCACACAGACTAAGCATTACGGAAAATAATAAATGTTTCCTCATTTTTTTAAGTATTAAATTAGTAGATTAAATTGTTGCTGATATATTGAATTGAGATGTTGGATTATTGTACAATCCAATGTTGAATACTCTAGGTAGACAAACCACAGAGTTTATAAATATGCTGGAGCTATTCTTCATAATATTTAAGATTAGGATTAAATTTTAAAAGCAGGGGTCTCTTCCGAAAGTTGAGTACCGATTGCATGACAAAAGTAAAATTTATGCCGTAAACAGGGGTGGACAAACGGTTTTATAGGGTGGACGAATGAATAATGGGAAAAAATGTATTTATTTCGCTTATAGTTTATGTCTTTTGGAGGCGGTGAGATAGGCTCAGGAGAAGGCTTTTTTATAAAAAATCATGTAGCCGGACAACCTGATGAAGGACTGTCCGGCTACATGAGGGATAAAATACAATTCTCTGAAAGGAATTATTTCACAAGTAAAAATCCTCCTTCCGCCTGCATCGTAATGCTGACTTCATCATTCTTTTTTAATGTTATCTCTTCAGCATGAGGATTTAGTTTTTTATCGTCCTGATAAAGCATCACTTTATCTCCTTTAGTACACATGGGAAGGTTCAACTTTAATTTCAGCGGTTCTTTTTGTGCATTGATTCCGGCTATATACCATTGATCGGCATGCCGGCGTGCCAGTACTACGTATTTGCCCGGATAGCCGTCAATGAATCTTGTTTCGTCCCATGTGGTGGGAACTTGCTTCATGAAATCCAAACAAACTTGAGGGGCATCGGTCAGGTTATTAGGCGCCAACGCAAAATTCTGAATAGGATTTTGGAATAAAACGGCTGTTGCCAGTTGGAATACATCAGTGGTCTTGCGTATGCTTCCGCCGTCATTGTTGCGGTTGAGGCGTTTGTTGAGGAATGTGCCACCAAACTCCATGCAACCGATGGTGTTGCGGATAAATGGATGTAGACAGGCATTAAATGCTTCTTCATCGCAAAAATGTTGTTGGAAAATCAGGTTTTCCGATGCGAGCACGGCTTCACTTCCTACATAATTAGGATACATACGCTCCCATCCGCGAGGAAGGGTACAGCCGTGGAAAATGACCATCAGTCCATGATCATCCGCATCGCTCAGGATGGCTTCGTACAGACGTATGGTTTCCTGCTTGTCACCTCCGAAGAAGTCTACTTTGATTCCTTTTACTCCTATATTATGCAGCCATTTCATTTCCTTTTTACGGATAATGGGATTGTCCATATAATTGGTAGGACCTTGCACTATATCATTCCAGTAGCCGCTGGAACTATACCATAAAAATACATCAACCTTCTTGCTGTGTGCATAGTCTATGAAGTCTTTCATACGTTCACGGCCGATGTTGGTATCCCACCAGTTGTCTATCAATACATATTCATATCCCATGGCGGCGGCGAGGTCTACATATTTTTTCTGGTCATCGAAATTGATGCTTCCATCTTGCCAAAGTATCCAGCTCCAGGTTCCGCGTCCCATTTTGTATGTATGCTCCGTTGGGTAAAGAGGTTCCACGACATCCCATGGAATCGTTGTCTCTACAATCGGCTTTAGGTTTTCGCCTACAGTAATAGTACGCCAGGGAGTGGAACCGGGCAATGCAAGGCCGGGAGATGCCGTGCCGTTACCGTTGTTTTCTTCGGGCATGGGGAAAGCGATGGTATAAAGTCCGTCGGCAGTAGCATCGCTTAAGTGTGAGCCACAGTATTTGCTGTCTACTCCGGTTTCACTGATAAGTGCCCAGCCATTTTCTCCTACATGGAACAGACAAGGAAATGTGTAACCGTGCCCATATTGTGAACGTACATTCATAGGAGCGTCAGCCTTATATTCTTCCTCATAGCTGGGTTTGGTGCGTTTCCAACCTATCATGGCGTCACTTTGCGGGCACAGGAAAGTAGTGGTGAAGGATGGGAAGTCAAAACCTGTCGTTTCTTTTTCTATCACTATGCTTCCTGTATCGCCATATTTGGGCATTTCGTAGCGGAAAGCAATATCGTTGTTGCTTACGCGGAATATTATATTTATATTTTTCTTTTCTTTATTGGTAAAGGTGCATGTAAGTTCATTGGCTTGATAATGAATTTGTGATTGTTTGATACGGTCTTGTGTATAGGTTTTATCTATTTTATTCTCTTTTTGTCCGGTGAAAGTCATATCCCGGCTGAAGTCCCCCACATTGGCAATGAAACCTAAAGGTGAATCTTCCAGGATGGTCTTGTCCTTATAGGTGACGGAATAAACGGGGATGCCTTGTTTTACGGATACATTTACTCTTAAAAAGGAGTCGGGTCCTGTAACTGTAGCTTGTTGAGCAAAAGCTGACATTGTAGTGATGGCAAGCAGCCAAGTCATAAATTGTTTTTTCATGGGTATTAAATATGCTATTATAATGTAGGGCAAAGATAATTTATTTAGCGAAACGAGAGCGTAGAAAAACGGAGCATTTATGGTATACAATCCGTTCATTTTACGCTCTGGAATAAGTCAGTCGGTTCCATTCTCCATCATCGAACTGGGTGTTGTTCCGAAATGTTTTGTAAAGCAGCGTGTGAAGTATTTGGGATCATTGAATCCTACTTCGTATGCTATCTCAGATATATTCATATTGTGCGTCAGCCGGTTACGGATAATAAGTTCCCGCGCAAGATTCAGCCGGTAGTTACGCATGAATTGTCCGGCAGACTGTCCCGTCAGATTTTGCATTTTTTTGTTCATCAAACTTTTGCTTACCCCCATTGCTTCGATGAAATCGCTTATTTCGTAATAGGAGTTCTTATAGTTTTCTTTCACAATCTGCATCGCCTTGTCCAGGAACTTCTTGTCACTGGATTCTTTTTCGATATTCAGTGCATCCACGTCCATACTGTATGAGAACTTTTGTTGGAAACGTTTGCGGTTTTCCAGTATATTGGATATCCGGGCCAGCAGCAAAGTGTCATCAAATGGTTTTAAAAGGTACTCGTCTACACCTATACGGAAACTTTCAATGCGCGATTCGTTGGATGTTTTGGCTGTGAGCATCAGGAAGGGGATATGTGAGATGGCGAAATTGGATTTTACCCGGCGGGACAGTTCCATGCCATCCATGACAGGCATCATCAGGTCGCTAACAATAAAATCCACGTTTTGGGATTGGAGCACAGTCAATGCTTCTTCACCTTGGGATGCTTCAAGTACGTTATAATATTCGGTCAGAATGGAACGGATATAGTCGCGCATATCTTTGTTGTCTTCTACTACCAGAATCGTCAGTTTTCCATTGGTGGCAGGTTGCAATGTCATCGGAGAGTCGACCGGTTCTTTAACTTGCTCTGTTGGTGTGGGCAGACTGTCCGCATCGGCATATTGCAAAGGAAGTAAAATACGGAAAGAACATCCTTTGCTCTGATTATTCTTGGCACAAATTGAACCTCCATGCAACTGGACAATTCGTTTGCATAGATAGAGACCGATTCCAGTCCCGCTTTGTCCGTTGATAGAGGAATGCGTCTTATTTTGTGATTGGTAGAAGCGGTTGAATACTTTGTCTATCTCTTCTTCGGGAAGTCCTGGTCCTGTATCCCGAATACAGATGAATAACTTTTCCTGCTCTTCCTGGCGGAGGGGGGTGGCATAGATGGTAATTTGTCCTCCTTTGGGGGTAAATTTCAAAGCATTTCCTATTAAATTGACAATCACTTTATGCATGGCATCCTCATCGTACATTATTTCACATGAAGGAAGGCGGAAGCGACGTTCGATGGTTATTCCTCTTTCGGAAGCATATGCGTCGAAGGGTACTAGTAGTTCATTGAGTAATTTGGCAAAATTGCCCGGGTTGCGGACAATTTCCATTTTCCCTGATTCTACTTTGCGGAAGTCCATTAATTGGTTGACCAGTGAGAGCAGGTATTTTGAGTTGCGCTCCACAAAATGTAATTGTTCAATGACTTGAGGATTGTAGCTTAGTTTCAATGCTCTTTCTATAGGTCCTACGATTAATGTCAACGGAGTACGGAATTCATGGGTGATATTGGTGAAGAAGGCGAGTTTGTCAACCGTCAATTCCTGCACCTTTTTTGACATTTGGATCAGTTGCCCTTTTTGTTTGGTTATTTTTTCGTTTTGCTGTTTTAATAGTTGGTTTTGACGATAGAGCTCGCTTGCCTGAGTGGAAAGCAGTTTTTTCTGTTCTTCCAGTTCACGGGTACGTTCCTCTACTTTGATGTGGAGTATTTCTTGTTGTTCTTTTAACGAACGAAGCCTCCATGATAATACCTTATATATAAGGAAAGATAGAAGAACCAATATGGACAGAATGAACCAGATGGTTTTATAGAAATAAGGTGATACGGCAATGTGGAGTTCTGCCATTTCTTCCAGCCATTGTTTGCCGTCGGGTGCATAACGCAGTTCGAAAGTATAGTTGCCGGGACGCAGATTGGTATAGGCGGCTTGTCGTCTGTTGGCCGGTACTTTTATCCATTTGTCGTCAAATCCTTTCAAGCGGTAATAATAATTGGCAAATGTCGATGCATCATAATCCAATGCGGCAAATTCAATATAGAGAGATTTGTCGCGTTCGTGTAACTGTAAGGTACCGTTTGTGTACAATCGCTCTTTATTTGCCACACGGACATGGGTAAACGCCAAGGGAACAGCTTCCTTCGGGTTTATATCTATGACCGGCTTGACCACAGACAGTCCTTTGGTACTTCCTATATATAAATCTCCATTGGCGGCACGGCATATTGCGTTCCAATAGAACTGGTTGGATAATAGCCCGTCTTTCCGGGTATAGTTGAAGAAGCTGTTGTTGTTAGGATTGAAGCGGGAGAGTCCGTTGGTGGTGGTAATCCAAAGATACCCTTCTTTATCTTCCGATATGCAGCGGACACTGTTGTTTATCAGTCCGTCTTCGGTGGTGAAGGAGCGGAAGGTATATTCTCCGTTTTCTGTTGGTGAGGATTTGTAGAAACCATATCCGTTGCTGCCTATCCAAAGGGTTCCGTCTTTAGACTGGGTGATGTAGGTTACCCTTTCCTTTAACTTTGACTCCGGTTCGTCTAGCTTGATCCTCCAGAGTTGATAAATCAGTCTAGGGGTTTTCAAACTGCTTAAATCTATTCGGCAAAGTCCTTCTGTAAGTCCCAGCCACAGGTGGTTATCCTTATCTATGTAGTATCCTGTACAACCTTCAATTCCACCTAGGTTCATGCCCTTGAATGGTTCGGTGAGCGTTTGTGTTTTCAAATCGTAAACATAGATATTGATACTGGTTCCTACCCAGATGGCATTATTCAAGTGGTCATAGCAGATACTTCCGGCCCATCCCCATGAGAAGTCTCCGCATTCGGGTATTTCTATGTGGTGAAATTGTTTGTTCTGCGGATTTTTCATATCTATCCATCCTATGCCTCCTCCCCAAGTTCCCATCCAAAGTCTTCCATCGTTATCGCTGGTAAAGCAACTGACGGTATTATGGCTTAGGTGGGCGGGTGCATCGGTAGTATAGTGCTCAAAAGTGTTGCTGCCGGGAGCCCGCCGGTTCAAACCTCCTTCTACGGTTCCTACCCATAAAACACCCGACGGGTCTTCATAAATGGCATTGACGGGATTTTGGGAAAGACTTCCGGGAATGGCGGGAGTATGATAATAGTTTTGTACGAACAGCATCCGGCGGCTCATCTTGTTCAGACCTCCCACTTCGGTGCCTACCCAGATAATATCACCATCGGTCAGCAGACAGTTTACGAAGTCACAGTTTAATGTGTTTTGTACGATTTCTCCTTCTCCGGTATCTTTATTTATCCGCTCAAAATTGTCTGTCAACGCATTATAAAGGTTTATACCTTTTAGGGTGGCAACCAGCATGGTATGTTCTCCTGTTTCTGCTATGTCTGTGATAAAGTTTTGGGAAAGCGAACTATTGTCATTCGGATCATACATATAATGCTTCATCAGTTCCGTATCCATATTGTATCGGAAAAGGCCTTGTGCGCTGCCAATCCAAATTTCATTTTCTTTCCGGCAGATTACTTGTATGGACACACCGGGTAATTGAAGGGCAGATGAAATGAATGTGGGTTCCTGTACTTCCATAGCCGATTCTTTGATGCGGTAGATACCGTCTTTGTAGTTTATCCAGAGATAGTCTTCTACTTCACAAATAGTCCGGATGGATTCTCCTGCCGGTACTTCGCATGTTTTAATAATTTGTTTTATATCTCCTTGTTTGTCAAAGGTAATTTTGAATAAATTGTTTTCCGAACAAACCCAAATATTTCCCGCTTTGCTATGGAGAATAAGATGAGAGGGGCGGTTACACAGTGAAATAAGTTTGTCTTTCATATCAGTGACTTGTACTGTCTGCATGGTTTGTATATCCAGTATGTCAATACCCATTTCACTGACAGCCCAAATACGCTTGAAGTTATCCTCACACAGTTTGTTTATAAAGTTACTTCGTAGCTTGATACGGGTGTTTCCCATATGGAAGGCGGTGAATTCATAACCGTCATAACGGGCGATTCCTTCCCCGCGGGTAGCGATCCATAAAAAGCCCTGACTGTCTTTCAATATATCATCCACAAAGTTGTGAGGCAGTCCTTCATCCATCGTAATGGCAGTGAAATTATAACGTTCGGACCATTTTCCGGCTGTTCCTTCAGCTTGCATATACAGACTAGATAAAAAGATGAACAGAGCGAATAGAAAACAATGTTTTTTCATAGTGTGTTGTTCATTAATGACGTAAGAATATACCGTTACTTATACAAAGATATACCTTTTCGTTTTTCCTCAAAAACAAATAAATCATTTTTATCCCTCTGCTGCACAAATGTCCACCCTTTAAGCGATATTGTCCACCTGGCGAGCTTTTGATTGCAGTTATATTTGCATTAATAATAGTTAGTCAATGTGACAGTTGGCTGCGTTATATGCCGCATGTCATTGGCAAATTAGTACATTAGCAAATGGTCACATAATAAAAAAATACTATGAAACAGCAATTTTTCCCTCAAAGATTATTCATGGACATGAAAAGGTTAATAATAAATAGGTTGGTCGGTTTAGGCTTGTTGGCCGTAGGGATATTGGTATCATGCAGTGCACCTACGGCTTTCGTGCCTGTCCCTTCTCCCAATCCTTGGGCTGATGATTATACCGCTCTTTCATCTATGGAGAATTACAAGCAGTGGGGAACATATAATGTACACGACCCGGCTTGTAAAAAAATAGGAGATACTTATTATTTGTATTCTACCGATGCTATTTTTGCTGAGAACCGGAAAGAGGCGAAAGAGAAGAATGTGCCTCTGGGTTTTGTCCAGGTACGCAAATCAAAAGACTTGGTACATTGGGATTTTGTGGGCTGGGCTTTTCCCGAGATTCCTGCTCCGGCTATAGAATGGGTTCATAGTCAGGCGGAGGGAAAAGGGGCGACTAATATCTGGGCTCCTTATTTGATGCCTTATCAGGGTATTTATCGTTTGTATTATTGTGTTTCGGCATTCGGCAGGAATACATCCTATATCGGTATGGCCGAGTCGGATTCTCCTGAAGGTCCCTGGATACAGAAAGGGTGTGTGGTTAAGACAGGAGAAGGGGATGCGATGAATGCCATAGACCCTTCTGTGGTTGAGGATCCGGAAACCGGAAAGTGGTGGATGCACTATGGCTCTTATTTCGGTGGTCTGTATTGTGTGGAACTGAATCCCGAAACAGGAATGACTATGCAGCCGGAGGATCATGGGCACTTGATAGCACGCCGGGCCAATTACCGGAAAGATAACTTGGAAGCGCCGGAAATCATGTATCAACCCCAACTTGGCAAATATTATCTGTTTACATCCTACGATCCGCTGATGACTACCTATAATGTACGTGTCGCTTATTCCGGTTCTCCCGAAGGGCCTTTTGTGGATTTCTACGGAGAGGATATAAAAGATACAACGAATAATGTTCCTATATTGACAGCTCCTTACCGCTTCGAAAATCATCCGGGATGGGCGGGAACGGCTCATTGCGGTCTTATTGATGCCGGTGACGGCCGTTATTTTATGGTCCATCAGGGACGGCTTTCCCCCCAGAACCAGTTGATGGATTTGCATGTGCGCGAAGTGTTCTTTACGGTGAATGGATGGCCTGTGGTTTCTCCCGAACGCTATGCAGGTACTGCTCCACGTTCTTTCACTAAAGAAGATTTGGTAGGTGAGTGGGAAATTATCCGTATTCAGGAACCGCCTTTGGAACGTAGTTTGGAAGCTGGACAAATATTGTGGGGTGAAGGGGACTTGCGAAATGGGGAGCAGGCGTTATCTGCCCGTGTTGTTTTGGAAGCAGATGGCAGTGTTGGAGATGCAACTTGGGATTTTAATGTTAAAAAACAACTTCTTACTATAAAAACAGCCACAGAAGATATTAACAATTTGATTATCTTTGCCGGACACGATTGGGAAAATGAAACAGAAACCATTCTTTTTACCGGCCTGGATGCTCAAGGGCATTCTGTGTGGGGAAAGAGAATTGACTAATAAAAATCAATAATATTACTATCATGAAATTACACAGAACTCTATTCACAGCATGGGTATTTGCTGCCGGAGTAGCGCTACATGCACAGAATGTGCACAACATGGTCGTGCAGACTAATAAATTAGGTGCGGAAATACAACCAACCATGTATGGTTTGTTCTTTGAGGACATTAATTATGGGGCGGACGGAGGCTTGTATGCCGAACTGATAAAGAACCGTTCATTTGAATTCCCGCAACGTTTTATGGGTTGGAATATTTTCGGCAATGTGACCTTGATGGACGACGGGCCGTTCGAGCGAAATCCGCATTACGTCCGTCTGGGTAATTCCGGACACAGGGAAAAGCACACAGGAATTGAAAACGAAGGTTTCTTCGGCATAGGTGTCAAGGAAGGGGCTGAGTATCGCTTTTCCGTATGGGCACGTGGTGAGAACCAGAAACTTCGTATTGAATTGATCAAAAATGATACGATGGAGGAACGTCAGGCTTTTGAGTCAAAAGAACTGATAGTGAATTCGAAGGATTGGAAACAATATGAGGTGATATTGAAATCGCCGAGAACGGAGCCCAAGGCTCATCTTCGTATTTTCCTTGAAAGTGCGGGAACGGTGGATCTGGAACATGTTTCTCTTTTCCCTGTAGATACTTGGAAAGAGCGTAAGAACGGTCTTCGTAAAGACTTGGTGCAGGCTTTATATGATATCAAACCCGGTGTTTTCCGTTTTCCCGGCGGCTGTATTGTAGAAGGTACGGATGAGGCTACCCGTTACGAATGGAAAAAAACAGTAGGTGCGGTAGAGAATCGCCCGTTGAATGAAAACCGCTGGCATTATACGTTCAAGCATCGTTTCTTCCCTGATTATTTCCAGACCTACGGACTGGGCTTCTTTGAATATTTCCAGTTGTCGGAGGATATAGGCGCCGAACCGCTGCCTATTCTGAACTGCGGATTGATATGTCAGTATCAGAATGACCCCGACCAGCAGGTCAGCCTGTCAAAGCTTGATTCGTATATACAGGATGCATTAGACCTGATTGAGTTTGCTAATGGCGATGTCACAAGTACTTGGGGAAAAGTTCGTGCGGATATGGGACACCCTGCTCCCTTTAACTTGAAATTCTTGGGCATTGGTAACGAACAATGGGGACCGGAATATCCGGAACGTCTGAAACAGTTTGTCGAGGTGCTTCGTAAGGCTCATCCTGAAATCAAGATTGTTGGTAGTTCGGGACCTCAGTCTGAAGGTAAAGACTTTGATTACTTATGGCCGGAAATGAAAAATCTGAAAGTGGATTTGGTGGATGAGCATTTCTATCGTCCCGAAAGCTGGTTCCTGGCACAAGGCAACCGTTATGACAATTACGACCGCAAAGGACCGAAGGTCTTTGCAGGAGAATATGCCTGCCATGGCAAAGGCAAGAAATGGAACCATTTTAACGCTGCTTTAATGGAAGCTGCGTTCATGACCGGACTGGAACGGAATGCTGATGTGGTGCACATGGCTACTTATGCACCTTTGTTTGCCCATGTGGAAGGATGGCAATGGCGTCCGGATTTGATCTGGTTTGACAATCTGAACTCGGTTCGTACTTGTAGTTACTATGTGCAGCAGCTTTATGCTCATAACAAAGGTACTCATGTGTTGCCCCTGACTATGGATAAAAAAGCTGTGAGTGGTCAGGAAGGACAGGATGGTCTGTTTGCCAGTGCCGTATGGGATAAGGATGAAAAGGCTTATATCGTGAAAATTGCCAATACTTCGGAGCAGACACAGCCAGTATCATTGACTTTCAACGGGTTGAAGAAGAGTGATAAACTTGTGGAAGGTAAATGCATCACACTCCAGTCTGCCGATTTGGATAAAGATAACACGGTAGAGCATCCGAATGTCATCACTCCGAAAGAAAGTGCTGCTACGGTTGAGGGTAATGTACTGAATGTAGAGATGGCGCCGAAGACTTTCGTGCTTTATAAGTTTGTTAAGGCAAGTAATAAGTAAAAGATGAATCATTCCTTTAAATACTAACACAGAGGATAGAGAAACATAAAGCAGCCGAAGGGCTGCTTTATAATCCCAACTGCATCCGGAACTTTTAAAGGAAATGTATACCTGCCTCCCTTGGTTGTACCAAGGGAGTTTTTTTTGATTATACGTATATTATCATCTTGGATTATGCGCAGCATTTTGCTGTAAATCAGTGATATGTTGTGCAAATACATTCTAAATCCCCCTGAAACGGTTTGCCATTTTCTGCTGCCAAATCTGGTTTGACGGATATCGGTTGTTCTAATTCCTGTGTCATAGCTACGGTTGTTCCCTTGCAGGGGAGCGTCATAAGGCGTATTTTTGTTCGGGTGCGTTCGTTGCTTTACTAAGGTGAAGAGCTAGCTTCACTTAGGTGAACAGCCGCTTTCACCTAGGTGGAATAATTGCTTCACCTTGGTGAAATATTAAATGGAGTGAGGTGAAGATAAGATGAGAATAGGTTCTTATGATGCCTACGAGTTGCCGGGAGGTAACGAGGGGGTGATTTTACATTCTGTCCGAGAGAATCCCCGAAGCAGATTTATTTCGCCACCGGCATACCGATTGAGGAGGATTTGAAAGACTATTACACAGAAAGTGGTTGGTAATGAGTGAGTTGCTGTGACGGAATGTTTTTGTACTTTATGTAAATGTGTTAAAAGTGATTTTTGTTGTCGTTATATTGTAGGGGCGGACTCATGGGTCTGCCCCTACGGTGGAACATTTGATAGTTACTTCGAACTTTTGAAATATCCTCTTATTGGATGAGTCCTGTTTACATCTTTATTCTCTTATTGCGTACTTGCCTCAGAATTGTCTGCAACTCAAATACTTTCTTAGGATACTTTTCTGCTACATTTTCTTGTTCGCTCACCTTTTCCATTTCATATAACTGGGGAATGTTCAGGTTTCCGGTCTCTATTTTTTCTGCCTTCATGAAAGTGGTCGGATCATCATTCGGTTCAATGTATTTCCAGTCTTTGGTACGGACGGACAACGTGTGGTTCATGGATTGTTCCACAATCCATGGGCGGTCTGTCTTATCGGTTCCTATCAAATTCCCTAAACGGTCATAGCTGTCCGGAGCGCTGCCTTTAGGTAATCTGGCGTTGACCAAAGCTCCTAAAGAGGCTAGCCAGTCAATCTGTGACATTAATACGTCCGAGTCTCCTGTCTTTTTTATCTTCTGTGGCCAGCGGACGATGACCGGAACGGCTGTTCCACCCTCGAAAGCGCTGTATTTGTTCCCTCTCCATGGACCGGAAGGTGTATGTCCGTTCAACAGCTCTTCTGCCTTGTCCTTATATCCGTCGTCTACAACCGGACCATTGTCGCTGGATAGAATAATCAGCGTGTTTTCAGTTAGTCCAAGTTGGTCCAATGTTTCCATCAGCTGGCCTACCGTCCAGTCGAATTGGGCGATTGCGTCTCCGCGTAATCCCATAGGATTCTTTCCACGGAAGCGGTCATGAGGAAAACGGGGAACGTGTACATCATTGGTCGCAAAATACATAAAGAAAGGCTCGTCTTTATGCTGTTTGATAAAATCGATGGCATGAACGGCGATGGAATCGGCAATGTTCTCATCTTTCCAAAGTGCCTTTCCACCCCCTTTCATAAATCCGATGCGGCTGATGCCATTGACGATGGACATGTCATGTCCGTTGCTGGGATGTAGGTTATACAGTAGTTCGGGATTATCTTTTCCGGTCGGTTCTCCCGGAAAGTTCTTGGTGTAACTCACTTCTATAGGATCGGACGGATCATAGTTGGCTACCTTGCCGTTTTCTATAAATACACAAGGTACACGGTCGGCTGTAGCGGCCATGATATAGTGATAGTCAAAGCCTAAGTCACCCAAAGCGGCTGGTAAAGGAGCATTCCAATCCTGTCCGCCTGTCTTGTCTCCTAGTCCCAGATGCCATTTGCCGATAGCGGCTGTAGCATATCCGGCACTTTTAAACATATCTGCCATGGTGTATTGTTCGGGACGGATAATCATTTTTACATCTCCTGCGGCAATATCCGTATCCGGTCTGCGCCATGCATATTCTCCTGTCAGCAAGGAGTAGCGGGATGGGGTGCTGGTAGCGGCTACAGTATGTGCATTAGTAAAACGGATGCCTTCCGATGCCAGTTTGTCAACATGGGGAGTTTCTACATTCTTGGCTCCGTAACATTTTAAATCTCCATATCCCAGGTCATCTGCCAGAATAACGATAACATTGGGCTTTTTCAGGTCTTGCGTACTGTTTTTTTGAACGGTTTCTGCTGTTGCAGAGTTACAAGCGGCTAATGAGGCAAGTAAGGATATGCCTGCATAATTTCTACTTTTCATCTCTATCTATTTAAGGTTTGATTCGGATACATGTCTATTTTCACTTTCCGGTTTCTCGACCTGAAGGTGAAAAACGACGGAAAGTTATCAAGAAAATCTTGAAGCAGCAAAAAAGAGAGCCGAAATATGATTTGAAAGTGTCTGGAATTAGATGATAATGCCCCCACCCAGTACTACATCATCCCTATAAAAAGCGGCTGCTTGTCCCGGGGCAATGGCTGTCAGCGGCTCATGCAGTTGTACATGCAGGGTGTTATCCGGTTGCAGGGTTACTGTGCAGCGGTTTGCTTGTTTCCGATAGCGTATTTTGACGATGATGTCGTCCTTATTTAGTAATAAAGCGGGATTGGTGATGCGCCATTCTTTCAGTCTCATTTCTGTTTTTTCCAGTGCTTTCAAGTCGCTCAGTATGACTTTGTTTTCTGCCGGAATGATTTCTTTGACAAAGACAGCCCGGTTAAGATCTATGCCCAATCCTCTCCGCTGGCCGATGGTATAGAAAGGATAACCTTTGTGCCGTGCGATAAAATTCCCCATTTCATCGAAGAATTTACCCGGTAGGATACTTCCTTCAGGCAATTCCTTATGCAGGAATGTGCGGTAGTCCATGGGGCAGAAGCAGACTCCCAGACTGTCCCGTTTATGGGCGGCTTTCAGAAAACCACGCTCTGCCGCGATCTCACGGACACGGGCTTTAGTCAGGTTGCCCATAGGGAGAAGCATACGTTGCAGGATTTCTTGTGGCAGCCCCCATAGGAAAAAGGATTGGTCTTTATCCGGGTCGGCACCGGTAGTGATGTGATAGTATCCATTGATGAGGCGTCGGCGTACATAATGTCCTGTAGCGAAGTGATAGATCCCCATTTCATCGGATATTTTCTTCAAAAGAGGCCATTTCAGGTAGTTGTTGCATAAAGTACAGGGAACCGGGGTATGACCTGCCATATATTCGTTGATGAAATAGTCAATGATGGTTTTCCGGAAGGTACCACGAACATCGTATGTGAGATGGGGGATGCCCAGACGTTCACATAAAGTGCGGGCATCCTCCAGATACTCTGTATCATTTCCTTTTTCATAAAAACGGAAGGTGATGCCGGTTACCTCGTATCCTGCATCCTGCAATAGAAGGGCGGCTACGGAACTGTCTGTTCCTCCGCTCATGCCTAGTAGGACTTTATTATTGGGTTCTGCTTCTTTCATCTTTATAGCAGTTTTGTGAGGATAGATGCTGGGATATCCATTTTGGAGAAGGCAAATAGTTTCTTTCCCAAATCTTTCAAAGAGGCTCCGATGTGATATACGTCGGATTGGTCTATAATAAGAAAACGGTCATGTGCTTGGCGGTAGGTTCTTATGTTTATAGGTGGATATTGATTGTTGTGTCGGGTAAGGTCTAGTTGAAGTTGCGGTGTGATTCGTTGTGTATAGATGGTGGCATCTACTCCTGTTGTGCGTTTGGAAAGCATGAGAAGTGTGCTTTCATCTATATAGTTGTCTATCAGGATAAGGGAATTCTTGGCGGATTTGATAAGGTTCGTGGCGAAAGCGTATGCGTCGAAAATCTGTCCGTCAAAGAAAATTCCTTCGACCGGAGGGAGAGAGGTGCGGACAAAAAAATCTACTTTCTCATTTAATCTGGTCAGTTGCATATCATAAGAAAGAAACTTTGCATCCACCCTTTGTTCAAGGTTGCTGATGCGTTGGTTGATGACATGACCTTTTAATAAATAATCTTTTAAAACTTGGCTTGCCCAACGGCGGAACAAAGTGGCATTTTTGCTGTTGACACGATAGCCTACAGAAATGATAGCGTCCAAATTGTATGTTTTGGTTTTGTATGACTTGCCATCCGAGGCAGTTAGTTCCAAAATGGAACATACTGAGTTTTCGTTCAACTCGCCGCTTTGGAATATATTCTTAAGATGTTTGGTAATAGCTTGGCGTTTGGTCTCAAATAACTCTGCAATTTGTGCCTGAGTCAGCCACACTGTTTCATCTTCAATGCGCACTTCCATCCTCACCGATTCATCCGGCTGGTAGAGTATGATTTCTCCTTGTTGTTCCATGTGTTCGATTTTTGGGGTACAAAGCTAGCAAATATAAATCAGACTGATCTTGCTTTCAGGCTATAATTGAAATGTAGGATGGGAAATGAAACTCCGATGACAATCTATATGATAGCGCCATCGGAGTTCTGACACACTCTTCTTATTAAGGAAGGAATGCTTGCGATATTTTTATTTTATCGGCATCAATGTGAATCCCCAATGATATTCCTTATTGGCGGGCAGGGTATGTTCCGGCAGCGGGCGGTCTCCCCAGCTGTCATAACCGGCTACACCTTGCTGTTTCATATCAATACATACTTCAACGAAATTACGTGGAGTGATATCGTTGACGTGGGTCATGCGGCGTATTACATTTTTAGCCTTTGCCTCGTCGTGGTTGGCAATCTCTTCGGGGGTGAAATTAGTCCACTGGCGAGGACGGTTAATGGCTTCTTCCGAATCAAAGTCCTCTACAGAATTGCGCAGTGCATTGAAACCGATGGTATTGTCAGCGCGTATTAACAGACCTTTTCCGCCTTTACGGCTCAGTTCCACCCAACGGGTGTCGGTGCGGTGTCCGTTTTCTTGCGGACGGACGTAGTTGTTGGTGTACATCTGGTCGGCTGTGGTGCGGTAGAGGTCGACGAAACTACTTGCATTACGGTCAATGTAGTTTTCACCCGGTCCGCGGCCGAAATATTCTACCTGATTCATATCCGATGGCAAGCGGAAACGTACGCCGATACGTGGTACGTTCAGTTTGGAAGAGGCCAGACGCTGGGCATCCTGTCCCGGTGTGAAGGTGGCCATCAGAGTTGCTTCTGACACTTCGGTACTGGCGGCTTTCATATCCGTAGAAGTAAAGGTAATATCTGCATGAACCATTCCGTCAGGATAAATGGTATATTTCATGATATACAGGTTACCTGCTGCCAGTAAATAGTTGGCTGTTAATATAGTCTTGTTGCCGTCTGTTTCTGTAGTGACATCCGCTACATTGAAGTTCTTGCTGGACTGTTTCCATATTTGCTCGCGCTTAGGCCCACCGTTACCATAATCATTGTCTGTCGGTGCGCGCCAGAAGTTAGGTTGAATACCAAAGCCTTCAACGAAATATTCTGTACCGTTTACTTTGTATGAAGTCACGAGTCCACTTTTCTTGTTGAAAACGAACTGCATACGTGATGATAATACGGTGATGACGTCACCATCCGTGCTGACGGTAGTCTTACCGCTTGCTTTATGTTCGGCTATAGCCAATGGTTCTATGGGCAGGCGGAATTGTTCGGAAGCAATATCGTGCCCTGCAGGAATCAAGGGTTCCGGCTCTGTGGTGGTAACTACAAAATTTACAAAATATTCTGTGCCGGCCTTGGGCTTCAATCCGTTGAGGTTGATGTCCAGTTCTTTGGAGCTTTGCGGTTCGATATCTAATGATACTTTTCCGCCTTTAATTGTTTTTCCGTTTGCCTTTACGGTATAACTGATCATATACTTCTTCAAGTTGGTGAAGTAGAAACGGTTCTTTACCAGGAATTTGCCGGCAGCCGGGTCGATGGCTTCAAAACCTACATTCTGATGTGCATATTTCACTTCTGTCATGGCCGGATGCGGAGTGCGGTCCGGAGCTACGATTCCATTGCATAGGAAGTTTCCGTCGCTGGGTGCATTGGTCCCGTAATCACCTCCGTAGGTCCAGTAGGTACGTCCATTTTCGTCTTTTTCCAGAATACCTTGGTCTACCCAGTCCCAAATGTAACCACCTTGCAAGTTCGGGTACTTGTAGATCGCTCTCCATTGTGCTGCCAGATTACCATTGGAATTGCCCATAGCGTGTGAATATTCGGATGGCGCAATGGGACGGTCGCTGCCTTTTTTGCCTATTTCTTCCAGCCAGGCGGCACTAGGGTATTGGGGTACATACATATCTGTGTTCCATTCCCAAAGGGCGCGTTCATAATTTACAGGACGGTTCATCCCTTTTACTTCGCGTTCTTTCAGCCATAAATAGGTCTGATAGAAATTATAACCGTTTCCAGCTTCGTTTCCTAATGACCAAATGGCTACAGAGGGATGGTTTTTGTTACGCTCGTACATATTAATGGTACGGTCCATGTGCGGCTTCAGCCATTCGGGATTGTTGCCCAATGTTCCGCCTCGGCTTAAGTTATAATACATACCGTGGCTTTCGATATTGGCTTCATCATATACATAGATGCCATATTCATCACACAATTCATAGAACTTGCGGTCTTGCGGATAGTGGCAGAGACGTACACTGTTGATGTTGTTCTGTTTCATCAGGGTGAAGTCCTTGCGCATCAGCTCTTCGGGAACATAATGTCCTGTTTCGGGATTATGCTCGTGTATGTTTACGCCTTTCAGCTTGATGGGTTGTCCGTTGATGAACAAGCAAATGTATGGTTTGCCGTTTTCGGCTATCTGATCGGTTGGTTTGATCTCGAAACGGCGGAAACCTACCGTATAAGGAATGATCTCGCTTGTTTTTTCTCCGTCTTTCAGAGATATCAGTAACCGGTACAGGTTAGGGTGTTCTGATGTCCAGGTCTTGACGTTGCTGAGGGTGGCTTCAAAAGAGATACTCTTCTGCCCGTCCGCTGTAACAGGACAGGGGGTGTTACCTTCTGCCACCACTTTCTTTGCGGCATCCAGCAATTCGTATGCTACGGTTACCTCTTTGTTGCCTGCTGTATGGTTGGTTACGTCTACATCCAGTTTGAAGATACCATTTTTATAGGTGTCGTCCAGCGTAGACATCACGTTGAAATCTTTGATGTGAGTTTTGGGCTGTGAGAACAGAAATACATCACGTTCAATACCGCTCATGCGCCAAAAATCCTGGCATTCCAGATAAGAACCGGTACTCCAGCGGAATATTTTAATGACCAGCGAGTTTTTACCGGGTTTCAGGTAGTTGTTGATTAAAAATTCTGCCGGATTCTTGGAGTCTTCGCTGTATCCCACTTCCTGTCCGTTGACATATACGTATACACCGGATTTTGCTCCTTCCAAACGGAGGAATATGTCGCGTCCATCCCAATCGGTGGGAATTTCGATATCACGCTGATACACACCGACCGGATTGGCTTCGGGTAATTGCGGCGGTTGTGGATTTCTGGGCTTGAATTCGTATCCATGATTGGTGTAGATGGCCACTCCGTAGCCCTGTACCTCCCAGTTGCCGGGTACTTTAATCTCCTTCCAGGCTATGTTGGCATCCGGTTGCTCAATGTTGGCAGGCAGATCTTTGTATGTATCTGCATAATAAAAGTTCCATGTACCGTTTAGTAGTTTGTAATAAGGGCTGTTTTCATACTCGCCGGTCAGTGCCTGGTCCCGGTTGTCATAAGTCATGAAAGCTGTACGCGGATATTCCTTGTTGACGGCTACGGTCTGAATATCTTTCCAATAAGGTAGTTTTGTATCTTCTGCATGAAGAACTTGTGTTGAAAAAGCGCATACAGCGGCGCCAATCAGGCATTTAAATAAGGTTGTCATTTTAGGTTTCATAGGTTCAAATAGAAAAATGAAGAAGAAAGGGCGCTAGTACCGGCGCCCCTTTCCTTAAGTCCTTTTATGTAAAATAGCAATTATTTAATTGCGTCTGCTAGTTCAGCACCTGGTTTGAACTTGGTTACTTTTTTAGCAGGAATAGTAATCGTTGCTTTTGTGGATGGGTTGATACCTGTTCTTGCACTTCTTTCAGCAACAGAGAATGTTCCGAATCCGATTAATGATACTTTGTCCCCTTCTTTGAGGGCCTTTGTTACAGTTGAAACGAAAGCTTCAACTGCTTTTTTTGCGTCGACTTTGCTCAAGCCGGCTTCAGCGGCGACTGCGCTGATAAGATCTGCCTTATTCATAACGAAAATGATTAATTATTAAATGTAACACAAAAGTTTTACCAAAATCAGTGACAAATATATGCTTTCAAAATTAGAAATCAAACAGATAGCCTAAAAAAGATGCTCCAAAAATCAAAAAAACGTAAGAGAACTCTTGTTTTCTGTTATATAACAGAATAAAATTGTAAATTTGCGCGCAATCAATGTTTTATTAGACGAAGAATATTTATGAACAGTATACCTACAGTAACCAAGAATTTATTGATAATAAATGTGTTGTGTTTCTTTGGAGGCGTGGTAGCCATGAAGTATGGAATTAACCTAAACGACCTGCTGGGACTACACTTTTTTATGGCATCTGATTTTAATCCTGCCCAGTTGATTACTTATATGTTTATGCATGGCGGTTTCCAGCATATCTTTTTTAACATGTTTGCCTTGTGGATGTTTGGACGTACGCTTGAACAGGTTTGGGGACCGAAACGTTTCTTGTTCTATTATATGGTATGTGGTATAGGTGCGGGATTGGTGCAGGAGCTGGTGCAATATATACAATATGTGACCGAATTATCGCAATATGACAGTGTGAATACGGGGATTGCCGTGATTCCGATGGCGGAGTACTTGAATCTGATGACTACAGTTGGCGCTTCGGGAGCGATATATGGCATTTTGTTGGCATTCGGTATGCTATTCCCCAATAGTCAGATGTTTGTATTCCCTATCCCATTTCCTGTCAAGGCTAAATATTTTGTGATGGGATATGCTGCTTTGGAGATATTTTTGGGATTGGGTGCTTCGACCGATGGCGTTGCCCACTTTGCACACTTGGGAGGTATGATTTTTGGTTTTATATTAATAATGTATTGGAGAAAAAAGAATAATAATGGGCAGTTTTATTACTGATTTGAAAAATAGCTTCAACAAAGGGAACATATATATCCAGTTTATATATATTAATGTAGGGGTATTCATTGTAACTTCCTTATTGGGGATTTTATGGATGCTGTTCAACCGGAATGGAGCATTTGTGCTTCAATATTTGGAACTGCCGGCCTGGACGTTGCAGTTTGTCAAGCAGCCTTGGTCTTTGCTGACTTATATGTTCATGCATGCAGGCATTTTGCATTTGCTGTTTAATATGCTGTGGCTTTATTGGTTCGGGCAGATGTTTCTGTCTCTTTTCTCGGCAAAGCATTTCCGCGGACTCTATCTGTTGGGAGGTATTTGTGGCGGTTTGTTGTATATGATCGCTTACAATGTTTTTCCTTATTTCAGTGATTCTTTGTATTATTCTTATTTGTTGGGAGCATCAGCTTCCGTACTTGCTATTGTTGTAGCTACTGCGGTACGTGCACCGGAATATAGAGTAAACTTTATGTTTATTGGGACTGTTAGGTTGAAGTATGTGGCTTTGTTTATGGTTGTGACCGATTTGCTGTTTATGACATCGGGCAATGCCGGTGGCCATATCGCTCATTTAGGAGGTGCTCTGGCCGGATGGTGGTTTGCTTCCGGATTGTCCCGCGGACATGATGCTACGTCATGGATAAACCGATGCTTGGATTGCTTCTCAGAAGGCCTTTCGTTTCGTCGTCAATCGAAAAAGCCGAAGATGAAAGTTCATTATGGTGATAAGGCAAAAGATTACGATTATAATGCCCGTAAAAAACAGCAAAGTGAGGAGATAGACCGTATATTGGATAAATTAAAGAAATCCGGTTATAACAGTCTGACTACCGAAGAGAAGAAAAGCTTGTTTGATGCGAGCAAGAAGTGATATATGAAATATATTGGTCGTTTTTTGGGATGGATACTACTGGGCATAAACTTGTGTATGGTGGTATTGTTACTGGTATGTGCTTACAGCCCTTATATTGATCCTGTGGCTCATCCGGTATGGTCATGTGCCGGTTTGGCTTTTCCTGCTTTTTTGATTGTTAATCTTTTGTTTCTGGTCTTTTGGTTGGTGATTTATCGTAAATATGCGTTGCTTTCATTTTTAGGCTTGGTATGTTCCATTGGTGCTATCCGTACTTATTTTCCAGTCAATGTATTTGTATCTGATGTACCGGAAGGGGCAATCAAATTCTTATCCTACAATACGATGGCCTTTGAGAAGAACCGTGCGAACACCAAGGATAATCCGAACCCTGTGTTGGAATATTTAAGAAACAGCAATGCGGATATAATCTGCCTGCAGGAATATATTGTAGGGGGACGGTTAACCAAGAAAGAGGTGGATTATGCTTTAAGAGATTATCCTTATAAAAATTATTATAAGATATCGGGGGCTAACGGTTTGGGTTGTTATTCCCGTTTTCCTATTTTGTCGGCACATCCGGTGAGATATGCCAGCCTTAACAATGGTTCCATTGCTTATAAAATCAAAGTGAATGGTGATACCTTGCTGGTTGTTAATAATCATCTGGAATCCAATAAGCTGACTGAGAAGGATAAAGAAGTCTATCGCGAAATGATGAAGGACCCTGATAAGCAAAAGGTATCGCAAGGGTCTCGTTTGCTGATCAGAAAACTGGCGGAAGCATCGGCTATACGTGCCGTTCAGGCTGATTCCATAGCTCGTTTGGTGGCCGGTTACAAAGGGGGAGGCATAATTGTATGCGGTGACTTCAATGATTCTCCTATATCATACACTCACAGGGTGGTAGGGGAAGGCCTGAATGATGCTTTTGTGGAGTCGGGAAACGGCTTTGGCATATCTTATAATCAAAATCATTTTTATTTCAGAATAGACAATATTTTATTGAGCAAGAATTTAAAATCTTACCGTTGTACGGTGGATAATACGATAAAGAGTTCGGATCATTACCCCATTTGGTGTTATGTGGCGGAGAAGTGATTTTACATACCTTTAATTGACAGATTATGAAAAGACTATTATTTACGTTAGCGACGTGTTGTGTAATGTGTGCATGTGAACAGAAAACAGAAATGAATCCGTTCTTTACGGAATTCCAGACCGAGTACGGTGCTCCCGATTTTACTAAGATCAGACTGGAGCATTATGAGCCTGCTTTCTTGAAAGGAATAGAGGAGCAGAATGCGGAAATTAAGGCAATAGTTGATAATCCCGAGGAACCTATTTTTGAAAATACCATTGTGGCGCTGGATAAAAGTGGCGGGATTCTGGCGAGAGTAAGTGGGGTGTTTTTTGCATTGACCGAAGCGGATACAAATGATTCGTTGACGGCCTTGAATGAAAAGATGGCTCCTGTACTTTCAGAACATAGTGATAATATTTATTTGAATCAGGATTTGTATAAACGGGTGGCTGATGTGCATCAACAGGAAAAGGAAGGTAAGATAACTCTTACGACTGAGCAACACCGGCTGTTGGACAAGTATTATAAAGCTTTTGTCCGTTCGGGTGCCGGACTGGATGCCGGAAAACAATCCCGTTTGAGGGAGATCAATAAAGAATTGTCGACTTTGGGGATTGCTTTCGACAATCATATCTTAAATGAGAATAACGCTTATCAGTTGGTTATCGAGAATGAGGCTGATTTGGCCGGGTTACCCGAATGGGTGAAAGCGGGGGCCGCAGAGGAAGCGAAAGCTGCTGGAAAAGAAGGGAAATGGCTATTCACTTTGCAAAACTCCAGTCGCTTGCCTTTTTTGCAATATGCTGAAAACCGTGAGCTAAGAAAAAATATTTATGAAGCTTATATCAACCGGGGGAATCATGATGATGCGAATGACAATAAAGAGATATTGGGAAAGATTATGGCATTGCGTTTGGAACAGGCAAAATTATTAGGATTCGATTGTTATTCCAATTTTGTACTGGATGAGAACATGGCTAAGAATTCGCAGACAGTCATGGATTTCTTGAATAACCTGTGGGGATACTCACTGGAAAATGCAAAGAAAGAGGCCGCCGAGTTGCAGAAAATAATGGATAAGGAAGGTAAGGGAGAGAAGCTGGCTGCATGGGACTGGTGGTATTATGCCGAAAAATTGCGTCAGGAAAAGTATGATTTGAATGAAGATGAAATCAAACCCTATTTCAGTTTGGAAGATGTGCGTAGCGGATTGTATACCGTGGCCAACAAATTGTATGGCATTACATTGACCGAACTGAATGATGTGCCCGTATATGAGTCTGATGTGAAAGTGTATGAAGTAAAGGATGCCGATGGCTCATTTTTGGGATTGTTCTATGCAGATTACTTTCCACGCGCAGGTAAGCGTGGTGGCGCATGGATGAGTAATTTTCGTGAACAGGCCGGTGAAGTACGTCCTTTAATTTATAATGTGGCAAGTTTTACTAAACCTGCAGGAAATATGCCTTCTTTACTGACTTTGGATGAGGTGGAAACCATGTTTCATGAGTTTGGACATGCATTGCACGGTATGCTGACCAAGTGTAACTACAAAGGAGTGTCCGGTACCAGTGTGGCGCAGGATTTTGTAGAACTTCCTTCACAGATTATGGAACACTGGGCTGTAGAACCTGAAGTGCTGAAACTCTATGCCAAGCATTATGAAACAAGAGAAGTGATTCCGGATGAGTTGATTACGAAAATCCAAAATCAGGGTACTTTTAATCAAGGTTTTATGACTACGGAATTATTGGCAGCCGCTTTGCTTGATATGGAACTGCATAACCTGACTGATACAGAAAATCTGAATGTCGTTGCTTTTGAAAAAGAAACGATGGACAAGCTGGGGCTGATTCCTGAAATAGCTCCTCGGTATCGCGCCACTTATTTTAGTCATATTATAGGTGGATATGCTGCTGGGTATTACAGCTATCTATGGGCAGAAGTTCTTGACACGGATGCTTTTGAAGCGTTTAAAGAACATGGAGTGTTCGATAAAAATACCGCAGACTCTTTCCGTAAAAATATTCTAGAGAAAGGTGGAACGGAAGATCCTATGACCCTTTACAGAGGTTTTCGTGGGGCTGATCCCAGCTTGGAGCCCTTGCTTAAAAATAGGGGTTTGAAATAAAATAGGCTGTGAGATAGAATAATTTAGGCTGCAAAAAATGCTTTTGCAGCCTTTTTTCTCTTTTGGAATCTAAATATTTGTGTTTGATACCGTGGGAATGTGAAAAAAAAACTATATTTGCAACCTTGTATAAACTAAGAATTAATCAAAAAGTAAAAATAATAAATTTCAAAGTAACATGCAAAACAAAGGATTTGTAAAGGTTTTTGCGGTATTACTCACCCTTGTATGTGTGTTTTATCTTTCTTTCTCTTTTGTGACCCGCTATCACATGGACAAAGCGGCACAGGACCCGAAAGGTGAAGCACATTACCTTGATTCTATGCAGAATGAAAAAGTTTATTTGGGTAGTTATACGCTGAAACAGTGTCGCGAGATGGAGATTGGTCTGGGTCTAGACCTGAAAGGTGGTATGAACGTTATCCTTGAAGTTTCTGTACCGGATGTAGTGAAGGCTTTGGCTGACAACAAGACTGATGAAGCTTTTAACAAAGCGGTTGCAGAAGCATCAAAACAATCTATCACTAGTCAGGATGACTTTATCACTCTTTTTGTAAAAGAGTATAAGAAACAAGCTCCCAATGGCAAATTGGCTGAATTATTTGCTACTCAGCAGTTGAAAGACAAAGTAACCACCCGCAGTTCCGACAGTGAAGTTGAAAAAGTATTGCGCGAAGAGGTAAAGGCTGCTATCGACAACTCTTATAATGTATTACGTACACGTATTGACCGTTTTGGTGTGGCACAGCCTAACATTCAGGCATTGGAAGGAAAGATGGGCCGTATCATGGTGGAACTACCGGGTATCAAAGAACCGGAACGTGTCAGAAAACTGTTGCAGGGATCTGCTAACTTGGAATTCTGGGAAACTTTCGACGCAAAAGAAATAGTTCCTTATCTTTCTTCTGTAGATAACAGACTGCGTGATATTCTTGCTGTTGAAAGTGGTGCTGCTTCTGCTGATTCTGTAGCAGCTGATACTGTTGCTGTTGCACAGGCTTCTGCAATTTCTGCTGCCGACAGTCTTGCAGCCGCATTGAAAGGCGAAACGGCAAGTAACTCTGCCGCAATGGAGCAGATGAAGAAAGAACATCCGTTGGCTTCTGTTCTTCAATTAAATCCGAATGGTTACGGGTCGGTGGTAGGTTATGCCGATTATAAAGATACTGCTCAGGTAAACCAGTACCTTGCTATGAAAGAAGTGAAAGAAATGTTGCCGAAAGATCTTCGTTTGAAATGGGGTGTAAAGGCTGCTGATTTTGACAAGCAGGGACGTATCTTTGAATTGTATGCTATCAAGTCTACTGAACGTAACGGACGTGCTCCGTTGGAAGGTGATGTGATCACTGATGCTAAAGATGAATATGACCAGTTCAACAAGCCTTGTGTCAGTATGTCTATGAACACTGACGGCGCGCGCCGCTGGGCTGTTCTGACAAAGAACAATGTAGGCAAGGCTATCGCTATCGTACTGGATGGTTACGTATACAGCGCTCCGAATGTAAACGGTGAAATTACGGGCGGACACTCTCAGATTACCGGTAACTTTACTCCGGAGGTGACAAAAGACTTGGCTAACGTATTGAAGTCTGGTAAGATGCCTGCTCCTGCACGTATCGTTCAGGAGGATATCGTTGGTCCGTCATTGGGTCAGGAATCTATCAATCAAGGTATCATTTCATTTGTTGTTGCGTTGATTCTGTTGATGATCTATATGTGCGCTATGTACGGATTGATTCCGGGTATGGTTGCCAACTGCGCATTGGTTGTTAACTTCTTCTTCACATTAGGAATCCTTACCTCGTTCCAAGCTGCACTGACCATGTCTGGTATTGCCGGTATGGTGTTGTCATTGGGTATGGCTGTAGATGCTAACGTGTTGATTTATGAACGTACAAAAGAAGAATTGAGAGCCGGTAAAACTGTTAAGGCTGCTTTAGCAGACGGTTATTCTAACGCATTCTCTGCTATTTTTGACTCAAACTTGACATCAATTATCACTGGTATCATTCTGTTCTATTTCGGTACGGGGCCGATCCGTGGTTTTGCCACTACGTTGATTATCGGTATCCTCTGCTCATTCTTTACAGCAGTATTCTTGACTCGTATTGTTTATGAGCACTTCATGAATAAAGACAAGTGGTTGAACTTGACATTCACTACAGGGATTTCCAAGAACCTGATGCAGAACGTGAATTACAACTTTATGGGAATGATGAAACGTTCATTCACGGTATTCGGAGCGATTATCGTTATCTGTATCATTTCATTCTTTATCCGTGGTTTGGCGCAGAGTATTGACTTTACCGGTGGACGTAACTTCGTAGTTCAGTTTGAACAGCAGGTTGAACCTGAAACAGTGCGTGACTTGTTGAAGAAGAAAATCACAGAAGATAATGTACAGGCTATCGCCTTGGGTACGGATAAGAAGACAATCCGTATTACAACCAACTACCGTATTAATGAAGAGTCTCCTACTATCGACTCCGAAATTGAAGAGTTCTTGTATCAGTCTTTGAAAGATGGTAACTTGCTGGGCGAAGGTACTACATTGGAAATCTTTATTGATCGTGATAATCGTGTCGGTGGTTCTATTATCAGTTCTCAGAAAGTAGGTCCCAGTATCGCTGATGATATCAAGACATCGGCTATTTGGTCTGTATTGTTTGCACTGGTGGCTATCGGTTTGTATATCTTGCTGCGTTTCCGCAATGTAGCTTATAGTGTGGGTGCGACTGTTGCATTGGCTGTCGATACTATTCTGATTATCGGTGCATACTCATTATGTTATGGATGGGTTCCGTTCTCATTGGAAATTGACCAGACCTTCATTGGTGCCGTTTTGACCGCTATCGGTTATTCTATCAATGACAAGGTGGTTATCTTTGACCGTATCCGTGAGTTCTTCGGTCTGTATCCGAAACGTAACCGTATGCAGTTGTTTAACGATTCACTGAATACTACTTTGGCTCGTACCATCAATACTTCATTAAGTACATTAATCGTATTGTTGTGTATCTTTGTGCTGGGTGGTGACAGTATCCGCAGCTTCGCTTTTGCAATGATTTTGGGCGTTGTGATCGGTACGTTGTCTTCTATCTTCATTGCTGCTCCTATCGCTTACCTGACTATGGGCAACAAGATGCCGGAAGAAACAAAGGCATAAAAAGAAAGTTTCTTTTAAGAAATAAATAAAAAGAGGAGGATGCTCATATCATGAGAATCCTCCTCTTTTTATAATGACTGAATGGAATTGATTTGTGGAAAAAGGATAGATGAATCTTCTGTGGCTTCAAAAATAAACTTAAGTACATTGGATAAGTAACTTAGCTTGCTTGCCCCATGAAGTAAACTTGCTTTTTTACGCTACATTTTGCAGATCAATTCTGTTTGGCTATAATCATGAAAATAGTTATCTGACTACTCTTCCTGAAGTGTTTCCTTGCATTAATCCTTCCACTTCTTCTACTGTTACTTGATTGAAATCTCCATATATGGTATTTTTTAATGCAGATGCGGCAAGGGCGAATTCTAATGTTTTTTGGTCATTGTCGGAGTAGGTCAGCAAACCATAAATCATGCCGCCTACAAATGCATCTCCTGCACCTACACGGTCTACCTCATGGACAATATCGTAAATACCGGTATGCCTTAATGTCCCTTTAGAATAAAGTATGGCTGCCAGCAGATTGTGATTGGAAGTGATGGTATTACGCAATTCCAGAAATATTTTCTGGCATCGGGGCGCTTGTTCTGATACTTTTTGACCGAATACTTTGAAACCGGACAAATCTAATGGATATGAGGTGTCTACAGCTTTAAAACCTACCGGGGGAATGCCGAAAATTTCTTTGTATTCGGGTTCTGCACCAAAAATGACATCACTATATTGGACAAGAGGGAGCATTACTTCTGAAGCGGATTTACCGTAATTCCATAATTTTTTGCGGAAATTCAAATCGCACGAGATAGTTAACCCTAGACGGTCTGCTGTTTGTAGTGCTTCCAGGCAGGTATCTGCTCCTTCCTGTGACAGGGACGCCGCTATACCCGACCAGTGGAACCAGCCTGCATCGGAAAGAATCTTTTCCCAGTCTATCATGCCGGGACGTAAAGTGGCAAAGGAAGATCCTTCACGGTCATATACTACATTGGAGTTACGAAATGCTGCACCGCTCTCCAGAAAGTATAATCCCATGCGTTTCCCGCCATAAATAATGCCGTCTGTACCTAATCCGTAAGCTTGGAGTGAGTTTACACAAGCTTGTGCCATTGCATTCTCGGGAAGTCTGGTAACGAATTCTGTGGAGATGCCGAAGTTGACCAGTGATATGGCTACATTCGCTTCACTTCCTCCATAAGTAGCAATAAACTCGTTTGTTTGGGAAAAGCGCTGGAAATTGGGGGTGGTCAGCCTTAACATTACTTCTCCGAATGTAACGACTTTCTTGTTTTTGGTAATAGCTCTTGTATTCATAGTATGTTTTTAATCAGTATGTTAATTTGCACGAAGATACGATCAAAATTTTATATAAGTGCAAGAAATGTATAAAAATAGCCTTCTCTATTCTATATGGAAAAGATAGAGAAGGCTATTTTTATACATTCAATATTAGTGGTTTATTTATTGAATCGTACTTTTAGTTTGGCAAGCATATCCTGTGTCATACTGTCTAGATCATATTCCGGTTTCCATCCCCATTCCTCACGGGCACAAGTGTCGTCCAGTGAGTTCGGCCATGATTCGGCGATAGCTTGACGTAGTGGATCTACTTTGTACTCCATATGGAAGTCAGGCATATACTTCTTTATATTATTATAAATAATTTCCGGATCAAAACTCATTGAAGCAATGTTGAACGAATTGCGATGAATTAGTTTGTCGGGATTCGCTTCCATGATTTCAATGGCTGCACGTAAACCATCAGGCATATACATCATATCCATGAATGTATCGGCTGCGATAGGACATTCAAATTTTTCACCTTTTACAGCCGAATAATAGATGTCTACAGCATAATCAGTGGTCCCGCCACCCGGAGGTGTGACATACGAAATTAATCCGGGGAAACGAACGGAACGGGTATCTACACCAAAACGGATATGGTAATAATCGCTCAGTAATTCTCCTGATACTTTTGTAACGCCATACATGGTACGCGGATTACGGATAGTGTCTTGTGGAGTCTTGTCTTTAGGGGTGTTGTTACCGAAGACACCGATAGAACTTGGGGTAAATACGGCACAACCCATTTCGCGTGCTACTTCCAATACATTAAACAGGCCTCCCATGCCTATTTTCCATGCTAGTTGAGGTTTGGCTTCTGCTACAGCCGAGAGTAAGGCTGCCAGATTGTAAATGGTGTCGATGTTGTACTTTGATACAGTTTCGGCAATTTGTTGTTCATTGGTGATATCTACGATGGCAGAAGGGCCTGATTCTTTTAATTCCCCTTTAGGCTCGGCACCGGGAATATATCCGGCTACGATATTACCATTGTAAATACTTCTCAATTTCATGGTTAGTTCCGAACCGATCTGACCGGTGGAGCCGATAATTAATACATTTTTCATAGTTTGCTATTTGCTTTAAGTTTCCTTTTGGAAGCAAAGATAGATAGAAAACTGCATATTTTATCAAAATTTTCTCTATAATTTAATTGGATATCAAAAAAAAATAAGAACTTTGTCAAGTCAGACTGATTTTTAAACTTAAACTATATACTTAATAAAAAAACAAAGCTATGTATGGTAAAATGAAGGAGTTCCTTGCGAAGGAACTGGCTGATATTAAGGCAGCCGGATTGTATAAAAATGAACGTATCATTACCACACCTCAGCGTGCAGACATCAAGGTGAATGACGGAGAAGATGTGTTGAACTTTTGTGCCAACAATTATTTAGGTTTGTCAAATAACCAACGTTTGATCAATGCTGCTAAAGAGGCAATGGATACACATGGCTTCGGTATGTCTTCCGTACGCTTTATCTGTGGGACTCAGGATTTACACAAACAGCTGGAAGCTGCCATTTCTGATTATTTTAAAACAGAAGATACTATACTTTATGCTGCTTGTTTTGATGCTAACGGTGGTTTGTTCGAACCGCTGTTTACAGAAGAAGACGCTATTATTTCAGATGCGTTGAATCATGCATCTATTATAGATGGTGTACGTTTGTGTAAGGCAAAACGCTATCGTTACGCTAATGCTGATATGGCTGACTTGGAACGTTGTTTGCAGGAAGCGCAGGCACAGCGTCACCGCATTATTGCTACAGATGGTGTATTCTCGATGGATGGTAATGTGGCTCCATTGGATAAGATTTGTGAACTGGCGGAAAAATATGACGCGTTGGTAATGGTGGATGAATCTCATTCGGCCGGTGTAGTAGGTCCTACAGGGCATGGCGTGGCCGAACAATTTAAAGCATACGGTCGTGTGGATATTTTTACTGGTACATTAGGGAAAGCATTTGGTGGGGCAATGGGAGGATTTACCACCGGTAAGAAAGAAATTATTGATATGTTGCGCCAGCGTTCACGTCCTTATTTATTCTCTAATTCTGTAGCTCCTGCCATTATCGGTGCTAGCTTGGAAATGTTTAAGATGTTGAAGGAAAGTGATGCCTTGCATACTAAGTTGATAGATAATGTGAATTATTTCCGTGACAGGATGCTGGCTGCTGGTTTTGACATCAAACCAACTCAGAGCGCGATTTGTGCTGTGATGCTTTATGATGCGAAACTGTCTCAGGATTTTGCTGCCAAGATGCAGGAAGAAGGCATATATGTAACTGGTTTCTATTATCCGGTTGTTCCGAAAGGGCAGGCACGTATCCGCGTCCAATTGTCTGCCGGTCATGAAAAGGCACATTTGGATAAGGCAATTGCTGCATTTATTAAAGTGGGTAAAGAACTTGGGGTGATTAAATAAGTAATCTAAAGAATTTCTAGATAAAATAAAAGCAGTAAATGATTGTATAGTAATTGTTTACTGCTTTTGTAGCCCCGAGGGGAATCGAACCCCTATCTAAAGTTTAGGAAACTTCTATTCTATCCGTTGAACTACAAGGCCCTTTTATGGCTACAAAGGTACTCCTTTTTGTTAAAATGGCAATATGAAAGATCGAAAAATGTCTTAAGTGGGAAGAAAATAATCCTTTCTTTGTTGTTTTGTTGTTTTTTGTCTGTTTTTTATAATCTAATAATGTTATTATTCTGCTATGAACTTTCATGTTGTTTATAAAACATGGATAAAAATAATAAATTGTAAAAATGAATCGTTTTTGCTGCTGTCATAATGATAGAAATTTATGCTTTTAAACAGGTAATTATCTCTACTTTTTCTTAGCTTGGAAATAAATAAACCTTTAATTTTGTACATTTTGATATTCAAACGTAGTTTGACAGCGGAATATTTTGTCCTTTGACAGAACTTTCCGAACTTTGCAAACAGTGAAATTTTGTAACCCTAAATAATAAGTTATGGCAGATGAAATGATAGTCAAGGAGTTGGACCAAGTGGTGGTCCGTTTCTCAGGCGACTCAGGCGATGGTATGCAGCTGGCCGGAAATATCTTTTCTAATATTTCGGCTACAGTGGGAAATGATATCAGTACATTCCCCGATTACCCGGCGGATATACGTGCCCCGCAAGGTTCGTTGACCGGTGTGTCAGGTTTCCAGGTGCATATTGGTGCGGGTAAAGTTTTTACTCCTGGTGACAAATGCGACGTATTGGTCGCAATGAATGCCGCTGCATTGAAAACACAATACAAATTTGCGAAGTCCACAGCTTGTATCATTATTGATACAGATTGTTTTCAGAAATCAGATCTGGACAAGGCGGCTTTCAAAACAGACAGTCCGATTGAAGAAATGGGTATTAAGCAGGATGTAATTGCTGCTCCTATTTCACAGATGGTGAAAGACTGTCTGGCAGATACAGGCATGGACAACAAGTCAATGTTGAAATGTCGTAATATGTTTGCTTTGGGATTGGTTTGCTGGTTGTTTAATCGTGACCTGGCGGTTGCTGAAAATTTTTTGCGCGAGAAATTTGCAAAGAAGCCGCAAATAGCTGAAGCGAATATTAAAGTGATACACGCCGGATATGATTATGGCCACAATACCCATGCGTCTGTGGATCATACTTATAAGGTGGAAACTAAGTCTAAAGTCCCCGGAAAGTATATGGATATCAGCGGAAACAAGGCTACGGCTTATGGCTTGATCGCTGCTGCCGAGAAAGCAGGCCTGCGTTTGTTCTTGGGATCTTATCCCATTACTCCGGCAACAGATATTTTACATGAGCTTTCTAAACATAAATCATTGGGAGTGACTACTGTTCAATGTGAAGATGAAATTTCAGGTTGCGCTACGGCTATCGGTGCCTCGTTTGCAGGTGCGTTGGCGGCTACTTCTACTTCGGGGCCGGGTGTTTGTCTGAAATCAGAGGCTATGAATCTGGCTGTTATTACAGAATTACCATTGGTGGTTATTAATGTACAGCGTGGCGGTCCTTCTACTGGTTTGCCTACTAAGTCTGAGCAAACAGATTTATTGCAGGCTTTGTTTGGCCGTAACGGTGAATCTCCTATGCCGGTCATTGCCGCAGCTTCTCCAACTCATTGTTTTGATGCTGCTTATGATGCTTGTAAGATTGCCTTGGAACACATGACTCCGGTGGTGTTGCTGACTGATGGTTTTGTAGCAAATGGTTCCGGCGCATGGAAATTGCCTGATCTGGCAAACTATCCGGCTATTAACCCACCCTATGTTACTCCGGAAATGAAGGATAATTATACTCCTTACAAGCGTAATACTGAAACAGGTGTCCGTTATTGGGCATTGCCGGGACAGGAAGGTTATATGCATATTTTGGGAGGCTTGGAAAAAGACAGTGATACAGGTGCTATTTCTACCGAGCCTGAAAACCATAATTTGATGTGCCGTTTGCGTGCCGAGAAGATTGCTAAAATTCCAGTGCCTGATGTTAAGGTGCAAGGCTGCGTAGAGGATGCAGATTTGTTGATAGTGGGTTTCGGTGGAACTTACGGTCATTTATATTCAGCAATGGAGGAAATGAACCATGCAGGCAAGAAGGTTGCTTTGGCACATTTTGTTCATTTGAACCCGCTGCCTCAAAATACGGCAGAAGTGCTGAAGAAATATAAGAAGGTAGTCGTGGCTGAGCAGAATCTTGGTCAGTTTGCCGGATATCTCCGTATGAAAGTGGACGGATTTGTTCCTTATCAGTTTAATGAGGTAAAAGGCCAGCCGTTCGTAGTCAGCGAGTTAGTTGATGCTTTCACTGAGATTTTAAATAAATAATAACCGTAAAGAAAGTAAAGACTATGAACGAATATACAGCAAAAGATTTCAAAAAGGGACAACCTCGTTGGTGTCCGGGTTGTGGTGACCATTTTTTCTTGGCTTCGCTGCACAAAGCGATGGCTGAATTGGGAGTGGCTCCTCATGATACTGCCGTTATTTCGGGTATCGGATGTTCCAGCCGCCTGCCTTATTACATGAATACATATGCCATGCAGACTGTGCACGGTCGTGCGGCAGCTATTTCTACAGGCTGCAAGGTGGCTAATCCAAAGATTACTGTTTGGCAGATTTCAGGGGATGGTGATGGGCTGGCTATTGGTGGAAATCACTTTATACATGCCGTTCGTCGTAATATCGACTTGAATATGATTTTGTTGAACAACCGTATATATGGTTTGACCAAAGGACAGTATTCTCCGACTTCTCCCCGTGGATTTGTTAGCAAATCATCTCCTTACGGCACTGTGGAAGATCCGTTTCATCCGGCTGAATTATGTTTTGGTGCGCGTGGACGTTTCTTTGCCCGTGCGGTAGCTACGGATGGTCCTGGTACAGTGGAGATTCTGAAAGCTGCTGCCAATCATAAAGGTGCGGCTGTATGTGAAATTCTTCAGAACTGCGTCATTTTTAATGATGGAACACACGAATCAGTATATACGAAAGAAGGTCGTTCAAAGAATGCCATTTATTTAGAACACGGTAAACCGATGTTGTTTGGTGTAGACAAAGAATACGGGCTGATGCAGGAAGGTTTCGGACTGAAAGTGGTAAAGCTTGGTGAGAATGGTGTGACGGAAAAAGATATTTTAGTGCACGATGCTCATTGTATGGATAATACTTTGCAGTTGAAACTGGCATTGATGGAAGGACCGGATTTTCCGGTTGCATTAGGGGTGATCCGTGATGTAGAGGCGCCTACTTATGATGACGCTGTTAATGCACAGATTGAAGAAGTGGCCGCAAAGAAAAAATATCATAATTTCCAGGAATTACTGATGACAAATGATATTTGGGAAGTGAAATAAGATTTTTCATCTTCCCTGTAGGGACCAGATCTACAGAACTGTTTTAAAAATTAAATGGTTAGTAATAGGCTGTGAATAATTGCCGGTTACTAACCATTTAATTTAGAATTTTAGTGTGTGCAAGCGAACACACGTGAAACTGTCTTTATAGTTTGAGTCCTAAAGTTTCTCGCCGAATGCTAAATCACCGGCATCCCCCAATCCCGGAACAATGTATTTGTGCTCGTCCAAGACAGGGTCTATGGCGGCACACCATAATGTGACATCATCGCCGGGAAAAAGTTCTGCCATATGCTTTACCCCTTGTTGGCTGGCAATGACACAGGCCATTTGCAATTTAGCGGGTTTGCCTTTGGTAAGGAAAGCTTTCCAGGCAAGTTCCATGCTTTCACCGGTGGCAAGCATGGGGTCAACGAGAAGCAAGGTCCTGTCATTCAATGAAGGGGCGGCGATGTATTCAATGTGCACATCTACAATACGGTGCTCGTCATCCTTGTAAAAACGGAATGCGGAAACGAAAGCGTTGTCGGCATGGTCGAACATGTTCAGAAAACCGGTGTGCAACGGCAGTCCGGCACGGAATACCGTTGCAATCACTATTTTGTCATCGTGTGTGCTGGCCGTGGCAGTTCCCAAAGGTGTCTGTACTTGCTTTACGGAATAGGTTAGTGCTTTACTCATCTCGTATGCCATGATTTCTCCTATTCTTTCAATATTTCTGCGGAAACGCATACGGTCATTTTGAACATGTATATCGCGCAATTCCGCTACATATTGGTTTAGGAGAGAATTGCCTTCACTGAGATTGATGATTTTCATATCTATGCTTTTGTTATATTGTTGACTTTGACCTGCAAAGAAACAAATAATTTCTAGATTTGTAAAGTACGAATTGCATTTTTGTTACACAAATATAAATATTTGATTATTACGGAAATTTTTCTCTAATAACTTCTTTTTTTTAAAATAAAGCACTAATTTTGTAGCGCCTTAGACAAGGGGGTGTTGAAAAACATCTTCTCTCAGAAAATAAAGAGTAAAAATAACATTATACAATAACCAAATTAAATCATTAAAAAATGGCAAATTTAGATTTAAGCAAGTACGGTATTACCGACGTGAAGGAAGTTCTCCACAATCCTTCTTATGATGTGCTTTTCGCTGAAGAAACTAAACCGGGATTGGAAGGTTTCGAAAAAGGACAGGTTACTGAACTGGGTGCTGTAAACGTAATGACTGGTGTTTACACAGGTCGTTCTCCTAAAGATAAATTCTTCGTTAAGAATGAAGCTTCTGAAAATTCAGTATGGTGGACTTCTGACGAATATAAAAATGATAACAAACCTTGTACAGAAGAAGCTTGGGCTGATTTGAAAGCTAAAGCTGTAAAACAATTGAGCGGCAAGCGTTTGTTCGTTGTTGATACTTTCTGCGGTGCTAACGCTGCAACTCGTATGAAAGTACGTTTCATTATGGAAGTAGCTTGGCAGGCTCACTTCGTAACTAACATGTTCATCCGTCCTACTGCTGAAGAACTGGAAGCTTATGGAGAACCTGATTTTGTATGTTTCAACGCTTCTAAAGCAAAAGTTGACAACTATAAAGAACTGGGCTTGAACTCTGAAACAGCTACTGTTTTCAACTTGAAGACTAAAGAACAAGTTATCCTGAATACTTGGTACGGTGGTGAAATGAAGAAAGGTATGTTCTCTATCATGAACTACATGAACCCGCTTCGTGGTATCGCTTCTATGCACTGCTCTGCTAATACAAATATGGAAGGAACTAGCTCAGCTATTTTCTTCGGTTTGTCTGGTACAGGTAAGACTACTTTGTCTACTGATCCGAAACGTAAGTTGATCGGTGACGATGAACACGGATGGGATGACGAAGGTGTATTCAACTACGAAGGTGGTTGCTATGCTAAAGTTATCAACTTGGATAAGGAAAGCGAACCCGATATCTACGCTGCTATCAAACGTGACGCTTTGCTTGAAAACGTAACAGTTGATGCTAACGGTAAGATTGATTTCGCTGATAAGAGCGTAACAGAAAATACTCGTGTTTCTTATCCTATCTATCATATCGAAAACATTGTTAAACCTATCTCTAAAGGTCCTCACGCTCAACAAGTTATTTTCTTGTCAGCTGATGCATTCGGTGTATTGCCTCCGGTATCTATCTTGAATCCTGAACAGGCTCAGTATTACTTCTTGTCTGGATTTACAGCTAAATTGGCTGGTACAGAACGTGGTATCACTGAACCGACTCCGACATTCTCTGCTTGCTTCGGTGCTGCTTTCTTGTCATTGCATCCTACTAAGTATGCTGAAGAATTGGTTAAGAAGATGGAAAAGACTGGTGCTAAAGCATACTTGGTTAACACTGGTTGGAACGGTACTGGTAAACGTATCTCTATCCGTGATACTCGTGGTATCATTGATGCTATTCTGGATGGTTCTATTGATAAGGCTCCTACTAAGGTTATTCCTTACTTCGATTTCGTTGTTCCTACAGAATTGCCGGGTGTTGATCCGAAGATCCTTGATCCTCGTGATACTTATGCTGACGCTGCTCAGTGGGATGAAAAAGCTAAAGATTTGGCTGGTCGCTTCATTAAGAACTTTGCTAAGTTTACTGGTAACGAAGCAGGTAAGAAATTGGTTGCTGCTGGTCCGAAGTTGTAATTTGAATTTTACAGATTTAACATATAAAAAGTGGTTCCTTATAAAGGAACCACTTTTTTTTATGCTTGAAAATGCCTAGATTTGTTGCAAACCAAATATGATAGCAAATGAAATTATTTAGATTAATGTTAGTTGGTGCAGGCATGTTCGTATTATGCAGCTGTACATCGCAAGGCTCCCGACAGAAGGAAGTTGTTGCGGATAGTGTTTCCGTGAGCCAGGTAAACCCTGTGGTAGAAACTATTATGAGTCGCCGTAGTATACGGAAGTATAAGCCCGAGGCTGTGGAGCGTGAAAAGATGCAGACTATAGTAGAATGTGGAATCAATGCACCTAATGGAATGAATAAACAGTCATGGGAGGTTCGTGTAGTAGATAATCCGGAATTTATCAATGGTTTGACTGAAATATTCAAAAAAGAAAATCCCAAAGCGGCAGAACGTCCGGGATTTAAGAATATGTTCAATAATGCTCCTACAGTAGTGTTTATTGCTAACGATCCTGCATATGATATGTCACAGATCGATTGTGGTTTGTTGGGTGAGAATATGATTTTGTCTGCCTGGTCAATGGGAATAGGTTCCTGTTGTTTGGGAGGACCTGTGCGTTTCATGAAATCACCTGCAGCTGCGGAATATATGAAAAAGTTGGGATTCAGTGAAGGGTATGAGTTGCTTTATGCGATTGCTTTCGGTTATCCCGATGAAATGCCGGCTGCTAAACCTAGAGAGGTTAGTAAAGTGAAGTTTGTAGATTAGAGATAAAAAATCCCGAAGGTAATATGGCCTTCGGGATTTTTTTATATTCAATGTAGATTGATTAGCTTTTGTTGGCTCTCTTGCGTTCTGTTTCGTCAAGAATCACTTTACGCATACGCATACTCTTTGGAGTAACTTCTACATATTCATCTTCCTTAATGTATTCTAATGCTTCTTCCAACGAGAATACTACCGGAGGAATGATGCGTGCCTTGTCATCAGAACCTGATGCGCGCATATTGGTAAGCTTTTTCGATTTAGTTACATTGATCACCAAGTCGTTTTCATGAACATGTTCACCTACCACTTGGCCGGCATATACTTCGTCTTGCGGATAAATGAAAAATTTGCCACGATCCTGTAATTTGTCAATAGCGTATGCAAAAGCTGTTCCGCTTTCCATAGCAATCATAGAACCGTTGCTGCGACGTTCTATCTCACCTTTGTATGGTTGGTAACATTTAAAGCGGTGGGCCATGATCGCTTCTCCGGCCGATGCAGTCAGTACATTGGTGCGAAGACCGATAATACCGCGCGAAGGCATATCAAACTCAATGTTTACGCGGTCACCCTGTGTTTCCATAGAAACCAAATCACCCTTACGGCGGGTTACCATATCGATCATTTTACTGGAATATTCTTCGGGCACACTGATCGTTAATTCTTCGATAGGTTCGCATTTTACTCCGTCTATTTCTTTGAAAATAACCTGAGGCTGTCCTACTTGTAATTCGTATCCTTCGCGGCGCATGGTTTCAATCAGTACAGAAAGATGAAGTACACCACGTCCTGATACAATCCATTTACCGTCTTCCAGTTCGCTTTTGCGTACACGCAATGCCAGGTTCTTATCTAGTTCTTTGGTCAAGCGATCTTGGATGTGGCGTGAAGTCACAAACTTACCTTCTTTGCCGAAGAAAGGAGAATCGTTGATAGTGAATAACATGCTCATGGTCGGTTCGTCAATGGCGATGGGGGGCAATGGTTCCGGATTTTCGAAATCGCAGATGGTATCACCAATTTCGAAGCCTTCTACACCTACTACAGCACAGATATCTCCCGATGAAACGGCATCTGTCTTTTTACGTCCTAAGCCTTCAAAAGTATGTAGTTCTTTGATTTTAGACTTTATCAGACTGCCATCACGCTTTGCCAGTGTAATATTCATACCTTCTTTCAGGGTACCACGATGTACACGTCCCACAGCTATACGACCTGTATATGCTGAATAGTCTAAAGAGGTGATTAACATTTGAGGAGTTCCCTCTAGCTGTTTCGGTGCTGGAATATGCTCAATAATAGCATCCAACAACGGAACCAGATTTTCTGTTGGGGTCTTCCAGTCAGTACTCATCCAATTATTTTTGGCAGAACCATAAATAACGGGGAAGTCCAACTGATCTTCTGTAGCATTCAGGCTGAACATCAAGTCGAATACCATTTCGTATACTTCTTCCGGACGGCAGTTGGGTTTATCCACCTTGTTCACAACAACTACAGGTTTCAAACCGATCTGTAACGCCTTTTGCAATACGAAGCGTGTCTGCGGCATCGGGCCTTCGAATGCATCTACCAATAAGATACATCCATCAGCCATATTGAGTACACGTTCTACTTCGCCACCGAAGTCGGCGTGTCCCGGAGTATCAATAATATTGATTTTTGTTCCTTTGTAGTTAATTGAAACGTTCTTTGAAAGGATAGTTATCCCTCTTTCGCGTTCCAAGTCATTATTATCCAATACCAGTTCACCATTTGTCTGGTCGTTGCGGAACAAATGTCCCGCCAGCATCATCTTGTCCACCAGTGTTGTTTTTCCGTGGTCTACGTGGGCGATGATCGCAATGTTTCTAATGTCTTGCATACTATACCTATATATTTGGCTGCAAAGGTACGATTTTTAATTCAAAAAATATTTGGCTGTTAACGATTATTTTTTATCTTCCGTATCTTCTTTACTATTAAATGTGGAGGGAGTAGTGCCATAGAAATCGACAAAGTGCTTTCTGAAAGTGGGGATGTCATTATAACCAACCATTTCGGCCACCTCCTGAACATTGTATTTGCGGCTTCTCAGTAATTCGGCAGAGCGTTTTAACCGGACTCCTCTTACTAATTCTATGATAGTGAAATTAGTGAGTTGTTTTACTTTCCTGTAAAGGGTAGGTTGACTCATATTCAGCATTTCGGCCAGTTTTTTCACATTGAATTCCGGATTTTGCAGGTTCTCATTTACAATATTCAGAATTTGTGTGATGAACGGGTCTTCTATGATGATTGTTTCCGTATTTTCTTCTTGCGAGCCGTTGACGGTGATGGAAGGCATTAGTAGTTTGGTATAAATCTGTTTCAGTTCAGTCCGGCTTTTTATTAAACGTTTTACTTTGGTGCGGAGAATCTCCGGATTGAACGGCTTCAGAATATAGTCATCAGCTCCTAATTCTATTCCTTTCACTATATTTTCGTCATCTGTCAAAGCTGTCAGTAGAATAATAGGGATATGGCAAGTTTTTAGATCTTCTTTTAGGATACGGCAACATTCAAAACCGTTCATGATAGGCATCATGACATCCGTTATTACAAGATCCGGTATTTCTTTACGCGCTATTCTTACTCCTTCTTCCCCATTTTCCGCCATAATAATATTATAGGTAGCAGAGAATAATACTTTCAGATAGAGGCGGATATCTGCATGGTCTTCAACAACCAGTAGTTTGTATTTGGTTTCGGGGTTGTCAATAGGTTTGGCAGTTATGCTGTTTGCTATTTCCTGTTGTTTCTTATCCTCTGCGGTAATCATTGCTTTATTTGGATCTTCCGCTATTGTTTCGGGTTCGATGAAACATACGTTTTCATCATTTTTCAAATGTTGCTTACCTAGAGGGATATAAAGGACAACTCGGGTTCCTTTGTTTTTTTCTTGAGTGATCTGGATATCACCGTGGTGGGCGAGTACTGTCGTTTTCATAATTTCAATGCCTAATTCGGGGTGTAGCCGGTTGCTTGGAGGGTTGTAATTATCCGATCCAAGGAAGATAACAGAGGACTCTTCTATCATTTCTTTCCCGTCATCCTCTATAGTAAAAAGGCAGAAATCCTTTCCGTTGATAATACTGGTGTTTACAGTAAAACGGATGGAACCGGAATACGAGATATGCCGATAGGCATTGGATAATATATTACTTAGAATAAAGGTTATCTTTTTCCGGTCAATCCATATTTCTGTATTTATTTTGTTGTCTTTGTCATAATGCAGGTTAATGGGACTGACGTTCAGTAGCTCGTGAGAGGCACGAACTACAGTGTCGGCTATCACGCTGGCGGGATAGGGGGCCACATTCAGTTTAAGACTGTAACTTTCTTGCTGATGAATATTCAATAGCTGGTTACAAATGTCTTGCAGGCTGATTGAATTCCGATAGGCCATTTTAGCTTTTTGCAGGAATGATTCCGGGAAGGCCGTATTAGTAATCATTTCTTTTAACGGAGCAGTGATGAGTGATAACGGAGTGCGTAATTCCTGTGCCAACATATATCTGATTTGGTCACGCAATTGGTGGTTTTTCTCTTCTTCTTTTCTTATTTCTGTTTCTTCTTCCAGCTTTTCTTTCAGTTTCACTTCTTTGGCTTTGTAAACTTGCCGTTTCTGTAATTTCCGGTTAAAGTACATCCATGTAAACAAGGAAATAATGATAATAGTCAGGATGTATGCGGCGATGGCCCATCCGGTTGCAGCCCAATATCTATTTACATTGATGGATAACCGGGTTATTTGTTCATTTTCTTCCAACGGATAAGACGAGCGTATTTCCAGCACATATTTCCCAGGAGTGATATTGCTGAGTTTTATATGATCGTCATAATTCGTATTCCATTTTTCTTCTGTGGGTAACAGGCGATATTTCACTGTGTTGGGCGAGGTTCCGTATTTCAAATCACTTAGATAGAGAATCAAGTTGTTGTTATTGTAGTCTAAAGATAAATGTTCTATCAGGTACGCAGGTATGTCTAGGATGACTTGTCCGTTTATTTTTTCTCCTATTTCTACTTTATTGTAATTAATATCTATATCGGAGATATGGAATTGGCGGTTACTTGAACTTTCTTTTAAAGTGCGCGGTTCAAAATAGAGCAACCCTGTAGAGTTCGCCCATAGTAATTTCCCGTCATTCAGCCGACATACATCGTAATAACTCTCCGGTAATGCATAGGCATATGATGCATTGTTCTTGTTATTTAGTGTGATAAAACCAGCATTGCTTCCTAGCCAGGTATTTCCGTTCTTATCATCTATCATACAGCTTATGTGTCCGTTAGGCAAGTCCTTTTGCAAGATCATGGTAGAGGATACGGTTTTCTCTTTTCCGTCTATTTGGATAATTTTATCAGTGTACGAGATAAGCAGTTGGTTATAGTTGTTCAGATAAAGTGCTAATACTTTTCCGGGTGTCAGGTTTCTTTCCTTTTCATAACCACCAGTGAATTTTATTTGTTTCCCTTTACAGTTGGCACGGTGTATCCCTTTTTCAGTACCCAGCCACATGGTTCCATCTCCATCTTCGCATATAGCGGTTATTTTTTTGAATTCTTTCGTATAAGGTTGTGCTGCTATACATTCGTGTGTCTGATGGTTATAGACCATTATTCCTTTTTCGGTGGCAATCCATAAATGGTTTTGTGAGTTTAGATATAGTTTCAAGATAGCAGCAGTTACAGCAGAGTCTGCTGTTTCGGGGGGTAGTTGGTGAATCACTGTTTCACCAGTAGTAGGATTTACCCAAAGAATGTTTCCTTTGTTATCGCCGAACCATAGTCCTCCATTTCGATCTTTGTGCAGGCAATAATGATTATTCTTGTTACTTTTCTCCCATAAGGAAAAGCGCAGATTGGGGAAGATCTTATTTTCTATACTTTTATATATGCCATCTTTTTCGGTGACCAGCCAGATGTATCCATCGGCATCTTGTGCTATACCATTCACATATCTTATTTCATCGTTCAACAGGATACGGTTGATATCGTTTCCTTTGAGATTCAGTTTCAGTAATCCTCTGCCGAAAGTTCCTACCCAAAGCACATTGTTGGATTTGTCAAAATGGATGTCGGTAATTCTGTTTTTGAGGATAGGGGTATAGTAAGAATCATGTTGGGTCAGGTCTATAATGTGGAATGGCGACTGGAGGTAGTTGTCCGTTTCAAATCTTATGGCTGACAGTGAACTCCATGTGGCTATAATGAATGTGGTTTTATCTATCTGGATAATATCGCGTATATCTTTTTGAATGAAGGATGACTGGCTGTTGTCATTCAGTGTGCGGGATGTTTTAGTGTTTGTATTATAACAGATGATTCCTTCGGTTTGGTCACAGATCCACACATTATTATTATATATATGTATTTTTTCAATGTTGTCGGCTTTCACAATACCTAGATCGGTTCCATTTATATGCTCGCTACTTTTATCGGAAACGTTATAAAGTAAGATTTGATTCTCTACTGTCAGTGCGCATAAAATATCTTCGTTATTATAAAGTCTTAGGACTTTTGTTTTTATATCTATAAGCGGTTGGGCGGTCAGTCTTATTTCATCTGCATTTTTCTCCATCTTTAACTCTACTATGACATTGGAGGTCAAGGCATATAATTTGTCTTGCAGTACACATATATCCTGTATATCTTTCAATACCTCAGGGGTAGGTGAGATAAGTGGCATATAGATTCCACGCATCTTGTCAAAACATGCTATTTGGTTTAAATTGGCGATATGGGACCATAGCAGATTGTTTGATGTTTCATATAAATGAGCTAAGGCACGTGGCTCTTTATCAATCAAATTGTAATTATGAAAATGTATTCCGTCATAGCGGCTCAGTCCAACATCGGTTCCTAACCATAAAAAGCCGGCTTTATCCTGATAGATTCCAGTCAATGTATTGTTGCTCAATCCGTTTTGTTTGGTAAGTAGTTGGATACCACACTGGCGGAAATAACTTTGGGCATTAGTAGTTGATAGACAAAAACTACATAATAAGGTGATTATTAAAGATTTCATTATAATAAATTGTTTCACTTTTATTCCCCTGTAATCAAATTGGTCACGTACAATCTGCCTGATATTATTCCTTAATCTATTTTAGGAATTCCTACAAATATAGCAAACTATATTTTCATAACCAACTAAAAATCATAAGAATATATTCTGTTTTTAGTATCAACAGGTTCGGTGGAAATAAAGGATGGTAGGTATTTCATTCATACTGTTTTGTTTTTCCTTGATTATTAGACGATTGTATTTGAATGAAGTGCACCCCTTGTCTCTTGCTTTTTTTAAGGTATGTAGGCTAAGCTAGAAACAAGGGGGGAATGATGGTATATATTATAAAGTGATTATTGCATTATATATCATAAATTGTAGGAAAATGCAGCATCATGGTTTCGGGGATTATAGTTGCCATTTATAGTGACAGGAATCTGCATATATTTGATTCCATTATCTATTACTTTCATATAAATATAGCTTTGGGATTCGAATTTATAATTTTTTGTGGCATTATCGGTAGCCAGGCTGAAACCTTTAAGATACCATTTTATCAAAGAAGAAGAACATTCCGCCTGATATCCGCCATAGTAGAGGCTTCCGTCATTGTAACAGTTCATATTTAACTGGATAGTGAAAGCATATTTATGATCTATTGTTTGCTTCATTACAATTCTCAGCCATGTTTGTTCTCCTTTGGTAGCAGTTCGAATATCAAGTTCTTCTTGAGCATCAGTATGTTTTCGTAGGACAGATAGAATATGGTCGGCCTCAGAAAGACTGATAGCCGGTAATTCACTTAATTTTAACTTGTCAGAATTATTTTCTTTGTATGTAACGCTTCTGGCTCCATACGTTTTTTCTAGGAGATACGTTGAAACAGAGTTTTCAACGGGGTCATTACCATCTGCAGAGCAGGATGCCAAACTCATCATGACGAGCATGGCAATTATTAAATGCATTGTCTTCATAGAACTATAATTTTTTATTGTTTTTTGATTATTTGAATGATTGACCCATTATCATCCGATACAAAAATAGGTATTCCTTTTATGTATCCAAATTATTTTCAAGCTTTTTTGATGAAAACACCCTCTTTTTGATGAAAATGCCTGCTATGTTGGAAAGAAGGGGGTGTTTGGCTATATAAGGGGCGTTTCTATCATGATGAAAGGAGTTTCACCTATGAATGGAGAAAACTCCGTTGGTGTTCCATTTGATAGTTGGAATGTTTCTCATTGAATGTATGTTCTATTTTTGACGAAAATAGGAACTAGGATTGTTTTTTGTTCATTTTGCATTTTGCTGAAACTACCTCTTAATAAAGATTAATTTGCCAATATCCTGTTAAAAAAATAGCCTTTACCTTTGTGAAGTAAACAATAATTTAGCTAGAAAGAATAGAATATGGTAATACGAAGATTTTTATTTTCATGGGTGTGTCTGTTGGCTTCTTCCTTATTTATGTATGGACAGATGGCTGTTAAAACTAATGTGGCGATGGATGCTGTCGCCATACCAAACTTAGGAGTGGAAGTAGGGTTGAGTAAGAAGCTTACAGTGGATATTCCGTTTTATTATAATCCCTGGAAATACAGCGATAATAAAATGCTGAAACTGGTGATGGTACAGCCTGAGTTGCGCTATTGGCTTTGTGATAAGTTCAATGGTCATTTCTTCGGTTTCCATTTAATGGGAGGAGCATACAATACTACCGGTATTGATTTGCCGTTTTCTCCTTTCGATGATTTGAAAGACTTCCGTTATAAGGGACATTTTTATGGTGGCGGTGTCAGTTACGGTTATCAGTTTGTGCTGGGACGTCATTGGAATCTGGGCGCCACCATCGGCTTGGGTTATGCTTATGTGCGTTATAAGAAATATGAGTGTGAAGAATGTGGAGATATGTTGGAGAAATCCAACAAGAATTATTGGGGGCCTACTAAGGCTGCTCTGAATCTTATTTATATATTCTAAAAATTACGGATTATGAAACTTATATGTTATATACTTCTTATATTATTGATTCCGACTATTCCGGTAGGTGCACAGACATTATCAGGTGGTCAGGTACAAGTCAGCAACCAGTCAATCCTGATTAGTGATAATGGACAGGTGATGATAGGAATGGATATCACGTTGCCGACTGCAATGGAGCTTTCTTCCAACTGTGTGGCAACTCTGACTCCGGTTTTGAAGACACAGGATAACAGTTATAACAGGATTTTGCCTGCTATTTGGGTATATGGGCGTATCCGTTCCATCGTGCAACAGCGTGAACGCAGTATTCCGTCGGATGCATATACCATTCTTCGTCGTAAGAATGGAACGGAACAGACTGTAAATTATTCAGCCCGTATTCCATACGAGAAATGGATGAATGGTGCTGAACTGGAACTGTTGGCTGATGTCCGTGGTTGTGCCAATTGCCAAAAAGAAGAAAGCAGCGCCTTTGTGACCCGTGCCAATTTGAAGCGTTATGTGGTGAAACCTGCTGTGGCATTTGTTTCTCCTGCTGTCGAGGCTGTGAAGAATCGTGCTGAAGAAGGCCGTGCTTATTTGGATTTTCCGGTAAACCAGACCAGGATTTATCCTGATTATCGTCGTAATCCCTCTGAACTGGCAGCTATCAAGCGTACAGTGGATGTGGTGAAGAATGATGCCAATACTACCGTTACTGAAATAGATATCGTGGGTTATGCCTCTCCTGAGGGCAGATATGCGGCTAATGCGCGTCTGGCGCAAGGTCGTGCTGAAGCGTTAAAGAACTATGTAATGAGCGAGTATGGTTTTAAAGCAGATCTGTTCAAAGTGAATTCTGTGCCCGAAGACTGGGCTGGATTGCGTGAATATGTCACAAAGAATGCTTTACCGCTGAAAGATGAAATTTTGTCTATAATAGATAAGAATGAAAACGATTATGATGTGAAGGAGGGATGCATTAAAGCCTTGGATGGTGGAAAAGTATATGCCACGTTATTACAAGATTGCTATCCGGCTTTGCGTCACTCTGATTACACAGTGCGTTATGTAGTACGCGGATTCAATGTAGAGGAAGCGAAACAGATTATAAGAACCCGTCCCCAGCAGTTGAGCTTGCAGGAAATGTTCTTGGTTGCTCAGACATACGAAAAGGGAAGCAACGAGTTTAACGAAGTGTTCGATGTGGCAGTGCGCATGTTCCCTGATGACCCAACAGCGAATATAAACGCTGCCGCTATCGAACTCCAACGAGGTGACTTGCAACAGTCAGTCCGTTATTTGGATAAGGCTGATGCACAAGCGAGTGCGACGCTGAACAACAGAGGCGTGCTGAAACTGTTGCAAGGGGATCTCGACTCTGCCGAAAGTTATTTCAAACAGGCGCAGGCCAAAGGTTCTGTTGAAGCCGGTGCCAATTTGGAAGAAATGGTCAATAAACGTAAAGATGATGCAATCTTTGGAAAATAAGACATATAGACAAACAGTACAATAAAAGATGTTAGAAGAAACTTGTTCTTTGTGAAAAGCGCAAGGTAAAATCCGGGGTAGTAGAGTCTATTCCCGGATTTTGAATTTTATGGCTATAGCTATTTATTAAACCTGATAAGTAGATACTCGCAAATATCTTTATTATTTTTTCATCCGGACAGTTACCCATATTATAGAAAAAAAGTAAGGCCACTTACTTGCTTCATGAACTGCACTTACTTTTTGGAACTGCATTATGAGTGGAATTCAGACCGGAATATTAGGTGAAATAATTGTGAACGACTCCTTAAGGAAATACCTCATTGCTGGATTTGAACCAATCTCTTTGAAGAACCTCTACTGTAGGTGCGGATTGAATCTGGCGTAGTGTAGTAGCCGTGAAGCTGAATTTCTTAGTATTTTCTCCCACTTGTCCGCAATCTCTGAATCCGCTATATTCCATGACTATCCGATACGGAAAGAAAGTACCAGATAAATAAGGAGTTTGAATGAAATGCACTTCACCAACTTCAGAAGGAGTATCAAAAGGGGGAAGCGTAACAGGAAGTTCAGTTAGACAAAAGGATGAATATTGAACAATTTAACAAATTGAAAAATACAAACATATATGGCGGCGTATTTTTTGTTTATCGCTACGAAAAATATAAGTGGCGATTCTTGCAAAGTATAGGGCGTTTCATTCATGGATGAAGAAAATGCCCTTCAAAAAGACTCCAAAAGTCATTTTGTCAAAGATGCCAATCTATTTTGCCGAAAACACCAATTAAGACTAACCTTAAAAGGCCTTTACCTTTGCAATATCAATGAACAAGAATAGAAATTACAAAAATAAAGAATTTATAAACTGAAAAACTTAAGATTATGAAGATTAAGGGTTTATTATTAGGAATGTTTGCTTGCGCCGCTTTGGTAGCATGTACAAACGATGATATTGTAGAAAACAACAATATTGAACAACCAGAAAAGGTGAAAGCTAACCTTACATTAAGTATCTCTACTTCTACAGGTTCAGGACGTGCTGCCGATGCTGAAACAGGAGATGATGTGGAAAATGGAACACCCTCGGAAGGTCGTATTAAAGATGCTGTCATTATCATTAGCCCGGTTCAGGGAAATACAGCGACAGGATTAGTGGAGTATGCTGATAATATAACTGTAACGAGTGGCGTTTACGAACCTAGCTTCCAATTGAACCAAACAGGTAGTTATAATGTATTGGTTATTTTGAATCCTTGTGCAGATATAGCAAATAAGGCAAAAGAAACAAGTGCAACAGCTGCTGGTGTATATGAGTATGTTACAAATTATTCTATTACCGCAGGAAGCTCTAACGACGCATCTGTTGATGTTGTTACGAAAGGTGCATCGGCAAGAGATCATTTTATGATGGCTAATAGTGAAGCGGCAATGGTAAATATCACAAGTCAGGACCCTACACAACCTATCATTCAAGCCATAAGAGTGGAGCGTGTGGTTTCCAAGATAACATTTACACCGAACAATAATGACAATAAATATAATGTAAAGGTTAAAGTAACCACTATCCCTACGGTAACCACTGACGGATGGTTGAAAACAACAACAGCTGATAAAACCAGCTACATTTATATCACTAAATTGAACAAGGCTTTACTTGACGCTGATAATGCAGAAATTTGGGTTTTGCTAAATGGTGGAAACGAAACGGGCAGATATCAGTTGGAGTCAACTCTTGATAATAAATATAAAGGTAATGTTAAACAGAATGAAACAACGACTTCAATAGAAGCTCCTGTATTTGTAGCAACAGATAGAACGGGTGCTTTCCATTATGAAAAAGGAACTTCTACAACAGCAGAGGAGACATGGACTGTGTATTTGGATAAATATGCTATGGTGAACTTGTCAAAAACCGTTTATGCGGTAAGACATAAGACCAGTGATTGGAGTACCATCTCTCCATTTGGTACATTGACTAATAGTGATTATTTGGTAGATCCTAAGTCAGTGGACAAGAATAGCGTGACACTAACAGACGGATTGTGGGCTGATGGAGATAAAACAGCTACAGATTATTTCTTCAATACAGTAGGTGAATTACAGACTTCACAGGATATTTATAACAATGCTTTCTTGAAGGACCTTCCTAAGTCAAGTGATGTTGAAATTGGTGAAATTGCACAATCTAACGATGCATTCCTGACTTATTGCCTTGAAAATTCAGTAACAAAGGATCACCAGCAAAAAGGCGTGGTAACAGGTATTGTATTCCGTGGCGAAATCTTGGATAATGAGGGTACTAATGTAGGTACCATATATAAATATGCCAATCAGTATTTCCGTTCAATGGATGCTTTGAAATCTGTTTACCCGGCTTATAAGGCTGAGAATTTGGTAACTTATACAGATGGATATTGTTATTACTACGCACCTATCGAACATTTCAAAGGAAACGAAAACAATATGCAATATGCTATCATGCGTAACAACATCTATTCATTGAAGATTGGAACTTTCAAGGAAATCGGCAGCTCGACAATTATACCGGAAGATGGTGGAACAATAGACGATGAAAGTGCATACTTGAAACTGACAACTACAATAGCTCCTTGGATTGTACGCTTTAACACTGTTAATTTCTAATTAATAACCCTATTATATAAGCAGGAGAGGAGTGTTCCTCCTCTCCCTGCTATTCTCTTTAAATATTCTAACATTAAAAAAACAAAAGCATGAAAACAGTAAAAACATTCGCCCAACAACTCTCTTTCAGCCTAATGATGGCGATGACATTGGGAAGTGCCATTGTGTCGTGCGGCAGCATACTCGATGAAGAAGATGTGGATTGCTCTGTAGAGTACAGAGTGAAGTTCAAATATGATTATAACATGAAGTATGCCGATGCTTTCTCACGCGAGGTGGGGACTGTTACGCTTTATGCTTTTGACGATAACGGCAAATTGGTGTATCAGAAGACGGAAGAAGGTGACGTTTTGGGTGAAGACGGATATACCATGAAAGTAGATTTGGAACCAGGTGACTATCATCTTATCACTTGGGCGGGCTTGAATAACGAAGCTTCATTCTCGGTACCTTTGGTTACCGCGGGAGAATCCTCGATGGACGAGCTGCAATGCAAGATGGACAGAATGTACAGCCGTGCGGAAGACGGAACGGCTATCGTTAACAGCAAGCTTTCTTCGTTGTGGCACGGCGAAGTGACCAAGCAATCCTTTTCCAGGGCTGCCACCTCGCAGGTGGTGACAGTGCCGTTGGTGAAGAATACCAACAGTATCCGCATCATTCTCCAGCAAATGGACGGAGTGACTGTAGATGTCGATAACTTTGAATTCACGATTACGGACGACAACGGCCTGATGAACTATGACAACAAGCTGTTGAAAGACGAAACATTAACATATTATCCCTATTACCGCGCTCAAGGAAGCACGGACATGGACACAAAAGGCGCACGTGCCGAGGGCGATACTGAGGATAGCAATATCAGCGTGGCCATCGCCCAGATTACCGTAGGCCGACTGATGGTGGATCAAAATCCGCGCCTGTCCATCACCAACAAGGATACGGGCGAGACCGTACTTTCCATCCCCTTGGTAAAATACCTATTGCTCACCGAGGCCGAAGGTCACGACATGACCCAGCAGGAATATCTGGATCGTCAGGACGAATACAACATGACTTTCTTCCTGGACGAGAACATGAAGTGGATTAACACCAGCATCATTATCAATGACTGGGTGGTACGCTTCAACGAGATGGATATGTAACAACGAACAAAAAATAGAATCTATGAAAAGATGGTTATCATATATACTAATGGCGGTGCTCTACGGCTTGTACCTATCGTCGTGTGCAAAGGACGAGGAGGTGGCAAAGGCTACGGATGGCGGGAAGGTACCGGTACGCCTTACACTGGCATTCTCCAATTTCGGCGGACGGGCCGCAAGCGAACCAGGTGATTTAGATTATACCACAGTGGAACAAAGTGCCATGACTGCGGATGATGTATATGTATTGGTCGTTGATGCAAATGATAACTTTTTGTATCAAGTACAGGATTTGAAACTAGGCAATCCTGTTGAAGGTGACAACTATTATACTCGTCAGCTGGAAGGAACCATGTTGAGAACGGTCGGCGGCGAACAAGTGAAACTGGTTGTTTTGGCTAACTTGAAAGACAATAAGATAGCGTCTTATACGACCGGAGCGGCTATACGTAATTTTCTGGAAACAAAGAAAGGAAGTAATATCGCCAAAGTTTATAAAGAATTGGTTTATCATTATGGTGGATCTACGATACCTTGGAAACTTGCAGAAAGAGCTATCCCGATGTGGGGAAGCAGCAATTTGACAGCTGTACCCGGTACGGGAGTGGACTTGGCTTGCAACCTTTATCGTGCTGTAGCAAAGGTGGGCATTTGGGTGAATATGCAGGATGGATATCAAGGATTCACTATCACAAAGATAATAGTGAACAATGCCAACGACAAAGGCTATTGTGTTTCAACGGAAACTCCAAATCCGGTGGAAACGGTTCAATATATATATCCTTCTATTCCTGCCGGAGCACAGAATCAGACTATTACTTATGACGGCTTGCAGGTGACGACAGCATATGAAAATGAAATTTATCTGCCGGAAAAGGTGAATACTACAGGTGGGAATGAAATTTCATTGACGGTTCATTATACCTATCATAACAAAGCCAAAGTGGGAACTATTAAATTCCGGACGAATGGAGATGGAGATATATTTGATGTAATCCGTAACCATTCATACCTGTTCAATATTAAACTGAGTACGATCGAGATAGATGCAGAACTTCAATATCAAGTAATGGATTGGACAGAGGTTGATAATGGCGAATTGGATTTTGGTGACGGTGGCGGTGATGTAAGAAAATAATCTGTGGAGGATACTATATATGAAAAATAAACTGAAATATATGGCGCTTTGCCTTTCGTTACTGATAGGCGTGGGGGCTTGCTCGGAAGAGGAAATAGCTTACTCTGCCGGTGAAGAGAATAAAGAGGTGATTTTGCAGTTGAATTGTCAGTTGCAGACCAATCAGGAAGTGATTGTTTCGCGCGCCAGTACTGCTGAAAACAGGTTGAATGATTTACACTTTTATGTGTTTAATGCGGCAGGAGAACTGACAGGATATAAAAAGCTGGTGGCTACAGAGTCGAGTCCTATACCGACTCCCGGACCGGAAACCGTTACTGTAAAGGCAATAACCGGTGAAGCGTATATCTATGCTCTTGCCAACTTGAACAGTACAATTTATTACTTGGATGACGCAGACAAAAATAAATTGACGGGAATTGATGAAGCGGATGTGGCAGGTTCCTCATTGACAAGAGACGAGTTCCTTGCAATAGACTTTAAACGCCAGTATGGTAATGCCAGCCACATTATTTCCCCTAATCCTACCGACGGACAGTTCATGATGTCCGGTTATCTGAATGGGGGCAAGGCTGTTACAATTACTGCCGGAACCAATGGAGCCGGTGTTATAAGCGAAAGCAACATTATAAGACTGTACAGAATATTGGCGAAGAATACATTTACCATCGAGGCCGGTAACGGAGTAACTTTCACTCCCAGTACGTATGAATTGCATAATGTGGCTGTCGGTGGAAAGTTGGTGAATGGTACAGCTGACGCTACTACCGCAGATGTCGAGTCATCTTATTCCGGTATGGCCGGGGAAACGTTAACTTTTTATCTTCCCGAGAATATCCGTTCCTATCGGGGAGGTGAGATAAAGATGTGGAAGGATCGTGAAACGAATACCTATACGGATGACGTGAAATCGTTCGATAATGCACCGGATAATTCTTCCTATATCGTGATTCGTGGAAATTATAAGAAAGGCACCACTATCGGGGAGGTTTCGTATACTATCCATTTTGGCAACTTCAGTAATACCGGAAGTCTTGAAGACTTCAATATACGCCGGAATTACTCTTATAAATATAAGGTGAAAGTAAACGGTGTCGAGGATATCAAAGTGGAAGCGGAAGTCGAGGGAGACAACCCCTATGTGGAAGGATTGGTGATTGACAGTGAAGGAGGAGAGTCTTTTGATTTGGACGCTCATTATGAGGCCAGAGTGCTGACATTCTCTCGGGAAAATATAAAGACGCTGAAAGAGGCGGGAAAAGGATATATAGTAAGAATCTCAACACCTTTCGGTTATACGGAGAATTTGTATGTTACCGATGGGGGAATCTTTAATGCCGAAGGTGATGTACAATTGGCTACGTTTGATGGAGGAACAATCCGTCCGATAAGCGGGCAGAGCCTTTTTAATGGAGAGGATGATTATGGATGGCTGCATTTTGTACGCAATGTTTCTAAAAACAGAATTTCAGGACAGAGTTTAACCACCGTTGCCAAATATCCGGGTGACAATAATGAGTATGCAAATAAATATGGCGCATCTTGGGTTAATGTGTTCTTTATGTTGAAGGCATTATACGAAAATGCGGATAGCAATCAAGATGAAGTATTCTCAAATGATGGATACGCTTATTACACCTGTTTCGTGGACGAAAACTATTATAAAGGGAAATCATGGACTGTCTATTCCAATTGTGCGCCTCGTACCATACTTATTGCCAATCAGTTGTCGGTGAGCACGGACAGGAAGAGTCTTTATGCAAAAGTGCGTTACAGTCTTTCTCAGCGTTCCATTACTACGTTCTATCATTTCGGTTTCAATGGTTATCCTTATGGAACGGAGAATATAACCGAGGAAGAATTGTCTACTGCTTATTATTTGAATAAGAATAATTTGGGTGAGCACAAGAATCCTAATGCTTGGAATGCCCGTAACAGTGCCGTACAAAGCAACAAGGAAAAATCATGGTATCCGGACACTAATATGATTGTACCGGCAGACGGGAGGCAACCCATGTACCAACAGGCGGTACGGGCATGTATGAGCCGTAACCGGGATTTGAATGGAAACGGCACGATTGAAGCTAATGAGGTAAAATGGTATATGGCCTCTGTTGATCAGTATCGCGGATTGTGGTATGGCGAGGGTGCATTGAATAGCGTTGACCCGGACGCCCGCTTGTTTAGGGCTAAAATGAGCACGCTCAATGATAATGACAAAGAGAATGCTAAATATCACTATTTCACGGCTTCTACCGGTACCAATAGCATTTTTTGGGCTGAAGAAGGGTTGTCCACAAGTAATAAAGAGGTTAATACCGGTTGGCAACATGCGAATTTGGTTCGCTGTGTGCGTACGTTGGCATCAGACGACGGACTGTACGAAGCGAATAAATTCTATCAGTATAGTGACAATATATTTACATTGACAGGTTTGACTGCAACCAAAGGGACTACAGAAACTATAGATATCCATTTGGAGCGTGATGAAATCAATGGATTGTCTTCACGGATACAAGTGTCTAAAGACTATCTAAAACAAAAGATGGTGGATGGTGGATGGAATAATAATTATTATACGATTAAGAATAAGAAAAGACCGGAATATGATCCTTGTAAATACTATTATGAGGATAGCGGAAAAACTGATAAAGGAATTTGGCGAATGCCTAATCAGAAAGAACTGGGTCTGATGAGCGCAAACAATCTGTTGAGTGGTTATGTTACCTGCCGCACGGACTATTCAGGAAGTAAAGCAAATGGTGCTTATAGGTCTTCTTATGGTTTTTGGTTCCAAGGAACCAATGTAACTGTCCATGCTACTGATGCTGATCTAAAAGTTCGTTGTGTAAAAGATGTTAAATAGTATGAACAACCTACTGGAAATAATGGACAAAGAATCATGTAGTAAATCGGAAGTTTATCTGTATGAAGAGGAAGGGCGCTGGTATGCTTACCATCGTTCCGCCAAATCCTTAAGCAAACTTAGTGAGGCGGCCTTGAAACTGAAAGAGGCATGTTTTTTCTACGGTGTTATGTTAGACAAGGTAGAAGTAGACCTGAACAAACTGCTGAACGGTCCGTGGTTTGTTGCCCTGTGTTCAGACACTGAGGTGATATTGATTAAAAACGATTACCGCCAACTCCTATGTGAGAGGTAGTGACCATATTAGAAAGGGAGCTGAGCAATTCCGACTTGATATATATCTATTGGGAACAGGATGGAAAGTGGTATGCTTATGAACAGTCTGCTTTCTACCTGAGCCAGATGATGCTGAGAGTGTCCTTAGGGTGTTATGTCATGGAGGATACTTTGTGGCTGGCAAAAGCAGAAGTGGATGTAAGCCGGATTTCGCACGAAAATATTATCAGCTACAGCAAAACGGAATATGTATTACATTATACCCCTCACAATGGATTTCATGAGTGGCTGGCTGAGATAAAGTAATTTCGAAGTAATTTGGCTTTTCAGAGAATTCCTTCTACTTTTGTAAAAGGTGCAATGCCTAATTAAAAGCGTATGAGAAAAACTGATATATGGATCGGAGTCTTGTGCTGTTTTTTGCTTATCGCTTGTGATGGCAAAAAACAAAAATCTCTATCTGTGAATGATGATAATAAATCGTTGACTTTCACTTTGCCGGAGGTCCCTATTATGTTGCAATCCCCGGAAGACCGGCTGAACTTTATGGTACAGCATTACTGGGATCATTTTAATTTTAAGGATACCGCCTATATTCATGTACCGGATATCACAGAACAAGCTTTGGTAGATTACATGGACTTATTGAACCGTGTGCCATCTTCCCTGTCGGACAGTTGTTTAATCCGGATTATGCAGCAGGCTTCGCAGGAGAAAAAAATGTTTGGTTATTTTGTGGAAATTTTCCGCAGATACTTGTTTGATCCGAATTCTCCCCTTCGGAATGAGGAGCTTTATGAGCCTGTCTGCCGTTTCCTGTCTGCTTCTTCGCTGACCGATGAGGCTGCTCGGAGCCGTGCCCAACATGATTTGAAATTGATTGGTATGAACAAGGTGGGCAGTATTGCCGCTGATTTTATTTATACCTTGCCTTCGGGAATGCAGAAACGTATGCGTGATATCTGCACTCCTTACACTTTATTGTTATTCTATAATCCGGATTGTCATGGTTGTGCCGAAACACTGGCGACAATGAAGACCTCTGCTGTATTGAACAGTCCCCACATCATGAAACAAGTGAAAATTCTTGCTTTCTATCCCGATGAAGACCGTGAAGTATGGACGAAACACCAGAATGAAATTCCTGATGGATGGATCAACAGCTATGATAAAGAATTGACGGTACTGACCGAAGAATGCTATGATTTGAAAGCGATGCCTGCTCTTTATCTGTTGGATAAGGACAAAAAGGTGTTGCTGAAAGATGCGACAGTAAAAGAGATAGAAGATTATTTAAAAAATAAATCGCTCTAATTCATTGTGATATAAAAGATAATGTCTATCTTTGCACCCGCTAAATGAAAATTTTATATATCAAAAAATCTAAGAATTATGTATTTAGATGCAGCTAAAAAACAAGAAATCTTTGAAAAGTACGGAAAGTCTAACACTGATACTGGCTCAGCTGAAGCGCAGATAGCTTTGTTTTCATACCGTATTTCTCACCTGACTGAGCACCTGAAGCTCAACAGAAAAGATTATAGCACTGAAAGAGCTTTGACAACTTTGGTAGGTAAACGCCGTGCGTTGTTGAACTACCTGAAGAATCGTGATATCGAAAGATATCGTGCTATTGTTAAAGCATTAGGATTACGTAAGTAATCAATCTCTATTGAAAAGGACTTAAAGAAAAGCCGCTTTCTTTTCAGAGAGCGGCTTTTCTATTTTCTGTTATTACGTTTCTACTGTTCTGTTGTAGAGAATTACTCTTTAGTAGGATAATACAGATTATCTTTTGTCATGTGTTCCAATACTTCATGCAGATATTTGGCCGACTCCCATTTGGCCATAGGCAGGTCATGAAGCAAGTAGTTACCGCAATCTTTAGGGGCGGCTCCCGGAACTTCGCCTTCAAAATTGGCTATAAAGCGGAACGTTTCCTGCATCAGTTCTACAATATCTTCTGATTTTAAATCGCCTTTCATCAACAGGTAGTTGCCAGTGAGGCATCCCATCGGTCCCCAGTAGACAATTTTGTCAGACCATATAGGGTGGTTACGTAGGTAGGTGGCAGCTAGATGCTCTATAGTATGCAAGGCTCCTTGTCCCAAAGCAGGTTCCCGGTTAGGTTCTTTCATGCGGATGTCAAAGGTGGTGACCGTTTCACTGCCCATTTCGTCTTTTCTGGATACATAGATACCGCGAAGCAAGCGGATATGATCAATGGTAAAACTGGGTATTGTTTTCATATTATTCGTTTTTATAAATTAGCTGGTAATGAGGAAAGGAAGGTATGAGTGACCTCGAAGGAACGGTCGGCTATAGTCTCCCAAAAATTTGTGTATTGTTCCCAATGGTTGTCGGCTCCCGGTGTATCGCTGATGATACGGAAACTGATGAACGGTACCTTATATATATAACAGATTTGGGCGATGGCTCCCGATTCCATATCTACTGCCAGCCCTTCGTGGAACTTTTCTTTAATGTCGTTAAGTTCGGAACGGTCGGTGATAAATTTGTCTCCACTGCATATCAGGCCTCCATGAATGGTGGTCGGAGTATCCAGTGACATGGCGCAATCAAACAATGTAGCATTACCTTCGAATCGGGCGGGAAGTCCTTGTATCTGTCCATACACATTGCCTTCTCCACACCATACATCATGATATACAATTTGTCGGCTCACCACAACATCCATTATTTTCAGGCAGCTGTCTATACCTCCTGCTACACCGGTGCTGATGACACAGTCGGGCTGGAAGGTACGGATCAGTTCTACAGTACCGGCAGCAGCGTTCACTTTACCTATTCCGCATTTCATCAGGATAATGGTATTATTTCTAATGCTGCCTTCAGTATATTGGAAAGGACCTTCGGTGTATTCTTTCTTGTTTTCGAGCAGTTGCGTTACTTGTTTCTGCTCGGAACTCATGGCTGTTATAATTCCTATTTTCATAATTCAACTTTATTTATGGCTGCAAATGTACGCATTTTATCAGAGTATATCGTATCTTTGCAACGTTAATAAACAGATATACTTATGAACTTATTTAAAAGAATACTACCTGATATAGTAGTGATTATCCTCTTTGCTGTCATCTCATTCGTCTATTTTTTCCCGGCAGTGACAGAAGGGCGTATCCTTTCACAACATGACTCTGTGGCGGGCATTGGTGCTGGTGAAGAAGCGAAAGAATATCTGGAACGTACGGGAGAGCGTACGCGCTGGACTAATTCGATTTTTGGTGGTATGCCTACTTATCAGATGGCACCCAGTTATGATTCTACGGATACCCTGAAGGGAGTGGAGAAGTTGTATCATTTGTATCTCCCGAATTATGTGTGGTATGTATTTGTCATGCTGTTGGGCTTTTATATATTATTGCGTGCATTCGATTTCTCGGTCTGGCTGGCTTCATTGGGGGCTGTGTTGTGGGCGTTTTCTTCTTATTTTTTCATCATTATAGCTGCCGGACACATCTGGAAATTTGTAACCTTGGCCTATATTCCACCCACTATAGCCGGTATGGTATTGGCTTATAGAGGAAAATACTTGTCAGGCGGTTTGCTGACAGCGGTTTTTGTTGCTTTGCAGATAGTGTCGAACCATGTGCAGATGAGTTATTATTTTCTATTTGTCATGCTCTTTATGGCGGTTGCGTTTGGAGTGGATGCTTGGCAGAAGAAGGAAATGCCGCAATTTCTGAAAGCAACTGGGGTGTTGTTGATGGCCGGTATTTTGGGAGTTTGCATAAATCTATCCAACTTATATCATACGTATGAGTATAGTAAGGAAACGATGCGTGGAAAGAGTGAGCTGGTGAAACCGGATAGTCATAATCAGACTAAAAGTGGTCTGGAACGAGATTATATCACTCAGTGGAGTTACGGTATCGGTGAGACTTTCTCTTTGCTTGTTCCTAATGTGAAAGGTGGCGCTTCCGTACCTTTAGCAGCTAACGAAAAGGCGATGGAAAAGGCGAATCCTATGTATAATAGCATCTATAGCCAGATAGGCCAGTATTGGGGCGAGCAACCCGGTACATCCGGTCCTGTATACGTGGGGGCGTTTGTAATGTTTCTGTTTATTCTTGGACTGTTTATAGTGAAAGGTCCTATGAAATGGGCGCTTTTGAGTGCTACTGTTTTGTCTGTCCTGCTGTCATGGGGAAAGAATTTTATGGGATTCACTGATTTCTTTTTGGATTATATCCCGATGTACGATAAATTCCGTGCGGTTTCTTCCATTTTGGTCATTGCTGAGTTTACCATACCTCTGTTGGCTGTCCTTGCTTTAAAGGAGGTAATGGCACGTCCTCAGTTGGTTAAGGAACGGGCCCGGTCGTTTTATATCAGTCTGGGATTGACAGGTGGTATCGCTTTATTGTTTGCATTGGCTCCCGGTTTCTTTTTCCCGTCGTATGTTTCAAGCATGGAAATGCAGGCATTGCAGGGTATTCCGGCAGATCAGCTGGCTCCGTTACTTGCTAATCTAGAAGAAATCCGTCGGAGTGTCTTTACTTCGGATGCATGGCGCAGCTTCTTTATTATTATGATAGGTACGGCAGTTCTTTGGTTATATGGCATGGGCAAGCTGAAAGCGAAGGTGACGATTCTGGCATTGGCTGTCCTCTGTCTGGCAGATATGTGGAGTGTGAACAAACGTTATTTGTATGATGACCAGTTTGTGGAAAAGGTACAACAGGATAATTCCTTTAAACCGACCGAAACGGATAAGACGATATTGGCCGATAAAACGTTGGATTTCCGGGTACTGAACCTAGCCGGCAATACGTTTAATGAAAATACGACTTCTTATTGGCATAAGAGCATCGGTGGATATCATGCCGCCAAACTGCGCCGCTATCAGGAAATGATAGAGGAGCATATCAGTACCGAGATGAATGGCGTGTTCAAGGCTGTTTCGGAGGCGGGAGGTGATATGCAGAAGGTGGCTCCGTCCGGATTTCCTGTGTTGAATATGCTGAATACCCGTTACTTTATTTTTCCGCTGCAAGGTGGAAAGACCGTCCCAATACGGAATCCTCATACGCTGGGCAATGCTTGGTTTGTAAACGAGGTGCAGTATGTGGACAATGCCAATGAAGAGATAGACGCTTTGCATCGGATAGACCCGGCAAAAACGGCTGTCGTAGATAAAAAATTCAGTGCGGAGGTAAAATCGGCAGCTGAAACAGATACACTGAGTACAATCAAACTGACTGCGTACGAACCTAATGACTTGAAATATGAGGTTAATTCCAAAACTGGAGGAACAGTGGTTTTCTCGGAAATTTACTATCCCGGTTGGCAGGCATATATTGATGGTGTGGAAGCGCCGCACGGAAGAGCGGATTATATTCTTCGGGCAATGAATGTGCCGGCCGGAAAGCATGTAGTGGAATTTAAGTTCGACCCGAAATCGCTGCATGTTACGGAAACGGTGGCTTTTGTGGCATTGGGTGTATTGGCCTGTGTGTTGGTCTTGTTCTTGTTCTTGCAGGTCAGAAAGGCCCGTAGGAAAATTGATTGAGTCCCGTTATTAGTCAGACTTCCGGATTATTTGTAGAGCAGGCGCAGAACGAACCATAAGTGGTGTGTCACTGTGCTTGCCCATCCATAGTGACGGCTCATAATACGGAAGCGTTCTTTCAAGGAGGCTTTATGGTTACGGGTGGTCATTCCTTCATTCAGGTAATCAATAAGAGTAAGATGGGTATTATGGAGTACATCCGCTTTCTTCATGATACGGATACACCAGTCAAAATCTGCCGAGAACCGATATTGCAGGTCGTATGGCTCTACCAGATCACGGCGGGCGAAAAAGGCTTGATGGCAAACCAACATTCCTTGCTTGAAGCTTTTCCAGGTAAGCGTTGCGGGTGCAGACAGGCGGCGCATGTATAAAAAATGCCCTTGACTGTCCACTATTTCTGTTTCTCCATATAGCACTCCCGGCAGGGCTGTTCCATTGATGGAATGTACCATTTGCAGCAAAGTATCATCCTCGTGCAGGCCATCACCGGCATTCAAGAAACAAAGATAATCTCCGGTTGCCAATTTTATTCCTTTGTTCATGGCATCGTATAAACCTTGGTCGGGCTCACTGATAACAGTGGTGATATGTTCCTGGTATTTGTGAATGATATCCAGTGTTTCATCTGTTGATCCCCCGTCCACAATAATATACTCCAGATTCTTATAAGTTTGTGTAACAATACTTTGTATAGTATCCTCTAACACTTTTGCTGCATTGTAGGTGACGGTAATAATAGAAAACTTGGGATGAGGATGATGGTTATGCATGATTCCCTGTAATCTTGTTATAGATTTCAACATATTTCTTGGCAATGGTACTTTCCGAATAACTGGATACTGCCTTACGGCAGGCTTCCTCACTCAGACTTTCATATTCTCCTTCGGTCAATGCCCAGTGAATGCCGTTTGCCAGATCCTTGGAAGACTGATATTCGGCAACATAACCGTTGTGCAGGTGGTCAATCATTTGTGGAATACCTCCTACATTGAACCCTATGCACGGAATACCACAGGCCATTGCTTCTACGATGGTATTGGGTAGATTGTCTTGTAAAGAAGGTGTGACGTATAAGTCGACTGCATTGTAGATATCTACCAGTTCCTTCTCGTTGCTGACATAATTCATCGGATAGATAGGGAAGGGAAACAGGGAAGTGTATTGTTCGGCTTGGTTACCAAAAACCACTACACCTAATTCTTTACTAAAATCTGGATATGAGGAAGCAATTTGTTTGCAAGCTGATACCAGATAGTCTATTCCTTTTCTCTTGTCTGTAATTTTTACGGAGCCGAAAAGCAATAACTTCTTGTCTTGCGGAAGATGGCATTTTTCTCTGGCCTGTTTTTTATCACGAGGTTTGAACAGGTTGGTGTTGATTGCATTGGGAATATTGGTAATGGTCTGACCTTTAATCAGATCACTTTTCTTAGCCAATGATTCTAACCAGCGGCTACAAGCTACAAAGGTGATTTGTGCTCCTTCAAACAGTTTTTTCTTTTTCTGGAAAGTACGGTAGGCTATGTCTTTTCTGCTTCCTTTGTAAAGTTGCGGACAGTTGTGGCATTGTGTGGCATATTTATCGCAATCTCCTGCATAATGGCAGATACCGGTAAAAGGCCACATATCATGCATTGTCCAAACGATGGGTTTGCCGGATTGGATGATACGCCGGATATCTGTCAGTGACAACATACCTTGGTTAATCCAGTGCAGATGAATGACGTCGGCCTGGGTAAATTCGGGCAATACTGTGATATTGGTGCCGGTATTGGCTATGTCAACGGCAAACAAGTTATGTTTCTTGAAGTGGTTGGCTTGCCAGATAACGACACGTTCCCAGATGAATTGCCATACTTTCCACCATGATTTCTTTAGTTCAACGACACTTATCTGGTCGGTCTGCTTGTCACGTACAAGCATTTTTGCCTTTATTCCGTTGTTTTTTAAAGCCTCCATGAGGCGGTTGGCTGCAATGGCGGCTCCACCTATTCGCTCAGACGTATTGATGATAAGTACTCTCATGTGCATAAAAGTTTATGCAAATGTACGTTTTTTAGAGGACATCTTAGATATTTCCAGTAAGCTTTCTGCTATTTCATGGGAAAAGATTTCCAAATTGAAACGTTTTTCTGCCAACTTTCGGGCGTTGGCGCCCATCTTTTGGGCTTCTTCGGGATGGTCGGCTATGCGATGAATGGCGTTGATCCAGCCTTCCACGTCATTATAGGCTACGGTAATTCCTATTTCTTCTTTGTCTATATCCATTTCAAAATTGGGATTACGTGAGCAAATGACAGGGATGCCTAATGCAAAGGCTTCTACCAATGTGGTAAGGCCTACGGTATAAGGAAAATCCATACAGCAGATGACAACACAGCTTTTTCGTGCCACTTTCTGTGCCAATAAGTATGGGATGACACCGTCCGTATAGTGTACTTGTACAGAATCGGGTAGACAAAAGCTTTCAATAATCTGTTGGTAGTTTACACTTCCATTGGTGGGGGCGATGTACAAGTCCAGTTGTTGTTCGGTGGCGCAGAAAGCTTGCAGCATAGTGTTTACATCCCGGTTTTCTTTCCCGGTGGAGATAAAGCCTTCTGGTTTCCGATCTGGCATTACTTGTAGAATATGGTCATAGAAAGCGAGATCCGGTCCCCAATGGATAAGCTGAAGCTTTTCTTCGGGAGCTTTCCCGGTCGCTAATGAGTCTTTAATCAATTTTTTACTGAATAGGAACATATGGTCAATGCCTTTATAAAAGAAACGTGAGATATGTTCTCTTATTTTTCCGGATGAAGTTTTTAAGGCAGTGTGATGCCAAATGACGATGGGTTTGCGGTAGAATCCTAATGCTCTGAGCAGGATAATTAGCTCCAGTCCACGGAAAGATGTACCGTAGAGTACTTCGTATGGCTCTTTGCAGCACAGAATCTCTTTAGTGGCATAGAGCATCAGTCTTAGACGGCCGGGGAAAGCTTTGTATTTATGCATTACCGACCGGATGCCATATTTTTCCAGCAAAGGAAGTCCGTAGAGAATGTGTCCCGGAAACTTATAATCTTTCCATTCCTCGTAACTTTCACGGGTTAACCGGGTGTGATAAAAATAAATAGTGAGTGGTTTTACCGGTGTTGGTCTCTTTTCAGCCATTTGTTAATTCTGTTTTTTATTGCTTTAGTAATGATGGAAAAATTGCCGTATCGCAGGTTCAGAAATAATTCTTCGAAAGAACGTCCTATCTTAATCCAGGGATGTCCCCACCCCATGATGCGGTAGACGGCTTTTTTATAAGCTACATTCTCAATGACATAACGGGGATGCTTGAGAGGAAATTCTACTTCATACCGTTTCATGGTGAAGATGCGGCGGTATCCTTTGGGCAGTGTATGAACAGAACCGGCAAAATGGGTGGAATCTGCTGTGACTCCCAAATTGTTAATCATGTTGCGGGTAGGTACGATAGCCAGTCCCGAATTGAAAAGCATGGAAGCGTGGAAGATGGTTTCATAATAGGCTTTGTTGTTTTCTTTATGGCGATGGCACATGTAGATAAAGTCTTTGCGGAATTTCCGTTCTTTAATGAGCTGCTCCAGTTGTTGCATATTGAACTTATCCTCTAGAAAAGTATAATGCTCGTCCCATTGGTCGATGACCCTTTTCCAACTGGCCCATCCCCAAATCGAGAAGGTGGAGGCAAAGAAATAATCGTATGGTACATCCGGAGTAATCTCTTCGTTATTGAAACCTGCAATCATGGTGATACGGGTGTCTTGCTCGTATTTGTCTAACATTTCTTTACAGAATGTGAAAAAAGAAACGGAAGGCACATCGTCATCTTCCAATACGATACATTTGTCAACCATAGAAAAAGCCCATTTTTGTGAGATGTATTCCGATGGGTCGCAACCATAGTTCTTCTCCTGATACATGCGATGGACTTTGCAATCCCAGTCTATCTGATCTGTCACTTCACGACATGCTTTTATACCGGGCAGGTCGTGTTCGCCACGTGGTCCGTCCTGATAGAGGAAAAGCTTGGAGGGACGGGCATTCCTGACTTGTTCAAACACTTGTGACAGTTGTTGCGGGCGGTTGAAGAACAAAATGAGTACGGGTACATCTACAAGGAACGGTTTCATGGTTTCTTTATCAATTCGGGGTGAATATAAATGGCATGGATTTTCTGTTTGTCTTTGGGAGGAATGTCCATGTAATTCTTATATAAATCTTTCAGGTAAGCATCTGGGTTGGCAGGTGCCTTGAATGGTTTCCCTTCAAAAATTATTTCTGATATGGGAAATACAGAGTCTTTGCGGTGCATGATACCGTATCCATTGTTTATCAGAACATTGGAAAGATAAGTATCTTTTTTGTAGAGCAGACCAAGCAGATTCCATATTCCTTTGAACAGCCAGTATTTTGTGCCGAAGTAAAAGAATTCTGCGAAGGCACGTAGAGAATAATAATGTTGCGTATGCAGAATGGAATAGCTTTTGGAGATTCCTTTGGTTAGCTTCTTTACCCATGATGTGGGTATGCTGGGGTAATCAATAAATGGGAATATATCTACAAAAAGCCCCTTTTGATAATCCGCATTAAAATTATCGCCGAATTCTACATACAGAGAGTTCAAGTCCCTCACTTTTATAATCGGTTCCTTGCTTGAAGGATCACTTTGTGGGGTTTGGAGGAATAACCCTTCGGATAGTTCGTCAGGAGCTACTTCTATGAATTTTTGCATATCGGCCAATGGCATTCCTATATCTATATCATCATCCCAAGGGATGAATCCTCCGTGGCGCACGGCTCCCAATAATGTACCTCCGTCCAGCCAGTAGGTCAGGTGGTGCTTTTGGCAAATACGGTCCATTTCTTCTAATATGGAGAGTTGCTTCAGTTGGCAGGCTCGCAGGTTATTGGCTACATAGGTAGATAGAAATTCATTTTTCATACTTCATTTCTTTTTACATCAATTACTTGTCCTGTAAATTCGGAAACCAATGACTGTATGGTGGCAATTGCGACCTTTTCTGCTGATAATAGGGTGTTCTCAGGTTCTGTTCCGAAGTTTTTTACGCGCATGGGAGTTTTGGTACGTTCGGGGTTGATGCAATTAACAGCAATGCCAAACGGTTCCCATTCTTGTGCGATAGCTTGTACAAAGTTTACAATGGCCGCTTTCGTAGAGGAATAGATGCTGTAGAAAGCTCTGCCGCGAGTATAGGAACTGGAGGTGAAGAAAACTAATTTCCCTTTGCTTTCTTTTAAATAGGCGTACGCCTCCATCGCTACGTTGATAGTTCCCATATAGTTGGTGCTCACCGCATTGTATATCGTTTGATAGTCCGAACTCATCAAAGGCTCTTTGTTGAGGACGCCAGCCGTGTTGATGATATAGTCTATTCTGTGGGTTTGTAAGAATACTTTTTTTAGAGCATCGGCCACTTGTTCCTTTTTGCCTACATCCACACCGTTCATGCTTCGGGAAAAACAGAATACTTTTGCTTGTTTCTCCTGTAGCATACGGGCTGTATGTTCTCCTATTCCATAGCTTCCACCGAAGATGACGGCTACTTTGCCTTTCAGTTGGCTTTCATTCAATGGAATTTCATTCAGCTCACTTTTACGTAACTGGAAGAATTTGTCCAATAGGTAGGTATCTTCTTTATAGGTCAGCTTCATGTTGCTTTCCTCGCCTGTAACTACATATACAGGTACATCGGGTAAATATTTTACAACAACCCCACAGTCATCGGTAACTTTGAAATGTTCGTCTTTCAAGGCGATTTCATAAGCGTGGCTGATGGTTTCCAAATGAAAAGCTTGTGGAGTCTGCCCCCGTTTTAGTTTGGACCGGTCGGGAATCTGATGAATGAAATCTCCATCTACTTCGATAATGGTGTCAGTGGCAGGCATGGCGACATCAATAGCTGCATATGTTTCCAATGCTTTGATGACATCATTTAGAATACGTTGGCTGACCAATGGACGTACAGCATCATGGAAAATCAGGTTGACATCGCTGCCTTCGTAAGCTTTGATAGCCGAAAGGCTGGAATGAAATCTTTCCTGACCGCCTTTCAGAATCTTCTTCACTTTTTTCCATCCATTCTTGATAATGATGGACTCAAAGTCAGCAATATAAAAAGGATTGGAAACAATGGCAATTTCATCGATGTGCGGATTGCTTTCGAAAGCATCTATTGTATGCTCGACTACCATTTTGCCCGCTACTTTAAAGAATTGCTTGGGAGTGGACAGACCTAAGCGGCTGCCTATACCTCCTGCTAATACGATTGCGATATTTTTTCTCATTTCTTTTGTTTATCGGGGGACTATGCAAAAGTAGTAATTAATTAGCATTTATAAGCGATGTTGTTTATATTTGCCTTAAAATTTAATGAGAATGGGTAAAATTACATTTGTACCGGTAGGAGGACTGGCTAACCGTATGCGTGCGGTGGCTTCGGCCGTGACACTGGCAGCGAAGAGTGATAGTGATTTAAGTATCGTTTGGTTTCAGGATTGGGCGCTAAATGCACCGTTTAGCCAATTGTTCAAACCTGTGGACAGGAAGATTGCCTGTTTGCGGGATGCTTCGCGGTTGGATTATGCATTGTTGGACAGACCTCGTTCCAGGAATTTTCATTTCCCGCTTTTGTTTCAGAAACTGTTTTTCAAGTCTTGCCTGTACGAGCGTTCTATTACTCCTTTATGTAATCGGCATTTTGATTTTGAACGGTGGGTTAAAGAAGGTAGCTGTGTTTATATGGCATCATATACCGCTTTTCAACCTTATGATTATGTATGGATCAGTCGGTTATTTGTTCCGGTAGAAGAGGTTATGGAAGAGGTGGAAAACCGTTGTCGGAATTTTTCGGATACCATGATTGGTATGCATATCCGTCGTACAGATAATCTGGCTTCTATCCGGCAAAGCCCTATCGAGTTATTCTATCAGAAACTGGATGAGGAGATAAAAGAGGACGATAAGGTGGCTATCTATTTGGCTACAGATTCGGAAGAGGTGAAGCGGGAGATGAAAGAGCGTTATGGTGACCGGATATTCTGTTCCGGAAAAAAGGCAGACCGTGGATCTTTGGAGGGAATAAGGGAGGGTATCACGGATATGTACACATTGGCCCGTACACAAAAAATATATGGTTCTTTTCAGAGTTCATTTTCGGATATGGCAGCTCAGATAGGAGGGACTCCATTGGAGATTTTGAAATTATGAGTTGCGGAAATAAATAATTGTTTTAATGATTATCTGTAAACATTTTAATTTTTGCTCCTCTTCTTTCCATTGCATCTGCTAATTTGTTTTCTATTTTTCCTAATAGCAGCCGTCTGCTCCATTCTATAACAAGTGTTGTCAGACAGATAGAAACAAGTGTTCCCATAAAATACAGAACAAGTAGATTGCTGTCTGCATAAGGGGTATACCAGGGTTGTAAACAGTGGATAAGAAGTCCTTGAAGCATATATAAGGCAAAAACGTATCCTGCTAGGTAATTGATGATGCGGGATGAAAAATGCCATCGGGTGAACTGGTAGAAAACCATGATAGAGGCGATGATAATCAGTAGATTATTATCTCGGGCGAATCTCAGTATGATATTTCCACTCATTGCTGTAAGCAGGGAATTCAGTATAAAAATACCGGCAAGGCTCCCTGATAAAATATCCCAGCTATGTCGTTTCATGTTTTCCGGAAGACCATAGACCTTCAGATATTGTCCTATGAGATAAGCTAGTGTGACATTGATAATTCCCTTACCTGTGTCATTTTGAATTTCAAAAAACAGGATTGTCGGGACAAATATAAAAAAGAATCCCCATAGTAACAGTAGTTGTTCATAACTTTTTTGTGAGAGGTTTTGAACCAGTCGGTTTAAATAGGGTGAGAAACAATAAAGCACTACATAGCAGGTCATAAACCAGTATTTTTTGCTAAGTATCGGTATCAATGAGGAGGCTAGTCCTGTCCAGGTATGCGGAGTGTGAAGCCATATTGTTTCGATCAGATAAGAAACGATGGAATAAAACCATACGACAACCAGCATCTTGAAAAATTTATGTGTATTGAAACGGATTCCGAAATAGCCTGAGATCAGAATGAATAAAGTTACTCCTGTGTTTCCCAATGTATTGACAAATAGTATGAATTCTTTGTTCAGCAAATTACTGGTGTGGAAGGTATTCCCTAGAATATGCATGGATACAATCAGTATGATACTGATAATTCGTAAACATTCTAATCCGGAGTGACGTGTAGCAGCCATTATTTCTTGATTATATAGTGTAAACTCTCTTTAAAAGTGACAGAGCCGCTCAACCACAGGATGGCTGTGTAGAGTGTGCCGGCTATGATAATCTTGCTTGCCATTAATAAATACAGATTGGCAAAGCCGATAGTGACATAATAGGTAGCTGCCATTACCGCAGTAGCTATGAAGGCAAACGGAAGGATGTCTTTCAGTGCTGCGAACAAGTTGAGCCGTATTTGTTGCCATACAAAATAGTGCCATACAAACAGCCAGCAGATATTGATGGATACATACACTATAATCATGGTATGTACACCGTATGGATAAAGCAGGAGCATGGTTGTTAACTGGATAATGCCTAAACTGATGGTATTCCACATGTAGATATCCGATTTTCCTTTGCTGATAACTAGGTTGGAATACAAATTGGTTATGGGGATGAATGCGCCACCGATGCAGAGCAACTGTAGGATGGAGGCACTGGGCAACCATTTGTCCGTAATAGTCAGCATAATCAGTTCGGGTGCGATTAATGATAATCCTAACATAGCCGGGAAAGAAATAAAGGCAGTGAAGCGGAGCATCTTCCGGAAAGCGCGTTGTTGGCGTTCCCTTTCATCCGATAAACTGGAAAGTACAGGTTGGGCCACACTGTTGACTGTTCCTGAAATTAATGAATGTCCCATATAATTCCATTTATTAGCTTGAGTAAAATAGCCTACTTCTTGTCCCGAATAGAATTTACCAAGAATAACGGTAAAGATATTATTATTGATGTGGTTGAATATATTGGTTACTACTAATTTGCTGCTGAAAGAAAGCATCCCTTTTAAAGGCTTGAAATCGAAAGTAAGTGTAGGTCGCCAGGGTGAGAAGCACCAATAACAGATATTAATAGTTCCTACATAAACAATGCTTTGTGTGGCTATGCCCCAATAGGCAAATCCCAAGCAGGCCATAGTTATACCGATAGTTCCTGAGGCAGTTAATCCGATAGTGACCGCCATTGCCTTTTGCTTGACCATTAAGTTGCGGAACAGGTAAGCACTGTGGGCAATACCCAAACTGGCTACAAAGAAACCGAGGAAAGTGTATCGTGCCAAAGCTGTCAGTTCGGGAGTATGATAGAATTCGGCAATGAGTGGGGCGCAAAGGAACAAAATGAGGTAGAGACAGGCACTTAGTCCGGTACTGAACCAGAATACGGCATTATAGTCTTTGTGGGAGATCTCCCGTTTGTTAGCTAGGGCTGCCGTGAACCCACTTTCCTGTAAGGAACCTGCAATAAGAGAGAAGATGGATAGCATTCCCACCATGCCATAATCTTCGGCATTCAGAATGCGTGATAGGAATATCCCGAAAAAAAGATTCAGCAGCTGCTGTACTCCGTTGCTTAGTCCACCCCAGAAGAGGCCTTTTGCTGTTTTTTCTTTCAAGGATTGTTCTGCCATTTTTATAGATAGATTATAAAATAGTCAGGCTGAAAGCGGACGTTTCAGTTGCTTTCAGCCTTTTCTGTATTTGGGTGTATATTATTTTACTTCACTGCCCGGCTTTACCTCCCTTAATAATGAGGTCACTGCTAAGGTGCCGTCAAAGTTTTCAGCACTTAGAATCATGCCTTCGCTCACCAGTCCATTCTTGAATTGGCGCGGAGCAAAGTTGGCAATGAATAAAACTTGTTTGCCTATCAGTTCTTCCGGTTTATAATGTTGCGCGATACCGCTGACGATGGTACGGTTCTCCAGTCCGTCAGCAATCTTGAATTTCAGCAGTTTTTTCATTTTAGGCACTACTTCACATTCTAATACGGTACCTACACGGATATCTAACTTTTCAAATTCTTCGAAAGCAATTATCGGTTTTATCGGGTTAGCTTTATAGCTGGCAGCCTCGTTTGCTTTTTTGGTAGCCAACAGTTTGTCTACTTGTGCTTGAATGGTTTCATCTTCGATCTTTTCGAACAACAGTTCTGCTTTATTCAATTGATGCCCTTCTGCCAGCAGATCGGTACGTCCCAGTTGGTCCCATTCAAATGTTTCCATATTCAGCATTTGGCGGAGCTTTTCGCTGCTGAAAGGCAGGAAGGGTTCGAAAGCAATTGCCAGATTGGCAACTAGTTGCAATGCTATGTTAAGAATGGTGGCTACACGGTCCATATCAGTCTTTGCCAGTTTCCAGGGTTCTGTATCAGCTAAGTATTTATTACCGATACGTGCCAGGTTCATTGCCTCTTTTTGTGCATCGCGGAATTTGAATACATCCAATAGTTTTTCTACTTCTGCCTTTACGTCTGCAAATTCTTTTAATGTTTCTTTATCGTAATCGGTCAATTCACCGCAAACTGGAACTTTCCCATCGAAATATTTATGAGTCAGCACTAAAGCACGGTTTACAAAGTTACCATAAACAGCTACCAACTCATTGTTGTTACGTGCTTGAAAATCTTTCCAGGTAAAATCGTTGTCTTTTGTCTCGGGGGCATTGGCTGTCAATACATAGCGCAATACATCCTGTTTGCCGGGGAAGTCCTGCAAATATTCATGCAACCATACTGCCCAGTTGCGTGAAGTGGAAATCTTGTCACCTTCCAGGTTCAGGAATTCATTGCTAGGTACGTTATCCGGTAAGATATAGCTTCCTTCTGCTTTCAGCATAGCAGGGAAAACAATGCAGTGGAATACAATATTGTCTTTTCCGATGAAGTGAATCAAACGGGTTTCTGGATCTTTCCACCAAGTTTCCCAACTGTCGGGAAGTAATTCTTTTGTATTTGAAATATAGCCGATGGGGGCATCAAACCATACGTAAAGTACTTTTCCTTCAGCACCTTCTACAGGAACAGGGATTCCCCAATCCAAGTCACGGCTTACCGCACGAGGTTGCAAGCCCATATCCAACCAGCTTTTACATTGTCCGTATACATTAGGGCGCCATTCTTTATGATTCTCAAGAATCCATTCACGCAGCCATCCTTCGTGTTTGTCCAATGGCAGATACCAGTGTTTAGTTTCACGCATCACAGGTTGGCTGCCACTGATAGCACTTTTCGGATTGATCAGGTCGGTTGGAGAAAGAGATGTTCCGCACTTCTCGCATTGGTCACCGTAGGCTCCTTCTGCATGGCAGTGAGGACATTCACCGATAATATAACGGTCGGCCAGGAACTGATGGGCTTCTTCGTCATAATATTGCATGGAGGTCTTTTCAATGAACTCACTTTTATCATACAGGGTTTTGAAGAATTCGGAAGCTAGTTCGTGGTGTGTTTTTGATGTAGTACGAGAGTATATATCGAATGAAATTCCAAATTCTTTGAATGATTCTTTTATCAAGGTATGATAGCGGTCCACCACATCTTGCGGAGTAATACCTTCTTTTTTTGCACGAATGGTGATAGGTACTCCGTGTTCGTCAGAGCCTCCGATGAAAAGAACATCTTCTTTCTTCAGGCGGAGATAGCGCACGTAGATATCAGCAGGAACATATACACCTGCCAGATGACCAATATGTACCGGACCGTTTGCGTAAGGCAAAGCGGATGTGACGGTGGTTCTTTTGAATTTATTTTCCATTGTATGATGTCTTTTTTTGTTATTTCTACCAGTAACGTGCAAAGTTAGTGATTTTTAGTAAGTATATGGAATAATCAGAAATATTTCTCATTTAAAATTTCTGACAGACCATACTTATTATAAGATATTGTTATTCGGGGGCTTTGCCGGAAGCTGGGAAATTGCAAAAAATGTTATATTGTGATGCAGTGATTTGCACTTCTTTGCATTTAATATAAAAAAGGAAAAACACATGAATATAAATGCCCCTTTGTCTATTCGTCGTCGGATGGGTCTTGAAATATTCCGGCGGTTGGAAAATGAGCGTACGGAAGAGCATCAGTTGAAGCAACTATTTTGGGAATGTACTCTTCGTTGTAATTTGCATTGTCGACATTGTGGCAGTGATTGTAAAAAGATCGCTGGTCATCCTGATATGCCGAAGGAAGATTTTCTTCGGGTGTTGGATAGTGTCTCAGCTCAAAATGATCCGCATAAAATCTTTGTGATTATTACTGGTGGGGAACCCTTGATGAGGAAGGATCTGGAAGAGTGTGGGCGTGCTATTTATGAAAGAGGGTTTCCTTGGGGAATGGTAACTAATGGACTATATATGACTCGTGAACGATTGAATGGGCTGTTGGATGCCGGATTGCATACGGCTACGGTCAGTCTTGACGGTTTTGCGACGGATCATAACTGGATGCGGGGCAACCCGCAAAGTTTTGAACGGGCTGTTGAAGCGATCAAGTTGATGGTACAGGTTCCTGATTTTGTTTTTGATGTGGTTACTTGTGTAAATAAGCATAGTTATATGCGTTTGGAGGAGTTGAAAGACTTCTTGATAAGTTTGGGGGTAAAAGGTTGGCGGCTTTTTACTATATTCCCGGTAGGGCGTGCAGCCAAAGATCCTGAACTTCAATTGTCTAATGAGGAGTTCAGAGGAGTAATGGAATTTATCAGGAAGAGCCGTAAGGAAGGACGGATCCATGTAAGTTACGGTTGTGAGGGATTTTTAGGTAATTATGAGGCTGAAGTGCGCGATACTTTCTTCGCTTGCCGGGCGGGAATATCGGTCGGCTCAGTTCTTATTGATGGAGCGATTTCTGCTTGTCCCAGTATTCGTGCCGGATACTATACAGTAATACTAATTGTTTGAATACCAGTTGTATGTGTGACAACTTTAATGATGTAAGGGCCATTTCAGGTTCTTTTTTATTTATAATTGACAATAATATCCGGTAAACTATCTACTGCTTTTTGTTTGAGTTCATCTATGATATGAACATATTTTTCAGTGTGCCGGGTAGTAGAATGTCCTGCAAGACTGGCGGCTGTTTTGATATTAGCTCCATTTGCCATAATGTTGGTGATAAATGAGTGTCGGGCACAGTGGAAGGTAATGTGTTTGTGTATATTAGCTCTTTTTACCCATTTGTTTAAAATCCTTAGTGTGTAAGAATAGGAGGGGAGCCCGAATACCAAGTCCTCATTAATGCCTTTATGCCTTTGTAGGAGTTTGATGGCAGTGTGGTTTAAGTTTAGATGCAAGATTGCGTTTTTGGAGTGTGACTGTACTTTCTGTTGCAGAATAGTAAGGCGGTTTGATGAGAAATCTATGTCTTTATATTGCAGTTGATGTACATCACACCAGCGCAGCCCGCAATAGCAAGAAAACAAGAATGCCCTTTTTACTTCGTTGTTGGGGCATGGAGTGATAGCAAGTTTCTGAATCTCTTTTAAACTGAGGATTGCTTTGGTTACTTCATCAAACTGCATCAGGCGGATACCATCTGTAGGATTAGATGTCATTAACTTTTTTTCTATACATTTATTAATGCACATTCTGAACTTCTTGAAATATCCGATGGGAGTGTTGCCTCGGAGATGATCCCTGAGATACTCAAGAAAGTTTATACAAAAATCTTTTGTGAGAAGGGTTACAGGTAAGCTTTTCTTTCTTGTAAACAGTCGCAGATGGGTGATACATGCCCTAACCATTTTCTTGTCCTTTTTGTGATAGGTATCCAGGAATTGTCCTATCAGAATATAGAAATCGGGAACATTGCTTTTATCTGTTGGAAGTATATCATTGAATGTATTTTCTATATCGTTCAGATGATATTCAACGGATAAGAATTCTAGTTCCTTTTTTGCTCTTATCTGCCTGGCAATTAGTATCTTGTTTTTGTTCTCCGCTCTTCGCTCTGCACTGGTAGGAGCATCCAGAATGATACCCAAATACTCTTTGCGGCGTTTTCCGTTATAACTGTAATTTAAATAAAGCGAAACTCTTCCTTTGTTCAATTGTTTCTTTCCTAATGTAATTCCCATAATGAATAATAATTAATACAATAATAATGTTGAAAAGAAGGACCATAGAGGGACTGAAAATGAATTCCTCCATCTTTCTTTCTATAATAATAATATCTTTTGTACCTTTGTGTCATAAACAAAAAAATGGAAGAAAATTTTGATATACGCGAGCAACAGCTCACAACTAAAGAACGCGATTTTGAGAATGCCTTACGTCCGTTGAATTTTGAAGATTTTAGTGGGCAGGATAAGGTGGTAGATAATCTGCGCATCTTTGTCAAGGCGGCGCGTCTGCGGGCCGAGGCGTTAGACCATGTTCTTTTGCACGGACCTCCTGGCTTGGGCAAGACGACCTTAAGTAATATCATTGCCAATGAACTGGGAGTAGGTTTTAAAGTAACCTCAGGACCGGTGCTGGATAAACCGGGGGATTTGGCGGGAGTACTGACCAGCTTGGAACCCAATGATGTGCTTTTTATTGATGAAATACATCGGTTGAGCCCTGTGGTAGAAGAATATCTGTATTCTGCCATGGAGGATTATCGTATTGATATAATGATAGACAAGGGACCTTCGGCGCGTAGTATCCAGTTGGAGCTGAGTCCGTTTACTTTGGTTGGAGCCACTACTAGGAGTGGGTTGCTGACTGCGCCTTTGCGTGCCCGTTTTGGAATTAATCTTCATTTGGAGTATTATGACGATGATGTATTGACAAGCATTATCCGTCGCTCTGCTAATATATTGAATGTGCCTTGTGACATGAAAGCAGCGGGTGAGATTGCTTCGCGCAGCCGTGGAACGCCCCGTATTGCAAATGCGTTGTTGAGGCGTGTCCGTGATTTTGCCCAGGTGAAAGGTTCCGGAAGGATTGATGTGGAAATTGCCCGGTTTGCTTTAGAAGCCTTGAACATTGACAGATATGGACTGGATGAGATAGATAACAAGATTTTATGTACTATTATAGATAAGTTTAAGGGAGGTCCTGTGGGGCTGACTACTATTGCAACCGCTTTGGGTGAAGACGCCGGAACAATAGAGGAGGTTTATGAACCTTTTTTGATTAAAGAAGGTTTCTTAAAACGTACTCCGCGTGGACGTGAGGTCACGGAACTGGCCTATATACACTTGGGACGGAGCATTTATAATAGTCAGAAGACATTATTTGATGATTAGAAGATGGCAGGATTAAAAGCATTAGCCAAGGAAACAGCCATATATGGGATGAGTAGCATCATCGGGCGGTTCCTGAATTATTTGTTAGTACCGATATATACCAACGCTTTGCCTGTGGAATCGGGGGGCTATGGTGTCATTACCAATATGTATGCTATAACTGCCTTGTTGATGGTGCTTTTAACATATGGTATGGAAACCGGCTTTTTCCGATTTGCCAATAAGGGGGTGGATGATCCGATGCGTGTCTATTCCACTACTTTGCTTTCGGTGGGGGCGACTGCGGTCTTGTTTTTAATTGTTTGTCTTTCTTTTCTGTATCCCATAGCAGGTTTCTTGGGATATGGAGAGCATCCGTGGTATATGGGGATGATGCTGATTGTAGTTGCAATGGACGCTTTCCAAGCTATTCCTTTCGCTTATTTGCGGTATAAGAAACGCCCTGTTAAGTTTGCTGCATTGAAATTGTTGTTCATTTTTGCCAGCATTGTCTTGAATATCGCTTATTTTGTAGGTATGAAGGGAGAGAATGTCGGAGTGGCTTTTGCTATAAATTTGGCTTGTACTTCTTTGGTGATGCTATGTATGTGGAAAGAATTGGTGGGCTTCAGATATGTGCTAGACAGGGAGTTGTTGCGGCGTATGCTGCATTATTCTTTCCCGATTCTGATTCTGGGTATTGCCGGAATCTTAAATCAGGTAGCTGATAAAATTATTTTTCCGTTTGTTTATCCTGATAAGGCGGAGGCGACTATCCAGTTGGGTATTTATGGAGCAGCCAGTAAGATAGCTATGATCATGGCCATGCTGACACAGGCTTTCCGGTTTGCATACGAGCCGTTTGTTTTTAGTAAGAGTAAAGAAAAGGATAGTCGGGAAATGTATGCCAAAGCGATGAAGTTTTTCATTATCTTCACTTTGCTGGCTTTTTTGGCTGTTATGTTTTACCTTGATATACTGCGTTATATTTTAGGACGTGATTACTGGGTAGGGCTTAAGGTTGTACCTATTGTCATGGCTGCCGAGATGTTTATGGGTATTTATTTCAATCTTTCTTTTTGGTATAAACTGATTGATGAAACAAAATGGGGAGCTTATTTTTCACTGGTGGGATGCAGTATCATTATTCTGATAAATATTTTCCTTATTCCGGTATTTGGCTATATGGCGTGTGCTTGGGCGGGTTTTGCCGGATATGGAGTAGCTATGCTTCTCTCTTATTTTGTAGGGCAGAAAAAATATCCTATTAATTATGATTTGAAAGCAATAGGTAACTATGTGGTGTTAGCGCTGGTACTTTACATTGTTTCAGTTTATCTTCCTATTCAAAATATATTCTTGTTGTTGGGTGTTCGTACATTACTGTTGTTATTGTTTGTGGCATATATTGTGAAAACGGATTTCCCCTTACAGCAAATACCTGTTATAAACCGATACATAAAGAAATAGCAATGAGTGACCTGAAGAATAATTTAAAGAATGTGCCCTATATAAAGCAGTTCTTTAGTGAATATCTTGATTTGCGCAAGGATAAGGACAATGAAGCCTTGATTGTAGAAAGTATTCGTAATGGTGTTGAGTTCAAAGGAACTAATTTGTGGATTCTTATTTTCGCAATTTTTATAGCTTCATTGGGCTTGAACGTGAATTCTACGGCAGTTATTATTGGTGCCATGCTGATATCTCCGCTGATGGGACCGATAATGGGAGTAGGGTTAGCTATTGGACAGAATGATTTTGAATTGTTGAAGCGTTCTCTAAAAAGTTATTTGGTGGCAACTGTATTTAGTGTGATTACAGCTACCCTTTATTTTTCGCTGACTCCGTTGGATGAAGTACAATCGGAGTTGCTGGCACGTACTTCTCCTACCATATATGATGTGCTTATAGCTTTGTGCGGTGGTTTAGCCGGTATAATCGCTTTGTCTACAAAGGAGAAAGGGAATGTAATTCCAGGGGTTGCTATTGCTACGGCTTTGATGCCGCCTTTGTGTACTGCTGGATTCGGGCTTGCTACCGGAAATTTACTTTATTTTTTAGGTGCATTCTATTTGTATTTTATTAATTCAGTATTTATCAGTTTGGCTACTTTTATCGGGATACGTGTCATGCATTTCCAACGTAAGGAATTTGTGGATAAGGAGCGCGAAAAATTAGTCAAAAAATATATCATTGTTATTACTTTAGCCACCATGTGTCCTGCTATTTATTTGACTTATGGTATTGTGAAAAGCACTATTTATGAGGCCTCTGCCAATAATTTTATTAATGAAGAATTGGATTTTAATAATACTCAAGTAATAGACCGGAAGATTTCTTTTGAGAAGAAGGAAATACGTGTTGTGCTAATAGGCAATGAGGTCCCGGAAACAGAAATAGCAACCGCAAGGGATAATTTGAAACATTTTAATTTGGCAGGTACTAAACTAGTTATTCTTCAAGGAATGAATAATGATGCGATGGATATTGGTAGTATAAAGGCCCAAGTGATGGAGGATTTCTATAAGAATAGTGAAAAGCGTTTACTGGAGCAGCAGGAGAGAATTAAGTCTTTGGAAAACGAGCTTAAAGTATATGCTGCATATAATACTGTAGATAAAAAAATAATTCCTGAACTTAAAGTACTTTATCCTACAGTAGAAGCCATAGCTATGGCAAAGACTGTGGAATTACAGGTGGACTCAACTAAAACGGATACATTGACAATAGTCTTGATGAAATTCAGTAAAAGACCCATTGAGAAAGAACAAGAAAAAATATCCGAATGGTTGAAAGCACGTGTCGGAGCAAAAAAACTTAAATTAATTGTAGAATAAAACCATGAAAAAACTACTGTTGCTGCTAGTCTTCCTACCTTTATATATATGGGGTAGTGAAGGAATGTGGCTTCCTTGTTGTCTTAGCAAACAAACTCAACAAGTGATGAAAGAAATGGGGTTGGAACTTTCATCTGAACAATTGTATAATCCTGGTGGAAAAGCATTGGCTAATGCTGTTGTTAGTTTTGGAGGTTTTTGTTCGGGTGTTGTTGTATCTCCGGATGGTTTGGTTTTTACTAACCACCATTGTGGGTATGATGCCATTCAGCAGCATAGTTCTGTGGAGCATGATTATTTGCGAGATGGTTTTGTAGCCGATTCCTTAAGTAAGGAGCTTCCTAATCCGGATTTATTTGTCAGTTTTCTGATACGCACAGAGGATGTGACGGAGCGTGTGTTGCAAGCTATTCCAGTCGGAACAAAGGAAAATGACCGTGCACTGATTGTAGATTCTATTTCCACATTGATTGCTCAGGAAGCTGTGGCGAATGATACGTTGCTGCGTGCTGAGATAACTCCTTTTTATGGTGGCAATGAGTTTTATCTATCTGTGTATAAGGATTATTATGATGTTCGTTTGGTATTTGCTCCTCCCTCTTCTGTAGGCAAGTTTGGCGGAGATACAGATAATTGGGTATGGCCCCGCCATACCGGGGATTTCTCTGTCTTCCGTATTTATGCTGATCAGAATAATCAACCGGCAGCTTATTCTCCGGAGAATGTGCCTTATCATCCGGATTATTTTGCTCCTGTTTCTTTGGGAGGGTATGAACAGGGATCATTTTGCATGACTATGGGATATCCCGGTTCTACCAGCAGGTATTTATCTTCATTTGGGATAGACGAAAGAGTCAATACGGATAATGCCGCCATGATTAATGTTCGTACCATCAAGCAAGCTATTTGGAAAAATGCAATGGAAAAAAGTGATGATATCCGCATTAAATATGCTTCCAAGTATGCACAAAGCTCTAACTATTGGAAGAATAGTATAGGGATGAATCAAGCGGTAAAAGAATTGAAAGTGATAGAGAAAAAACAAGCTTTGGAGTGCCAATTGCAAGAATGGGTTCGTCGGGAACCTGATAAACGAAGCAAATATGCAAGGGTTTTGACTGAACTGGAGTTAAATTATCGTAATCGTAGAAATGCGGCACGGGCTATGGCATATTTTGGAGAAACATTTGCCAATGGACCGGAGTTGATTACGGCAGCCTTAGCTGTACTGAATTTTGATTTTGAGGCAGAGGAGAGTGATTTGGAGCGTAATATGCGGCAATTGTTGGAGATTTATGCCAATATGGATATAAGTGTGGATAAACAAGTCTTTGTGGCTATGTTGAAAGAATATGCAACTGAGGTAGGCAAGGAATTTTTACCTGATGTTTATTCATTGATAGAGAAAGATTTTAAAGGTGATTACCAAGCTTATGTAGATGATTTGTATACTCGTTCCTCTTTAAAGACACCACATGGTTTTGAACAGGTAGTGAGAGGAGATACCACTTATGTCTTGTTTGATGACCCTGCGGCTTCTTTTGCCATCGATATGTTGGTGAAATTTTATGAATTCAATCAGTCGGTGGAAGAAGCTAGTATGAATATTGAGAAAAATGAACGTTTGCTGAATGAAGCAATGCGTGAGATGGAGGCAGATAGGGTGTTTTATCCGGATGCTAATTCTACTATGCGTCTGAGTTTTGGCATGGTGGGTGGTTACTCACCGAAAGATGCTATTGAGTATTCTTATTTTACGACGACAAAAGGAATTTTTGACAAGATAAGGCAGTATAAGGGAGATAGTGATTTCGATGTGCTTCCTTCTGTAGTCGAATGCTTGAGAAGGAAGGATTTCGGACGTTATGCTGCTGGGGATGGTAATATGAATGTTTGCTTTATTTCGGATAATGATATTACAGGAGGGAATTCCGGTAGTGGAATGTTTAATGGAAAAGGGGAATTAATAGGTCTTGCTTTTGACGGGAATTGGGAAGCAATGAGTGGAGATATTGTTTTTGAACCTAATTTGCAGCGTTGTATCGGGGTGGATATCCGCTATGTTCTTTACATGATTGAAAAATATGGGAAAGCTTCCTGTTTAATCGATGAACTGAAATTGAAAGACTAAAGGAAAAGTATGAAATGACAGGGAGCTGAGTATGTCAAAGTTCCGATAGATAGCTTATCATATAATCTTTCATCTGGAAGATAGTAAAAAATCTGTTAATATTAATTCGATGTAAACAAGGATATTCGGCAAATAATATAATAAATCTGTTGGGTTTATTATATTATTTGCCGAATATCCTTGAAATGACAGGTTGTTTCAATTCCGCATACTCCGCTATTATTCAAGAGAAGTGGATGTTATTTGCATATTTCTACTATGTCCAATCCTCTTTCATTAAGTTGGATTCCTTATTTCTTGGATTTCTTTTTCTTATTGTTATCGCTGTTAAAGAATTGTTTCCAGTCGTCTTTCGTTTTGGGGCCTCGTTCTTCAATGTAGCCACGTTCCGCACGGCTAGTTTTTCCTTCTTTTGAGGTCGTTTTTTTATTGGACCTGTCACCTTTTTTGCCGAATGAAGCATTCCTTGCCGCACTGCTCCTGCGTTCGCCATTGTCGTTTTTGCCATTATTGTCACCGGCAACTTCTACTACAATTTTCCGGCCGCCATTCAGATTGACCTTGTTTAACGCCTTGATAACATCCTGTGCCTGATTTTCTGCTACTTCGAAGAAAGAGAAATTCTGCATCAGATCTATTCGCCCGATGGTGGTACGTTGCTTCTTCATGTTGCGGTTAATCAGTTCAATGATTTGATTGGCATAAAAACCATCTGTCTTTCCCACATTCAGGAACAGGCGGGTATATCCTTTCTCGGCCTTGCGTTCTGTCTTTTCACGGGCGCTACCATGGTCTTTGCGTCCTTTCGGTTCACGTTCGCTACGGCGGTCGTTCATGCTGGGAGTTTCTATTTCCGGAGCGTTGCTGTAATATTCCAAGAAGCGGTTGAACTCCATCGATACTACACGCTTTATCAGGTCTTCCTTCGAAAGCCATTCCAGTTTGCGATAGATACCGGGTAGGAAGGACTCGATTTCCTCGTCGTTCACTTTTACCTTTTCTATATCATCGATCAGTTTGATTAATTGTTGTTCGCAGATTTGTTTACCGCTAGGCATTTCACCCATGATAAATTTCTTGTTGATGATACGTTCTATCTCGCGCATTTTTCCTTTTTCACGCAGATTGATGATAGCGATAGAAATACCGGTTTTGCCGGCACGTCCTGTACGTCCGCTACGGTGAGTATAGCTTTCTATATCATCGGGCAGGCCATAATTAATGACATGTGTCAAATCATTTACATCCAAACCGCGGGCAGCTACATCTGTAGCAACCAGAAGCTGTAAATGACGTTGACGGAATTTCTGCATCACCAAGTCACGTTGTGCTTGTGAAAGCTCGCCGTGTAGAGAATCTGCATTATAACCATCTTGAATCAATTTATCAGCTATTTCCTGAGTTTCCTTACGGGTACGGCAGAAAATGATACCGTAAATTTGTGGGTAATAATCCGCGATACGCTTCAATGCAGCATATTTATCTTTGGCGTGTACCAGATAGGCAATGTGGTTTACGTTCTTGCTGCCTTCATTCTTAGTACCGATTGTAATCTCTTTCGCATCGTGCAGGTATTTTTTTGCAATACGCGAGATTTCGGGACTCATGGTAGCTGAGAACATCAAAGTGTTCCGGTCTTCGGGAACCTTTTCAAGAATAGCATTGATGCTGTCGGTAAATCCCATATTCAGCATCTCGTCAGCTTCGTCCATTACTACATCGGCAATGGTCTCCAGTTTGGCGACTTTTCTTTCCATCAGGTCAATCAGTCGTCCGGGAGTGGCTACAATAATGTGTACACCTGCCTTCAACATGCGTATCTGGCTTTCGATGGATGAGCCACCGTATACAGGAAGGACTTTCAGTCCATCAATATACTTGGAATAATCATTCAGATCACCTGCGATCTGCAAGCATAACTCACGTGTGGGGCATAATATAAGTGCTTGAGGCACACGTTTTTTTACTTCAATTTTTTGGATAAGCGGCAGACCAAATGCGGCTGTTTTTCCAGTCCCTGTTTGTGCTAGGGCTACTACGTCGTTGCCGTTCCCCAATAAATACGGTATTACTTCTTCTTGTACCGGCATGGGGTTTTCATACCCCATTTCTTTAATTGCTTTTAGTATTTCCGGGGAAACGCCTAACTCTTCAAATGTCTTCATTTATTTTCAAATATCTAATTCGTTACAAAGATACGGATAATCACGGGATTATATAGTATTTATACAATATTTGTTTTCTTCAGGGATAGAATTTAGGGAATATTGGCTAAATGCCGTTTGGGAGCAAAAGAAAAAAGTCGTTATCTTTGTACCCGAATGTAGTATATGACATTGGTGGACTGCAATTTGAACAATGAAAGAGTTTCATTACATATTATTCTCAATCTTTCTTTCTTCCATGATTATATATATGGGAGTCGGAATACCTATTGTGCAGTCCCGTTGCTATCAGTGCGCTGATAAGGATGCGGCATTATTGACAGTGGTGGATATTTCCAATTATGGATGTACTTGCGGATGTGGTGATGTTGGAAATAAAAACGTGAAATCTGGTTCGGGATGTTCTTGCCATCATGACAAGATGATGGAGCGGAAGTCATCAGATGTTCCTTGTTCTAGCGTGAAAATCCAGAAAATTAACTTGCCTGTTTTAGGTACATCACTTCATTTGGACAACGTAACACTGTCCGTTATTCATTTGATATTCAATGCATACAGTGTAAACTTCGATCTGTTGTCTTCTGTAAAAAAGGAGAGCTGCTATACGGATACCTCATTGTGTCGACAGCCTCCAAGAGGATATTTGAATCTTATTTGTACACTTTTGATTTAGTAAGATAACTCTTTGGGTAGGGAAGAATTGCTAAATTGTATAAGTGTGTAACAGATAAAGAAAAATAAAAACATGAAATTTATAGTTTTCTTAGGTGCTTTTCTGTGGCATTTGATGCCTGTAAGCGCTCAAGTAAAAGGAATGGTGAAGGACAACCAAGGTGAACCTGTTGTTGCTGCCAATGTCTTTTGGATAAATACAACAAATGGAACTGTCACAGATGAGAATGGGGCATTTACTATTGAACAGCCTGTTGGTGCAAAAAAATTGGTCGTAAGTTTTATAGGATATGAGAATGATACGATTGTGGTTGAAAATGATCATAAGGAGCTGGCTATCATATTACAAGGTAGTGTAATGATGGATGAGGTCCAAGTGGTGGAACGTAAGATAGGAGTTGTAAAATCCCGTTCCAGTGTGTTGAATCAGGATATGATTTCAAGTGCGGAACTGGCTCGGGCGGCTTGTTGTAACTTGGGTGAAAGTTTCACAACAAACCCTTCTGTAGATGTAAGCTATGCTGATGCTGCCACAGGGGCCAGACAAATTAAATTGTTGGGGCTCTCGGGAACTTATGTACAAATGCTGACAGAGAATATTCCTAATTATCGTGGAGCATCCGCTCCTTTTGCTTTGGGGTATATTCCCGGCCCATGGATGCAAAGCATACAGGTGTCCAAGGGTAGTTCATCTGTAAAGAATGGTTATGAGGCGATTACCGGACAGATAAATGTTGAATTTAAGAAGCCTCAAACTACCCAGTCCTTGAATGTCAATCTTTTTGCTAGCAGTAAAGAGAAGTATGAGGCTAATTTTGATGCTAATGTACATTTGAATAGCCGACTGAGTACTGGAGTATTGGCACATTATGAAAATAGTACTAGGTCGCATGATGATAATGGAGATGGATTCTTGGATATGCCTAAAGTAGAGCAATATAATCTTCAGAACCGTTGGGCTTGGATGGGAGATCAGTATGTATTTCAGGCTTCTGTCAAAGCAATGAAAGAGGATCGTACAAGCGGACAAGCTACTCATTTACATGTGGATAATTCTGTTGGTGGCTTTGTAGGTAGGGAACTTTATAAAATAGGTATCCATACGGATCGTTATGAGGCATTTACTAAAAATGCTTATATTTTTGATAAGGAAAAGGGAACTAACTTGGCTTTGATTCTCTCGGGATCTTTGCATAAGCAGGATGCAGGATACGGTTATAAATTATATAATGTGGACCAGAAGAATTTGTATACTTCATTAATGTTCGAAACGAATTTCGATGAGCGTAACAGTATTTCTGCAGGGTTAAGTTTGAACTATGATTATTTCAATCAGACCTATCGTTTAGAAAATGATGATACAGGTTTATTATATGGAAAGGAGAAAGAGACCGTGCCTGGTGCTTATGTGCAGTATACGTATAATTGGAAGGATAAAATTATTCTTATGGGAGGGATTCGTGCTGATCATAGTGATATATATGGTACCTTTGTTACTCCGCGTGCTCATATCAAATATGCTCCTGATGATTGGGTGAACCTACGTGTGTCTGTAGGCAAAGGATATCGCACTAATCATGTGTTGGCGGAGAACAATTATTTACTTGCCAGCAGTCGTAAAGTAAAGATAGATAATGATTTGGATCAGGAAGAAGCATGGAATTATGGTTTCAGCTCTTCATTTTATATTCCGGTATTCGGTAAAACCTTGAATGTGAATACCGAATACTATTACACTGATTTTAGGCGTCAAATGATTATTGATTTGGATACGGACCCCCACATTGTACATTTTGCTAACTTGGAAGGGAAGTCTTATTCTCATACTTTTCAAGCCGAGGCAACTTATCCTTTTTTTAAGGGTTTTACATTAACTGCAGCTTATCGCTTGACAGATGTGAAAACTACTTATAATAAGAAATTATTGGAGCGTCCTCTTACCGGAAAATATAAGGGACTTTTGACTGCTTCTTACCAAACACCACTGGGCCTATGGCAATTTGATGTGACTTTGCAGATGAATGGTGGTGGTAGAATGCCCTCCCCTTATACATTGCCGGACGGTGCTCCTTCGTGGAATACCCGATACCAGTCTTATCAATTGTTAAGTGCTCAGATTACTCGCTGGTTCCGGCATTGGTCTATTTATGTGGGAGGAGAGAATATGACGAACTTTAAGCAAAAGAATCCGATTGTAGGAGCTTCGAATCCTTGGGGGACAAATTTTGATTCAACCATGATTTGGGGACCTGTACACGGAGCGATGTATTATGTAGGCTTTCGCTTCAATTGGGATAGAAACTAATATATTGATAATCAAATAGAAATGGATTATGAGAACAAAATTAATCGCTATTATGGCAGCTGTCTGCTTTACTGCCACTTGCTTTGCAAAAGACATTAAAATTGTAGTTTTAAACACTGATCCTCAGATGCACTGTGCCAACTGTGAGAGCAAGATTAAGAACAATATTCGTTTTGAGAAGGGTATAAAAGAAATTGAAACAAATTTGGCGGATAAAACGGTTACTATTAAGTATGATGCTGATAAAACCACGGTAGAAAAAATAATTGCTGGATTTGCCAAGATTCATTATACAGCTACTGTTGTTGAAAATGAGAGTAAGCAGAAGGATGATCTCCGTGGCAAACAGCCGAAAGCAGATGAGGATGGTTGTAAACAAGAAAGAGGAAAATAGATGAGATGCTATGTGATAAGAGGGAAAAAACGATGGAATGGATATTTTGGGAACTCTTTTGCACCACTTCGTGGCTTTAAATGACTGATAAATAAGATGCTATATCAGAGTGGAAAGGGGTTTAACCACCTAGTGGAAAAAGAGGAAATATCAATCTTGGTTAAAAACTTTATTATAACTGCATCATAAAAAGACTCCGCATGAAGCAATTAATCTTTAATTGCTTCATTGCGGGGGGTATGGGTGAAGATGAGAGAATTTTATAGTGTTCGAGTGTTTGTGTATGTGACTGTTTATATCATTCATCTTCTTCCCTATATTCTAGAATATCTCCAGGTTGACAGTCTAGTTCCCTGCAGATAGCCTCTAAGGTTGAGAAGCGGATGGCTTTTGCCTTCCCGGTTTTCAGTATGGAGAGGTTGGCAGGCGTCAGATCTATCTTTTCGGCTAAATCTCCTAGCGAAATCTTTCGTTTCGCCATCATTACGTCTAAGTTTACTATAATCGGCATAGGTTAGTTATTTTGGGATTTATTCGGGTTCTCATCTAATGCGTGCCACCAAAAGGTGTAGCGTTGTGTTAGTCTTTTAAAGGCATACAGACAGAAGCAAGTCCATCCAATGTTGATTGATATCCTCACTGCTTTGTTGTCCAACGATGGATGCAACACAAGGAAATAGATGAATGAACTTACAAACAGAGTGGTTGTCAAGGAAAGCATTAAATAAAAAATGCTTTTCCCTTTTGAGGGTAGAGTATTCTTTTCTTTCATAACTTTTCTTTTTTAAATGGTTAGGTCTTGTTCCTCTTTCATTTTTACTCCGATAGCAAATATCTCGGCAAAGAGGATAGGGAGGATTATTGCCACCCAGTCGGGGGAATAACCAACATAGCTGATGATTTTGTAACCCGGTATGCTAATTTGATTCATAGCTGCGCTTCCTGTTAGCCATTCTCCGATGGCTGTGAGAATTTTTAAACTTGCGCTGGTATATGCAAACCAACGTAGGCGTAGCACATTGGCTGGTGTAAATACTTTGCGGCGTGAGATGGAGATGAGCAGCCGGATTAATGAGTAAAAACCGATTAGAAAAAAGAATAGTCCGGGTATGGCTAACCCTATGACAAGGATATACCAGGCCGATGGCTTGGCATACGTTTCTATTTCAGTTACTGTATAAGGAAGTGGACTATCTACACGGTTGTTGTTCAGTGAATCGACTGTCGTTCCAGATAATGGCTTTACATTTAGTTTGACACGGGTTATCATGTGGTGTCCGGATTCATACATCTCTGTTGCACCGCTTTGTCCTTCTTCAAATCCCTTTTTGAAATCTTTCCAATCTTCATCCAATCCTCCGATGAAATTTGCAAGTATTGCAATAATGGCTATAATACCTAATATCCTGAACTTCTTCATACCGTATGATTTTTATATGGTTAAATCTTGTTCTTCTTTCATTTTCAATCCAACAGCGAATACTTCAGCAACCAGCAATGCGATGAATCCCAATATGAAGGTTGGTTCGGAAAACGCAAATATATTAGAGTATTCACATCCCTTGAGTTCCAAAACTTGTGCCGCTTCATAGTTCCCGATCATGATGGTGGTAAAAGAACAAATGAATAGAAGTATCAGTGACACACCCAGCTTGCGGAGAAATTTGACGTTCTTCCAACTGAAAATGTCACCACGGTTGATATTTCGGATCAAATAGAAAAATTGTATCAGGCAGAAGATACTTGCTAGGACCGAAATTAAGGTAGTGATTCCATTCGCCGTTCGGGATAGGCTGCTTCCTGTTGTCGGGGCTTCTATCAAACTTATGATTGGTTTGATGGAAGCCTGTGAGGAATTTTTCAGATTTGTCACGCTTCCTGTTTCTGCAAATAGGTCAGAAGGTATCGTACAAACTATTTTGTAGTCGGATATGTTAAGCTCCTTCCCTTTTTCTACACTTTCATATCCGGCTTTAAACCCGGCACTGACGGCTTGAACCATCAGACTGATTACCGTGGAAGTAGAAAGGAGCAGGCCGATAAGTACGCAGGCACAGAGAAGATTGAGTCTCTTTTTCATGATTGGTTGTGTTTGTTAAATGGTTATATCTTGTTCATTAATAGCTTTGACTTGTATGTTGGTAGGTTTCGGCAAGTATTTGTTCAGGTAGAGATACATACCTATAAAAACGATTATGGCTAGTACTAAGAGAATGTAAGTGATTGTTGTGCCCAAGGTCTCCATAGTCGTTTGGCTGAGTTCCTCTCGGGTGGCTGTGAACATGGTCCATGCGCCGAATGAGTTGTTGATAATGTGTCCCACAATACCTGGAACTAAACTTCCGGTGCGATAATATAACCATCCGAAGAGCAGACCGATGAGAAATGCAAAAGGTATTTGTGCAGGATTGCCGTGTATGATCCCGAATATGAGTGCGGAAACCAGTATGGCCCATTTAGGTGACCATCCTTTTCTTAGTAAATGTCCTTCTATAGCTCCACGAAATAAAACTTCTTCCAAAATAGGGACGACGATAGCAATACTGAGAACACCGAAGATATTATGGCTCATCGAAATAAATAGTTCTTGATTAGTGTCTGTCAGATCGAGCGCTTCATTTAATATTCCTGCTATGAACTGTGCGGATAGCAGGAGAGGGATGCACAAGAGAATGATTTTTTTTGAAACTTCATACATACTCTCTTTATTGAACTTGACATAGTGGAAATGTACCAAGTGCCATGTCATGGCTAATGCGGAGAGTAACATACCGATGGATATTGCCATTGTCCCGGGGCGGAAGTTGGCTGTAATATCTGCTCCGCCGATAAGAGCAATGGTGGCATCGGTCCCGGTTGCTAGAAAAATGAATAGTAATTGATAAGCCAGATAGTAAAGTATCAATTTAATTGCACGTCCCATAATAATCTGTTTATTGGTTTAAAATTTTATTGGGTTGGAAGTGTGTCAAAATGATAGGTCGTTTTCATTTTGACACACTCTCAATGATATTTATTTTTTCAGGTGAGCATCCAGGAATTTCTCCATGGCACGATAGAAATCGAATTTGTTCTCTTCGTTATGGAAACCGTGTCCTTCGTTGTCTTTTACCATGTATTCTACTTCTATACCGCGTTTTTTCAGCGCTTCCACCATTTGGTCGGATTCTGCTTTATTCACACGCGGGTCGTTAGCGCCTTGTGCGATAAAGAGAGGAGCTTTGATTTGGTCTACATGAAATACAGGTGAATATTTTTCCATCATTTCTTTATCTTTCACAGGATCACCTACCATTTCATACATCATGTCCAATAAGGGTTTCCAATAGGGTGGGATAGTCTGCATGAAGGTGAACAAGTTGGATACACCCACATAGTCGATGGCACATGCATAAAGATCAGGAGTAAAGGTGACCCCTGCCAATGTTGCATATCCGCCATAGCTTCCGCCGTAGATGGCTACACGTTTCGGGTCGGCGATTCCTTTTTTTATCAACCACTCTACGCCGTCGGTGATGTCGTTCTGCATGGTTTGTCCCCATTGTTTGTAGCCCAGTTCGGTGAATTTGCGTCCATAGCCGGTTGAGGCTCGGAAATTCATTTGAAGAACAGCATAGCCACGGTTGGCAAGGAACTGTACTTCCGGATTATATCCCCAGCTGTCACGTGCCCACGGCCCCCCATGCGGATTGACTACTACAGGCAGATTTTTGGCATTCTCCATGGTGTATCCTTTCGGGAGAGTGAGGTATCCTTCAATGGTCAGACCATCCCGGCTGGTATAGGTGATGGGGTGCATCGGGACCATATCTTCTTCTTTAATCCAGGGAGCCAAGTCAGCTATTTTAGTCAGTTTGTCTTCTTTTACATTATAGGTATAATAAGTTCCATAAGTGCGGTCTCCTCCAGCATAAATAATACGGATATTTTCGCTTTTATCTTCGCTGGTGGTGTTGATATCATAACCTTCCAGTTTCTGTTCCAACTTGGTGCGGATAGCTTCTTCGTTTTTATCGAAGTAATGACGGATAGTACCTTTGTGTCCGGTACAGGATACAGAGATTAATTTCTTTTTCAGTTCAGAATAGCCTAATCTGGAAATATCATATTTATCATTGGTGTAAAGTACTTCTTTTTCCTCACAAGTAGCCGGATCCATTAGGACGAGGGCGGTCTTGTCCCGTCCGATGTTGGTCAGGGCATAAACCATTTTATTGTCGGGGGTGAAGGTGGCAAAGCTTACCGTTTCCTTGAAATTGGTAGTTAGTACCGGACGGAAGGGCTGCTCTTCCGTTTCGCGATAGAGAATTTGGGTATTTACTCCGTCTACAATAGCTAAGGCTACACGCAGTTTTCCGTTATGGTCAGTCATCCATCCTTGTATGTTTCCGGGGTTCTCAGCTAATTGGGTCAGTTCGCCGTTATTGAGATTCAAGCGATAAGGATCAAATACTTGTGGATTACGCTTGTTCAGACCGATGATGACCAGTGAGTCGATATTTTCCAACGGATCAATAATAGTTGTCCTTACCTTGGGGAATGCGGTATATGCTTTGGAGTCAGTACCGTCTACATTGACTCCGTAGAGCTGAAAGTTTTCATCGCCGGCAGTATCTTTTATATAAAGTATCCGATGACCGTTTGCCCACATGCTTCCTGCAAGATCCCGTACCGTTTCTGAAGTGATTCGGGTTGCTTTGTCTGAACCGACTTCTTGTACGAATAAGTTCAGGCGGTTTTCATACGGAGCCATATATGAGAAGTATTTGCCATCCGGTGAGATTTGGTATCCCGCTTTTTCAGGATTCTTGAAGAAGTTTTCTAAAGGGACTTGTGCATTGGCTTCGGAGGCGAAACCGAGTGTTACCAGTAAGGTTGTTGCGGCTAAAATGCGTTTTAATGTTTTCATCTTGATGTATTTTAAAGTTGTTATTTTATCAGTTTATTAAATTTGCAATGGCTTGTTTACAAGGAACGTACCAATGTTCAATGAATAGGATGAACAATATTAAAAGAAAGATAATCTCGGACTTTTGTTGTGCTCTTTGTGCTAGAGGGGTATTTAATGGAATTTTAACCAGAATGAGTTTCCCAAAAACTATTCCCATGAGCATACCCAGAGCTAGACCGATTGATGGATATACAAATCCGATAATCATTCCAATACAAACTCCGATGGTTTGCCATCGGTTGGTTATACTGTTCTTTTGAGTTTGTGCTTCCATTATTTCTTGTTTTGTGTGTCGGCCAGCAAATTTATGTTGTTGTCTTCACGGTAAATACTTTGTTGTTTGTTGTTGTTGAAGGCGCTTTCCTTGACGTTCCATTCGGCATAGTTGAGTTTGGTTTCATACACTCCGGGAGTTACTGTAAATAAATAAGCCGGTTTCCACAGTTCCCGATAAGCATCCCAGCGATAGGCTTTTTTCTCAATTACCTGACCATTTTCATCGTGTTTGTACTCATACTTCAATTTGCGTGTCAATGTTTTGCCGTCTTCATTCAGTGTATACACTGTTGTGTTTGTGCCGTCTTGACCGTAGATGTACTTCGTGTTTCCTGTTTGTGCGTTTGCTGTTGTTGTACAACTCATCATCACTACTGCAATTGCTGCTACTAAACCTGATTTAAATACTGACTTTTTCATTTTACTTTGTGTTTTAAATGTTTGTGTTTGTTCTTTCTTGTTTTTCGATATTCATTTATCGTTTATCGATATGCAAATGTACATCTTATTTTGATACTACAAAAGAAAAACAAGAAAAAATTATCGAAAAACGATAAAAATATATCCTTTATCATACTTTATAAGACAAAAATGAATGAAGAAACGTTTTTTATGCGAGAAGAGAGGGGTGGAAGGGGGAGGTTACATCTTTCGGGAAGAAAACCACTTATATATTTGCATCGGGAAATGATATATCGCAATTAACTGCAACGAATTAGAACCAACTATAATGAAGTCGCTGAAATTCAGCGGCTTTTTTATTTGCCCAAAATCCAGTTCATAGCGATTGGATAGTGTTGTTCACCATATTTTTCTACCGTATTTCTACCGCGAAACAAATTGGGGTTTGCCCCCAATGTCACACTGACGCATTTGGCGACATGGGTGAACAATGGTTTACGTAGAGAGACAAAAAGGGAAATTAAAACTATATGGTTTCACTTAAAATATGGAGTAAACAACATGGAAGTAAAAAGAATTTGTCAATGGTGTGGTAAACCTTTTATAGCTCAGAAAACCACAACCAATTATTGTAGTCCTCAATGTTCTAAACGAGGCTACAAACATCGAATGAAAGAGCGAAGAATGGAGCTCATTCAGAGTCAAGATTTGTTAGAGGTAAAGAAAAGGCTGGAAAATCAAGAATACTTTACCTTTTCACAAGCAGCTAAATTGATGGGAGTTTCTCGTCAGTACATATACAAATTAGTCAAAGAGGATAAGTTAAGAGCAAGTCGAATTAGTTCACGAATGTCTTTTATTCGAAGAACTGATATAGAACTTTTGCTTAAATCTAAACCTTATGAACGTGTGATGTCAAAAGTCGAATTTGATATTGCTGAATACTATACTGCTGAGGAAATCGCAGAGAAGTACAAGGTCAACACCAAATGGGTATGGACTTATACACGGGAGCATAATGTGCCAAAAGTAAAAATCCGTCAGTTCAACTATTACAGCAAAAAGCATATTGATGCTGCTTTTGCCAAATACAAGACAGATAATGATCTGACCGAATGGTACACTCCCGAAGATATAGAACAAAAGTATGGTATGAGTCGGGTTGCCATCCGCTCCCATGTCTATCGCAACAACATCCCGTCCAAGAAAGAACACGGTCAGATATTCTACTCGAAGCTACATTTTGACCTATCCAAGCAGACTGCCGAAGATAATGCTTCGGAGTACTACACCGTGCAGGAAGCCATGAAGAGATACAATCTCACACGGGATTCTGTCTATGGTATTCTGCAATTCCACGAAATCAAACGTGAAAAGAAAGGTCGTTTCGTGAGATTCCTGAAAGTGGAATTTGACCATGTAATGGGAGCCCGAAAATAAGACTAATCCTGAATTTATGCAGACTAGAAAATGATTCTAAAAATGAGCATTGTCTGCGTCAAGTCATTACGGACATTTGCAGCAAATCAAGTATAAACTAATAATAATTGTAACCATGTTAGAATGTAAAACAGTAACATTGAGAACACGTCCTTTGAAAAACGGGATGCTTTCTTACTATCTGGATTATTATCCAGGCTATCGTGACCAGGAAACAATGAAGACCATCCGCCACGAAGGATTGAACATTTATATTTATGCCAATCCCAAGAATGAGCGCGAACGTAACTTCAATGCCACTATGTCGGAAAAGGCGGAAGCCATCCGATGCCGACGCTTTGAATCTATCGTTAATGACAGGTATGATTTCTTTGACAGGCACAAACTCAAAGCGGATTTTCTGGAATACTACCGCAAGCAGTTTCGCAAGCATGACCAAAAGTGGGAATTTGTGTACCACCATTTCTACAACTTCGTTCATGGCAAATGTACTTTTGAAGAAATTGATATTGACCTTTGTAATAAGTTTCGTGAGTATCTGCTAAATGCCAAGCAACTCAGGCGTGACGGTCGCATTTCAAAGAACTCTGCTTCCGGCTATTGGTCAACATTCAGGGGACTTTTGAAAATTCTTTATCGCAATCGGCTAATCAAGACCAATATCAATGACTTTTTGGATAAAATCGAAACAGAAGATACTCCAAAAGAGTATCTAAGTGTGGAAGAACTATACAAATTGGCAGAAACACCTTGCAAAAAGCCGATTCTGAAGACAGCATCATTGTTCTCATGTCTGACCAGTCTCAGAATCAGCGATATACTATCGTTACAATGGCATGAAATCGTTGACTTTGCAGCCGGAGGAAAATGTGTCCACACAATTACCCAAAAGACCAAGACGGAAGACATCATTCCTATCAGTGACGAAGCCCTGCAATTAATCGGCTATTCTCCGGAAAAAACCGGATTAGTATTTAAAGGATTGAAACGAAGTTGGACACAGTATCCCATGAAAGAATGGATTCGCGAAGCCGGTATCACCAAGAATATCACTTTCCACTCCTACCGAAGAACATATGCAACACTTCAAGGGGCAGCCGGCACAGACATACGTACCATTCAAAGTAACATGGCACATAAAAGTATTACCACGACACAACGGTACATGAAAGTTGTGGACAGCAACAAGCGTGAAGCCAGCAACAGAATCTCTTTAATCCGCAAGTAAGAATTAAGGTCCAAATAATCCCATCTTTATCGCTCAGAGTATGATATTTTGCATCAAATCATACTCTGAGCATATTTTTTCTTAAATTCTGAACGATTATTCATCGCAAACTGCAACTATTTGGAAATCTGCATATACATTTGTCATATTGTAAAACTCAAACAGTATCAGTTTATGACAAATAGTATTAAAATCTCTCCTCAAAGAACCAGTTTCATACTTTCAGCAAGTGTCATTCTTTATTGGGCAACAGACTCCTACTTGTATCTTAATTGCCATATCGACCTGATGGAATACTCCACTCCAATTATTCTATATATTACGGCAATGATACTCGCCTGTGGAGTACTTAAGCATTTCTTCTTCCGATTCATTACAAAGAATGAATTGAGTTTGTCTTTTGGCAAGCAAGTAAGACCTCTACCCGAACAAATTAAGGAGATTGAACTGGAGTGTCCAAACGACAAGGAGATAAATCCGGTAAATTTAGTTGCAGAAAGTGTTGTAAAACAAGATTATATGGATAATTATGAAGTACGTGTAGCTGAGATTGAACGTAAAAAAGCCGAAAGGCAGGCAGACATTAAGCGTGTCATTCATGAATATACCACATTTGTAATGACTGAATTTCTCTCAAAAGAAAATCTTGAAATTCTGCATGAAAATATAGAGTATTTCGCGCACGGACGACCTGATTTATATAAGCCAATCCGTTCAGTATTGGATAATCCACTTCGTTCTATCGACCTGATGCATTTCGTATGGAACATCGGAGAGAGATTGAACATTTCCCTTATAGACAGAGCAACATTCATACATACGATATTCCCACATGAACTAAAAGATGCTTCGATTAAATATCTGGCTAAAAATCTTCGGACAAAAGGAATTTGCAAAATAGCCCTTGATATTCCTAAAACCGGAGATTATCACTTCAAATGTATGAAGAATGCCCCTGAATCGGACTTAGATTCAACCAATTAGGATTATTCAACACAGACCGAAATATTATTGCTTTCTGAGGTTTGTCAGCGTTACATCATTGTGTTGGTTTGCAGCATGTTAAACAAAACAATGTTATATCATGCAAAGAAACCAATTAACATTCAATGACTTACCCGAAGTGGTAGGTGAACTATGCGAGAGAATCTCAAGTATGGAAAATCTGCTGAAAGAAAAACTTCATCAGCAGCAAAGCGAGGTTAAAAAGGACACCCATGTCCCAATGACCGTAGATGAAGTCTGCGAGTATTTGGGAATCTCGAAATCATCCTTTTATTACAAAGCCAAGCATGGCGGTATCCCAATCATTAAACAAGGCAAACACTTGTTTGTTTATCGTGATGAGTTGGACAAATGGTTGGAAAGCGGAAGAAAAGGAGAAACTCCTATAAGCATTGAAGAAGAACACGCCCGAATGCTTGCAACCACACGTCACAAAGCCAATCCTAAAAGCTGGTGAATATGGAAACGGCAGCACCCATTGAAAATCTTGCTCAGGTCGCTACAAGATGGCAAGATACAATGCTCAGCTTGGAAAAGGAATACGAACAGGAGCCGGAAGTTCTGAAAATAGGCGAAGTGGCTATCGGGACATTGGGAAATTTCAGTGCATCTATAGGCAAGGCTAAAAGCAAAAAGACTTTCAATGTGTCGGCTATGGTGGCAGCAGCTTTGTCAGGAAAGGAAGTTCTTAACTACACAACGGACTTCCCTAAAGGAAAGAACCGCATCCTTTACATCGACACAGAGCAAAGTCAAAACCATTGTATGATTGTAATGCATCGTATCATGAAACTGGCAGAGTTGCCGACTAATGAGAATTGCGACCGTTTCTACTTTCTCGCTTTGCGCAAGTTCAATCCGAAGGAGCGTTTGGCTATTATAGACGATGCTATCAGTCAGATTGAAGGGCTTGGCTTTGTCGTGATTGACGGAATCCGTGATTTAGTTTATGACATCAATTCTCCGAGCGAAGCCACGTGCGTAATCTCCAAACTCATGCAGTGGACTGACGAATACCAGATTCATCTTCACACCATCCTCCATCAGAACAAAAGCGATGAAAATGCCCGTGGACACATCGGCACGGAAATCAACAACAAAGCAGAAACGGTCATTCAACTCGAGAAAGACAAAGACGACAGCAATATCAGCAAAGTGGAAAGTGTGCATACCCGTTCAAAGGACTTTCTGCCATTCGCTTTCTGCGTCAATGACCAATCATTGCCCGAACTTCTGCCAGATTATGTGCCGACCAAGAAAAGTGCAGGTCGTCCCAAGCAGGAACCTTTCTCCCCTTATAAGGACATCCATGAAGCCATCCATCGCAAGGCTCTGGAACTTGCTTTTGACGGAAAAGAAACTATTTCGGGATATAAGGTTTTGGAAGAAGAACTGACCACTGCATACGAACTGGCTGGCACAAAATTGAATCACAACAAGATTGTGGAGCTGATAAAGTTTCTCACGAACAAACGGATGGTAGTTCAGGAAAGCCGGGGTATTTATCGGTTCATGCCGAATTATCACTACTAATCCTCCACTTGACTTTATTCCAAAAGTGTCTATTCTGGAAAAGTCAAAGTTTAAGCAGAGCAACGACTGGTTTTACGATAATTCACAGAATCGGTCGTTGCCAGTTTATTTGCCAGTTTATTGTGGACAATCCGGTTTTAGAATGTTATGGCAATCTGTTTGGAAAGATTACTCCTTTTCTACCACTTGTAGATTTTGATGTCCGTTCAATACAGTAATTGTCAAAATAGCAATCTTCAGATTGGCACATAAAATGACACATTACTCAATAGTAATTTCTATTTTACTGTTCTTCAATATGAATCCTTATTAAATTTCGGCAAATGTGCTGGAAAAATCAGTATTTGAGTATCGGCATAGCAATGTACTAAATGCCGAACTTATTTCAATCTTTTGCCCATTTCCTCTATTGGTTGAATGTTCTGACACTATATTGAAATCCGAAATCGACACTACCGTGACACTAAATGTGACATTAATGCCATTTTGAGTTGCCATCTATTCACACCTTTATACGTCAAAATTACTCTCTAAATCGCCTTTAACAATCAATCAAAGCCATAAATATCAAACATTTTACTTCAAAACACGTCTTTTTTAAGCCACGGGCTTGCCCGTTGTACAGACATTATCTTGTATGGGGAGCCTAATACCCCAAGCGACCAATCGGTCGTTTGAGATTGCCAATTTTCCAGCAAGCTGATTGGATGAAAAATAGCGTTATTTGAGCACTTTTTCTTTTCGTCAACCTCTTCCTCGTCTTTCTCGAAAAAAGCAAAATTTGCACACTTAATTGCGCCTGGGCTTGCCCATTATACGACCTCTATTGAGTTAGGGTAACTCAATACCCCAAGCGATAAATCGCTCGTGAGAAGTTGCCAATCCCAGGCAAGCAGGATATGGCTTTATTGCAATGATGGAAGGCATTTCAGTAGTGCTTTTACGAACTCTTTTATGAACTCTTTTACGAACTCCACAGATTCGTTCACGAACTCTTTTCTGTTTTTCGCGAACTCTTTTAGGCATCGTTTTTGACTTTTGGTTGCCACCTATTCCGACCGGTTAACCTATACGAATTTGCCACATCATCAAAGTTGATTTTGCCAAACCAAGAATGGCGTCATAATTATTCCATATCCAATGGAGGAAGACTATTATCTTCAAATCTATCAAAGTCAGATTGGAAAAGACGGTCTTGAATGATCCTGTACTTTTCAAACTCTGATTCAGCAAACTCTTTGGCATATTCGGCAGAAACCTTTCCGCTATCCTGTAATATCGGACTATCAAATAAATTAATGAATTTGTCTATTCGTTTTGCCCAATCTTCCATTGTCATAGGGATATGACGCTTAGCCATACTTTCTGCCATATCAAGGAATGCATTGACTATTCTGCCCATTTGTTCCAATTCTTTTTCTCGCAAATAGTTCTTTGCTACAGACACATCGGTTTTGACAATTTTTCCATTGGGAGCATTTTCCCAAGTGGTCAATCCCATGTGCTCTTTATCCGCATTAGCTCGTTCTACAATCAACTCCGCAGCGGTATGTCCATGCACGGCATAATGCATTTTGTTCTGAACCTTTTTGAAGAACAGACGAGTTGTCGGAGCATCCTTGTTATAATCTATTGCCGTAGCATAAATGTCGGTCAGCTTCTGATAAAAACGACGTTCACTCAGTCTTATCTCCCTTATTTCGGCAAGCAAATGCTCAAAGTAATCCACACCTAAGAAAGCTCCGTTCTCCATTCGCTTATGATCAAGCACATATCCACGAATGGCAAACTGACGGAGTACAAACGTACACCACTGTCGAAACTGGGTCGCACGAACGGAATTGACACGATACCCGACACTGATAATGGCATCGAGATTATAGAACATCGTTTGATAATTCTTCCCGTCTGTGGCAGTTGCCGAGTTTTTCTCGGTAACTGAATCCTTGACAAGTTCTCCTGATGAAAATATATTTTTTAGGTGCAGACCAATATTGTCAGTGGAGCAATCAAAAAGCTGCGCCATAGCCTTTTGTGTCGCCCAAATTGTCTCACCCTTATACATCACCTGAATCCCATCCTCTTTGCCTTCAAGCATGAAGATGAGAAACTCAGCTGTACTATTTCGTATTTCTATATTCTTTGGCATATTTTAAATTATCATCTTTACGATTACTCATTTAGATTTGGCATAACTTTCAACGGGTTCTGCCACCATGCCATATTCTTCTTCAGTAGTCTCGTATGATTTGATTCTTCTATCCTCAAGATAAATATGGCAAAGCGTGTACTCCAAAGCATCTAAAGTCTGTTGGCGCACTTTCGGTTTCAGTTGGCATTCCCAAATGGTAATGCAGTGCCATCCCATCGAAGTCAGCTGTTTCCGTTCCGCTATATCCCTGCTCTGATTGCGTTCAATCTTATTCTGCCAAAATTCGACATTTGTCTTTGGCAGAACATAATACTTACATCCTTTGTGACCATGCCAAAAACAGCCGTTTACGAAAATAACAGTTCTGAATTTGCGTAAAACCAAGTCGGGATGTCCGGGAAGACGTGGGTGATTCAGCCTATACCGAAAACCACGGCTGAACAAGAACTTCCGCACTAGTAATTCCGGCTTCGTGTTCTTGCTCTTTATCGCAGACATACAACGATGACGCTGTTCTTTGGTCAGTTTGTCCATTTATTAATTTTCATCTATTCCTATCCAACGTTTACATGTTTCGTCATAGATTTGTGACGGATTAATTCTATCATTAATGCTAATCCAATTATTCACAAATTCCGGATTGTGACTATTGGGGGTTGGTGAAACATCATCAATTCTCACTTGAATAGGTGTCCGAACACAATCTCCTGTTATAATTGCATGTTGTTGTGGAATAATTGGTAATTGATCTAACAAGTCGGCATTAGCACTAGAGATTAAACCTCGAACATATTTTTGATCGTCCGGATTCTGCAAACGATGAATAATAAATGAATTACACTGTGAAAGAACGGTCTTCGATAGTTCAGATGGTCTTTGACTAGACACAATCAAGGAAATACCATATTTTCTACCTTCACGGGCGATTCTTTCAAATACTGTTTTCGCAATAGAGTCTTTATTTTCTGCAATGTAATTTTGAGCCTCTTCAAGTACTATTACAATGGGATATTTTCCTCTCTGTTTAGGAATAAAATTAGCAACAAATTCAAGAATTATCCTTCCCAATAATCCTGCAAATGTTTCTAATACCTCGTATGGAAGTTGAGACACATCAACGATTGTTATTTGATTGGTTCGGCTAGAATCTGCAATTCTAATATCATTGTTGTATTGATTTATGAAGTGATCGTCCTCACTTTTATATACTTTATTAAAATCACCTAAAATTAAAGATAAGAATTGAGGTAAAATATTCTTGTTTGCTTCTTCTGAGTCCTTCAGCATTAAAGGAACAGCGATCCTTTTATCATTTAAAAAACTATTCATTCTTAATCTTAATGTTGATAAATACTCAGCGATTCTATTATTGTTTGTGCTATCTTGATTTATTGCAGCATCTATATATTTTTTACACAACTCTTGATATGAAAACCAAATAGGTAAATCGATATTTTGTTCATTTGTTATCTGCTTTGACATATTCTCCATTAGGACAGCATTGTAAAGTTCTCCAATTTTTTCAAGAATGGGTTGTTGTTTGCTGGCATTGTTAAAATTATCCCCGTTAGCAAGATTACATATTTCACATCCTAACTCATTATGGAATACTTTAATAGCGTCTCCTATTCCTAGAATTTCATTATTATCCTTCCAAATCCAGTTTCCATAATTTTGAGTTCCTGTCTTTTTTTTTATTTCCTCTGAATTACTATTTAAAAGGCCTTCTATGTCAGATTTCAAATTATTTGGAATAACTTTATTACGGATGGCGTCTTGCTCATTTTTTGCCAGTCCAATTGCTCTATTTAGAATGGGGGCTTGTACTCCTTCTCCTGGAGATAATAAAAATTTAAAATCATCCCAATTCATTAACCAATATGGAACTTTTACCTGACCCTCACCACCATAATAATATGCATTAATCCTTTCCAATTCATTATTTTGTTGCTCTGAAATAAAAGCATCCTTGTATTCTCCATTAGTATCAAAAATAACAATATGCGCATTCGAGAGGATGGTATTGCCATTATACTCAAATTTAAACAGGTTTCTAAGGATTGATGTCAATGTGCATGATTTTCCAGAACCTGTATTTCCCAATATTGCTGCATGTTTTACGAAAAATTGATCTGGACATATTTTGACTTTATAATTTTGAAATGCAGGAGAAGTCCCTATCGGGAGATAAAAGTCTTTTCGATAATCAATAGTATCTGAACTTACCTTATTGTCAAAAATTTGGTCTAAATCATTTTCGGTAACATACCAAACCGGATTATCTAATGAAGGGAAACTATACACACCTTGTATAAAACAATCTTTATTTTGCCTTTGTGCTATCGTACCAAGCATTGTTGCGGAAATATAACGAGCTGTGGATGGTAATGAAATACTACTTGCAGAATTACTGTTCAATTCAACTTCTTCTTTCATTGTAACCCTTGTTATTAAAGCAACAATTCTATCAGCACCAACAGGAATTATGAGATATGAATTAATTCGAGCAACTTCATAAATGTCGTTGACCCCACTTTTAAAAGAACCCATTATATGTTCTTCAATCTTAATAAAGACTCTGAAGTTATCAACAGATAAAACTCTGCCAATTATTCTATTTTGGTTTATATAGTTCATTGTCTATGCTTCCTTTTCTTTTCTTTCGACTTGAGGGTATAATTTATTTAATGTATCAACGACAATCATTTGTTCATTTTCCTCGTACAAATCCGGCATTATGTTTTTTACGAACCCTACAAAAGTTGATTGTTCAGAATCTGTTTCATCCAAAATTATTATTCTCGGGTCATCTAAACATTTCAATTTTTGTATTTCTGGATTTGTAATATAATTAGCTATGATAAGTGTAAATGACGGTATTGACAATGCTTGGTATATTATATCATTTATATGTTCATCATAGAACGAATAACCTAAACAAAACAAAACAGATTGAGGTTGTATAATTGCTTGTGAAAATTGACGAAACAATTCAGAATATGGCAAATCTAACGTAAATGTCTTTTTGCTAACACATGGATATATAATAATCTGTTTGTCAATAGATGGTTCAAATGTTCCATTCATAGTTACCTCATTTATCCCATAGACATTTGATTGAGTAGGCTTTGAGGAAACCCACGATAATGAGCCATGCATTTTATAATATCTCAAAACTTTTTCTGCACGATGAACCTTTCCAGAAACACTTTGTCCGGGATAGTAAATATCATAATCATATACTTCCGGTCTGAAACAACGATTATGAACGCCCATGAATCCATTTATATAATGGACACCCAAATTGTCTAATGCGTAATCAAAAGCCATATCATAATTTGTAGTAAACAGATTAGCCCGTCGCAAATTATTAGGCCTTTGAAGTAATTTCTTTATAAATTTTTCGTGATGATAATATCTGTTAGCTTGCAAATTTTCATCACATTTATAATTATCATTGAGCTCTGTTTTATTTGTATCGCATTTATCGAAAAGCCATTTTTGCATTTCGACAATTTTATTGTTTATATCACAGGCGCACACATGTTTTTGTTCTCGGAGAAACCTATCCGCTTGAAGACAATTAAACAAATCTTCATATGATGGAATATTTGCATCTTCCCCAAAATATTTAGTTATTTCAGAAGCACAAGACGCCTTCAAATCTTCTGGAAGAGTTCTTATAATGGGAGCACCCAAATGAAAACTTGTCCCAGCTCCTGCTAGAACACTAACATTTTCCAATTCGAGGTATTTTTTTACCTTCAATTTTATTTCTTGAATATCTCTACTATCTTCCATATTCATTCGTCTATGTTTTCTTTAATATCCTTCCTTTTATTAAAGGAATTTCAGCACTACTTAAAAATATCTTATTGGGGATATTCATCATGCCAACGTTGTTTGTTACTCCCTAGTATCATTATGCAAAAATAGCATGTTCTAATTCTTTGAATACGTTGGTATCTGGAGTTATTAACGGAGCTAAAGTATCTCGCATGAAAGGCTCCTGAGTATTCCCGCACTGTGATAGCCCAAGAATACGTTTTAAAGCAACATATATTGGCCCTCCTGCCGATTTTACGTCGTCAATAGGATTTCCTCGATTTATACTGTCACTAAGTTCTGATTGTTTTGCAGCCAAGCATTCTTCAACTTTATCCTGTTTCCCTAACGACATACATAACTTAGTTATAATCTCGTCATCATATAAAAAACATTCTATGTGGCGTCTGCATAGAACTTTTATGCCTTTCGCATTACACTCTTCAACTTCTTGATCACTTTTATCATCACGATCTACAAGTTTGATTATTTTTGAGTTTTTTAAAGCTTGGGATATAATCCGCATACTTAAGTTGTTCTCATCTTCTATTTCACTACATGAACCAATTGAGATAAAAGAGGTATCAGGATAGGATGAAAAAAAGATTTTCGTATATATCTGAGCATCAAAGTCTTTATATTTGCGTCCTCTTTTTGTACCTTCACAAAAAACGATTTGAGAGGGAGCAATAATTTTGGCAAAATCGCCAAAGGACAATTCAAGAAATTTATTCCAAATTACAGTGTTGACAGTTGTTGGAGTTAAGACAATCTGAGTGTCTGGATTAAGTTCATCGAAACATAAGAAGCATACACTGCCAGGTGCTTCTTCTTCTAATTCTTTTGCTTTATTAAGCATCCCAATAGAATGAGTGGCAATCCATAATTGTGATCTTTCGGAAATAAGTTGATAGAGTTCGTTCAATAATTTAGCTTGAAGAGCAGTATGCATATGTACTTCCGGTTCGTCTATGCAATATATAGTATTGTCAAAATATTCTGATTTAATAATTATATCAAGAATTAAATCAAATGCAGCTTTCTCGCCAGCAGAAAGATTCTTATAATGGAAATCTTGGGCTGTTCCTTTGGTAAAAAAGAAACTTCCATTGCTTAATGGATCACCAATGGAAGATAACTCTAAATCTTCGAATACATTTTTGACTGAATTTCTAACACGACCAATTATTCTTTCTCTTAAAGTTTTTACAGATTCGTTATCAAATGAAGTATCATACACATTTGACAATGTTAGAGACACTATGCGCTGATAGTTCTCGGAAACAGTTGTCTCTGTTTCCATGAGGGTATTAAACCTAATATTATCAATTGGATTATTCTGTCTTGATAAACTTTGAGTTATAAAATCAGGTTCATTTCTATGAGCAGTTCTGAAATAAAACTTACCGTGGATTTCTGATTGATTCGTTAATGGGCAATCATATGTCGTCACATTAACCACATCATACAGCCAATTACTTTCGAATTCAGTAGTTATCTCACCTGTTTTTAGATAATATGCACCATCACTTCCGTGTCTAAACCCTCGATAACGATACCAATGATTGAATGCTTCAAAAATCGATGTTTTTCCACACCCATTCGGCCCGACTAAAACAACAAGTTTTGCTGTTTCGGGAATACCACAAATGGTAAGATCTGTAAAACGTTTAAAATGTCGGAGTTTTATTTCTTTTATTCTCATATTCTACATTAATTTTAAATCCTTTGTTCGTATAATTCCACCATCAAATCATTGGAAATCAATTCTCCCGGCTGCATTTTTATGCGATATATGGGAGTTCGATTAATGCCCAATGAAATAAAAGAGGACAGATTTAACTTTAGGCATAGATTTCCGTTCTTAGTGCCCAAATATACTTTCTCAACTTTATAATAACCATCAATCTCTCCACCAACCATAGGCAGAAAATACCTGATATCCATCACATTGATAGAGGGGATCTTTTCCATTGTATAAGTCTTCGCAACGTGGTCGTAAAAGGCTTGATAGTCGACATCTGTTTTTCGGACCAATCCTGTGAAGACATTCTTGATTTCTTGTTTAGGCAATTTATCAAGAGTGCCGACATTGTCCATGCTATCAATATGGAACTCAGTTTCAAGTTCAAACGGATCGCTGACATAGAAATGAGTCTGTAACGCATTCAAGAGTTCTTTACTTTGTGCCGTTTCCCTTTTTATCGTAGCAGATTTTATTTTGAGAGAGTTCCATATATCAGAATCTTCATCCTTCATCAGAGCAAGAATCAGATAATTACTATCATTCTTCGGTCGATACAATTTGCCGTTCAGCCGTTGGAAATTGTCCTGAATGAACTGATAGCAATCCATACCATCACGTGGCTGTAGAGTTCTGAATGTGTACAATTGATTAAGAGTGCCTTGAATCTTATTCCTAAATTCTTTGCGGACATATTCTCGCCATGCCGCTTGCGCACTCTTATTGTTGCGACCATACAACGATACGATGTACAAAAAGTTAACATCATAGTGGCACAACAGCAGCGTGTCCCTGTCAAACAGACGATTTTCAAATTGACGGTTCAGTTGTACACCACCATCCTGTGCTTTCAACTCCTTGTCATCAAAGGAAAGAAATTTGCTGTCTCCTATCTTCTTGTTAGGAATTCGGGCACTGATAAAGAAATTGGGGATGGGGTTATATCCTTCAGTCAATGTATCCCTTAACTGAGGATGCTCTCCGTTAGCGTCACCGTCCAAAAACAGATTCATGTTCCACTGAATGACATTTCTGGCATATGTGTATTGTTTGTATATCGATTTGTCGCCAAGCTGCGTCCGGTCATTTTTGGAACGTTTGTAATACTTGCTGTCGCCAATGTAATAAGTAAGTTCTGCAGGCAAATCGGACTGTTCAATAAGTCCTTGTCCTACAAACATGTGGTCAACCAGTTTGCCATCTCTTTGCTCAGTCAGTTCTTTCGGCAAATTCTGCTTGTCATTGCCACTAACCAAAGTGTCAATCATGACTTCAAAAATGTGCTCGAAATCTTTTGCCAGCAAATAGTCCTCAGACTGCCTGTTCATCGCAATCTTATACTCCCTGTCAAAGAAAGCGTAACACAAATCCCATATTCTGAGAGCCTTGTCAGAGAAATACTTATACTTGATTTGTTTTAGCCTCCGGCATCCAAAATTCCTGTCAATATAGGACTTCTTCAACCTGTCGCAGCTGATAAGAGGATACTGGATATTGATTTCAAAAGAGAAACCATGCGTCTCCCGAATGTAATTCAAAATGGAGAAATATATGACAAGCAGTTCTTCGTCAAAGTTCACCATTTTCTTCCTGTTTACCGGCTCGATGTAAACAGGGCTTCCATTTTGTATGATGGCTTGTGCTGAAGCTATGGTCTTGTTCCAGTTGATTTTGTTATAACCGGAATGCACGTTCTTGGCCACAAATGTAAAATAGTCCTGATTATTTCTGTTGAAATCTCTCAGTGCTATTATCACATCAAGTAATGTGTTGTGTTTCTGTTTTCGCCCTCTGCTTTCGGACTGATATTCCTTGCTTTCAAGTATATTGTCGTTGTGAGATTGTTTATATACGCTTATTGTCCGGTATATCCAAATCGAAAGAGTGGACAGGAACTCCTTGTATTCCTTGCACCCTTCTTCTGTAAACTTGGTCTTTACCTTTTCGGACTCAAAGTCTATTATTTCCTGTGGCGAAGCACCGAATATCGTATCATCGCCACTGTCCTCATTTATCTCACCAGTCAATACTACTTTGGGCAGGAAGAATACAACATCTTTTGCTGTCTTGCTATAGCAATACCCGACATACCCGAAAGAATATTTGTCTTCCTTTACAGGAACAGACACAACATCTTTGAGTACATCTCTGACTGTCAAACCATCCTTGACAATATCGTTCAGACTATATGGGTATCCTTCAATAAACAGCAGCATGGCTTATATGAATGTTTCAGTGATGTTAATTCCTAATCCAGATTCGTTTACAGCATCTATAAATTCGGAAATTGTATCTCTTTGCTTGGTAGGATTATGCATCCATCCGTCTTTGTTTACCCAAATAGACTGACCATCTGTACAGTTTATTTCAAGAGAGTAATTTGCATATTCTGGCTTCATGCTATCCCGTTCCTGCTTGTTGCAAACCACCCACGACCTCATTGAGTACTTTTTAAAAGGACTCCATATATCCAATATCTCTTGTGTTGTTTTCTCAGGATGCAGACTTACATACTCTTTTATGGCCATATATGGAATGACATTTATGTATTTTACGCTTTTACCATTAACTTCAATCTTGCTTGCAGAGTCTACGAGATTTTCTTGCTCCATGTCTTTTCCACCCTCATATTCTGCAACATCAACTTGCAGATAATTCATCATAGCTTTTAGTTTATCTGATTTATCAGTGCCATACAAGTCGGAGAATGTAATATCCGCTTCTTTGTCGCCCTCTTTTGTCCTAAAAATGTCTCCCTCTCCGTCTTTGCAGACATCATTCCATAGATAGAACAATATTTTATTCAACAAGACTTTATCGGTAATTATTCCATCTGATGGATTTACGAAATAATCACCCAACATCTTATCTTCAGAACTAGTTGCACTCAAGATTTTGTCATTGACTTTTCTTTGGAGTGAAACCCAAGAATATTCTGTACCGTCAATAACTATCTTCCAGTCGGTATTCTTATACTTAATCGGCTCGTACTCCCAATCCCAACGTCTCTTGAATGCGCTGTCTATCGGGAACAACGATTGGTCTGAAGTATTCATGGTTGCATAGATATACAGATTTGACGGCAAACAAAGTTCTCCGTCTTTTATGCCCGGATTGTCTTCGCCAAGCTCCTCCTCCAAGAAAGATTTCAAATCAGCATCCGCTTTGATTGTATATTCTGATATACCGTTTTCATCTCTGTCAAGGAGCTGGAATAAGTCACCGAATATCTGGGCGCAATTACCTCGATTGATTTCTTCTATGATCAGATAAACATTCTCGTCTGTCTGATACGCACGAATATATGCATTAAGAAATGCTTGAGGAACGAATTTGTAGGTTATCATATCTTCAAATAAATCCTCTCCATCTTTCATTCTGACAGTATCTTTCCCGAACAGACCATACAAAGGACGTTTCCCCTTTGTCGGTTTATATGCCCCAACAAAAGTTGAATAATCACTGTCAGGATGAAAGGTTGTTCTAAAGATGTTTACCTTCGGCACTTTCTTATCCGCTGGACAATCCTCATATTCACCAAGTGCTTCCTTAATTTTATGCGACTTACCGGTTCCTGGTGCGCCATAATATATTATTTGACGAGACTTTGGTATATCTGATTCTTCATTTTTTACCCCATCTGATTTCTCGGATATAAATAAGATCTGATCATTAGCCGCTATTGAAAAGAAATTACTAAAGATTATATCCTTCGGCAAATAATACAATATGTATTTTGTAGAGTTTTTCTTCTTGATGGCAAAATAGTCATCTAGATTTTTGTCACTTTCCAAATGGAGAGTATCAAGAAAAAAATCTTTCAAATCCTTAGTTCCATCACTATTTTGATATATTTTATAATCGCCTCGCGATGGACTCAACTTAAATTCGACATGAATATCTTCCTTCAAATTAGGGTTTAAAACAGAATGGCATTCAAAATCTACAATATGCTCACTACCTGTGAAGTTGAAAAATTTATCAACTACACCTTTATTAAATTCGATCTGTTTCCCTTTTGAAGGATTCAAATCATTTGAACGAAATTTTGAAATGTAAATCATAGCTCTATGTATTTACCCCATTGTTCCGCAACAGCTTCTGCAAAACCCGGGAATGTTTTACTTCTTAATCGTCTTCTTTCTTCTGTTGAAATCTTAGTGTTAAAGGAGTCAGAATACCATTTGGGCAATGACCGGCCACTAGAGAGAACCACACGAGGGCCTTCATCTACCATATTAGTAGGCTGTAATAACGGTAAATCGTGTAACCACAGACAGGTTTTTTTCGAAGCTGAATCTCCAAACCAGAATGGCTGAACAATTTGGTCTGGTTTTCGATACTCAGAGTTCATACACCCTACAGGGTTTTCTATAGCCCAATGCTTTATATTGGTCTTTGTAAACTCCATAAAAAACTCTATTGCTTCCTTTTTCAACAGCCTTCTTCCTATATGATGTGGATGTTCTCTTCTTTCTTCTATTGGCAAGTGAGAATCTTCCGGATGATACAACCATCTTGCTCCACTTACAGAAAGATACGTACATGGAGGATGGGCAATCATTAAATCCCACATTTCACCTTTAGGTAAAAAATATGTTTCTCCATTCTCCAATGTGCCACCACATTCTGGTATAACTTTAAGAACATCCTGTTTAAAGTGCCATTCAGGATGCCCTCCACTACATTCGAGTATATCACAACTATACGCATTGTGTCCCCTATCTCTAAACGCCTTGCATATAGCCTGACTTTCTTCGCACGCTATTAATATATTTGCCATTTCAATCCAATGTTAAATATAATGATTGAGCTATAGCCTTTGCAAAATTGACAGGTACTGCATTCCCAATCATTTTATAACAATAGGCTCTATTCCCAACAAATTGATAATCTTTCGGAAACGTCATTAGCAATGCCGCTTCACGTACCGTTATACTTCTTGCCTGATTTATGTCTGGATGAATAAACATAAATCCGTCTTTTTGAAGATGGGCAACAACTGTAGGTGCTGGTTTATCCCATTCCAGATTACGGTATTTACGGTATAATGTATCTTTCCCTGTAATCTGCTTATAAAAGTCAATAGCTTCCTGTTGAGTGCAATAGTTCATTTTATTTCCTATCCATGTTTTAAACACTTCAATGTCTCTCGCACTACAATGTCTAGGAGTATGATGCACATCTTCTCCATTGCATTGATGTGATACATATCGTCCTTTGTTTTTAACAACTTGATCCAATGGACAAAGTGGAGGCAGAGCACCTATGGCATCTCTTACCGTTTTATGGGTGCCTGATACACACTGAGACAGATTCGCATAAAAATTATCTATAGAGAACCCTTCATCTTGCCTAATTCCGATTAATATGACTCTTTCTCGATGCTGTGGAACATCGTAATTATAAGCATCAAACACAGCGTTTTTGAAGTCATCGGGATGCAATGTCACATAACCTATATTTTTGAAAGCCTGATATATTCGCTGCACAACAGGTATACCACCAGGCTTTGCACTCAACATTCCTGTTACGTTTTCAAAAATGAATGCTTTGGGACGAAAACAATCAACCACCTTGACAAAACTTTCAAACAAATAATTTCTATAATCATCGTTCATTGAGTTTTTATCTGTGGCTCTGCCATGAATAGAATAAGCCTGGCAAGGTGGGCCTCCGATAATGAAATCAACAGTCTTGCTACCTACAATCGTCTTTAAGCCACTCAGCACTTGCCCCGAATTATCTTTACCATATTTACACAAAGATTCTTCAGACCATTGTCCATTTATCAATTCATCTGTCTTCTGTATATCAAATAAAACCACTTTCTTATTTGCTTCTTCCTCCGTTTCGCCCCATTTTTGGATTAAGCGTTTTCTTAATGTTTGAACCATAGGAAGTTCCCATTCAATATGGGCAAGACTTCGAAAATGTCCAGAAGACATGAATCCCTCTGAAAGGCCTCCACACCCTGCAAATAAATCTATAAATGTATATTTCTTTTGTCCACTCATTCTACTTCATAATTAAAATCGGCCTCTATAAGATCTTTTATATCCACTTTTAGCAGTTGGGCAATTTCTACAAACTGAGCCATTGATGGTTGCACTTTATTAGTCTTCCATCGTGACACTGTCATATCGGTAACGCCCATCTGTTCTGCCAGCCAACGATTGGTTATTTCCTTTTCCGCTAGAACTACACGCAATCGGTTTGAGCATTCTATTTTCGCCATATTGCCTCGTATTATATATTTAAGTACAAAGTTAAACATAAAAGGATAATATTCAAAACAACATGATAAGAATATCATATAATATCTTTCCTAAAAAACATTATGCCGCATAAACATAATGCTATTTCAACATCATTTGATTTCATGGTATAGGTTGTTGTTTACTCATCATCTTCATCAAGATAAGTCCAATTCTTAGCAGCATATTCCTTTTCAAACTCTTCCAAGTCTTCCTTTATGCGCTCACGAAAACACTCTTCACTATCATCGCCACTCATCATCCAATCTACGCGAGTTGCATATATCTCAGCAATGCGAATTTGCCGATAGGCTTCTTTCATCGCCTTTATCGTCTCATCAGATAGTTCCAATACATCAGCTTCATAAGGATAGCGGTCATAAAAGCAATGATGAATTGAGTATAATACCGGAATTTGTTCATCGTCAGGAGTGTCGGACATATATCGCGTAGTCGATTGGAATATCACGTCATCTGCGTTAAAAAATCGCTCTGCATATTGTTGTTCTGCTCTGACAATAGTTTTGTCCCGCAGAAGAAAAGATTCCGCATCATCATAACAACCAAAATCCATATAAGTTTTATAGCTATGGTATGAGCCAAAGCTATCTTTCTCGTAAATAGTCCAATAGTCCTCTTGAATTTTCTCAGGTTTCGGTTGCAAAGCTCTCGCAATATCATGCTCTATAGTATTTGCAATCTCACGCATTGCGTATGTGCTCCTATAAAAATATCCTCCACTCATAATTATTTCTTCTTTATCAAATGTGAATTAAGATATTAAATGTTATCATATCTTTTATCCAGCACTCCTGAGAACATATCGATTTCTCTTTTGAATATGCCTTGACGATTAGCAAGTTCCCGCCATTCTTTTACGACTTCAACTATCTCTGCAACAATCTTCTCTGCTGTTTTTCGATTGAGCATGTAATCCTCGCAAGCATCAAGCAAAATACTTAAATCCGCCTTATTGGAAGTTGACGAAATGAGCAGACTTTGATATTCATTCAAAGTAGGATTCATGTCGTATGCAGGAGACAATGTCCATCCTTTTGCAGTCAAAAGAAAACCATGATTGCGAAAATGGTCATCAGTATTGCCAATGCAGATATTGAAAGCCACACGACGGTATAGTTCCTGTAAGTTTCGTTCAACATCGGTACAGCTCTGAATAATAAAGTCGACTATATCCAGATAGCCATGCCCGGTAGTTGCATTGTCGCCATCACTCAGCCCCAATAAGGTCATGGCAGATGCAAAATGAATGCGTTTCCCTTCTTGGGTTCTATCGAAGCGTTGTGACAGCAATGTATGATATTTCTCTCCAGTTGCCAACACTTTTGTTTTTGCAGCGTTTATCCCTGCTTTTGTGGCAAGCAAATGACTGAAATGCTCCCAAAGCCCAACATCATAGTCATCCTTACGAGACGGAAACTTGGCAACATAAAGAGTTTTGTCCGTATCTGTCACGTTGGCTTTAGGTCTTGCACCGCCCAACGATGTTCCCGGTTGCACAAGTTGTGCAATCCATTTCTTATCGGGGAGCATATTATTTTCTTCGCTTTTTTCAATCTCAGCACTGGCTGCAATCAATTCCCGAATATCTGTCAGAGGTGGAATTTTCAACGATTCACTCACATTGATAAATTCGCTATCGGGATCTACCTTAAAACGGAATCCACCCATTCGGGAGAAATCATCAATACCAGTCAAGAAATCGAAGGATGACAATCTCCGTACTGGTCGTTTTTCTTCCGCAGCTGCAATTTGCTCACGACGCAACAACAAAGTACGTCCCCAACGATCCGGCAAAGCATCAGAAAAACATCCAAATATATCCTTGTCCGGTTGTGTATATTGTTGTCCCGGATAATTATTCAGGTCGTCACTCAAAAACAGATCGCTGTGCTGCCTTAACCATTCATTGTTGAACGTAAAACTATAGCTGTCCGCACCACGAAGAGACTCATAGCTTAGTTCGCCAATGAGTTCCACTTCTTTGAGCCAATCAAAATCGGCATATACATACAACTTTTTCATAGATTATTCTTTCTTGGATGCACGTTCTCTCGTTTTCAAACTCAAATCCTGCAAAGACTTTCCCAATTTATCTTCTTTGGCGAGCAATAGAATATCATCGTCAAGCTGCAAAGCATACAGCACGCGCATATAGATCCCTATTGCAACAGTTGGAACACCTTTTTCAATTCGGGACACAGTAAGCGGTGAACAGGTAGCCCGTTCTGCTACCTGAGCCACACTCAGATTTCTGCGCAATCGAGCCAACTTAATCTGCTCACCTACAATCTGCATCTTCTGCTCCAATTTTCGGGGAAGTTTGGTTCCCATTGTATTCTTTGCCATTACTACATCAATTTAAGGTGCAAAGCAACTATGTTGATGACTTTGCTATAATCAACCTATCATATAGTATGCAAAAGTAATACTTTTTATTTATTTAATGATGTATTACACATAAAAAATGTACATCTTGGCATAATTAGCCATATACATAATCTATTTTGAGCAAAAACTTCCAAAAACTAAATGCTATAATGTTGTTTGTAAGAGCCATATACACCTATTAACAAACAATATGTTATTCGTTACAAACAATGCAAATTGTTCATCACACACTCATCATATCAAAGAACTATTTTGCTCGCCAAAAGAAAAAGACTTGACTCTACCTCTCAACTTGACTTTAATGACCGTCATTATATACACGGGCAATAAAGTCAAGTCAAACAGAGGGGAAGAAAAGAAAAAAGGCTTCAACTGAATATTTCTCTTTTGGTCAGCAAACAATATCCATGAGAATATCTTGCATTTAGTTGACATTCTTGGCGAAAACATCACGGAATTTTGTACCTTTGTAGTCGGATAGAAGATAGGTGAACTTCATCGAGGATACAATATTTCCTCATAGTTCTGATTCATTGAGAAAAGAGTGTAATACAGCCTTAAAAACAAGTCCAAGAGGTTCAAAAACAACTTTTCTACCGATTAAATTGCAACAATCTATCATTCAAGCAGCTATGTATGCTGCATCGGAAAAGTAAGTGCACTTGCTTTTTTCCGTCATATTAAAGAAGAATTTTAGCGGTTTCCTCCCTGTCTTTGTGCATTTGGGCGATGAGCTCGTCTATTGTGCCATATTTTTCTTCAGGGCGAAGATACTTTACGAACTCTATGCGCATTTCTTTGTGGTAGATATCCTCCGAGAAATTGAGGATGTTTACCTCGATACTTACATTGTTGCCATTATTGATAGTAGGGCGGTGTCCTATGTTCAACATTCCTGCCCATTTTTTCCCCTCCACATACACGTATACTGCATAAACTCCTTCCGAGGGAATTAATTTGTCGCTACAATCCACTTGCAGGTTAGCTGTGGGGAACCCTATTTTTCTGCCTACTTTGTAGCCATCTACCACCGTTCCATCCAGATAATAGTTGTACCCTAGAAATTGGGCAGCCTGACTTACTTTGCCTTCTTTTAACAGCTGACGGATGACTGAGGAGCTGATTTTATCCTCTCCGTCTGTATAAGCTCGCGCGCGTACTATATATATATTTAATTCCTCGCCATAACGGCAATAATCTTCAAAACTTTCACTGCGGTTGTGGCCGAAACGATGGTCATAGCCTATAACTAAGGTGTGAATATTGAATTTGTTACGTAGTAACTGCATGAATTCCCGGGCCGAAAGCAGCGAAAGTTTTTGTGTAAAAGGAAGAAGGAGGCAGTAATCTACTTGCGTCGTTTCCAATAACTCAAGTTTTTCCTTGGGTGAAGAGAGCAGTTGTGGATGATAAGTGGTTTGTATCACTTGTCTGGGATGCATAGGAAAAGTGACCAATGCAGAATATAATCCATCCTTGTCTGCGACCTCTTTTACTTGATTGATAAGAAAGCGGTGTCCACGATGCACCCCGTCAAAGAAGCCGATAGTGGCAACTGAAGGGGGTAATACTTGATGGTTTATATCTGATATTATTTCCATTATTCAAAAAGTGAACTTAAATTTTCTCCAATATGATAGTGATGGGATTGTATACCAAGTGACATAGCTGCCTGGCAATTAGCTTCCGAGTCGTCTATAAAGAACGTTTCTTCAGGCAGGATGTTTGCCTCTTTCATCATTTGCTCATAGATGTTTTTTTCGGGCTTGGCTTTATGCATCTCGAAAGACAGAAAAGTATCTTCAAAAAAATCATTTACGCGGAAACCTCGATAACTGAACATCTGCTCGCAGGCATACTCCCAATGTATCCGATTAGTATTACTAAGCAGATAAACCATATAGTGTTCGCGCAATTCTAGTAATAAGTCCAGCTTCTCACGAGGAATATCAAGTAGCATCAGGTTCCACATATCATCAATTTTACGGTCGGTCAGTGATTCGCTGGCCTCCTTGCGAATGGCTGACCGGAATTCTTCCGGACTGATCTCACCTAATTCAAATAGGGAAAAGAAACCTTTTCCCTTGAACTGGCATACCTGTTTCTCGATATCTTGGAATCCTGCTTTGCGAAAAGCATTCAGGCAATTGTCAAAATCCAGATTTATTAATACTCCTCCTAAATCAAAAACGACATTTTTAATCTTACTGTCCATAACTCTTTATGTGCTTAATTCTCTTTCTTAGTTTTTTTTCTGTATTCGTTTTATCCAACGGTGAATTTCACCAATCCACAATACGAATGACGTTCCTGCGATAATATAAATCCAAGTAATAAAATCCATAGGTTCGGTACGGAATACTTTACCTCCGAATTCGACAATTAGAATTTGTCCGACCAAAATAATGATAGCTACACTCAGCATACCCAATGCATGACGGGAGTCCTTAAATACAGAATGGTTGGTCCCGAAAACACTGGCGTTGAACAGATTCCAAAATTGTAGCATCACGAAGATTGTGAAAAATTGCGTTAAAGCTTGTCCTACTAAATCTGCTGGCATCTGTTTGATAATGACAATTAATGTCATCAGTATAGCAAGGAAGCAGAAGCCTACGCCTAGTATATTTTTGCGCATGACCTTAGTGATGATGAAGTCGTCGGTTTTGCGTGGCTTTTCATTCATGACATCGGCACTGGGGGGGATAGATGCCAAAGCCATGGCGGCAAAAGTATCCATGATAAGATTTACCCAAAGCATCTGTGTTACTGTTAATGGTAGTTCTGTACCAAAGAAAGCCCCTAATAAAACACTGGCTAAAGCGACCACGTTGATAGTCAGCTGGAATACGATGAAGCGCTGAATGTTTTTATAAAGAGAGCGGCCCCACATTACTGCGGTGGCGATACTATGGAACGAGTCATCCAGTAGGGTGATATCACTTGCTTCTTTGGCCACTGATGTACCGGTTCCCATGGAAAGACCTACTTGAGCATGATTCAGTGCCGGGGCATCGTTTGTTCCGTCTCCGGTTACTGCTACTACGGCTCCTTTTTGTTGCAATAGTTGGACCAAACGTTGCTTGTCCATAGGACGTGCACGACTCATAACTTTCAAGTCAAGTACGCGGTCCAAAGCTTCTTCATCGCTTAATGCGGCGAATTCTACCCCTGTTATGCGGTTCCGGTCTGTATCTTCAGGTTTCCATAGCCCTATTTGGCGAGCAATTTCAGTAGCTGTTCCCGGAGTGTCTCCTGTAACAATTTTCACACCGATACCTGCCGATTGACATTTTTGTACGGCTTCCGGTACATCTGGACGAATAGGGTCGCTGATAGCTACGATACCTAGGAAAATCATATTTCCTTCATTGACAAGTTCGGCACAATCATTGCCGGAGTTTTCAGGAATAAATTTGTAAGCCAACCCTAAGGTACGCATTGCCTTGTTCTGGTAGGCCAGCAAATCGGCATTGTAATGAGTCAGTTCCTCAGGAGAGAGGTTACATTTTCCCATTACAATTTCGGGAGCTCCTTTTATATAGAGTACCTTTTTCTGTTGAATAGGTGAATCTACTAATGTAGCCATGTACTTACGTTCTGTAGAGAAAGTAAGTTGATTGATTACTTTTGCATTTTCACGTAGTTCCAAATAGTTCTTGCCTTGTTCATTCAGCCAAAGCAATAAGGCTATTTCAGTAGGGTTACCCACTCCGGATGGTTTTTTGCTTTCTCCTGTTTCTTCAAGGAAAGCTGTAGAGTTGGCACTGATACCTTCGGCTATTAAATCTGCTTTGGTAGCATCAAGCTTCGCTTCATGTACCTGCATCAGGTTTTGTGTCAATGTACCTGTCTTGTCGGTACAAATCACAGTAATGGCACCCATTGTTTCGCAAGCATGCATTTTACGTACCAGGTTATTGGTTTTCAGCATACGGCGCATATTCAGTGCAAGACTTAAAGTGACACTCATCGGTAAGCCTTCAGGAACGGCTACTACAATTAAAGTGACAGCCATCATGAAGTATTTCAGTACAATGCGGGCAATTGCCATCCACCCATGCCAGTCAGTTATTTCATTTACGTTGAGGTAGGAGTAAAGATCTTTTGCTGTAAAAACAATAAAGGTGAGCGTGGCGATAGTAAAACCAATTTTTCCGATGAAACCGGCCAATTTGGTTAATTGGATATTCAATGGAGTTTCTTCTTCACTTTGTTCGGTAGCCTGACGTGCTACTTTTCCTATTTCGGTGGAATCTCCCACACGTTCTACCTTCATTATTCCATGTCCGTCAACCACTGTGGTGCCACGCATCACCTCATTGCTGGGGTAAGTGGCCTCTTCATCAAATAGTTCTTCATTGATAGTTTTGTTGACCATCAATTCTCCTGTCAAATTGGATTCATTCACTTGCAGGGAAATAGCTTCCAGCAAGATTCCGTCGGCAGGGATCTCTTCACCTGTATTCAGCACTACAATATCACCCACTACAATCTCTTTACGAGGAATTTCCCGTACTTTCCCATTTCTGATAACTGTGACTGGTGTTTCTTCACCTACAGCATTCAGTAAGTCGAACTTCTTGTTTGCGTCGTATTCAAAGTAGAATCCGATACCAGTTGCCAGAAAGATAGCAAAGAAAATACCGATTGTTTCCGCATACTCATTTTCAATAATGGAAATCACTAAAGAAAAGAATGCTGCGACTAAAAGAATACGTATAACCGGGTCGCGGAACTTTTCCAGATAAAGTTTCCACATGGAGGGACGTTTGGGAGGTGTCAGGAGGTTAGTCCCATGTTTCTCCCTACTGATAAGGACTTCTTTGTCCGAAAGCCCTGTTAGGGCTGTTTCCTGTTTTTTTTGTGCCATATGGCTTTGCAGAATTAATTAATGGAGCACAAAAATACAATTTATATCCTTACGAATTAGGGAATTAAATCTTTTTATCAAAATTTGGGCGCTAAATCTTGCAAGTTTCAGGAGAATATACTACTTTTGCATCTGCTAACAAGAAATTGTGAGCACGGACTTGTAGCTCAGTTGGTTAGAGCAACAGACTCATAATCTGGAGGTCCCTGGTTCAAGCCCAGGCTGGTCCACAAAGCATAAAACAAAGGAAATCAAGCCGTTACAAAGAGATTTGTAGCGGCTTTTTCTTTGCACACAAAAGTTCATTGCACACAATTTGCACACAGCTTCCGAGAAGTACTGATAATCAATGATAAACGAAACACACCGGTAAATTACATCGCATTTCATCTCGTTTCTTTCTTTTATAACTATTGCCTTACCGGTTGAGGTTTTTCACCGATAGTATAATACAAATAAAAGGGATAAGCTACACACCGATAGTTATCCCTTTTATTCTCAAAATCACTTTTTGATAGGAGGAATGAGCCCGTATTTTGCGGCTATTTCAAATAAGCGGTCACTGTTATATCGATACTGCCCCACTATCATAGCGGAATATTCACTATCAGTTTCATCATAGTCATAATTGGGATAAAAACTACTAACCTTATGGAATAAAGCCCTACCTTCCTCATCAAACATATTCTTAATGATATTGCCAATAGCAATCCAATCGTTGTAATAATAAGTAATATCCACTTGACTTCATCAATATAAAGTTCGCGTTCCCTTTGAGCTTCCTCATGTTCTTTGATATTCCTTTCCAACCGCTCAAAGTAAGCGTCACCGAGTCCTTTCTCTTCAAGTGTTTTATCAAACATATCAATGATTTCATCTGAAAATTCTTCTTCATCGTCATCTTCGGTCCAATCATCCAAAGCGGCAAATATATCTTCCCCGTTATCTTCTTTCTCAGATGAAGAAGTATCTTCAGCCTCTGCTTCATTCTCGCACTCAATATCCGGCCCTAACATATCGATAAGTTCGTCAATGGTATACTCTCTTTTCTCTGGAGTATTCTCCGCAGCTTCTTCTTGGGTAATAGGCTCGTTTACGCTCGCTTCCTGTTCTTGAACAACAACAGGCTTTTCTTCTACTGCTTTCTTTTTCTTTGGAGATTTCTTTTTAACTCCTACAACCTCAGTAGTTAAAGGTTGTTCTTCTTTGGTTCTTTTCTTACGTGTCATAACTTTATTTATTTTGACATTAATAATTTTCCGAGTAATTGAATTTTTGGTTAATACATATATCCACAATATTGTCAGAATATAAGGGAATAGAGTATTTTAACTATATTATTAAGCCCTCGTATCGGTAATTTAGCATAAAGTAATCCCGGTTATCCTAATGAGTAGGTATTACCGGGCAAGGAGAAAAAACAGCTCATATAAGCTATATAGGCTATAAAAACGAGGTCAAAAGGTTGGTATTCTTAGTTCGCTCTTCTTTCTCAAAGCTCGCCAGATATGCTTCTGTAGTTCTTAGGTCGGTATACCCCAAAGACTCGCTTATATACGAGATATTGACTCCGCTTCGTTTCAATACGGTTGCGTATGAGTGTCTTGCGGTGTATGTGGTAATGTTGCCGATTCCCAATTCTTCACCAATCAACTTCATACGCTTGTTTATTCGTTTTACTACATCACGAGTTATGGCTTTAGCTTCAATTGCTGTTTCATTCCCTTTCATATATGGAAATATATAATTGTTAGGTAGAGGCTTGTTCCCCCATTTATCAATGACAGCCTGCGTTTGTACTGAAATAGTTGCTCGTATTTCTTTTCTGTTTTTTGTTGTGCGTTCTGTTTTCTGCCTTACAAAACATATCTCACCGTCCACAATATCCGAGAACTTTAGTTTCAGCATGTCTGTCGGATTGATACCGTTACACAAGTAAATGAATATCCAGAAGTCTTTATACCTATTAGTCATTTTATTTCCGCTCTTATAATCGGAAATAACTTTCAACTGTTTCTTTGTCAAGCCTTTCTTTCTTCCAATACCGGTCTTTATCTCAAACAAACCTTTTCCAAATGGGTATTGTGACTCTTTGCTAACTCCGGCTCTCTTTGCTTCATTCATCAAAGTACGAATATTTCTCATGTGCATACCGATTGTAGAAACGCTTTTTGTCTTTGACCAAAGTTTCTCGCATTTCTGCAACCATTCAACGGTAATGGCACTGAACGGAATATCTTTACCTCCAACTTCTTCAACCATAACTAAAGTACATTTGAAAAATTGCATTGTTCCGATTCTATCTTCGCTTCTCAATTCCTCAATTTTTGCTCTTATGACACTATTTAGAGTGTCTCCGGTTGCCTTTCCCAAACGTAAATTAAGCGTATTGAAAGAGAATATTCCCTTTTCTACCAGTGCTTCAACATTCATCCGGACTAAAGAAAAACAGCTTTCAATGGCTTGTTTGATTTTTCTGTATTCAAACGATTTACTGTCCGGCAGCTTGTTCCATTCTTCTTTTGTCATACAAATGCCAATGGAATCATATTTTGGCCTCTTCTGATAATAACCCTTGATTTTAACAGGATATTTACCCTCCTTGTTGATTGTACGTGCACCCAGTACCGTAGAAACTACGACACCATCTTTAGAATAATTGAACATGATTTTTAGTAATTACATGCAAGTGGAATTGCTTGCAATAATCTATATATCTATTTTTTGAGGGAAATATAAACGGGTTTGAAACGTTTTGAAGCCTTTTGAATAGTTTAGATATTTTCTTCAAGAGGTTTAAGTAAAGATGCAAATTATATGATATAATACTACACTTTTTATCAAAGAAACTAAATTCTTATTTTCAAGAAATAGAAAATCAATATCCTCTTAATAATTCGTACATTAATGATTTGAAAAAGCGTTTATAAATAAACAATATGTCTTTTCTATCGTTTATTTAATGTATAATACAATACTGTATAATTATCAAATTTGATAATTTATACCATGAAATTTGTTATCACAAAAAATAAAATTCTTATCTTTGCAGAAAGATAATGAAATTGCATGAATATCTATACAGAAGATGAAGCATTAATAGAGTTGTTGGAAGTGGGTTGCACCAATGACAAAAGATACAAAAGACTTCCTAAGGATGTTATTAAAGGTTATATAAAAGCATATAATCATTTAAGGGCAGCCAAACGAATAGAAGATTTATTTAGAATTGGAAGTTTGCATTATGAACGGTTAAAAGGAGATTTAAAGGACTTTGAATCGGTTAGATGTACTGGACGTTGGAGGCTAATATTTAAAAGTTCTACCATAGACAGTTCATTGATAATTACAGATATAGAATTAATAGAAATATCCAACCATTATGGCGACTAAATTTAAATTAAACGATTGTGTACCTTGCATAGCAATTCATCCGGGAGAAATCATTAAGGATGAATTAGATGCAAGAGAGATGAAGCAAAAAGAATTAGCTTCATTTATGGGTATGCCTACTTCCGTACTCAATGATATAATAAAGGGGCGTCGTGCTATAACTCCTGAAGTTGCTGTTTTGTTACAGGAAATTTTAAGTATAGACGCTTCTTATTGGTTATCATTACAAAATCAATATGATATAGACAAAGCAAATATCAATACAAAAATAATAGAACGGAAAAGAAATATTGAGATTTGGAAAATCATTTCTCAATATTGTTCTATTAAATGTTTTGAGAAATTAAATATTATAGGAACTAAAATATCAGAAAATATAAAAACTATATATTCAATTTTTGGTGTTACCTCTGTTGAAGAACTAATAACATCATACTCTCAAGAGAAAGAAGTTTCTTATTTTAAGAAATCTGAGCGTTTGAAAAGTGAGCCTATAAATATTTTTTCATGGAAACACTATGTTTTTTATGAAAGTTCGAAAATTCAGTGTGATACGAAGTTTAGTAACGACAATTTAAATAATCTTATTGATGAATTAAATCATTTATTTGTTATAAATAAGGATACTATAGATACAACAAAAAAAATTCTATCACGATATGGAATTAAATTTATCATAGTGCCCAAATTTGACAAAACTCCCATTGATGGATTTTCTTTTTGGCAAGGAGAAAACCCAACTATTGTATTAACATTACGATTAAACAGAATTGACAATTATGCCTTTGCTTTATTGCATGAAATATATCATGTTTATATGCATCTTTTCAACAATAGAGAACAAAAATATATTTCCATCGAAGGAGCTGAAATAAATAAATGTGAAGAAGAAGCAAATAAATTCGCCAAGTATTCTTTAATTAGCAAAGACTTATGGAGTGCATTCTTAAAACAACATTCTATGATTTCTCCACATGCAATGCAAATGAAAATAAAACAATTTGCTCATCAACATAATATCAATGAAGCTATTGTTTTAGGATTTTATCAACACGATATTAATTTGTACTCTATTAAAAGTTCAATATCAAGAGAAATAAAATAGTCCAATTATATGTACCGTGCAAATCTAATTGCACGCAATTTGCACGCATCTTAAGAAAATAGAAGAAAACAAGAGAGATTATTTGAAAAGGAAATGTTATCTTTAGGCTTGAAAATCAAGGAGTATGAGCCTGAAAAGAAATGAAGAGCAAATTGCTGAAAATCAATTGTTTGCGACTCATAATCTGGAGGTCCCTGGTTCAAGCCCAGGCTGGTCCACAAATAAAAAAGGCTGATTCTTCGTGGAATACAGCCTTTTTTATTTGCAGACTCTCCAGGTATAAATCCGTTGCTTTAGATAACATTGGAATTTAATCAAGGTAGTTGTTGGCTTCAGAATTTACACAGAGATAATTAATGTATTGATAACGAGGTAGCTTTACATTTGTTGCTCTTGTTATAGGAATCATGAGTAAGCACTCAAATTAGGGCTCAAAAATGAAATATATATCTTCGCTGCGAACTAAAACTTACGAATTATGCTAAGCAGTGAAGTAAGCAGTCAAAAATTGGCTCATAATTTAAACCTCTATCTTCGCTGCGAACTAAAATTTTAGAATTTATGTATAGCAGTGAAGATCTTGAAAGGTTTTACTTTCAGTACCAGACCGAGGCTTTGCCTCATGGAGAATCTCTCCAATCGTTTTGTGTTAAGAACAAAGTTCCTTATAACATCTTTCAGAAATGGTACAGGGATACCCGGAAAAAAGTAGTTGAAGTCCAGGTTGATGGTGCTCCTGTAATCGGTCATGAGGAAAAATCCAGTGCCATTGATCAACCTCAACCGGTATCACCAGGCAGAACTGATCACCCTGTTCGTATTTGGGTTGAGCTTCGTATCAGCAATGGTTTGCATTTGTCCCAAAAGAATTTAAACTATCCGGATTTGGTTCGTATGGTAGAGAAACTGGAGGGGTTATGTTGAGTGTTACCGGTCTGAATCATTTTTATTATGTCCGTGATTTCACCGATATGCGTTGTAAGCACAGCCGTGTGCTGTCTGTCATTCGTGAACGGCTTCACCGTGAGCCCAATGATGGAGACGTCTTTATAGTCATGTCGCGCAATCGAAGAATAGTCCGTATGTTTTCATTTGATAATCGTTCATATAGTCTGTTCGAAAAGAAGTTTGTGGCAGGCTATCAGTTCATGAAAGTGGAGCGGAACGGGGCAGATACTGTTTATCGGATTGCCTGGAAGGACGTGGTTTTGATTCTTGAGAATCCTATAGTTAAAACATTAAAAATCAGATAATCAATCTATTTATCCACTTGCGGCTTTGCGATTATTTTATTACCTTTAATGCTGTAAGTCAAAGGTTTAAGTATGATCGATCTGCAAGATATAATTAAAACAAAACGAGAGTTGTTGAGTAGGGAAACCTACTCACGCAACCCTATAAATTATAGCGCAGGTATGGCAGAGGATCAGAAAGACCGATACATACAATACCTTGCTGAGCAAAATCAGGATCTCAGGTTGACAGGTGATGCCATGAAGCTTGTTTTAGAGGATTTTATGGCTCAGATGAAAGAACTGGAGGCTCAGATGTCATCCATGCAATCGAAACATGCTGACCTTGAGAATCGGTTGTCAGAAGAGCATAAACTTCGCAAATCGGCTGAACGTAAGATAAAATCACTTCAAGAAAAACTTGATTATGCCCATCAGGAACGTTTTGGTGATAGACGTCAAAAGATACAATCTAAAGCTAAAACAAGTGATTCAGACCGCCGGAAGGAGAAGGATGATTATGATGGAACCGATGATACGCTTCGCACGGATTCGGTTGGTCATGTTCCATCCCAAGAGTTAAAAGAGCCTTCCGGGAAAGACCGTGACTTGTCCAATCGCCCTGACGGTTATAAAACGATGGGGGTAGCCGGAGAGGCGACAGAGCATCCTTCCGATTTGACAAAGGTTCCCGGTCGGATCATTGAAAGGAGAATGGTACGGGTGTTCAGTTTCCGTACTTTCCTTACGGAAGAATGTTTTGAGATGGTTCATTATGCAGAGCCTGGTAAAAAGCCGAAGTGGGGCTATTTCCCTTCTGAAGGCCATCCGGAGGTAGTAACCAGTTTTGAAGGCACTAGGGCCACTCCTGAATTTCTGCAGGCTATCGCCTACGAAGTTTATGTAAAGAATGTGACTTTTGGTCTTCTTCACCAATGGCTGACAGATATGGGCATGACCATTTCTAAAAACACGTTGCGCAACTGGCTTAAGAAAGGTAAGACATACCTGGACGAACTGGTCTGTGTATTGAAGTCTATAGCTTTGGAAAAAGATTCGATAGTGAACTGCGACGAGACCTGGTGTAAAGTGCGTAAATATGATCACTATAAGAAGTGCTACATGTGGGTCCTTGTCAACAAGGCGGAACGTTTGGTGATCTTCTTCTACGAGGACGGTTCGCGTGGCCGTGACGTGCTGACGAACTTTTTAGGTGATGCCGAGTTGAAGGCCCTCATGTCGGACGGTTATAACGCTTATGTCTTTATCGGTGACGAGCTGAAAACCCACAGGTATAAGGATACGGACCATCAGGTCTGTCTGGCGCACGTGAGGGCGAAGTTCGTGAAAGCCCGGATGGAAGGTGGCGACAAGAGGGCGGATGTGTTCCTTGGCAATATAAACCGTCTCTTCCGTTTTGAAAGGGAGTATGACAGGGAGATGATCACCGACGGGGAACGTACCCGACGACGGCAGGGGTTGCCGACCATGGAGGCGATAATAAACCTGCGGGCAAACCTGCTGCAGGAGTTGAAAAGTGAGGAGGAGCAAAAAAGTTGTTATATGCGGGAGGCCCTGAATTATCTTCACAAGTTTTGGAATGAGGCCTTCACTTATATAAAGGACGGCCGTTATCCGATCTCGAACAATCTGGCGGAACGGGCGGTGCGTCCCTTTACCACCAAACGGAAGAACTCCCTGCACTTCGGAAGTGACGAGGGAGCGGAGATTGCCGCCGTATACCATAGCATAATCAGCACGGTGAAGCTGCAAGGCAGGTCCGCATGGGATTATCTTGGTAAATTTTTTACCGGAATTTTTAACGGTTGCAGAGATTTTTTGAGTCTGACACCACAAAATATAGACTTGGCAGTATGCCAATAGTTAAAAAACAATCGAATTTAATAGCAATTTTTTGTGAGGCATCCATTCTGATGCCTTATAAAAAGGGTACGCTCTAAATTGAGTATTAACGAATCATGAACAGAATTTCTTTCTCTTAGTATAAAATCATGAGCACATTATATACTCTAAAACTGCAAATGTGGGTTTTACTTTAAAAAAACAGGATGGAAATTTGTACGAAATAGAAAGATGACTTTATCTTTGAAGAATATTAAAGCTGGCCGGACTTTTTATTTTGACGGAATACAGAGATTGTTAGTATAAAAATAAAAGATTAAATTTAGGTTTTATGGTTAAAAGTTATGCTTGTGCAGGCATTTTATTGTTTGCGATAGGATTATTCCCCTTAATGGCACAGGACAACACTGTGGCCAAAGAGATGGCTATAAAGATAGCCGATCGTATTGTTGCTTCTACGGTTTATGAGTTCAAAGATGTAAAAACAGGTAAAGTATACACTTCTTTGGACAATGTTGCTTTAAATCCGGATATACGTGTCAATAGTAAATATTTGAATTGGCATTATACAAACGGAGTAACGAATATGGCTTTGATGGAGTTGGGTGATAAAATACAGAACCGGAAATATGAGGATTATGTGCTGAAAAATATGAAGTTTATTTTTGACAAGACTAATCAGTCTTATTTTCATCGTCTGTATGATAAAACTTTCCGTGAAGGAGGATGGAGGGCGGTTCCCCGTCTTACTTGGCATATGATTTATAGAAACAAGCGCTTGGATGACAACGGTCCTATGGGGGCTAGTCTGATAACTTTGAACCAGCGTCATCCGGATGAGGCTTTCCAACAATATGTTGAAACAACAAATCATCATCTTATGGTTTCGGAACCCCGCTTGGCCGATGGAACCATAGCTCGCTTGTGGCCTCATGAAAATACTGTTTGGGCAGATGATGCGTTTATGGCGGTATCTTTTATTTCTAGAATGGGAGAGGCTACCGGTGAAAAGAAGTATTTTGATGATGCGGCCAATCAGATATTGAATTATACAAGGTATTTATGGTGTCCTGAGAAACAGATTTATTATCATTGCTATCATACGGATAATAAGGAGCATGGAGTGGCGCATTGGTCGCGGGCCAATGGATGGATTTTTATGGCGACAGCCGATTTGCTGGCCAGAATGCCAGAAGATCACCCCATGCGTGATGATGTGATAAAGAATTTCCAGATGCAGGCCAGTGGGGTAGCCCGGTATCAAGGGAAAAACGGTTTGTGGCATCAGCTATTGGATAAAGCAGATTCTTATGAAGAAATCACCGGTACTTCTATGTTTGTATTTGGTATAGCTAAAGGTGTGAAGGAAGGATGGCTGCATCCGGATTTCATTTATGTAGCATGGCAGGGATTAAAAGGTATGTTGTCAAAGATTTCAGAGAATGGTGATGTGACGGCCATTTGTGTCGGTACAGGTATCATGCCTTCCACCGTATTTTATTATAATCGTCCTACTCAGGAAAATGATCCGATGGGTGAAGGGCCTGTGTTACGTGCTTTGGTAGAAATGATTGATGCACCTAAATATACGGAAATTAGTGCGAATGATCAGTATGATAAGATAAAATAAAGATAGAACCAAGAAAATACAATTGCCGTAGGGACGGACTGGATTCGCCTGGATACACTTCTTTGTGGTGCCAGACGGAAACATTCCGCCCCTACAGTAAACCTGATGATAATGAAAAATATTTTTTTCAGTCTTTTGGCTATATCAGAACTTTAAATCCAATCGACCCTCTTTTATTCTTTCTCCCTCGAAAGTGCCACTGATTATTCTGTTATTTAAATCGAAACGGGTGATATTGATTATTCCATCTTCCAGTTTTTCTTCTTGATTATTCTCATTCTTGAATATAACATCAGTATAGATAGTCTGATCGTCACTCGCTCCTTCTGAGATACTGTAAATAGTGATGTCTTTCTCTTTGGGGTCAATGATGTTGAAAGAAATGGAAGCATTGTTGTCCACTCGGACATCTATGCTGACTATCGCTTTCTCGTCTTCGTTGCGGGCAGGATAATAAGAAGCCTTATCATCTGAGTCATAGCGCTGTCCCGTATATACCCAGCCATCTATCAGGCAACCAAAGGTATTGGCTCCTGTTTGAGTGGCAGGGGGCATGATGGTAGGATCTGCTGAAAAGTCTTCTCTATCACAGGAACAGCATAATGCGATTGTTAATACTATTGTAATAAGATATTTAATCATGGCTTGAATTTTTTAAAAATGATAATTGATACCTACTGAGAATCCTAATTGTGAAATGTCGTCCGCCCCCTTCATTGGATAGTGTGGCTGCACCATCCATTCCTTATCATGATAACGAACAGAATACTCGCCGGAATATGCCAGGATATAGTTTATCCTTGCACTGACTCCCCAATGGGTGAAAGCACGGTATTCTCCACCTATGCCAAAGTTCGCCGCCCATTTATTCATGGATACTTTCCGTGGCTTATCATATACCGTACTGTTATCTTGATATAACTGATATCCGGTTCCGGTAGTAAAATACAAGCTGAATTGCTGTTTCAGCCAATGCAGGGAGAACTGTGGAGCAAAATAATGTGTTTGAATTTTATCACTGCTGTTTGGCATGTCGTTAGTATACCGGCTGCCTTGATAAAGTACTCCGAATCCCACCCGTATGGCAGGCTTGTTTCCTATCAGATAAGTATAACTTCCTGACCAGCCTATGCCATTGCGTAAATTTGAAGAGTGTCCAGCTACTCCTATCAGCTTTCCGGTGTAAAAGGTAGGCCCTGTTTGGAGGGACAGGATAGAACGTTCGCTAGTGCCGAATTGTGCGTATAGCACTGATGAATACAGCAGCATGGCTGTTGGTAAAAAACATAATTTACATTTCATAATAGTTGTGTTTGTCTAGTTAAGCATTATAAATACAAAAATAGTAAATCATTGAATATAATGATCTTATTAGCCTATTTATTTTAAACCGAGCATGAAAAATGTGATAGATTAACGCTTATCCGAATCTGTCTTAGGGTGGAAAATAACTGTTATGTAATGATTTGACTTCTTTTGCTACTGAATATTATGTAAATATAGGTACCGAATCGTGAACGAAAGTTATTATTTGAACATTTTCCTATGGAAATTTGTTATAAAGGAAAATATGATATACATTTGGAAAAAGTTTCCTAGGGAAATAATTAAAGAAGATGATGTAACAGAGTCTGGTTTTAATCATAAAAAGAGAAGATTATGAAAAAAGAGTTTATAAGAAGGTATGGATGGACATTGCTTGGCATTGTGGCAGGAATGGTAGGAGGATACTTATATTGGCGTTATGTGGGTTGTTCCACGGGAACTTGCCCTATCACTTCTTCTCCTGTCAACAGTTCCATTTGGGGGGGCGGCAATGGGAGGATTATTGCTCAGTTCATTTATACCGGAACGTAAAGAAATAAAGAAGGAGGAATAAGTATGAATAAGACAATTTTATTTTTTCTAGCCCTTATGCTGGTTACCACTACAGCTTGCGGCAGAGGAAACAGTAATAATAACCCTGTAAAAGAAGAAACTATGACAACAGAAGGAGATGGAAAAGTCATACATTTGACTAAAGCTGATTTTTTGGCGAAAGTATATAATTTCGAGAAAAACCCGAAAGAGTGGAAATATGAAGGTGACAAACCGGCTATTGTGGATTTCTATGCTGATTGGTGTGGTCCTTGCAAAATGGTAGCTCCTATTCTGGATGAATTGGCAAAAGAATACGATGGACAGATTGTGATTTATAAAGTGGATACAGAGAAAGAACAGGAACTGGCAGGCGTATTCGGTATACGGAGTATTCCGTCCATTCTGTTCATCCCCATGGAAGGAAAGCCGGAGATGGCACAGGGAGCTATGCCCAAAGCATCTTTTAAAAAGGCTATTGATGAGTTTTTATTGAAAAAATAAGTAATTTTGTGCAATAGCATTCAAGAAGAAGCATCAATATGGAAACTTTATGTAAAATAAGAGACCTCTATCGCGCTATTGCAGAATTTGAAACCCGGTTTGAAAAGGTGCATCACCTTTGTCTGAACGAAGGAATGTTGTTATGCTGTCTCTCCAAGAAGAAACGCCTGTCTTCGGGAGAGATTGCAGAACTGTTAGGCCTTACTAATTCAAATACTTCTAAAGTCATCAGATCTGTGGAAGATAAAGGCTATGTAGAGCGTAATCTGGGAGATAGTGACAAACGACAGATGTATTTCTCGCTTACGGCAGAAGGAAAGAAAATTCTGAAGGAGATGGAATGCTGTAATATTGAGATTCCTGAGTTACTGAGGTCTGTTTTGTAATAGTAAACAAGATACCGCTGTAGATGAAGCCCGTTTTTATTTTTATATCATTGCTGATAATGCTCTGTCCCGCTTTCTCGCAAAGCAGGATGGAGCATTATCTTGACTCCTTGGGACTGGTGAATGTAGGCCGGATGGACCCGACATTGAAAATAGATTTGATGTATACCCGTGCCGACAATTTTACCGGGAAAGTCCTTTATGAGGATTTGCAGGAGGCTTATCTTCATCCCGAGGCCGCCAAGGCCTTATTGCAAGCGCAAAAGCGGTTGAAAGAGTTGTATCCAGGTTATTCTTTGATTATTTATGATGCCGCCCGTCCCATGTCCGTGCAGCAGAAAATGTGGAATGTGGTAAAAGGTACTTCCCAAAATATATATGTATCCAATCCGGCTCGGGGAGTAGGATTGCATAACTATGGTTTGGCGGTAGACGTAAGTATTGCAGATGAAAAAGGAAATCCTTTGCCTATGGGAACCAAGGTGGATCATTTGGGCAAGGAAGCCCATATAGATACTGAGGCGGCAATGGTACAGCAGGGAGTCATTACAGCACAGGAACGGAGAAACCGCTTGTTGTTGCGTCGGGTCATGACGGATGTGGGTTATAAACCTTTGCGCAGTGAATGGTGGCATTTTAACTTCCGCAGTCGTGAAGAGGCAAAACGGAACTATAAAGTAATTAGATAAAGGATGGAAATATCAGCAAAAACACTCCATTTCATCGAAGAACATAAGGAGGACGATACGCGTACACTGGCTTTGCAAAGTAAGAAATATCCCGATGTAGACATGGCGGCAGCTGTCACACAAATTGCCGGACGGCAGGTAGCGGCCCGCAAGTTGCCTTCATGGCATCTGGTTTCCGCATTGTGGTATCCTCCTCATTTGTCTATGGAGCAATGTTCTTCCGAAGCAACTGCTTTGTATAAGGCCTCTTTGTTGGAAGGCGATACTTTTGCCGATTTAACCGGAGGTTTCGGCATTGATTGCAGTTTTATCTCCCGGAATTTCAAGCAAGCTGATTATGTGGAGAGGCAGACGGAGCTCTGTGAGCTGGCTTTGCATAATTTCCCTTTATTGGGGCTGGGGCATATCCGGATACATAACCGGGATGGGGTGGCTTATTTGCAGGAAATGCTTCCGGTAGATTGCCTGTTTCTAGACCCTGCCAGAAGAGACGGACACGGTGGCAAGACGGTTGCCATCTCTGATTGCGAGCCGGATATAAGTGCTTTGGAGTCTTTGCTGGTTGACAAGGCAAAGAAGGTGATGGTGAAATTATCGCCTATGCTGGATATGTCATTAGCATTGAACGAGCTGAAAACAGTTCGTTCGGTGCACATTGTCGCTGTGAATAACGAGTGTAAGGAGTTATTGTTGATATTGCAAAAAGAGGCCGTTTCATCGGAAATAAGCATCCATTGTGAGCATATTGCAGGCAACGGTGAGAGCCAGCATTACACCTTTACCTTGAAGCAGGAAAAGGCATCGGCCTGTCCTTTGACTGGTCAAGTCGGAACTTATTTATATGAACCGAATGTTGCTATACTGAAAGCCGGTGCTTTTCGTTCCCTCACACAAACCTATCCTGTGATGAAACTTCACCTCAGCAGCCATTTATATACCTCTGCTTCTTTGGTTCCGGATTTTCCGGGACGCCGTTTCCGGGTTGAGTCCGTATCGGGCTTTGGAAAAAAGGAACTGAAAGTGTTCTTGATGGATATGGACAAGGCGAATATTACGATTCGTAACTTTCCATTATCGGTAGCGGAACTTCGCAAACGCTTGAAACTGAAGGAGGGAGGAGATGATTATATCTTTGCCACGACCTTGTCCGACGAGCGGAAAGTCTTGATTAGGGCGAGGAAGTGCTAGTTTATAATCAACTTATAGCCTATTCCCCTGACATTCACAATCCGTATTTTATTGTCTTTGGATAGTTTATGGCGTAACTTCGTAATAAATACATGCAAGCTGCGTGAGTTGAAGAAGCTGTCATCTCCCCAAAGCTCCAACAAGATGCTTTGGCTGCTCACCACTTCATTCCGGTTCTCACACAGGCGTTTTAATATTTCCGATTCCCGGTGGGATAGTTCTTGTGTGTTTCCTGCAAAGTCAAGCTGTTGGGTAACGGAGTTGAACTGATATCCTCCAATGGTATAGGTATTTGTAATTTCCTTTTCTACAAAAGCTTTGTGCATCAAGGCTTTGAGGCGTACAATCAGTTCTTGCATTCCAAACGGTTTTTTCAGATAGTCATTTGCTCCCAGTTCAAACCCCTCCACCACATCATTGATGGCGGACCGGGCAGTGAGAAAGAGGATCGGAGTCACTTTATCGGACTGGCGGATACGTCGTACCATTTCAAAACCATCCATACGGGGCATCATGACATCAGCCACCAACACATCCGGTTTCTGTTCAAAGAACTTCCTTAAGCCTTCTTCGCCATTTCCGGCGGTAGTGATGATGAACTCTTGTTCTTCCAGCGTATCCTTGATAATCATGGCAAGTGTCTGTTCATCCTCTACTAATAAAACGCGTATCTTCTCCATTTGCTTATTCAGGAATTTGAAGTGTAAAGGTACTGCCTTTTCCTGTGATGCTTTCCACGGAAACAGTTCCTTTGTGTTGTTCTATCATTGTTTTTACATAATAAAGTCCTAGTCCATATCCTTTTACATTATGCAGATTGCCGGTAGGAACCCGATAAAACTTATTAAACAGGTGTTTCTGCTTGTCGGTAGGGATACCTATTCCTTTGTCTTGAATCTTTAGCGTTACATGAGCGTTACAACTACTGTTACAAGAACCGTTACAGCGTGTTGCAGAAATGCAAATATACGCCTTTTCATCGGAATATTTTATAGCATTGTCTATCAGGTTGCTGATCACGTTGTACAAGTGCAAGCGGTCTGCGCGTAGGATTATGTCTTCTTTCATAATAAGTTTGAACTCAGCCGGCTTATCAGCTTTCAGCCTATGTTGGCTGATCAGATTTTCCAACATAGGCCTCAGTTCGACAAGCTCATAGTTCAGACGGAAATTCTTCCGTTGTTCCATACTCATGGAAAGGATCTGTTCCACCAATCCGCTGAGCTGTTTCAGCTGGGCTTGGATAATCTGAAGATAGTTCTGTCGTTTTGTCAGATTCTCTGCTCCGTTGAAGTTCAGCAACGCATCGTTGGCGGCGTAAGCTACAGCTATCGGAGTTTTCAGCTCGTGAGTAATGTTATGCGTGAAGTCCTCTTTCATTTCTTCTACGCTTTTCTGCCTTAAGATGATGCGGATAAGAAACCAGAATGACAGACCTAATATAATAATGATAAGGAAAGAAGTATAAAGTATTCCTTTCATTTGCTGCAGGACGATGGTGTTTGTCGGTTCTACCCATAACCGGTATGCCATTTTGTTGTACAAGTCATAATTGTAATAATAGCTCACTGCTTCCTTGCTTGGCTTGTACTTTTGAGGTGAGCTGAATCCCTGTACCAGAGTACTGTCCCGGTGCAAGTTCACAATTTCGATGCGATGAGGCAGGTAGATGATTCCGCGCATGGCAAGTGTCCTAGTAAAAAGGCTGTCGAAAGTGTGCAGGTTGATTTCCGTGAAAAGGTCCAGCTGGCTGTGGATACCCCGTTGGAAGTATTTGGTGAGCAGTTCCAGTGTACCGTTTTTGTCGATAGTAGTAGATACCGGTTCATTGATTTCCAGACCAAATCTTTTTTGCTGTTTGAAAGGTTCGGTTTCTATAACTTTGGTAATCAAAGCACTGCTGTCCAGATTAATACTGGATTCGATATAGCCATTTATGGTTTCGTTGCTTCGTTTCACGGAATCGCACCGTTCCATCATTTCATTGTAGTCACTCACCTGTAATGTTTCTATCAGGCAATTGTCCATATCCTTCTTCATCGAGGTGTATAATCCTGTCAACCAATATGCCTGATAGGCAAAGACGCCTATCAGCGAAAGGATAATCAATGCGGCTATGGCTTTAAACGGTATCTTCATGGTTTGGCAAAAATAGGCACAAAATAAGTATTTTCTTTCTTTTGATAACACTAAATAAGACTTCGTAAGCTGGTGGTAACACATACGGAACACTTTTAGCCTTTACTTTGCATAGACCTTAAAAATAAAACGACGATGAGGACAGTGATTATCTTTTGTTTATGCTTGTTTACATTCACGGTACAGGCGCAGGACGATGTGAATTATACCTATATGGATAGTCTTTTTCAGCAACTGCCGGAAGTGTTGGTGAAAGGTGAACGTCCTGTAGTAAAAGCAGAACGGGGAAAACTGATTTACGATTTGCCCCGAATGGTAGAACGGCTTCCGGTGAATAACGCCTACGAGGCGGTAAAGGAACTGCCCGGCATCGTGGAACAAGACGGTAATCTGACATTGGGCGGTCGCGGTATAACGGTGGTAATAAACGGAAAGGTCAGTACATTGGATAAGGAAGATCTACGGACAGTACTCGAAAATACCCCTGTCAGTCGTTTGGAGAAAGCGGAAATCATGTATGCTGCTCCGGCCCGTTACCGGATTCGTGGAGCCATGGTGAATGTGATTCTAAAATCGAATATCGGGCAGAAACCTGCTTTGTCCGGCGAAGTAGCGGCTATGTATGAACAGTCTCGCAGGGAGGACATTGCAGGCCGTGGAAATTTGCTCTACACTTCCCGGCGCTTTTCGGTGGATGTGATGTATTCATACGGATTCAAACATACTACTTTCGGATTGGACAAACAGTCATGGCACACTATGGCGGGGGAAGTACACGAGTTGGATTTGAAAACAGAGGCTAAAGGGTATGGCGGCCGGCATAACCTCCGCTTGGGGGCGGATTATGATTTCGGGAAGAAGAACTTGTTGAGTGTGGTTTACAATACACAATACCGCTATGGACAGGACTGTACAAAAATGCGTGGAACAGCCCATAGTGATAAAACGGATGACGGCAGCCGCCAGTTACATAATGTGACAGCCGACTATCAATCTTCTTTCGGCCTTTCGGCAGGAATGGATTTCCTTTTTTTCTCCAGTCCGTCACAGACCTTCTTACAGAAAGATATGCAAAGTGTCCGTCAGACATTGAATTATGACAGCAACCAACGTATCAACCGCTGGTTGTTCTATGCCAATCAGCTTCATTCCTTGCAAGGTGGAACCGAGATCAATTATGGTGTAAAGTATACTACCACACACGATAACAGCTACCAGTTCTATCGGGATGGTGAAACTGGAGCCTTGACTCCCGATAATTCCGAGAAACTGCTTCGAAAAGAATATACTCTGAATATGTACACCGGTGCTTCACATAGTTTTGGAAAGAAGTTTTCTGCCGAAGTTTCCTTGGCCGCAGAGCTTTATCATGCTGAGGGACGCCATAGCTGGATGCTGTATCCCACTGTAAACACAACTTATACTCCGGCAGATGGTCATACCTTGCAAATGTCCTTCACCAGTAATCGCAAATATCCCGCTTACTGGCAGTTGCAACCTATTATACAGTATGTGGACAGCTATACCGAGGCCCATGGAAATCCCGACCTGAAGCCAAGTTCCAATTATTCGCTCGACTTGAATTATCTGTATAAGAGTAAATATATGATAGGGGTGAATTACAATTACACCCCCGATTACTTTGTGCAGCTTCCTTATCAATTGCCCGACCGTCTGGCGGAGATGAATCAGTTTGTGAATTATGATTTTCAGAAAAGATGGACCATACAGACTATGGCTTCTTATAAAGTGAGTACATGGTGGAACGGGCGCATTTTTGCTTTCGGTCTGTTCTCTCATGACAAGAACAGCCATTTCCATGATATTGCATTCGACCGGCATAAATTCAGCGTCATCCTGAATACCACAAACACATTCATTTTATCGAAGAAACCGAATATCATAGGTACGTTGGCTGGCTTTTACCAATCACGTGCCATACAAGGGGTGTATAACTTAAGTCCTATTTGTAATATTTCGACTTCACTTCAGTGGACTTCTCCGGATGGAAAGACGAAGGTGATATTGAAAGGAAATGATATTCTTAATACATCGAACATGACCACCCGGCTGGCGTGGGGGCAGCAACGGAACCGGACAGAAATGAATTGGGACAATCGTAGCTTTACATTTTCATTCCTCTATAAATTCGGCGGATACAAAGAGAAGAAACGTACCGATGTCGATACCAAGCGGCTGGGGCGATGATTTTTTTAGTGGTTAGTAATCACTAACCACTAATCACTAATTTGCCATTTTTGCCTTGAAAGCCAGCGCATACATACGCATCTGTTTTACCATCGCCAACAAGCCATTGCTACGGGTGGGCGACAAATGTTCTTTCAAACCTATCTTTTCTATAAAGTATAAATCACTGCTTAATATTTCATCAGGAGTATGTCCGCTGACTACTTTAATGAGCAGGGCAATGATACCTTTTACAATCAAGGCGTCACTTTCCGCCTGGAACACCACTTTGCCGTCTTCCATATCGGCTTGCAGCCATACGCGGCTTTGGCAACCATCTATCAGGTTTTGTTCTGTTTTATATTCGGGGGCGAGTGGTTCCTGCTCGTTACCTAAGTCTATGAGCAGTTGATACTTGTCCATCCAGTCATCAAAATCACTGAACTCTTCTATCACTTCGTCCTGAAGTTCGTTTATTGTTTTCATTATTTTATCATTTATTTCTCATTATAAATCACATCCATCACCGTCTGTCCTACCGCTTTCAGCGTGTTACGGTCAATGTTCTCCATCGTATCATTTACCGTATGCCAGAAAGAGCCGAAAGAACTTTGCGGATTACCGGCATCATAATTAATGATATCCACACACGGGATGCGGGCCAGTTTGTTGACATAGATATGGTCGTCTACTGTTTCGCCCCCGTCTTCCTTTACAAAATATTTGCCGTATCCCAGCTCATGTGCCTTTTTCCAGATCTTCTTCATCTCGGAACGGGCGGTGCGGGCCGAGTAACCTTCATAATAGAACGTGGCATCTTTTCCGCCTACCATATCCAGCAAGATTCCATAGCGTGCATTATAGTTCTGAACATGTGGGGTACGTGCCCAGTATTGTGAACCAAGGCACCAAGTGTCTTGTTTGTATCTACCGTCATAAAATTCAGGAATTCCATAATCCTCCGAATCAAAAAACACGATATCTATGCCCAGAGCAGGTTGTTCTTTCTGTATCTGACGGGCGATTTCCAATAACACACCCACACCACTGGCGCCATCATTTACTCCTAAAATAGGAGTGTGGTGATTTTTCGGGTCGGGATCATTGTCGGCATACGGGCGGCTGTCCCAATGGGCGCAAAGCAGGACGCGTTTTTTACTTTCGGGCTTGTAAGCGCCGATAATGTTGCGTGATTTCAGTATAGTACCATCATAAGCTATCAAATCAGCATATTGATTGTATACCTTGGCTCCGAATTTTTCCAATTGTCCTGCCAGATATTCCCCACATTCTTTGTGCGCCTGCGTGTTAGGGACACGGGGACCGAAATCAGCTTGTACCTGAATGTACTGGTAGGCGCTGTCCGCATTGAATTCGGGAGCCTTGATCACTTCTTTGTCTACGGTTTCTGTCCGGTCGTTTCTGCTTTTACTGTTTCCACAGGCTACAGCCGTCAATACAAGCAGCAAGACCGGGATTACTAAAACGTTTTTTATCTTCATACTTATTCCTTGTTATTTAAGTACATATTGTGCATTGTCCTTATCAAGATAGAGAATCTGCGCCGCAAAGTTACGTTATTTTCTTTGTACTTCTTCCATAACGCGCAGGAAGTTTCCTCCCCAGATCAGGCGGATACTTTCTTCACTATATCTTTCCAACAGCAGCCGGCGTGTAAAGTTTATCAATTCTGATGCCGAAGCGCAGCCTGTGATACCGCCGTCACCGTCAAAATCGGTTCCTATCCCTACATGCTCTATGCCCATGACATTTACCATGTGGTTCAGATGCTCTATGGCATCCTTGATGGTAGCTTCTCCGTTCTTACGAAGGAATCCGCCATACATACATACCTGTGCCACACCCCCTTTGGCTGCCAATGCTTTCAATTGGTCATCCGTCAGATTGCGCGGATGGTCGCAAAGGGCACGGGCCGAAGAGTGAGAGGCCACGATCGGTTTTCTGCTGATTTCCAGTGCATCGTAGAAACTTTTCTCTCCGGCATGAGAAATATCTACCATCATTCCCACACGGTTCATTTCTTTTATCACCTGTTCGCCGAATGTGCTTACGCCCAGTTCTTCCTCATTATAACGGGCGGAGCCGCAGATATCATTATTTCCGTTGTGGCAAAGTGTCATGTACACCACGCCACGATGTCGGAAACGTTCTACATTCGTGATATCCTTGCCAATGGCATATCCGTTTTCAATGCCCAGCATGACAGCCTTTTTCTCTGCTTTTTTCAAACGGGACAGATCAGTGGGAGTATATGCTATATCTACGGCTGTGCAGTTTTTGGCAACCATCTCCTCTATTTCGTTCAGGATGCGGTCTGCTTTGGCAGTAGCGGCCGATAAGGCTTCATCGGTACGTTCCAATTGCTTCAGGTAAGCCACCATGATGGTTGCGTCCAGATGTCCTTCCGTCATCTTATGCAGGTCTACCAGGATTTTCTTGTCACGGGTGGCAAAATTTATTCCTTGATCGAAGAACATGGGAGTGTCGCAATGTGAATCCAGCGTTATCATGCGTCTGTGAAGTCTTTTGGCTTCTCTGAAAGAAGAAGATTCCCTTATAAACCACTCGAATAGTGGCATCATGCATGTGTTGTTTTCCAATATGAAACATTCCGGATGCCATTGCACTCCCATCATTGACTTGCATTCGGTAGACTCCATCGCTTCAATGACTCCGTCGGATGAACGGGCGGTTACCCTGAAACCCGGCGCAACCTCTTTTACCGCCTGGTGGTGAAACGAATTGACCGGCAAAACTTCTGTTTCAAACAATTTGTAAAGTAAGGAATCTTTCTCTATCCGAACCGTATGCGAGGCATACCCCCGTCCCAAATCCTGATCGTGTTTGATCCGTTTCCCTTCCATTTGTACATGAATATCCTGATACAGGCTGCCTCCAAAAGCGGCGTTCATTACCTGTATGCCGCGGCATATCCCTAAAATCGGTATCTGCCGGTCTGCGGCCAGTTTGGCAAGCAATAACTCCTGACGATCCCTCCGAGGATTGATACTGTGTAATTCCTTTACCGGCTCTTCTCCAAGGAACAAAGGGTTGATATCCGCACCTCCGGTCAGCAGTAAGCCATCCAATGCATTCAATGAGTTTATCAAACTGTCAGTGTCGTCAACTGGAGGGATGATGAAAGGAATCCCTCCTGCTTTCAGAATGGAAGTGAAATATCCTTCCAGTAAAGTACAGGCTCCCTCCTGGAAGTTTCCGGTAAGTCCGATAACAGGAGCGTCCTTGTGGCATGGAAATGTGCGGTGTATGGCATCGTACTCGGCTGAAATGTCAAATGTTTGAAACGTTTTCATAAGTTAAATTATTCATAGAAACTGAGCAAAGATAGGGATAAATTCAGATTTATTTTTCATATTTGCTAAAAATCTAATGACCATGGAACCGATACAGGACTTCGCCAGCTTGATAAGCCGTTTACGCTCGTTGAAAGAACGGAAACGGGTTGTGGTTGTTTGCCCTAATGACCCTCATACCGAATACGTTATAACCCGTAGTTTGCACGAAGGCTTTGCCGATTTCTTATTGGTAGCGGATACGCCCCATTTATTGAATTCGGAATATATCCGGATGCAATATCCGGACCATGTGAAAGTATACGAGGCGACAAGTCCCGACAAAGCGGCGCAGGAAGCTGTTTCGCTGATACGTGAGGGACATGCGGACGTGTTGATGAAAGGGATTATCAATACGGATAATTTATTGCGGGCCGTGCTTAATAAGGAACATGGTATCCTGCCGAAAGGGAATGTGTTGAGTCATATCACGGTAGCACAGATTCCTACATACAAGAAACTTTTATTCTTCTCGGATGCAGCGGTCATTCCCCGTCCCACTTTGGAACAATTTGAGGCGATGTTGCTGTATGATCTGGAGGTGTGCCGGCGCATGGGGATAGAAGCTCCTCGGGTAGCCTTGATTCATTGTACGGAAAAAGTGAACGAGAAATTTCCCCATACGCTGGACTATGTGACCTTAAAGGAGCGTGCGGCTGCCGGTGTTTACGGAAACATGTACTTGGATGGTCCCATGGATGTGAAGACGGCATGTGATGCGCATAGCGGTGAGGTGAAGGGAATCAGTTCTCCTGTGGTGGGACATGCGGATCTGCTTATCTTTCCCAATATTGAGTCGGGAAATACATTCTATAAAACGGTGTCGTTGTTTGGTGACGCCAACATGGCAGGCATGTTGCGAGGCACTACTTCTCCTGTAGTGGTTCCTTCGCGTGCCGATTCCGGTAATTCGAAATATTATAGTCTGGCATTGGCCTGCGTGGCCGGATAAAACCTTTAAATTATGAAGATATTTGTGATTAATCCGGGCTCTACTTCTACCAAAATAGCCCTTTTCATCGATGAAAAGCCGGTATGGGTGGCAGGGGCCCATCATACTGCGGATGACTTGTCGGAGTTTCACCACGTCAACGAACAGTATGAGTACCGTAAGAATTTTATACTGCGACTGCTTGCCGAGGCGGATATTCCGTTGGATTTTGATGCCGTCATTGCCCGTGGCGGTTTGTTGAAGCCTACGCCCGGTGGGGTGTATGTCATTAACGAACAGATGAAACATGATTTGCTGAACGCCCGGATGGAACATGCTTGTAACCTGGGAGCGTTGATTGCCGATGAAATTGCCCGGGAATGTCATTGTCCCGCCTACATTGCCGATCCCGAAGTGGTAGACGAGCTGCAACCGGTAGCCCGTTTGACGGGAATACCGGAGATAGAGCGCATTTCCATCTTCCATGCCTTGAACAGTAAGGCGGTATCGCGTAAATATGCCGCTTCCATCGGGAAACATTATGAAGATTTGAATCTGATTGTGGTGCATCTGGGAGGTGGCATATCGGTGGGCGCCCACTGCAAAGGCCGGGTGATTGATGTCAACAATGCCTTGAACGGCGAAGGCCCGTTTTCGCCCGAGCGTGCCGGAACGATTCCTGCCGACCAGTTTGCAGAGCTGTGTTTCAGCGGCAAATACACTTTGAAACAGGTTAAGAAGATGCTGAATGGCAAAGGGGGACTGACGGCTCATCTGGGAATGAACGATGTGGTGACTATCGCCCGGAAAGCTTCCGAAGGTGAAGAACCCTTTAAAGGAGTATTGGATGCGATGCTTTATACGGTGGCCAAACAGGTAGGGGCCATGTATGTCACTCTCCGTGGGCAGGTGGATGCCATTATTCTGACGGGAGGCATTGCTCATAGTGATTACTGTGTAGGGATTCTCAGGGAACAGATTGATTATCTGGCGCCGGTTGTGCTGATGCCCGGTGAAGACGAGATGGGTTCGCTGGCTTATAATGCGTTGGGAGCTTTGAAAGGTGAACTGCCTTTGCAGGTTTACCGGCCGGAATAAGAAGATGGTGGTACATCGGAATTAGAATAAGCGATAAAATTGTTCAAATCCCTCATGGAAGGGTAATGTTTTGATATACAGAAGACTATTATGAAGGAATTATTATAAATTCCTTCATAATAGCTTCAGGGATGTTTTTACCCGGCCAGTGCTACCAGTTTATACATATTTCCTGTTGTGGTATGCATCCGTTCCGCTCCCAGGGAATTCATGATTCTTCCCATTTTGTTTATCGTGATGCCGCGCATGGCTGCCGGATATCGTTTCAGTAGGATATTGAACAAGCATACTGCCGAGTAAAGTTTGAAGTCTTCTCCTTTCTCCGGCAGTCTGAAACAATGGAGAATCATTTCCGCTTCGGTGGGCAAGGCATAATAGGCCTGGTTGCGCAGTTTCAGCTCGGATTCCTCCTCCGCCGAGAACCAGTAACGCTTTCCCTCGTCCAGTTCTGCTTTCAGTTGGGCGAAAAGCTGTTTGTGCTCCAGTGGCGAGCAGTCTATCTTTTCTTTTACCTCGGCAAAGAAATAACGGCGGCTTCCGCTGGGGTCGGTGAGCAGCGCTTTCCGGTTGCTGGTGCCGATGAACGAGGCTATCCGGGGCAGATGGCTGTAGGACGTGCGGTGCGACTTGCGGAAATCCAGTTTTTTCATCTGCATCAGATTTTTCAGCAATGGCAGTTTCTGTGGTGAAAGACGGTCGTACTCATCCAGATTAATCAGTCCGAAGAAAGCCAGCTTCTGCTCACATCCTGCCTGTCCGGTCAGTTCGAAGCTGTCCGTATAGTAGTCTTTCAACGAATCGGGCATCAGCAATTCGCAGAAAGTGGATTTGCATCTTCCTTGTTCGCTGCTCACCAGCATGGGAGCTACGGCGTTGGCACACCGCGCCATGTGTCCGCTCCACTGGGCAGTGACACCCAGCATCCAGCGGTGGAAACTGTTCACCCAGAAATCTTTCGTAGATATGCGTTGTGCCAGTGGCGTCACGCGGTCCATGCCGTCCCATTCGGGAAGGGTGTTCATATAGGAAAGTAACGGATGATAGTCCGGCATCTGCTCCGAGTTCACGAACCGGCTTACATCCTTGTCCCAGCAGTTGATGTGACGTGCACGGGCTTCCAGACACAGGCTGTTCAGGGTGCGTTGGCTTATTACCTTATATTTAGGTGTGTCATCGTCTTTTTTGCAACATTCCGTTTGTTCCGTCAGCACGTTGAAGCGAAAATGGTAGCGGCTCAGCAAATATTGTTCCAATTTTTGCTGTACTTGTTCCGTTTCCGGTTTCTTCTGCATTGATAATGAGGGAGATGAACTCTTCACTGTCGGACTTATCACTACATTCGAGGAAGCAAGCTTCTTCATTACTTTGTTTAATAACTTTTTATCCATTATTTGTTGTTTTAGGTTTCCGTTGGAACAAAGATACTGTGTAAAATAGCGTTTTGCAAGTGTTTTTCGTGGGGGTTTAGAGAAAAGTGACTAAGCGTAAACATCCTGAATAACAAGCTGTTTCGTCCGGTTGATTACACGATATCTTCCTTTTGATTTAGTTATTTCACTTAAGTGATGAAGTTTGAGCACTCTAGTGATGAAAGTTCATCACTTAGGTGATACAATATCATCACTTAAGTGAAACAATTTACTTGAAGGGAAGATACAACGACTTCGACCGGATGATACACCTTATTCGTCCGGTTGTTGTCATTTGATGAAATGTGAGTATTTTGCCGGACAGTCATCACCTTGGGATGCGTTTTTGGAGATGGAACGGGGCTGAAGGAATATGTAAGCGTCTCCGCGCTTCTATATTGTCTCTCTTTTTTTTGTTCTTATATCTTGGGTATAAAAACGAATCATTATGGATTTGGCAGAAAATAGATTTAGAAAAACCTGGGAACGTTTCCTTGAAGTATTGAAAGTAGACTGTCATGAAGAATAGATGAAGGATATCTATAGCGATCCTTCATTGTAACTTATTTATATTCAGCAAGTAATGCGCTGATGAAGGATTTGAAGGAAATAATTCCTTCATTGTATCTTGACGTGTGGTTGAGATGGGTGCTAAAACTATCTGTCGGATAAATAGATCAATGTACTAGAATTGACAATTTCCTGATCACTATTTGCGCAAATAACTATCGCTTGTTGTCTGTATGCTTTTCGCACGTTTTACTTTTACTTTCTTGCCAAAGTCAAACTTATATATAAGGTTTAAGCACGCTCCTTGATAAGGGGTTTTATTATTTTCTTCTATTCTGCTTAGATTATTATTGGTAATTGTGGTCAGATTTCTTCTTTTATTCAAAATAGCGTAAACTGATAAATTTATGCAGAACTTTTGATCCAGGAAATATTTGTAAAGGCCGGCATTCATATTGTATACACTGTGATATATTGTTTCGCTTCTACGTGCTCTTCTTTCTGCCATAAAGTTAAAACTTCCACCGAAAGTATTTGTGAAACGAAGACTGTTGTCACAAAAGAATAAGCAATGGACTATATGGTAGGTCTGTTTGGGCGACACTTCTTTTGTGTAGTCGCCATCAAGGGAGGCATTGGTAGTCCACCAGCTGAACAAGGCCTTAGTGAAACCTATTGAAAAAGCATGTCGATAAGACTTCCCTATATTGGTCGGCATAGTATAGGTGATGATCGGATTGTCTTTATCTTGATAGATTAGGGGAAATAAATCATCTTTGCACTTTGCGTAAGCGTAGCTTATACTCCAAGTATTTGACAGACTCAACAATAGCCTGATACGATGTTCGGTAGTAGGTACTAAATCCGGATTCCCTTTAGCATAAGAATATTCAGAGATATAGACAATAGCCGGATTCATGCTCTTATAAGGGATATTTCCCATTCTTTTTGAATAGGATAAAGAGGCTTGGTTCTTTTCAGAGAAAAGGTAACCCACCTTGATGGAGGGGAACAGATTGCGATATGTGCGTTTGTCACCTGCTATGTTATTGGAAATAAATTTCACTTCATCCTCTTGTACCCGTATACCGCCATTTAATGTAAATTTCTTCCATTGCCATACATATTCTGCATAGCCTGCATAACCTATACCTTTATAGGTAAATAGCCCGCTTTTATCTTCTTTCTGCCATCCTTCTTCACTCTGATATGCGTAATACATTTGGTTGCCGGTGTGGTTATTATAATAGTCGCCACCCCATTTCAACCTGGAATGTTTGTTGAGCAAGAAGATATAATTTATCTCTGCTTTCCATAAATCAGAAACAGTTCCGGTGTTGCTACATTTATTATCCTCTTCGTTTTTCTCCGGATACTGATAAAGATAATGGTGATTCAGTTCTTTCGTTTCGTCACTTCTCAAATAATCAAGAACTGTTCGCAAAGTATGCTTTCCGTTTTTTGATTTCCAATTATAGTTCAAACTAGCCTGATATATTTTGTCATCCCCTTTCCCTTTACTATGGTAGGAAGAGGTATATTCCTTTTCTGTTTCTTGTATTTCGGAAAAAGAAGAAGATTTTAGTGTGCTTCCAGCTTGTTTTACCATACAGTTAAGTCCGATGCTTTGCAGGGTAGTTATATCATATAACATACTGAATGTTTCATTGATTCTTCTTATATTTTTACGGTCTATATTCTGGTTTACAATATGTGTATTCAGGTGGCTGTTATGTGTTATGTTTTCTGTGATGTAAGGATCTCCTGCATTAGAAAGAACTAGATTGTTGTAAAAATTCCATTTCCCAAGCCGAAGGCTTAATGGAAGACCCAAGCGTTCCCAATGACTATTTCTTTTTCTCATTTCTCCTAGCAAAGAGGGTGAACCATTGCCTCCGCCATCTGCATTTTTTTTCAAAGATATATATATGATTCCTCCTTTAGTCGTGGCATTATATTGTAAATCAGCTTCCGGCAGGATTTCAACATTTTCTATGTCCGTGGCTTGCAGACTTGATAATTCTGTGCGGTCATGAAGTTCTCTGCCGTTTATGTATATTTTAGACACGGTTCCTCCATTCAGCCTTAGTTCATCGTTCATGTTTATGACACCGGGCAACATTCCCAATGCCTCGTTTATAGTTCTTCCTTTCACTACGGGATTTCCTTTCATATTTACGATTATCCGGTCGTACTCGTGCTTGATGAAATTGCTTTTTATTATTATCTCCTCCATGCTGATAATGGAGGGCTCCAGTATGAATGTCATATTGTTTGTAGATTGACCGGCGGCAATGAAGGTTGTAGTGTATTCTATATGAGATGCGCGGACAATGTAATCCTTTTTTTCTTCACATGAAAGTGTGAATTTCCCTTTTTCGTTTGTGATGGTTCCTGCTATTAAAGAAGAGTCATTTGCCGATAAAAGGGATATGGTTACAAACTCAATGGGGTTGTATTCTTTGTCCGTTACTTCTCCTGAAATCATACGATTTTGTGCTTGGGAGATGATTGGAACTATACCGAATATAAATAATAACCATACTTTCATGATTGTTTCTTGATCTTTGAATGCAAAAATGAAGAAATCTTTTTGTATCGTTGTTAATGATGGTGTAATAAACAGGTAACTAAACAGAATTATTTCAGTTACATTGGGGCAAGTAGCATATATCCGTTCCCTCCAATGGTGGAAATGGATATGTTGGGATCAGCTGCTAAGACCTTTCGTAATTTCACGATGTAATTGTAAAGGCTGTGTTCATTCATAATAGCATCTTCCCAGAGCTCTTCTATTTTTTCATAACTTACAATTTCGCCTTTATGACTATATAAAAGTTTGAGTAAGGAAAATTCCAGTTTGCTTAGTCTTTTAAGTTCTTTTGATGCTTGATAAAGGGTTCGTGTTTGAATGTCCAACTCCAAAGAGCCTATCTTTATAATGGCATTGGAAACAGGATGGGCATGTCTGTCTACATAGGCAATCAGTTCTTCTACGCTAAAAGGTTTTTTCAAATAGGCTACGGCACCGGATTTTAGTGCTCTTGCCACTTCGTGGCTTTCTGTATGCGACGATATGTATAAAATGGGAGTACCAGGAGCTGCCATTTTTAATTCGGATGCATTGTCAATGCTGTCGCTTGTTCCTATTTCAACGTCTAATACCATGATGTCAGGTTTGAATTCATTGAGGATGGTGGTGATGCCGGTTAAAGAACTTTGATAGTGTACTTCATACCCTTCGTCTTTAAGCGCTGCCGTTATAATGCTGCTCAGCATTACATCGTCATCAACCAACAGGACTTTAATTGCATTCATAGCTTGTGCTTTAAGGAATGTGAAATGTGTTTTGAACAAAGGAAATCATTTAAGTGGAAATTTGCAAATAAAAAGACTTCCTTTTCCAGGAATACTTTCTACGGAGATGTTGCCACCATGTGCTTCTATTATATATTTTGTGTAGGCTAGTCCTATGCCATATCCTCTTTGATGTGCCATTTGTTCTCTGGGTACTTGGAAGAATTGAGTAAATATTTTCTTTTGATATTTGGGGGCTATTCCCCAGCCGTTATCTTTTACGGTAAATATTGCTTGGTTTTCTTTTTTTGAGATTCTGATAATGATTTGTACCCCGTCATCAGAATATTTCAGAGCATTTTCCACAAGGTTTCTTATGACGTTTCTCACATATAAGGGATCTAGCATGAGGGTTAACTCATTCAGCTCTGATTCCATTTTTATTTGATGAGGCTGATGGGAATGTTGCATGGAAACTTCTTGAGCAACTTCGGTTACCAAGAGTACTAGGTCTGTTTCTTCTTTTTGAAGATAAACTTTTTGCCGGTCTTTACGGGCTGTGATGAGTAGCGCTTCTATCTCGTTGACAAGTTTTCGTGCTTGCTTTTCGGTGTTTTCCACTAATTGTTGTGTGTGGATATCAGGTACTTTTTTCTTGATTAAACTCATTAATGTGATAATGCTGTTTAAAGGAGACTTTAAATCGTGAATGGTTCCGTTTACACTTGCTTCCCGTCTTTTAAACAGTTTGTCTTTCTTGTGAATGGTTATGACTAAAAAAATAACATATCCTAGAATGATGATTGTGAGTAGAATGGATTCTATTATAATAAGAAACATATCTGTAAGAAAAGATGTTAGTGGAATTATGGCTTTGACTTGGATAAACTGTAGGCATCTAGTTCCAAGAGGATAAAGCTTCGTTTCTTTTATCTTATGATCGTCAAGTGGCAAGATATCTCCTGCTTTTTGTATGATTGTTGTATCTTTATCGTATAATAGAATACAATATTTAATTTTTATATCATACAAACGTTTTTTGAAAATGCTATCCAGTCTAGCCATTTGGATGAATTGCTTTTTGTTTATACATATATCTTGTTGTATTTGCATTATTGCTTCTGCAATATTGGTACTTATATTCTTTTCTGCTAACATGTCTAGGTTAAGAGTGTCGCCTTTCAGCCGTTTTCGTTCTTCAGAAGACATTTCTTCTGCATGTTTGTAAACCAGCTTGGGGTTATTAGGATTTTTATATGGGGAATAAGTTCGTAATTCTAATTCTTTTATAATGCTTGAGGTGATAGCTTGGTCGATTGATTGTGTGAGTTGGACACAATAATTTTGATGCATGTTTCTAATCCATAATACTTGTAGGTAGAATAATATAATTACCGCAGATATAGGTATGTAGATAAGTTTTTTCATAGTTAGGATATAATTGATTTCGGAACAAAAGTAACGAAAAAAAAGTGAATTGATTACTTGAATATTACACTTTTATTAGTGATGATTAGATCATTCTTAAGTTTCTTTGCCATATTGAGGAATATGGAATTGAGTCTGGATGAATATGTGGAGTATCGATTTAATAACGAACTACTTAAAATGAATATGTATGAAAGCACGCTTTGACAAACTAATCATACTGATAGCAGTCTGTTGTTGCCCGTTGGTTGTTTTCTCCCAATACACCTTGTCGGGGACAGTAAAGAATGATAAATCTTTGGTGATGCCTGAAACGGTTGTGACCTTGCAACAGGGCGATTCATTGGTGGGCATGACATTGGTAGACTCGAAAGGGAGATATAAATTTACTGATTTGCACAAAGGAAAATACACTTTAAGCTTGTCGTGCCCCGAGTATCAGCCAGTAGAGGAAACCTTTGATTTGACAGGTGATAAAAGGATAGTCTATGTGATTTATCCGGTGAAAAACATACAGTTGGAAGAAGTTTCTATTGTCGCCGACAAAAGTCTTCTGATCTCTCATAAGGCAAATAGTGATATCTTTTATTTGTCGGCAGAAGCCAGGAAAAAACAGAATCCTTATGAAGCATTGAGAGAAATTCCCAAATTGGTGGTGAATGAATCGGATCGTTCTATAAAGATGATGGATGGGGCTACTCCTTTAATTTTGATAAATGGACATAAGGTCAATTCGGGCATTAATAGCATTGACCCGAAAGAGGTGGAGGCGGTGGAGGTGATCAATAATCCTTCTGCACGCTACCTGAAAGACGGGGTACAATGTGTGGTCAATATTAAGATGAAACAGAAAACTGCCGCTTATCAGACATACAATATGAATACACGCCACATGATTCCGGTTTTGTTTGGGTATACGGGAGGGTATTATGAATTAGGCAACAGCAAGGCGTCTTTAAGCCTGAATGCTTCTCATTTCTATTTTCATCATGATGATTCGGAGTGGAATACGATACAACAGAATACGGGGTATGAGAAAACCGCTGTCAGTAAAAAACGTTCTAATATAAGTAATCCTTATGTGGCTTTGAACGGTGACTGGATTTGTTCGCCCAAAGATTATCTGGCTATGAGTGCCATCTATTACCATTATTCTTCTAAAAGTGAAGAGGAGGGTGGGGGAGTTCTGACCCAAAATAAAGAGAGAGAAGCATATAAATCTTTTGTGGACAATAAATCAACCAGTTATGTAGGAAGTTTTAACTTGTATCATAAGCATACCTTTCATAAAAGTAAAACATTGGAAACGACTCTGCATCTGAACATGAATGGAAATGATATGAAAGGGATTAGAAAAGAGGAATATCCATCCTTGGAGTATAGAAATCAATATGATTTTGACAACTTTCGCTGGTCCGGAGGATTGGAACTGGATTATTCTTTTGATTGGCTCGGCCAGAATTTTGATTTCGGAAGTTATACTCGTTTTTTGAAAGACCGTATTAAACAGATCAGTGCGGGATATCCTACTTTCTATCATAGGGAATGGAGTGAATATGCTTATGTTTCGATGAATGGAAATATCAAGAGCAGGTTTTTTTATATGCTTTCGTTAGGTACGGATCTTATTTTCAAGAAAGCAGGTGAAGTGAAACACGATTATAGCAAATTGACTGCTGCTGTATCAGGAACTTATAAATTTAATGGCATACACTCTGTACGTTTGAATTATAATCTTTCTAATCTGTCTCCTGAGGTAATGTATCTGAATCCCTATAACACTTCTACCGACAGTTTGGAAGTGACTCGGGGAAATCCTTTTTTAATGCCTGCCCGGAATCATATTTTTAGATTTTGCTATATGTATAATCAGCATGGATTTTATGTGGAACCTTTTGTGAAATACAGGTTGTCGGTAGACCGGATTGTGCCGATAGGGTATACAGAGGGTGATATATATACGCAGACATATAAAAATACGGATACTTTCCGGCAACTGGATGCCGGTATCAATATGAACTATAATAATCAAAAATGGGGAGGTGTAGGTGGAAATATAGGGTATGATACTCATTTCTATACTCATCAGCATGGAAAGGGCTCTCTTTATGTTAATCTTAATACATATGGACATTATAAAAGATTGTCATGGAATCTTTATGGGAATTATCGGCCTTTCAGCTATGGTGTGAATAATAAACGAAAACATTATGGGTCTGAATCGGAGTTGACGATAACTTGGCGTGTGAACAAACATTTGGGAATAACGGGGAACATGAGGTATTTGTTGGGCACTTTAGGATATGATTCCACTACGCACGAAGGAACTTATTACAATTTCTCATCCGGCAGGATGAAGGACCGAAGTTTCTGCTTTTCATTAGGATTCAATTATTATATGCAAGGAAAGAATTTCAAATATAGGAATAAGAAGAGTTTGCAGAGTACGGAGCAGGGGATAAAGTTGTGAAATAATTTTTGTTTGATATGTTGCAGGCACGGGATGCGTATGATATTAGAATCGCGGAAACGTTTACGAAGAGCGCATGAGGAATGCGCGAAACTTGAGAGTGTCATCTGATGTCATAGTACAGGCTACAGGGCTTTCTGAAGAAGAAATAAAAGCCCTTTAATTGAATTGCAAAGGGTTTGGCCGGAAAGAATAGTTTCTATTCATATTCGTGTTTCCGTTTCGGATTCATCGGAAACCAACCTTTCAGCACACGTTCGCGTTGCTCGAAGATCTCCTTGATAGTCCAGAAAGAAGAGAAAGAGAAGACACCCAATAAAGAGGAAATCAAGATGTCACTGATAAGCACAGTCCCTATAATGCCTGCTATGCCCAGTACCAAAAATATCCACCAGCACCGTGTACCCCAATAATATTCGGCCTTGACCACGATGGGGTGGAAAAGACCGATTATTAAAAAGGTACAAATGCCGATGGCGATACCGCCTAAATGGTATTCATTCAGCCATTCCATTCTTTCTTAGCTTTGAATGGGTATTTCTTTTTTGATGCTCTGTTCCAGAGAGATCAAGGTCTCGGTAGCCGTAACACCGGGAATTTCCTGAATCTTTGAGTTCAGCAAGTCCATCAAATGTTCGTTGTCACGAGAGTAAAGTTTGGTCAGCATAGTATATGGACCTGTAGTGAAATGGCATTCCACAATTTCGGGAATCTTCTTCAGTTCTGCCACTACGTTTTTGTACATGGAACCTTTTTCCAGCTTGATCCCTACGTATGTACAGGTTCTATACCCTAAACTCTTAGGGTTCACATGATATCCTGAACCGATAATAACTCCCAAATCAATTAATCTTTGCACACGCTGATGAATGGCTGCGCGTGAAACTCCACATTCTGCTGCGACATCTTTAAACGGGATGCGGGCATTTTGGGATATAATTTCTAGAATTTGTCTGTCGAGACTATCAATTTTCTCCATAATATACCGATTTTAATGTTATCAATCTGTAAGCAAATATAGGAATACTTTTTAATTTATCTACTATTTTGCAAGAAAAAACAGGATTTCTTTGAAAAAAAGTGCAAGAAGAGGAGCTAATCACCTATTTTCTTCTCTATTTCGCCGATTTTCCCTCTTCTTTCAAATGAGAAGGTATCGCTATGTGTATCTAAATAGTTCAACAGGAATAGCGATTTTCTTAACAAATATTTTTGTTCTTCGGACTCTTTCAACAAAGCATCCTGATAGAGCAGTTCGGATAACATGTCGATGCGCGTGAGCAATTCCTCGCCACCATAGTTTTGTCCCATCTCGTTCAGTATATATTCCGCATCCTGATCATAATAGAAGGTGGAAGGATGATTGAAGTAGGCACGATAAATGCTTTGAAGTTGCAATTGCAGCTCGGGACCGTCCTTTTTATCTCTTTCTTCTACCAACTTTTCCAATACTTCGAAAAACTGTTGAAGCAACCGCATAATGTAATCTCTTTGCAGCATGTTAATTGTCCTCTTCGTTTTTATGGGTTAGTGTTACTAATACTTTATCTATCCGGGCTCCGTCCATGTCGACTATTTCCAGTGTGAAGTCATTCCATTCCATGGCTTCACCGGTCTTGGGAATGTGACCTAGTTGTTGCAAGATGAGGCCGCTCAAAGTGTTGTAATTATAATCGGGGTATAAATCCTCCATTTCGAAATGACTCAGAAAGTCATAGAAAGAGCATTGCCCGTCTATCAGCCAGCTTCCGTCCTTGCGGGGAACGATATCGGGATCTTCCGAGTCACTGGGCAAGGTGCCTACCAGGGCTTCCAGAATGTCCTTCATGGTGATGATGCCTTGCAGACTGCCGAATTCATCACAGATTAATCCGTATTTGATGTTGTGCTGGCGTATTTGTTCCAATACTTTATATACATCCATGTTTTCGTGGAAGTATTGTGCCGGACGGATCACATCACGCAGATTGAATTCGCAACTGTTCAGCTTCCCGAAGAGGTCTTTCAGGTAAACTACTCCGATGATGTTGTCCAGGGTGTTTCCTTGAGTTACAGGGTAAACTTGGTACAGGTGTTGGCATACGATGTCATACAGTTGCTTGTTGTTCATGTCTATGTCAATGGATACGATGTCGCTGCGATAGGTCATGATGGTGTTGATGCTACGGTCGCCCAGGGAGAAGACGCGGTCCACAATATCCTGTTCCACTTCCTGCACTTCGCCGTTCTCAGTCCCTTCGTCTATCATGGATTTGATTTCCTCTTCAGTCACTTTTTCTTCAGCTGTGTTGATATGCAGCAGGTTGAAGATAAGTGAAGTGCTTTTGGCAAGTATCCATACAAAAGGAGAGGCTATGACGGACAGCCAGTACATGGGACGTGCCAATAGCTTGGCAGCACGGGTGGAGGCACTCATGCCAATGCGTTTGGGCACCAGCTCGCCAAAGATAATAGTGAGGTAAGTGACCAGAATGACAATCAGGGTTTGAGCCAATAAATAGGCATATGTGGCGGGTACGCCGGCGTCAGTCAGTATGTTCCCAAAATCGGTGGCCAGCACGTCGCCGGAGTAAATACCGGTCAATATACCAATCAGGGTGATTCCGATTTGGATGGTGGATAAAAACTTGTCCGGGTCATTGGCAAGCTTTAAAGCGATACGCGCTGTAGAGCTTCCATGACGGATATCATTGGACAAACTACTTTTACGCGCTGAGATCAGGGCGATTTCGGACATAGCGAATACCCCGTTTAATAAGATAAGTGCGATAATAATGGCAATTTCCATGTAAGAATTTACGTTTTGTTTTGCTAACAAATGTACTAAGAATTGTGTTTTCTCTTTCTTCTTTTAGATTTAATTAATGAATTATCTGTCATTTGCGCTATCTTTGCGGTGTCTATACTTAGAAAGGAGTAATTATGCATCCGTTGGAACTATTCAAATATTGTCCGAAGTGTGGTTCGCCGCACTTTGAAGTGAACAATGAGAAATCAAAGCGTTGCGCCGATTGTGGCTTTGTGTATTATTTCAATTCCAGTGCTGCTACTGTAGCTTTTATCTTGAATGATAAGAATGAGTTGTTGGTGTGCCGCAGAGGAAAAGAACCGGCAAAGGGAACATTGGACCTGTCCGGTGGGTTTATTGATATGTATGAAACCGGCGAGGAAGGTGTGGCACGCGAGGTGCTGGAGGAAACCGGCTTGCAGGTGGAGGAGGCTGTTTATCAGTTCTCATTGCCCAACACTTATCTTTATTCAGGATTTCTGGTACATACATTGGATCAGTTCTTTCTTTGTAAAGTGAAAGATACCAGTCGGATAAAGGCGATGGATGATGTGGCGGAATCTTTCTGGCTTCCGTTGGATGAAGTGAATCCCGAAGAATTCGGGCTGGATTCTGTGCGTGAAGGAGTCCGGCGTTTTTTGAAAGAACATAAACTTTAATGATAAGATATGAAAAGAAAAACCTTATTGATGGCCGCATTGATGGGAGGCTGTTCCTTGCAGGGAATGGCGCAGCAGATAACTCCCAAGGATGTGGCAGGTGACAAGGAATATAACCGGGTATGCCGGGAATATGAGTTGAAAGGCGGGGACAGCATGGAACTGTTACAGGCTTATCTGGACAAATATCCTGACTCCCGTCATAAAAACAGGGTGCTGTCACTGATTGCCTCTGCTTATTTTATGGAGGGAAAATACAAGGAGGCCATTGCCCTGTTCCGGTCGTGTGATCTGGAGGCTTTGCCTGATAAGGAAAGAGATGATTGTGCCATGCGTCTGGCCACCTCTTATCTGAAAGAAGATAATCTGCGTGAAGCGGCTGTATGGTTTACCTTGCTGAAAGAGGTAAGCCCATTGTATCAGGATGACGCTGTCTATAATCTGGCTTATATTGATTATGTGGAGAAACGCTATGACAAGGCGCTGAAAAGTTTCCAGTCTTTGCAGAATGATGCCGTATATGCAGCATTGGTTCCTTATTATATAGGAGAGATTTATTTGGTGAAAGGAAATTATCAGCAGGCCCGTACTGTGGCAAAAGCGTATCTGGAGCAATATCCAGCTAAAAAGGATGTTCCTCAGATGGAACGGATTTGGGGAGAGGCTTGTTTCGGATTGAATGATTACCAAGCGGCGATACCTCCTTTGGAAAGATACCGTGAAAGTGTCTCCCACCCGCAGCGTAAGCCTTTGTATGAACTCGGTATGAGTTATTATTATACTGGTGTTTATTCCAAGGCTGCCGCTACTTTGGGGGAAATGGCTTCGGTACATGATGCCTTGTCACAGAATGCTTATCTCCACATGGGGCTGGCTTATTTGAACTTGAAGGAGAGGAACAGGGCACGCATGGCATTCGAGCAGGCAGCCAATTTCAGTTTTGACCCGAAAGTAAAGGAACAGGCTCTTTATAATTATGCTTTGTGTATTCATGAAACCTCTTATTCTCCATTTGCCGAGTCGGTTACCGTGTTTGAGCGTTTTCTGAACGAGTTCCCGAACTCGCCTTATACGGAGCGTGTCAATGATTATTTGATAGAAGTGTATATGAATACCCGCAGTTATGAAGCTGCTTTAAAATCTATAGCAAAGATTGAACATCCGGGCACACGTATTATGGAGGCCAAGCAGAAGATTTTGTTCCGGCTGGGCACACAAGCGTTTGCGAATGCTCGTTTCCAGGAGGCTCTGGAGTTCTTCAACCAATCGCTTGCTGTGGGGCAATACAATCAGGCGACAAAGGCGGACGCTTATTTCTGGAGAGGGGAATCCAATTATCGTTTGGACCGTTTTCCGCAGGCGGGTAACGATTACCGCTTGTATCTGGAATTTGCCACCAGCAAGGACGGACAGGAATACGGTCTGGCTCTCTATAACTTGGGATATACTTATTTCAAACAGAAAAATTATGGAAATGCGGGCACTTGGTTTACCCGTTTTGTGGACAGGGGAAGTGCCAATGAACGTGCCATGCAGGCAGATGCCTATAACCGTATAGGTGACTGTAACTTCTATGACCGCCATTTTGAACAGGCTCGTCAGGATTATGCCCGTGCGGTGGAGATTGATCCGTCACTGGGGGATTACTCTTTGTATCAGGAGGCGTTTGTACGTGGTTTGCAACGTGATTATAATGGAAAAGTGCAGACGTTGAACCGCTTGATTTCGGATTATCCGGAATCACAATACATGGATGATGCCCTTTACGAGCAGGGACGTGCTTTTGTGCAGATGGAAGATAATGCCAATGCCATTGCCCGTTTCAATATTTTGGTGAAGAAATTCCCGGAGAGCAATGTCGCACGGTGGGCAGCTAACGAGATCGGTTTGCTGTACTATCAGGATGACAAGTATCCTGAAGCCATTCAGGCTTATAAGCAGGTCATAGCCAGTTATCCGGGCAGTGAGGAGGCTCGTTTGGCGCAGCGTGATTTGAAATCTATCTATATTGATTTGAACAAGGTGGATGAGTATGCCAACTTTGCTTCAACTATCCCCGGCGGTGCCAACTTTGATGTAAATGAGCGTGATTCATTGACTTATGTGGCTGCCGAAAGGGTATATATGCGAGGAGAGGTCACCGAAGCCCGCAACAGCTTTACCCGTTATTTACAGACTTTCCCCGAAGGTGCTTTCAGCCTGAATGCCAACTATTATATCGGTTTGATAGACTATAACCAGAAAGCCTATGAAAGTGCAGCTCGGCATTTGGATAAAGTATTGGAATATCCCAACAACAAATATTCTGAAGATGCCATGTTGATGGGTGCCGAAATGGCTTATACGGCGAAGGATTATGAAAAAGCTTTGCATATTTACAAGCAATTGAAAGATAAAGCTGCTTCTATGGAGCGTCGCCAGCTTGCAAAAACCGGAATGTTACGCAGTGCGCATATGCTGGGAAATGAGGAAGAGATTATCTTTACCGCAACAGATTTGCTGGCCGATACTAAACTGGCGCCGGAATTGTCTAACGAGGCACATTATTACCGTGCAAAAGCTTATTTGGATGCCGGCAAGACGGATGGAGCTATGGAAGATCTGAAGATCTTGGCAAAAGACACCCGTAATGTATATGGAGCGGAGGCCAAATATAAAGTCGCCCAGATTTACTTTGACGGCGGACAAACGGATAAGGCGGAGCAGGAGGTGCTGAATTACATCGAGGTAAGTACACCGCATACCTATTGGCTGGCACGCAGCTTTGTGTTATTGGCTGATGTGTATATGAAGTTGGGACGTAACTTGGATGCTAAACAATATTTGCTTTCATTGAAGCAGAACTATCAGGCTGATGATGATATTGCCGGAATGATTGAAAGCAGACTTGAGAAATTGAAAACTGAGAATTAAAAATTAAAAAATAAGTGCTGAATATGATAAGTAAGAAATTGTCAATTGTCCATTGTCAATTGTCCATTATATTGGCTTTTTTGCCTCTGTCTGTTGCATATGCGCAGCAAGATAGTACGTTGAACCGCACTGTGGTGGTAGAGAATGAGTATAATCCCAATATCATGGATGCCTCAAAGATTAATGTCCTGCCTAAAGTGGAGGAGCCGGCTGTAATGAAGAAAGGCATAGAATATGCTACAGCCTTGCGCCCTGTTTTGGCCTGGACGTATGAAAGTATGTCTCCTATAACCCGTGAATGGGCTATGAACCGCGCGAAACGTGGGTATGTCCGTGCCGGATATGGAAATTATGGGAATGTGGATTTTAAGGCTGGGTATCTGTGGGATATCACCGGAAAGGACCGCCTGAAAGTCGGAGTATCTCTGGATGGCATGAACGGAAAGCTGAAGCATTGGAATGCTGAGGATTGGAAATCACGTTTTTATTCTACTGAGTTCCGTTTGGACTATTCTCATGATTTCAGCAAGGTAACTTTGAATTTAGGTGGCGGCCTGCAATCACAAGTGTTTAACTATATGCCTGATTCCGAAGTACATACGGCTTCTGCCAGAGCTGCTGATAAACAGCATCATACTTTAGGCGATTTTCACATCGGTGTTTCTTCCAGAGATGAATCGCTTCCTTTGCAATTCACTTTGCAGACCGGATTGAAGTATTTTGGTATCAAATATCCGCTGGATTATTCAGATAATGCATCTACAGGTAAGGAGAAGATTGTACACACCGAAGGAGATGTATGGGGCAAGCTGGATAATGAGCAACGGGTAGGCATCCGTTTCGAGATGGATAATCTGTTTTATTCTTCGGACAGTTTAATGGGCAACTATACTTCACTGGGTTTGAATCCTTATTATATGTTGGAAAGTGATGACTGGCGGGTCCGTGTCGGTGCTCATGTGGATTGGCAGTCGGGGGAGGACAGTGGCATTGATGTGTCTCCTGACGTGAAAGCCGAATACTTGTTCTCGGATAGTTATGTGCTTTATTTACATGCGTTGGGAGGGCGTGAACTGAATGATTATCGCCGGTTGAATGCTTTTTCACCTTATTGGTCTTTAAACGCCCGGATGCCTTCTACCTATGTGCCACTGAATGCTACATTGGGTTTTAAAGCATCTCCGGTAAATGGTTTGTGGTTTAATATCTTTGGTGGATATCGGATCAGTAAAGATGAGTTATTTTGCAATCTGGTGGATGCGGACGGGTATTATTTTACTCATTTCTTGCAGGATAAAGCAAAAACCGCATATGGAGGTGCTGAACTGAAATATGGTTATAAGGACTGGTTTGACGCTTCATTGAAAGGTACATTTTATAGCTGGAAGACAGACAATGAAAATGAAGAGCTGTATTTAATGACCAAGCCTAAGTTTGAATTGAATTTTTATGCTGAGGCTAAGGTTTTTGAAGGATTGAAGGTTTATTTGGGCTATGAATATGTACAGAGGAAAGAGTATGTAATAGAAGAAGGGAATAGCAGCAGGGATTTTGGTTTGGGCAATATCAGCAATTTGAGTGTGGGAGCCAGTTATACCTTCCTGAAAGACTTGTCTGTTTTTGGGCGTGTGAATAATCTGTTGAATAAACAATATTATTATGAGTACGGCTATCCTGCTGAAAAACTGAATGTTCTAGCCGGGCTTTCTCTGGTTTTTTAGTTAAATAGACATTCGGAAAGGACTTTTTTAAGAAAAAAAAGCAGAAACATACCTTATTATATAGGTGTGCTTCTGCTTTTTTTCTACTTTTGCCCCAAAATAAAATGGAATACATAGTATTATGCAAAAAAATCTAGTAATAGTTGAGTCACCCGCTAAGGCTAAAACCATTGAGAAATTCTTGGGTAATGATTATAAAGTCCTTTCCAGTTACGGGCATATCCGGGATTTGAAAAAGAAGGAGTTTAGTATCGATGTAGAGAATGGGTTTGAGCCGACTTACGAGATACCGGCAGACAAAAAGAAATTGGTAGCCGAATTGAAAGCGGAGGCAAAGAAAGCTGATATGGTATGGCTTGCATCCGATGAGGATCGTGAAGGAGAAGCTATTTCATGGCACTTGTTTGAAGTCTTGGGGCTGGACCCTGAGAAGACCAAGCGCATTGTATTCCACGAGATAACCAAAACAGCGATACTAAAGGCCATCGAAAATCCGCGTGACATTGATGTAAATCTGGTAAATGCCCAGCAAGCACGCCGTATTCTGGATAGAATTGTAGGTTTTGAACTTTCACCGGTATTGTGGAAGAAGGTAAAGCCTGCTCTTTCTGCCGGACGTGTGCAATCTGTTGCCGTTCGTTTGATTGTGGAACGTGAACGTGAGGTACATGCCTTTGTCAGTGAACCGTCTTATCGCGTTACAGCAGTGTTTGAAGTTCCTGATGTTGATGGAAATGAAGTTGAAGTGAAAGCAGAATTGTCCAACCGTTTCAAGACCAAGGAGGAAGCACAGGCTTTCCTTGAAACTTGTAAGGATGCGCAGTTCTCTATTGAAGATATAATAACCCGCCCTGTGAAGAAATCGCCGGCGGCACCGTTTACTACTTCTACGTTGCAGCAGGAAGCTGCCCGTAAGTTGGGATTTACAGTAGCGCAGACCATGATGGTGGCACAGCGTCTGTATGAAAACGGACAAATTACTTATATGCGTACGGATTCGGTGAACCTTTCGGATTTGGCTTTGAATACTAGCAAGCAGACTATTTTGTCCCTGATGGGAGAAAGATATGTCAAAGTCCGTAAGTTTGCCACCAAGACTAAAGGAGCACAGGAAGCGCATGAGGCTATCCGTCCTACCTATATGGAGAATGAGACGGTGAGCGGAACCGGTCAGGAACAGAAATTGTATGAACTGATCTGGAAACGTACCATCGCTTCACAGATGGCAGATGCGGAACTGGAGAAAACAACGGCTACTATTGTAATTAGCAACAGCAGCGAGAAATTTATCGCTACCGGCGAGGTGATTACTTTTGACGGTTTCCTGCGTGTATATAAGGAATCATATGATGATGACAATGAGCAGGAGGATGAGGGTCGTCTGTTGCCGCCTCTAAGCAAAGGGGAAAAACTGATAAGAAAAGAAATTTTGGCAACTCAACGCTTTACCCAATGTCCGCCCCGTTATACGGAAGCCAGCCTGGTACGCAAACTGGAAGAGTTGGGCATCGGTCGTCCATCTACATACGCACCTACCATTTCTACTGTGCAACAACGCGGTTATGTAGAAAAAGGAAACAGTGAAGGTGTGAAACGTCCGTATGATACCTTGAAACTGAAAGGCGGCAAGATTACGGAAATTACCAAGACAGAGATTACGGGAAATGAAAAGGCTAAGTTGTTACCTACTGATACCGGTATCGTGGTAAACGATTTCCTGATGGAATACTTCCCTGAAATCATGGACTTTAACTTTACAGCGAATGTGGAGAAAGAGTTCGATGAAGTGGCTGAAGGAGAAAAGGAATGGACTGGTATGATGGATAGTTTCTATAAAGGTTTCCATCCGTTGGTAGATAAGACCATTCACTCTAAGACTGAACATAAGGTGGGTGAAAGAGTATTGGGGACAGATCCTGTAAGCGGTAAGCCGGTATCGGTTAAGATAGGTCGTTTCGGTCCGGTTATTCAGATTGGTACTGCCGATGATGAAGAGAAACCGCGTTTTGCGCAGTTGGCAAAGGGATTGTCTATGGAAACCATTACGTTGGAAGAAGCGTTGGATGCGTTCAAGCTTCCCCGTACGTTGGGGGATTATGACGGTCACACGGTGACGGTAGGAGTAGGGCGTTTCGGACCATACGTGCGTTATGACAAACTGTTTGTTTCTATTCCTAAAGGAACGGACCCGATGGAGATTTCTTTGGATGAAGCGGTCGAACTGATCAAGAATAAGATAGAAGCGCAGGAGAAGAAGTTTATTAAAGTATTCGATGCTGACCCTGATATGCAGGTCTTGAACGGACGTTACGGCCCATACATCAGCTATCAGAAAAAGAATTATAAGATCCCTGAGAATGTAGAACCGGCGGATTTAAGTCTGGAGGCTTGTTTTAAGGTGATTGAATTGCAGAAAAGCAAGGCGGAAACCCGTAAAACGAAAGCGGCTTCAAGAAACAGGGGAACCGTAAATATGGAAGAGGAGTCCGAAAAAACCGAAGAATCCGCTAAAAGTAAGGCGGCTCCCAAGGTAAAGGGCACTGCAAAAGCAAAAAAATGACACGTATATTTCTAATAGGATATATGGGTGCGGGCAAAACGACTCTAGGTAAAGCGTTTGCCCGTGAAATGAGTCTGAATTTCATTGATTTGGACTGGTATATCGAGGAACGTTTCCATAAAACCGTTCAACAGTTGTTCTTGGAGCGTGGAGAAGACGGATTCCGGGAACTGGAACGGAAAATGTTGCATGAGGTGGCCGAATTTGAAGATGTGGTTGTTTCGGCCGGTGGAGGAACACCTTGTTTTTTTGATAACATGGAGTATATGAATGACTGTGGTGATACGGTATTTCTGGATGTGGAACCTGCTGTGTTGTTTCGCCGTCTGAGAGTGGCCAAGCAGCAACGTCCATTGTTAGCAAATAAAAGTGATGAGGAACTGATGGATTTTATCTGTGAGGCGTTACAGAAAAGACATCCGTTTTATTCCAAGGCAAAACATCTGTTTAAAGCTGATGAGCTGGAGGATAAAAAACAAATTCAAGCCTCTGTTGACAGCTTGAGAAAGCAATTGAATAAATAATTATATATAGTAAATACACACTCTTTGTACAGAAGAAGAAATGAGAAAATGGCGTATTGAAGATTCGGAAGAACTCTACAACATAACCGGGTGGGGAACTTCGTACTTTGGTATCAATGACAAAGGTCATGTAGTGGTAACTCCTCGTAAGGACGGCGTTGAGGTCGACTTGAAAGAGTTGGTCGATGAGTTGCAATTGCGGGATGTGGCAGCTCCTATGCTGGTCCGTTTTCCGGATATTCTGGATAATCGTATTGAAAAAATTGCGAACTGCTTTAAGCAGGCATCTGATGAGTATGGGTATAAGGCCCAGAATTTTATCATTTATCCTATCAAGGTAAACCAGATGCGTCCTGTAGTAGAAGAAATCATTAGTCATGGTAAGAAATTCAATTTGGGACTGGAAGCCGGTTCCAAACCCGAACTCCATGCGGTGATAGCTGTGAATACAGATTCGGATTCATTGATTATCTGTAACGGATATAAGGACGAAAGTTATATTGAGTTGGCTCTGCTGGCACAGAAGATGGGGAAACGCATTTTTCTGGTGGTGGAGAAAATGAATGAATTACGCCTGATAGCCAAAATGGCAAAGCAGCTGAATGTGCGGCCTAACATAGGTATCCGCATCAAGCTGGCTTCTTCGGGAAGTGGTAAATGGGAAGATAGCGGAGGAGACGCCAGTAAGTTTGGCTTGACATCCAGTGAATTGCTGGAAGCGCTTGACTTCTTGGAAAAGAAAGACATGAAGGACTGTTTGAAACTGATTCATTTTCATATCGGCAGTCAGGTTACTAAAATACGTCGTATCAAGACCGCTCTGCGTGAGGCATCGCAATTCTATGTGCAGTTGCATGTGATGGGATTTAATGTGGAATTTGTGGATATCGGTGGTGGTTTGGGGGTGGATTATGACGGAACTCGTTCTGCCAATAGTGAAAGTAGTGTGAATTACTCTATTCAGGAGTATGTGAATGACTCTATCTCTACGCTGGTAGATGCCAGTGACAAGAATGGAATTCCTCATCCGAATATTATTACTGAAAGCGGACGTTCACTGACTGCCCATCACTCCGTGCTGATTTTCGAGGTGCTGGAAACGGCGACTTTGCCCGAAATGGATGAGGATTTCGAAGTAGGTGAAAATGACCATGAATTGGTACATGAACTTTATGAGATATGGGATAATCTGAATCAGAGCCGTATGGTGGAGGCGTGGCACGATGCACAGCAGATACGTGAGGAAGCACTTGATTTATTCAGCCACGGTATTGTGGATTTGAAGACCCGTGCCCAGATAGAGCGTCTGTACTGGTCGGTGACCCGTGAGATCAATCAGATTGCTTCGGGGTTGAAACATGCGCCCGATGAATTCCGCAAACTGGACAAACTGCTGGCTGATAAATATTTCTGTAATTTCTCGTTGTTCCAGTCGTTGCCGGACTCGTGGGCGATAGATCAGATATTCCCTATCATGCCTATCCAGCGTCTGGACGAGAAGCCCGACAGAAATGCTACCTTGCAGGATATTACTTGTGATTCGGATGGAAAGATTGCCAATTTTATCTCTACCCGTTATGTATCGCATGACCTGCCGGTACATTCGTTGAAAGGAAAAGACGCTTATTATATAGGTGTGTTTCTGGTTGGTGCTTATCAGGAGATTTTGGGTGATATGCACAATTTGTTTGGAGATACCAATGCGGTGCATGTCACGGTGGATGACAAAGGATATTCCATTGATCAGGTAATTGATGGTGAAACAGTGGCCGAGGTTTTGGATTATGTACAGTATAATCCGAAGAAACTGGTGCGTACACTGGAAACGTGGGTGACCAAATCAGTAAAAGAAGGACGAATTTCTGTAGAGGAAGGAAAAGAATTCCTCTCTAATTATCGTTCCGGGTTGTACGGATATACTTATTTGGAATAATAACATGAAAGAGAAACTGACTATCATAAAAGTAGGTGGAAAAATTGTAGAGGAAGAGTCTACACTTAATCAGTTATTGGCTGATTTTTCTGTTATAGGAGGTTATAAGTTGTTGGTACACGGTGGCGGGCGCTCTGCTACCAGACTGGCGGCACAACTAGGGATTGAAAGCAAGATGGTGAATGGTCGCCGCATTACGGATGCAGAAACGCTGAAAGTGGTAACCATGGTATATGGCGGACTGGTGAATAAGAGTATCGTAGCCGGTCTTCAGGCAAAAGGTGTGAATGCCATTGGACTGACCGGAGCTGATATGAATGTGATCTGTTCAGTAAAGCGTCCGGTAAAAGACGTGGACTATGGCTTTGTTGGTGATGTAGAGAAAGTAAATGCCAATTTTTTGGCGGCATTGATCCGTCAGGGCATTGTGCCTGTTATGGCTCCATTGACCCATGACGGCAAAGGAAGCATGCTGAATACCAATGCTGATACCATTGCCGGAGAAACCGCTAAAGCATTGGCCTCCTTGTTTGATGTGACATTGGTTTATTGTTTTGAGAAAAAGGGTGTATTGCGTGACGAGAATGATGATGACAGTGTAATTCCTGTCATTACTCCTGAGGAGTTTAAAGAATTTGTAGCGCAAGGTATCATTCAAGGAGGGATGATTCCTAAGCTGGAAAATTCTTTTTCTGCTATTGATGCAGGCGTCAGTCAGGTGGTAATAACCTTAGCATCAGCCATTAGTGAAGGAAGTGGAACCGTAATTAAAAAATAATTCAAAAAAACAGGCGGGTGAGTGTAACTTTAGTGTAACTCACCCGTCATTATTACAGAGCAATGCGAGAGATCAGTTTCCGAAACGATATTCTGCCCCTGAAAGACAAACTCTACAGGTTGGCGCTTCGTATTACGCTGAATAGTGCTGAAGCGGAGGATGTGGTGCAGGATACGATGATCAGAGTATGGAACAAGCGGGATGAATGGCCGCAGTTTGAATCCATTGAGGCATATTGCCTGACCATTGCTCGTAACTTGGCAATTGACCGCAGTCAGAAGATGGAAGCGCAAAATTTGGAACTGACCTCTGAAGTGCGGGAGATGCCTGATACATTGACGCCTTATGATCGGTTGGCGCAGAACGAACAAATACAGTTGGTTCACCGTCTGGTCAATGAGCTTCCCGAAAGGCAGCGTACAATTATGCAGTTGAGGGATGTTGAAGGAAAGAGTTATAAAGAGATTGCAGATATTTTGCAGATTACGGAAGAACAGGTGAAAGTAACCCTTTTCCGTGCCCGGCAGAAAATAAAACAAAGATACACTGAAATAGAGGATTATGGATTATAAATATATTGAACAGCTTTTGGAACGTTATTGGAGTTGCGAAACTTCATTGGAGGAAGAGCAAATATTACGTTCATTCTTTCGTCAGAAGGAAGTGCCTGCTCATTTACTCCGGTACAAGCAGTTGTTTGCTTATCAGGATGTGGAGAAGGAGAAAGGTTTGGGAGATGATTTTGATACCAGAATTCTGACCCGGATAGAAAGACCGGTGGTAAAAGCACAACGTCTGACTATGCGTACGCGCTTTATGCCTCTGTTTAAAGCGGCTGCAATGATTGCCGTGTTGTTTCTTATGGGTACAATGATGCAACACACTATGGAAGGTGGTGATAGTGATACGGTATCGGTACACGATGAGTATCAGAATTCTACTACCGACCCCCAAGTGGCATACGAACCTGTATTGCCTACAGATACGGTGGCAAAGATTACCGTTGATGATACCGGTACAGGGAAAACAAACTAGAACATTTTCATTTGCTTTTATATAAATATGATAGTTAGTGCTTATTAAAACAACTTTTTAATTCGAGGCTGTGAAGTTTCAATTCTCTCAAATTTTAAATTAACTAACTAAATAATTTTAAAAAGGATTACCGCGTGAGCAGTAATCCTTTTTTGTTTGGTAGATAATTTAATGTAAAGAGAGAGTTATGAAATGAGTTATTTGCTCTTAACGCTTCCAATTCCGGATTTTTTTAGTCCGGTAACCTGAGGGTCACCGTAGTAGTTTACACTTCCTACTCCCTGGGCACTGATATTTATCGTCCCGGATGCATAACAAGAAACACTTCCCACACCGTTTTGTTCAACTACGACATCAGAAACAATCATGTCTTTTGCTTTCAGGCTACCTACTCCTTCCAAATAATATGTCGCATGACCGGCCTGCCCCTTTAAATTGATACTGCCTACTCCTTCTTGGGATACTTTGATGGAACGTGCCATTAATGCATTTGCTTCAATACTCCCCACACCTTCAGCACTGATAGAAAGATCTGTTACTTTCACGCTGTCTTTCAGATAAATACTTCCTACACCTCTTTGCTTGATACTACATAAGACCGGACTGGTAATTGAGATATTGATTTTTGAACTCTTGAAGTTTTTGAATTTGTCTTTATCCATACTGATACTCAGCGTACTGTCTTTGACCATGACAATGAGTTGGGGGATGTAATTATCCGGACCGTCGGCTTCTACTTTGGTCACATTCCCTTGAGTAAAGACAATGTTGGCAGGTGCTTTGTTCTCTATCTTATTGAAAGGAGTTACGCTATATTTTTTTGTCATTTTACTCTTGCTGGGTTTCGGACCTGATGATATGTGGAAACAGCCTGTCATCATTGTGATTGCCAGAAAAAGACTGAAAAAATAAATAGTTTTTGTTCTCATGGTAATATATATATTTAACTGGTTTCTGTTAATTAGACGGTGAAGATTCCTGGAAAGTTGCAAATCTCTGCCTTTTTTTATTGGAAAGCTGTATCTTTGTATCCGTATGGCAACTAAAAGAGTACTTCCGGATAAAGATTTTGACCGTATTATAGTGCGTACACACAAGCTGGCGCGTAATGTTACTATGCGGGTAAAGCCCGACGGACTGCATGTTACTGTTCCTCCTTATAGTTTAAGCAGCAAAGTGCTGGAGGTGGTGGAGCAATACAAGCAACGTCTGTTGGAGGACTGGAGGAAAGTGAGTAAGAAACCGATTGATTTAAATTTTCGTATTCATACTCCCTGTTTCCGTTTATGGCTGGAGCAAGGTAACTTTACTTGCTTTTCCGTACGTTTTACCGAGGAGGGAGTCAAGATTATCTGTCCGCGGAATGTGGATTTTTCTTTACCTGAAGTACAAAGGCTGGTACGTAATGCCATCATCCGTGCCATGAAGAAAAATGCGCAAGAATATCTGCCACCTCTTTTATCCGCTTTGTCCGAACAGTATCATTTGCCATTTAAACGTGTGAAGATTACCGGCAGCAAGGGAAGATGGGGAAGTTGTTCGGGAACAGGCAGTATCAATCTTTCCTGTTATTTGATGTTGTTGCCTCCCCATTTGATGGATTATGTGCTGTTACACGAATTGTCTCATACCAAGGAAATGAATCACGGCCCTCGTTTTTGGGAGTTGCTGGATAGTATGACAGGAGGGAGAGCTCGTGCCTTGCGTGCGGAGTTACGTAGATTTAATACTGATTTTTAGAACTATTAAATAGAATTACAATGAAAAACAGATTTTTAAGCATGCTTATTGGGGCTGTCTTGTTCGTTCTTTCAGTAGCGGCCGAAAATTATCCTTATCGGAGTGATGTGCTTTGGGTAACTGTACCCGATCATGCCGACTGGTTGTACAAGACAGGCGAGAAAGCGAAGATTGAGGTTCAGTTCTATAAATATGGTGTTCCGCAAGATGGTGTGGAGGTTTTATATGAGCTGGGAGGCGACATGATGCCTTCGGATACCAAGGGAACTGTAAAACTGAAGAATGGAAAAGCGGTTATTTCTATGGGGACAATGAAAGAGCCAGGTTTCCGTGATTGTCGTCTGACGGCTAAAGTAGGAGGTAAAACTTATTCCCACCATATCAAAGTCGGTTTCTCTCCTGAGAAGCTTCAACCTTATACCCAGTTGCCTTCTGATTTTAATGAATTCTGGAATAAGACTAAGGCGGAAGCGGCTCAGTTCCCTCTGACTTATACCAAAGAGTATGTAAAGAAATATTCTACGGACAAAATGGACTGTTACTTGATCAGGCTTCAGCTGAATAAGCAGAACCAGTGTATTTATGGTTATTTGTTCTATCCTAAAGCGGAAGGAAAGTATCCGGTAGTACTGTGTCCTCCAGGGGCTGGCATCAAGACGATCAAAGGGCCTATGCGGCATAAATATTATGCGGAAGAAGGCTGTATCCGCTTTGAGATAGAAATCCACGGATTGAATCCGGAGTTGGATGAGGATACTTTCGGCGAGATAAGCCGCGCTTTCAGCAGCCGGGAAAACGGCTACTTGGTAAACGGCCTGGATAGTCGCGAGAATTATTATATGAAACGGGTTTATCTGGCTTGTGTCCGCAGTATTGATTTGCTGACTTCATTACCTGAATGGGATGGTAAAAATGTTATTGTGCAGGGGGGGAGCCAAGGGGGAGCTTTGGCTTTGATTACGGCAGGACTTGACAAGCGTGTTACGGCATGTGTGGCAAACCATCCCGCTTTAAGTGATATGGCAGGTTACAAAGCCGGCCGTGCCGGGGGATATCCTCATCTTTTTAAGAATACGGTAGATATGGATACACCTGCCAAGATGAAGACCCTTGCATATTATGATGTGGTGAATTTTGCCAAACAGATTACTGTTCCTGTTTATATGACATGGGGATTCAATGACAATACTTGTCCTCCTACTACCAGTTACATTGTCTATAATGTACTGAACTGTCCGAAAGAGGCGTTGATTACTCCAGTCAACGAGCACTGGACTTCTGAAGACACAGAATACGGGCATTTGCTTTGGATAAAGAAACACTTGAAATAAATCGATGGAAATAGATGTTTTTAAGATTATAATTGCTATATTTGTTTAGCATAGTGTAGCAACTATCTGTATTTTGATGTTGAACCCTTAAATCGCAAACAGATATGACCGACCTCACCATTCTAATCGCTGTTATTGCATTGGCATTGTGGCCGCTTGCATTTTTAGTTCTTCGCATCCGTCACGAGCGTAAAAAGCGTAGAGACCGTTTGGACCGTATGACAAAGGAAGATCTGGAGGATATCGGTACGGAAGAGCTGGTTATAGCTGTGCTCAAAAAGATAGGCTGTCAGCCGGAAACCAATGAGGAAGGACATATTGTCTTTAAATATCAAGGTGATGATTTTTATATTGCGGTGGAGGATGAGGCCCGGTTCATCATGATATGGAATCCGTGGTGGGCGTCTATCAGTGTGGATAATCCGGCTTTACCTTACTTAAAAGAGATTGTCAATCTGGTCAATGTGGATTCGTTGGTGACCACTGTCTTTACGGCGGATGAGGATGAGAAAAACGTGGGGCTTCATTCCAAGTGCCATACGGTCTTTACTCCCAAAGAAGGCCAGTTGGACGAATATCTGAAAGCTATGCTCGATCATTTCTTTGTTACTCACGATGCTATCAAGCAAAATTTGCAGCAACTGGGTAGTGCCGCTTCGGAAAGTGTTAATAAGGAACGGACAAAGGTGAAAGGATTTGCTGCTTATAAAGAGAACAGTACGCCACTGTCTTCTGTCGAAGAAGAGAAAAAATAAGGAATGTTTTCATTCGTTCCGGCTTTTATGAAAGTTGCTTTGATGTATGGTTCAAAGCAACTTTATTTGTGTTTATACTTATGCTAAATCCTTTTTCTCTTAAGTATTTTTTTTCTTATCTTTAAGTTCTTTTTTCTTGAAATCCTGAAGTTCAACAAGAAGGAAGATAAGGTGGAGGGCATGTTTGACAAATGCCTGTTCGTTCTGCGTAATCTATCTTCCCTTCTTGAGCGTCTGTGTGCGTTGCAGAGCCGTGTATTCGACCGTTTTTTCGAGGCTGCCGAGATTGCGAAATTCACCTCTAGGGAGTTTGGTGAACATTGGGAAAATTTGAAGAGCTTCCGTGATTGGTATAGCGTAATGTCTACTCAATTGAAGAAAGGACGTGAGGAGGACCCTAAAGAGGGACTCGAAAAAGGTCTTTAGGAAGGATTTGAAACAGGTCGTAAGGAAGAATGCTAAAAATGAAACAGGGCGGTATTGCATTTGATGTAAATTGCCTAGGTTACCGGTTTATCGGCTCAGGAAATAATGTTTCTTTAAGTTCTTTTCTGGAGAAATTGACTTCGTAAAGTGATTAAGTTGGCTTGATGCCTGAAACTTGTTGACCGATTTCCGTTCAAAGAGTTTGTTCAAATTATTTCGGTGAATCTTTTTTAAGGAGAGAATCTCTTTTTTGTGATAGTAATCAATTGATTAACAATTGATTATTTCCTTCTTTTATATATGCTTATTTGTATATCTCTTACCAAGAGATATACATTTTCTGTGCAAAAATAAGCAAAGTTTTGAGAACTAATACATTTTTGGCAAAAAAAATAGGAATTTATATAAAAAATAAGCTTCCAAGTCCATTTTTATACTCCTTTATCCTATTTGAAATAGGATATAATATGTTGATATATTGTTTGTTAGTTACTTTCTATAGATCTCTTGGTAAGAGATCTATAGAAAATGTCGTTTTTAAGTTCCTTTATTATATGATAAAGTATGTCTTTGAAGCGATGAGAATGAATGAAATTAACATAGAGCAGATGGAATATCTATTTCTAAGACGTAAACGAAGTAGCGCCGTTTCCGAGCGGCAGAAGAACTTGCTTTTCAAGGCCGCCCAGCGGCATTGGGAGGAGGAGTTTGTCGGCAAGGAAGCGAATATTCGTAAAGTGGACTGCCGTATATATAAAGCTATATTGTACCAGCTTGAGATACGTCAGATATTCCTTGACACTTCGCTTTCGCTGAAAAAACTGAGCGATTTGCTTGAAACAAACCAGACCTACCTGAGTAATGTAGTAAACAAATACTTTGGCTGTAACTTGAAGGAGCTTGTGAACGGCTATCGTGTGGAATATGCCAAGGAGCTTCTTAGTTTCGGTCGTTGTGCATTGAATGACTTGCCTCGTAGTTGCGGTTTCGCTTCTAAAAGCGCTTTCTATTCAGCTTTCAGTAAGGTTGCGGGTGTGTCACCTTTGTCTTATCAGTCACGGGAAAGGAGGAAACGGGAGTTACAGGTAATAAACGAACTAAGATATTAATAATGAGATTAATATGTATAATCAATTTTAGTTTTTTAAATTTATAAATTTAAAGTTTTTCTATTATGAACAAAAAGTTTTTAAGTGCAATCCTGTTCGGAGCCTTGATGGTTTCGTCAACGGGAACATTTGTGTCTTGTAAAGACTATGATGATGACATTGACAACATCAATAAAGAGTTGTCGACTCTTAAAGGAGATCTGAGTGCTTTACAGGCAAAAGTAAATGAAGGCAAATGGATTACAAGTTTGGCTCCAACTACTGGTGGTTTTACCGTAACTTTTTCGGATAACACTTCTTATACCATTACGAATGGTAAAGATGGTGCTGCTGGTGCTGATGCTGTGAAATGGGAGATTGGTACTGACGGTTTTTGGTATAAGAATGATGTAAAGACCGAGTATCAGGCTGTTGGTCAAGCTGGCGAAGCTGGTGTTGCTGGTGTATCTCCTTATATCGGTGAAAACGGTAACTGGTTTGCTTATAACACCGAGACAAAAGAAGTGGAAGATACAGGTATCTCTGCTGCTGGAACCAGTACCTACGTGGTGAAGAATGGTGATAACTATGAATTGCATGTGTATAACCAGACTACCGGGGAATATGAGTCAATCGTTCTTCCTGCTACTGCTGCAGCAGCTGCTTTGAACGTGGTGTTTATGCCGACATATAGTGATATGCAGACTAAAGTGGTTGCTATCAATATCTCTGTTGGTGACGAGTTTAACGATAAGAACCGTTTGTGGGATAATAATGTTTCATTGACTAACGATATTGTTTTCAACTATCGTGTTTCTCCTGCAAGTATTGATTTGGCAAAAGCAAATATTGGCTTCTTGGTAAATGAAGTACAGTCAAGAACTGCAGGTTCTATCTTGGAAGTTGCTGATAAATCGTTTGCTGATGGTGTTTTGGCTGTAAAAGCTAAAGCTGGTGAAGCATTCTCTTTGAAGAATAAGAAATATGCCGTGGCTTTACAGGTTCAGAATGATGCACAGAGCGCAATTTCTACTTATCATTTGCTTACATCTAATACAATTAATCGCGAAGACTTGACAGTATTCGAAGCTCGTAAGGATGATAATGGAGAGATTGGGTATTTCCAGTCCCTTTCTCTTGATATAAACCTCTTATATACAGGTGAATTGAATGTTGCTGATACTTTAACTGTAGGACGAACTGTTAGGGATAATTCTATGAATACTTCGTCATATAGTGACTTGAGAAAATACGGTTTTACTCCTTACTACGAAGTAGTTAAGAAAGCTGGTGAAGACAAAGGCAATTATTTCACTGTAGAAAATGGCGTTATTAAAACTAACGGACAAATTTCTTCTGTAGGTCATAATTGTACTTTCATTGTATCTGTATATGATAAGAAAGACGGATATAAATTGGCTGAAAAAGAATTGACTGTATCGTCAGTTGAGAAGATTGCTACTACTAAGACTTATACTAAATCTGAAACTCATGAATTAACTCTTGAATCAAAAGATTATAGATTCAAGTTTGATATGAATGATGTATATAATACATTGGGCATGTCTTCTCAAACTTTCTGGAATGCAGGATATTCTTCTGAATATTATATTTGGGATGCAGATAGAAGTGAATATGTACAATCAAGCAGTAGTAATGGTGTTATTTCTGCTGGTTTAGTATATGAAAACAATGAAAAGATCTTGTATGTAGATGTTAAGAATATCTTGACTAAGGATCAGCTTGGTAAGTACAAAGTAGTATTTAAGATTGGTAATACAGGTGCAGAAGTTGTTTATGAGGTTAAGGTAGTATATCCTGAAGTGACTTTGATTAAAGACAATGATTACTGGAAAGATGGTTATATGATTAATGCCGGTAAACTTGTAGGTTCTAATTATGTTATGTCTGGTGACTTGCGTCGCGGATATAAGAATAAAGACCTTGATTTGGTATTTGAAACAGTAGCTGGTGAAACTCGTACAGACTTTACTTTGATTAACAATGTTTTGACATATACAGGAGATTGCAATGATGAAGAAGGTAACCGTATCAATATCTCTACTATCGATCCGGTTGATGTAATGGTATTTGTTCTGATTAATGGTCAGAAGATTGACAATGGTACTAAGATCCAGGTTAAGTTTGCTGACCCGTTGAAGAATATCACTTTGAAGAAAGATGCCAAGTTTGAAACTACAGACAAGAAGAGTCCAGCCGATAAATTGCAGTTGAATTCTGCAATCAACTTGGTAAGCATTGCTGGTGAAAAAGTAATTGAAAACGGTACGATGAATGCTACTATTGCCGGTTACTATAATGCTCAAGCAGCTAAGTTCGAAGTATCGGAAGAGGATGCAGCTAAGGGAGCTAGTGTAAATGCTACAACGGGTGAATTTACATGGCAGAATGATGGTGTAGCTTTGACAGCCAACAAGACTATCAATGTGAAAGTTACGGTTACATACACTTGGGGTGTTGCGGTTGGTACAATTCCTGTAACTGTAAAATCTAACCTCTAATCTGAATTTAGATGATTAAAAAATAATCATACTATAAAGTAAAAGTCCGCTTCTCCTTCGTGAGAAGCAGCTTCTACCCAAAGTAGAAATTATAAATTCTTTCAAGCGGGGAAAGCATACGTATCCGGCAACGGGCGTTTCTTTCCCCGCTTTTTTTAAGGAAATGACTCTGAAGAATAGTTTGTTTCTTTTCCGGTTAGAGTCTGTTCATTGAATAAATTGTATATACCATGAATAAAATAGAAGAGATAAAGAAAAAAATCAGAGATTTGAAGTTGAAGCAGAAGATGACAACTGGGCGTTTGGAATGGAACGATATACAGAGAGAAATAGACATTTTGAATAATGAGTTAAAGCAACTAGAAACAGACAAACCACAATATGGAAAATAGATTATACTTGTACAACTTAGGTATAAAGACATTTGGCGGCTTTGCAACACTGGGTGGAGTTATACAGGCTTTGCAACTATTTACGCAGCCTGATCTTGATATTAAATCAATTTTGCTTTCGTTTCCTGCGTGGGTAGTATATGTATTTGTATGCCTGACTATTATTTTTGCTATGTTGAGGGAACGGTACAAATCGATGAGTCAAAGGGTGGAAGTATTGAATGTTAAATTGAACGAGCAAAATGCAATAATTCGTTCGTTGCAGGAAATGATGAAAATTGTGCCATTCAAAGGACGCTTTTTCTTGACCACAGAGTATTTATACAATGAATTGGGGGAATATATACAGAATAACATTGATATTGATTCAATAGAGATAAAGAATACAATAGAAAAAAGAGGTATGGGAAACAAGAGAGATTCCTTTGTCCGATTAAATATAAGAGGTGTTGTCTCACATAAAATCAGTACATTTCATTTGCTGGTGGCAGGTGATACCATTGTTAACTTTGAAGATATAAACATACAAGCGTTCGAGCGTGTTGGTGGGAAGCAGAAAAAATTATGTGCAAGAATTGCTGATAACGGACAGGATTCTTTGTTGAAGCAGGTTGTTGTTTCTTATGGCAAAGTAAAAAGTCCTGGTAGTATTGTTGATTTGATGATTGAATGGTGCTGGCCTAATATGTTGAATGTTACAGATTGCGACTATACTACATTGCCTAATTTTTTGGCAGGTACGGTGAAACATCTGAAAATGTCTTTGGAATGTAAAGAAGATATAGATTTTAAATCGGCAAGTATATATAAATATAAAGTCGGTATGGATAAGGCCCGGTTGATTTTGGACGTTGATATGTCCGAAATCACAGATACGATATCTTATGAAGAAGATAATCCGTTAATGAATTCTACTTATATATTGTATTACGAAGTTGCCAGATGATTGGAAATCTGAAAAAATATATAGATAAGGTATCTTTTATGGAACATATAGATGCCAAGCTGCGGCAGAATGAACCTATGATTATAGATTCATTCGTCAGTAATAAATGTAATCTGAAATGTAGACATTGTTATTTTGGAGATGCCCGGCCCATATCAGAGTCGGTTTCTTTGGCAAGATGGAGAAGTTTTCTTGATGAAGCCATTGGAATGGGTATGAAACATTTTCATTTTTCGGGTAAAGAATCTTTTTGGGATAATAGAATCTTTGATATCCTGAATCTTTTAGCAGAGTATAAAGAAGATAGGAAAATATTTTATGGAGTTGTTTCAAATGGAATGAGTATGGATATTCAGGGGTATGACGAAGTTCTTGCAACCAACATTTCATACCTTGAAATTAGTCTTGAGGGCTCTGGAAAATACAATGATTTGATAAGGGGTGAGAACGGATACAATACGGTTTATGAGTTGATTGAAAATGTGGAGCATCGAGATAAAATAAACATTACTTCTACTATTTTTGATGATAATGGAGCTGATTTATTATCCATGTTGCTTGCATATTGGAAATTAGGAGTTGATAAATTTAATTTTGCTCCTATCATGTATTATTCACCATTTGAAATGAAACCATTGAAAAGTTTGTCGTGTGAATCCTTGCTTGGTTTTGTTTCGCTCTGTCTTGATTTTATGAATAATGATAACAGTTCGGATGCTATTGATATAAGGATTTGTATGACGAAAGCAATGGCGTATGAACTGTTTCTGAAAGAAAATATATTAACCGGAAAAATAGAGGAATATATATACAGAGGCAATAAAATGAAATATCAGAGGGGGAATAAGGTGTTGGAGTTTAGTTATCCTTTACTCAGCATTCCATTCCTTAATGAATTGGTCGTTACTCATGATGGTTACATTATATCCTGTGCAGATGATATTCATTATAAGTATCTTGATAAGATCGCTTTACCGAACGTGAATATAGTAAAAAACAGTTTTGCAGAAATATTGCAAGCGAGAAACGAATTTATTTTGTGTTATTTAGACAAAGAATTATCTCAATATACTAAATGTTTATAATTATGAAAACACAAAAATTTGTAGATGTTCGGGTGGGTGAAAGCACTCAGCCGGATCACGGTTATGAATTGAGTGATAAGTGTATAATAACGAAAAGTTCAAATGCTGTCGCTAGCGGAGCAGGAAGCAAAGGCTTGTTTTCGTATAAAAGTACTAAGCTGAAAAGTGCTGAATGTAAAATCAATCAGAGTTTACGGGATGTTGATAATGGAGCAGGAAGCAAAGGTTTGTTTAGTGTGAATGTTGATTAGTAAGCATGGCTTTGTAGAGAAGTTTGTTTGTCTTTTTAACTTCTGAACATGAAGCTAAAATGTTTGACCTCTTTTGCATGTGGCAACAATAAATTGACATAAAGCAAGTAATCATTCCTTTTCTTATAAAAGTGTGCTAAAAACACTTATATCTGAAAACATAACAATTATTTTTGTACGTTTTTTAATTAATGGATTGTTTTTATTCAGGTATGAAGAAGAGTTTGACGGCTTTGGCGTTCGGCACATTAGGATTGGGCATTGCCGAGTTTGTAATGATGGGCATTTTGCCCGATGTAGCGAAGGACTTGCATATAAGTATTCCGCAAGCAGGACATTTTATTTCGGCTTATGCACTAGGTGTGTGCGTAGGAGCACCGGGGATGGTTTTGGTGGCTCGTACCCGTCCGCTGAAACATATTCTGTTAGGCTTGATGGTTATTTATATTTGTGGTAATTTGTGTGCTGCCGTTTCAGTGAATTATTGGATGATGTTGATGATGCGTTTTATTTCCGGATTGCCTCATGGCGCCTTCTTTGGGGTTGGTTCCATTGTGGCGGAAAGAGTGGCTGATAAAGGAAAAAGTTCGCAGGCAGTGGCATTGATGGTGTCGGGTATGACGATTGCCAATCTTTTTGGTGTACCTTTGGGTACGTTCATGAGTAATATAATGTCCTGGCGTATTCCTTTTCTCTTTAATGGAGTATGGGGACTGATTACCTTGTTCTATATTTGGAAATGGGTTCCTTCACTGCCTGCTTTGCCGGATACAGGTTTGAAAGGACAGTTCCGTTTTTTGAAGAATCTAGCTCCATGGTTGTTGATATTTACGACTATGTTTGGGAATGGAGGTATCTTTTGTTGGTATAGTTATGTTACTCCTTTGATGACACATGTGGCAGGTTTCAGTGAGAACAGTATGACTTTCATTATGGTGCTGGCAGGTCTTAGCATGACTGTAGGAAACTTGATGGGTGGAAAGTTTTCTGATCAGTATGGAGCAGCCCGTGTGGTGAAATATACACAGATTATTATGGCCTCCGGTTTGCTTGCCATTTTCTTTGCAGCTTCTATCTCTTGGCTGGCAGTGATATTGATGTGTGTATGTACGGCAGGATTATTTGCTGTTTCGGCTCCACAACAATTATTGTTACTCCAAAATTCACGCGGAGGAGAAATGATGGGAGCGGCCTGTGTGCAAGTCGCTTTTAATTTGGGCAATGCCATTGGTGCCTATGCCGGTGGGCTACCCATAGATGCCGGATTGGGTTATCGGTATCCGGCTTTGGTAGGAGTTTTTATCGTATTGACCGGCTTTGTCGCTGTTTCCCTTTATTCCAAAAGGGAATCGGCTTCTCTTTCCAAGATATAAATCACATCTCCACTCTTTTTAACCTCTACCCGGCTACCTTCCGGATTCAGGTTGAAAGGTGTGGTCTTGTCTGTTTTGTTATCTACGACCATCAGTACATTATCTTCGGCAAAGCGCTTTATTTCCACTTTCAGGTTGGCGTCGGGCATGGTTTGGTCCAGCAGCAGACTGTCATTTAGATATACCGCTATACTATCTCCGGCAAAACTATTAGTTAGTTCTATGTTGTAGACTCCTTCATAAGTCTGTACTTTGTCAGCCTTGCGTTGGAAACGGAAGGACATATACAAAAAAATGATAATAACGGCAAAGACTCCAAAAGCCAGCATACCGTTACCTATCATGAATTGCTTGTTCGTATTTAAACTGTTTTTATCCATAGTGTTATAAGTTTCTGCAAAACTACAATTTTTTAATAGAATATTTTGTAGCACTGGTAGATAATTTGTATCTTTGCACCGAAATGGATGAATGGTGGGGCTTGATTAAGCCCTTTTTTTGTTCTTAATAGTGAATAAATGATAGATAAAAATGTAGTAACCCGGATTGTTGACGAGTGGCTGGAAGGTAAAGATTACTTTTTGGTAGATGTCACGGTGAGCCCGGATGACAAAATTGTGGTAGAAATTGACCATGCCGAGGGAGTATGGATTGACGATTGTGTAGAACTTAGCCGCTATATTGAGTCTAAACTGGACCGTGAAGAAGAGGATTATGAACTGGAAGTGGGTTCGGCCGGTATAGGACAACCTTTCAAGGTATTGCAACAGTACTTGATACACATTGGTAAGGAGGTGGAAATCCTGACTAAAGAGGGAAAGAAGCTGGAAGGTGTATTGAAGGATGCAAATGAAGAGAACTTTACCGTAACCATTGAAAAGAAAGTGAAACCGGAAGGAGCCAAACGCCCCAAACTGGTAGAGGAGGATATTACTTTTGCGTATGATGAGATAAAATACACTAAATACTTAATTAGTTTTAAATAATTATGGCCAAAAAAGAAGAAACAATCAGCTTGATTGATACATTTTCGGAATTTAAGGAATTAAAGAATATTGATAGAACAACTATGGTGAGTGTACTCGAAGAGTCTTTCCGTAGTGTGATCGCGAAAATGTTTGGCACTGATGAAAATTACGACGTTATTGTGAATCCTGACAAGGGAGATTTCGAAATATGGCGTAACCGTGAAGTTGTAGCAGATGAGGATTTGACGAATCCCAATATGCAGATCTCATTGACCGAGGCACAGAAAATTGATGCTTCTTATGAGGTGGGTGAGGAAGTGACCGATGAAGTAATCTTTGCCAAGTTTGGCCGCCGTGCCATTCTGAACTTGCGTCAGACACTGGCATCGAAGATTTTAGAACTGGAGAAAGATAGCTTGTATAATAAATATATTGATAGGGTGGGTACTGTAATCAGTGCGGAAGTTTATCAGATATGGAAGAAAGAAATGTTGTTGCTGGATGATGAAGGTAACGAACTGCTTTTGCCCAAGACTGAACAGATTCCGAGTGATTTCTACCGTAAAGGCGAAACTGCCCGTGCCGTAGTGGCCCGCGTAGATAATAAAAATAATAATCCGAAGATTATTCTGAGCCGTACTTCACCTGTGTTCTTGCAACGCCTGTTTGAAATGGAAGTACCCGAAATTAATGACGGGTTGATCACTATCAAGAAGATTGCGCGCATTCCCGGAGAACGTGCTAAGATAGCTGTTGAGTCGTATGACGACCGTATAGACCCGGTAGGTGCCTGCGTAGGTGTAAAAGGATCACGTATTCACGGTATTGTGCGCGAGTTGCGTAATGAAAATATCGACGTGATCAACTATACTTCTAACATTCAGTTGTTCATTCAGCGTGCGTTGAGTCCGGCTAAGATTTCTTCTATTGTGCTGCACGAAGAGGAGAAAAAAGCAGAAGTATATCTGAAACCGGAAGAAGTGTCTTTGGCAATCGGTAAGGGGGGAATGAATATCAAACTCGCTAGTATGCTTACCGAATATACGATTGATGTGTACCGCGAATTGGATGAGAGCGCGATGGATGAGGATATCTACCTTGATGAATTCAAGGATGAAATTGATGAGTGGGTTATCACAGCCATCAAGAATATTGGATTGGATACAGCTAAGGCTGTACTGAATGCTCCGCGCGAGATGTTGATAGAAAAAGCGGACCTGGAAGAAAACACGGTTGATGACGTGTTGAGAGTTTTAAGAGCTGAATTTGAAGAGTAACTCTTCAGTCCCGGCTCGTAGTTAATAATTAAAAAACGAGTATGACGATTAGACTGAACAAAGTAACAAGAGATTTAAATGTAGGAATAACGACGGTAGTTGAATTCTTGCAGAAGAAGGGCTATACCATTGAGGCTAGTCCTAATGCGAAAATTACCGAAGAACAATATGCTGTACTTGTGAAAGAGTTCAGCACAGATAAAAATTTAAAAATAGAGTCTGAAAAATTTAGTCAGGAAAGACAGAATAAGGATCGCAACAAAGCTTCTATCTCTATCGAAGGTTTTGAATCTAAGAAAGAGAAAGAAGAGGTGGTGAAAACTGTTATTCCTGAAGAGGCACGCCCCAAACTGAAGCAAGTGGGTAAAATAGATCTGGACAATTTGAACAAGAAAACTGCGTCAAAGGTTGTAGAACCAGCTGCGAAAGTTATTGAACAAACTCCGAAAGCAGAACCCGTGGTGGAAAAGGTGGTTGAGAGGAAGGAAACTCCCCAGCCCCAGAAGGAAACGCCGAAGCCTGTGGTGGTAGAGGAAAAGAAACCGGAATCGACTCCTCAACCTGCTCCTGCTCCAGTTTTGGAAGAGAAGAAAGAGCCTAAAATTGAAAAGACGGAAGAAAAGACACCCCAGGTGAAAGAGATGGAAAAAGAAACACCCGAAGCAGCACCCGTTCAGGAAAAAGAAGAAGACGATGTATTTAAAATTCGTCCTACTGAATTTAAATCGAAAATTAATGTAGTAGGTCAGATTGATCTGGCTGCATTGAATCAGTCTACCCGTCCGAAAAAGAAATCGAAGGAAGAAAAACGGAAAGAGAGAGAAGAGAAAGATAAGCAGCGTCAGGAACAGCGTAAACTGATGAAGGATGCTATTATCAAAGAGATCCGTAAGGGAGACGATAAGATTTCTAAAAACTTGGTTAACGATGATGCCGCAAAGAAGAAAAAGCGCAATAGAATAAATAAGGAACGTGTGGATATAAATGCTGCCGGTACAACGAATGTTGGAGGAGCATCTAATAATAACCAACGTAACGATAACGCTAACAGACCGAATAGGAACAATAACTCCAAACCTAATAGTAATAACAATCAGGGTGGAGGCAAATTTAATAAAGACCGTTTCAAGAAACCTGTTGTAAAAGCGGAAGTTAGTGATGAAGATGTGGCAAAGCAGGTTAAGGAAACATTGGCACGTCTGACTAACAAGACTAAGAACAAGGCTGCCAAGTATCGTAAGGAGAAACGTGAAAATGTTCAGAACCGCCTGATGGAACAGGAGGAGATGGAACAGGAAGATAGCAAAATATTGAAACTGACCGAGTTCGTTACTGCGAACGAATTGGCAAGTATGATGGATATCCCTGTTACTCAGGTTATTGCTACTTGTATGAGTATCGGTATCATGGTTTCTATCAATCAGCGTCTGGATGCCGAGACAATTAACTTGGTAGCAGAAGAATTCGGATACAAGACAGAATATGTAAGTGCTGAGGTAGCACAGGCTATTACAGAAGAGGAAGATAACGAAGAAGATTTGCAGCCGCGTGCTCCGATTGTGACAGTAATGGGACATGTTGACCATGGTAAGACTTCATTACTGGACTATATTCGTAAAGCAAATGTAATTGCCGGTGAGGCAGGGGGTATCACCCAGCATATCGGTGCTTACAATGTGAAATTGGAAGACGGACGTCATATTACATTCTTGGATACTCCGGGTCACGAGGCATTTACCGCTATGCGTGCCCGTGGTGCGAAAGTGACGGATATTGCTATTATTATTGTAGCTGCCGATGATAATGTGATGCCGCAGACCAAAGAGGCGATTAATCATGCTATGGCTGCCGGTGTGCCTATCGTATTTGCTATTAATAAGGTGGATAAGCCGCACGCCAATCCGGATAAGATTAAGGAAGAACTGGCTGCCATGAACTTCCTGGTGGAAGAGTGGGGTGGTAAGTATCAGTCGCAAGATATTTCGGCAAAGAAAGGTACAGGTGTACATGATTTGTTGGAAAAAGTATTGCTGGAAGCTGAAATGTTGGATTTGAAGGCTAATCCCGACCGCAAGGCAACCGGTTCTATCATTGAATCGTCGTTGGACAAGGGACGCGGTTATGTGGCTACTATGTTGGTGGCAAACGGTACGCTGAAAATGGGCGATATAGTCTTGGCTGGTACTAGTTATGGTAAGGTGAAAGCTATGTTTAATGAACGTAACCAGCGCATCAAGGAGGCCGGTCCTTCCGAACCGGTATTGATTCTGGGGCTGAACGGTGCTCCTGCGGCAGGTGATACTTTCCATGTGATTGATACGGAACAAGAGGCTCGTGACATTGCCAACAAGCGTGAACAGTTGCAGCGTGAGCAGGGCTTGCGTACTCAGAAACTGCTGACATTGGATGAAGTGGGCCGTCGTTTGGCTTTGGGTGATTTCCATGAGCTGAATGTGATTGTTAAAGGTGACGTGGACGGTTCTGTCGAAGCGTTGAGCGATTCATTGATAAAACTGTCTACAGAACAGGTACAGGTTAATGTGATCCACAAAGGTGTCGGTCAGATTTCCGAGTCGGATGTGACTTTGGCTGCTGCATCAGATGCGATTATTGTAGGTTTCCAGGTTCGTCCTTCAAGTTCTGCCGGCAAACTGGCTGAGCAGGAGGGTGTGGATATCCGCAAATATTCTGTTATCTATGATGCGATTGAAGAAGTGAAGGCTGCTATGGAAGGTATGCTGGCACCTACTTTGAAGGAACAGATTACTGCAACCATCGAAGTGCGTGAAGTCTTCAATATTACCAAGGTCGGTTTGGTTGCCGGTGCTATGGTGAAGACAGGTAAGGTGAAACGTTCTGATAAGGCACGCTTGATTCGTGATGGTATTGTAGTCTTTACCGGTGCTATCAATGCTTTGAAGCGTTTCAAGGATGATGTGAAAGAAGTAGGTACTAACTTTGAATGTGGTATCAGTCTGACAAACTGTAACGATATCAAGGTCGGTGATATTATTGAAGCTTACGAAGAAGTAGAGGTTAAACAGACTTTGTAATATACTGAAGTCTGAGAATATAGATGGTAATGTCATCCTGAGCATAGCGAAGGATCTGGCACCTCGCCCAGCGCGTGGGCTGGCAGATTCTTCGCTTTGTTCAGAATGGCATTACTGCTTTTTGTAATAACGATAAAGATGGCGACAATAGATATTATTATATTGGCTATGATTGGTGTGGGTGTCATTATGGGATTAATGAAGGGATTTGTGAAGCAGATGGCGTCTATTGTAGGGTTGATAGCCGGATTGCTGATGGCTCGTGCCTTGTTTGGCATTGTTGCTGAAAGGTTGGCACCGGTTTTAGGTACTTCGACGACTGTAGCACAGGTTTTAGCTTTTATATTGATCTGGGTAGCTGTACCTTTAGGTTTTGCGTTCGTCGCCTCTTTGTTGACAAAAGCATTGGATGCTGTGCACCTGGGATGGCTGAACCGTTGGTTAGGCAGCGGATTGGGAGCATTGAAGTATATGATACTGATAGGGTTAGCTATTCATGTGATAGAATATATAGACCCGAACAATGAGCTGATTAGTGCAACAAAAAAGAAGGAATCAGTGTTATATTATCCTATGAGGGACTTGTCCGGTATCTTTTTTCCGGTATTTAAGAATGTAACAGAACAATTAATAGAAATATAAGATAGATATGCAAGAAGAACCCAATAAATATGTGAAAGAACTGACGCAGGAGAAGTACAAATATGGCTTCACCACAGAAGTTCACACAGATATTATAGAAAGGGGATTGAATGAGGATGTTATCCGCTTGATTTCTGCAAAGAAAAACGAGCCGGAGTGGTTACTGGAGTTTCGCCTGAAAGCATACCGCTACTGGCTGACAATGGAGATGCCTGCATGGGCACACCTCACTATCCCTGAAATAGATTATCAGGCTATATCCTATTATGCGGATCCTACAAAGAAAAAAGAAGGACCGAAAAGTATGGATGAGGTAGATCCTGAGTTGATTAAAACTTTCAATAAATTAGGTATTCCCTTGGAGGAACAAATGGCGTTGAGTGGTATGGCAGTAGATGCTGTCATGGACTCTGTATCCGTCAAGACTACATTTAAAGAAACCTTGTTGGAAAAAGGGATTATTTTTTGTTCGTTCAGTGAAGCGGTGCGTGAACATCCCGATTTGGTGAAGAAATATCTGGGTTCGGTGGTTGGACCGCGGGATAATTTTTTTGCAGCCTTGAACTCGGCAGTGTTCAGTGACGGATCGTTTGTATATATTCCGAAAGGAGTGCGTTGTCCTATGGAACTCTCCACCTATTTCCGTATCAATGCGGCTAATACCGGTCAGTTTGAACGTACACTGATTGTTGCGGATGATGATAGTTATGTTTCTTATCTGGAAGGATGTACGGCCCCTATGCGGGATGAGAACCAATTACATGCGGCCATAGTGGAGATTGTGGTGCATGACCGTGCGGAAGTGAAATATTCTACCGTACAGAACTGGTATCCGGGAGATGCCGAAGGCAAAGGAGGAGTATATAACTTTGTGACAAAACGTGGCCATTGCAAAGGAGTGAATAGCAAATTGAGCTGGACACAGGTGGAAACCGGATCGGCCATTACTTGGAAATATCCCAGTTGCATCTTGAGTGGAGATAATTCTACTGCTGAATTCTATTCGGTGGCAGTAACGAATAACTATCAGCAGGCTGATACGGGGACTAAAATGATTCATTTAGGTAGAAATACCCGTAGTACCATTGTTAGTAAAGGAATCAGTGCCGGAAAGAGCCAGAACTCTTATCGTGGTCTGGTACGTGTGGCTCAGAAAGCAGACAATGCCCGTAATTACAGCCAGTGTGACTCTTTGTTGCTGGGGAGCCAATGCGGTGCTCATACATTCCCATATATGGATATTCATAATGAGACTGCTGTGGTGGAACATGAGGCGACAACCAGCAAGATCAGCGAAGACCAGTTGTTTTATTGCAATCAGCGCGGTATTCCTACGGAAGACGCTATTGGGTTGATTGTCAATGGATATGCAAAAGAAGTACTGAATAAACTTCCAATGGAGTTTGCGGTAGAGGCACAGAAGCTGCTGGCTATTTCTTTGGAGGGAAGTGTAGGATAAATGAAGAACTAAGAATTTAATAGAATTATGTTAGAGATAAAAGACTTACATGCCAGTGTCAATGGCAAAGAAATATTGAAAGGTATTAATCTAAGCATAAAGAAAGGTGAAGTTCATGCTATTATGGGACCCAACGGTTCCGGAAAGAGTACCCTTTCGTCTGTGTTGGTAGGCAATCCGGCTTTTGAGGTAACGAAAGGTTCGGTGACCTTTGAAGGAAAAGATTTGTTGGCTTTGAATCCTGAGGATCGCAGCCATGAGGGTCTGTTTTTGTCTTTCCAATATCCGGTGGAGATTCCCGGAGTCAGTATGGTGAACTTTATGCGTGCGGCGGTAAACGAGCAGCGTAAATATAAAGGCCTTCCTGCATTAACAGCCAGTGAGTTCTTGAAGCTGATGCGCGAGAAACGGGCTGTGGTAGAATTGGATAATAAATTGGCAAACCGTTCGGTAAACGAGGGATTCAGCGGTGGTGAGAAGAAGCGCAATGAGATCTTCCAGATGGCTATGCTGGAGCCTAAGTTGAGTATTTTGGATGAAACGGATTCCGGTCTTGATATTGATGCGTTGCGTATTGTAGCCGAGGGTGTGAACAAACTGAAGACTCCCGAAACAAGTTGTATCGTCATTACACACTATCAACGGCTGCTGGATTATATCAAACCGGATATTGTACATGTATTGTATAAAGGACGTATTGTAAAAACTGCGGGTCCCGAATTGGCTTTGGAACTGGAAGAGCGTGGTTACGACTGGATAAAAGCCGAGTTGGGAGAATAATATTGGATGCCTAAAGAAGAAAGTGATTATGAGAGCAGAACAACAATATATTGATCTCTTTTCTCAATGTGAGGCGATGATTTGCCAGCATAGTGCCGAGGTGCTGAACGCTCCCCGTGCGCAAGCTTTCGCAGATTTCGAAAAATTAGGTTTCCCTACCCGCAAGCAGGAAAAGTATAAATACACGGATGTGAGCAAATTGTTCGAGCCGGATTATGGTTTGAATTTGAACAGACTCGACATTCCGGTGAATCCGTATGAAGTGTTCAAGTGCGATGTACCTAATATGAGTACCGCTCTTTATTTTGTAGTAAATGATGCTTTTTATCGTAAAGTTTTGCCGAAGGCGCAATTGCCGGAAGGAGTGTTGCTTGGCAGCTTGAAAGAGCTGTCTGAACAATATCCGGCTTTGGTCAAGCAGTATTATGGCAAGTTGGCAGATACTTCCAAGGATGGTGTGACCGCCTTCAATACTACTTTTGCCCAGGATGGCTTTATGCTGTATGTGCCGAAAGGCGTGGTGGTGGACAAACCCATTCAACTGGTGAATATATTGCGTGCTGATGTTAATTTTATGGTGAACCGCCGTGTGCTGGTTGTGCTGGAAGAAGGTGCGCAGGCTCGTCTGTTGATTTGTGATCATGCCATGGATAATGTAAATTTCCTTTCTACTCAGGTTATTGAGGTCTTTGCAAAAGAAAATGCTACTTTCGATCTTTATGAACTGGAAGAAACCCATACCAGCACAGTGCGTTTCAGTAACCTCTATGTGAACCAGGAGGCAGACAGTAATGTGCTTTTGAATGGTATGACTTTGCATAACGGTACTACGCGTAATACAACTGAAGTAACTTTGGCCGGACGTGGAGCTGAGATCAATTTGTGTGGTATGGTCATTGCCGATAAGAATGAACAGGTGGACAATCATACTTTCATTGACCACAAGGTTGCTGATTGCACTAGTAATGAGCTGTTTAAATATGTATTGGATGATCAGGCGACAGGTGCGTTTGCCGGAAAAGTATTGGTACGTGAAGGAGCACAACATACTAATTCCCAACAAACCAACCGCAACCTCTGTGCTACTCGTGATGCCCATATGTACACTCAGCCGCAACTGGAAATTTATGCGGATGACGTAAAGTGCTCTCACGGAGCTACTGTCGGTCAGCTAGATGAAAATGCGTTGTTCTATATGCAACAGCGTGGTATCAGTCTGAAGGAAGCACGTTTATTGCTTATGTTTGCTTTTGTCAATGAAGTAATAGATACGATCCGCCTGGATGCATTGAAAGACCGTTTGCATTTGTTGGTGGAAAAACGCTTCCGTGGTGAGTTGAATAAATGTCAGGGATGTGCGATATGTAAATAGGACGTTATGTACGATATACAAAAAGTAAGAGAAGATTTTCCGATATTAGATCGGGAGGTGTATGGAAAGCCGCTTATTTATCTGGATAATGGGGCTACCACTCAGAAACCGCGCCAAGTGGTTGAAGCCATAACCGATGAATATTATTCGGTCAATGCCAATGTGCATCGTGGTGTGCATTTCTTGTCTCAGCAGGCTACCGAGTTGCATGAAGCTTCTCGTGAGACTGTACGTCGTTTTATCAATGCACGCAGTAGCAATGAAATCGTGTTTACACGGGGCACGACGGAGAGCATCAACCTGTTGGCTTCTTCTTTTGCCGACAGTCAGATGAAGGAAGGTGATGAAGTGATTGTTTCTGTCATGGAGCATCATAGCAATATTGTACCTTGGCAGTTACAGGCTGCGCGTAAAGGAATCGTGCTGAAAGTGATTCCCATGAATGACAGGGGAGAACTGTTGTTGGATGAATATGAGAAACTCTTTTCGGAACGGACCAAGCTGGTGAGTTTCGCTCATGTAAGTAATGTGTTGGGCACTGTCAATCCGGCGAAAGAGATGATTGCGACTGCCCATACACACAGTGTTCCCGTTTTGATTGACGGGGCGCAGAGTGTTCCTCACATGAAAGTGGATGTTCAGGATTTGGATGCTGACTTTTTTGCTTTCAGCGGACATAAAATATATGGACCTACCGGTGTGGGAGTGCTTTATGGAAAAGAAGAGTGGCTGGATAAACTTCCACCTTACCAAGGGGGAGGCGAGATGATACAAAGTGTCAGCTTCGAGAAAACGACTTTTAATGAATTACCGTTTAAGTTTGAAGCAGGAACTCCCGATTATATCGGCACTACTGCCTTGGCAAAAGCGTTGGATTATGTATCTGCTCTCGGCGTGGAAAATGTTGCCACCCATGAGCATGAACTGACACAATATGCTATGCAGCGTCTGAAAGAAATAGACGGGATGCGTATCTTCGGAGAGGCCGGTAACAAGAGCAGTGTCATTTCTTTCTTGGTAGGAAATATTCATCATTTGGATATGGGTACGTTGCTTGACCGCTTGGGCATTGCTGTGCGTACCGGGCATCATTGCGCACAGCCTTTGATGCTTCGTATGGGGATTGAGGGAACTGTACGTGCTTCTTTTGGTTTGTATAATACTAAAGAAGAGATAGATGTGCTGGCTGCCGGTATTGAGCGTGTCAGCAGGATGTTTTGATTTCTCCAAACGAAATAAGTCGCCTGTCATTGATAAACATTATATTAATGGCAGGCTTTTTTGTATAACAAGAATCAGCGTGACTTCACACAAGATTAGGAGAAACTTCTCACAAGATTTGCCTCATCTTGTAACAAGATATCAGGCATCCTGGTTTCTTGCGTCTTTTATGTTCTTTTTTGTGGGCATATTCCTCTTCCGGTGGAAAATATGCTCCTCCCGAAGAATTGCCCCAAAAATCCTTCAAAAGTTTCAGCCTTTTCGTAAACTCCCTGTTCATGCGCTTTCCGGCTGAAGGATTTTTTCCAGGCTGAAAGATTTCGAGGTATCAATTCTTCAGCCAGAATGCCGATGAACAAAGCGTTTGTGGAGAGGCTGAAACCTCTGAAGGAAAAAATAAGTGTTTTGCTATGTGTATATAAAGAAACAGGAGAAACAACAGGACGTATTAATAAAAGCTCTTGATGTTTTTTTAATATGTCCTGTTGTTTTTAAAAAAGGGGCAGATGTTTTGAAGTTTCCTGTTGTGAAGTGTGAACATATACTGATGTATAGGCTGAAAGATATATCATGTTTCAGCCGGAAGATATATAATCTTACACCTGTAACATTCTACTCATTCATTGGAGAATTTTTATCACTTCTGAAAAGAGTGTATTGGGGGTAACAGGTAATACGATATAAAAGCAGGGGGCTACATTCATCACGAGTGCGGCCCCCTTTTGGTATTATTTATATTAAGGTAAAAAGAGAGAGTTTATTTGCCATAATCATCATATAACATCAGCAAATGTGATGAACTCCAACTGAAATGGGGAGCTTTTAACAATTCACCGGTGTGTGTGCCATAGTTTTCATGTATCGGTGCTCCTTCTTTCAAGCCTTGCAGACGGTCGAATACCTGGAGGGTATATTCATCCGCCATCTTGTTATATCCATAGTTGCGCAGACCGCGGATAGCGAAATAAGTCTGATCCAACCAGATAGGGCCACGCCAATAGCCACGTGGGTTATACTTCGGGTTGTCTGCTGCTACTGTGGGGAAGGGAATGTAGGTAGAGAACTTGGCTGTATCGGTCAGCAGGGGCAACATGGCTTTTACCTGATCGGCAGTAGCTACTTCTGTCCATAACGGAGTATATGCTTCGCATCCCGGTTCCTGTATAAAGCTTCCGTCCTTTAAACGGCGATCGAAGAAGAAACCTTTTTCTTTGTCGAAGAAATAATCGGCTACTTGGCTACTGTAATCCGGACCGTCAAAAGTAACTCCCAGAATACTTGCAAATTTCTTTAATAGTTTACATTCCAAAGCCAGATAAGCATTTAAATCAACACTTTCCTGATCCATGCTCCATGCATCTTCAGCCCCGTTATTTTTCAGCATCTTGGCATCATCAAAACGGATGGCATTATCCATACCGCTTTCCCAAGCTGCTGCTTCCAATGTGCCATCGGTAGAACCGTATTCACACATACCGTTGCGGTTATGGTCACGCTTGTTGTACCACCATTTGTAATAGGCCATCAATTGTGGATACATTTCACTGATGAACGCCGTATCATTGGTATGGGTGAATATTTCGTCTACCGCCCATGATACGAGAGGAGGTTTGCTGTCGCGTGCATTATTTTCGGCAGGATCGGTATAGATACAGTCTATAATCATACCGTCAGGCTGCTGGTAGTCAAACATGGCACGAATGTTGTCCTTGGCCAATTCCGGATCGAATTTTGCCAGAGCAGCAGAGAAACGCCAAGTGTCCCAGGCCCAGAATCCTACGAAGTAGTATGCGGCATGGCTCGGAACAATTCCTTCGTGGAGCAATCCGCCGCGGTGGGTACGCCAGTTACTGATAAGTGTAACAACTGCTTTCACGGCGATACGGTCATACTCAGGTTTCATATCTTTGCGCAGAATCTTGGTGAGATAACCTTCCCAGCGTTCTTTGTTGGCTTTGAGTCCTTCCTGCGGATTGCTGAGAGCCAATTGTGCTTTTTGTAATCCGGCAGAAAGTTCTTTTTCTCCGGTATAGAAAGAAATGGCTACGTAGGTGTCGTGTTCGCTGCCATTGATTTTTGCTTGGTAATTATTGTCAGTGCCCTTTACGCTAACATCCGGGGTAAAAGTTAATGCTACAATCTCACCGGAGGGATGACGGGCGATGACGGTATTTTGGTCTGTTTGGACTTGTATCTCTTTTCCCCATTGGCTGGCAGTTAAGGAGAGTTCCTTCCCTGCATCGGAGTGAATGCGGAGCAATGCGGTAGAAGCATCTAAAAAATTCAGGCGTTGAATGATTTTACCTTCCTCTGAACTTGCCGAAAGATATAACTCTCCCGGGAAATAACAAGTGGAATCCGGAGTAAATATAACATTCGCCTGATCGGCATATCCTACCGTGACAGCCGATTGTGCCATCCATTGGCGTCGGTTCATATCCAGACTGAACGGGCCACAGAAACCGTTCACCCAGTGATCTTTCTGCGGAAGGGTAAATCCCATCCAGGAACCGGCGTCTGTGAACCAACCCCGGCAACGTGTCAGTGTATCGGGAGTATAGGCTATATCCAGTATGTTATTGAATTCATATCTTTTGCCTGTGGGGATGTTCTCACTGGCAGGGTTACAGGCGGCTGTGAAGCCTGCAACTACTGCTGTGAGAAGAATGATTTTGGTAAATTTATGTTTCATGTTATTTCGTTATTTGAAGATCGTTTCATCACAGATTATTCAGATTAATACAGATGCAATCATTCACGAATTGAAATTCAATCTGCGAGAATCTGTATAATCTGTAGTGAATCAGAATTTTTTAAACCATTTCTTATGCGCTTTTTCAGCAGCATCGTCTTGATTGCTCAAAGGTTGCATGGTAAAGCTGTATTGCCATTCGTGCGGAGTGATGGTATATTCCGGATGTACTTGCGCTCCCCAAGTATTATCTCCACCTACCCCCATGTGACGGTGGTCGATGTTTAACCATACCATGTCTTTCTTCATAATACTTCCACCATGACGGCGTTCTGTATTGAATGCTACATAGTCAATATCCTCCAACGGGAAATTCCATGCACTGACATTCAGCGGTTCCTCACCTGTGATTAACAGGCCTTCCCCTGCTTTATTACGCAATGCAACCCATCGTACATCGGTTTTGTTGCCGGTTTCCTGTGCACGGACATACGGATGGAATTGTTCCCATACTGTAGCGGTATAGAGTCCGATAGGATAACCCGTCTTGCGGTCTGCATAGTTTTCTTGTGGCCCGCGGCCCAGCCAGGTCATCACATCATATTCTGCCGGAAGAATCATACGCATACCCAGACGTGGCATTTCAGGAAGAGCTTTGTTGCCGGGTACAAAGTGCATACTTACTTTGACTGCTCCATTGGGGCGTACCTGATAGATGGTCTGCAAAGTTGATTCTTGTGCTTCCAGTTTATAATTTACAGTAACGGTTGCCAGTTTCTTGTTTGAATCTTCTTTTAAATCGATACTTTGTAACTTGGCGTTCTTGCCTGCAAATTTCCAGATGCCGCAACGCTCCAGATGGTTGTTGGCAACATCATTGTCGGTTAATGCACGCCAGAAATTGGGTTGCAATCCTTCTTTTATCAGATTCTTTCCGTTGTATAAGAGTTCTGTCATTTCACCATCAGCAGTAGAGAATGCGATACGGAAGTTCTCCCCTGTCAAGGTGATAGCATCCGGAGTACGTTCGGTATTTATAGTTTTGTCTACTAGTTCCCGGGCAGTCCATGTAGCATTCAGCAGCCGTTCTCCTTCCGGATTCAGTTGCCATTGCTCCATGGCTACCTGATGTCCCTTTGGAACTAATGGGGCTTCCTTTTTGGTAAATGCTTCCAATTTCAGGAAATATTCTTTTCCATCGTTAGGAATCAAGTTCATCGGGATAGTGATGAAGGCAGAAGAACGGGCAGTCATTGTCGGGAAATCCATTTCACCGCTTTGTACAGCTTTTCCGTCTGTTTCTACAGTCCAGTGTAGTTTGTAATCTTCCAAGCCGATAAAATCATGCCAATTAGTCACTTTGATTTGCTTGGTGGTAAAGGCAACCGGCTCAAAATGAATGTATTGATATACTTTTTTTACTTCCCAGATGTGTGGATGAAGTGAACGGTCTGCCGCTACCAGTCCGTTGGCACAGAAGTTGGAGTCATTAGGAACACCTACAAAGCCCATGTCGCCTCCGTAAGCCCAAATCTTATTGCCGTTCTTGTCTTTGATATCAAAGGTGGCGTCAACCCAGTCCCATATGAAGCCACCTTGCAGCTGGTCATATTTATAAATCAAATCCCAATAGTCTTGTAGATTACCTACACTGTTACCCATAGCGTGGGCATATTCACATAGAATCATCGGGCGGGCATCACGCTGGTTTACATGGCGGCGCAGGGACCAGATGCGTGCATACATCGGACAGTAGATGTCAGATTTGGCATCATAACCACCTCCCTCATATTGTACAGGGCGAGTAGGATCGAACTTCTTGGTCCAGTCATATAACGTTTCAAAGTGTTTTCCGTAGCCGGACTCATTTCCCATTGACCAAGTGACAATGGCGGTGATATTGCGGTCTCGCAGCACCATGCGGCTCATGCGTTGCATAAACGGTACTTCCCAATCGGGATTATTAGCCAGTGTGCCATCTTTATGCGCCTGCATACCATGGCTTTCAATGTTTGCTTCATCTACCAGATACAAACCGTATTCGTTACACAATGCATACCATTCATAGCGGTTGGGGTAATGGCAAGTGCGTACAGCATTCAGGTTGAATTGTTTCATCAACTGAATGTCTTTTATCATGCTCTCTACGGTGATGGTACGCCCATGATGCGGATCGTGTTCATGGCGGTTTACTCCTTTAAACAATACGGCTACCCCATTTATCAGTTGCATGCCGTTACGCATTTCCACAGAACGGAAACCGAAAGGCTGTGTGAATGATTCCAATGCTTTTCCTTGAGCATCGTAGGTGCTGACTACCAATGTATAGAGATTGGGTGTTTCGGCATTCCAAGGCAATATGGCCGGGAACAAGTGTTTCTGAGCGAATAAAGTATCTGTAACAGAAGTTATTTCCTTTTTATGCTGATAAATTACATTGCCTTTGTCCATAATCTTCACTTCCACAATTCCTCCCGGATGAGGCTTGTGGAGTGTGATATCCAGATTAAAATCTCCGTCTTTATAACCATTTGTCAGACCGGCTACCAGTTTGAAGTCTTGTACACGACTTTGAGGACGGGCATAGAGATACACATCGCGTTCAATACCGCTATATTTCCAGTAATCCTGATCCTCCAGGTAGGAACCATCACTATAACGGAAAACTTTAACGGCCAGTTTGTTCTTCCCGGTTTTTAAGAACGGAGTAATATTAAAATGAGCCGGAAGACGGCTGTCTTCACTGTATCCTGCCAATTCACCGTTAACCCAGCAATAAAAAGCGGACTCAACTCCTTCAAAATCAAGGAAAATATCCATTCCTTTCCAATGGGCCGGTACGGTAAATTCACGTACATATGCACCTACCGGATTGTAATCGGTTGGAACATGAGGCGGATTGGCAGGAAAGGGGTAGGCTACGTCAGTATAGATGGGGGAGTCAAATCCTTGCAGTTCCCAGCTTCCCGGAACCTGTATGTCTTTCCAGCGTTTGGTGTTGTACCCCATTTTATAAAAATCTGTCGGGCATTCCTCATTGTTTTTAGAGAATAAGAACTTCCAGGTTCCGTCTAGTGAAATGCGGCGTTCTGTGGCGGGGTTTACTGCAAAACGTTGGGCGGCAGGTAAAGCTTGTTGTTTCAGTGCATTGGCCTCATTCGTATAAGGAATGAAATGGGCATGGGCAGGTTCACGATTTATTTCATTTATTTGCGGATTTTGCCAGGGCACGTTTTCACCCCAGGCAGAAGCACAAACAAACAACAGTGTAAGAAAAGTATTAAGAGAGTGTTTCATGGTTATTGTTATTTTAAATAGAACAGAAAAGAGTCACAAGAAAAGGTACGCTGAAGTCCACTACAAAGCCGTGAAATATAGAAACCACTACGAAGCTTTGACCGGAATAGCGGGTGATGATGGGTAATGTTGTATCCATCGTAGTGGCTCCTCCAGCCGAAATAGGGGCCAGGTTACCAAACCAACGTACTAGCAACGGGGCAAAAAGCAAAGTGATAATCTCACGTGTGATATTGGATAATAATGCAATGGTTCCCAACTCCGGACCTTTATATTCTGTAATAAAGATACTGGATAGAGAGTAATAGCCGAAACCGGCACCTACTGCCATACAATCTGTTACTGAGCGATGCGAGAGAAACAGACTGACCACTGCGCATCCTGCCAATGTTCCCAATATGGTCATGACCGGTAGAAAGATCAGACGAGGATTTAATGACCGGAAATTACGTAAGGTCTGCGGATCATTACCTACACTGACTCCTACACTGAACATTAACGCACACAATGCGTAGAAACTTAGCTTACTTTGTGTAAAGTCGTATGGAATAAGGTGATATACCCCACAAAGAGCTCCTAGTACAAAGAATCCGACGATAATCAAACTTCCTTTCATACTTGTCCCTCCTTATTTCTTTTGTAAAGTACATACCATAAAGCCCATGCTGCCGTAACACTGCCCAGCACTGCTGCCAAGGTGATGACAATGGCTTCCAACCCTATAGTGTGCAGACCATTGATAATTTTCTGATTACCGCCTACATCTATACCCAATAAAAAGAGTAGCAACCAAATAAGAACGGTGATGACTTTGTGTATTCCTGAAAGCTTCTGCTTGCGAAGCAGGAAGCCGAGGAGCATCCCCGTGAGCATTAATCCAATAATTGTAAACATATCTATGTCGTTTTATTTATAGGCAAAGATACTTCATTTTTAGATTACAAGGCGGTATCACTGTAGCGAAAACCGCCTTGTTGCCTAATTATATCTAACCAAAAAAGAAAATACTTATTTTAAGGCATCATTAGCATTCAGCTCTGTAAGAGGAGTGGGGTAGAATGAATTTTTGTCTTCATTGAAGCCTGTTCTTCCGGCAGCTTGCAAGGCTGAGGATAGTTTGCCCCAACGGCGGAGATCATACCAACGATAGTTCTCAAGAGGGAATTCAATCATGCGTTCATGTTCAATTTGCGCGCGGACTGCTTCTTGAGAAGTACCTGCCATGGGTGGCATATCCCCGTGAACGCTTCTTACTTCATTGATTAAAGGAATAGCCTGTTCGGGATGTCCCTGCTCATTCAATGCTTCGGCCTTCATTAACAGTACGTTGGCATAACGCATCAAAGGAACATTGATAGCGGAATAGTTTTGGTTTAAACCTTCATAGGTCGAGGGCATGAATTTACGGAAGGCTACGCGTTCTTTGTTGTCGAACCAGTCATTATAGTCGTAGCCATAGACACGTCCGTTACCATCGTTATAATAGTCACAATTAAAAAATAATGTTGCATACATACGCGAGTCATAACGTCCTGTAGTAGCCGTTTCCCCTTCTTTTTTGAATTCACTAATCAATGTTTGACTGGGAAGAATCTCATCCCATCCCCCAAGTTCGGAAACACCGATCCATCGATGGAACTGAGTACGATAAGTAGCTCCGTTTGCAGAACTCATAGAGAATTGAATTTCAAAAATCGATTCTTTACTGTTCTTATTATCCCCGCTGAACATAGTGCTGAAATTATTAACCAGTTCATATCCTTTTACTTGGTTGAATGCTTCTATAGCACTGGCCAGATAAGAGTCTTTGTTGGTTGCCTCTTCATAGGCGCGTGTCAAATAGGCGAAACCAAGATATGCATAAGCAGAACCGCTTGTGGCACGGCCTACATTATCAGCGTCACGTGTTGCAGGCAGACTGGTTGCACGTTTCAAGTCTTCAATGATGAAATTCCATGCATCCTCACGGGAAGAAAGGGGCTTGCTTAATTCAGCCGGGTCAGTGATATATTTATCACGAACTATGATTTCTTTCCAGTTCAATAAAAGTTGCATGTGGTAATAAGCGCGGATAAAGTAGCCTTCATTGACCAATTGTTCGCGTGTTGCTGCGTCTATATTCTCATCGGGTATTTCTGCGGTTTTTTCAATTACCTGATTAGCAAAACTGATGCCTTTATAGTAGCATTGCCAGTAATAACTGAACTGAGAGTTACCATTGGTGTAGGTATAGTTGCCTAATTCCACCCAGTTCGGGTAATTCAGAGCATCGCTTCCTAATTGGATAATATCTTCACGATAGGCTTCTACCGGCCATTTGATTTCCGGGAAAGACCACATGTCACCCGAATAAGTCATCAGGTAAAGTTGGGAGTATGCGGCGGCAAGTCCGGCTTCAGCATCAGACTGGTTACGCCAAAAACTGCTTGATGTCAACTGGTCAGGAGATTCTACCGTGAGATAATCGTCACAAGCGCTAAATAAACTTGCAATGCAGATACTTGCTATGTATAATAGTTTCTTCATTTTCTTATTACTTTAAAGGATTAGAATGTAAGTTGAGCTCCAACGGTGAATGAACGGGTAAACGGATAAATCAATTTATCAACCCCGGTATTCAACACACTGGCGCGAGAGAATTCAGGATCTATACCATCATAGCCTGTGATAGTGAACAAGTTTTCACCACTTACATAGAAACGCAGTTTCTCAATATAGAATTTCTGCATGAGCGATTTGGGTAAAGTATAACCTAACTGTGCCTGACGCAAACGGACAAAATCACCATTTTCAAGGAATCTGTCTGATTCTTTCATGTTGCCGTTCGGATCTTGATATACCGCGCGGGGAACATCCGTATTTCTATTGTCAGGAGTCCATGCATTCAATGTAGACTTTAGCATATTTGATTTAGAATTCATTCCTTCATAGAAATATTTGTTTCCATTATACAATTTGAAGTTCCATGCGCTGCCAAGTACGATTGAAAGGTCAAATCCTTTATAGCCGAATGACAGGTTTAAGTTCGCTTCCAATGTCGGGATACCTGAGCCACAGTATTCTTTGTCACCGGCGTCTATGCTTCCATTACCATCTAAATCTTTAAAACGGATATCACCTGGTTGGGCATTAGGCTGTAATAATTGTCCATCCTTGTTTACATGGGCATTTACTTCATCCATACTTTGGAAGATACCGTCTGTTCTATAAAGATAGAATGCACCGATAGGTTTGCCTACTCTGGTTTCTGTCGGGAAATGCTCCGTTCCATATTTCAATCCTTCGCCCTGAAGAACTTGGTCTGCATCTGACAATTCAACCACCTTATTTTTGGTGGTGCTCATATTGAAACCGATATTGTAATCAAAGTCTTTTATAGCATCTCCCCAGTTTAATTCAAATTCGAAACCGGTATTGCGTATCTTTCCGACATTCAGGGTGGGATTAGTCATACCTGCTGAAGGAGGTAAAACTTTTGTTATCAACAGGTCTTCTGTTTGGTTATAGTAGTAGTTTAATGTACCGGTTAATTTGCTGTTAAAGAAGCCGAAGTCGAAACCAATATTTTTGGTATCCGTTGTTTCCCATTTCAAAGAACGGTTTTCCAATCCGCGAGCGATACTTCCTGCCCATGCGTTATCACCGTTGCCTTTCACGTATCCTTGATACATTTCATTGTATGTACTAATCAGCGCAAGGAAGTCATAATATCCCAAAGCATTTTCATTACCCAAACGTCCCCAACTGACACGAAATTTCAAATTGTTCAGTGCAATGTCTTTCGGGAAGAATTCTTCCTGACTGATTCTCCAGCCTAATGCCACTGACGGAAAGCAGCCCCAACGGTTGTCTTTACCAAACTTGGATGAACCGTCATAACGTACAGTTGCCTGTACCAGATAGCGGTCATTATAATTATAGTTCAGTCGGCCGAAGAAAGAAGCGCGGTTATATTTCCATTTTGTTCCGCTACCATCAAATGTGCCACCTGCTCCTGCACCTACAGTTGAGAAAGATGGATCAAGAAATCCGCCCGGAGTTTCACTGGTTACCAATTTTCCGTCTTCTACTTTATAAACAGTGGTTTTACCTTCTACCCCAACAGAATTCCATGTATATTTGCGAGCAGTCATGGAAGTACCTGCCATTGCATTGACGTTGTGTTTTCCAAATGTCTTATTAAAACTTAATACATTTTCCCATACATGTTCTTCCCAGTATCCTGTGGTTTCGCTATGATAAGGATAGTCACGTTTGGCTTTTGGGTCGGCAACATAAGCCGGAGTATGATAAGTCTGACGCTGGTGTTCACCTCTGTATGCATAGCTTGTCTTGAAATTCAGCCATGGGGTGAAGTTCATAGTCAAGGCAACATTGGCTGTGGTATGATATTTTTTGTCTGTAGATTTTTCATAATGCTGGTCAGCCATAACATTACGGTTACTGGGCAGGTCATCAAAGTCACTTAAGCCGAAGCCATACTCTCTTGTATCATCATAGATAGGAACAAGCGGAGAAATCATGTACATTTCTTTAATGGAATATTCCGGTTGTTTGCTATCTGTAAATTTGAAAGCGATATTTGCATCTATATCAAAGATATATTTATTCATATGGAGTTTCAGACGGGCATTGTCTTGGCGATAGTTGTTACCTAGAAAAATTCCTTTTTCGTCGGCATGATTGTAGGAGAGTGAATACTGGGCGTTTTCGGAACCGCCACGGATACTAAACATATAGTTTTGTGAAACACCACCCCTTAGCATGGCATCTTGCCAGTCTGTATCTATTCCTGTGTTTTTATTTACAAATGCAGGCATAGTAACCTCTGTATCATTGGGATACTGGTTCATATAGTTCTGATACATTTGTTTATGAACACTTTTGTATTCTTCGGCATTTAGCAGTTCCAGCTTTTTTGCTACGCTTGTAAAGCTTACATAAGTACTGAAATCAATTTTCATGTCACCTTTTTTACCGTTTTTGGTAGTTACGATAATGACACCATTTGCAGCAACCGAACCATAGATAGCAGCGGCTGCACCATCCTTCAGTACTTCCATTGACTGAATATCTTGCGGATTCACATTTTCAATATCACCGGGAAAACCATCAATGATATAAAGAGGTTGGTTATCACCAAACGTTTTGACACCACGGATTTTAACCTGCACACCTGCACCGGCATTACCACCAGCCTTCATAATGTTTACACCTGCAATCTTACCTTGCAATGCTTCTGCAGGGTTGGTTGTGGTGCGCTTTACCAAATCGTCTACATCTACTGAGGAAATAGCACCGGTCATATCACTTTTCTTCATGGTACCATAGCCCACTACTACAACTTCATCCAGCATCTCAGTATCTTCTTTCAAAGTCACCCGGATGTTTGTCTTTCCGTTTACAGGGACTTCTTGTGTTGCATAGCCCACATAAGAAATAATAATAGTGGCTTTGGGGGATACGCTTAATGCAAAGTTACCGTCAAAGTCTGTGATGACCCCGTTGGTTGTACCCTTCTCTACTACACTGGCACCAATAATAGGTTCGTTGGCAGCATCAGTAACCAGACCAGTCAGTTGAATCGTCTGTGCTAATGCACCGAAAGGAGTCATAAAAGCAAAGAGTAGAATCAATAGTATGATTCTTTCCTTGAAATAATTCTTTTTACTCATGTGAATAAATTTTAAGGTTAATAATTGTTTTTCACATCGCTAAGTAATAGGTTGTATGTGCAAATTCCTAATTATTATACCCTACAAATGAACTACAATGAATAAAAAAACTCTCTTTTTTAATCTACAAATATAAATGTAATATATTGATATATAGTGTTCTATATAAAGAGATAATATCTACAAAATGCTGTTTAATAAAAACTATAAAAATATAGGTTCTTTAAATATTTTGTAGATAGTCTGTCAAGTCATCCTCCGAAGATAAGTTTAGAGATTTACGTAAACGATATCGATTCATGTTGATTGTTTTGGGAACATTTCCTGTGAGCATTGAGATTTCTTTGGTAGATAGATTTACCCGTAATAAAGTAGCTAGATATTTTTCTCCTTGTGTTAAATTAGGATGCCGTTCGGATAGCCGTTGAAGGAACTCCTGGTTCTTTTCTTCAACATTCATCAGCAAGGTGCTGTTCGTTTTATCTCCATTCTGATATTGGCTGATGAAGGCATTGACTTTCTTCAGATGAGGAATCAATGCTTGTTGGTCCATCTTATATCCTTGCTTTATCATTTCTCTGATTTTCTCTAGCAATTCATTACGGCTATGCAGGAATACAGCAAAACTGGTAGCTTCCTGACGACTGTTGTCTAATGCACTTTGGACAGATTTTAATTCGAGTTCTTGCTGTCGTACTTTAAGTTCTGCCAATTCATGTTCCGATTGCTCCAGATTATAGCGGGCAACCATTAACTGCATATTCTTTTTGCGTTTATACCATTGGTATAGAAATATACTGAGTACTATCAATGAGATGAATATGATTACTAGTACAAACAGATTCCGTTTCAGCAGTTCTATTTTATAAGCTTGTTCTCTTAGTTCTGCTTTCCTTTGTTGGTTTTGATATTGTTTATGGGAAATTTCCTGTTCTACGATGCGTAATTTACTTCCACTTTGCAACTCTTTGCTGAGAGTATATAGTTGCATCAGGCATTTATAAGCGTTTTTATGGTCTCCAAGGGCATCGTATACCCAAGATAAATATTCGTAATTATCACAAATCAGTTCTTTGGCACTAATGGAAGAAGCGACTTCGTATGCTTTTTGTAAAGCCATCAAAGCATTGTTGTATTGCTTTGCATAGAAGTATTGCTTTCCCATATTGTTATAGTTTTCCCCTAATGACCATTGAGAATTCAAGTTCTTGTTGATGACAATGGCCTCATTAATTAAACTTAGCTTTTCATTAAAATCACCCTCATATAAGCATAAATTATTCAAATTGGCGGATATCCCTCTTAAATTTTTCTGACTGCGGTTTATTGTAAGGGCTTGTTTAAGGAATTGTTCAGCTGTTTTGAACTCATTCATGGAATAATGGATGATGCCACGATCATTGTAGCATAGTGCGATAGAAATGGAATCTCCGATGGATTTAAAAATTGAGATGGCTTTCTCACTCATTTCGATCGCTTTGTTGTAGTCGGTCAGTTTGCAATAGAGTGCTCCTATCAGTGCGTAAATTTGTCCATTCAACTCTTTATTGGTAGGAGTTGCATACTCCAAAGCGTCATATAGATTTTTAATGCTCACATCAAAATTGCCTAATAGCTTTTCTGCCTGACTGTAATAGAACATTGCTTCAGCTTTTTGATTATTTTGCCTTTCTTCAGGAAATAATTCAATTACCTTGGCAGCATAGTAACTAGCCTGCTTCGGATTATTGTATAAGGCATCAACCGACTTTTTAATCAGTGTCTCGGCTTCTTGTTGCCTATTACGGGCATGAACCCATGAAAGGTTCAACAGGCAAAGGAGGATATATATAGGTAGGTTGTTTTTCATAATCAAGCGTATTTTTGCAAAAATAGTGATTTTCTTTGTAAAAAGACACTCTTGTTTCTCTTTTAAAAGAATATCTTTGCAAGCAACAATAAAGATGAACTATGTTATTACCTTATTTGAATAAAGACCTGATAGAAGCCGGTTGTGATGAGGCGGGTAGGGGATGTCTGGCAGGATCTGTATATGCAGCTGCTGTTATTTTACCTGTAGATTTTAAGAATGAATTGCTGAATGATTCCAAGCAACTGACGGAGCATCAGCGTTATGCGCTGCGAGAGATTGTGGAAAGGGAAGCATTGGCATGGGCTGTAGGTGTAGTGACTCCTGAAGAGATAGACGAGATAAATATCCTTAATGCGTCTTTTCTGGCAATGCATCGTGCTGTGGATCAATTGAAAATTCGTCCTCAACATTTATTGATTGATGGGAATCGTTTTAAAAAATATCAGGATTTACCGCATACTACAGTGGTAAAAGGAGATGGAAAATATCTGTCTATTGCTGCTGCATCTATTTTGGCGAAAACCTATCGTGATGATTATATGAATGGTCTGCATAAAGAATATCCTTTTTATGATTGGAATAGTAATAAAGGTTATCCTACTAAAAAGCATCGTGCGGCTATTCGTGAATATGGAACAACGCCATATCATCGGATGACTTTTAATTTGTTGGGGACAGATCCCCAATTAGAGATTCCTTTCTAATTTAAAGAATATATAGGAGGATGGGATGACTTCTTTGCATTTCATTTTACGTTGTTGAAAATAAGGCGAAGAATCTGTTTGATCCATATGGGTAGTAACAGATTCTTCGTTTCATTTTTTTACAATGGTCTCATGCTGCATATCAATATTTCCCTCGCTGGTAAGAGCGGTGTCCATAAATCGTAATAACCACAAAGCAGATAAATGGCAGGATAAATGAAACATTTACGGCTGGCATATTCCAAATGGTATTCATATCAATAATACTTGCTTGTAAAGGAGGAAGTACGGAACCTCCTAAAATAGCCATAATCAGGCCGGCTGCTCCAAACTTTGCATCATCTCCCAATCCGGTAAGCGCTATGCCATAGATTGTGGGGAACATTAATGACATACAGGCTGAAACAGCTACCAGGCAGTACATACCCCAGATATCCTGGAAGAAGATGACTCCGGCGGTGAAGCAACAACCCGCAATGGCAAGTATGGCCAATAATTTACCTGGGTTGAGGTAGCGTAAGATGAAGGTACAGACAAAGCGGCTGATACAGAAAATAACCATCGCAATGATGTTGTATTCTTGTGACAGCACTTCGGCGGCTTTTTCTTCCATACCTTGTGACATGAACAGATGTGTACCATATTGAATGATAAAGGTCCAACACATAATTTGCGCACCTACATAGAAGAACTGTGCCACGACTCCCTCACGGTAATGATGAATGGAGAAAATACGTTTCAAAGTCGGCCCGAAATTGATGCCGTGGGATTGGTCACCATTTTTAGGCATCTTAGTAAAACGGATAATGAGAAACATCACAAAGATGACAATACCGATTGTTAAATAAGGAGCGATGAGTACGGAAAGATCCGCATCTCTCACTATTGCAAACTCCATCGGATTCAGTTGAGCTCGTTCTGCCGTATCCATTGGATTCAGCTTTGCCTGGATAAAGTTCATGGCTACATACATTCCCAATAAAGACCCCATGGGATTGAATGATTGAGCCAAGTTGAGGCGTCGGGTAGCGGTAGCTTCCGTTCCCATGGACAAGATATAAGGATTAGAACTGGTTTCGAGGAAAGAAAGTCCACAAGTCAGGATAAAATAGGCTAATAGAAACGGATAATAATTGCCGGTCATTTTGGCGGGGAAGAATAATAAGGCTCCTACGGCATAGAGGCCTAACCCTAACAGGATGCCAGCTTTATAAGAATATTTCCGGATGAACATAGCTGCCGGAAAAGCCATGGCGAAGTATCCGCCATAAAAAGCAACTTGTACCAATGCGCCATCGGTAACACTCATCCGAAAGATTTTCGAGAACGCTTTCACCATCGGATTGGTGATATCATTGGCGAATCCCCACAGGGCGAAGCAGCAGGTGACTAATATAAATGGTAGCACGTAGCTGACTCCATCTTTGTGCAGGATGGGTTGATCTGTATCTTTCATTTCTTAAATTAAAGATTGAGAATTAAAAATTAAGAAATGAGAATTGAAAACAAAAAAGGATAGGCATATAACCATTTCTCAATTTTTAATTTTCAATTCTCAATTTATTAACTATTTATAAATAGGTCCGTAAGTTGAGCAAGCCCTGTAGTCAGAACCTTCCTTATCCATACCGAAAGCATTCCATGATGCCGGGCGGAAAATCTTATCGTCTTCTACATTATGCATACAAACAGGAATACGTAGCATAGATGCCAGAGTAATTAAATCCTGTCCGATGTGTCCATAACTGATAGCGCCGTGGTTGGCTCCCCAGTTGTTCATTACTGAATACACATCACGGAATGCAGGTTTATCGCATAGGCGGGGTACAAACCAAGTAGTAGGCCATGTGGGGTCTGTACGCATGTTCAGTACCTGATGGATTTCCGGATCAATATCTACTGTCCAGCCTTCTGCCAGTTGCAATACCGGGCCTAAGCCTTTTACCAGATTAAGACGCATCATGGTGACAGGCATACCGCCTTTAGACAAGAAATTGGAAGAGAAACCGCCTCCACGGAAATAGTCGCGATCTGCCGGATACCAAGTTGTAGCTTTCAGACAAGCTTCTACATCGGCTTCAGTCATTTCCCAGTTAGGTTTCATGCAGGGCTCTCCCGCTTCATTATGGCTCTCACCGGTAGCGTCCAGAGTGGTTGCACCAGAATTGATAAGATGGATGATACCGTTTTTAGCCATTCCAGTAAGTTCTTTGCCGGTAACACGTTTCACCGCTTCGGGGCTCCAGTAAGTACGGATGTCGGAGAACATCTGTCCACAACCACTCAGCAGGTGACCGAATAACATGGCAACACCATTGCAAGCATCATTTTCGGTAGCCAGAACGTATGCTTCGCGAATGCCGTTCCAGTCGAAAGTGGTGTTAAGCAGTGCTTCACTGAAGTCACCGTTTGGTTTCCAGTCAGTCCATTGGCGTTGTCCCTGGAAGCCGGCGGCGATGGCATTATGGCCGATAGCTTCTTCTTTGAATCCCATTTCAAGCAATTTCGGGTTGCCCACCATCAAGTCACGCATGATGATAGTCATTTTTACAATAAATTTCCAGTCGGCATCCTTCTCTTCACGGGTTTTGCGCTTTTCGGGACGGTTCTTAAAGTCTTCCCCTTCGTTGGGCTTGCAATATTTTTCAGTCCAGGCCATTGCCTTGGCATATTCTTCATGGTCATAGATTCCTTCTTCCATACGGCGCAGGATCTCAGTTTCGTCCACGCTTTCATTACGTATTCCCAGATATTCCTGGAAAAAGTCAGGATCGACAATAGAGCCGGCGATACCCATGCAGACACTACCGAAAGAAAGATAGCTTTTTCCGCGCATATTGGCTACAGCCATGGCGGCACGGGCGAAACGCAATAGTTTCTCTGCCACATCAGCCGGAATCGTGTTGTCATCCAAATCTTGTACATCGTGTCCGTAAATACCGAATGCAGGCAGCCCTTTCTGTGCGTGTCCGGCTAATACGGCAGCTAGATAAACGGCTCCCGGACGCTCTGTACCGTTGAATCCCCAGACTGCTTTCGGCCAGTGTGGGTGCATATCCATTGTTTCGGAGCCATAGCACCAACAACTGGTTACGGTAATGGTGGCCCCTACTCCTTCGCGTTCGAATTTCTCGGCACAAGCAGCGCTTTCGGCTACACGACCGATGGTGCTGTCTGCTATTACACACTCTACGGGGCTTCCGTCACCGTTTTTCAAGTTGGATGAAATCAGTTCGGCAACAGCTTTTGCCAGGTTCATAGTCTTGTCTTCAAGGCTTTCGCGGACACCACCCTGGCGACCGTCGATAGTGGGACGAATCCCGATTTTAGGATACTTTTTCATGATATACATAGGTTTTAGTTATTAAATTGAATTTCTTAAATGGACTTCGGTAGGAAGATAAGTTCTTATTTCCTGTCCGGTTAGCACAAATTCTGCGGCTTTCCTCCCCAGCTCTTCCCAGTTGATACTTAGTACGGTGATCCCTTGGTCTATTACCTCGTAGGCAGGAGTGTCATTGTAGGCTATCAGTCCGAAATCTTCTCCGCATTTCAGCCCGGTCGTCCGGCTTTGCTTGATTATATTGACTACCTCTATCTGACGGATTGCAATGTACACTTCTCCTTTGCGGATTTGTATCTGGTCCGTATTTTCCACAATGGCTGAATCAATGTGATAATCCTGACAGAAACAATTGAAATACTGACAACTGCTACGGGGGTGTTTGATGTCTTTGGGAAATAAAAGTACTAGTTTCTGATATTTTCTCAAATGTTCTTTCAATGCGGCCAATGCATGATAAAAGGAATCGTCAAAATCCTGACATACATATGAATAATCCTTTTTATCGAACTTCCCGAAATCCAACAGCAGTAACTTAGACGAATCTATCTTGTAAAGATGGGGGGATAGCCTCTCATTGTCAAAATTCATCACAATGTATTTGTTGTATCTGCCTATTGATTCGCATAAGATGGTATTAAATAGCCGTTCATTATATTGATGAAACAATAAATCTACTTTGTAGTTGATGGATAGTTTTTTGATAAAACTATTGTATAATGAGTATTTAAAAGGGGAATACTCGTCCAGCAGAAGCAGGATGTTTGTAAGCTTGTTGGTAACGTAGTAACCTTTTCCCGGAGTAGAATCTATTATTCCCCGGTCTTTTAAATCAATGAATGCTTTGAACACCGTATCCCGTGACACTTGATAGTCATGGCTCAGTTTGTTGATGGACGGTAATGCGCAGCCTGATTTATATTTACCCATGGAAATTTCCTGGCTGAGTAAATCAGCCAGTTGTTTCACTTTAGTGGTCTGTTGTCCAAAGGTAACTTTCATGAGCTGTTTAAGGTTTTACACGGACAATGCAAACTGTGCTGAACTGTTCCGATGCAAAGGAATGCAATTTATTCATAAACAACAACATGAAACGGTATGTTTTATAACACAAGAATCGAAACTTCTATATCGATTCTCAGAAAAATAAGTAGTATGTACTAATTAAGTAATATATTAAGAGTATTTACTGAAGTATATTAACCGCGCTACAGAACAAAGGGGGATAGTTGTGTCCTGCCAATGCATCGGAAATTATTTTGCTGATTTGTGAAGTGATTGCCGGGTGTATGAATGCAAAACTGATCCGGGATATGGAATTTAAAGGCGGACTGCGTTTTATCATCGAACTTCTTCTATAAAAAATAGATGAAACATTATTCATTGACAGGGCTTTTTTGTACCTTTGCATTCGGAAAAAGCAAGGATAAACTTTAAACAAAATAAGATTATGAGCAAAAAAGCCCTTTTAATGATTCTTGATGGTTGGGGTATCGGCGATCAAGGTAAAGACGATGTAATCTTTAACACCCCCACTCCTTACTGGGATTCTCTGTTGGCAAACTATCCGCATTCTGAATTGCAGGCTAGCGGTGAAAACGTTGGCTTGCCTGACGGACAGATGGGTAACTCCGAAGTAGGACACTTGAATATCGGTGCAGGACGTATCGTTTACCAAGACCTGGTAAAGATTAACCGTGCATGTGCCGACAACAGCATAATGAAGAATCCCGAGATTGTTTCCGCTTTCTCTTACGCAAAGGAAAATGGCAAGAACATTCACTTTATGGGATTGACTTCAAACGGTGGTGTACACAGTTCATTCGATCATTTGTTCAAACTTTGCGATATCTCTAAAGAATATGGCATTGAAAATACATTTATCCACTGCTTTATGGATGGTCGTGACACAGACCCGAAGAGTGGTAAAGGCTTTATCGAACAACTGACTGCGCACTGTGAAAAATCAGCCGGTAAAATCGCTTCTATCGTTGGTCGCTTCTATGCTATGGACCGTGACAAGCGTTGGGAACGTGTGAAAGAAGCATACGACTTGTTGGTTGAAGGTAAAGGAAAGCAAGCCGCCGATATGGTTCAGGCTATGCAGGAATCATATGATGAAGGTGTTACAGACGAATTCATCAAACCGATCAATAACTCTACCGTAGACGGTACCATCAAAGAAGGTGATGTGGTTATCTTCTTCAACTATCGTAACGACCGTGCCAAGGAATTGACTGTTGTGCTGACTCAACAGGATATGCCGGAACAAGGTATGCATACTATTCCGGGCTTGCAGTTTTATTGCATGACTCCGTATGATGCATCTTTCAAAGGTGTTCATATTCTGTTCGACAAGGAGAATGTTCAAAATACATTGGGTGAATACCTGGCTGCTAACGGTAAGACTCAACTGCACATCGCAGAAACAGAAAAGTATGCTCACGTAACTTTCTTCTTCAATGGTGGTCGTGAAACTCCGTATGATGCCGAAGAGCGTATCTTGGTTCCATCTCCGAAAGTAGCTACTTACGATTTGAAGCCTGAGATGAGTGCTTATGAAGTGAAGGATAAATTGGTAGAAGCTATCAAGACCCAGAAGTTCGATTTCATTGTTGTGAATTACGCTAATGGTGATATGGTAGGTCATACAGGTATCTATGAAGCTATTGAAAAAGCAGTGAAGGCTATTGACGAGTGTGTAAAAGATACAGTGGAAGCTGCCAAAGCTAATGATTATGAAGTGATTATTATTGCCGACCACGGTAATGCCGACCATGCACTGAACGAAGATGGTACACCTAATACGGCTCACTCTTTGAACCCTGTTCCATTTGTATATGTAACAGAGAACAAGAATGCCAAAGTAGAAAATGGGGTATTGGCAGATGTTGCTCCCTCTATCCTGCACATTCTGGGTATGCCTCAGCCTGCTGACATGACCGGACGGGATTTAATAAAATAATGTAGGAAGTATATTTATTTGTCATTCTGAACAAGGTGAGGAATCTGTAATGAAGCATGGATTCGCCACTTTGTCCGGAATGACATTTTAATTTAATAAGAGATGATACAGATAGATGATGTTGTAATCTCCTTTGATGTGTTTCGTGAGAAATTTCTTTGTAATCTCGATGCCTGTAAAGGTGAGTGCTGCATAGAAGGGGATGCCGGCGCACCGGTGGAACTAGAGGAAGTGGAAAAGCTAGAGGAAGTGCTTCCTGTTATTTGGGATGAACTTTCACCCGAGGCCCGGGCGGTAATTGATAAACAAGGAGTGGTTTATACAGATGAAGAAGGTGATTTGGTAACTTCTATTGTCAATCATAAAGATTGTGTATTTACCTGCTATGATGAGAAAGGGTACTGTTATTGTGCCATTGAGAAAGCCTTCCGGGCAGGTAAGACCGATTTCTATAAGCCAATCTCTTGTCATCTTTACCCCATCCGTATAGGTGATTATGGCCCTTACAAAGCGGTGAATTACCATCGTTGGGATGTATGTAAAGCCGCAGTGTTATTGGGAAAAAAAGAGAACCTTCCTGTATACAAGTTCTTAAAGGAACCGTTGGTGCGGAAATTTGGTGAAGAATGGTATAAAGAGCTGGAGGTTGCGGCAGAAGAATTGAAGAAAAGAGGAATGATTTAAGCATCTTCGATTTTTATCATTCTTGATTTATTACATTAACCGAAATTTAATACTACGAAAATACCCCATGAAAAGACTACTCTTGTCATGCTGTATTCTATTATGCGCCGTTTCGACCTTGAAGGCGCAAGAACAGCCATTAATCAGTCCGGACGATTCTATCCGTAGTTTGGTGGGACGTTTGTTTCCTAATAGCAATCCGAATCTTTCGGCACACATGAACCTGCAATTCTCTACTTCGGGAGTTGCCAACTTTATTGAAGGAGATTTAGAGGATGCCTCTTTTAAACTGAATCGTGTGAAACTGGAGATATTAGGTTCTTTCAGTAAACAATTCTCTTATCATTTCCGTCAGTCATTTAATAAATACAGCAATCCTCACTCGTTGGACAACTTATCCTCTTCCATTGAGTATGCTTTGGTGAATTGGAAAATGTCTGACTGGTTTACTTTGACCGTCGGGAAACAAGACATCGCTTTGGGTGGTTATGAATATTATGTTAATGCCATCAAAGTCCGCGAGTATAGTGAGTTTAATGATAACATCAGTTGCTATCAGGCAGGAGTAGCGGGAAGATTCAATCTGTCATCCACCAATGAGTTGGTGCTTCAGGTAGTAAATAACCGTAGTGGAGAAAATGATGAAACCTATCTTTACGGTTTGCCACAAGGAGTGGAAAAAGCTAAAGTTCCTGTTCTGTCAACAGTCAATTGGAACGGGTTCTTCTTTGATAATGCGGTACAATTACGATATGCGGCCTCATACGGGCAGCTGGCAGAAGGCAAGAATCTTTATTGTTTTACGGCGGGTAATATTTATGAGAAAGGCCCTGTTATTGCTTATATTGATTTAATGTATTCTCGTGAAGGACTGGATAGCAAAGGTATTATCAGTGATTTGCAAGGTCCTGTTTTAATGACTCCATCTACGGCGCAGAATGCAGAATACTTTACTACGGTGGTGAATTTTGACTATCGTATCCATCCTAATTGGAATCTTTACCTGAAAGGTGCTTATGAAACAGCGGGTATCTATAAAACAAACGGACCTTTTGAGAAAGGACTTTATCGTACTACATGGAATGCGCAGGCTTGTGTGGAATATTTCCCGATGCGTAATAGTGAACTGCTTATTTTTGCTCATCTTTTATATAAAGGGCATCATTTGACCCGGCGTGCGCAGGCTTTGGGAGGTATGAGTCCGGACACGCAACGTATTTCTATCGGGTTGGTTTACTCTATTCCCGTTTTTTGATGTTCCCTATCATATCTTCACTCCGTTCCGTTTGATATTTCACATGGGTGAAGCAACTGCTTCACCCATGTGACAACGGCTGTTTACCTAAGTGAAATCGCCTCTTCACCAAGGTGAAGCAATGAACGCAGCCGGACAAAAATACAAGAAAAAAGGCTTACCCTTTCATTTCAATGAGGTTGTTTCCTCTTTTTATTGCAAGACCGTGGAAATGCGCTATATTTGTGAAATAATTAACTACTTCAACTAACAACACAGAATATTATAATGAAAAAGACTGTCCTTTTTTTTCTGATGACTATATTGATAGCCTCGTGCCATCAAGAAGAAATCCCTTCTGTTCCCGATAAACCGGAAGGGAATCAGCCGATTTTTGATTTATCAGATGAAGATGTACTTCAGGGTTGTATTTATGTGAAACTGAAAGAAGAACCTACAGAAGAGGTGCAGGTAAGGAGTATTGGCAACACGGTAAGGACAGGAATTAAGGTGTTGGACCGGGCTGCCTCTTCTTTGAAAATAGAGAGAATGGAACGTACGTTTCCCTACGCCGGCAAATTTGAAGAACGTACTCGTAAGGAGGGGCTTCATTTATGGTACAATGTTTGGTTCTCCAAAGAGACATCAGCGACTCGTGCAGTTGCTGAAGTGGCTTTTCTAGATGGTATTGAAATAGCTGTTCCTGTTCCTAAAATAGTTTCCAGGACAAGGCCGGAAACAGTATGGGATATGTATGGTGCCAGAGTGGGAGAGTGGTTGTTCGATGATCCGGACTTATCCAAACAATGGTATTTTGATAATCCCGGTACAGAATCCTGGCAGAGGGAAGGTGCGGATATCCGTTTGATTGATGTGTGGAAACAATACAATGGGAATCCGGCTATTATTGTAGCGGTTGTAGATGGCGGTATTAATCAGGAGCATCCTGATTTGCTGGATAATTTATGGACGAATCCGGGTGAGATACCAGAGAATGGTATAGATGATGATGGCAATGGGTATATAGATGATGTACATGGTTATAATTTTGTAGATGATAATGCAATTTTGGTCCCTCATCGTCACGGAACTCATGTGGCGGGTACCATTGGTGCGGCAAATAATAATGAAACAGGTATCAGCAGCATTGCAGGAGGGAACGGAACTCCCGGCAGTGGGGTGAAACTTATGAGTTGCCAGATTTTAAAAAGTCTGACTTCCACTGGAGGAGAAGTCGCTTCTGATCCGTTTATTGCTGCTGCTATTAAATATGGTGCTGATAATGGAGCTGTTATCAGTCAGAATAGTTGGGGATACGCTGTCGGAACGGGGAGGAATACCTCTTCATATATTAATCCTGTACATAAGGAAGCTATTGATTACTTTATAAAATATGCCGGATGTGATAACAACGGAGAGCAACTTGACGGAAGTCCAATGAAAGGAGGGATTGTATTGTTTGCATCAGGCAATGCGAATACTTCTGACCCCAGGATAGCGGCGCCGGCTGATTATGACAAGGTAGTTGCGGTTGCAGCCATTGAGGCCGATTATAGAAAGGCTTCTTATTCCAATTATGGTACATATATGGATATTTCTGCTCCCGGAGGAGCATTGAACGGAGATGGGCGGATATGGAGTACGACCACAAAACTGGCCGGTAATTATGAATATCTGGCCGGTACATCTATGGCGTGTCCGCTGGTCAGCGGTGTGGCGGCACTGGTGATAGAGAAGTATGGGGTAGGCAAGAAAGGGTTTACACCGGAAACTCTGAAGGAAATCCTCTATCAAAGCGCATACGATTTGGATGAATATAATCCGAGGTATACCGGCCAGTTGGGGCACGGATGCGTGGATGCCACAGCTGCTTTAAAGATAGATGTTTCTAATCTTCATCCTTTTACATTGAAGTCCAATCAGGTAACTGATAATACTCTGATATTTAGTGTAAGCAGCAGTATGGCTGGTAATGGAGAACTGACTTTGTATAATGGCATTGGCAATAAGGTGCTGAGTCTTCATTTGGAACTTGAAGCCGCCTCCTTGCATTCTGTGGACATAACCAAGCTTTCTGCCGGATATTATACATTGGTGTACCGAGCGAACGGGATGGAGATCAGAGAGAAATTTATCAAGTACTAATCCTGATAAAATGAAATAGGACATGAAACGAATAGGACTATATCTGTTTATAATAGGCATAACTTTTACTAAAGCTTATGGACAAGAGGATTCCGGACCTGTCAATACCGGAGCGGCAAACTATCTGACTATACCGGTTGATGCGCGCAGCGCAGCCATGGGAGGTGCCGGTGTGGCGATTTCGAGGGGAAATAATGCCGTTTTCCATAATGGTGCGGCAACTTTATCGGAGGCCATGCACAAAGGTGGGGTTACGTATACTTATTCCCCGTGGATGCGTGACTATGAGTCTGGATACTCTCTTCATAGTTTAGGCGGTTTTTATAAAATTAATAAGCGCAATGCCATTCTGTTAGGTTTCCGTTATTTCGGCTATCCGGAGATGGATGGAATAGGGGAGGATGCTTCGGGAATACATCCCAAAGAAATAGCTGTGGCGGCAGGTTATGCATACGAGGTCATAAAGAATCTTTCGGTTTCCGCTACTTTTAAATATCTGTATTCGGATATGGGTAAGATAGGAAATAGCAACGGTGCGAGTTCTGTGGCTTTTGATTTGGGGATATTATATAAGCGTGAGATAAAGGATTGGGAAGGTGCCGGTTGGTCGGTCGGGATTCATGCGAGTAATCTTGGACCGAAAATAAAATACCTAACCTCTAAAGAGGCTCTTCCTGCAATGGTCAAAGTAGGAGGTGCTGCTGACTTGCCTTTTGCATCAATGCATAGGTTGACTTTGACCGCTGATCTGGGTTACAGGCTTTCCCCCGATGATGTACAGGCGTTAAATGTAAGTGCCGGGGCGGAATATGCATGGATGGAGCATCTCATGTTGCGTGGCGGTTATCATTATGGTGATAAGAATAAAGGAGATGCCAGTTATGCTACGGCCGGGGCAGGAGTGGAATATGCAGGTGTGCATTTGGATTTTGCGTGGATGTTTGCGGGACATGAATGTCTTGCCAGAAATACGTTTTGGATTTCTTTAGGATACTCTTTTTAACTCTTGCACGGTTAGTCCTAGAAGCCTATATACATATATTAGGCTTCTAGGTTATCGGTTATTAACAGGAAGATTATGAGTTATCTTTACTTTCTTTTTGTAGATGATTGGAATGCATTCATAATGGCTGTGGGTTTTCCGTTTTTGTCAAAGGCTCCCATATCATATCCGTTCCATTCGTAACATTCCGGTTCCCAGTACCATACACCAGCGCAAGATTCCATGTCTCGGGCTTTGTTTATAAAATCGGCAAGGACTTGGGCGGAAGCGGAATCATTTTGTTTTACCCCTATTTCGGTTATCATGACTTTTACTTGGAAAGTCTTTGCTAGTTGGCTGATGTGTTTTAATGCTAACAAGTTCATTTCTTGCCATAATTTTGTGGAATGAGTTTGTGGATAGTGTGACAGGCCAATCATATCCAATTTTCCTCCAGCTTCTTTGAACTGCTTGAACCACCAAGTTAGGTCGTCCCAGGCATTGTCTATGTGAACAATAACGATACTTTGGGGGAAGATTTTTTTTACGGCATCGTAGCCGGTATTGACAAACTCGGCCAGATTTTGTGTGTTTTGTGGATATTTCACTCGCTCATTGGTACTGTTTAAGCCTTTGACATCACATTCTCGGATATCATAGAATGCACCGCTGAGTGCGACATTCTCATCCCACAACATTCCTGGACGGATTTCGTTACCCACTTGTACCCATCGTGGGGATATGTCTTCCGCCTTTAATGCTTGCAAGATGTCGATGGTATGGGCGGCAATGGCCGTCTTTAGTTCCGCTACTGATTTGCCGATCCATGCCTTGGGCTTGAACTGTTGTCCGGGATCAGCCCATGAGTCGCTGTAATGGAAGTCTACCATGACATCCAGACCTTGTTCTTTGGCTCGTCGGGCTTTGTTCACAACGTCTTGTTTACCGTTCCATCTGTCTTTGGGATTTACCCATACGCGCAGGCGGATGGCATTTATGCCCAGCTCTTTCATCAGTTGGAAGCAGTCGGTTTCTATGCCTTCATGATTGTAAAACTTCAACCCTTTTTTTTCCATTTCACTCACCCAACTGATGTCGGCTCCTTGAGTAAAACTGGTTTTGGAAGGTGCTGGTGTATCGGAATTATCTGTTCCGGACTGTTCGTTGCCGTGGCTTCCGCAAGCTGACGAGGATAATACCAGCAAAGCGGTTAGCATATAATTCTTGAGGTTATGATATATTTCTTTCATGTGTTTTCGTATATTAGTTTTTTAGAAGATAGACAACGGAGGCATATCCGTCTAGTTTTAAATAAAAGTTTCCATGGTCTTCCTTCTCCTGTACATTTCCGGATACGGCGATAGCTTTCTCCGTCCTGTCCGTCAAGGGAATCTCTATTTCAGAATTGCCAAAATTATGAATAACCAATAGTTTCTCGCTATCTTTAGTCATGTACCAGGCGGCAATACTTTTGTATTTTTTTTCTCCCTCTCCCGATTCGTTGAACAGAGCATGACGGGTCATGGTTCCTTGGGCCAGCGCTGGATAGGTGTTACGCAATGCGGTAAAGATCAAGTAGGTATTCAATACTGACTGATGGTCTGCCGTCTGTTTGGTTACATCGGGGATGTTTGTGCTTACTGTGGCATCTATTTTGTCGGTATAGTGGGTGGTATAACTGTCTCCCCACAACATAGGTCCGCGTACATATTCATCTCCTTTGTCTTTGGTGCCGTATAATCCTAGTTCTTCACCATAATAAATATAAGGTGAGCCGGGAGTAGTGAGCAGGACAGCGGCTGCTAATTTCTCCTTGGCGGTAGATTTACCTAGCTTGGAGGCTGCACGATCTTCATCATGGTTGCTTAGTTTGGTTGCTGCGATGTACCCGGGACGATAGGCGGCATATTCTTGCCTATAGTTCAGGATGTCTTTGGTGAAATAACATCCGGTGGCATTATTGAGAGCCCATTCCAGACGATACCAGAAAGAGAACTCGAACAAAGCGGGCAGACCGGCATAATAGGGGGCTACTTCGTTGTATTCGGACAGTACTTCACCCACCATGTAGAAATTGTCCGTGTGTCCTTTTTGCTTGTAATAAGTGTTCATGTCTTCGTAGAACATATTCAGAAAACGGGGATTTTCGTTGCTGGTAGCACTGTGGTAGATGTGCTTGACAGCATCCAGCCGCAGTCCGTCCACACCTCGGTCTATCCATCCTTTGGCACTGTTTGCCATGGCTATGTACGCAGGGGAAGAAGTGGCTTGTGCCACCGCACCATAGTTGAGGTCGGCAAAGTAGTCGGTGGCAAACTGGGAATGATAATACCATAAGTTCATGGAATCGAACAGAATATCGGCCGCTGTTTTGTTATCAAGAGTGAATGCAGTTCCCAAAGTGACTTTGTGGGAAGCAGAAGTAGCACCGTATTTAGTTCCTGCAGGCCAAGAAGGATCGTTACTAGTGCGGATTAGAAATCCCCAAGAGGAAACGAAGTCTGTGGTCAGTTCATAATGGTTGTTCCCTTTGTCATAGAATTTTTTACATATGCCTTCTCCGAAATAAAGGTATTTGGCTCCGTTTGTGCCGGGGTCAGGGTTGTCCGCATCGGCTTTTTCGGCCCGGGTTACTGTGACGGTGGGTTGCGAGGCTTTGCTCCAGTCGAGGCTGAATGTATAGATGCCTTTTACTTCTGTATCTTCGGAGGAGGTTGCGAACCATTCATTGGCGGCATATTCTTCTTTGGGTATCATGGCTATTTTTCCTTCTGCTATCTCTGTTTGAGGAGATTGGGAGAAGAGATAGTAGCTACGATAAAGATTATCAGTAGATGAGGTGGCTTCCTTGAACCAAGGGTGGGCTTTGCCCGTATGGTTCATTACATAATCCAGGTATATTTTTATGTTGCGCTTGTGGGCTTCGGTGATGAGGCGGTCGAAGTCGGCCTCTGTACCTAGTTTGGGATTGACTTTGGTATGGTCTGTCACATCATAGCCGTGATAGGACATGGCAGGATGGATGGGGGAGAGCCAGAGGGCTGTCACTCCGAGGCTGTTGATGTAATCCAGCTTGTCAATGAGTCCGTTGAGGTCGCCGTATTTGTCACCGTCTTTGTCTGCAAAGGAGTAAACTAATAATTGATAGGAGATGTCGGCACGCTTGGTACCATCCCAATTGTCGGGGGCGGCAGTGATATTTTTCCAAGTGGCGGTAGGAGGATCAGGGTTTTCGGGAGTCGGAGGAACCGGTATTTCCGGCGAATCGTCAGAACAGGCTTGTGACAGAGGTACCAAGCAAAGCAGGAATAGTATACCTACTAGAAAGAGATGGATTCGTTTCATGGTTTCTTTGTTTATAAGGGGTAAAAGAATAAGGCGGAGTACAGTATTACGGAAATTCCGCAAGCCGTAAACCGCCTTTTGTCGGTATAGGTACGGGGAGGATACAAGAAGCGTACCTATACTTGTATTGATTAGTTCTTAGTTAGTGTCAACAGGTTCATGCCGTCGCATTGAGGGATGAACCTGATGGTATAGTTTCCGGCCGTAACAGCGATGTTGCCGGCATTGAAAGTCGGTTCGGCTATCGAACCACCCCAGTTGATGTCCCAGTCATTATTGGCGCGGATTTTGATTTCACCATCCGTTAGGTTGGTGGTCAGATTCCAACTTCCATCTTCTTCGTTGTAAGTCATGTCGGTATCGGCATCCCATCCGGATGGGGTGGCGCTACCTATCACTCCGAGAGTTGAGATGAGGGTATGCTTGTAAGTCATGGCAGTCAAATCCACTTCCATCATGTAGAACCCTGCTTCCGGAGCGTCGATATTTCCTGCACCGTTTTCATCAAGTGTACCTGCCAGAGCATCACCACTTACTTTTTCCCAATCGCCTGTCCAGTTATCTTTTTCTGGGTTCGGCTTGTATTTGAATTCTCCGTTCAAATAGGCGAAACCTCTGTATTTGCCATCAAAGTTTATTCCGGCTAGCGGGCAAGTACCTGACCATGAGGTGTTATTACCTATTTCATAGATGTAAGGAGCGAAACCCAGCTCTTCCAGTGTGTAGGTGTATTCCATCATATCCAATGTCATTCTATACATGCCGGCTTGGGTTATCATGCCGGCTTGTGGATTGTTTGTTGTAAGTGTTCCTTCGGTAGCGGTATCTCCATCGGTTACGGTTCCCAATACACCAGCTCCCCAGAATTCTCCCTCGGTATTGGTCTTCGGAATAATTTTCCAGCATTGATTATCAGCGGTTGTGGTGAATACGATGGAAAATTTGGAATCTTCATAAACGTCTGTTCCCGAATGGCTGAATCCCACCATGCCGTCAGCGCTCCAACCATTTACCGAGGTTTCATCCTTGTCGTTCTTTATTGTGAACATGTCGCCTACAAGATAGTAACCGGTGTCAATAAATGGTGCGGCCGGAGTGAAATTTACGTCAAACGAACCGGCATTTACCAATAAGGCTTGTCCGTCTTTTATGGCATTGGCATATACTTGGGCAATGAAGGGACGCGCTATAGGACGTTTCCCGTAAGTTTCCACTACCAGCTTCTGAATGGTCAGGCTGTCAATCATTCCGTCTGTATTGGATTCCAGTTCTCCTGCCTTACCTTTCTCGGTAGAGAGCTCTACCCGTACATTGCCCAAGGTATATCCTTCGGGAAGTGTGGCATTAGATAGAGTGAACAATTTGATGCTGCTCCCCGGATTGGATAAATTGATGTCATCGACCTTGGATGCCGAGAAATCGGGAAGGGTTATTGCAGCTTCTTGTTCGTTGGCTTGAGGAGTTGCCCAATCAGTGTAATCATCTGTGCATGAAGACATGCACAGAACAGTCAGACCGATTAATGAATGGATTGATATATTTTTCATCTTGATTCAATTAAAAAGATTATTATTTGATTTCGCCTTCGCCGGTAGCGAAGTTCAGGTAGAGCTGCTGTCCCGCTTTGCCTGCTACTCGTGCTTGGTCTCCATCGTTGGCACGATATTCAATTTTGCCGTCGAAGACCATGAACTCGCTCTTCCACCACTCAAAGGTAGGAATTTTTACGTATGCACGCACACCGTCACCATCGCCACCCGGAACACTGGCAGCAAAAGCAGGTGAGACAAAAGAAGCGTTAAAAGTATCGGGAATGGTACATAACCAGCCTTCAGCCTGCTCTTTCCAGTCGCTGTTGCCTACAACAGGTCCCATCAACCATATTTCAGGTTTGTTAAACTGTATATCATAGACGAGGTTGCGTCCCGAAACGGAAGAGGTGATTACCATTAAGTACCATCCCGGAGTATCAGTAGCGATATTGTCTCCGTTGTCTTTGATATTGCCTGCCAAATCGCCGTTTATGCTGTTTATACCAGAAAATCCTGTTTCATTTCCATCCCAAGCTTTGCTCTGATTGAATTTGATGCCGGCATCGTCTATCCATACCATAGACCAGAATACATGAGTTGCACCGTTTACGGGAATCATCTTGGTTGCCGAATCCCAGTTCCATTCGTTAAATCCGCCTACGATATATAAGTTTTCGGGGGTATTGACCGGAGGAAGCGAGAAAAGTAAATGTACTTTATTCAATGACACTACATTGGAAAGTATTTCGGTTCCTTCTATTGCTTTGTTATCACTGGTCATCATAACTGCTCTCAAGCGGATATAGACCGCTATATCCATCGGAAAATCAACATCGGTTGCACCTTTGTTTACTTTCATATCTGTAAGTGTACTAGCTAAAAGAGGTGCGTCTATACTGATTTTTGTTCCTGCATTGACATTACCTATTTCTGTAAAATCGGTCATGGATTCATCGAATGCCACTTGCACATAGTATCCAACGTTGGCGGGGAAGCCGTAGTCGGGTTGTGAACAGGATATTTCGATAGAGGAAGAATTGGCCAAATCGATTACTGTACCGCTGATAGCTGGAGTGTTTAGGACAAATTCGGTGGGTGAGATTAGCGTTGGGTTGGAGTCGCGATCATCATCACATGCGGTGAATATACCCAGTCCCAATCCGATAATCAAAAATGATTTAAGTATTTTATTCATTGTATTTTCATTTAATATTTATAAAACAAAAAGTTTTCAGTATCCCGGGTTCTGAGTCAAATTGGAGTTGGCAGTCAACTCATTGGTCGGGATGGCAAAAATATTAAGATGTGCATCAAAACTACGTCCTTCATAAGATCCGCCTTTCCATTGCCAAGTGTAATTGTTGTTGCCTCCATAGCGGTTGAATCTAATTAAGTCCATACGGCGGCGGCCTTCAAAATAGAATTCTCGGCTCCATTCATCGCAAATATCATCCAGGCTATATGCATTTGTACGGGTAGAAGCATGTGCACGACTTCGGATGGAGTTAACTGCTTGTGTACCTTCAGATGTAGTGTTTCCTCCATTCAAGCGAGCATCGGCTTCTGCAAAAGTCAGATAGGCTTCTGCAACACGTAGCAAGAAGTAGTCGGTATCGGCGAAGGTGGCATCATGTCCGGCTGAACCGTCTGTTTTGAAGTTGGTGAATTTTGCAATAGCATAACCGCTTTTAAAGGTAGATACATCTTCATTGTTTAAGGTACGTCCCACACCGTCGAATAAAGCACGGTCGTCTTTGGCTGCTACATACATGTCGTAGCTTGGCAGTTCGGGGGCATCATTCTGAGGGAAGAATTTGCGGATGAGGTCAGGACGTGCGCGGTTACCGCCCCAGTTTTGTGCAGAAACACCGTTGGTGGCTGTCAGGTCATTAGGGTTTGCATGCATCTCACCATCAAAGCAACCAGCTATCAAGAACAGGGAAGTACCCCAACTGGTGGTTGTCAGACCGTCTTGAAGTAAGGGTAGAAGAGCTTCGTAAGCAGCATCAGTTTCCCCGTTGTCACCCATGAATAACATTTGATAGGCAGTCCATCCGCCTTTTCCCACAGTATTGAGCCGGTAGGAGGATTTTATTACTTTGTCGGCATATTCTTTTGCTTTTTGCCATTGGGCCGTTCCTGTATAAATTTCCGAATTCAAGTACAGGCGTGAGAGCAACAGCCAGCAGGCAGCTTTGTCTACACGACCATAACCGGCATCTGTCGATTTTTTTGCTTTTGCTTCGGAAAGGGCCGGTTCTATTCCGATCAGTTCCTGTTCAAGCCATTCATACATTTGAGCTCTGGATCTTTGTTCAGGTTTGGTCATTGGTTCCAATGTAAAGGGTATGTTTCCCCAACCATCCATCAGTAAGAAGTAGTGTAGGGCACGTACAAAGCGGATTTCGGCAGACATGGTGGCATCTGTATCTCCAGCCATAGCCAGATATTGGTTACAATAGGTGATGCCGGTAGTCAGACGGGCATAGAACCCGTTTAACATAGGATGGGAAGCATTGTAAGTATTGTAGCAGAAACTGGCTACACCTTCATCTCCCCAGCCGCAGATAGCTTCATCAGTGGTCAGTTCGTTGGAATTGAACAATTGGCGGATAAAGCCTGTCGTACCACCATCCAAACCGTCAATATCACAGTCACCGTTAGCACCACCGTTTCCGGCTAATGCCATATTGGCGTAGCACTTGTTGAACAATCCGTTTAAATCAACATTGGTATCGATGTTCGGATCGATAGGATCTACATCTAAGTCTCCGATACATGAGGTTGCCCCCAAAGCCAACATCATGAATGTGGCAGGAACGATATTCTTTATGTATTTTTTCATATACTGCATAATTTTGCGAATTAGAAATTCAGGTTAAGACCAATAATAAATGAGATAGGACGCGGATAGAGATTGTTATCGAATCCGTTATTGATTTCGGGGTCGATGCCATCATAGTTTGAAATGGTGAAAACATTCGATACGGTTCCATATACGCGTCCATTCAAACCGCGATAGCTTCCGTTCTTGAAGAGATTGGAAAAGCTGTATCCTAAAGTGATGTTGTCACACTTCAAGAATGAGGCGTTACGCACCCAGTAGTCCGAAGCTTTGGCGGTAATTTCGTAAGTTTGCCAATTTCTGGCTACAGCGTCTACCGGACGGTTAGACAGGTAATTCAAAGAGTTGGACCATACTTCACCAGGATTCATGTTGCTCCATCCGGCGTTGATTCCATCATAAACATAGTTACCTAGACTGGCACGCAGTGAGAATCCGAAGTCCCAATTTTTGTATTCCAGGCGGGAGGAAAGCCCCATAGTTACGTCGGGAGCAGCATTTTTATAAAGGTATTTGTCATTTTCGGTAATCTTACCGTCACCGTCCCGGTCTACTACTGCATTTTCTATCGGGTTGCCTTGTGGGTCATATACTTGTTGGTATACATAGAATGAATTAGCTGGATACCCTACTTGATTGTATTGCAGATAAAAACCCGAACCTTGACCTACTTTGATATCGGTATTGGCTACAGGAGCACCACTATCGGATACACCACTTAGATCGGTAATCTCATTCTTATTATAAGTAAGGTTATAATTAATAGTCCATATTAAGTCATTGTTTACAATGGGTTTCCAGTCTAAGGCAAATTCGATGCCTTTATTTTCCAACGAACCGATATTTTGCCATGCTTGATTTCTATAGCCGGCCATGGACGCTAATGGTGCATAGTTCAGCAAATCTTCGGTTTTACGGTAATAAGCATCAACACTGGCTGTCAGCCGTTGATCCATAATACCAAAATCAACCCCAATATTATAGGTAGTAGTGGTTTCCCATTTTAAATCAGGAGTATAGTTGTCCGGGCGGTATAGGGTTCCGTTACCTATCAGTGGATAAAAACCGTTAGTACCTGTGCTTACTGAGTATGTGGGAATCCAGTTATAATTGTTAATTTTTTCTCCTGCCTGTTGACCTGTCATGCCCCAGCCTAAGCGAAGTTTCAAGTCAGATATCCAAGATATGTCTTTTAGGAAGTTTTCTTCTTTTGCTTTCCAAGCTAAGGCTACAGACGGGAACCACGCCCAATGGTCTTTGAAGCGTGAAGTTCCATCATCGCGAACGGTAGCTGTAAGATAGTAACGGTTCATAAGTATGTAGTTGGCACGTCCGAAGAAGGAAACCAAATAACTGTCGGTCTTGTATTGATACGGAGTGTGAGGACGCTCTGTGCCGGCTAATGTGGGGTCATCGTTCGTCATCGGATAACGACCTACGTAGTCACTGTTTGTGCTTTTCCAAAAATGTTGCCATTCGTAACCTCCCATAATATCAAAATGGTGGTTATCATTAAAGTCTTTATAATATTGGGCGTATGCATTCAATGAAAGGTTGCGTTTTAGGATACTTTCACCTCCAACAGAACCATAATACATGGCACTAGGGGAAGCAGTAGATTTATTCTGTGCTTGGCGTCCTTTGGAAACATCGGCACCTAGAGATAAATGAAGGCGAAGGTCTTCAAGACCATGTACTTTATAGTCGATATCGGCACTTCCCACAAAGGCGCGGCTGTGGGCAATTTCTGTGTTAAAAGCAAGCATGGCTAATGGGTTGGCACATTCTGCCGTGCTGTTATAGATGAACGGCCATGTGGAGTCGCCTAATGATGCGGCCGATGACCATTGGAAAAATCCCCCATAATTTTGTAATGTCTGATCCAATGCATTGCCGAATTGGGCTTTGTGATATTCGGATGTGAAATTATAAGGATCTTGGGTAGGGTCCATCTTTACAGCAGCACCTACGGCTCCACCGTCGGCATATGCAGAACGTGCGTACATTCCTTTCGCATTGAGGTTCATAGTCAAATGATCGTCAAAAAAAGACGGATTAAGATTCAATGCAGCTGTGACACGTTTGAAATCAGAATTTTTCAAGATACCTTCTTGATTGGTGAAACCTACAGATACACGATAAGGAAGGTCTTTTACTGCACCCGATACGGTTATATTGTGGTCATGACTGAGAGCGGTACGGTAAATAAGATCTTGCCAGTCGGTGTTGGCTGTACCCATGGCACGATAAGCATCGCTGTTTTCTCCGTATAAATCGGTGATAAGTTGACGGTATTGGTTGCTGTCAAGTACATCAACTGTTCCTTTTTTCTGACTCAATGTGACACTACCTGAATAGGAAACTGAAGGCTTTTGCCCTTTGCGTCCCTTTTTAGTAGTGATGATGATAACACCGTTTGAGCCGCGTGAACCGTAGATAGCAGTGGCTGAAGCGTCTTTTAATACGTTGAATGATTCGATATCCTGCGGATTAATCATGGCTAGTTTGTTAGAGAGGCCTTTTACTCCCTCATTGTCCATAGCCATACCATCAATAACAATTAGAGGGTCATTAGATGCGTTCAGTGAAGAACCGCCACGTATACGAATCTGGGCGCCACTGCCTGGGGCACCATCATTACTTGTTACATTGACACCGGCTATTTTCCCAGAAATCATATCCTGTGCGTTTATTACTAAGCCTTTGTTCTTTCCATCCGGTTTCATGGCTGTTACCGAACCGGTCAGGTCATTCTTTTTAGCCACACCATAACCGATAACGACTACTTCTTCCAAAGTTTCCGTATCATCTTTCAGTATCACATTTAGTGAAGTAGCAGCCGGAAGTTCCTGGGTCAGGTATCCGATAAACGAAATAACAATTATATCACCTTTATTGGCGTTTAACAGGAAGTTACCGTCAAAATCAGTGATAGTACCATTGGTTGTTCCTTTTACCACAACATTGGCACCGATAATTGGTTCGCCTGTTGTGTCCTTTACAAGTCCTTTGACAGTCATTTGTTGGGCAAATGCGTCTATGGACAAGAAGCATCCTACTATCAGTGTGAGTAGGATCTTGAACATCAAGTTTCTTTTCATGTCTTTAAATTTAAAGTTAAATAATTATTTCAAGTTTATATTCTCAGCTAAAAACACCTATTGAAAACTGTTTTCCCAAACAATCAGATTATTTATGGCTCCTTTAATCCTTATATTTCTAATGGAATTGATCTTTCTTTAAAACCATTGAATTTTTTCTGAAAATTTTGTGATATCTGTTCAACTGGATATTGAGAGAGTTGAAACATGTATTTGTTTTTTAGATTTATTGAGATAGAATGAGTTCTCTATATTTCTGTTTATTGAAATAAATTTCAAAAAAGTATCTGCAAAAAATGATTTGTAATGAGATACAATAGGGGAAAAATTCTTTTTGGTTTTCATGATTTAATGGTATTTAGTTTTAGGTTAACGGTTATCCTCACTTTATTTTGTTTTGGATGTTGCAAATGTAGCTTTCTTGTAAATTGATTCTTTATCTAAGAATAAAAATATAAATGATTTAAATCAATTGTATTTTATAAGTGTTTGATTTATAGAATGATGTGTCTTTTTTGTATCTGAAAAAATATAAATGATTGTGAACTGTTTCGTGTTTGGACAAGAATGATTTATGGTTCTTTTATATTAATTCTTTGTCAAAACTTTAGTTTATATTGCATCAGCTAAGAGTTTTCTATAAAAAACTTTTAACCGATGCAATATAAAGGAATAAACTTAAAAGTAGTTTTATTTGTTTTTTACAACAATGATTTTGGGAGTTACCTTGTTGAAATACCACTTGATGGTATAGTTACCGGCTTCTGAAACTTTAAAATTACCATCACCGGCATCTTCAAACTCTCCTTCTACAGCTCCGGGAGCTATATCGTCTTCCCATTTCTCTTCAGGGCGTATTTTCCATTTATTACCGGCGGACATATCTAGGGTAGCTTTTAAATAATATTGAAATTTGTTGTTTTCATCCGTTTCAGTTTCCAGTGTCATCATTGTGTCACCGCTTCCCCAGCTATTGTGGTCTCCTACAATTCCCCATGAGTTGTGAGGTTTGGAAACTTTCAATTCTCCTGTGGTATTATTGAATTCTAAATAATAACTGTTTTTGCTGTATGCTTTAATGTCCCCTCCATTACCGGATACTAAAGTAACGAGGGATTGTTCGGGTGTCATACTTTCCGGAGCTCCCCAATTGTCCGTACCCCAGTCTTCCGTACCGCAGAATTTCCAACCATCGGCTGCTTTGCCGTCGAAGTACACCATAGCGGTGTATATATTATCAGAATTTACCGAATATACTTTTTGGCTTTTGGTGAAATCCCAACCATTATAACTTCCACGGAGTGTGATTGCCGGATATTCCGGCTCACCTTCATATGGAGTGATGGTGGTTGAGACAATGTTGGAATACAATGTATCGGCAGCTGCTGAGATAGAAGACGATATCCGAAATTCGATTCCTATCGGCGCTGTCTCTATTTCATAGACTTTCAGCAGGGTCATGATTTTGCTGTTCAGGTCACTGACAGTGATAGTATGTGATAAATCTGTTTTGGATGAGGCTAAAATTACTTTATTGGCAAAATTTTTGTTTTTAACATCCATTTCCAACGCATTGATAACGCTTGCTTGATAGCCTAAATCCGGATAGCTCCAGGTAAGGGTGAATGCCTCTTGGGAAGCATTTTTTGATTCCAGTATATAACTGTCATTCAAGGATGACAGGGTAGACGGGATGGCATTTTCCGAACTATATGTCACTTGTTCCAAATCACTTTCACAAGCAGTACAAAGTAATAGGGTAAAAATAGAAGTTGATATGCTTTTTATGAATTTCATGATGATGTACTTATTGATTAATAACCTTCATTTTGTTGTAAGTTACCGTTTACGGTCAGGTCGGTAACAGGTATAGGATACACGTTATATCTCTTGTTCACTCCTACTCCGGTATTGATTCCTCCTTTGAAATCCCATGTATAGGAGCCGGAAGTAAGCAGATCGAAACGTACTAAATCTGTACGGCGGATACCTTCCCAATATAATTCACGCCCGCGTTCATCTAACAAATTACGGAAATTATTTTCCTCTAACCAATTTTCGGAAATGTTGTGTTTTTCATCTCCATAGGCACGCTTGCGAAGGGCGTTGATATATTCAACAGCACTAGCCTTACTTCCTTCTCCACCGCGTGCTACGGCTTCTGCATACATCAGGTAAATATCTCCCAAACGGAACATCGGAAAATCAGTATCTACCCATAATGTATTTTTTCCCGGTTGTCCGTTGCTGTCTAAATTGCTGAATTTGAATACACTCCATCCTTCAGTTTCAAAAGTTCCGGATACACTGGAAGTAATGTCGATAGAGCGTCCTTTATCATAAAAAATACCACGTTTATCTTGAATCTCAGAAGCTTTGGGCTCTTCATCATTTTGAAAATCAAAGAGATGAACCAGATTGCTTGTTGCGCGGAATCCTGCCCAGCCTTGGTCTACCCCACTGTGTGCTAGTAAAACATCTTTGTCTTCAGCTCCTCTGGCTCCGATGATAATGGCAGCCATACCCCATGATTGGGTCTTGTCCCCATCAAAGATGATAGGATAGATTATTTCTTTTTTGGTATCCGGATTCTCGCCATTGTCTGCTTTGAATAAATCAGCATAGTTGTCTGCCAGTTGATACCCTGCTTTGATCACTTCGTTGCATGCATTAATACATTCGCTATATCGTGCCTTACCGGTGTAAACTTCTGCATTAAGATACATGCGTGCTAATAAAGAACTGGCAACAGCTTGATCTGCTACTCCGTATTCGGAGCGTGGAGAGGGCAGATTGGGTTTGATTTCGTTTAGTTCTGCTTCTATCCAATTGAACAGGTCTTCTCTAGACAGCGGGGCAGGTTCTATGGAATAATTCTTTTCAGTGATGAATGGAGGCAATGCAAACATATCCATCAAGATATAATAGGCAAAAGCACGGTTAAAGCGGGCTTGTGCAATATAACTTTCTTTGTCAATGCTTTCGGGCGCGTTGGGAATGTTCTTTAAGAACTCATTTACCAGTGCCACTATATACATGCAGCGTTGATAAACCCCTTCAATGGGTTCCACTTTATTGGTAGTCCATGTCATATAGTTTACTTCTGTGCACCATGCATCATTCCATGCGTTCTTCATTTCATCGGTTGGCTGTTCTTGTAAAGTCCACCAACAGCGTAATAGTGCAGTATTTCCTGCATCAAGGCCTGAAATATCTGAACTGCTGCTGCCGTCTTGTCCGGATAACGCCCAAACTGAGTATATTTTATGAAGTCCTTTAGTGTAGCTTTCCGCATCGGTATAAGCTTTGTCTGCTGTTTCCACTGTGGGATCCAAAGGTAAGACATCCAAATCATTGAGACAACTTGAAAAAACAAACAGGCAAGTTGCCAGAGTTGTATAGATATTTTTTCTTGTTTTCATACGTAATTCTCATTAAAAGTTAAGATTCAAACCTATAGTGTATGTGCGGGGACGTGGCCAGATGTTAGAATCTATCGCTCCACATTCCGGGTCTAATCCGCTATATTTTGAGATAGTAAATACATTTTGGACAGATGCGCTGATACGTCCTGATAGTTTGGCTGCAAACAGATTTTGGAAAGAATAGCCTAATGTAAGGTTGTCCATCTTCAAGAATGAAGCATTTTCCAGAAAATAGTCGCTGGCCATTTGTTCGCTGGTATTCAGCAAGGTAAAGCCTGTATCTTGAAAACCGTTATAAAGATTTGTAATAAATCCTTTTCCACCATAATTGTTGGAAGTGCTATTGCCTGATGCCACGCCATTGTATACATAATTGCCAAAGTTAGCACGGAGATTAAAGCCCAGATCCCATTTTTTGTAGCTGAACTGAGAACTGAAACCCATATATACTTTAGCCATCGGACTTTTGTGGGTTAGATAACGGTCGGCTTCGGTAATTTGTCCGTCATTGTTTCGGTCTACAAATGCATTTTGGATAGGCTTGCCGTTTTTATCGTATACTTGTTGGTATAAATAGAATGTTCCAGGCATTTCACCTACTTGGTGTTTTTGGTTTGTGCCGGCATCAATACCTTGGTAGTCGGGATTGAAAGTGGTAGTCAGCTTGGTAATCTTGCTATCATTCCAAGTAATATTATAAGCCTACCTCCCATGTGAAGTCTTTGCTTTGGATAGCTATGGCATTTACATTGGCTTCCACACCTTTATTTTTCATTTTACCTACATTAGCGGTAATCAAGTTGATAAAATTCGTTCCCGCTGCGGCACTGATGGTGTTTAACAAGTCTTTTGTATGTTTCTGATAATATTCAATACTACCGTTGATACGGTTATTTAAGAATCCGAAGTCGATGGCTACATTGTATGTAGTTGTTTGTTCCCATTTTAAATCAGGACTGTAACCGTTTGGCTTCAAAAGCGTAGTTCCTAAATAGGTTGTATTAGGATTAGTGCTGAATGAATAGGATGTGATATATTGATAATCTCCAATTTCCTGTTGTCCGGTCACACCATATCCTAAGCGTAATTTTAATTTGGAAAGCACATTTTCTGTAGCTTTCATAAAGGGTTCATTACTGATGGTCCAAGCTAAGGCGGCTGAAGGGAAAAGTCCCCAACGATTGTTTTCACTGAATCGTGAAGAACCGTCACGACGTAAAGTGGCAGTCAGCAAATAGCGGTCCATGAAATTGTAATTTAAACGCCCGAAGAATGAAATAAGATAGTTTTCATACGGAATGCGACGGTGGTCATCACGGATGTAATGCCGTTCGTTTTCGTCATAGGTATATCCTTCTTTTGCACCTAAGTCCTCTGTAGGGTTTGAATAGGTGATATCATGATTGGCATAATAGAAATGTTGCCAGGAATAACCTGCCATTATATCGAAATTACTTTTGATGGATTCTATGTTTTTTGCATAGTTCATGTAGAAGTCCAGCAGGTGGTTACGACGCAGATTGTTCCAAGTATTGCCTTGTCCTAAACCGGTGAATGTTTTATCTAGTGAGCTTTGAACCGAATTGGAATTTACAAAATTACGACCGGTTGTTTTTGCCACGTCATAGCCTAAATTCAAGTTGGCATGTAAGTCTTCCAGACCATGTATTTTATAGTCCAATTGAATATTACCCAAACTACGTTTGGTTGTACCGTGATTGTTTCTATCGTATAATAAAGACAATGGATTCTGAGTCGCCAGATCGGCTTGTGCTCCTTGTACTATTCCCCAGTTCCAATAGCCATTATATCGATTTTCTTCATCGTAAATGGGTTTGGTGGGGTCAAAGAAAGCAGCGGCACCTACAGCACCGGAATCTGCAAATCGGTTTTTATTGATGGTGCCTTTTACATTGATGTCTACACTCAGGTGGTTGTCGAAAAATTTAGGACTTAGATTGACAGCACCGGTATAACGTTCATATTTAGAAGTCTTTAGTGTACCTTTTTCTGTATTATAACCTAAAGAGATACGGAAAGGCATAAATCCTGCTTTTCCTGCAATTCCGATGTTTTGGTCTGTACTTAATCCTGTCTGGTAAATAGCATCTTGCCAATCGGTGCTTTGGTTAGGGTATACGTTCAGAATCCGTTGGATGTCTGCCGACTGTGCGGTTCCTTCCGGATATTGAGCCTGCATGACTTCGCGGAATGATTGTGCGTCCAATGTCTCTATACGTTTATAAGGGTCTTTTGCCGTGAAAGTTCCTGAGTAGCTAACTTTTATTTTGTCTTGTGTCCCTTTTTTAGTTTGGATGATAATAACTCCATTCGAAGCGCGTGAACCGTAAATGGCTGTCGCCGAAGCATCTTTCAAAACAGTGAAAGTTTCAATATCATTGGGATTAATGGTGGCAAGTGCATTGGGAGTGCCTGGAGCGGCATCATTTGAAACAGGAATTCCATCGATAACAATAAGTGGATCATTGCTGGCATTTAGTGATGCACCGCCACGGATACGAATTGTCGAACCGGCACCAGGGGCACCGTCACCTTGACTAACAGAAAGTCCCGGAACTTTTCCCATAATCAGTTCTTGAGGAGAAGTAACAGCACCTTTGTTCATCTCTTCTGCTTTGATAGCTACCACAGAACCGCTTAGGTCATCTTTTTTCACAGAACCGTATCCAATGACAACCACTTCATCCAGAAGTTCTGTATCATCTTTTAATATAATATTCATAGAAGCGGCTGCCTGTGCTTCTTGAGACCGATATCCGATAAACGAAATGATGATAATGTCACCTTTATTGGCGTTTAACAGGAAGTTGCCATCAAAATCGGTGATGGTACCATTAGTCGTTCCTTTTACTATAACATTAGCCCCGATAATTGGTTCACCTGTAGTATCTTTGACAATTCCTTTGACAACTATTTGTTGGGCAAATGTGTTGACGGACAAGAATAATCCCACAATGAACATCAGTAGGACTTTAAACGTGGCGTTTCTTTTCATGTCTTTGTATATAAATGCTTTAATATTATTCATTTTATTTGGAAAAATACCTATTGAAAACTATTCAACCTTTTTACTTGCTTTTCTATAACCTCTTAATACCTTTTAATTCTGATTTATCTTTTACCTCTTTAATGCTGATTGCATAACCACCACCGCTTGCTGCGTGTAAGTTCAGTTTGCTTTTGTTGGTCACAATGCCTTTACGGATGGTATATGCCTGCGGATTATCTTTCCAGTCGGCATCTTTTGCGTCTGCATATACAGTTGCGATGTATTTTTTGTCCGGATCAAGGAAATCAAATATCAGTTTTGAAGAATGACCGTTCTCATCTGCCGTACAGCCGATATACCAGTCGTTGGTTCCTTTAGCTTTGCGGGCAATGGTAATATAGTCTCCCGGTTCGGCTTCCAGATATTTGGTTTCATCCCAGTCAATGGCTACATCTTTTATGAATTGGAAGGCATCCATGAAGCGTTCATAGTTTTCAGGTATGTCAGCAGCCATTTGTAATGGGCTGTACATTGTTACATACAGGGCCAGTTGACGTGCCAAAGTAGAACGTACCTGTGAATTGTTGGTAGGATTCATTTTGTTACAACGGGTTTCAAAGATACCCGGAGTGTAGTCCATCGGACCACCTATTAATCGTGTGAAAGGCAAGATGGTAGTATGGTTTACGTTGTTACCGCCAAATGACTCATATTCAGTTCCGCGTGCTGATTCGTTACCGATCAGGTTGGGATAGGTGCGGCATATTCCGGTAGGGCGTACAGCTTCGTGGGCGTTTACCATGATTTTGTAGTCCGCTGCTTTTTTCACCGCATATAGATAATGGTTATCCATCCATTGTCCATAGTGGTGCTCACCACGTGGAATAATGTTGCCTACATAGCCACTTTTTACAGAATTATATCCGTTGTCTGCCATGAATTGGTATGCCTGGTCCATGTGGCGTTCATAGTTACGTACAGAAGCCGAAGTTTCATGATGCATCATCAGTTTTACACCTTTGCTTGCAGCGTAACTTTGAAGTTCTTTAACATTAAAGTCGGGATAGGGAGTTACAAAATCAAAAACATAATCTTTGCTTTTTCCGAACCAGTCTTCCCAACCTTCGTTCCAGCCTTCTACCAATACTTGGTCGAATCCATGCTCCGCTGCAAAATCAATGTAACGTTTTACGTTGGCGGTGTTGGCAGAGTGTTTGCCGTTAGGTTTTGTTTTGTTGTAATCTGTTTCACCTAGTTTTACACTGGATAAGTCATCTGTGTAAGCCCATGAGCCTTTTCCCGTAATCATATCCCACCACACGCCGATGTATTTCACAGGCTTGATCCAGGAAGTGTCTGCTATTTTGCAAGGTTCGTTCAGGTTTAACGTAATGCGTGAGGCAAGAATGTTGCGGGCATCATCACTAACGATGACGGTACGCCATGGTGAAGTGCAGGGAGTCTGCATATATCCTTTGTCACCTTGTGCGTCCGGAGTCAGCCATGATTCGAAAATCATGTTCTTGTCATCCAGATTGAGGTGCATACAGGCATAGTCTATCAAAGCAGCTTCGTGCAGATTGATGTACAGACCATCGTCTGTTTTCATCATCAGGGCAGTTTGTACACCGGTGGGGCTGAATGCTGTTTGCGAGGAGTTCTCCGTATAAGCCTTTGAAAACAATCCTCTGATTTCCGACAGGCGGGAAACGGTATAGTCATATTCCTGTGTATCGTAATCTCCCGGAATCCAGTAAGCAGTGTGGTCACCTGCCATGGCAAATTGTGAATGTTCTTCTTTGATCACGAAATAGTTTAAGTTCTTCTGCTGCGGAAATTCATAGCGGAAACCCAGACCGTCGTTGAATAGGCGGAAACGGATGATTATAAATCTGTCATTGGCAGGCTGGTTCAATGTGACCGCCAATTCATTATAATGGTTACGGATTTCCTTTTCTTCTCCCCATACCGGTTGCCATGTTTCATCGTTGGTAGATGTCTGGACATCCTTTAGCTCGAAACCGTTATAAAGGTTTGTCTTGATGTCCAGTTTGTCTATGTCTTTTTTATCAGTCCATTCGAAGTCGGTTTTGGCATTTGCGTCTTCCTTCTTTAATTCCAATCCCAATCTACTGGGTTTGATAACTTCCTTCTGTTTATAGGTCAGTTCATACGTAGGAGTGCCCTGACCATCTAGGGTAAATGTCATCTCCAGATTGCCATCCGGAGAGCTCAGTTTCTGTTGTGCATTCGCAATGAATGAGATACAGAGAAATGCGATAAGTGAAAGATTCTTTTTTAATTTCATAATATGTACTGGTATTAAATTATAAGCTTTTACTGATTGTTTTAAAATTCTAGAACTAGCATTCCACGCCCCGGGAGTGTTAAGTTTTTACTCAAGTCGATACTTTTATCCGTTAAAACATCATGGGCTGATGTTGTTGGAAGTACTTCTTTGTATGGAGTCAGGTTAATGGTTTGCGTTTTGTCTGTTCCATTCATGAGAACCGTTATCGATTTGTTTCCATATTTTCGTTCATAAACGTAAATCCCTTTGTTGGGAGCGAAGTGTTTCAATCTGCCTTTGGCTATGATTTCATTACCTTTTCTCCATTGGAGTAGTTTCTGCATATAAGTAAAGGCTTCATTTTGCTGCGGAGTACGGTTAGCCTCATTGAAACAGTTGCGTGAGTCATTTTTCCAACCTCCGGGGAAATCACAACGTAACAGACCGTCGCCATTGGCTTTATCTGCAGCCATCAGAATTTCTGTCCCATAATAAATCTGGGGAATGCCACGTGTAGTCAGCAGGAATACAAGTGCTTGTTTGTAGCGGTCAATATTTTGCGTGGCTTCTTCATTTAAATAAAAGCGTGAAGTATCATGGTTATCAAGGAAAACGAGCAGATTCATTGGATCTGCATATACCAAATCCTGAGTAAGATAATCGTAAAGACGATATAATCCGCCATTCCAGTCAGTTGTTTCTTCGTCAAAGGCTTTGTTCATTTGTTCCATCAGCGGGAAATCCATCACGGTACGGAGATTGGAATTTCTGGGAGCAGCCAGTCTGCTGTCTTTCTGCCAGAAAGAAACTAGCACATTACTGTTCAACCAAGTTTCACCTACTATGTTGAAATCAGGGTACTCATCGGTCACGGCTTTACACCATTCTGACATCATGTCGAAATCTGCGTAAGGGTGTGTGTCTTGACGGATGCCGTTAATCCCTGCATATTCTATCCACCAGATACTGCTTTGGATCAAATAGCGGGCTACATGGCGGTTGCGTTGGTTTAAGTCGGGCATTGATTCTGTAAACCATCCGTCTACGGCTATCTTGCGTTCATAATCAGAAGCGTGGATATCCTGTACGCTCGCTGTTTTATAAGAAGTTTGTGTGTAGTTTCCTTTAAAATTGAACCAGTCTTTGGAAGGCATATCTTTGAAAAGATAGTTTTCGCTGCCACAATGGTTGAAAATCATATCCATAACAACTTTCATTCCTTTACTGTGTGCTTGTTCTACCAGCTTGCAGAATTCTTCATTGCTGCCTAATCTGCGGTCTACTTGATAATAATCGGTAATGGCATAGCCATGATAGGATCCTTCTTTCATGTCATTTTCCTGTATGGGGTTCAGCCAGATGGCCGTAACTCCCAAGTTGGAGAGATAATCCAGATTATTTTCAATACCTGCGAGGTCGCCCCCGTGACGGGCGAACGGATCGTTGCGGTCTACCTTTGCTTCCAACATTTCCGGTACGACATCGTTCGAGGGATTTCCGTTGGCGAAGCGGTCTGGCATAATCAGATATAATACGTCACCCGAGTTGAAGCCTTCCACGTTGGAAGCATCTGCCTTACGCTGTTTTATTTCATATGGCACAACAGTTTGCTTTTTACCTTGTTTCAATGTAATATGAAAAGTCTGCGGAGTAGCTTCCGATAAATCCATATATAAGATTAGGTAATTGGGATTTTCTTGTTTCACAACATCTTTCAGAAGAATGTCTTTAGAAGAGATGCTTACATCACTGGAAGAAATATTGTCGCCATACAGTAGGATCTGTAGTTCGGGATTCTTCATATCCGCCCACCAGAAGGTTGGGGCTACTTTTTTAATTATGGCTGCGGACACTGTGTGTTGCAAACCGAATAACGCGAGTAATGCCATAAGTGCGAATGTTCTTTTCATAATATATAGAAATTAGTGTTTATATCTTCATTTCATTTGGATGTTGCAAATGTAGGAGTGGAATAGATGAGATTTGAGTACTAGAATAAAAATATAAATGTTTTATAGACTCAACTTATTGATAACTAGGTGTATTTATCTCTGCTGTATTGCTGAAAATATAAACGTCAATGAAAATATTTTCGTTGAAAAACTTTATTCTAATTACTTATATTTATATATTTGTGAATCTATAATAAGTATATAAGATGAAGAATGTAACCTATTTCTTTATATTGTTTTTGTTGATTTTGACACCTCCTTTGTTTGCTGATAAAAACAGCAATGAAGAAGTGTTGAAAAGGTTGGATCGGATCATTGATAATAAGACCGCTTATCATGTGCAGAAGGAAAAAGAGATTGTGGATTTAAAGCAACGTCTTCACCGTTCTAAAGATAATAGGGAGAAATATGAACTTTGCGGTTCTTTGTTTAACGCTTATCTGCATTATCAAGCTGATTCCGCATTGTATTATATTAATGGAAAAATGAATTTGTTGCCTCTGTTGAATCATCCGGAGTTAAAGAATGAGATTGTCATTAACCGTGCCGAGGTGATGGGGGTGATGGGAATGTATAACGAGGCTTTGGAACAATTGGAGCGGGTAGACCCGTTGGAATTGGAACGGGAAACTTTGGCTTATTATTACCGGACCTATCGGGCTTATTATGGTTGGGTGGCCGATTATACCACCAATGATGCCGAAAAAGTGAAATATTTGAAAAAGACCGATGCTTACAGGGATTCTATTCTTATTGCTACTGATCCTTGTGTAGACAGGAGCATTGTATGGGCCGAGAAAAAGATTATTAATGGCAGGGTGGATTCTGCTTTGGTTATATTGTCGGACCTATTGAAAGAAACGCCGGATGAACGGCAAAAAGGGTATATTTACTATACTTTATCCGAGGCTTACGATATGCGGGGAGATATTCAGAAAGAAATTTATTATCTGGCCTTGACCGCTATTACAGATTTGAAATCGTCTATTCGTGAATATGCATCCTTACAGAAATTGGCTCAACTGATGTATGAGGTAGGTGATTTGGACCGTGCCTATAAGTATTTGAATTGTTCAATGGAGGATGCGGTAGCTTGTAATGCCCGTTTGCGGTTTATTGAGGTAACGCAGTTCTTTCCTATTATTGATAAAGCATATAAATTGAAAGAAGAAAAAGAGAGGCAGATTTCCCGTACTCTTTTAATCAGTGTTAGTTTGCTTTCTTTATTTTTGCTTGCTGCTATTTTTTATCTGTACCGATGGATGAAGAAATTATCAGTGATGCGCCGTAATCTGAGTCTGGCTAATCAACAGATGCAGGAAGTAAATGCTGAGTTGGCACAGACGGGGAAGATCAAGGAAGTATACATTGCCCGTTATTTGGACAGATGTGTGATTTATCTGGACAAGTTGGAGTTTTATCGTCGTTCTTTGGCGAAACTGGCAATGGCTTCCCGTATAGACGATTTGTTTAAAGCGATTAAATCTGAGCAGTTTATACGAGATGAACGGAAGGATTTTTATAATGAGTTTGATAAGTCTTTCCTGGAGTTATTTCCTCATTTCATTACTTCTTTTAATGAGTTATTGGTAGAGGAAGGAAGAATATATCCAAAATCGGGCGAGTTGCTGACTACGGAATTGCGTATATTTGCTTTGATCCGTCTGGGAGTAACTGATAGTAATCGGATTGCCCATTTCTTGGGGTATTCTTTGGCAACGATTTATAATTATCGCAGCAAGATGCGTAATAAGGCGATAGGAAACAAGGAAACTTTTGAACAGGAAGTGATGAACTTATAGAGATAGGGGGGGACTTTTAATTATAATTGTAATGTGAATTAGAGAAACAATGAGGCTTAAATCGATATAACCGAAGGTTTTTATCTTCATATGGAGTTTATACTGAATGGTGTGCTTTCAAAATCTGTATGGTCTTTTCAGAACTTCTTGTGGATGAAAAGAAATTCTTATATTTATTGTTGTCTTTGCGGAATACAGAATTGAGCTGTTCTGCCTTTTCTCCATTATAATACCGAGGAACTGGCTTATTGAGTAGTTGCATTGTTAAGACATTATTAAATTCCTCATTTAGGAGAACGATAAATAAAGGGCATTGCAGCAGCCACTTCAGCATAGGAACTATTCAAAGCCCTTTCAATCCGTCTGTCTATCAGTTTACGTACTTTTTTAAGTTGTTTTTGATATATCATCTCATCTTTTTCGAAAGCTTTGGCATAGGTGCATTCGTCTACTATGATTTTAACTTTTTCATTTGGGGGATACAGGTTCTATGATATGCGATAGGGGTATAAGGTGGTTTTTCTACAAAATCAAAGCTTTATTTTTTTGAGAGCTTTTTTGATTCAAATAAATTAAAAGAAAGCGAGGAAAGAAGTATTCCGGTATGCGGAAACGTCTTTCCTCGCTTGGGAGAAGTTTATCTATATTCTAATATGAAGATATTACTATCTTTTTCATAGGATTAGATAAATTATTAAACTGCTGCATTTACTGTGATTTCTACAGGTACAGTTACATTCACAGTTTCACCCTTGGAATTCTTCACATTTGTGAATGTCAATTTAATGGTAACTTTTGTTGACTGAGAAATCATAGTATCCGCAGTTGTAATCTTGATATCATAACGTGTTACATTCTTCGGATTGTCTGCAGTTCCAATATTAACTGTACGTTCTACAAGTTCTGCACTCTTAATCAAGTTGTTCCCTTCTGTTATCGTTACAGTAGAATTGTTATCTACAGTGTAAGCATCTCCTGCGAAATCTACCAGTTTGTAAGTCAAAGCACCAGAAGCAGCGTTTCTGTAGTCATAAACAGTTACTGACTTGCCAGCACACATTACTGCTACATTACCGATAACGATGTCATCACCCTTAAGAGTAGCGAAGTTAACTTTCAAGTTTTCGATACCATAAGTACGGGATGTATTTTCTCCGCTTGCATTCTTAGCGTAAGAAGTATCAGTTCCCAAGAAGCTAATCTTCAGGTTTTTAATAGTATAAACTGTGTTCTTCTTACCGTCATCCTTTAAGGTTACAACACCATTTTCGATCTTAATCTTGTCATTACCTGTTGCCGGTGCGGCATTTTCTGTAACCAAAGTAGCGTTAGCACCTTTGAAGAAGGTATTCAATGTAATGCTATTTTGCTCTACAACTTTCAATACGCCATTGCTATAGTATTGAGCATCCCATGTAACGTGGCTGTTAATTTCTTCTGCAGTCGGTTTCGCGATAGTAAACGGAATTTCGACAGTCTGACGCAGATTGCCCTTCTTGTCCTTCATTTCGATAACAGCTTTCAATGTACCATTGCCCAAAGTAATACCTGCATATTCTTCATTAAACTGAATCTTCACTTTAGAGAAGTTAGACATATTAACCTTACCATTGTCATTGCTGTTGTTAGCATTCAAAAGAATAGCGGTCTTAAACAATTTGGCTGTTACATCGATTCCGTCTTCTTTTACTGATTCGCCATATTCATTCAGCTCATCCCAAATCAGTTTCACATTGTTTGTGAAGTTTGCCATATCATCATTCCATACCAGACGGTCACCGGCTGTAGGAGCAACTTTTGCAAAGTAAGGAGCAAAGTCTGCAATGATGAATTGGTTAGCAATCTTTTGTCCGGCTGCGTTTGTGTAAGTAGCAACTGCGTTATGAGCTTGTTCTGCTAATATGATTTCAGTTGTTTCAGGAGCTTCTTTACCAAAGGTTACAGTTACAGGGGTACTAATCACAACCATAGCCGTGTTTGTTACTTGGCGAACAGTAAATTTCACTGCTTGACCTTTGATAGTTTCCTTGTATGAGAAAGTCATACCATCAATAGAAATACCATATCTTACAGAGTCAGCTTTGGCTTCATCGTCTGCCATGACCAAATATGAATCGTAGATGTCTCCGGCTTTTTCAGGAACAATTGTTACAGGTTCTCCTATAGATTCAACAGGAATAGTTCTGTCTTCGAATGTAGCACTGCTTTTATTATTAGCTTGCTTCAATTCTACACCATAATTATAAATTGAGCGTACATTTTCGCTAGCAACCAGTGATAGTGCTTTTCCTTTAATGTTTTTCTCATAGGTTTTCATTTCAGCAGGAGTCATATCCTTTAATGAATAAGGAATTGCAAAAACGCCACTTTCTGAAATAGCTCTGCTGTTGCTGATGGCATCATTGGTAGGAACAGGAGTACCGAATACAACCGGAGCTTCGTCACCTTTCGTGTTAACCAACTTAAAGTTCAGTTTAGAGATGTCGTAATTAGAAGGAACGACTTGTACATAAACATAGTCTTGGTTGGCAGTCAACATATATTGCCCCTTAGCTGGCATAGCCTTGCTTCCATCCCATGTAGCTTCTTTAACTTGACCCTCTTTATTTGTGTGCAGACCATTGAAACGATGGTAATTAATGTCTAAATTTTCACCAAGGACTACAATCTGACCTAGATCGGCAGCCATCGGCAGGCGAATCTCCAATGGTTCTTTACCATTTTCATCATAAATCACCAAGATGTTGTAGTTTGGATCTGTAGGATCAGTATAGTAGAAAGGAATATTTGCAGCAGGAGCGGTAGCACCGGCAAATTCTTCAAATTCTGTACCGTTCCACAAATACCACTTGCCGTTTTCCTTTTTCACTTCAGGCTGAGCATCCTTGCCCGGTTCACCCTGTGCGCCGTCCTGGCCTACAGCTTTAACGGTAGTCTTCTCACCGTTGCATACCCAAAAACCATCTTCCGAGATAGTCCATTCTGTACCTGCAGCACCTGCTTCACCGTCCTTACCGTTGGTAATGGTGTAGCTGCTACCGTCATTGAAAGCAACAGTGAAACCGCCTGTGGCAGGAGTTACAGAAGTAATCCAGTTGGCAGCATTGATTTTTGCTTCCAGGTCTTTGATTTGACTTTCGATGCCATCCACGCGTGAAGTCAGCTCGTCAATGTCATCATCGTAGTCTTTACAAGACACAAATGTTCCTGTTGACGAAACCATTAAGGCTCCGAACAGGATTGCACTTAAAAACTTTTTGTTCATAATAGAAAAACTTTAAATTTATAAATTAAAAAAACTAAAATTGGTTATACATACCATTTATTATAAAAGGACTTAATTGTTTTCCTCCTGTTTCAGCGGATTCCTCTCGTGTGCCACATACTGCCGGGGCGTCATGCCCGTCACTTTTCCGAACGCCACATAGAAAGGGCTTTTCGAACCGAAGCCGCTGCGTACGGGAACTTCCTCTATGGGGCATCGTCCGCTGCGGAGCAGCTCTTTGGCGTATTCCACTCGGTAAGTGTTTACTAGTTCTTTCAGGTTGCAGCCGAAATAGCGATTCACCACATTACTTAAATAAGTCTGGTTTGTCTCCAGCATCGCACTCAGTGTTTTCAGCGAAAGAGAGGAATCGAGGAATACTTGACGCACTTCCATCAGGTATAATATACCTTTATATATAAGAGCGTCTATCCGGCGGACGTCCGTCCGCAACGCAAACTCCTTCTCCCATCGGCGAGAGGCGGCACGATAGAGCAAAGTCTTTTGGCGCACCGAAGTGTAGCGGGTCTTTTTACGTCGCAGAAACAGGTATTCCATTCAATTCTTTTTTCGTTTTTTATTTGCTTATTTTGTCGATCTCTTAGTAAGAGATCGACAAAATAGATGTAATATGCATAAAATCAAATAATTAAATCAATGAGAAGTGGGCTGTTGATAGAAAGATTAAATAAGAAAAAAGGCTTTTTTTTGCTTTAGATCGTATTTTTTTTATGAAAAGTGTATTAGTTATCAAAACTTTCCTTATTTTTGCACGAGAATTATATATCTCTTACTAAGAGATCGATAAAAACCTATCTTGTATTTTGTAGTCTAAACAGGTAAAAATCAATTATTTATCTCTTCGTTTTATTATATACTTGGGTGCAGAATGTAACTCATGTGTCAGAAATGAGTACCGCTTTGTACTTTATTATATGGCGTATGATTTTTTCTATCGGCATCCAGAATTCATGGAGAAGTTGGAATAATGCTGGACGGAATGAAGATGAATGTGTCAAAACCAAAATGACAGCTTTGAAAAGTTGCAGATAGTAATTATAACGCGTAAAAGGGTCGTATCAAACTCTGTATTGAGTAATGATACGATCCTTTCTTTAGTCTTTTAGGATGCTCAAATTTCAGATTATAAGTTCATGTTTTCAAAAACAAAGTTTTGACACCGCGGAGTGAATTTCAGTTTCGGGAAACAGAACATTGAACGGTGGTGATGGAATGAGCATATATTACTTTTCGGAAAACGCTTTACCTCTCTTTGATAATACTTACACAGCCGGCACCGATAATCAGGAACACTCCCGCCAATACCAGCATGTTTACTTCCGGAGCGACACTACCCGGACTGGTAAATATCTTCAGTACGATGCCTCCTAAAGAAGCTGCGACAATCTGTGGAACACAAATAGTTCCATTGAATAATCCCAGATAGGTTCCCATATGCCCTCCTGTTAATGCATTGGTCAGAATGGTAAAGGGAAGAGCCAGCATGGCTGCCCATGCGCAACCTATCAGAATAAAGGATGCAAATAAAGCATATTGATTATGGATAAAGAAGATGGAGATAAATCCAATGCCTCCCAATACCAGACTGAGTACGTAGGCAAGTTTGCGGTTCTGAATCATCGGGATGATCGTTGCCCAAATAACGGAACCGATGGCTTGGACAGCAAATAAGATCCCGACCCAATCTCCCGCTGTCTGGTATTGTGCGGATTGTGTATCCAGTACCACTCTGGAAACACCGTTTGTCATGGTTGTTATGACCGGTGTGTCGAACACATTCAAAGCAACTGTTCCATTGGTGTAAGTCCACATGAACATGAAGGCTGCCCAGCAGAAAAATTGTACCAGTCCTACTGTCCAAAAGGCTTTGGGAGCCTTGACCAGCAATTTGAACATATTTGTCTTTTCTTTTTTGCTTTCATGGGTGATGCCATGATATGCTGCATATTCTTCGGGAGGAAATTCCTTTACTTTGGCCGAAGTATAGATCACGCATAGAATCAGTATCAATGCGCCGATGTAGAAAGAATAGATGACAGAGTCGGGAATAACACCTTTGGGAGCAATATTACTGATGCCGATGGCGGCAAAAATAAACGGGAAAAGATATCCTGCCAGACTGCCGGCATTACAGAGAAAACTCTGAATGGAGTAAGCCAGTCCTTTTTGTTTTTCATTCACCATATCGCCCACCATCATCTTGAAGGGCTGCATGGCCATATTGATAGAGGTATCAAGGAACATCAGTGATATCAGACCGAATACCATAGCTGCACTGACTGTCATTCCGAAACTACCTGCATTAGGGAGCAGGCACATGACGCAAACAGCAACCAGAGCTCCTGCAAACAGATAGGGGATACGCCGTCCGAAACGCGTCCAAGTGCGGTCACTCAGTGCGCCTATGATGGGTTGGACGATGATTCCTGCCAGCGGAGGTAATATCCAAAAATAGCTTAAACTGTGTGGGTCTGCTCCCAAAGTGGAAAAGATACGGCTGATATTCGCGCTTTGCAAAGCGTAGGCTATCTGCACGCCAAAGAATCCGAAACTAATATTCCATAGTTTCCAGAAACCTAAATCGGGAATTTTTTTCATGGTATGTGTGTTATTGATTATCGTTGGGGTAGAGATTCACCACAGACGGCCCCAGGCTGTCTGTGGCGGATGTTTAGAATCTGCCGGCAGTGTCAATCATCTCTACCAGCTTTTCATTGAACTTCTTGTTCTTTATCAGTTCTTCCAAAGTGAGATGCATGCGATATCTCCAGTAATGTCTTGGATTGGCAGGTATGTTGATACGTTCCGCGTTTACATCGGGATAGCGGATTTCTTCGTCTATTGACAGCCAGTCCTGAAAGGAAAGGATACACAGCAATGAAGGACATTCCAGATGGTGGCGTACTATTTCCTCGCAAACCCATCCCGGGGCTGAAACCGGAACTTCTCCCCAGTGTCCCATTACATGGTTGTAGTAGCGGCAGGTCTGTTCATAATCTTCTTCCCACCATCCCCGCAGAGTAGACATATCATGAGTGGAAATAGTACAAACTGAGCGGTACGGATATTCCCACACGTGACCGAACTCATGTTTGGGATTCTTGGGCATACGTTGGATTTCCAGACTGAGTATTTGCAACTGATCCATTACCCAAGGCACACAGTCGGGTACCATTCCTAAATCCTCTCCGCACACCAGCATGGAAGTGGCTTGTGTCAGGATAGGCAGCTTTTTCATCGCTTCCTGATACCAGAACTGGTTATGGCGTTGGTAATAATAATGATTATACAGACGGTTGAAAGCGTCTTTCTCCTTCCAGTTGAGGCGCCCGAAGATGAAATCATTCTGAACGGCAATTCTTGGATGATACATGGATGGGTGTTTGCGGTCGGGAACAAATAATACATTGCTTATCAAGGCATATACTCCCTCGCGTATATGGATACTTTCTTCATCTTTCTTATCGGAGAAGTAAGTCTCCACTTTGCGTTGGGTATCATATTCCGGACGCATTTCATAAATGTCATCGTGAACATGCTGTACGAATGTTTCTTTTACAAAAGCAGCTTTGTCACCAAACATCTTGTTTAGCATCTCTTCGTTGATGAACGGTTTGGTCATGAAGTCCTTTTGGAACGGCAGCCCGTAACTTTGAATTTCGTCCACACTCATAGGCAATGCCGGTACAAACTGTCCCAGCAAACCATGTACCGAATGAGATGGAATTTCCCAGATACGGAAGAAACCAAGAATATGGTCTATGCGGTAAGCTGTGAAATACTCTGCCATTTTGCGGAAACGCTTCTGCCACCATTGGTAGTTGTCTTGTTCCATTACCTCCCAATTATAGGTGGGAAAGCCCCAGTTTTGTCCGTTCACGGAGAATGCGTCGGGTGGTGCGCCTGCCTGACCGTTCATGTTGAAATAATACGGCTCAATCCATGCCTCCACGCTGTTGCGGCTGATGCCGATAGGGATATCACCTTTAAAGATAATACCTTTTTCGCGGGCATAGTTTCCTGCATCAAGTAATTGGATATGTAAATGGTACTGTGTGTAGTAGTAAAAGGCGATTTCTTCATAACAAGAGCTGTCCGGTGCGCATAAGGCTGCTATTTCTTCTGCCTTGTACTCTGTATGCTCAGGCCATTGGCTGAAATCCGGAGTGCCATACAGATCTCTTAGATAGCTGAATGCAGCGTATGGCAGCAGCCAATGTTCATTCTCTTCAAAGAATCTTTTGAATTCATCCGAAGCCAGCACTTTTCTTCCGGTTTGTTGGAACATCACTTTCAAGTAGGCACGTTTGGCATTGTTCACTGCTTCATAATCTATTTGAGGAAGAGCGTTCAATTCTTGTCGGCGGGCTTCAAAAACAGCCAGCGCTTCCTTATCCTTCATCTTACCCAGCTGGTTCAAGTCAATATACATCGGGTGGAATGCATAAATGGAAATGCTGTTGTAGGGATAAGAATCCATCCAGGTATGGGTAATGGTCGTATCGTTGATAGGGAGGATTTGTACAGCTTGCTGGTGGGTCTTTGCCGCCCAGTCTATCAGTTTCTTCAAATCTCCGAAATCTCCTACTCCAAAACTTTTCTCACTACGGAGAGAAAATACAGGGATAGCCGTTCCCGCCACTTTACGGGCCGATGAAGTGAAATGAACTTCTGTTTCCGGTGTCAGGTAGATTTCTCCTTTTTTTAATTCCGGATTATTAAGCATCCGGTTGTCGTGGTTCTCCCATTCCTCTACCTGCTTGCTGTCGGCGTTGCAGGTTACGAACTTATAACTTAGCGGAAATTCCAAAGTAGAAACATTCAGTGTGATGGTCCACTCGTTAGGCTGTATTTCTTCCATCAGGACAGTCTTTTGAATATCCCAATTGCCTAAAGCCGGGCAATCCCCGCTGATAGCCAGCACTTGATGCTTATGATGCAGGCAAGGGCATAAGGCCCGGAAAGTAATGCTTCCATCGGCGCTTGCTGTGACTTTTATAGCTGCTTCAGACTGATAATCACCACTGAAGGCGGAACTGTATAAGTAAGATTCAGCCGGAAGGTCTTTCCAGAAATCATTTAATATGTAGTGGCAGTTTTTCTTTTTCCCGGGACAAAACAAATGAGCCATGGTTCCGCTTTCACGGCGGATGCACTGTCCGTCACGATATACTCCATAGCGGTAGGAAACAGGTACGCATGCAGGGAGATCCGGCATTTCAGCTTCACCTTCCCAATGTTCCCCGTTTGGAGTGCGAAGGATGATAGGTTCACTATTGTTTCCGTCCAGTATCACCCCCAGTTCTTCTCCCCAGGCTGTACGGTATTCAATTCGAAATGTGAGTTTCATGTTATTATTTGAGTTAAATGGTTTAATGTCCCAAAATTAAGACTTTCTGTCAGAATATCGTCTTTCATCCAATTAATTTATAAGAAAAATGAATGAGGTTATGTTTGTTACCGGCGGTGAACTATTACAATTTCTGCCCATTTCATCGAAAAAAAGAGTCGGTATGAGTATCTGTTTCTTCGGGCATTTAAAAGAGGAAAAATATAAATGGGGGCAGATTGATTTTCATTGATAAAAAAGCCCCGATCCAGAGAAAAGCAGGATCGGGGTTACCTCAAATTGTAAGATGTGAGGATGGATTTTGATTAAAAAATAATGAATGAAAAATTACGCGTCTATATTCGCATATGTCGCGTTTTTCTCTATGAACTCGCGGCGTGGAGCTACATCGTCTCCCATCAGCATGGAGAAGATATAATCTACGTTGGCGGCATTGTCGATTGTTACCTGTTTCAGAATACGCGTTTCAGGGTTCATTGTTGTTTCCCACAGTTGTTCGGGATTCATCTCACCCAAACCTTTGTATCGCTGTGTATGGATTCCGTTTTCTTGTCCGTCACCATATTTTTGAATGAATGCCTGGCGCGCTTCTTCGGTGTAGCAGTATTCACTGATTTTTCCTTTGCTGCATTTATACAATGGCGGATTGGCAATGTACAAATGTCCGTTTTCTATAATTTCCGGCATATAGCGGTAGAACAATGTCATGATAAGGGTGTCGATGTGAGAACCATCGACGTCGGCATCGGTCATGATCACCACTTTGTGATAACGCAGCTTGTCGATGTTCGCTTTTTTGCTGTCATCATTTCCGTCCACACCGAAACGGACACCCAAGGCGGTGATGATATTATTGACCTCATCGCTTTCAAAAGCCTTGTGCCACATCGCTTTTTCTACATTCAGGATTTTACCCCTCAAAGGTAGAATTGCTTGGAAGGCACGGCTACGTCCTTGCTTGGCAGAACCACCTGCCGAGTCACCTTCGACCAGGAATAGTTCACATTCCTCCGGATTACGGCTCGAGCAGTCGGCCAGTTTACCCGGCAGTCCGCCACCGCCCATCGGACTCTTTCTTTGAACAGATTCACGTGCCTTGCGTGCGGCGATACGCGCTGTTGCAGCCAGGATCACTTTGTCAACAATCTGTTTTGCTTCTTTCGGATGTTCTTCCAGATAATATGTAAGCGCTTCGCCTACAGCTTGGTTCACGGCACCACTCACTTCGCTGTTACCCAGCTTGGTCTTGGTTTGTCCTTCGAACTGCGGCTCGGCTACTTTCACTGAAATGACGGCAATCAAGCCTTCGCGGAAGTCTTCTCCCGAAATCTCGACTTTTGCTTTTTCCAGTGCTTTGGTATCTTCCGCATATTTCTTCAGTACACGGGTTAATGCGCTGCGGAAACCGGCCTCGTGTGTGCCGCCTTCTATTGTATTGATATTGTTTACATACGAATGCAGACTTTCACGATAGCCTGTATTGTACATGATGGCACATTCAATGGGGGTATTGTTTTTTTCGGTATTCAGATAAATGACATCATCAATCAGCGCTTCGTTGTTACGGTTCAAGAAACGTACAAACTCTTTCACTCCTTCGTCCGAATGGAATATTTCTTTCTTGAAGCTGCCATCTTCTTCTTTGATCCGGCGGTCGGTCAGTGAGATGGTGATACCTTTGTTCAAGTAGGCCAACTCACGCATACGTGCCTGCAGAATATCAAACTTATATTCGGTAACAGTGAAGATGGTATCATCCGGCCAGAAAGTCTGTTTTGTTCCGGTAATATCAGCTGTTCCTACTTCTTTTACAGAATATAAAGGATGTCCGCAGCTGTATTCTTGCTGGTAGATCTTGCCGCCACGGAATACCTGTGTGGTCATGTGAGTAGACAAGGCATTCACACAAGAAACACCTACACCGTGCAGACCACCTGAAACCTTGTAAGAACCTTTGTCGAACTTACCTCCCGCGTGCAGCACGGTCATTACTACTTCCAATGCAGATTTCTTTTCTTTTTCGTGAAAGTCTACCGGGATACCACGGCCATTATCCTGTACGGTAATGGAATTGTCTTCATTGATGGTGACTTCTATATGATCACAGTAGCCGGCCAATGCCTCGTCGATAGAGTTGTCCACAACCTCATAAACCAAGTGGTGCAATCCCTTTTCGCTGATGTCTCCGATATACATGGCGGGACGTTTACGTACAGCCTCCAAACCTTCCAATACCTGGATGTTACTGGCCGAGTAATTGTTTTCGCCGTTTATCTTTTCTTCTTCACTCATGTTTGATTCAATTATCTTAAATATTAGCTTTCAAAGATACGAAAAATTGCTGAGACAGGCAGCTTTTATGGACTAAAAAACGTAAAAAAGAGGGGATTGGACAGGTTTGGAATGAGGTCTGTCCGTGAACGCCGGGAAAAGTATGGGAGTGATGTATTTATTTTGAGGGTAAGTCTTCTGGAAATTAATGGGTCTTTTTTTCCTTCAAATCCTTCATCGACGCTTAACAGGCTTTTTATCAGTACTTTATCATGTACGATCCTCTTCTAAATCCTTCATGAATGCTTCGGATTCTTCAGACTCTGTTTTTCGCGGAGCGAGGATTTGCGCTTCTTTTAGATGTTATGTTTGCAATATGTATTGCTTGTGTTTTATGAAGCGCATAAAAGACAAAAGGCCGGATTAAAAAATCCTGCCTATTTTATCTTTTAGTTTAAGACTTTGCTTAAGCAAGTTTGCTAATGTAAGCAGCCAATTTTGACTTCAAGTTAGCAGCCTTGTTCTTGTGTATGATATTGGTCTTAGCAAGTTTGTCCAACATCTTCTGAACGCCCGGATACATTGCAACAGCTTCTGCCTTGTCAGTAGTTGCACGAAGTTTTTTAACAGTGTTACGCATTGTTTTTGCATAATATCTGTTATGAAGTCTTCTCTTCTCTTCCTGTCTGATTCTCTTTAATGATGATTTGTGATTTGCCATCTCGACTAATCTTTAATTTTGTTCTTTTATTATTTTTATTTGTAGCCCGTGGGGGAATCGAACCCCCCTTTCAAGAATGAAAATCTTGCGTCCTAACCGATAGACGAACGGGCCGAGCCTTGATTCTGCCGAGCCTTAGCTTGGCTTGCTTTCGGAGAGTGTTTTTCTCTTTTGCGGTTGCAAAGGTAGGAACTCTTTTTGAATTGACAAAACATTCGGCATATTTTTTTTATAAATACGTGCATTTTCATCTAAAAACCTTATTTTTGTATGTTCCAAAGATACATATATTTGTGTGGAAAAGCAAAAAACGTATTCCGGACAACGATTATCTAGTATATAAAAGAGAGAAAGAGTATGCTTCAAAAGACGGTGGGAATTGTACTTCATACCTTAAAATATAATGATACTTCGAATATCGTTGATATTTATACGCGCGAGAATGGCCGTGCTTCTTTTCTTGTGTCTGTTCCCCGTTCACGGAAATCGGCGGTGAAGACGGTATTGTTCCAGCCGCTTTCCATGATAGAGTTTGAAGCGGATTATCGTCCGATGTCCAATTTGTATCGTATAAAAGAAGCGAAGTCGTGGCATCCTTTCCGCACGTTGCCATACGATCCTTATAAATCTTCCATTGCCATGTTCTTGGCGGAATTTCTGTATCGTGCTTTGCGTGAAGAAGCGGAGAACGGGCCGTTGTTTGCTTATTTGGAGCATTCTATCCGGTGGCTGGACGAATGCGACAGAAGTTTCTCCAATTTTCATTTGGTTTTTCTGATGCGTTTTTCACGTTTCCTCGGTCTGTATCCTAATACGGAGGATTATAGGGAAGGATGTTTTTTTGATATGCTGAATGCCTGTTTCGTGTCTGTCCAGCCATTACATGGTGCTTTTTTGAAACCGGAGGAGGCTTCACGTATCAACCTTTTAATGCGTATGAATTATGAAACAATGCATCTTTTTACTATGAGCCGTCTGGAGCGTAACCGCTGTCTGGTTATTATGAATGATTATTATCGTTTGCATCTGCCGGATTTTCCGGTGCTGAAATCGCTGGATGTGCTGAAAGAGTTGTTCTCGTGAAATCCTTTCTTATCAGGATGTGTTCATGTTTCGCGCCTTTTTTATCTATCGTTTCACTTTAGTGATGAAGTTGTTTCACTGGAATGATGAAATCTCATCACTAGAGTGCTAAAGCTTCATCACTAAAGTGAAACGATAAATGAAGCGGGAAGCAAATGGGTATTCTTCCTGTCTTGAAAGTTAAGACGGAAAGCAGGTGCAATCTTTTGACCACGATATTGTATGACTCATCTTTGTCCTTTAGCATGATGGTCAAAGACATCGGTCCGGTGCGGGTGTTGTGGCGGCTGAAGGTGCTGACAGCGTACTGAAGGAGCTACTGTCAGCCTTATGCGCTGTATATCAGCTTTTTATTGTGGCTGAATACACTGAAGGATACTTTGAATTCCAGGGCATTGGTGAAGTGAGAATGATAAACGGAAAAAGTTTAAAATGATAAACTAGCCTTTTATTTGCTTGGGAAGCTGGATAGGGTACTGCATACGTTTGCTTCTCACTGATTTTATAAAAAACGAAACTTCTGTCCGTAAAGATGAATCGGGGCAGAAGCTTCGTTTCTTGAATATGGATTTCCGGAGTATTATCCCAGTAATTCTTTCACTTTAGCCGAGATGGCACGTCCTTCGGCTTTGCCTGCCAACTTTTTGGTGGCGACGCCCATGACTTTACCCATATCCTGAGGACCGGCGGCACTCACTTCTGCAATAATTTCTTTTAAAGCCGCTTCCAGTTCTTCGTTACTCATTTGTTTGGGCAGATAGGCTTCAAGCACTGCCACTTGGGCCAGTTCGGCTTCTGCCAAGTCGGTGCGGCCCTGACCTTGGTAAATGGCGGCTGAATCTTTCCCTTGTTTTACCAGTTTCTGCATGATTTTCAATGCAGCGTCATCCGTCAAAGTGTCGTTGGCGCCCGGTGCTGTCTTTGCTTCAAGGAAGAATTTTTTCACATTACGCAAAGTTTCCAGTTTCACTTTGTCCTTGGCTTTCATAGCCTCTTTGATATCGTTGCTGATTACGTCAAATAAATCCATAGTTCTTTTCTATTTTAGTTGTTAAAATGTGATCGTTATTCCGCCGTTTTCGGTATCGTTATTGAACGTTTCCTCTTCTTCGGCTATTGCTTTGGACTGGATACTTTCCAACACAGTTTTGGTACGTTGGAAAGTAGGGGTTGTTTCCACCATACTGATAATATCATCATTGTCCAGATCCTCCAGACTGAAGATGTAAATGTTGTGGCGTTTCTTCTTGTTGCTGTTCTTGAAGGTGTCTTTGCCGTAGTAATCTCCACGACGTTCATCTTTGCGCTGTTCCTCTTCCTCCAGCTCTTCCAGTTTCTTTTGTTCCTCGATGGTGCGTTTGTTCATCATGTTGTCCATGCCCGGTACATCCTTGATGCCGAAACCGGTGGCAAGTACGGTGAACTTCACCTGCTCTTCCAGCGACTCGTCAATATAGAGCCCCCATTTGGTTTCCACGTCTTTGCCGAATTTGCTCATGAAGTCATGAACCTCATTCATTTCTTCCATCATCAACTCGCTCTTGGTGCTGAAAGAGATGTTGAACAGGATCTTCTTCGAGTTGAAGATATCGTTGTTGTTCAGCAACGGGGAATGGAGCGCATCATTGATAGCCTGGCTCACACGGCTTTCCCCTTTGCCGTATCCCGTACTCATAATGGCTACACCACCGTCTTTTAATACCGTTTTCACATCATTGAAGTCCAGGTTGATGGTACCGCGGATGGTGATAATCTCGGCAATACTCTTGGCTGCGATAGATAAAGTGTCATCCGCTTTGCCGAAAGCGTTCATCACGCTGAAGTCCGAATAAATATCACGCAGACGTTCATTGTTAATCACCAGCAGGGCATCTACATGCTGGCTCATTTTCTCCACGCCGTCCAGTGCCTGGTCAATCTTCCGGTTTCCTTCAAAAAGGAACGGAATGGTGACAATACCTACGGTGAGGATATCCATATCTTTGGCTGTCTTGGCAATGATCGGAGCCGCACCGGTTCCGGTACCTCCTCCCATTCCGGCAGTGATAAATACCATTTTACAGCCGTCGTTCAACATTCCTTTTACATCTTCTATGCTTTCTTCGGCTGCTTCACGTGCACGCTCCGGGCGGTTTCCGGCCCCTAATCCTTCTTTTCCCAGTTGCAACTTCACGGGAACGGGGGATTCGGCCAACGCCTGGTTATCTGTGTTGCACACAACAAATGTTACATCGTGTATACCTTCTTTATACATGTGATTTACGGCATTGCCGCCGCCACCTCCCACACCGATTACTTTAATGATAGTCGGGTTTTCTGCCGGGAAATCGAATGGCATTATAGTTTCATCAGACATAATCTTCTATATTATATTAAGGTGATGTAATTCGTTATTATTCTTCCAGAATCTTTCCAAACAAGTCGGTCAGCCGTTTGATCGGACTGTTGGCTTCTTTCAAACTCTTGATTTCTTTTTCCAGGTCGCGTATTTGGTTCAAAGCTTCTGCTACTCCCAAATCGCGTGCTTTGGCCAGTTGCGACAGGGCATTTTTGTATTTGCCTGCCTCTTTCAGTTCTTTTGCGTTTCTTATCAGGTTCTCGCAAGTGGCTTTTCGCAGCTTCTCCTCTTCCTCTGCTTTCTTGGCTGCCGCTGCTGCTCTGGCTGCTTCTTCTTTCTCTCTTTTCCTTTTGTCTTCCACATTCTCGCCGCTTTCATCGAAGAGAGGTACTTGTACGGGTTTCATAGGACGTTCCGGACGGTAACAGTTTTCTTTTCCAGCTCCTAGTAAAGCGATGATCGTATTGCATGTACCATCTTTTTTCAGTTCCACCATACCGCCTTTCAGACTTAGCTGACTTTCTTTGGCCATTCTAACCTTTTCTATTTTGGTACGGTTACTGAATGCTTCCTCCATATTCTTTAGATTGGCGGCACCACCGGTAATGATAGCTCCTGCCAGCAGTTTGTCTTCATATCCCGAAAGAACAATCTGGTTCCATACATTGGCCAGTATCTCATTGATACGTGCTTCTACGATGTCTTCCAGTAAGTGTGACTCAATACTGCATTTCCCGTCCAGCGAGTAGGTAGGGTTGTCATCTCCGTCCTCCGACTTGTCGGCATAAGCATTGCCGTATTTCTTTTTCAATTCTTCGGCATCTTCCTCTTCAATTTGCTGGCTGCAAATATCTTTGGTGATGTTGCTGCCTCCCAATGGGATGACTGCCAAATGGCGGAGTATGTTGTTTTTGTAAACAGATACAGTAGTCGTATCTGCGCCAAAGTCGATGAACATGCAGCCCGAGCGTTTTTCACTGTTGGTCAGTACGGCATTGGCCAGGGCCAACGGTGAGATGATGTAGTCGGCTATTTCGATTCCTGCCTGTTTGAAACATTTGTCAATGTTCTGCTTCACGCTGCTGCGGGCGATGATATTAAGGAAACGCCCTTCTATATGATCGCTGGGAACTCCTACAGGATCGGCCAGCAGGTTGATGCCCACTTTATATTCCTGAGGTGCTACTTCCAGTATTTCCTGGTCTATGATGGGGACTTCGCGGTTGCTGTCCATAATGGAGTCAATCAGTTCCTGTGAAATCTTGGTTTCTTCTTCCAGATGACGTACCTCCGTATTACGGATGGTGCGTAGAGATTGTCCTCCGATGCCTACATAGACCTTTCCGATAGAAGCCTTTAATGTCGATTCCAGTTTCTTGATAATCGAAGTAAGGCTTTGTGCGGTTTTATCCAGATTGTAAATCACTCCCTTACGGATAAAATCCGAAGAGTTTTCGCTGGCGAGGGCCAGCACTTGTATGCTTCCGTCCGCATGTTTCTTTCCTGCAATACCTGTGATCTTGGAGGATCCCAGTTCTATCGCTACTATAAAATCTGTTGCTGCCATATCTTACTTCTCTTTTTTAGTACAAATAATCTGATTATTAAATTCCAGACTGATGCGGCTGTACTTGTTCCAGCCTACTTGGTTCAGTCCTTTCTCATAAAAAGTTTTTAGTTTCTCGAACTTTTCCTCATAATTCCCGGGCTTGCCTAAGAATATGATATGTTCACCAACTCGTGGAACCAGTTCCAGTTCTTTGGCCTGTGTCACATTGATCTGCTCTATCTGGGCATCCCATAGCGGATGGGCTTGTAGAAAGGCTCCTAACGTATATAGTTCCTTGACGGCAAAATCACGATCCACGTATCCTGTAACAACAGCTACGTGTGCCGAACTGTTGGGTATCGGCATAATTTTTCCTTTATTGTCAATATAATAGTTGTCTCCATTGTTTGCCATCACTCTGAGGATGGGGAGGCGCTGTGTCACTTCGATACCTATTTTGCATCCCGGTGTACGGTAACATTCCACATTTTCAATCAAGGGATGTTGGCTGAGTTCTTCTTCCAGCAGGCGGGTGTTGATGTCGCCCATCTTCTTGCCCACGGGGGAGAGTTTCTTACCGTTCAGTAAGCGGAGTACTTCTTTCTGGCTGATGAAGCCATGGTCTATACTGTCCTTGATAATCAATTCCATACCCTTGCAAACCTGATCGGCAGGCTTGGTGTTGAAAGCGGTAACGGCTACAATAAGGTAGGCGGTTATCAGCAACAGAAACAGGAGTATGAGAATTTTCTTTATCATCTTTTATTCAGTAATCCGCAGATTTGGGGTACATAGTTATCTATGTCGCCCGCACCCAGGGTGATTAATACTTCTATATCTTTCTTGCTCAGTACGTCTAGAATTTCTTCTTTCTTGCACATGCTCTTCTCGATGCCCGGACGCAGATGGTCGTAAATCAGTTTGCTGGTGACGCCGGGGATGGGTTGCTCGCGTGCCGGATAGATATCTACCAGGATGACTTCGTCCAACAAGGAAAGGCTGTCGGCAAAATCTTTGTAGAAATCACGGGTACGTGTGTAGAGGTGTGGCTGGAAAATAGCCGTCAGCTTCTTGTCCCGGTAGAGGGCACGCATGGAGAGTATGCTTTGCTTTATCTCGGAAGGATGGTGCGCATAGTCGCTCAGGAAAACTACCTTGTCGTTCTTTATCTTGAAATCGAAACGACGGTCTACTCCGCGGAAACTTGCCATACCTCTCTTTATTTCTTCATCGGTCAATCCGCTCATCTGCGCTAAAGCCATGGCAGCTACTCCATTCTCTATGTTGATGCTGACGGGGACACCTAACTGTATATTGGGGATATTTCCCAGTGGTGATACATAATCAAAGAAAATCTCACCGTTTCCAATACGGATATTCTCTGCATGAAAGTCACCCTCTTCTTTAGAATAGGTGTACAGCTTCACGCCATTCTGCAAGGCCGGTTGCAGTTCGATGCCTTTGCGTACAATCAATGCACCTCCCGGCTGGATGAGTGAGGTGTATTTGCGGAAGCTTTCCAGATAAGCCTCTTTGGTTCCGTAGATATCCAGGTGATCGGGATCTGTTGCGGTAATCACCGATATGTAGGGAGAGAGCCAATGGAAAGAACGGTCGAACTCATCGGCTTCAATAACCATGTATTCACTACTGTCAGACAACAGCAGGTTGGTGCCGTAATTCTTTGAGATGCCTCCCAAAAAGGCGTTGCATCCTACATGGGATTGGTGTAACAGATGGGCTGTCATGGTGGAAGTGGTGGTCTTACCGTGAGTGCCGGCTACACAAAGTCCTTTTCCTGCATGGGTAAGCATTCCCAATACCTGCGAACGTTTATGTATCTCGAAACCGTTTTCCCGGAAATAGGTAAACTCTTTATGTGTGTCGGGGACAGCCGGAGTATAGACAACTAATGTAGTTGCCGGGTTGCGGAATGCATCCGTTATCAGTCCCGTGTTTTCTTCGTAATGGATGGCTGCTCCTTCTTCTATCAGCTTTTCTGTCAGTTCACTGGGCGTACGGTCATATCCGCCTACCTTCTTGCCTTTTGACAGGAAGTAGCGTACCAATGCGCTCATGCCGATGCCTCCGGCGCCGATGAAATAAACTGATTTTAATGTGTTAACGTCCATTTTCTTTTCTGTATTTATCAGCCAGTTTGAATACCTCCCGGGCAATAACGTTGGCTGAGTCGGTAAAGGCTAATTTAGCAATATTTGTACTTAAACTTTTCAGTGTTTCCGGCTGTTTCACGGTTTCAACTGCTTTGTCCAGCAGAGCTTCTTTGGCAGCGGCGTCCTTGATATAGAGCGCTGCGTTTTTATTGACCAGCGCCAGTGCGTTCTTGGTCTGATGATCTTCGGCCACATTAGGCGACGGAACCAGAATGACGGGTTTCTGCAACAAACAGAACTCAGAGATAGAACCTGCACCTGCACGGCTGATTATTAAATCGGCAGCACTGTATGCGGCGGCCATATCACTGATAAAATCGGTTACATGGAGCATTGGTAACTCACCGGCTTGGGCTACTGCGGCGCGTGCTTCGTCGATATATATTTTTCCGGTTTGCCAGATAAACTGCGCGCCGGATGTTTTAATCTTGTCCAAACCTTCCATCACGCAGTTGTTGATGGTGCGTGCTCCCAAGCTTCCTCCTACAATCAGGATTGTTTTCTTGGATGGGTCCAGCCCGAAAGAGCGGATAGCATCTTCACGGCTGATGTGATGGTTGCGCAGTCCTTGGCGGACGGGGTTGCCGGTCAGGATAATCTTGTCTTTTTCAAAGAAACGTTCCATGCCGTCGTATGCCACACATATTTTGCGGGCTTTCTTTGCCAATAGTTTGTTGGTTACTCCGGCATAAGAGTTCTGCTCTTGTATCAGTGTCGGAATACCCATCATCCCGGCCATTTTCAAAGTGGGACCGCTGGCATATCCGCCTACACCTACTGCTGCATGTGGCTTGAAGTCCTTGATGATTTTACGTGCCAATAGCTGACTTTTGACCAATTTAAAAAGAACCGAAATATTTTTTAATAAGTTCTTACGGTCGAATCCGGCAACAGGTAATCCTTTTATAGGGTATCCGGCAGCAGGAACGCGTTGCATCTCCATTCTGCCTTCAGCACCTACGAACAGAATTTCCGCTTCGGGATGTTGTTCCTTGATGGCGTTGGCAATAGAGACTGCGGGGAAAATGTGTCCCCCGGTTCCTCCTCCGCTGATGATGATTCTTAAATTTTCTTCCATAATTCCTTTTTAGTCGAATTATTCGCAAAAGTATAAATAATACTTTTAAAATGAATGGTTTATATTATATTTCTTCTTCCGGCTCCCGCTTCCCGGCCGCATTCAGTAATGCCTTCAAGTCATCGGACAGCGAGTTTTCCTCCGACGGGAGGGAAGTGGCGGCTGTGTCACCTGACGGAAGTGTAGTAATGGCTTCCTGCATGGCGGCTACTATTTCCTGGCGCCGTTCGGCCTTGGCTGCCAGTTCGGCTTCTTCCAACGCCTGTTGCTCGGCAGCTTTCTTCTCTTCTTGCTCAGCTACGTAGCGGCTGACACTTAATATCATACCGATGTAGGCGCAGTTGATGAGTGTAGAGGTTCCTCCTTTGCTGATAAGCGGCAGGGGTTGTCCGGTGACGGGGAACAGACCTACGGCCACCATCATGTTAAGCATCGCCTGAGATACCAGTAGCAGGGCGATGCCCATCACCAGAAAGGCAGGAAAACTTTTTTCACTTCTTCGGGCTATTTTACCCGCCCGCATCAACAGCCAGATGTAGAGGATCACTACAAAGGCGCCTCCCAGTAATCCTAATTCTTCTATGACGATGGCGAAGATGAAGTCTGAGAACGCTTGTGACAGGAAATCCCGTTGTACACTGTTACCCGGCATCTTTCCTATGATATTGCTGGAGGCTATAGCAATATTGGCGTGTGCTATCTGGGCATCCTTGTCTATATCATATTTGGCAGCAGGAACGGCTTCTTTATCCTCGAAGAAACCTTTAATGCGGTTCTGCCAGGTTTCTACACGGTGCATCATGGGAACTTTGTTCAGTTTATGTGTAGGCATAACCATCACTATGCCTACGAAAAGTATCACCACGACTCCGACAGTTCCCATTAACTTGGCTAACTGTTTCCAAGGTACCCGGCCGATCACCATCATTAAAAAGACTACTCCGAACAGCAATGCTGCGGTAGAACCGTTTTCGGGAGCAATCAGAATGAAAACAACTCCGGTGATCCACATTATATATTTGAATGCTTTCGGATTGGCGTTGTCTTCTTCCTGAAACTTGGATAGAATAAAGGCGGTGACAATAATCACAGCCATTTTTGCCAGTTCGGAAGGCTGGAACTGGATGCCGAAAAAGGTCATCCAACGGGCTGCGCCATTGACACGGTCTCCGGTAATCAATCCCATACCCATTACAAATATCAGCAAAACAGCCGATATAGGCAGCAGGAAGAAGGGAAGTACACGGAAATATTTGCAGGGGATGTTATGTACCAGCACCACAATGCACACACCTACCATCAGGATGACACTGTGCTGGGTGATAGGCCCCCAATGATCCCCACTTTTGTAGGTAAGTGTGCTGGCGGCACTAAATACCTCGACGATAGAGATCAGGCAAAGAAACAGGAAAATAATCCAGATTACTTTGTCGCCCTTGAACAAGTCTTTTATCAGATCCATTATCTATATACCTTAATATTATATTACAGGTTTCTTACACATTCCTTGAACTGCTCGCCACGGTCTTCGTAACTTTTAAAAAGGTCGAAGCTGGCGCAGCAAGGACTTAATAATACGGTTTCACCTTTCTTGGCCATCCGGTAAGCAGCATCTACGGCATCCTTCATGCTTTGTACATCGGCTACAGGCAGGCCGAACTTGTCAAAGAAAGCATGCAATTTCTCATTGTGTAATCCCATGTAGATCAATCCGGTACATTTTTCTTTTACCAAGTCGGCAATTTCGTTATAATCGTTGCCTTTGTCTTTTCCACCTAATATCAGGATGGTTTTGGTTTTCATGCTTTGCAAAGCATACCAGCAGGAATTCACATTGGTAGCTTTGGAGTCATTGATGTAATCTACTCCTCTTACCCGGCAGACTTTTTCAAGGCGGTGTTCCACTCCCTTGAAATCACCCAAGGCCTCGCGGATGCATTCTTTGCGGATACCCGCCAGGTTGGCAGAGATACCGGCCGCCATGGAGTTAAAGAGATTATGGGTTCCGGTCAGTGCCAGTTCTTCCTGTTCCATGTTGAAAGCGATTGGTTCTGTAAAATAAACTTTGTCCTGTTCCACGTATGCGGCGGTTCCTTCTTCTTTCCTTTCGGCAAAAGGGTAGTAATGGCCATGAATGCCATATTTATGTAATTCACGCTGGATGACGGGGTCATCGTTCCAGAAGATGAAGGCATCGTCCGGAGTCTGGTTCTGGATAATGCGGAATTTTGCATCCACATAGTTTTGCATCTGGTGATCGTAACGGTCCAGATGATCCGGCGTGATGTTCATCAATACGGCAATGTTGGCATGGAACTTGTACATGTTGTCTAATTGGAAGCTGCTTAACTCGATTACATAATAATCATAGTTGTATTCTGCTACCTGATATGCCAGACTTTGACCGATATTTCCGGCTAGTCCCACATTCATACCTGCTTTCTTGAAGATATGATAAATCAGCGAAGTCGTTGTTGTTTTTCCATTACTTCCTGTAATGCAAATCATTTTGGCATTGGTATAACGTCCCGCAAATTCTATTTCGGAGATGATAGGGGTACCTTGTGCCTTTAATTTAAGAATCATCGGGGCATCATTCGGAATACCTGGACTTTTGATCACTTCATCCGCATTCAGAATGAGAGATTCGGTATGTTTGCCTTCTTCCCATTCGATGCCTCGCTCGTTCAGCATGTTTTTGTATGAGTCCTTAATCGTGGACATGTCTGAAACGAAGGTGTCGAAACCTTGTTTCTTTGCCAGAACGGCTGCTCCCGCACCGCTTTCTCCAGCTCCTAGTATGACAATTCTTTTAGCCATAATCTTCGTTTATCTTATCTTTAATGTAATAATCGTAATTGCAGCGAGTACGATGGTGACAATCCAAAAGCGTACCGTGATTTTTGATTCATGGAATACGCTGTTGGGTTTCATGAACAGATAACTGCAATTGGGGTCTAACTGTGCTAATGTAGTACGGAAATGGTCGTGGATAGGTGCACGTTTGAATACGCGTTGCAAATGCCCTTTCTTTTTTCCGCTTTTGAAATATCTCACCTGTAGAATAACCGAAAGGTTTTCTACCAAGAAGATTCCACAGAGAATAGGTATAAGCAACTCTTTATGAATGATGATTGCAAATACCGCTATGATACCACCAATGGTCAAGCTGCCGGTATCGCCCATAAATACTTGGGCGGGAAAAGCATTGTACCAAAGGAAACCGATCAGCGCGCCGATAAAGGCGCAGATAAAGATTACCAGTTCTTCACTGCCGGGAATATACATGATATTAAGGTATCCTGCATATTCGATGTGGCTGGATACGTATGCCAATATGCCTAAGGTAAGACCGATGATAGCAGAATTTCCGGCTGCCATCCCGTCCATCCCGTCATTCAGGTTGGCGCCGTTAGATACGGCAGTAACTACGAAAATGGTAACTAATACGAAAATAATCCAACCTACAGTTTGGGCATTATCTCCCAGGAAGCCTACGAAATCAGCATAATCCAAATTATTATTCTTGAAGAAAGGAATCGTAGTTTTAGTGGATTTCTGATCTTGTTCTTTGTGCACCACTTCTACAATTTCTCCCCCTCTTTGTATTTCTACGTTCTCACGGATAACAACGCTCGGACTTAAATATAAGGTGAGTCCCACAATGAGTCCTAAACCTACTTGGCCGATGATCTTGAATTTGCCGTGCAACCCTTCTTTGTCTTTACGGAAAACCTTGATATAGTCATCCAAAAAGCCTAATGTGCCTAGCCAAATGGTGGTAATTAACATTAATATCATGTAAATATTATGCAGTTTCCCCAATAAAAGGCAAGGTATGAGAATTGCGACAATAATAATTATACCTCCCATCGTCGGCACACCAACTTTTTTCACATTAAAAGGGTCTATAGATGCGTCACGTTGGGTTTCGGTTATTTGTTTACGTTTGAGCAGGTTGATGAAATATTCACCGAAGATAGCCGAGATCAACAATGATAAAATGATTGCCATCAATGAACGGAATGAAACGTAACCGAACATACCGGCTCCGGGAAAATCAAACTTTTCTAAATATTGAAATAAATAATATAGCATCTTTTGGTTGGTTTATTCATTAGCAAAAATATCTCTTAATACTTCTTTATCGTCGAAATGGTGCTTTATACCTTTGATTTCCTGATAATTCTCGTGTCCTTTCCCGGCAACTAAAATGACATCTTTAGCTTGGGCTAGCATACAAGCTGTACGGATTGCTTCTTTACGGTCGGCTATGCTTATCACTTTACGCATATCCTCTTTAGTCAGTCCTGCCAGCATATCATTGATGATTTCCTGCGGCTCTTCAAAACGGGGATTGTCAGAGGTGATAATGACCTTATCGCTTTGCTTTACCGCTTCTTGTGCCATCAAGGGGCGTTTGCCTTTATCGCGGTTGCCGCCGGCGCCTACTACCGTAATTACATTACCTTTGCCATTCAGAACCTCGTGAATGGCATTCAGCACATTTTCCAAGGCATCCGGAGTATGGGCATAGTCCACAATGGCGGTGTATCCCTTGGGTGAGCGCAGTGAGTCAAAACGCCCGGCAACGGGGCGAAGAGTACTCAATGCCAGCAGTACCTCTTCTGTTTTTTTCCCAAGCAGGCAGGCTGTTCCATAGACTGCCAGCAGATTGGAAGCATTGAAGCGTCCGATGAACTGTACATTGACTTCCACATTATTTATATCAAGCAGCATTCCTTCGAATCCATCTTCCAGCACTTTTCCTTTAAAATCACTCAAACTGCGCAGCGAATAGGCGTGTACCTTTGCTTTGGTATTTTGAGTCATGACCAATCCGTTTTTGTCATCCAGATTGGTTAAGGCAAAGGCTGTTTTAGGCAGACTGTCAAAGAATGCTTTTTTGGCTTTCAGATAGTTCTCTACAGTTTTATGGTAGTCCAGATGGTCACGGGTAAGGTTGGTAAATATACCGCCTGCAAATTTTAAACCACCAATTCGTTTTTGTGCGACTGAATGTGAGCTTACTTCCATAAAGGCATATTTGCATCCTTCATCTGCCATGCGTCCCAGCAGTTTGTTTAGTGTAATAGGGTCAGGGGTGGTATGGTCAGTTGGAATGGCTTCCTCATCTATATAATTGCATACAGTGGAAATGAGTCCTGTTTTATATCCGAATTTACGGAACATATTATATAATAAGGTAGCAATAGTAGTTTTTCCGTTGGTGCCTGTAACACCGACCAGTTCCAATTTCGAGGTGGGGTCACCGTAAAACGTAGTTGCTAGTTTCCCGACAACGTCTTCCGTGTCGTTCACTTTTATGTAGGTAACATTTTCAATTAATGTCTCAGGAAGGTTTTCACATACCACTGTACGGGCTCCTTTTTCTATTGCTTTTTGAATATAAGTATGTCCGTCAGTCTGCGTCCCTTTTACAGCAATGAAAATATGACCAGGCTCTATCAGGCGTGAGTCCATGTTTATTCCCGAAATCTCTTGGGCCATATCACCTATGATTTCATTGACTGTTATTCCTTTAATAATCTTTTCCAGTTTCATATTCTTCCTGTTACACTGTTAATTTAATCGTAATTGTATGGTCTGTCCTTTGCGCAAAGTGTTGCCGGCCGGGATACTTTGTGACTTCACTTTACCGATGCCGGTAATGCGGGCTTTCAATCCCATGCTTTCAAGTAGATAGACAGCATCCTTTGCGCCCATACCAATAACACTTGGTACAAGTTTATTGTTAATGTCTTTTTTGTTGAATAATACATTGTCCGGATTACTAGTCACATTTCCCCATACCGGTTTGCCTTCGGTTGATTGTTCCGAAACTCCGGATGAATTTACATTTATTCGGTTCAGTACATAATGCGCCGCACTTATATCCCCGTTTTTCACATCCGGAATAAGGATAGAAGTTGAGTCTTTTGCTTCTTTCAAATCTTGTGCCAGATGTTTGGCAAATACGCGTTCGGCAATTTTACTGAACACGCTGCCGGCCATCAAACCACCCGAGGCGGGGAGTCCAGGTTTCTGGATGGCTACAATGCAACTGTATTTAGGCGCTTCTGAAGGAAAATATCCACAGAAACTTACCAAATAACGGCGTGTGCCATTAGTGTATCCGGCTTTCCCTTGTGAAACCTGTGCAGTACCGGTTTTCCCGGATACATGGAATTGCTTGGATCCTGCTTTCTTTCCCAGCCCTTCGCTGACAACTTTTTCCAAAATTGTTTGTATCTCGCTGATAGCCTTGGGGGAAGCGATGGCCGGGTTGAGTATTTCAGGAGCAATATCTTCCACCACCTGCCCGTCTTTGACTATTGATTTCACAAAACGAGGCTTGACCATTACTCCGTTATTGGCTATAGCATTATAAAATGCCAGTGTATTGATGGGGGGAATTTGGGTTTCATAGCCAATAGACATCCATGCCAGTGCAGTACGTGACCAATTGCTCAAGTCTTTGTTGGGGATGCGGATGTTCGGCTTGCCGGCACCGGGAATATCGAGATCTAACGGAGTGGCAATGCCTACTCGATGCAGTCCGCGTACAAACTTTTCCGGATTATCATGATAATGATCATCGATCAACCGTGATACACCGATGTTTGAGGACACCATCAATGATTTTGTTGTGTTGATAGTGCCGTAGCCTCCACGATGCCAGTTGTGGTCTTTCATATAGCGACCGTGCATCATATAGACTCCGTTACCGGTTTCTACCACCGTTTCCGGAGTGATGACTCCGTCGTCCAGTGCTACCAGTATGGATGCGGTTTTGAAAGTAGAGCCTGGCTCCATCATGTCTGAGATGGCGTTATTGCGTATTTCTCTGTAAATGCCGTCATTACATTTGGTCATGTTGACGATAGCTTTGATGTCTCCCGTCTGCACTTCCATCAGAATAGCGACGCCTACAGTGGCGTTGATTTCTTTCAATTCATCTACCAATGCTTTTTCTGCGATGTCTTGCATACCTACATCAATGGTTGTAATGATATCATAGCCATCTACAGGAGGGATGTCTACAATGTTCAGGTATTTGTTCATTACCTTTTGACGATGAGTGATACCGTTTCTGCCTTTTAATATGGAATCGTATGAAAGTTCCAGCCCGTTCTTTGCACCTTGTTCTATATCAGGAAACATATCTCCCAATGTACGCATAGCCAGTGAGCCGAAAGGCTTTTTCCGCTGATTGAATGCCTGTTCATGGAATCCGCCTTTGTATTTGTTCAGATTAAATACGGGCAGACGTTTTGCTTCTTTATATTGTATATAAGAAATGCGTTTGGGGTAGAGTAGCCAACTGCGGCTCTCTTTTTTTCTTCCGTTTTTGATGTGCTGCTTGAAAAAGGCGGCACTTTTATCAGGGAATATTTCATGTAATCCTTTGCAGATTGTGTCAAGATTTGCATAAAGAACTGAGTCTTTGATATGTTGTAGCTTCAGCCGTGTCTTTTCCTCTTCTTCGGTTTCGCCCTTCCTCTTATTTATCATGAAGTCCATGTAAATCTTATATTCGGGAAGGCTGCTTGCCATCAGCTGGCCGTCGGATGAGATGATGTTGCCACGGGTAGGACGTACGGTGACGTTTTCTTTTACAAAACGGTCGGCTACGTCTTTCCAGTATTGACGCTCGGCAAACATGATGACGCCGGCTTTGCAGATAATGGCAATGCCTATCAACACCATGACCAGGATGATGAAGGAGAAGCGGAGCATTATGTTTTTTTGGTTGGGCATCATGGGCTTAGTCTTTCTTTATTAAATAAGGACGGTTGGTAGCCGTTTGTAAGGGGCTGTCTTCCGTCGAAATATATTCTTCAATACGTGATTGGCGGCTCTTTTCCATCAGTTCGGAAGAACGTGTCAATGCATCGTATTTGATATCGATCAAATCTTTTTTCAACTTATCAATTTCAATGAGTTCCTGTTGACTGCTATAACGGTTGTCTATGTATAGTACAGTCAGGATCATGATGAGAATCAGCAAACGGGTTTGTCTTTTGAAGAAGTCGTTTGCAAGGATATCTCCTCCCAATATGCTGCGGATAGACATGTGCTTGGGCGAAGCAGATTGTCCGTCTTTAGGTTGTTGTACATTTTGTTTCAGTTCTTCTTCCATCTCGTTATCTCTTTTCTGCAATTCTCAACTTGGCGCTTCGGGAGCGCGGATTGCATGTCACTTCTTCGTTGCCGGCAACAATAACTTTGCTGTTGACTAATTTGAAAGGTGTCTGTACATTACCAAAGAAATCCTGTTCGGCCTTGCCTTCTATGTTCCCGGTTTTCATGATATTTTTTACCATGCGGTCCTCTAAGGAATGATAGGTGATTACTACCAGTCTGCCTCCCGGTTTCAGTGCTTTGGTTGCTGCATAAAGCATTTCTTTCAATGCTTCCATTTCCTGATTTACCTCTATACGTAAAGCTTGGAACACCTTTGCGAGTTCTTTTTTTTCACGTTCCCGCCCAAAAAGCGGTTTGATGACTTCAAGAAAATCACCGATGGTGACAATTTGTTTTACCCCTCGTGCTTTAACGATGGTTGATGCCAGTTTGCGGCTGTTCTTTAATTCACCATATAAATAGAAAATATTAGCCAAACGTTCTTCGTCATAGGTATTCACCACATCTGCTGCTGTCATGCCTGCACGTTTGTTCATCCGCATGTCCAATTTGCCCTCGAAACGGAATGAGAATCCGCGTTCGGAGTCGTCAAAGTGATGTGAGGAAACTCCTAGATCGGCCAAAATGGCATCTACCTCTTCCACGTCATAATAACGCAGAAAGTTGGAAAGGTAGCGGAAGTTACTACGCACAAAAGTGAAGCGGCTGTCGCTTACAATATTTTTCTCGGCATCTTCATCTTGGTCAAAACTATATAGATGCGCGGTGCTATCCAGCCGGCTTAGAATTTCCTTGGAATGTCCTCCGCCACCGAAAGTGGCGTCTACATAAATACCTCCGGGTTGAATGTTCATTCCGTCTACGCTCTCGTTTAATAATACCGGTATATGATATATCTGTTTTGCTTCACTCATTCTATTTCTACGTTGTTATTAGTTCCCATAATTTCTTCCAATTCTTTTCCAAAGTCCTCCGGCGTGATGAAGGGTTTGTCTGCTAGTTCTTTAGACCAGATTTCTATAGTGTCGTCCAATCCGATAAAGCGTACATCTTGCTGTATTTTAGCTAATTTCAAATATCGTTTTGGAATCAGAAAGCGCCCGTTTCCATCCAATGTGATAACTTCTACATCCGAAACGAACTGACGGAAAATCATTTGGTGTTTGGAATTCCAACGATTGAGCTTACAACGTAGTTCATTCATTTGTTCGTTCCACACATTTTCGGGGTAAAGAACCAGACAGTCTTGGTAGGTGTCTTTGCGTAAAATCAAGCATTCTTGGGAGGCAGCTTGTAACTGCTTCCTAAATACGGCAGGCAGGAACACTCTGCCTTTTGCGTCCGTCTTTGCTTCAGAATTCCCAAGAAATCGCATATCTACACCTTATTATATTGTTCAAGGTGTAAAATTACACAATTCCCCACAATTCCCCACAATATTTTAAGAAAATATTTCGAGAAGTTTTCAACAGGCTGTTAATGTAGCTAGTAGCTTGGTAAACAGTACGTTTAAATTTAATGATTTTATGATAAAAAATAATGGAAAGAGTTGGCTGTCGGAGGTTGAAAAACGAAACCAAACTATTGCACATTCGTTTTTATTTTGCGCAAAAATGAAAGAATTTGTATAGTTTCATACACAAAAACTCTTAATTTCTTTAGAGATTAAGAGTTTTTTCTGTCATAAATTGCCAATATAAAAAAAGATAAGTTACTTTTGCATGGAAAAGAACGTTTGCAAAATGACTGACGACTCTATATTTTTAATCGACATAGAAAAGATATTGAAAACGAAAGCCGGGAAAAAATATAAATATATTCCCCGTTTTGTCGTTTCGTACCTGAAGCGTATTGTGCATCAGGATGAACTGAATGTCTTTTTAAAAGACTCCAAAAATAAAGTCGGAGTTGACTTTCTGGAAGCTTGTATGGAGTTCCTAGATGCAAAAGTGGAGATAAAAGGTTTGGAAAACTTGCCTGAAAACGGTAAATGTACTTTTGTTAGCAATCACCCGCTGGGAGGACAGGATGGAGTTGCTTTGGGGTATATATTGGGAAAACATTACAATGGTAATGTACGCTATTTGGTCAATGATTTGTTGATGAATTTGCATGGTTTGGCTCCTTTGTGTATTCCTATCAATAAAACAGGCTCGCAATCCAGGGATTTCCCAAAGATGGTAGAGGCAGGGTTTGCCTCGGATAATCATATCATTATGTTTCCTGCGGGGTTATGTTCCCGTAGACAGGGTGGGGAAATCAAGGATTTGGAATGGAAAAAGACATTTGTCACTAAAAGTATTGAAACGCATCGTGATGTGGTACCTTTGCACTTTGAGGGCCGGAATTCAGACTTTTTCTATAATTTGGCAAATATATGTAAGGCCCTTGGCATTAAGTTTAATATTGCTATGCTTTACTTGGCAGATGAAATGTTGAAAAATCGTCATAAAACCTTTACCTTGACCATTGGAAAACCCATTCCTTGGCAAACTTTCGACAAGACAAAGACCCCGGCTCAGTGGGCGCAGTTTGTAAAAGATGTAGTCTACAAGCTATAATGGACAAAAGAGAGAATAAAAGATATGGAAGAAATTATTGCACCGATTAGCAAAGAGATTCTCAAGGCGGAACTTTCCGAGGATAAACGCCTGAGGTTTACGAATAAAAGTCATAATGAAATTTATGTCATTACGCATCAGGATTCGCCAAATGTGATGAAGGAGATTGGCCGATTAAGGGAAATAGCCTTTCGTGCTGCAGGTGGCGGAACAGGAAAGGCGATGGATATCGATGAATATGACGTGATGGAAAATCCCTATAAGCAATTAGTTGTATGGAATCCTGAAGCGGAGGAGATTTTGGGAGGCTATCGTTATCTCTTGGGGGATGAGGTGCAATTTGATGAACATGGAAAGCCTTTGCTGGCTACTGCTCACATGTTTAATTTCTCGGAAGTTTTTTTGAAAAAATATTTGCCTTATACGGTGGAGTTGGGGCGTTCGTTCGTTACATTAGAGTACCAGTCAACCCGTGCCGGTTCCAAGGGATTGTTTGCTTTGGATAATTTGTGGGATGGTTTGGGTGCATTAACCGTGATTAAGCCTAATGTGAAATATTTTTTTGGTAAGATGACTATGTATCCTAGTTATCATCGTCAGGGGCGTGATATGATATTATACTTCCTGAATAAACATTTTGGTGATAAAGATAAGTTGATAACTCCGATGAAACCGCTGGAAATAGAAACAGATAAGAAAATGTTGGAAAATCTTTTCTGTTATGATTCTTTTAAAGAAGACTACAAGATTTTGAATACGGAAGTGCGTAAGCTGGGATATAATATTCCTCCTTTGGTCAACGCATACATGAGTCTGTCTCCTACGATGCGTATGTTTGGAACAGCGATTAATTATGGATTCGGAGATGTGGAGGAAACCGGAATTCTGATTGCGGTAAATGAAATCCTGGAAGACAAACGGGTGCGCCATATCGAATCGTTTGTAAAGCAACATCCTGAAGCTTTGAAAATAACTTCAGGCGCTCATCCCATACTGACCAAATAATCGGACTAATAGTAATATTGGGGGAAACATTGTCAGGTGCAGATAAAATTTACAGGATTCATCTTGCTCGCATCTGACAATGTTTTTATTATACTGCCGGCAGACTGTTGCCTTTGATCTTCCGGTAGAGGTCGAGCGCATATACGTCTGTCATGCCCGATATGTAATCCAGCACAGCTTGAATTTTTCCATATAAAGTAGGTGCGTTGACATTGTACTGTCCGGATACGCGATTGATCAGTAGTTGTGAATACGCTTTTTCCGGAGAGCGCACTGCATTGATCATCAGGTCAATCAAGGTACTGATAACTCTGAACCCTGCCAATTCTATGTCCAGTACATCACTGGAACGATAGATTCTTTGCAAGGCAATTGCAGAACAATTCTCATAGGCCTCTTTCAATGGACTGCAAATGTGCTTTATCAGTGCGCCTTCAAACTCCCCGGCTAATATCTTTTTTTCATTTTCAGTAAATACTCTTGTGCATTCCTTTATTAGTGCACCGATGACCGAAGAACGTAAATAAGCTATCTGTTCATTGACGTCTGTTACAATCCGGCAAACTTCTTCAATGCGTTTTTTTCTTTTCTCATCAAAGAACAGCATATACAGTCCTTTGGTTTCATCATGTGTCAGAAGTTTTAATTTATGCGCGTCTTCTATGTCCATCATCTGATAACAAATATCATCCGCGGCTTCTACCAGGTAGACTAACGGATGGCGTGCGTAGCGTAAAGGCTCATCCGGCTTGCTGAGCTGGATGATGCCTAATTCTCTGGCTATTTTCTGATAATCAGCCTCTTCGCTTAAGAAGAAACCGAATTTTGATTTCTTTCCTGCCAATTGTGAGGAAAAAGGATATTTTACGATGGACGCCAATGTGGAGTAGGTCATTACGAATCCTCCTTTCCGTCTTCCTTCAAATTGGTGGGTAAGGATGCGGAATGCATTGGCATTTCCTTCGAAGTGGGTTAAATCATCCCATTCCATCGGTGAAAGTTCTTTTTTCAATGCCATTCCTTGTCCTTCCGAGAAGTAAGTTGAAATGGCTTTTTCTCCCGAATGGCCGAAAGGTGGGTTTCCCAGATCGTGTGCCAGACATGCGGCTGAAACGATAGAACCTATTTCCGATATATGGGAGTCGACCAAGTCTGGGTGCTTTTTCAGAAGCTGGTTGGCGACATCGTTTCCTAAAGAACGTCCTACACAAGACACCTCAAGGCTGTGAGTCAACCGGTTGTGTACGAATACGCTACCCGGTAAAGGAAATACTTGAGTTTTGTTTTGCAAACGGCGAAAAGGTGCTGAGAAGATGAGACGGTCATAATCGCGTTGGAATTCGGAACGGTCATCTTTACGGGCCTCGTGCAGTTCTTCCATGCCGAAGCGTTTATTTGATATTAATTGTTTCCAGTTCATAATTCAGGCTTTATCTGTTTGCAAAAGTAAGAAACTTCCGTTTAAAAAACTGTAAACGCTTAGATAAATCCATCTAAATGTGTAAATTCGCACTTTATTAATCATGTGGTAATGTGCTGATTTGTTAATATGCCAATTGGCTGCGCCAGGTCTGGACTGTGCTTGTTGTCTGCAAATTATTAGCATTGCCACATAAGCATATTGATAAATTGTTAAAATTATGAAAATACAGGTAATCAATAAATCAAAACATGCTTTACCCGAGTATGCTACCGGGCAATCGGCAGGGATGGATATCCGTGCTAATCTTGACGAACCGATTGTGCTGAAACCCTTGCAACGTTGTTTGGTTCCTACGGGACTTTATATCGCATTGCCTGAAGGTTTTGAAGCGCAAATCCGTCCACGTAGCGGGCTGGCTATTAAGAAAGGCATCGGAGTCCTGAATTCTCCGGGCACAATTGATGCCGATTATCGTGGTGAAATTTGTATTATCCTGGTCAATTTGTCATCTGAGGATTTTATGATAGAAGATGGGGAGCGCATTGCGCAAATGGTTGTAGCCCGTCACGAACATGCCGAATGGCAGGAAGTGGAGGTGTTGGACGAAACGGAACGTGGTGCAGGTGGCTTTGGACATACCGGAAAAAAGTAAAAGGAAACAATGAATAGAAGATTGAAATATGTACCCATGCTATGTGTATGTCTGATAGGCATGCTTGTTTCATGCGGTACGGTGAAGAGAACTTCCGGGGTGTCCGGAAATAAAGCTGTTGTGGAGGAAAAGGATCCGCTTACTCCGGAGCAACGTCGTAAATACGACTATTTCTTTTTGGAAGCGCTCCGGATGAAAGAAAAAGGTGACTTGGATGCGGCTTTCGAAATGTATAGTCACTGTTTGGACATTTATCCACAAGGAGCTGCTACTTTGTTCGAGATTTCCCGGTTCCATATGTTTCTCAATCAGCCGGAAAAAGGGGAGGAGGCTTTGAAGAAGGCAGTGGATGCCGACCCTAAGAGTTTTTGGTACAAGCAAACTTTGGCAGCCTATTATCAAGGTAAGGGAAATTACCCGAAAGCCATTTATGTTTATGAGGATATGGCGAGTCAGTTCCCCTCACGTCTGGAACCGTTGATGGCTTTGATTGATCTCTATACCCGTACCAAGGATTATCAGCAGGTAGTTAATACATTGAACCGCCTTGAAGCCTTGGATGGGAAGTCTGAACAAATCAGCATGGAGAAATTCCGCATGTATCTGGCCATGAACAATGATCAGCAGGCATTTACGGAGATTGAGAATTTGGCGAAAGAATATCCATATGACATGCGTTATCTTACCATTTTGGGAGATGTCTATCTGAACAACGGTAAGGAAGAAGAAGCATACGAAACTTATCAGAAAGTATTGAAGGAAGAACCGGGCTATGCGCCGGCGTTGCTTTCTATGGCTTCTTATTACGAGAAAAAAGGGCAGGATAGTTTGTATCAGGTACAGTTGGATACTATTTTGCTGAATGATAATGTGGATAGCGATACAAAGATGAACATTATGCGCCAGCTTATTCTGCGTTCTGAGCAAACAAACAAGGACAGTACGAAAATAGTAGGCCTGTTTACTTCTATATTGAAGGAAAAACAAGAGAATGCAGATATCGCTATGTTGGCGGCCCAATATCTTCTGACGAAAAAGATGGATAAAGAGGCAACCCCTGTTTTGCACCAAGTGCTTGAAATTGATCCGGAAAATACGCCGGCACGCTTGCAGCTGTTGAGCTTTGCCATTCGTGAGCAGAATATGGATGAAGTAATCAAATTATGTGCTCCTGCTTTGGAATATACTCCGGATGTATTGGAATTCTACTATTATATGGGATTGGCCTATCATCAGAAGGAGAAAACAGACGAGGCATTGGAGGTTTTTAAAAAAGGAGTGAATCAAGTAACAGATAAAAGCAATAAGGATATCGTTTCTGATTTCTATGCCATTATGGGGGATCTTTATCATATAAAGAAGATGAATGTGGAGGCATATGCCGCATACGATTCCGCTTTGGTTTATAAGGAAAACAATATAGGGGCCTTGAATAATTATGCCTATTACCTGTCTGTAGAGCGTAAAAACCTGGATAAAGCGGAAGAAATGAGTTACCGTACCGTAAAGGCCGAACCTACCAATGGTACGTATCTGGATACCTATGCCTGGATACTTTTTGAGAAAGGTAAATATGTAGAAGCAAAAATTTACATTGACCAGGCTATGCAGAATGATGGAAGTAAAAGTTCCGTTGTTGTAGAGCATTGTGGAGATATTTACTACATGAATGGAGATCGTGAAAAGGCTTTGGAATATTGGCAACAAGCGGAAAAATTATCCAAGGAGCCTCCTCAAGAAGGTAGTGAAGAACGTAGTGAAAAGGAATTGAACTTATTGAGAAAGAAGATTGTACAAAAGAAATACTTTGCAGAATGATGAAACGTGTCTGTTTTTATTTGTTTAGTGCTTTGCTGATTATATTTATTTCTTCATGTTCATCTACCCGGAGTATGAAGAAAGGGGTATCTATTGGCAATTTATCCGAGTCGGAATATATGGAAGAGCTGATTAGCCGTTCTCCGGGATGGGATGCAATTACTGCGAAAATGTCATTGGCCGTTGACTTGAACGGTAAAGGACCGACTAAAGTAAATGGTACGTTGCGCATGAAACGTGATGAAGTAATCCAGCTTTCTATCGCTCCATTTTTGGGTATTGAAGTGGCACGTGCTGAAATATCTCCGGACGGAGTTTTAGTGATGGATCGTATGAACAAACGTTATGTACAAGTCCCTTTTGATGAATTGAAAAATCTGGCAAAGGCTGATTTGGATTTTCATACTTTGCAGGCCTTGTTTATGAATGAAATTTTTCTTCCGGGAAAAAAGGTGCTGACTGTCCGTGATATTTCGTCCTTTGCTGTGCGTCCTGAAAACGAAAATGCATTAATAGAAGTAAAAAACGGCAAACATTTCGCCTACCGTTTTCGTACCAATACAAATGATGGGCTGCTGAAAGAAAGTCATATCGGCTTGTCCGGTACCCGGTACGGGATAAATTGGCGTTATGATAAGTTTCGTCCGTTGGAGCAGAAACAATTTCCGGCGTCTATGACAGTGTCTTTTGAAGGAGCGAAGCAACCGGTTACGGCAGTGTTCGAACTTTCCCGACTTTCTACAAACAAAGATTGGGAAAGTCACACTGAAGTGCCTCAAAAATACGAAAAGATAGAATTGCAAGATTTGCTAAAACAGCTTATTAAATAATGAAACGTATCTTCTTATTACTCATAGCCTGCTGCTTTTTAAGTACTCTTTTAGCGCAAAGTACTCGGAAAATAAGGGAGCTTGAAGCCAAACGGAAGGAACTTCATCAGCAGATTGCCGAGTCTGAAACTCTGTTGCAATCTACCAAAAAGGATGTGAAAAGCCAGTTGGATAACCTTGCTTTACTGACAGGTCAGATTGAGGAGAGAAGAAAATATATCAATACCATAGAGAGTGATGTTCATATATTAACAAGTGAGATCGCCTCTTTGCAGAAGCAACTGAATAAACTTCAGCGTGATTTGAAAGACAAGAAGCAGAAGTATGAGATTTCGGTGCAATATATGTATCGTAACAAGTCTGTTCAAGAGAAATTAATGTTTATTTTTTCTGCCGAGAACTTGAGCCAGACTTACCGTCGTATGCGTTATGTGCAGGAATATGCAAACTTCCAGCGTCTTCAGGGAATGGAGATAGAACGTAAGCAGAAGCAAATTGCCGCTAAAAAAAGAGAAGTGGAACAAACTAAGAATGCCAAACAGAATCTTTTAAAACAAGGTGAGGCCGAAAAGATCAAACTGGAAATTCAGGAAAAGGAACGGCAGACTCTTTTAGCGAATCTGCAAAAGAAGCAGAAAGGTATACAAAACGAAATAAGGAAGAAAAAACGTTCAGCAGAGCAATTGAATGCCCAAATTGATCGTTTGATTGAGATTGAAATAGAGAAAGCTAGAAAACGTGCGGAGGAAGAAGCCCGTAGGAAAGCCGCTGCTGAGGCTGCCGCAAAGGCTGCTGCAGCTAAGAAAGCGGAAAATAAAACTACGGGAGGGGTAACCCGCTCTAAATCTACGGAAAAAAATGAGGACACAAGGAAGGCCGCTCCGGTGGAGAAGTTCAGTCTGAACAATGAGGACCGTCAACTGTCGGGTAGTTTTGAACGTAATCGAGGTATTTTGCCGGTTCCCATTACCGGCCCATACGTGATTGTCAGCCATTACGGACAGTATGCCGTAGATGGTTTGCGTAATGTGAAGCTGGATAATAAAGGGATTGATATCAAAGGTAAACCGGGAGCACAGGCACGCGCCGTTTTTGATGGAGAAGTTTCGGCTATTTTCCAATATAATGGCTTGAACAATATATTGGTGCGTCATGGTAATTATATCTCCGTCTATTGCAACCTTTCTTCCGTATCGGTTTCTAAAGGCAGCAAAGTCAATACACGTACTGTTCTTGGAACTATCCATACAGATAGTTCGGGTAATACGGTCTTGCATTTTCAACTTCGTAAGGAAACGGCTAAACTTAATCCGGAATTATGGTTGGGAAGATGAAAAAGATAAGTTTTCTTTTTGTATTTCTGTACTTTATTACTTTGTTGTTTGTCGTAGCTTGTTCGGAAACTGGAGAGCTTCCTGTAGCTCCTGTTCCTGAAATTCCTTCCATTACTATCCCTTCCACGGAAAATACCCGGCTTGTTTTCACTTCGGACGGAGGGGAGGATACCCTTGCTTTTATTGCAACAACAGGATGGTCTGTTGCTATAAAGACTGCTGATTTGGCTGGAGATTGGTTAGCTGTGTCACCGTTAACCGGTAATAAGGGGGATAATGAACTTATTATTACATTGGCTTCCAATCCCTCTGCCGAGGATAGAGAAGGTGAAGTGATAATTCAGTGTGGAGAAGTTGCGGATACTGTTATCGTCCGTCAAAATTTCAATTATCTGGCAACTCTTTCTAAAGATGGTGATGTAAGAACTTGGCAAGAACATACGAAAGGGTGGGGAATTAATCTTGTAATGATGGGAGACGGGTTTGTGGAAATGGATATGGGGAGAGGTGGAAAATACGAGGTAATGATGCAAAAGGCGATGGATTCCTATTTTTCTGTGGAGCCGATGCATTCTTTACGGGAGTATTTTGATGTTTATAGTGTCACTGTTGTTTCAGTATCCGACAGCATTGACGGTGGAACAGCTCTAGGAACTACTTTTACAGGAGGCACTTCCATAAAAGGCGATAATGAAAAATGTAAGCAATATGCTACTAAAGTGCCTCTGTTGGGTAATTCTGTTAGAAATACACCGATGATTGTAGTCATGAATAGTCCTCGCTATGCCGGTACCACCTATATGCATTCTTTGGGCTATTCCATAGCATTCTGTCCTTATGTGGATAATGATGATGAACGTTTTGCACAGATTATTCATCATGAAGCAGTGGGGCATGGCTTCGGATATTTGGGAGATGAATATGATGATGTGTATGACGGTGAAATCCCGCCAAATGTTATGGCGGAACTAAAAGAAATTGCAGACCGGTATGGATGGTATTCTAACATTGATTTCACTCCGGATATAACGAAAGTGAAATGGAATTATTTTATCTCTGACAAACGTTATGTTAATGAAAGACTGGGAGCATGGGAAGGAGCATACGGATACCGGTCAGGTGTCTGGCGTCCGACGAATATCAGTATCATGCTCTATAATGTCGGCGGTTTTAATGCTCCTTGCCGGGAGGCTATTTATCGTCGTGTCATGAAACTGGCTGGTGAAAGCTATAGTCGTGATAAGTTCCTTGAATATGATGCAGTAAACCGGAAGTCTGCATTAAAGCGTATGAATGCTGGAAGTGTAGATCGGAATCACTTTATTCCTTTAGCATCTCCTGTTATTATAGATTGATTCTCTTTCTCTGTATCTTTTTGATATGTAGTACTGGGTAACTTTCTGTATAATAGCTATTAAAGTATAAATATGTATTTGAGGAACGGTTATTTTCCGTTTTAAAACTTGTCTGCCCTTTCGAAGAGAATGAAAAAAACATTTATTATTAAAAATAAATCTCCAATTAGTTTTGAGTTCAAGTCTAATTGCGTACATTTGTCCCCTGCATTAAGTATCCTCATAGAAGTACATTAATACTTTTCCAACTTATTCTTTAGTGATGATGGTAGAATCGTTTGTCTCTCTGTAAGATTCCTAATAGCAAAACGTACTTATTTTTTTATTAAAACATTTATTTTAAAATGAACATTTTTATTGCAGGGCTTAACTATAATATGAGTGAAGCCGAACTTGGAGAATTATTTGCAGAGTATGGTGAAGTTGTTTCTGTTAAGATTATAATGGACAGAGAGACCGGTCGTTCTAAGGGATATGGTTTTGTTGAAATGGCTGATGATGAAGCTGGAGATAAAGCGATTGCAGCTCTTAATGAAGTTGACATGGATGGAAAAACTCTTTCTGTGTCAATAGCGCGTCCTAGAGAAGAACGTCCGCGTCGTAGTTATGGCAACAATGGTGGTGGTTATCGTGGTGGTAACAACAGTCGTGGTGGTGGCTACGGTGGTGGTCGCGGAGACAATGGCTATGGAGGTGGCAGAAACAGATATTAATCTGTATCTCTATAAAATATAAAGAAACCTGCTTTGGACATTTGAAATGCTGAGGCAGGTTTTTATAGTGCCTTTTCAGGATATAAAATTAATTTTCTCAATTTTTTCTTCAGATTTTTATGGTTGTCTAAAAATCTTGTTTCCAATTGTTTGTTATGAAATCTTTCCATTTTAATATCTTCGTTCGGATATAAATCCTTTAGTTTCCAAGGTAGAGACTATATCCGACTTTCTGTTTGTTTTTGTTCTGGTATTTCATTTCGGTGGTATTCGGATTTCCCTATCCGGATTATCTTGTTCATTTTTTGTGGATTTTTAAAATCGTTTTATCATCTGGGTTAATGTTTTCTTCCTTTAGGTTAAATCATTTTTCTAAGTATGGTTTACATAGTTAATTCTTAGTTATAATATGAGTTGGTCCTTCAAAAGTGTCTTTCAAAAGGCTTTGGCTGTCGGCTAGAAACGACTTAATCTTTCTTTTGTTTATGGCAAACGGAAGATATTCCTTTGGGGAATAACATCTCTATGAATGCCTTTTGTAATAGTAAAGAGGATAAAAACGGTTATTTATTAAGCATTATCAATAATTTCCACATACATTCCAGGGACTTCTTTTTATCTTTATAAAAAGGCTATAAGTATTATGCGTGTTATATTCAACTTTATTCTGGATTATTTCAACAGGAAAGAAAATGATTTAGTATAGAGAGATTGTTAGCTTTTCTAGAAAATAGACTCCTGTGTTTGTGTTGTCAATAGTTCTAGTGCCTTGATTCCCATAACGGAATTTCCTTTTTGATTCAATCTCGGGCTCCACACTGCAACTGAATATCGTAGTGGGTAAACTGCGGCTATACCGCCTCCCACACCACTTTTCCCCGGAAGGCCTACCAGATAAGAAAATTCTCCTGCTTCGTCATAGAACCCACATGTTTGCATGATGGCATTGATACGTTTCACTTGAGAGGCGGTCAGTGTGATTCCTTCGAATGTAAAAGCTTGTTTATGGTTGGCAAACGGCAAAAAGGCTTTGGATAAATCATAACAACTCATTTCTATGGAGCATTGAAGGAAATAGAAATGAAGTACACGTTCTATGTCATTGTCGATGTTATGATGATATTTCAACAGGTTGGTGATTGCCGCATTCAGATAACCGTTTTCACGTTCGGACAGGGCTACTTCTTCATTATAATGGATCTGGTTATTCCCACTGATTGAGTGGACGAAACGAAGATATTCTTCTTCGGGGTATTTCAAATGGTTCAGCAGGATATCAGTCATTACAATGGCTCCGGCGTTAATAAAGGGATTCCGAGGAATTCCTTTTTCTACCTCCAGTTGTACTAATGAGTTGAAAGCTGTTCCCGAAGGTTCTTTACCTACTCTTTTCCATAGATTATCTCCTTCAAGACTCAAACACATGGCAAGTGAAAAGACTTTCGAAATACTTTGGATGGAAAAGCCGGTGGTGGCTTCTCCATGCATGAAAGTTTTGTTTTGTATCGTATGGATGCACATTCCGAATTGATCTGGGTTGATTTTGGCAAGTGCCGGAATGTAATCAGCCTGTTTGCCAATAGAGGCGTAGGGCTGGATTTCTTGATAGATGTCTTTTAGAATCTGTTGATAATCCATGATTTGGACGTTTTTATTTTTCTGTATAGTCACCATTGGCTTTGATGAGTTCGATCAACTTCTCAACAGCCTGGTCTTCGGGAATGTTTTTTTCTATACATTCTTTCTTTTTATAGAGGCTGATTTTTCCACGACCGGCACCTACATAGCCATAGTCGGCATCCGCCATTTCGCCGGGACCATTGACAATACAGCCCATAATGCCGATTTTCAGACCTTTCAAATGCGAGGTGGCTGCTTTGATGCGGGCAATCGTAGACTCTAAATCATATAAGGTACGACCACAGCCCGGACATGAAATGTATTCCGTTTTGCTGGTTCGGATTCTGCCGGCTTGCAGGATACTAAATGCAGTGGTGTCTACCGCTATATGACTCAAAGAACCTTGGTTGTACAAGAAGATGCCGTCACAGAGTCCGTCAAAAATTAGTGCACCCATATCAGCTGCCGCTTTGATTTGCAGATCTTCAGTTTTCGTTTCCTGATAGTATTGGAAGAATACGACCGGATTTTCTAAACCTTCATTCATCAGTTCGTGTGTCATGGCACGATATTCGCCGAGGCGGTTGGGATGATTGCTTTGGGCGATGATTACCACCTCGGGATGCAGTTTGAGGGCTGCGATTACTTCGTCATTCATAGCCATATAGGGCAGGAACAGGAATTTTAGATCGGAAACCGTGTGATGTAATTCTATCATCTGCTGGTAGTTGAATGCCGGATAGACATTTTTGTCTTCTGGATTCCATGCATTGGCATCCACTAGATAGGCTATATTGTTATCTCGTGAATTGGGTACACTTCCACCGCAATAAATATAGTCAGGTTTGAATTGAGGATTGGTTTCGAAAGACCCTTCCAGACGTTCGGCTATTACTACAGGAGGATTATCCCCTCCAATATTCCGGACGGCCTTAGTCTTCCGGCGGCCCGGAGATAGGTAGTTGAATTGCGGAGCTTTTTTTCCAGGAATAAAAGGATGTCCTTCCCGAGTTAGTATATAATCAACCAGTTTGCGGGCTACCGGAATTTCATTTTCAGGAGCCTCGCTCAATGAGACACGAATGGTATCTCCCAAGCCATCGGCAAGGAGTGCGCCTATTCCTAATGAGGATTTTATTCTTCCGTCCTCGCCATCCCCTGCTTCGGTAACACCCAGATGAAGCGGGAAAGCCATATTTTCCTTTTCCATTTCCTCTACCAGTAGACGGACCGTCCTGACCATTACTACGGTATTGGATGCCTTGATGGAAATAACCACATCGTTGAAATGTTCCGCAACACAGATACGCAGGAATTCCATGCACGATTCTACCATACCTTCGGGGGTGTCGCCATAATGAGACATGATGCGGTCTGACAGAGAACCGTGGTTTACCCCGATGCGGATGGCGGTGTGGTTTTCCTTGCAGATATTTAGAAAAGGAACGAAGCGTGCACGTATCTTTTCTATTTCTTGCGCATACTCTTCGTCAGTGTATTCCAGTTTCCGGAAAGTACGTCCCGGGTCTACATAGTTTCCCGGATTGATGCGCACCTTCTCCGCATATTGTGCCGCTACATCAGCCACTTTGGGATTGAAATGCACATCGGCTACCAGCGGGGTGTCATATCCTTGAGAGCGTAATCCGATATTGATATTTTTCAGGTTTTCGGCTTCACGTACACCTTGTGTGGTAAGACGTACATATTCACCGCCCACATCTATAATGCGTTTGGCTTGTTCCACACATGCTTCAGTATCCATAGTAATGGTGTTGGTCATACTTTGGATGCGGATGGGATTGTTTCCACCCAAAGGAGTGCCTCCGATATGGACTTCGGAAGATTTGCGGCGGGAGTAATTAAATAAATCCATGTTTAGTGATTAGTGATTAGTGGTGAGTGGTGAGTGATTAGTGAGCTGCGCTGGAATGCTGCATGGGTATTAATCACTCACCACTAGTTAATTCGTTTTATATTCAAACTTGATTTCTTTCAATTCTTCATTGGCTTTTACAATTTTCTTTTTTAAACCGGTTTTGTAGTCTGCAAATTTAGCAGCCAGTTCTGTATCACTCAATGCTAGCATTTGTACGGCCAGAATGGCAGCATTCATGGCTCCATTGATTGCTACGGTAGCTACAGGAATTCCGGGAGGCATTTGGATGATAGAATAAAGTGCGTCTACGCCATCAAGAACTGAACCTTTTACGGGTACACCGATAACAGGTAGTGTGGTATTTGCAGCAATGACACCGGGAAGTGCGGCAGCCATGCCGGCAGCGGCAATGATGACTTTAATTCCACGGCCTGCAGCATTTTTCGCAAATTCCTCCACAGCTTCGGGAGTGCGGTGTGCCGAAAGGGCGTTCATTTCGAAAGGTACGTGCATCTCGTCCAGTAATTTGGCAGCTTTTTCCATTACGGGAAGGTCGGAAGTGCTACCCATGATAATACTTACGATAGGTTTCATTGTTTTTTTGTTATTGTTTGGTTTATATATTTACTTCAAGCACGGGTTATACGGATGAACGCGGATAGAAAAATCCGTGAGATCCGCGTAATCCGCGCCTGAACAATTCCCTAACGGGAATTTATATTATTCGTTGACTAATGCTTTATATCCTTCAGCATCCAACAAATCGTTAACGTCATTAGTGTCATTGGGCTTAATCTTAATCAGCCACCCTTTACCATACGGGTCTTGGTTTACTAATTCGGGATTGTCGGCCAATGCTTCGTTCTGTTCCAGAACTTCTCCTGAAACGGGAAGGAACAAGTCCGAAATAGTCTTTACTACTTCAATAGTACCGAAAACTTCGTCTTTTTCTAAAGTTTCTCCTTCAGTAGTGATATCTACGAATACGATGTCACCTAGTTGCTCTTGTGCATAATCAGTGATGCCTACATAAGCTATATCACCTTCTACTCGTATCCATTCGTGTTCTTTGGTATACTTTACATTGCTTGGAAATTCCATAATGTTTTCAATTTATAAGGTTAATACTAATTTTTTTCAAATAAACAAAATTCCAATGACACCACAAAACAATCCGACAATAAATCCGGCTAAAACTTCTAATAAGGTATGCTGTTTTACAATGATACGGGCTGTGCCAAGCATTCCGGATAGCAAAATGAAAAAACAGAGCCACCATACAGGATTGAAATTGAATATAAAGCTGTAGGATAATAATCCGCCTACCATCATGCCGCTGCTTGCCACGTGTGTGCTGATTTTCCACTTGAAATTGATCAGTGTGCAAAGGATCATGCAGATGAGGGCGGCTACGATAATACCCGACATATAGCGGGGCAGATGTATCTTGTACATAGTGATGAGACAGGTGACATAGCTGATGATAGTCAGCGCGTATGGTACGAAACGTTTTTCGCGGTGTCCCAATTCATGAATCCCCCAACCGTTTATTTTTTGAAATAGGTAGATGGCGAGCATTGGCATCAGAATGGTGAAACAGTAGACTATGCCCAATACTATCAGTTTGTACTGGATGGGCATGATACGAAGATAAGTGAAGAAAAAAAGTAGGAAAAATGCCACAAAAGGAATCATAAAAGGCGTGAATATGCCTGATATGATACGTGAGCTGACTTCAAGCGGACTATTTTTCTTGGCTACTCTTATTGCTTCGGTTGTTTCGTTAGCTTTCATAATATTACCTTCTTAATCGTGCGACGGGTATGTTAAGCTGTTGGCGGTATTTGGCTACAGTACGGCGGGCTATGGGATAGCCTTTCGTCTTTAGTGTTTCGGCCAGTTCATCATCAGTGTAAGGTTTTTCTTTGTCTTCGGTATCTACACATTCTTTCAGAATGCGCTTGATTTCGCGGACAGAGAGTTCTTCACCGTCTTCGGTGGTGTAACCGTCGCTGAAAAAGAATTTCAACGAATAGATACCATAGTTTGTTTGTACATATTTGCTGTTGCTTACCCGTGATATGGTGGAAATATCCAATCCCGCGCGTTCGGCTACATCTTTCAAGATCATGGGCTTCAGCAAGGATTCGTCTCCTTCTAAAAAGAAGAGGCGTTGAATATCTATAATGGCTTGCATGGTGGTGAGTAACGTGTGTTGTCGCTGTTTTACGGCATTGATAAAACCTTGTGCGGCATCTACTTTTTGTTTTAGGAACATCAGTGCGTCCTTTGAGGCCTTGCTCTGATTGTCTTTGTTGCGAGTGTGTTCATCCAGCAATTCGGTGAACTGACGGCTCAGACGCAACTCAGGAACATTACGATTGTTTAAACTTAGAGTAATGGTGCCGTCTTCATACGTTTCTACGATGAAATCGGGAATAATCTGCTGCATATTTTTACCCATTGCTTCACCCAGTGAACTGCCCGGACGAGGATTCAGCTTGGTGAGATCGCTCACCGCCTCATTATATTGTTCTTCGGTAATACCTAGTTTTTGGATAATCCTTTCTTTATTTTTGCGGGTAAATTCATCACAACATTTACCGATGATGTCCAGTTCTATTTGTTTCAACGGCGAATCGGCTTTTCTTTGTATTTGTAACAGAAGACATTCCTGTAAACTGCGGGCACCGATACCTGCCGGATCAAAGTCTTGGATTATTTCTAATATTTTATTCAATTCTTCTTCAGTGGTATAGATGCCCCGATAGATGGCAAGTTCATCCATGATAGACTCCATATTTTTGCGTAACAGGCCGTCATCGTCCAATGAACCGATCAAGTACTCGGCTATATCTCGTTGTTCTGGGGTAAGTTCCTGCATCTGCAACTGGTCTTTCAATATTTCATAAAAAGATACGGCATCCGAGAAAGGGATTTCTTCGGCTACTCCTTCTTTGGAACGATTATGTTCCTGTAGTTTATAATCGGGAATATCATCTTCGTTACTGTAATCGCCTAATGAAAAATCCTCGTTCGACTCCGTATTTTCGTCTTCGTTTTCTGCGTATTCTGTGTTGTCATCTTCATTATCGGGCATTTCTTTCCCTTCCTCCAGGGCCGGATTATCCAGTATTTCGGAATGGATACGTTCTTCCAACTCCACAGTGGGCAGTTCCAGCAATTTCACTACCAGTATTTGTTGTGGAGATAAAGTCTGTATTTGTTGCTGGGCTTGTGTTTGTACTTGACGTGAGCCTTGTGCCATAATATTTTTATTTCCTTGTTTATTGCGACAAAAATAGGAAATTGTATTGTAATAATCTTCCTTTTTTCTGGGATTATTTTAAGGGGATGGTTATCTTTGCCTGTCATCCATACAAAAAACACAAGATTATGTTTGCAAAAGAAACTTATACAACCCGCCGTAACAGCTTGAAAAAAAGCCTGGGAACAGGTCTCTTGCTATTTCTAGGCAACGAGGAGAGTGGCATGAACTATGAGGATAATACTTATCATTTCCGCCAGGATTCTACTTTTCTTTATTTTTTCGGCTTGCCCTATGCTGGGTTGGCTGCCATTATCGATGTGGATGAGGATAAGGAAATTATCTTCGGGGATGAGCTGACTATGGATCATATTGTATGGATGGGAATCCAGCCTGCCTTGTGTGAGAAAGCGCAGAGGGTGGGAGTGACGGAAACTCGTCCTGCCGCGGATTTGAAGAAGTATTTGGAAAAAGCTGTTGCTAAAAGACAGGTGATTCATTATCTGCCTGTTTATCGTGCGGAGCACAGATTGAAGCTGTTGGACTGGTTGGATATAAAGCTTGGCATGGAACAGCCGTCTGTTCCGTTTATTCGTGGAGTCGTGAATATGAGGAATTATAAGACTGCTGAGGAGTTGGTTGAAATTGAACGTGCTTGTAATGTGACGGCTGATATGCACATTACAGCTATGAAAGTGTTACGTATAGGAATGAAGGAATGGGAAGTGGTGGCTGCATTGGAAGCGGTGGCACAGGCCAATGGTTGTGGATTTTCGTTTCCTACTATTGCCACGGTATGCGGACAGACTTTGCATAACCATTATCATGGGCATACGGTGAAATCGGGGGATATGCTGTTGGTGGATGCTGGTGCGGAAACTGAAATGGGATATACTGGTGATATGTCGTCTACAATTTGTGCGGATAAAACGTTTACTATCCGTCAGAAAGAAGTGTATGACATTCAGGTTGCCGCACACACGGCAGCGGTTCGTGCATTGAAGCCCGGAGTGCCTTTTAAGGAGGTGTATGAACTTTCCTGTAGAGTGATTTGTGAAGGGCTGAAAGGACTGGGCATTATGAAAGGTGATCCTGCTGAAGCGGTGGCCGTTGGGGCGCATGCTATGTTTTTTCCGTGCGGACTAGGACACATGATGGGATTGGATGTGCACGATATGGAGAATTTGGGAGAGGTATGGGTCGGCTATGACGGACAACCGAAAAGCACTCAGTTCGGCCGTAAGTCATTAAGGCTGGCCAGACCTTTAGAACCGGGATTTGTGCTTACTATAGAACCGGGTATCTATTTTATTCCCGAACTGATTGATTATTGGAAAGCGGAAAAACGCTTTAAGGACTTTATCAATTATGATAAGCTGGAGAGTTATCGTGACTTTACAGGTTTGCGTAATGAGGAAGATTATTTGATAACGGAGGACGGGGCACGTCTTTTAGGTAAGAAGGTTCCTTTTACTACAGAAGAGGTGGAGGCTTTGCGATAAAATTATTGGGGGTAGATAGAAATACTTTTATCTACCCCCGATGATATATAATTATCCACCTATGGTTACCTTTAAACCGTAATCAGTCAAGATTTGTATGCACTGCTGTTGTACTTCTTCGGATGGCGTTTGCATTTTATATCCTTTAGGATTATAGATACTGCCTAGCTTTGTATGCTTTCCCTTTCCTATATCATGGTAAGGTAATAGGTTAATTATCTCAGGATGCCGTGGAAGACTGGCCAAAAATTCGGCAGACTGCTTTATGTTCTTTTCATCTGCATTCACTCCTTCAATCAATGGAATGCGGATATAATAAGGGAAACCGGCTTCTGCTACTCTGCGGATGTTTTCCAAAATTAATTCATTGGGAACATCACAAAATGTTTGGTGTACGGTACTGTCCATTGATTTTAAGTCGATAAGTAATAATTCACAATTCCGCATCACTTCATCCACCGTTTCTTTGCGGGCAAGTAGGGTGGTATCTACCGCCCGATGAATTCCCTGTTGTCCGCAACGTTTCAGCATATCAATCAAGAATTTGGGATGAAGCAACGGTTCTCCACCACAAAAAGTGACCCCACCGCCCGATTGATCCATAAATGGGATTTCCTTTTCTATTTCATGTATCAGGTATTCGGCGGTATATTCCGTTCCTGATATCTCGATAGCCATTGCCGGACATTCTTCGGCACAGCGTCCGCATAACACGCATTTTTGTTTGTCGGTGACAATACCCTCGGGAGTCAGTGTCAGTGCACCGTTGGGGCATACTTTCAGACAAGTTCCACAGCCAAGGCATTTCTTGGCTGTGTATAGTTTGTCTTTTCCGTTACGAATGCCTTCGGGATTATGGCACCATACGCACGAGAGCGGGCATCCTTTCATGAAAAGTGTGATGCGGATGCCCGGTCCGTCATTGATAGCATAGCGTTTGATGTCGAAAATCAGATTCATTTTGTCAGAAGGTTTCTTGTGCCGTGCGGGCTATTACGTCATATTGTAAATCTGCGTTCATATCATTGAAATAATCGCTATACCCGGCTACGCGTACCAACAGGTCCCGATATTCTTCAGGATGCTTTTGGGCGGCATGTAAGGTGGCGGTATCTACTATATTGAACTGAATGTGATGTCCTCCTAAGGCGAAATAGCTGCGGATGAGGCTTGCTAGTTTGGCCAGGTCTTCATCACGTTTCAGCAGTGAGGGCAGGAAACGTTGATTCAACAGAGTACCTCCGCTTTTCACCTGGTCTAGTTTGCCTAATGATTTTACGACGGCGGATGGCCCGTGGGTATCTGCTCCGTGTGAGGGTGAGGTACCGTCACTGATGGCACGTCCGGCCAGACGGCCGTTGGGGGTGGCATTCATCATTTTGCCGAAGTAAACGTGACAGGTAGTAGACAGCATGTTCAAATGGAAGCATTCGCCTTTGGTGTTCGGCTTTCCTTCGATGGCGTCGTAAAGGTCGTTAAAGACCTGGATGGCGATACGGTCTGCATATTCGTCATCGTTACCGAAGAAAGGTGTGCGGTTCAGAATGAATTGTCGCATGGCTTCCTGTCCTTCGAAGTTGGTGTCGGTAGCATGGATGATTTGCTCCATATTGAATTTACGTTCTTCGAATACATGTTTTTTCAGAACGGAGAGACTGTCGGTAATAGTACCTAAACCGGTGCATTGAATATAGGTTGTGTTATAACGCGGTCCGCAGTTATAATAATCTTTTCCTTTGGCAATACAGTCATCAATGAACAAAGACAGGAAAGTGGCGGGAGCGTATTTGGCGAACATACGGTCAATGTAGTTGCTGACACGTACTTTCATATCTACAAAATAATGGATTTGTTTAAGGAATGCGTCATAAAGTTCTTCATAAGTCCGGAAGGTACGGGGATCTCCTGTTTCTAAGCTTACTTTCTTGCCTGACACAGGATCAGTTCCGTTGTGCAAGGTGACTTCCAATATCTTGGGGACGTTAAGGTAACCGGTCAGTACGTAAGCTTCTTTTCCGAAAGCGCCTACTTCTATGCATCCGCTACATCCGCCTTCGCGAGCGTCTTCCGGTGTCTTTCCCTGTCGCATTAGTTCCATGACGTATGTGTCGGGATTGAATACGGATGGGTAGCCGTAGCCCTTACGGATTACTTTGCAGCCTTCGCGCAGGAAACGCTCTGGGGTGCATACACTGATGTGCAGGGCGCTTCCGGGTTGTAACAGGTGAAGATCATCTACTGTTTCGAGCATGATATAGGATACTTCACTGACCCCGTTGCTACCATCGCGTTTGATGCCACCGATATTCAGATTGGTAAAGTCATTGTAGGTACCGCTTTCTTTGGCGGTGATGCCAACTTTGGGTGGGGCTGTCTGATTATTTATTTTGATAAAAAAACATGACATTAGTTCTTTGGCTTCTGCACGAGTCAGTATTCCTTCTTTTAGGTCATTTTCATAGAAAGGAGTGAGATGCTGGTCAAAATGTCCTGGATTCATGGCGTCCCATCCGTTCAGCTCTGTAATGGTGCCGAGATGGACAAACCAGTACATCTGTATGGCCTCCCAATAAGTACGTGGGGCATGTGCAGGAACCCATCGGCAGATTTCCGCTATTTTTTTCAGTTCCTTTTTGCGTTTCGGATCGGTTTCTCGTCCAGCCATCTTTTCGGCCAGTTCAGCATGGCGTTCGGCAAAAATGATAGCGGCATCACAGGAGATGGACATGGCGGTCAGTTCTTCTTGTTTGTCGGTTGCTTCTGGATCATTCATGAAATCCAGATTTCTCAGCTCATGGGCAATACGTTCTTTCAGATCCAGCATGCCATATTGATAAACTTTTCCGTCCAAGGAAGTATGACCGGGGGCTCGTTGTTCCATAAATTCAGTGAACATTCCTGCTTCGTAAGCTTCTTTCCATTCTTTGGGAACGTGATTGAAGATGCGTTCGCGTTGGGTGCGCCCTTTCCAATAAGGAATAACCTCGCGTTCATAGGTGTCTATATCTTCTTGGCTGATGGTATAGCGCTGTAATTCGCGGGTGTTCAACACATGAAGGTCTTCCACGCTGTGACAGGTCAGTTCAGGGAAAGTAGATACGGCTTTGGGATGTGGTCCACGTTCACCTACAATCAGTTCGTCTTTACCTATGTATATAGTTTTCCGTTTACAGATTTCAAGAAAGTTCAGTGCTCTTAGAATGGGAATTGGATATTTCCCTTCGTTTTCTTTGTAAAATTCGGTCTCTATCAGAGCACGTTCTATGGACAGAGAAGGTTGTGCGTTAAAAGATTCTTGACGCAGGCGTTGGATACGGTCTGTCATTCCGTTGGTTGTTGTTATCATAAGAGTTATAATAAGGTTTATTTGTTCATAAATAGGAATTCCCATAAGGACGGATTGAAGGAGCCGACCGATTGATATGCAGAAGAAGATATCAATAGAATGAAACGTATGCCAAAAGTAAGATACGCTGTCATTCAATCCATCTTTATGGTGGCTAATGAATGTACAGTCTGCTGGCTTTTGGCATACCCTCCTGAAGAAGAAATGTTCTTAGCAGTAGAACATCAGGCAGTTGAACAGTTTTCTATAGCCTTTGGAGTGCATTCGCTTATACTTGTTTAATAGTGGTTGAAATTACTGTTTGTTTCGCACATAAACAAACCTTATATACTGTTTAATAACAGGTTAATACCGGAAACTGCTTCCTCCTAAAAATTCTCTCAGTAAAGAGGTAGGAGGCAATTCTTTATCTTGTACCGAAGCGAAATATTCCAAGAATTTGCGTAAACGATATGCTTCTGAATATTCCGGTTTGTTATTGGGGACATTCCTTAGAATGGGAATAGCATAATCTTTCATAATGGCCAGTTCAAACAATAGGGCAGAATTGAACATGGCATCTGCATTTTCTTGATATGGAAAGATCCATTTTTCTTCTCCGGCACGTACGCTGGGCCATCTTCTGATCGTTTCTTCTGCGGAATAGCCACGGTATTTGTGGTCGCGGATAATACGGCGCAACAAACGGTTGTCGGTAGTCGGAATATAATTATGATTGTCCAGCAGAATAGTGGTTAATGCCGATACATATATTTTATATTTATTTTCGGTGGGAATATGAGGAGTTAACTCGGGGTTAAGTGCATGGATCCCTTCGAGAATCAATATCATGTTATCGTCAATCTTAAGTTTGTCACCTTTAAATTCCCTTCTTCCTGTGGTGAAGTTGAAACGTGGTAATTCCACTTCCTTTCCATGAAGCAGATCTTGTAATTGCTTGTTGAAGAACTCTAAATCTAATGCATACAATGATTCGTAATCATAATCACCTTTTTCATCTTTTGGTGTCTTTTCTCGGTCAACAAAATAATTGTCCAGGGAGATGGGGTAAGGCTTCAGACCGTTTGCCATCAACTGAATACTGAGCCGTTTGCTGAAAGTCGTTTTACCAGAAGAGGATGGACCGGAGATAAGAACCAGTTTTACTCTTTGACCGTTTTTTCCTCTGTGGTATATCTCATCGGCAATATTGGAAATCTTTTTTTCCTGCAAGGCTTCGGACACATTAATCAGATCGGTGGCATAGCCTTCATTACAGGCCACATTGAAATCTCCTACAGTCCCTACGCCTAAAATCTGATTCCAACGACGATGTTCTTTGAATACTTCCAGCATTTTTTCTTGTTTTACCACTTCCTCTAGTACTTCCGGATTCTGACGGTTGGGGACACGCAGCAACAAGCCGTCATAGTATTTCACTATGTCGAATTTGCGGATATATCCGGTGCTGGGCAGCAGGCTGCCATAGTAGTAGTCAATGGTATTTTCCAAAGTATAATAATAGGAGTAAAGTTCTCCTGAAGTTTCAAGTAGTTTTACTTTGTCCATCATTCCTTTCCGGCAGAATAGTTCTACTACTTTAGTTGTATGACATTCAAAACGATGGAAAGGGATGTTGGCTTCCACAATCTCTTTCATTCGCTGCTTAATACGGGAAACATCATCCAGTCCGGTCTCGTGCCCTATCTGCAAGTCGCAATAATATCCTTTGGATACGGGATGTTCAAGCATGATTTTTCCATCAGGGTATAGGTCCTCCACCGCTTTGCACAAGATGAAGCAAAGTGAACGGACATAAGTGCGCATTCCCGAAGGATTTAGCATATTCAGGAATTCCACATCCTTATTATTATAGGCCCGGTAATTGAGCCCTTCTACTTTGTTATTGACTTTGGCACTGACTGGTCCATATGGGATATCTAGATTAAAACCATTATAAATATCCAAAAGTGAGCTTCCGATTGGGAAGTTCTTTGAAATATTGTTATTTTTGCAACAGATTTGTAACATAATCGTAATAATTATTACTAACGTAGTGAAACGGCTTGAAATTTACTGAATAAAAGGGAGATTAGCCAATTCCTACCAAATTAATTAAAGATGGAGTATTCTTTTTATGATTTCTTAAAGCTGCTAGGTTCACTGGCGCTATTCCTTTATGGAATGAAAATCATGAGTGAGGGGCTGCAAAAGTTTGCTGGTGACAGACTGCGTAAAATCCTCACAGCGATGACCACCAACCGGGTAACCGGAGTGTTAACCGGTGTTCTTATCACTGCGTTAATTCAATCCTCTTCTGCTACTACTGTTATGGTAGTAAGTTTTGTTAATGCCGGACTCCTTACGCTTTCACAATCAATTGGGGTCATTATGGGGGCGAATATCGGTACCACTGTTACTGCATGGATTATATCTGCATTGGGGTTCAAAGTAGATATTGCTGCTATGGCGCTTCCGTTATTGGCTGTTGGCGTACCTTTATTATTTTCAGGAAAGAGTAACCGTAAATCCATTGGAGAATTTATATTCGGTTTCTCTTTTTTGTTTATGGGCCTCTCTCTCTTGAAGACGAATGCTCCTGACTTAAGTAGAAACCCCGAAATGTTGTCTTTTGTTCAGAACTATACCGATATGGGATTTGGTTCTGTTATCTTATTTGTTGTCATCGGTACAGTTCTGACTATGATTGTACAGGCATCGGCGGCAACGATGGCTATTACTTTAATTATGTGTGCCAATGGTTGGATTAGTTTTGAGTTGGGGGCTGCATTGGTGCTTGGCGAGAATATTGGTACTACCATAACAGCCAACCTTGCTGCACTGACTGCTAATACGCAGGCTAGGAGGGCTGCGCTGGCTCATTTGGTGTTTAATGTTTTTGGGGTTATTTGGGTATTATGTCTTTTCAAGCCTGTAACTATGGGGGTTTCATGGTTTGTAGAAGATATAATGAAAACAGCAGATCCGGCTGTTGCCGTATCTTTTAAACTGTCTGCTTTTCATACTACTTTTAATATATGCAATGTGTTGATTCTTATTTGGTTTGTTAAGTTGATAGAGAAAACAGTCTGTAAAATCATTCCTCAGAGAGAGCAGGATGAAGAATATCGTTTGCGCTTTATTACAGGTGGTATGCTTTCTACTGCGGAGCTTTCTATATTGCAGGCACGCAAGGAAATCAATCTCTTTGCAGAGCGTACTCATCGTATGTTTGGCATGGTGCGGGATCTGCTTCATACCACAAATGACAATGACTTTAACAAATTGTTCAGCCGTATTGAGAAATATGAGAATATAAGTGATAATATGGAGGTGGAGATTGCTAATTATCTGAATCAGGTATCCGACGGGCGTTTGAGTTCTGAGAGTAAGTTGCAGATTCGTGCTATGCTTCGTGAGGTGACTGAAATAGAGAGTATTGGTGACAGCTGTTATAATTTGGCACGTACAATTAATCGTAAGCATCGGAGTGATATGGATTTCACTCCGAAACAGTATGATCATATTCATCAGATGTTCCAGTTGACAGATGATGCTTTGTCCCAAATGGTTTCGTTGGTGGAAGATGAACATCATGTGGTGGATGTGAATAAATCGTTTAATATAGAGAATGAAATAAATAACTATCGTAATCAGCTAAAGAATCAAAATGTACTGGATGTGAATAATAAGGAGTATGATTATCAGATGGGTGTACACTATATGGATATCATTGGAGAATGTGAAAAACTGGGCGATTATGTAGTTAATGTGGTGGAAGCCAGTAGCAATGTGAAGGAAAAGAAATCCTAACCTGAAATGGCTATGGTGAACAGAACAATGATATAGATGCAGAGGTGCAAGGTTTAACTCATGACGGATTAAATACTTTGTACCTCTGTGTCTTTTTTAATAAAGTGTAATAAAGAAGAGGGTATAAATAAAAGAGAATCTACATGTCAATATTTGTTTTTTTGAAACTGATAGGCTCACTGGCACTTCTGATGTATGGGATGAAAACCATGAGTGAGGCCTTGCAAAAACTGACAGGCGGACATTTGCGTCATATTCTGGGGGCAATGACCACGAACCGTTTTACCGGGCTGTTAACTGGTACATTTGTGACAGCTTCTGTACAGTCTTCTACTGCGACAACGGTAATGACAGTTAGTTTCGTAAATGCGGGATTGCTGACTTTGGGGCAGGCTATTTCTGTAATTATGGGAGCTAACATTGGTACTACGGTGACCGCTTGGATTATGTCTATTTTCGGTTTCCAGATCGATATGAATAATCTTATTTTTCCTCTCTTTGCATTGGCTGTTCCTTTAATCTTTTCTAATAAAAGTCAGAAAAAATCTTTTGGGGAATTTATTTTTGGATTTTCGTTCATGTTTTTGGGATTGACTACGTTACGTGAGAATGCCATGCATATGGATTTGGAGCATAATGCAGCTATCATCAGTTTTATTACCTCTTGCAAGGAATGGGGATTTTTTTCCATTTTATCATTCTTGTTGATAGGTGGAATAATAACAATGTGCGCACAGTCTTCTGCTGCGGTTATGGCCATTACATTGATTCTTTGTTCCAGTGGTGTGCTTGATTTGTATTTGGGCATTGCACTGGTGATGGGCGAGAATATTGGTACTACTGTAACTTCTAATATTGCAGCTTTGACGGCGAATACGCAAGCAAGGCGGGCGGCGTTGGCTCATTTTATTTTTAATATATTTGGGGTGGTATGGATTTTATGTATTTTCCATCCGTTTGTAGATATGGTGAGTGGAATGATTAACCGCTTATTTCCAGGAGTATCGCCTGAAGTGGCAATTACTTATAAACTTTCGGCTTTCCACACAGCTTTTAATATCTGTAATGTGTTGATATTGATTTGGTTTATTGGACCGATTGAAAAGGTGGTCTGTTGGGTAATCAGACCAAAAGAGGATGAGGAGGAATTCCGTTTGCGTTTTATCTCTGGTGGTATGTTATCTACTGCTGAATTGTCTATTGTCCAGGCAAGGAAAGAAATTAATTTGTTTGCTGAGCGTACTCGCCGTATGTTTGGTATGGTGCGTGATCTATTGCATACTACGAATGAGAATGATTTCAACAAATTATTTAGCCGGATAGAGAAATATGAAAATATCAGTGATAATATGGAGCTGGAGATAGCCAATTATCTGAATGAAGTTTCTGAAGGGCGGCTGAGTTCAGAAAGTAAATTGAAAATACGTACCATGTTGCGTGAAGTGACTGAGTTGGAAAGTATTGGTGACAGCTGTTATCATTTGGCGCGTACTATCAATCATAAATTCAGAGGGAATGAAGATTTTACGGAAAAACAATATGACCATATTCATCAGATGCTTCAATTGACGGATAATGCACTACAACAAATGGTATCTTTGGAAGAAGACGAATATTATTTGGTTGATCCTAACAAATCATTTAATATAGAGAATGAGATAAACAATTACCGTAACCAGTTGAAGGATCAGAATGTATTGGATGTGAATAATAAGGAATATAATTATCAGATGGGGGTTCATTATATGGATATTATCAGTGAATGCGAAAAATTAGGCGATTATGTAGTTAATGTTGTTGAGGCGCGTACAGATATAAAGGAAAAGAAAATTTGATTTGTAAATCGTGGTAGTATCCATATTTTGTGTAAATAGAAACGGGATTCAGTTATAAGTCTCTTATATCTGAATCCCGTTTTTAAAAATAAGCATAAATTGGTTCATAATCAATCCCCAGTTAGTAATCGGCATTGTCCATTTCTTCTCAATCTCCATCAGAGCGAGGTATACCATTTTCTTCACCGCATCATCCGACGGGAATGAAAGTTTTGATTTAGTGTACTTTCTGATTTTTCCATTCAGATTTTCAATGAGGTTTGTAGTGTAGATTATTTTCCTGATTTCCAATGGGAACTGGAAGAAAACAGTCAGGTCATCCCAGTTATTCCTCCATGAGAGGATGGCATAAGGGTACTTCCCTCCCCATTTCTTTTCCAAATTATCCAGTTCCACGGCAGCAGCCTCCTGTTGGGCGCGTTATAGATGCTCTTCATATCGGCTGTAAACTCTTTCTTGTCCTTGTAAACGACATATTTACAGGAGTTCCTGATCTGATATACAACACGTATTTGCGTGGAAGACAGAGGAAATACGGCACGTATGATGTCGGTAAACCCGTTCAGGTTGTCAGTGCAGGTAATCAGTATGTCCTGCACTCCGCGGGCCTTCAAATCTGTCAGGACACCCATCCAGAATGAAGAACTTTCTGATTTTCCCACCCACATGCCAAGGACTTCTTTCAAGCCGTTCTGTTTCAAACCGACACAGAGATAGACAGTCTTGTTGATGATTTTTCCGTTGTCACGAACCTTGAATACAATACCATCCATCCAAACGATGAGATAGACCGGATCCAAAGGGCGGTTCTGTTATTCCTGAGCAGCCCTGGTTGACTTTGTTCGTGATGATGGAAATGGCTGATGTGGACAGTTCTATTTCATAGATTTCACGCATTTCCTCTTCAATGTCGGACACGCTCATTCCTTTGGCATATAGGGAGATAACAAGTTTTTCTATGGAAAACCCACGACCCTCGTGTTTGGGAACAACTATGGACTCGAATTCACCGTTACGGTCATGGAGAATAGGTATGATCGCTTCACCGTGTTCAGTTTGGATTTTCTTGGGGTAGCTGCCGTTACGGGAATTACCGCTGTTATGACCGGAAACCGAATTCTTCTCATAACCCAGATGCGCATCCATCTCACCTTCAAGCATTTTCTCCAATACCTGCGCGTGTAGTTGTTTCAGAAACTTGCTGACATCAGCTTCTGTCTTGAACTGGTTAAGGAACTTCTTACTTAATACCTCATCAGGCACTGCATGATTCTTCTCTTTCATAATCTTCTTCATTTTGCAAAGCTATTAAATAAAAAATACGGAACCCAATACTGAATCCCGTATTTTACATTTACACAAAATATTTTATAGTGCCTAAATCGTATTAAATGAGGTTATTTTTCGATGCCAACTAGTTCTACTTCGAAAATCAAAGTAGAGAAAGGTTTAATCTGACCGGCTTCACGTGCACCATAAGCTAGCTCTTGAGGGATGTAAAGTTCCCATTTAGATCCTACTGGCATCATTGTTAGCGCTTCAGTCCATCCTTTGATTACCTGATTAGCACGGAAAGTAGTCGGTTCTTTACGATCATATGAACTGTCGAACTGAGTTCCATCAATCAAAGTACCTTTATAGTTTACTTTTACTTTAGAAGAATCGGTAGGAATAGCGCCGTTACCTTCTTTAATTATCTTATATTGTAAGCCGCTTGATGTAGTTTTAACACCCTCTTTCTTTGCATTTTCAGCTAGGAATTTTTCACCGGCAGCTTTATTTTCAGCGAACTGGGCTTCAGTAGCTTTTGCTTTGATTGCTTCTGCCTTAGACTGAACGTAAGCGTTGGCTTCTTCCATAGTAACATTCATGCCTTTTTTCTGCAAAGCAGCCATGAAACCTGCCAGAAAGTTTTCTTTACTTAAACTTTGAGTAGAGTCATTTCCGAAAATACGTTGGCTCATCATATCGAACATACGTCCACCAACTTGTTGACCAATCTGAAGACCTGCCATATAAGCAACGTCTTTAGGGCTAGTCTTGCTGGTACCTTCTTTAACACCTCTGATGAAGTCGGACATATAGGCTGTATCAACGCCTAGTTGTTGGCTCATATACATATCCAGACCTTGCGTGTTGGTGATACCCATCATGTAAGAAAGTGAGTCTACGTCATTCTTCATGTTTGCTTTCGGTGCTTGAGCTGTACAAGAAGCCAAGCTGGCTGCAGCAGCGATTGCTACAAAAAAACTAATTTTTTTCATTTGCCTTAAATGCTTTAATAATTATAATACTTCGATTAATTCTACTTCAAAAATCAATGTGCTGTGAGGAGGAATCATTTCTCCTGCTTGTTGTGCTCCATAGGCTAGTTCTGAAGGAATGAAAAGTTTCCATTTAGCACCTTCAGTCATCAGTTGGAGTGCTTCCACCCATCCTTTGATTACTTGGTTCACACCAAAGATAGCCGGCTCGCCGCGTTTGATAGAGCTGTCAAACAAAGTCCCATCAATCAAGGTACCTTCATAATGGCATTTTACACGGTCGGTTGCCCTCGGTTTTTTTCCGTTACCTTCTGTAATCACTTCGTACTGTAAGCCACTGGGAAGTGTCACGACTCCCGGTCTTTTTGCGTTTTCCTCCAAAAATGATTTTCCCTTTTCAATATTCTCTGCATTCAATTTGGTTTCCAGCTCTTCAAAGTACTTGTTTACGATTTCACGTGCTTCGTTGTGGCTGATAGCCGTTTCTTTTCTATCTAATACGTCTTTGATTGCTTGAGCAAAGTCTTCAACATTAATACTTTGAGCACCCATGCTCAATAAATTCTGGCCAATACCAAGGCCGATGGCGTAACTGAATTTATCCATAACTATTTATTTTATAAGATGTTTTATACAAAACGCACAAAGGTAGGTGTTTTATTTGAATGAATCTGTTTTTAACAATTTAATTTTTCTTATTTTTGTGTGTTTAGTTAAAAGAGGAGGACTAGAAATGAAGAATTTAGTAGTTTTAACAGGTGCTGGAATGAGTGCTGAAAGCGGTATCAGTACATTTCGTGATGCAGGTGGTTTATGGGATCAGTATCCGGTGGAGCAAGTGGCTACTCCAGAAGGGTATGCGGCAAACCCTAAATTGGTGATTGATTTTTATAATGAGCGTCGTAAACAGTTGTTTGCTGTAAAGCCTAACCAGGGGCATGAACTGGTCTCTGAGATGGAAAAATTCTTTAATGTGACTGTAATCACTCAAAATATTGATAATTTGCATGAGCGTGCTGGAAGTTCGCATATTATTCATTTACATGGCGAACTGACCAAAGTGACATCTAGTTGGGAACCTAATAATCCAGCTTATATTAAAGAATTAAAGCCGGAAGAATATGAGATACATTTGGGAGACTTGGCCGGAGACGGTTCTCAGTTTCGTCCATTCATTGTATGGTTTGGTGAATCTGTTCCTATGATTGAAACTGCAATTGAATATGCTGAAACAGCTGATATCTTTTTAATTATAGGAACTTCGCTTAATGTATATCCCGCTGCCGGTTTGTTGAATTATGTGCCTGCCAACACTCCTGTTTATTTAATAGATCCTAAGCAGGTGCCCATTGCATCGGGGCGTAAAGTGCATGTAATTCAGAAAGGTGCGTCCGAAGGAATGGAAGAGTTAAAAAAAATATTAGTGAGATAGTTTGCAAGTAAACAATTTCATTGTATATTTGTTATGTATTTAAAGAACATTTAAAACATAAAACAGAGACAATTATGAAAAAGTACGTTTGCACAGTATGTGGTTGGGTTTATGACCCGGCAGAAGGAGATCCTGAAGGTGGAATAGCTCCGGGAACAGCATTTGAAGATATTCCAGATGATTGGGTTTGCCCTCTTTGCGGAGTAGGTAAAGATGATTTCGAAGTTCAAGAAGATTGATCCCATCTTATAACCGGATATCATATAAAGCGGAGGAGTTTCTTCTGTATGATATATCAGATAGCGCGATTAATTATTTAGTTGCGCTATTTATTTTACATTATTATAAATGGTTAATCTTTTAAAAAAAGAGCGTAACCTATAACAGGTTGCGCTCTTTATGGTATAAATAAAGAATGTTCTTATTTCTTTTCTTGTTTTTCAGGACGAGGCAGTAATACTTTGTGAGAGAGTTTAAATTTACCTGTTTTGGGGTCAATATCAAGTAATTTCACTTCTATTTCGTCCCCTTCTTTTAAACCGGCCTCTTCTATTGTTTCAAGACGTTTCCAGTCAATTTCAGAGATATGCAACAATCCGTCTTTTCCAGGCAAGAATTCTACGAACACACCATATGGCATTACTGAACGGACTTTACCTACATAGACTTCACCGACTTCGGGAACAGCAACGATACCCTTGATAATGCGCATAGCATCGTCAATACATTTCTTGTTTGTTCCCGCAATTTCAATACGGCCTACCCCATCAGTTTCTTCAATCGTGATGGTTGCTCCAGTCTCTTCCTGCATACCTTGGATAATCTTTCCGCCCGGACCGATGATAGCCCCAATGAACTCTTTAGGAATAGTCATCGTTTCAATACGAGGAGCATGCGGTTTCAAATCTTTACGAGGCTCGGCGATACATTCGGTTAACTTGTTAAGAATATGTTCGCGGCCTTCTTTTGCTTGCAGTAACGCTTTTTCCAAGATTTCGAATGACAGGCCATCTACCTTGATGTCCATCTGTGTAGCAGTGATACCATCACGAGTACCTGTAACCTTAAAGTCCATATCACCCAAGTGATCCTCATCACCAAGAATATCAGATAATACGGCATATTTTTCTTCACCTGCATTCTTAATCAAGCCCATGGCAATACCTGAAACTGGTTTTTTCATGGCAACACCGGCATCCATTAATGCAAGGGTTCCTGCACAGACAGTAGCCATTGAAGAAGAACCATTTGATTCCATGATATCAGATACTACACGTACTGTGTACGGGTATCCTGCAGGAATTTGTCCTTTTAAAGCACGCCATGCCAAGTGCCCGTGCCCGATTTCACGACGACCTACACCACGTTGTGCTTTTGCTTCACCAGTAGAATAAGGAGGGAAGTTGTAGTGTAACAAGAATCGTTCTCTGTGTTGATCCAGAACATCGTCTACAATTTTCTCATCTAGTTTGGTACCTAATGTGACAGAAGTTAAAGACTGAGTTTCACCACGGGTGAAGATGGCAGAACCATGAGGACCGGGCAGATAACCTACTTCGCACCAGATAGGGCGAATTTCAGTCGTCTTACGTCCGTCCAGACGCTTGCCTTCATCAAGAATACAACGACGCATAGCTTCCTTTTCCACATCGTGGTAGTAACGGTCGATTAATGTACCTTTTTCTTCCAGTTCTTCTTCTGTATATTGAGTTTTGAATTCATCGCGGATGGCGTCAAAAGCATCCTGACGTTCATGCTTGTTTCTGTTTCCTGAAGCAGCGATGGCGTATGCTTTATCGTAACAAGTTTCGCGTACAGCTTTGCGCAAATCTTCATCGTTTTCTTCGTGGCAATATTCACGTTTTACTGTAGAACCGACCTCTTCCATCAGCTCCATCTGCGCTTTGCAATGAACTTTGATTGCTTCGTGAGCAGCCTTCATAGCAGCCAGTAAGTCTTGTTCGCTGACTTCCTGCATTTCGCCTTCTACCATCATGATGTTGTCATATGTGGCAGCAACCATCAGATCCATATCAGCTTTCCCAAGTTGTTCGAAAGTGGGGTTGATAACGAACTGACCATCGATACGTGCTACACGTACTTCAGAAATCGGTCCGCCGAAAGGAATGTCGGAAACGGCTAATGCTGCTGAAGCGGCCAATCCTGCCAATGCATCAGGCATATCTATTCCATCAGCTGAGAAAAGAACAATGTTTACGTAAACCTCTGCATGGAAATTATCGGGAAATAAAGGACGCAATGCGCGGTCTACCAGTCGGCAAGTCAGGATTTCATAATCCGAAGCTTTGCCTTCTCTTTTGGTAAAGCCACCGGGAAAACGTCCGAATGCTGAATATTTTTCTTTGTACTCTACCTGGAGGGGCATAAAATCTGTACCGGGAACTGCATCTTTTGCTGCACAAACAGTAGCTAGCAACATGGTGTTACCCATGCGGAGCATTACAGAACCGTCTGCCTGTTTTGCCAGCTTTCCCGTTTCGAGTGTGATGGTTCTACCATCAGGAAGCTCGATCGTCTTAACAATAGGATTGATCATAAAAAATGTTTTAATATATTTTTCGTCTAAAATTCGTGCAAAGATAGGCATTTATTCTTCTAATTTGGTGAGAATGAGATAAAAAGTTACTATGATTACTGTTTTTTTTCATTTTAATGTGTAAGAAGGTGGATAAATGCTTTGACAAACCACGAAAAGACGTATCTTTGCATTCAAAATTATTAAGAGAACACACATTTATATTAATTTTAGCGATGAAAAAGAATGTATATTTTTTGCTCGCACTTCTGTTGATAGGGTTGAGCGCCTGCGACAATGAACCGAAGTTCAAAGTTCAAGGTGAAATTAATGGTGCTGAAGATAAGATGCTTTATTTGGAAGCGTCGGGATTGGATGGCATAGTAGCGCTTGATTCGACAAAATTGGGCAGTAGCGGAAGTTTTAGTTTTGCGCAGAAGCGTCCGGAATCTCCTGAATTCTATCGTTTGCGTTTGGATAATAAAGTGATAAACTTTGCTGTAGACTCTACGGAAACTGTATCAGTTAAGGCTGAGATAAATGATTTTGCGACTGCCTATCGTATTGAAGGTTCGGAAAACAATTTGAAAATTAAGGAATTGGTGTTGCTACAAGCTGATTTGCAGAAGAATGTGGACAAACTCGGCCAGAATCGTAATATCCCTGCGGGTATCGCACAAGACAGTCTTTTGGCTATGGTAAACAATTACAAGAATAAAGTGAAACGAGAATATATCTTTGCGGCTCCAAATATGCCATACGCTTATTTCGCTTTATTCCAGTCGTTGAATGGGTATATGATTTTTGATCCTTTGACAAATAAGGAGGATGTGAAGTGTTTCGCTGCGGTGGCTACGAGTCTGAATAATGCTTATCCACATGCAGACCGTTCACGTAACCTGTATAATATGGTTATAAAAGGAATGAAGAATACCCGTACTCCCCGTCAGCAAACCATGGAAATCCCTGAAGATAAAATCAAAGAAGCTAGCATTATTGATATTCAGCTGAAGGATTTGAAAGGCAATACACGCAGTCTGACCGATTTGAAGGGTAAAGTGGTGCTGATCGATTTTACTGTATATAACAATGCAATGTCTGCTGCGCATAATTTGGCGTTACGTGAACTTTATAATAAGTATGCTTCTCAAGGGTTCGAGATTTACCAGATTTCACTGGATGGTGATGAACACTTTTGGAAAACATCTGCAGATAATCTGCCTTGGGTCTGTGTACGTGATGCTAATGGTGTTTATTCTTCATACATTTCATTATATAACGTAACTAATCTGCCTTCAATATTTTTGGTAAATCGTAATAATGAATTGAGTGCTCGTGGTGAGAATATTAAAGATTTGGATGAAGCCATTAAAAAACTCTTGTAAAAAGCTAATTATGAGTTGAATTTGTTTAAACATGTTACATAGCATCCTTATAAACTTGACTCGTATTAGATAAAAGTCTATCTTTGCAGTACTTGAAATACCAAAGAGGGTTCCGACATTTCCATGTCGGAATTCTTTTTGTTTTTATAGGTATAACTGGAACAATAAATAATTATATAATTTAAAAGGAGGAAAACATTATGGCTTATATGTCAGAAGAAGGTTACAAGCAACTGATTGAGGAACTGAAATATCTGGAATCAGTAGAACGTCCCAAAATTGTGTCGGCTATTGCCGAAGCGCGTGATAAGGGGGACTTGTCAGAAAATGCCGAATATGATGCTGCCAAAGAGGCGCAAGGTCTGTTGGAGATGAAGATCAGCCAGCTGAAATCAACTATTGGTGATGCTAAAATTATTGATACTTCAAAAATGAACGCAGATACAGTGCAAATTTTGACGAAAGTAGAATTGAAGAATGTCAAGACTGGAATGAAGATGGTTTATACTATCGTAGCCGAAAGCGAGGCGAATTTAAAATTGGGCAAGATTTCGGTAAATACTCCGATAGCACAGGGTTTGTTAGGAAAAAAAGTGGGTGATGTGGCTGAAATCACTATTCCGCAGGGTAAAATCAGCTTAGAAGTTGTGAATATTTCATTTTAATATTATAAGGCAGGTCCGCTATGCGGGGCTGCCTTATTTAATACTTATAGATATGGCAACAATATTTAGTAGAATTATTACAGGTGAGATTCCTAGCTACAAAGTGGCTGAAAATGATCAGTTCTATGCTTTTTTGGATATCAATCCGTTAACCAAAGGGCATACGTTGGTTGTTCCGAAATGTGAGGTGGACTATATCTTTGATTTGGAGGACAATGAACTGGCTGCTATGCATGTTTTTGCAAAGAGCGTGGCACTTGCCATTCAAAAAGTTTTTCCGTGTAAGAAAGTAGGTGAGGCGGTAATCGGATTAGAGGTCCCTCATGCACATATTCATCTGATTCCTATTCAGAAAGAGTCGGATATGATTTTTTCTAATCCGAAGTTGAAACTGACAAATGAAGAATTTGTGGAGGTGGCGACAGCAATCAATCAAGCCTGGGAAGGTGGTGACAAGTAATCTTTTTCTTTCTTAGTAAATATAAAGAGCGGGAAACGGATATTCTGTTTCCCGCTTTCCTTTATGATTAAACTCCGGTCACCTGTCTTTATACAAACTGATCTCCTAGCTTGATTTGTACGTCATTCACGAATTTTCGGATAGCGCTTTCGTCATCTTTTTTGCAAATGAGTAATACATTGTCTCTTGCGGCTACTAAATAACCTTCTAGATCCTGTATTACGGCTAATTTCCCTTCTGGCACTACTATTACATTATTATAGCTGTTATATAATAAGGAGTTTCCGTTTACTACAACGTTACCTTCTTGGTCCTTGGATGATATATCATACAGGGAGCCCCATGTACCTAAATCTGCCCATCCGAAGTCGCACAATTGGACGAAAACATTGTTGGCCTTCTCCATGATTCCATAGTCAATGGAGATATTGGGACAGGAAGCGAAATCTTCTTCTCCGTTAGTCAGTTTGGTACAAACTTCGGGCATAATCTCATTGAAGGCTTCTAAAATTGTATTGATATTCCATAAGAAGATCCCTGAGTTCCAATAGAATTCTCCACTTTCCACGAATACTTTGGCAAATTCCAGTTGGGGCTTTTCAATGAATGTTTTTACTTTAAAGAAGTCTCCTTGTTTTTCTTCCTCAATCTGAATATAGCCATAACCGGTTTCCGGTCTGTTAGGTTTGATGCCTAATGTTAGTAATTGAGGAGAGTTTGAAACAAATTCCAGTCCTTTCAAAATTGCAGCTTTAAATTCATCTTCTTTTAAAATCAGATGGTCGGACGGTGCGACAATGACATTGGCATTTGGATTGAATTTTTTTATGTGATAGGAAGCCCAAGCTATACATGGAGCAGTGCTTCTGCGAGTGGGTTCCAATAAAATTTGTGATTTGTCCAATTCTGGGAGTTGTTCTTGGACCAGTTCTTTATACAGCACGTTGGTTGTAATAAAGATGTTTTCTATAGGGACTATTTTTTTATAACGATCAAACGTTTGTTGTATTAGAGAACGTCCAGTCCCGAAGAAATCAAGGAATTGTTTAGGAAGGTTTTTGCGGCTATATGGCCAAAACCGACTACCTATACCTCCCCCCATGATGACACAATAATTATTGCTGTTTGTCATGATATAAAATCGTTTTAAAGTTTCCGCTAATATAGGGCTTATTTTTAGAAAACCATTGTCCGTTATCCCATAAATCGTAGTATATTTATCTTTTTTTGAAAAAAAGTGCCGAAAAGTTTGCAGATATGAAAAAAAACAGTACCTTTGCAACCGCAATCGAGAAACAAATAAGGTTTTAAAAGATGCCCAGATGGCGGAATCGGTAGACGCGCTGGTCTCAAACACCAGTGGATTCACTTCCATCCCGGTTCGACCCCGGGTCTGGGTACTGAAGCGGAGAAAGTTGAAAAACTCTCTCCGCTTTTCTTTTCTACTCCCCGTAACTCGTTGGTTTGCTGATAGATTAAATCAAGAACTTTATTGTAAGAATTGGTTCGATATGTTTTTCCGTCAAATTCGATTTTTTCGGGAAACATCGAACTTATTAGCTTAATCTTCACCCCTACAGACGCATTTCTTATATAGCTATCTATATTGTTTATCAGATTGATAGAGTAGTTTAGTTTTGGTTCGATATTACTGCGGTTAGGGTTCTCACGCATTTCAACTTGTTGTTGTATGGTTGAGGCTTCTTTGGTGTATCTCTCCAACATTCTGTTATATTCTTCTTTGGTTAAATCTCCGTCCAGGTATTTATCCTCAATGCTGTTGATGCGTTTTTGGACGGTAGAAAGTTCATTTTGCAGTGCTGCTACTTCTTTTTTACTTTCTCCTTTGCGTTCACTTTGCAAATCCTTTAGAATTTTGTTATACAAGTCCAATACCGTTTTATTGGGCTTTAATTGGGCTGTGTATCGAGCGAACTCTTCATTTACGTTTTCTGATCTCACCCTTATATGTTTTTGATTGTTACAACAAAAGTAATAGGTGTATTTGCCGCCATTGCCCGAACTTGTCGCACCAGTTAAGGCACAACCACATACGGGGCAGATTAAAAACTTCCGCAAATACAAATCGAGATTTATGGCTTTGGATAGTTTGGGTGTTTTCTTTCTTTTACCGTCCAAAATCTCTTGAACTTTATAGAATGTTTCTTCGTCTATAATTGCTTCATGTTCACCGTTTACATAATATTCGGGTTCTCCTTTGTATGCTGGCACACGTATTTTGCCAATGTAGAATTTATTACGCAACATTTCAAGAAATGAACTTTCAGGTATATTATATCCTTTTCTTGCAAATTTCCTACGGATATAGCAAGGTGTTTCAATATCTTTAGCCACTTCTTTAAACATGGCTTGTATAAATGGTGCTGTATTGGTATCTATTTCTACATGGGTTTCATGTTTGCTAATACGTACATTCTTATATCCTTCTTGGTGTTTTATTAGCACATTTTCCTTTTGCCAATGTTCCATGAATACCGTCCATTGTGTCTTTTGACCTTTTGATGTTGTCGCATTGTGCCTGTATTCCAATAATAGGGGCCAGGTGTCTGAATTGAAGTCTAAAGGTGCTTCAATTGCATTTGGTTCAACTCCCGATTTAAGTAATTCTTTTAGGTTCTCACTGGCACTGATAATGTCTCGTGAATATCTATCCCACTGCAAGAATAGTAATTTGTTTACTCTACTTTTGTTTTTACGTATATAATTCATTATTCCTTGTATGACAGGACGCTTTTCAAATGTTTTAGCACTCTCATCCTCTCTGTATGGGATATTGTCAATGATATTATATCCCATTTGGTTACAATACTTCCGTAGACGTTCTTCTTGTACGTCTAAGCTGGCTCCTAATGTTTGTTCATTTGAACTTACTCTATAATATATTATTACATTTGCATTAATATATTATTACATTTGCATTCATAATTCTTGTTTTTTAGTTAATGCTATTTTTTCATTCTCTATCTGCAATTTTGCTAATTGTACCTTGCAGATTTACATACCTCATTTTTATGTAATTTGACATATTCTACTTTTAGCAAGATATTACTTTACAGTTGTTAACTCTTTTAAAGTGTCCGTATCTTCATTCCGATTGCTAAAAATTGTTTTCCTATTTTCCATCCGATAACTGTTTCCCGACAGCTGTATAATCTCACAACAGTAGAGCAGTCTGTCAAGCAATGCCGCTGCGACAGCTTCCTCTCCCGGTGTTACCAGTCATTCTGTAAGGGAGTAGTTGGCTGTAACGATAAGCGATGTCTTTTCCTGAAACTCATTCACCAGTTTGAACAGCAACATGACATTTTCTCTTTTCAAGGGAAAGAGTGTGGCATTGTCAATGGCCAGCAGCTGTGCCTTCGTGATCCGTTTGTAAGTTTTCATCGCATGCCGGGAAACATCCCTTGTCTTCAGGCAGGTCAGAAGATCTTCCAGCGTAACCATATACGCCCTGTATCCGTTTTTCACCGCATCATGGACAAGCCTGGCGGCGATATAGGTCTTTCCTGTTCTGGATCTCCTCCCTGAGACAGGCGAGCAGAAACTCCGGATAGGTCAGCTGCTTTTCCTGGGCCTGATGCAGCAGTTCCTCCAGATGTTCGGCCAGATTGCCCAGCTTGAGCATACGTGCACATTCCATGAGTTCCTTCTTATGTCTTGTCATATTCCCTAAGTATTTCGTTATAAGACTGTATCAAGCCGCCTTGTCGGGGCAGGCAATCCTCCAGTCCGTATGTTTCCGTTCCATTGTCCTTCCCCCTGCACACATATTCACACAGGCTTTTAACCGAGTCCCCGTTATAGATGCCTTTGTCAAGGCATATGCGTATGGCCTCTATCAGCGTGTTCTTGTCATATCCGGGAATTATGCGCAGGATCACCTCCGGATTATCCCTGTAGTAACGTTTTTTCCTCCTTTTCAGATTATCCATCCACATGGCTACCTCCCTGTTGTCGGACACATGAAAAAGGATGCGTTCGGCTATTTTCACTCCGGCGTTTCTCGGTTTCCTGTGGGAGTCGTCATAAACGGTCCTTCCCTTCCGGGTACAGAGCACATGCCGGCAGATGAGCTTCCCCGTATCCTTGTTGTACAGCTCCACATTCCCTTCCGTCTCCTGCAGCCAGACAGTTGTCTGCCCGCTCCGGTAAGTTCCGCATGGCAGGCTGTAATGATTCCCCCTGTACTGCACTGTATTGTCCTTGCGGACATGGTATTCCCTCATCTCCTCCTGCGGTGGCTGTGGCGTCCCATGATAGGGTATGAGAAAACTTTTCTCCACGGCAAACTCTTCCCGTGGGACAAGACGGGCGGTCCCGTGCACCTTCCCGTTCCCCGTCCTTTCGAGCCATTCGAGGGCCTCCCTGTTCAGACTGTCGATATCACGGAACACACGTGCCACCAGAAAGTTCTCCTTCACATATTTCACTACGTTCTCGACCTTGCCTTTTGACTCGGGGTCGGCCTTATGGCAGAACACCGGCTGGAAATGCTGCTCCCTGACAAACGTCTGGAACTTCCTTGTCAGCATCAGGTCTCCCAGGTTCTCCCGGGAAATCAGCACCCTGTCCTGGTCATAAAGGATCTTTTCCGGTTTCCCTCCGAAATACTCAAAGGCGCGCTCGTGTGCATAGATGGCGAGCTCCGTGTCGAAAGGGCGACGGCTGAAACAGGTGAACTTGTAGCGTGAACGTGCCAGGACGATCGCAAAAAAATAGACTTTCGTGCTTCTGCCGTTTTCCGCGGACATCCATTTCTCCCCGAGATCTGCCTGCGCATACTTCCCATAGGGGGTATCCGGCAGTTTCTCATAGTCCCTGCGTATCCTGGCCTCCGACTTCTTTCCGATGCCATATTTGCAGCGCACCTTTTCTACAAAATTGAATACGGTCTTGTCGCACACTTTCGGGAAATCCGGATAGCATTCTCTAAGCCAGTCATGCATCCGTGCGGCCGATATGTACGGATATTCCTCCAGAGTCCCCCGCACATACTCCTCGTATCCTGCCAGTTTCAGCGTGTATTTGCGATGCGAATTCCGCCTCCTTACAAAATCTTCCCGGGACATCTGCAGATATTTCCGCACGGTGCTTCTGTCCACTCCCAGGTGCTTCCCGATCTGTGTCTTGTTTAATCCTTTCGACTGAAGCTCTCTAACCTTGTACCACATATACTGTTTCTCTTTAAAAAATCGGCTCGTTGTTATCATAATGATGTCTGTCTTTTTGAGCCGGCAAAGATAGACATCCCCGGAAAAGTGCGGTATTCGCATTTTCCATTTTCCTGCTGATAAAGTTATAAATTACATACAGAAAGGAAAAATATACGAGGTGCAGTACAGCATCCCGGAAGGCTATCCCGAAAAACTCCTCCCGGTGAAGGTGAAGATAACCTCCAACCACAGCGTGCCCAGCCACCGAAAGACCACTTTGTGGCCTTATACCAATGAGTTTCGACATCGTGCGCAACGGAGAAGCCCAAAAAGTCAATCCGCCCTATGGGTTCAAGTACCTCTACACGATGGATAACTATGATTCTTCCGATGGAGGCTCTTCCTTACTATTATGATTTGGGCTATAGGTTTACACAGAAATATTGGGGCAAAGGATATGCCACAGAAGCTTCTGCCGCTTTGATGGATTATGCTTTCAATAAACTGAAGATTCCGTGTGTCTATGCCCTCATTGAAGCCGACAATTTGAAATCAAGGCGTGTTTTAGAGAAAGTAGGATTCCACGAAGATAAGCCTATGACGATTGACGGTGTACCTCATGTACAATTCAAAGCAATAAAGCCAATGTGAGGACGTAAACCATATCTGTATGGGACATCATGATAAGGAATACGTTTATTTGTTTATGTGTTATCGTGATAGGAATGTTAGTTTTACCTTTTGCGGCACTCTCCTCGCATTAGAATATAACGGTATGACATTGTATGATATTATTCTTAGTCCTCAATCCAGTGTTCTCAATCGTATTGGGAACTTTTTTCATAAAACCGCTGAAAGAAAGAATAATATTTTTCATCGGTTTTATTTAGAAAGAATAAAGTTGTTCGTATATTTGCGAACATAAAAATAAGAAGACTATGGAATCCAAGAAATATACATTGGAACAAGAGCAGATAGCCCGCTTTGCCAAAGCGATGGGGCATCCGGCAAGAATGGCTATTCTTGAATTCTTAGCCAAGCAGGATTGCTGTTTTTTCGGAGATATTCACGAAGAACTCCCCATCGCGAAAGCGACGGTTTCACAACATCTGAAAGAGTTGAAAGAAGCAGGTTTGATACAAGGAGAGATAGAAACGCCGAAAGTGAAATATTGTATCAATCGAGAGAATTGGAAAATAGCTTCGATGCTTTTTTCTAAATTCTTCGGACAATGTGTATGCAAAAAGGAGAGTTGTTGCGAATAGGGACAATTTTTTTAGGATTATTGTTCGTTGTTTTGCGAATAACAAACATAAATAACAACCAATAAAAACAAAAGCGTATGAACAGATTGATTTTAGCCTTGATTATCAGCTGCGGATTGACTGCTTGCAGTAACAATGGGACAAAGAAGAGTGCTTCTACTGATGTGGAGCAAACCCAGCCACAAAAACAGAAAGACCGTGTGGAGGTGTTGTATTTTCATAGCAAATAGCGATGCGCTACCTGCATGGCAATAGAAAAGAACGCCAAAGAAGCGGTAGAGGCAGAATTTGCTGACGAACTGAAAAACGGAACACTCGTTTTCAGAACTATCGACATTTCCGAACCGAAGAACGAAGCTATCGCCGAGAAATATGAGGTTACATGGTCTTCGCTTTTCATCAGCAAATGGAAAGCCGGCAAAGAAACGTATGAAAATCTGACCGAATATGCTTTTGCCAACGCCAGAACTGCTCCCGCCACTTTCAAGAACGGAGTAGCTGAAAAAGTCCGTACCTTATTGAAATAAAGTTCTATGGAGTGGTTACAGACATTATTGGACAGCAGCACGGCTCCTGCACTTACGGCTTTTCTTTTGGGATTGCTTACGGCGATTTCGCCCTGCCCATTGGCTACGAGTATCGCTGCTATCGGATTTATAGGTAAGGACATTGAAACCCGCCGTCGGATATTCCTCAATGGCTTACTATAACGCTCGGTCGTGTAATTATCTATACATTGCTGGGTATCGTATTGATACTAATACTCAAAGAGGGTTCAAGTCTTTTCGGTATTCAGAAGTTTATCGGCAAATACGGAGAACTCGTACTCGGCCCTGCCTTGTTATTGATAGGTTTTATTCATACTGTTCGGAGGCAAACTGAAATTACCCTCTTTCGGTTTTAAGGGAAATGGCGAGGGCTTAGCCCGTAAAGGAGGATGGGGAGCGTTTTTGCTCAGCGTGTTGTTCGCTATGGCATTTTGTCCCACCAGCGGAGTTTTCTATTTCGGCATATTGATTCCGATGTCGGCAACGACTGTTGCAGGCTATCTGCTGCCCGTCCTTTTGCCATAGCTACTGCGTTGCCGGTTTTGATTGTCGCTTGGATATTGGCATTCAGTGTACAACATATCGGCAGTTTTTACGGTAAAATGCAGACTGTACAGAAATGGCTGAACCGGATTGTCGGGAGCATATTTGCGATTATCGGTTTGTATTATTGTGTGATTATGTATTTATAAAAAACAAAAACATGGAAATCAAAGTATTGGGAACGGGTTGCGCCAAATGCAAGACAACCTATCAGACAATCGAGAAAGTAATTAGCGAGAACAATCTCGAAGACGTGAAACTTACGAAAGTAGAGGATATTGTGGAAATACTCAATTCCGGCATTATGGCCACACCTGCCGTTGTGGTGGATGGAGCCGTTAAAGTCAAGGGACACGTCCCGTCCGAAAAAGAGGTAAAACAAATACTCGGTATTTAAGGTACAGTTATGGATACTAAAAAAGAGTTGAAAATCCTCTTTTGGATGATTGTGGTTTATGCAGCCGTATTTTTCATGCCACTCGGCAATGAGAGGTTCATGACGGCTGTCGATGCAACCCTCGACCTTGCTAAATGGTATGCGCAGGAACACGTTATGTTATGTCTGCTTCCCACCTTTTTCATCGCAGGTGTGATTGCCGTTTTCGTCAGTCAGGGTTCGGTTCTCAAATATTTCGGAGCAAATGCCAAGAAGTGGTTATCCTATACGGCAGCTGCTGTTTCGGGTAGTATATTGGCAGTCTGTTCCTGCACGATTCTGCCGTTGTTTACGAGTATTTACAAACGGGGCGCAGGGTTAGGCCCTGCCATAGCCTTTCTCTATTCCGGCCCAGCCATCAGTATTTTATCCATCATTTTGACAGCCCGTATTTTGGGTGTAGAGATGGGTGTTGCACGAACGGTTGGAGCTATCGGATTCTCCGTAGTGATAGCCTTGCTATGGCATTTATTTTCCGTAAGGAAGAGAAAGCCAAACAAGAGGAACAGATGATTATTGTTCCACTGCTGGAAAGACGCCCGATGTGGCAAACCTCGTTTCACTTTTTTACATTGGTACTGATTCTCGTCTTTGTAAATTGGGGTGCGCCCTTTGCTTTAGACAAAGGTTTGTGGACTTTCATCTTCACCTATAAATGGTATATTACGGGAGTTCTTGCTCTGATGCTCTGTTGGTCGCTTGTCCGAATATTGAAATTGCGTCCATTATGGGTATGTGCCGGAGTCGTGATAACGATTGTTTCTGTTTTCCTTGCAGACGCCCTTATTGCTAAAGCCAAATTAGTACCGCTCGTTCCGATGGTTGTGGGTATAGCTTCACTTTCCATCATCTTGCTGTTTGATAAACGAAACGAGGAAAATAGAGAATGGGCATTATCATCATGGGGATTCGCCAAGCAGATATTACCCTTGTTGGCCGTCGGCGTAGTGACAGCCGGATTTCTTCTGGGTTCGACACATGATAACACGTCGATTGCCGGAGTTATTTTTAACGAGTGGATTGAATGGGCAGTCGGTGGAAATTCGCTGCTATCCAACTTCTTCGCAAGTTTCACGGGAGTGTTCATGTATTTTGCCGCCCTGACCGAAGTGCCGATTATTCAAGGGTTGTTGGCTTCAGGCATGGGAAAAGGCCCTGCGCTTGCGTTACTGCTGGCCGGCCCGTCGCTGTCGCTACCGAATATGTTGGTTATTCAAGGTGTTATGGGGACAAAGAAAACCATTGTTTATGTAGCTTTGGTTATCATCATGGCAACAATATCGGGTTTTGTATTCGGAAATTTCTTTTAAGTTTCCCGTTTATATTGTTAAACAGACACGAACAAAAATTATTGCTCGTGTCTGTTTTGTGTATTCAAATAATTGCTTTATATTTGTATTCAGAAAGAGTTATTTGACAGCATAGCAATGCAAAATGTTGAAATTCGTACAGTTGCTAAATCGTTACCTCTATTTCTCAAATAATTCGCTAAAAGTTTATTCCCCAATTGGTTAAGTTAAACCGAGAAAAATCTAAAATAAAATGTTTTATTTTCATAATTGTTGGTTTTATGGTACCAGCAAAATGGGTTTACATGCAATCCTTTTTCTATCAGATAGGTATTACGTCTCGTGATGAGACAGGTTTGTCCTTTGGACTTTGTTATCCGATGGTGATGTCGCCCGACACCGTTGCCTTGTGTTTCCCAGCCCTGAATGGTTACACCGCTGACGCTGATACCGTTTTTATTGATATTCAGTTCTATGACTAATTGCTTGTCACCTTCCAAACGCTTGATATCCTGTCCTTCGGATGTGGTCTGTGGGAGTTTGGAAAGGTTGTAGTCCTTCGTTTCATTGCCTATCTTGATTTGTTCTTCTGAATTGAGAGAAAACAAGAATAGCATGTAATTTCCCATTCAAAAAGCGGACGGAGAGTGTCGGTTTATCGGTACTCTCCGTTTGCTTTTTTATGCTATCTTCATTGTCCGCATATAGGCATTTTTCAGGTTACAAATTATGCTGCCTATACACGGTCTGTGTCTATCGGCTAAAAGAAGACTCATTAAAAATAGGTATATTCCCCGCCTGAATCGCAGCGATTATGTAAAATTTATACCTAAAAAAAGGTATTGCAGATATTTTTGATGAAAATTAATTTTGCAGTCGTTTTTAATAAATAAATGAAAGAATGAATCAGGTCAAAATGGTATTAATTTTTGCCATATTATTATTTTTATCTTGTGTGAATGTAAGTGCCCAAGTAATAAAGGGAAGAGTAACCGATAGTACCACAAACGAAGCGTTAAGTTATGCCGCCGTGGAAATACGTTCTTTCGAGGATGATGTTTATATAGGAGGAAGCTCCACCAATGAAAAAGGAGAGTTTGAGTTTCATCTGAAAGGGAGGTATCCCAAAATTCGTATCACAGTTTCTTTCTTGGGATATAAGACAATACAAAAAGTATATGCCCCCGCTACGGAGTACAGTTACCTCAAATTCGAGATGCAGGAGGACTCGCAGACCTTGAACGAGGTCGTGGTGAAAGGATTGAGTCCTGCGGAAAAAGTGCAGCGGTTGGCCTATAATGTATCATTGGTGGAAACGGCCAAGTTGAAAAGCACGACGATGGACCTGTCCAATGTCATTGACAAAATCAGCGGGGTGAAAATCCGTTCCACGGGAGGCGTGGGTTCCGAAGCCAACGTCACTTTGAACGGCTTTTCCGGTCGGCATGTGAAAATTTTCATCGACGGTGTACCGATGGACGGTATGAGTTCCGCTTTCGGGCTGAACAATATTCCGGTAGGTCTCGCCAAACGTGTGGAGGTGTACAAAGGTGTCGTACCTATCGAACTGGGCGGTGACGCACTCGGCGGGGCTATCAATATCGTTACGGACAACAGCCGGTGTACCCGTGTGAACGCCTCCTATTCGTTCGGTTCGTTTAACACCCACAAAACCAATGTCTATGCGGAACATACCACAAAGAAAGGTTTTTATGTTTCTCTGAATGCCTATCAGAACTACTCGGATAACGATTATAAAGTCAATATCGACAGTTACACGAAGTTCAACGAGGATGGCAGTAACCAGGAGGTTAAAGAAAATCTCACCGTGCGCCGCTTTCATGCCAAGTATCACAACGAGGTAGCCATTCTGAAGATTGGGATAGTGGACAAAACGTTTGCCGATCGTCTGTTGTTAGGCTTCATGGGAGGTTACGAGTATAAACAGACCCAGAATGCCTCCACTATGGACTGGGTGTATGGTGCACGCTACACCACGGCCAATACGCTGATGCCGCAACTGACTTACGAAAAGAGATTCAAAGTGTTGAAGGGGCTGCACGTGTCGCTGAACGGTAACTACAACTTCGGCAAGTCCTATTCTGCCGATACGGCCAGTTGTAACTACAACTGGCTGGGTCAGAGTCAACCGAAAGGCGTACCGGGCGAGTTGTCGTACATGAAGTACCGTTACCGGGACCATAATGGGGCGGCCAACTTCCGCATGGCACTCTTTCCCGCAGACGGGCAGTCCGTGTCGCTGAGCAGTACGCTCACCACCTTCTCCCGCTCCGGCAAGGACGAAACGGCCTACAAACCCACCTATGAGCATCCATCGCAGAGTATGAAAATCGTTACCGGATTGAGTTATAAGTATGACTACAAGGGCAAGTGGAACACATCTGCCTTTGTGAAGCACTATATGAACCATCTGGAGGCCTACCTCGATCCGGAAGGCGGAATCAATTATCAGGATTTCAGCAACACCACTTCCTATTGGGGAGGAGGTTGGGCCAGTACCTACTTTTGGGGGCGGCACACACAACTGCGGTTGTCGTATGAATACGCCCTGCGTCTGCCTACCAGCCGTGAGTTGTTCGGTTCTGGCGACGACATTGAGCGAGGCAACTCCAATCTGAAACCGGAATCAAGCAATAATGTCAATATCAGTGTCACAGCCAATGCTGTGGATTTGACCGACCACCGGCTGACCATCGATGCAGCTTTTCAATACAGAGAAATCAAGGACTATATTCGCCGCACGACCAACAACGACAGTGGGCGTGCCAGTTCACAGAACGATGGTCGTGTACGCAATTTGGGTACGGACTTGAGCATCCGCTACACTTTTAAGGATGCCTTCTTCGTGGGCGGCAACTTCAGCTACATCGACATGCGGAGCTTGACCAGGTACGTGACGGGCACGCAGCAGGAGAGCAAGAACTACAAAGAACGCGTACCTGCTATCCCCTATATGTATGGTAACGGAGAAGCCGGGCTTACCCTGCGCGATGTGTTTGTGAAGGGAACAGTGCTGGACATACATTATATGATGAACTATGTCCAGAAGTTCAGTTACGAGTGGAATGTGTACCAGAATGCGGAACTTGATATACCTACCCAATTCTCTCACGACCTCTTCGTCAGCTACAACTTCGGAAAAAAATCGGAGTTTACCGTATCGGCCGAGTGTACCAACATCTTCAATGCCCGCCTGTACGACAATTTCAAGATGCAGAAGCCGGGACGCGCCTTCGCTATCAAGTTCGGCTATAGCTTTATGAAGTGACCATTATATAACAATTAAAAACGATAAAGTAAAAATGAAAGACAGATTCAAATTATTCAGCATGGCTCTATGCGCATGTGCATTTGCAGCTTGTAATGACAATGAAGGAGTTGATGGACCCGGTGACGGTGACAAATCCCCCGTGCAATATGTAGTGATGAGTGCCACATCGGACGGAACGGCCAACTATTTGCAGTTGGCCAGCGACCCCACCAAAGGTACGATTGACCCGACTGAAGCGAACGGGCGTATATCTTTCGATGCAAGCAACCCAGATTTTGTCAACTACAACAACGAACTGCTGATTGGCATGAACTATCCCTCACAGGGAGGTACAGGTGGCTACTCCTATGCTTGGAAGCTCATTGACGGGCAACTAGTTCAACATGGCAATGGTATAATGCTGGATGGCGACGTGAAAGCACGTGGCTTTTTCAATGACTACTTGCTCGGTCTGTCTGACCAAGCCGAGGACAACAATCACTATACACGCGTGAAATACGTCAAGGTGACTGAGTTCAGCAGTGTGGTCGTAGATGGAAAAATAAACTGTCAGGACCACAGCAAAGAACCGGCCAGCCAGATGGGCAATGAGGCATGGGGGGTTGGTGACATAGCCCAGTACGGCGACTACGTGCTGCTGGCCTATACCACCAAACATCTGGTGCAGGATGGTAACTACACCTCAAAAGCAGCAAGCACCCGTGCGAAGGCTTCCTATGGTACAGACTTGGACAACAACTTCTATTTGGGTGTTTACAAGTTCGACCCGACAGATGCGGATAAAGAATATTTGAAATACCAAAGCATGATTGTCCGCAAGAGCGAAGACCATCCGGGAAAAGAAGCCGGACAGATCAAAGGCAACTCTAGGTCGCGCACGGAAACGGGTATCGAAGTCGTTGGTGATAAAATCTACCTGTTCTGCCAAGGCGGCAAGAACTTCCAAACGAACAGCCTAAGAGTGCCTTCTGCTGTGCTGCGCATCAGCGGTAGCAATATTCAGAGTGGCAAGCCCGTAGATATCGACAGTGATTACTACGTAGACCTAAACGATAAGACAGGCGACCGCTATTTGTGGAGATGTTACTATCTGGGTGACAACAAGTTCTGCCTGCAACTCTTCACCAACCCCGGAATGGATGGGTACACGGAAGGCACACACAAGACATTCGGCATCTTCGACGTAGAAACGCAAAATTACACGCCTGTGACCGGTATGCCTGAAGCCGGCGACATCAATGACATTGCGCTTGCTTATGCTTCTGACACGGACAAGGGTACAGTGACTTTCGAATTGATGACTACGTCGGGTGCAGTCCTGTACACCATCAACCGCAATGGCGTGGCCACGCCTGGCACGAAAGTGGAAGCTGAAGTCATCAAGGGAGCAAGTCTGTTGAAACAAAAATAGGCCTTTGTATGAATAAAGTATTCCGAAAAATACATTTATGGCTGTCTGTCCCCGTCGGGTTGATAATCACGGTTATCTGCCTTACGGGGGCGGCCCTTGTTTTCGAGCGGGACATAACGGAAAGCCTCAATCCTAAAATTTATAAGGTCGCATATACGGAAGGGGACACTCCTCTGCCGCCGTCCGAACTGGTCGCCTCTATCCGCCAGCAGGTTCCGGATTCGTTGGAATTGCTCTCCCTGCAACTGTCGGGTGAACGGGACGTCGCCTGCATGGCAACATTCAAAGGTGCGGGAAAGCGTTCGTTAAGCGTGAATCCATACACTGGAGAGGTGAACGGTTGGACCAAGAGTTACCCTTTCTTCCAGACCATGCGTAAACTGCATCGGTGGCTGATGGACCCGCCTGCCTATAAGGGGGCAAAATCTGTCGGCAAGGTTATCGTGGGTATTACTACCTTTGTAATGGTTGTTATCCTCGTTTCCGGTATTGTGATATGGATACCGCGTACCCGTAAGGCGCTGAGAAACCGTCTTGTCGTATCGTGTACGAAAGGTTGGTGGCGTTTTTGGTACGACAGTCATGTCTCGCTGGGCATATATGTTACCCTGTTTTTGCTGGTCATGGCTCTGACAGGGCTTACATGGTCGTTCCAATGGTACCGCACGGCAGCCTATGGACTGTTCGGTGTATCGACAGCCCGTCCCGCCATGTCCGCTCCGCAGCAGCAAAATAAGGATGAAAAGAAAGAAAAGGCAGAGTTCGATTATGGGATATGGGATAATGTGGTTTTCGAACTGCAGGCCCTTTATCCTTCGTATGCCTCCATTTCGCTGACGGCCGGAAAAGCACAGATAAGCAAGCCCGGTAACATGCGAAGCAGTGACACGGCGGCGTTTGATACCCAAACAGGAGAAATCACGACCGTTACGGCTTATAGCGATGTTCCCAGAGCACAGAAGATGAAAGGGTGGTTCTATGCTTTCCACACCGGGTCATGGGGCGGAATGACGACAAAGGTCCTTTATTTTCTGGCCGCTTTCATCGGAGGAATCTTGCCTTTGAGCGGTTATTATCTGTGGTTGAAAAAGAAACGTTTATCAAAGAAAAAAGTCTTTAGAACTATCTTTGAAACAAAATGTATATAAAAATCCTAACAAATGTCAGTCAGATTTTTTTATGAATAATTTCTTTCCAAAATCTAGGAGGAAGGAAAGTAGAAATAGCGTGTAATTCCTGTCGTGAAAAGAAAACGGGGAGTGGCGGTTTATCGGCACTCTCCGTTTGTTGGTATTGCCTGACGGATGCAAGTCCCGAGTGAATCCTAATAGCAGGAATCGCATAACCAATGGCAAGGGTGTCTATCGTGAGATGGCTTCTGAAAGAAGTTGGCAGCAAACATTTGGCTTGACGGACAAAAACTTCATACAAGGTATTTAATCGTGGACAAGGTTACCAAACAGACCAAAGCCTCATAGCTATTCAGAACGGTTGGTGCAAATAAAATAAGTATAAGATGAAAAGACAAGATCTTTATCCAAGGAGGTCACACAAACATGAAGGTCAGTTTTTTACGAGTCATGTAAAGTTTGCTGCAAGAAATTAGTAGAGACCATAGTACTCGAGGCATTTTACAAGTCTTTTGTAGCTAGATGTCCGAAAAGAACTCTCTATCCACACAATAGGGTGGAATCTGAAAATAAGATAGAAGTGATGCCATTTATTAAAAGGATGGCTGAAAATAACTTGTCCAACTTGGATACACCAGGTTACGGACAGTATATAATTTCCGTATTTCAACTACACTTTGTTTACCGTTCGTAACGTCCAATCTACTGGCAATATATTTTCAGAAGTCTCCGCAAACAGTGATTCTTATTATTTTTCGATGCAAAATTTTGTGTTCCAACCCACTCGAACTTTATTACAAATACTTATATCATGATATATTGATTATTAGAGTATTATTAGTTTGAATTCTCCAAAAACAAGCTATATACAAACCGAAGCTATTTACTTCGTATTAATTGCATCAAATCAAAATACAAAAATGGAACGAATAGAAAAGCAAAATTTTCTTATGCTGCAATAGGAGTTTTATTATTAGGATTGGTATCCTATGACAGTAAGAATAGTGGTCTGAATAATTAATATCATTGATAGGATGGTGGTATGAAGAAGCATATATCTTTATTAATTGCGTTAACTGGCATTATCTCGTTAAATGCGCAAGATTTCAGATTTGGAATAACGGGCGGAATGAACTTGAATTCTATCACAAATGAGAGGAACAAGGTAGATTATAATTTAAAGGCGAATATTTCTTCAAAGAAGATAAAGGGTTTTATCTTGATATGGGAGTTATGCTGACCAATAAAAATTGGGAAACACCGTATTATGCCCATATCGGAGATAAAGACAAATTGGGAAACATGTGGAGTGCAAATCTTCATTATCTTAATATACCTATTCACATAGGGTATATGATGCCTGTATCAAAAAAGATTTCGCTATTCATGAATGCCGGACCATATTGGGGAGTAGGATTGTTTGGTAAATATACGATGACATCGGGTGATAAGGATACCACTATTGCTGAAAATATCTTTAAAGATTATCTCAAAAGATTTGATTGTGGTATAGGATGGAATAGGTATTGAATGTGCAAGATGTATCAAAGGTTGTCAAAGTAAAGTCCTGTGAGGAAAGCCAAAAGATATATTGTGGTCAAACTTATATTATGGTCACCACCGGGAGCAGGATGTTTAAAAGAACTTGTGGAAAGAACAGAAGAAGGTCCTGCGAAAATCCGTGTGTAGAGAGAAAAAAATGTGTGGGTAATGGCCTTTAACTTAGAAAATAACAAGCATGGACATTTAAGCCATACTAGACGGAATAGGACTGTTACCTGAAGAAAAAATAGTATCCAAAACAGACTCACAGTTCCAATCGCGACTAAAAGTTTGTCCTGTTTCCGGGTTTCCCTAACGATGGCGCTTGACGCGTAGGTATACAGCTTTACTGCGAATAGGAAATCCGGGAAGAAACCTTTGGAATGTAGGTGCAAATGAGAATACTCTTGAGGAATGGAAGGCTTTTCCTCAAGAAAAAGAATGAAGCAAGTCTCTTGAGAAACATGGTTAACTAGGTCAAAATAATCAAGCATGTCTGCAGGAAGGAACAAGCTCAACATCTCCATAGGAGTAAGGGGGGGCATTTCTATTTCATGCCTCAAAGATAACCACTTTAACTAATTCCCCAAGTTTTCAAACTGACCCGTTTAATTTTTACTCTTGCAGACGCATCTCTTCTATCTACACCGCAGATGAAGCGACAGGGATTTTTGCATTTGATGTGCGATTTTGCGTTGCACTTACTGCATAGTCCCGTTAGAATCCGTATGCGAGGATGGTGGAATTCGATATTTTACTTGGGTGAAGAGGGCTTTTCATCTGTGTGAAGAGCCGTTGTCACTAAAGTGGAACTACTGCTTCACATAGATGGAGCAACAGTATATATCGGAAGTTAACACAATGACATCCTATTTAATTAAATGAAAGCACGGCATGTCCTGTCAGATCTAATCTGATATCTGCGGCTCTTTTACAAATAATGGGCGAATGTTCCCATCCCCATCACCTGCATACCAGTTCAGGGATATTATGGATGTTTTTTACACAGCAAATTGCTGATAATGAGTGGAATGATGTGACGGAAGGATTTTATGTTTTACGTAAGACGAAATCACCTTTTCCTTTGGTTCTTACCCGGATTACTCTTGTTGGACTCTTTCAGCCGCTTGGTTTCACTTCTATAAAGTGATACTAAATCAAAATCGAGCATCACTTTTTGAAACCAACAGTTTCTCCTGATGTAGTAACGTTTTACGTTCTTGCCTTGAATACAGGACTTGCTTTTTGTATCTCCGACTCAAAGCCAAACCAGTAGCCATGTTCTCCCTTTTCATCGGCAGGAAGGAAACACAGACGAAGGCTTTCTTTGTATTCTCCATAAATGATATTCCAAGTAGCAGGAGGAATTTGTCGTTTGGTCCATACTTTCTCGGCGGGAAGCTTTTTCAGTGACATGCCTGCCTCTATCCAGGCAATACTAGCCTGTATCTGGTATTCGGGGTAGTTTTGTTTGCAGAACTCATAGAGTATCAAGCCTCGTTTTTCCAGACTCATGGGCTGGTCTATCAGATTGGCTTTTGTTAAATATGTAAGAAAACGATGGAGGAATTGTTCGTCATTCAAAATGAGTTCACGTGTCAGTGCCTGCCATGCCGGTGTGTTGTAGAATCCGTCCAACAAGCGTGAAAGCTGGCGGGCTGTCTGCAATTCACTGACATTGATCTCGTGGGTTTGTAGTACTTCGTATGGCGGCAGAGGGGAATATTTGATACCTGATTCTTCCGCCCTCCGGCGCATTTCGGTTCCGGGAAGCAGTTTGAGTGACTCCAGTTGGATTTCTCCTGCAGCATATTCGGCCAGGGTACGGACATCTTCAAATATTTCATGAAGATGATAAAGAGGCAGTCCGGCAATAAGGTCGGCATGGGTTTCCATGTTGGGTAAAGCGCACAGGAATCTCAGACCATCCAGTGCATCGGATAGTTTGCCCATCCGGCGGCTTTTCTCAAGTACAGGTTCGCGCAGGCTTTGGATGCCGGCTTCCAGATGAAGCAGTCCTTTGGGCAGCAGGCTGAGTTCTTCTTTTAACTCTTCTGACAACAGGGCGGGATGTATTTCCAGATGGAAGCGGATATCGGGATGGAATTCCAGAAAGAGTCGGAGTAGTTCTTTGGCTCTTCGAGGGTTGTAATTAAAAGTACGGTCTAATACACGTACATTTTTGATGCCATGTGCATGGATGAGTTGTAGCCTTCTGCGGATGCTTTCGATGGAAAGGGTGCGTACCGGTTTTTTACCGCCGCTGACACAGAAGGCGCAGGTGTTGAAACATCCGCGTGTTGTTTCCAGTTGGACAAAGGGTTTACTCCAGTTAAAAAAACGGCTTTGTTCAGGAGGGACGAGTCCGGCGAAATTCAGTACGCGGGCTATGCCGTTGTCTTTATATTCTTTGTAAGGAGTGAGGTAACAGAGTCCGGGCACGGTGTGCCATTGTTCCGGATGGTTCCAGCAGGTTAACCATTGTGGAAAGACTTCTTCTCCTTCTCCTCTGAAAACGCAATCCACAAATGGATTTTTGCGGAGGAATTCTTCATTGTCTCCCAGAAATTCCGGACCGCCCAGCACCAGGCAGGTTTTGGGGAGCAATGCTTTTACTCTGGAAGCGACATGTATCAGTTGCTCATGGTTGAAAAGCCAGGTGGTTGCGGCAAGGATGTCGGGTTGATGGTGGTAGATCTCGTCGACAATCATTCCTGCATTTTCGTTGATGGTGGCAGATACGATTTCCCATTCTATAGAAGGGTCTGTCATGATTTGTGCATGTAGGGCTGGCAGTGCCAATGAGGAATGGGCATATGAACTGTTCAGGTCTATCCAGAGAATCTTCATATTTCTTTTTCTTGTTTATTCGGTCGGCAAAGATAACTCTTTTTCGGTCAATGTCCGCTGGTAGGCGATGCGGGATGTGCCGTTGTGGGTATAAATGATGCCACAACGCCGGAAACCGTACTTTTTCAGGATATTCTGCATCACAAGGTTGTCGTGGTGGGTATCTACCCGGATATTGTTGCAATGCTCGAAACACCATTTGAAGCAGGCGTCAGCTATTCCCTTCTGTTTGCCGTTGGTAGCCATGCGGTGAATGACGTAATATGGTTCGTTGTTCAGCCAGTTGCCGTCATCAATGCGGGCATACGTAGGGTCCTCTCCGGGAATAAAACAGAATGTGCCTATTATTTCTCCGTTTTCATTTTCGCAAACATAGTTGGTGCCGTTGGTTATTTCTCGCAGAATCAATTCAGCGGAAGGATAACCGTTTATCCATTGATTGGGGTTGCCATGTTCTTTCATGAACTGACGGGCATAATGGAATATTTCTATAATTGCATCTAAATCTTTGGGTAATGAATGTCTGATTGTTATCATATTGAAATAGGAATGGGTTATTCTAAATTCATTCTGTACACATTGGTCTGCTTTTGTTCGAAGCCTAATTTTTGATATAGCTTGTTGGCTGCTATCCGTGTGGGGTTTGAAGTAAGCATAATAAGAGGTATGCCTTGTTCCTTCACAAACCGGACAGCGTGGGTGACCAGCTGTTTGCTGAATCCTTGTCCCCGGTATTTTTCATCCATTACGACATCTTCAATCCACGCTTTGCCGCCTGTGGGGCTGTGATAGATGCCTACAGTCAGCATTCCCGCAATTTCCTGATCTGCCAGTAAGAAAAACAGATGGGTGTTCTCTTGAGATATGATCTCTTTGAGGGTTGTCTCGGTCAGTTTTACCGGGCGGTTTGTGAGCTGCTCCAGCAGTTTTTGTACTGCATTGGTGTAGGCTGGGATAAAGTCTTTTAGTTCTACTATTTCTGTCATTTTTATAGCTGAAATTAGAATCGGCTGTAAATATAGTGATTATTCTCTAGATAACTGATTATTTTTTTATATCTTGCTTACGTTTTAATAATAGATATGATATTATGATTAGACGAGTGGAACTTCAGGATGCCAAAGCCATCACGACAATATACAATGAATATGTCGAGCACAGTGTGGCTACATTTGAAACGGAACCTTTGAGAGAGGAAGATATGCGTAGCCGTATTGCCGGAATTGCCGTCCGCTTTCCCTATTTTGTGTATGAGGAAGAAGGGAAAGTAGTGGGTTATTGTTATGCCCATCTGTGGAAGGAGAGGACTGCTTACAGGTATACGTTGGAAACAACGGTCTATTTAGCTCCTGGATACGAGGGGAAGGGCATAGGCAGGGAATTAATGGAAAGATTGATTGAAGAATGTCGTAGGGATGGGTACCGTGCACTGATAGCCTGTGTCACAGAGGGCAATGCTGCCAGTGATGCTTTGCATTTGAGGCTGGGATTTAAAAAAGTTTCCCATTTTAAGAAGGTAGGATTGAAATTTGGACGATGGTTGGATGTAGTGGATTATGAGTTGCTGTTGTCCTGAATCCGCTGTCCGGAATGAACTTTTTAGGACTGTATGGAGTTATAAGCTTGTACCTAAATTAAAATAACCAACTATGACTCAAGTAAACATTAAGAGGGTTTATGATGAACCTTCTGAACAAGACGGCTATCGTGTTTTGGTAGATCGTCTGTGGCCCCGTGGCATGAAGAGGGAATATTTGAAATACGATTATTGGGCAAAAGAGGTCACTCCATCCAATGATTTAAGGAAATGGTTTCATGCGGATGTAGAAAAAAGATGGGGGGCTTTTGCGGATATGTATCAAAAAGAATTGAAAGAATCGGATGCCGCTAAAGCGTTCATTGATAAGATAAAAGCTTATTCGAAGGTAACATTACTTTACGCTTCAAAAGAACAAGAACGAAATCATGCCAACGTATTAAAACATTATTTAGACACACATTTGTAGTTTTTGTGCAAAAAACAAGTATCTTTGCAGGCAATTATGGCTCCCGCTTCTAAAAAATAGGGAGTTTTCGTTAAATAATCAATACTAATGAGAGATGCCACCCATGTAAGGTGTGTTCATGTATAATGAATGCATCTGTAATTTTGTGTGACATCTCGGGTAAAAAGAGAAAGATTATGATACAAAAGGTTCTAATTGCCAACCGTGGCGAGATAGCCGTGCGCGTTATGCGCTCTTGTAAAGAGATGGGTATCCGCACTGTGGCTGTTTTTTCGGAAGCCGACCGTACGGCGCGTCATGTGATGTATGCAGACGAAGCCTGCCTGATAGGGCCTGCCGCTTCCAAAGAAAGTTATCTGAATATAGATAATATCATTAAAGCTGCAAGGCAACATCATGCCGATGCCATTCATCCCGGTTATGGTTTTTTGTCCGAGAATGCTGATTTTGCCC